>VOFH01002405.1_pt1 | contig 204744 bp, 288 predicted proteins | sample 5384091 | NCBI WGS metagenome assembly VOFH01 (sample SAMN12384727, study PRJNA508395) | human gut metagenome | isolation source: healthy gut G | host: Homo sapiens | reverse complement strand
GATCATAATCTGTTGTCTGTTTCTACATCAACCTTTTTTATTGTAACGAAAAATGCAGGATTTTGCAATAGAAAATTCTTTATTATTGTAATTTTCTACCACTATGGCGTAATAAAGTGACTTTTTGAGTATAAAATGAAACAGGGCGATTCAAAACTTGCATTCTGAATCGCCCTGTTATAGCACTAAATAAGTATATATTTTATTTATCCCTGCTTATTTTCGACCAGTCAACGAATTCGGATTCCTCGTCCGTATCATAGTAGGTCAGTTTAAAGTAATCCACCAGTTTTGCCAAGGCAAAGACAAGTATCTCTTTTTCGGAATCGTTCATCTCATCCGCAACATTTTTAATCATCTGGCGGTGAAACTGTTCGTGATGATAATAGGCAGCTTTCCCTTTATCTGTCAGGCGCAGCTTTATTACTCTTTTATCCCGCGTACTCCGTTCCCGGACAACATATCCTTTCTCACACAAGGCATCCATTGCTTTCGTGAGTGTGCCTGTTGTAACGGACATCAGTTTTGCAACGGTTTTCATATTTCGCGGCTCATCAATTCCCACTGCCTCGATAATATGCATATCATTATAACTGATATCTTTAAACTCTTCTGTGATCAGGCTTTTCGCCTCAATCTCCAGAATATCCTTGAATAATTTTACAAGAAGATCATTTAATGTCTCTTCCAGCGTCATGTTAAACTCCTTCATGATCTGGTGTGACCTACCACTCGACTGCACATGCCCCCAGGTAAGTCCGGCACCAAATCCAGCTAATACGATTTTATCGCCCCCGCTTATCATACCATGTTTGTGGACATTATCAAGTAAAATAGGTACGCTTGCGGCCGAAACATTTCCACACTTCTGTAAATTATATGGGAATTTTTCCATTGGCTGATGCAGACGCTTTGCCACTGACTCAATAATCCGGATATTTGCCTGGTGAAGCAGAAAATATTTTACATCTTCAATTGGAAGTTCTGCCTGTTCAAGTGCTTCACTGACCGCCTTTGGAACCGTGCGCACGGCAAACTTATAAACCTCTCTCCCATCCATCTGGGTGAACGCATAATGCTGTGCACCAAGCTGGCGGTAAAGATTATTCACCGGACGGTTCTCACAATGCAATGCCATGCCACCGGCGCCATCTGATCCCTGCACCATGGAAAGCAGCTGGCTTCCTTCTGCACTAACTACAGCAGCTCCGGCTCCATCCCCGAAAAGCACACAGGTACTGCGGTCTGCCCAGTTCATCATTTTTGACAGGGTTTCCGCCCCGATAACCAGTGCATGTTTGTAACGTCCGGTACGGAAATAGGCATCCGCCGTAGCCAATGCAAATAAAAATCCGGAACATCCCGCACTCAGATCAAATGCCGTTGCACTTTTTGCTCCAATTGCAGCCTGTACTTCACACGCCAGCGATGGAAATATGTAATCCGGGGAAATGGTTCCCGCGATGATCAGATCAATTTCACATCCGGATATTTTTGCATCTGCAAGTGCTTTCTCTGCCGCCTCTACCGCCATGGAAGTCGTTGTCTCTTCCACTGCAATATGGCGCATGCCAATCCCGGTACGGGAACGAATCCACTCATCTGAAGTGTCCATAACCTGAGCCAGGTCATCATTGCTTACAACTTTTTCGGAAGCGCACTTCCGGTTCCTAAAAATTTCATTTTATGATTCTCCTCTATGGAACAATTAGAACTTTCTGAAGCGATCATACCGCTCCTGTGCAAGCTGCTTACCACTCTTGTCATTCTGTGCACGTAAAAATTCTTTCATATTTCCTTTCATCCATTCCGCAATTGAAGTCAGCGCATCGTCATCCGCTCCGCCATACTCTGGAATCACCTTATCCACAACAGACAGTTCTTTCAGATCCTGTGCCGTGATCTTCATAACCGTTGCCGCTTCTTTTGCGCGTTTCCCATCCTTCCAGAGAATGGAAGCAAAGCCTTCGGGAGAAAGAATCGAATATGTGGCATTTTCCATCATCCATACCTCATTGCCAACTGCAAGGGCAAGAGCTCCACCACTGCCGCCTTCGCCAATCATCAGGCAAAGGATTGGCACCTGAATACCGGACATTTCATAAAGGTTTCTTGCAATTGCCTCACCCTGTCCGTTCTCCTCGGCTTCTTTTCCCGGATATGCGCCGGATGTATTTACAAAAAAGTAATGATTGGCCGATTGAATTTTTCTGCCTGCTTCATCAGACGGATTGCTTTGCGGTACCCTTCCGGCGAAGGCATACCAAAGTTGCGTTCCTTGCAGTCCTTTAAATCTTTTCCCTTATGCACCCCGATCACGGTTACCGGCTGTCCATCCAGATAGGCAATACCACCGACAATTGCCGGATCATCACGGAAATAACGGTCTCCGTGCAGTTCCATGAATTCATCAAAAATCTGTCCCATATAGTCGACAGATGCCAGACGCTTCATCTGACGTGCCGCCATCACTTTATCCCACGGTTCTAACGGTCTGGAAAACGTATTTCTCTCGCGCATCAGTTCGGTCGGCTCATAACGGTCATCATCATGTGCAGGATCAAAATTTGCATAGCCTTCGACCGGACGATGCAGACGAAGGATTTTTCCTAGCGTATCTTTTAATTCGTCACGTTCTACAATTGCATCCACAAATCCGTGTTTCAGCTGAAACTCAGCTCTCTGGAATCCATCCGGAAGCTTCTCCCCGATGGTCTGCTCAATCACACGCGGACCGGCAAAACCAATCAGCGCTCCCGGCTCTGCTAAGATAACATCTCCAAGCATTGCAAAACTTGCTGTAACACCTCCAGTTGTAGGATCTGTCAGAACCGGAATATAAAGAAGTCCTGCATCCGAATGCCGTTTTACAGCTGCAGAAGTCTTTGCCATCTGCATCAGGGAAATAATTCCCTCCTGCATACGTGCACCACCGGAACAGCAGAATAAGATCACCGGAAGTTTCTGTTCCGTTGCCTTTTCCATTGCACGTGTAATCCGCTCACCGACTACGTGTCCCATACTTCCCATCATGAAACGGGCATCAATCACACCGAGAACTGTCTTCTCTCCGTTGATTGTACAACTTCCCATAGTTACGCCTTCGTTTAATCCGGTTTTTTCCTGTGTTGTGGCAACTTTTTCTTCGTATTCCGGGAAATTCAGCGGATTTCCGGTCTTCAGATCGTTGTCCCAGGTTTCAAAAGTTCCTGCATCCGCCACCATACGAATACGGTTTTTGGTGCGGACACGGAAATAATATCCGCACTCGTAGCAGACATATTTATTTTTGATGACACGCTGTTTATCCAGTTCTTTTTTGCAGATTTTACAGGTAACGGTCTCTACAACAGGTGCTGTTTCCTTTACCTCTTCCTGCTTTGGCTCTTCTGCCTGTGTTTTTTCTGGTTCTTCGTTGTGATTTACTTTGATATATTTTTATTAAAAAACATTGCCTTTCCCCTATCCGATTGCAAATGTCAGTTCTGCGGAACATGCCAGTTTTCCATTTACTTTTGCTGTTGCCTGCCCCACACCGATCGGTCCCTTCACCTTGATAATTTCGGTTTCAAGCACCAGAGTATCCCCGGAACAACTTTCTGCTTGAATTTTGCTTTATTGATTCCTGCAAAATATGCCGTCTTTCCTTTCCATTCCGGCTGCGAAAGAATCGCAACCGCACCGGTCTGTGCCAGTGCTTCCACGATCAGCACGCCCGGCATAACCGGATTTCCCGGAAAATGACCGGCAAAAACGGTTCATTGAAAGTTACATTTTTCTTTGCTACCGCGCGCACGCCCGGCTCCACTTCTTCCACCGTATCAATCAGCAGAAACGGATGTCTGTGTGGCAGAATTTCCATAATTTCCTGTGTTGTCATACTCATAGCTTCTACTCCTCGTATTTGCGAACCAGAAGACTTGCGTTATGTCCGCCAAATCCAAGAGAGTTTGACAGTGCATAGGTAAATGACTCGTGGTATTCTTCTTTACAGTAGTTCAGATCCATCTCGTCATCCGGTGTCTCATAACCAACTGTACGGTGAATGTATCCTTCTTCCAGCTCTTTGACACAGGTGATAAATTCAACCGCACCTGCGGCACCAAGAAGATGACCGATCATGGACTTTGTAGAATTGATCTTAATGTCCTTTGCATGATCCCCAAACAGTAACTTAATGGCACGGGTCTCAAAAGATCGTTGTGATGCGTTGCAGTACCATGCGCATTGATGTACGTGATCTCGTTTTTGTCTACCCCGCATCCTCGATGGCATTCTGCATAGCGCGTGCTGCACCTGCACCGTCTTCGAGTGGGGAAGTAATATGGTAAGCATCTGCAGAACATCCATATCCCACAACTTCTGCATAGATTTTTGCGCCTCTTGCCTTCGCATGCTCAAGTTCCTCAAGAACAACAATGCCGGCGCCTTCACCCAATACAAAACCGCTGCGGTTTTTATCGAAAGGAAGGGAACATTTTTCCGGATCATCGGATGGAGAAAGCGCAGTCAGTGCACCGAATCCAGCAATCGCACATGGACATACGGCTGCCTCTGTTCCTCCGGCTACCATGACATCTGCCTCTCCGTACTGAATGCTGCGGAACGCATCACCGATATTATTCGTACCGGTCGCACAGGCAGTTACATCATTGGTACATTTTCCCTGCAATCCCAGCTGGATGGAGACATTTCCTGCTGCCATGTTTGAGATCATCAATGGAACGAAAATCGGATTGACTCTGCCCGGTCCTTTTTCCACAATCTTTGTATACTCGCGCTCGATTGCCTGAAGACTTCCAACACCGCATCCAACGGCTGTACCGCAACGGTAAGCGTCCTCTTTTTCCATATCAAGCCCTGCATCCGCAACGGCTTCTTTGGCTGCTGCCACTGCGTACTGTGCAAACAGTTCCATACGCTTTGCTGCCTTAAAATCCATATGCTCTTTTCCGACAAAACCTTTGACTTCTGCCGCAAGATGTGCTTTATATTCACTTGCATCAAACTTCGTGATAGGACCAAATCCAATCTGTCCGGCATGGATTCCTTTCCAGAATTCTTCCACATTCAGGCCGATCGGCGTGATTGCTCCCATTCCCGTCACAACGACTCTTCTCATTTTCCTTTTCCTTTCTTTCTATCAGGTTCCTTAAATGGCCATACCACCGTCTACAGAAAGTATCTGTCCGGTAATATAATCCGACTCCGGTGATGCAAGAAATGCGACTGCATTCGCAATATCCTGTACCTGTCCGGCTCTGCCAAGCGGGATCTGCTTTTTTAATTCTTCCTGGGTCTTTTCCGGCAATACTGCGGTCATCTCTGTCTCTACAAATCCGGGAGCAACCGCATTGACGCAGATTCCTCTGGATGCAAGCTCCCTTGCAACAGATTTTGTCAGACCGATCACGCCCGCCTTGCTGGCTGCATAGTTTGACTGTCCCGCATTTCCAAGGATTCCGGATACCGAAGAAATATTGATAATTTTTCCGGCACGCTGTTTTAACAGATAGCGTGACAGATGACGAATTGTATTGAAAGTTCCCTTCAGGTTGGTATTGATCACAGCATCAAAATCGCTTTCCTTCATGCGCATCAGCAGATCATCCCTTGTAATTCCGGCATTGTTCACCAGAATATCCATATGCTTATATTCTTTGATAAGGGATTCAATCATCTCCTGACATGCTGTAAAATCAGAGACATTGCAGCGAACACTCACGGCATCTCCTCCGGCCGCTTTGATCGCTGCAACCGTTTCATTTGCAGCATCTTCGGAACCATTGTAGTTCACCACAACAAATGCTCCGCGTTTTGCCAGCTCCAGCGCAATGGCTCTTCCGATTCCCCTGGAAGCACCTGTAACAAGTGCATTTTTACCGGTTAACATATTTATTGAAATCCTCCATTTTGTCGATGTTGCATGTGGTAACATCGCGATTGATCTTTCTCATAAATCCGGAAAGGCTGCGTCCCGGTCCGATCTCCACAAATTCCTCTGCTCCGTCTGCAATCAGGCGCTCAATTGTCTGCTGCCAGCGCACGGAAGAAGAAACCGGACGTACCAGATAATCCTTGACGTCTGCCGGATCTTTGACATAATCTGCAGTCACATTGGTCAGATACGGAATGGTGATCGGCTGAATCGTTACATCTTCGAGTGCCTCCCCGAGTTTCTTTCCTGCTTCTGCTAAAAGTGCAGAATGGAACGGTACTGACTTTAAGCGGAACCACGCGCTTTGCTCCGGCTTCCTTGCAGGCATCTCCTGCCTCACCTACAGCATCTGCTGCTCCGGTGATAACGATCTGTCCCGGACAGTTGTAATTTGCAATGGAAACAACTTTGTTTGTTTTTGCAGCGGTTTCCTCACAGATTGCTGCGATCTTTTCCGCATCCAGTCCAAGAATTGCAGACATACCGCCGCCTACCGGATATGCCTGTTCCATATAAATACCGCGCTTGCGGACAACCGCAAATGCATCCCGCATTGTCATCGCTCCGGATGCAATCAGCGCACCATATTCGCCAAGGCTTAAGCCTGCCGTAACGTCGCAGCCAATTCCCGCTGCTTGTAATGCTGTATAAATAGCCGCCTCGGTTGTGAGCATACAGATCTGTGTGTACTCTGTAATGTTCAGCTTATCATTTTCTTCAAAGCAAAGAGCTGCCACATCCAGACCTGTCACTTCATTTGCCAGATCATAAACCGCTTTTGCTTCCGGCATGGCGTCGTAAAACTCTTTTCCCATACCAATATACTGAGATCCCTGTCCAGGGAACATAAATACTCTCTTCACTGTCTTCTCCTATTTCTGTCCCAATAACTTTTCGGCACCACTCATAACATCCCGGATAATTTCCGCACAGGTCTCTTCTTTTTTTTACCAGACCCGCAGACTGGCCTGCCATAACGCTGCCGTACATGACATCGCCCTCGACAACTGCTTTGCGCAGTGCTCCGAGTGTCATCTGCTCAAGTTCTTCGAACGGTGCACCTTCTTTTTCTTTCTTTAAGTACTCGCGGGTCATTTTGTTACGAATAACGCGAATCGGATGGCCTGTGGACATGCCGGTCACTTCACTGTCAATATCCTTTGCTTTGACCACGCGCTGCTTGTAATTTTCATGAACCGTGGATTCTTTTGCAACAACAAAACGGGTTCCCATCTGTACTGCCTCTGCGCCAAGCATCATAGCTGCCGCAAATCCACGTCCATCTGCAATTCCACCGGCTGCAATGACCGGAATGGATACCGCATCTACTACCTGTGGTACGAGTGTCATCGTCGTCTGGGCACCGATGTGTCCACCGGACTCCATTCCCTCAGCGACCAGTGCATCCGCACCGCCACGCTCCATCAGCTTTGCCAATGCCACGCTTGCCACAACCGGGATTACTTTGATTTTGGCTTCTTTCCACATGCTCATATATTTGGCCGGATTGCCGGCGCCGGTTGTTACTACCTTAACGCCTTCCTCCACAATTACTTTTGCAATCTCATCCGCTTCCGGATTCATCAGCATGAGATTTACTCCAAACGGCTTGTCGGTTTCTTTTTTTGCTGCCTGAATCTGCTCACGCACCCAGGAAGCCGGTGCTCCACCTGCTCCGATGATGCCAAGTCCGCCGGCATTGGATACCGCACTGGCCAGTTCATGTGTTGCGACCCATGCCATACCGCCCTGAATGATCGGATATTTGATTCCAAGAAGCTCTGTCACTCTTGTTTTCATAGCTTATGCCTCAACACCCTTATTTTTCATATAATCAATGACATCCTGAACGGTAAGGATCTTCTCTAAATCCTCTGAAGGGATTTCTACTCCGTACTCCTCCTCGAGTGCCATTACAAGCTCGAAAAGATCTAATGAATCTGCCTCAAGATCCTCCTTGAAACGGGACTCTGCGGTGATAGAATCTGCGTCTACGTTTAACTGGTCTGCAATGATTTCTTTTAACTTTTCTAACATAATGGGTTCTCCTTTTACTGTCTTCAATTTTGTTTGATTGCAAAATAGTTTGATTGTCAAACAGTTTCTTAGTCAAAGTATATGCAAAGATAGTTTGATTGTCAAGATATTTTTTCAACAGGGTAATGATAAAAGAGTACAAAAAAGCACAGCAAACACTTTCTTCCTACACGAAAATGTTTGCTGTGCATATGGTTCTGTTTTTTGAACTTATCCGATAATGAGTTGCATTGCCCCGTATATTCCGGCATCATTGCCAAGCTGTGCCAGTTCAAAGCGGGTATCACGACATGCATGGAAGCAGCTTTCCTTCAAGTGCTTCTGGATCGTATCGATTAGAATCTGTCCGGCTTTGGACACACCACCACCGATCACGATAACTTCCGGATTGGTCACGCATGCAATATTCGAAAGGGTTGACCCTAAAATTTCTCCCACTTCATCTACCAGTGCAAGAGCTACTTCATCGCCTTCTTTTGCCACATCAAAAATGTCTTTCGCAGTAATATCTTTATAATCACGAAGCTTTGTCGCATCCTGTGTTTTGGCAAGTTTACGTTTTGCCATGCGTACAATACCAGTCGCAGAAGTATACTGTTCCAGACATCCATACTGCCCACAGTTACAAGGCTCTATCTCATCATGATTTACGGTAATGTGTCCGATTTCTCCGCCTGCACCGTTATATCCGGCAACCACATGTCCGTCCACGATAATTCCACCGCCGACACCGGTACCAAGCGTTACCATGATGACATCTTTACTTCCTTTTCCACCGCCCTGCCACATTTCGCCAAGACCTGCAACGTTCGCATCATTTCCGACTTTTACTTTCAGACCTGTCTGTGCACCGAGTTCCTCCGCAACATTGATCACTCCCCAGCCGAGATTGACACACCCGTTAACAACGCCATCACTCCGCACAGGACCCGGAACACCGATTCCCACACCCTCTACATCACTCTTACTGATGCCTTCCTGCGCCAGTTTGTTATCAATCGCCTGTGCAATATCCGGCAGTACTGCCTTTCCGTTATCGCTGGTATCTGTCTTGATTTCCCATTTGTCAAGAAGCTCTCCGCTTGTCTCAAAAATCCCATTTTTACGGTGGTTCCTCCCACGTCTACGCCAAATCCATATTTCTTCAATTCCTGATTCCTCCTTGATCTATGTGATATGTATTTTTCTTCTACCCCATGTATCTATATTCTACCATATTCCGGAATTTCTGCCTAGTATCGATAAAAAAAATCAACCGATGTATCCATAAATACATCGGTTGCACTGTTTTATATATGTTTATTGTACGTTTCCACCACCGGTATCTCCACTCTCTCCGGTATCACCGCTATTATCCGTGGTTCCGCTATTGTCCGGTTTATTGGTATTTTCTCCATTTTCCGGCGTATCAGTGTTTCCTCCGCTTTCTCCGGAATCGTTGTCCCCACTATGTTCCGGTTTGGAATTGTTATTCTGATCACCGGCATTGCTGTCGTTATTGTCCGGCTGGTTATCATTTTCGGAGCTTCCGTCCGTTGTATTATCTTTCTGCTGGCTCTCGGAAGTCTGCTGGTCATCCGTCTGGTTTTCTTCTATCTGGTTTTCTTCGCGCATCTTGTCGTGTTCTTCCTCTTCCTGCTTCTGCTGATTTTTAAAATCATCCGAAAGCTGAGCATAAGGAAGGAAATCAAGCGAAGATAATCCCTCGTGGGCCGCAGACATATATGCTTTCCAGATCTGTGCCGGATATGTGCTTCCACTCAGATTGAAATGGCTTTTGGATAATCACATCCCACCCAGACTGCGGTTGTATAATATCTGGTAAATCCGCAGAACCATCCATCTTTGTGATCGTTTGTTGTACCCGTCTTTCCGGCACACGGCATATCGGCAAGCTTTGCAGAACGTCCGGTTCCACTGTCCATAACGGAGGTCATGATATCCGTCATCATCCGCGCCGCATCCTGCTTATAAACCGTTTTTTCCGTCAGGCTGGACGTATAGACTACATTTTCGTCAGAATCCACAATTGATTTTACACAGGTCGGTTCCCTGTAAAGTCCGTCATTTTCAACCGCTGCCTACCCGGATGCCATCTCAAGTGGAGAAACACCTTTGGTAAATCCACCAAGAGATGTGGCGAGGGTATAATCTCCGTCCTTGATCTGTGCAAAATTCATATTTTTTACATACTGCAGGCCTGCTTTTGGTGTCAGTTCATCATACAGCTGCCAGGCAATCGTATTAATGGAATGTGCACCCGAATATCTGAGCGGACTCTTTCCGGCATATGTATTGTTTGCATTCGACGGTCCGTCTTTTAGTTTATGGTCATCCACAACGGTATCCGGAGTATACCCGCGCTCCAGCTGCGGAGTATATACCAGCAATGGCTTAATCGAACTTCCCGGCTGACGGTAACTCTGGTATGCACGGTTTAACGTATAATTATCCGAATCCTGCTTACGGCCGCCCACGATTGCCACAACATATCCGCTGTTGTTATCAATTGATACTGCTGCCGCCTGCATCTTGTAAGTTCCGTCTTTGGATTTGTCTTTAAATCCTTTCAGGGTATCATCAATGGCAGACTGCAGTTCCTTTTGTTTTTCCATATCAATCGTCGTATAGATTTTGTATCCTCCGGAAAACAGCTTCTTCTGACACGCACTGTAAAGTTCGTCATATGCTTCCCCATAAGACTTCTTTTCCTTATCCGAATCAAAATAATATTTAAACTGGAAACCTTCCTGTTCCATCAGTGCACGGGTTGCGCAGTCATACGTGTAAGTGTCAATCGAACTGTTAATTTTCTCCGTGTCACTCTTTTTCGGCCGGTTCAGTGCAATCTCTTCTTTGGTTGCCTCATAATACTCTTCCTGGGAGATTTTCCCGTCATCCCGCATATTCTTTAAGATCAGATTCCGCCGGGTAATGGTATTGTCCGGGTGTGTCACCGGATCATAATTGGACGGGCGGTTCGGGATCGCACACAGATACGCGGTCTGCGATACATCAAGATCTTTCAGTTCACAGTTAAAATATCCATGACAGGCAGCGTCAATTCCGTAATAGCCGTTTGCAAAATACACGTTATTCAGATAAAATTCCATAATTTTATCCTTACTGTAACGTTTTTCGAGTTCCCACGCAAGAAACATCTGCTTCACCTTGTACTGCCACGTCTGTTTCGGCTGCATATAAATCAGCTTGGCAAGCTGCATGGTAATCGTACTTCCACCCTGCGTACCACCCTGCGATTTTTTCAGTTTCGACATGACTGTGGCTTTGACCGCGCGCACAAGTCCTTTCAGATCCACACCGTTATGCTGGTAAAACTTCTTGTCCTCAATACTGATAATCGCTGCGACAAAATTCTTTGGAATATCCTCGTATTTGACATACTGCGCATTCTTGTCTCCCCTTCGTTCAGAGATCAGTTTTCCGTCTTTATCAAAAACGGAGCAGGTCTGTGAAGGGATAAACGTAGAATCGTCGGAAGCAGATACTTCCTGCACTGCCTCACGGCGCATCTGCTGTATCTGATCCGCATATCCGCCAAAATAGTAGTATCCAAAACCTGCCAGCACAACAAGCATCAGCACGATCTGCAGCTTTATGACAAACCAGAAAAAGCGATGCTGCTTTTTTTTTCTTTTCTTTTTTTTCTTGGTTGACATATACTCTCCTCCATATTTATTTTGGAAACATACATCATACATTTTATCTCTTTTGGACAGTATATGCAAATTATCTTTTTATTAAGATTTTATTATTTTCACTGTTCCATATTTTTCCCCAGAAAATTTGCAGCTGTGGCAGACAATGCTTTCAACAGTCCAAGTGTTTCCTTTTGTCCGCTGTTATCTGCCAGAATCACAGCACCCTGACAGTCTCCATTGCACAGAATACTTGAAAGCACAATTCCCTTCGGAAGGGTTGACATTGTTTTTTTGTAATGGAGCAGGCCTGTTCTTCTCCTGTTTTCACAACTGTGCTGCGCTTTTCAATCATTTCTTCCATTTCTTCGCTCAGCTGTTCCCCCTCAACTTCCTTTTTCCCGGTTCCCGCTGCTGCTGCGATCACATATTCCCGATCCGTAATGCAGACCAGAGCCTCTGTGGTCTGTGCCAGTGCCTGTGCATAACTTCGTGCAAACTCGCCCAGTTCCCCAACCGGTGAGTATTTTTTGAGCATAATTTCGCCCTCCCGGCTTGTAAAAATCTCTAGTGGATCCCCCTCCCGGATGCGCAGTGTCCTGCGAATTTCTTTCGGAACCACAATTCTTCCCAGATCATCGATTCTGCGCACAATTCCAGTTGCTTTCATATGATAAATTTCCTCCTGTTTTCCAGATTACTTTCCATATTCATGTTGCATGGGTAGTATGCCGGAATCCCAGAAAAATTATGCACAGAAAACAAAGCATTTTACTTGAAAAAACGTTCATCCCGTCATACAATAGAATTTGCTTTCACATAGGAGAAACGTATTATGGATTATAATGAAAATGAATTTAAGGCCAAGGCCAATATCAAAGCCAGACGCATCTGGCTTGTATTTGCCCTTCTTCTTAGTGCAAACTACGGCACAGATGTATCCCAGGGTGGGTATCCTTCCACAAATTTCATCATTTTTTAATACTGTGCTGGGTTCCTTTTTTTGCCGGTGATCTTCTTTTGCGCATCAGGGGAAAGGCTGATGACCGCTATCGGTATGCGCTTGTCGTCGGTTACGGTATTTTTTACACGTTCCTGATCTGCACCACCGATTCACCGATTGCCTTTACCTATATTCTTCCGGTTGTCAGTCTTCTGGTTCTTTACAAAGACCGGAAATTTATGGTGGGATGTGCAATCGCCAATATCGCCAGTGTCATTATCAGTGTCATTTATCATCTGGTCGTTCTCGGTCAGAATACTGCAACACCAGAAAAAAATTATCAGCTGCAGATTGCCTGTCTCCTGCTCTGTTATATCGGCTATATCATGTCTATCCGCCATCTCATCGAATCCGATGGTGCCCTGACAAACAGTATCAAAGCCGATTTAAAACGGGTTGTTACAACTGTTGAACAGGTTAAAACCGCCAGCAATACCATCATGGATGGAATCACCGTTGTCCGCGAACTCGCCACGGAAAACAAACATGGTTCTGACATTGTCGTAGACGGAATGAACAAACTGACCGACCATAACGGCCAGCTACAGTCCCGGACAGCCTCCTCGCAGGAAATGACAGGAGATATTAATTCCCAGGTACAGAATGTTGCTTCCATGATCAATGATATGGTATCCCTGACTGCGGAATCCGGCAAACATGCAAAAACAAGTTCCGTTGATCTGGAGAGTCTGGTACAGACTGCCAGAACGATGGCAGATCTGTCCAATGAGGTAGAACATATTCTGGACGCTTTCAAGGCAGAATTTGAAACCGTAAAACAGGAAACCGGAACCATTGACAGTATTTCCAGCCAGACCAATCTGCTGGCACTTAATGCTTCCATTGAAGCTGCCCGCGCAGGGGAAGCCGGAAAAGGATTCTCCGTCGTTGCGGAACAGATCCGCAAGCTGAGTACCGAAACCAAAGATTCTTCCGGACAGATCAGCGAAGCACTCTCGCGGCTGGATGAAATTTCAGGAAAAATGACTTCTTCCATTGAAGAAACCTTAAAACTTATTCAGGTCACTCTGGAAAAAGTAACCCAGACCGCTGAAAATGTAAATAAAATTACACAGGATTCTTCTCTTCTGGGTGAACACATCCAGACAATTGATTCTGCCATGAAAGAAGTGGAATCTTCCAATCGTCAGCTGGTAGAAAATATGGAACAGGTATCTTCCATCGTGGAAACCATGACCACATGCATCAGTGATTCCGATGAAACAAGCAAACGCATGCTCAGCAAATATGAGGAAAGTGCTTCCAACATCAATAACATAGAAAATGTAATTCAGGAGCTGATGTGTGAACTGGGCATCGGTGGTTTCATGGGTCTGGATGATATTCATGCCGGTATGAAAGCAAAAGTTATTCTTCCAAAACATCTGGAACGCATGGAGTATCACGGAGAAGTCAGATCTGTTGCGGAAAATAGTATTTCCCTGATTTTGTCTGACAATCCACAGTTAAACGGATCCGAAACCTGTAAGGTTCAGGTCACGGTTGACAATGTTCTCTACTGTTGGGATCAGGCGCAGATACAGGCTGACACGGCATCCGGTTCCCATGCCTATGTATTGCAGCTTTCCGCACGTCCGGAGATCAAAACCGCCGGAAATACCCACGGGCAGATGTGTCCAATCCATGTACCATCACGCTGAAAGATTCCGACACAACGTTCTCCGGTCAGCTTGACAATATCAGTGCCAATGGATTTGCATTTCTGATCCGGGATCCGTTTTTCATGGATCACAAACATGCAGATGTTGCTATCGATATCCAAAATTTTGCCCTTTCGGATCAGTCCCATCTGGAAGGACATGTCATCCGGTGCTCGGATGATGAAGGTGTATATATTGTGGGATGTCAGATGCCGGAAGACAATTATGCAATACGCAATTATGTAGATTCCCTTCTCGGTCAATAAATAAAACAGGGAAAACTTCTATGATTCCATAAAAGTTTTCCCTGTTTTCTTATCATTTAAGCTGTCAGCAAAAGTTTTTCAAACTCTTCTTTGGGAAGCGGTCTCGAATAGTAATATCCCTGAATACTGTCACACTTCATCTGTTTGAGGAAATCCACCTGTTCTTCTCTCTCAACACCTTCTGCCGTAACGCACAATCCAAGTTCCTTTGCAAGTAAAATCGTATGTTCCAGCAATCGTTCCCCACTGAAATCTCCGATGTAATCAATCAGACTTTTGTCAATTTTTAACGTATCGAAACATTTCATGTTCAGTGTTGCAAGGGAAGAATACCCCGATCCAAAATCATCTACAAGCAATGGAAAACCATTGTCATGGAACTTATCTGCCAGCCCCTTGATATTGTCATTGTCAATTGCTGCGCTCTCTGTAATCTCAATCGGAACCAGATGGGTTTTTACTCCGATTTCATCAGCGATCTGCTGATACCGGCTGACCACACTGTCAAAATACAGACTCGCCCTGGACAGATTGATGGATACCGGAATAATCTCCTTTCCCTGTTTCTGCCATTCTAACTGCTGCATACATACTTTTCGGAAAACATACTCATCCAGAACTTTTATCAGTCCGTCTCTCTCAAACAACGGAATGAATTTGCCGGGTGGAATAACATTTCCCTTTTCATCTCTCCAGCGGATCAGACCTTCTGCCCCTACCATCCGCTCTGTTTCCGGATCATATTTCGGCTGATACCACACCTCAAAACAGTTATTTTCCAGAGAATGTTTAAATTCATCCTCCATGGCTTTATCTTCAAGCATGCGGATCGTATCTTCATGGCTGTAAAACTGATAGCTGATATCTTTGCGATCCTTGATCTGATTCTTGGCAAAATTTGCTTCGCTGTATACCTCTTCCACTTTAGCATCCGGTTTCCACTTCGTCACTCCAAAATAAGGGATCAGCTTCGGAACCTTCAGCCTTACAGACAGTTCTGCCAGTATGGTTCCCCAGCTGCTGTAACTGCCGGATCGTCTTCTCCTGATCCTTTCCACTACTGTAAATCACAAAACGGTCTGCATTGATATGTCCTGCCAGATCACCTTTTTCCAGTATCTCCTGAATACATTTCCAGATTCCTTTGAGTGTTTCATCCCCTTTGATAATTCCACAGATCGAATTGATAATTTTAAAGGAGTGGATGTCCATGGACACCAGATATCCCGGTTGCCGGAAATCCCGGATTTTCTTCTTAAAACTTGCGTAATTATTTCCACCGGTTACACTGTCCACATATGCCATGCGCTCAAGTTCCCTCTGTTTTTCGGAACTGATATCGGAAAATCCTGCTACCATCCGGTGCAGCTGTCCTCCATCCGATGTATTTACAAATTTTGCACGGCAGTATTTTACTTTCCCATCCCGCACAATCCGGTAATCATACTGATATGCTTTTTTCAGGCTCAGCTGCTTACGGAGATTTTCAATGGAGGTCTCATACAGCATTGTCTCACGATCTTCGGTAAGGACAACCTTCCCCACATATTCTGCCATGATAGCTTCATATCCCGGAATTTCCTTAAGCGTATCATTGAGCACAGAGCGCACTGCGGAGTTCACCTTATATGAATATACCTTATCATGATCCACATCTACATAATATACACTGTTAAAATTGCTTCCCAGTGCCTGAATAATCTCATTCTGGCGTGTGTCTGCCCTGATCTGTTCGATCAGACCCAATACATATTCCGGTTGTTTCTGTGAACCGCCCTGAATCCTACCCATAGAGATCTGATATACCATGTCTTTTCCCGAAGACTGAATCTTTGCACTTACCGTCTTTGCGCCATGGTCAATATCCTGAAACAGTTTTAACAGTTTTTCTTTTTCCATAATTCTGTCCATGAGGATACTATGCTCCAGATCCGTAGCATTCTCCACGATTCCCATGTGACGGGCTGCAAACTCTGATGGCCTGATCCTGTGTTCTTTGGGATAATAGTAAAAAAATACTTTCCCCATTTTGCCAGAATCTCCTGAATCTCTGTTGATATATCCCTGCACTTCTTCTGATCGTTTTTTTCTACCATAGGCCTGCCTTTCCCTGGTAAACTGTAAATATTGTCTGATTATTTCCGTACAAATATACTATAGCACAAACTATTTTCCCCGTAAAGGTAGTAGATTTTCACAAAAACACACGAAAAGCGCATGCAACAGAGATGTCACATGCGCTTTCCAACTACACAGCATTCGCTTATGTTCTATTTTATTTTACGGTTTCTACCTTAATCACATTCGTATTTCCTACTTTGCCATTGATCAGACCACCGGTCAGAACAACAGCATCTCCGCTCTGTAATGAAAATACTTCTTTTGCCTTTTTCATTGCATGGTAGAACATAACTTCCATCGAACTGAATTCCTCGCAGAGAACCGGAGTAACCCCCAGCTTAAGTTCAATTTCCGCCATACTTTCTCGGAAGTCGTCATTCCGATGATATCTACCGGACAACGGAAACGGCTGACCATACGTGCGGTAGTTCCGCTGAGTGTACTTGCGACAATACATTTTGCCTGGACATCAACTGCCATCGCACAGGTTGCATGCGAAATGGCATCCTGAATGCTTCTTGTCTCAAAATCAGAAGTACGGAAACGCTTGGTATATTTGATCTGGGATTCTGTATACTCAGCAATCTCTGCCATGTTCCGCACGGCATCTACCGGATATTTACCGGCAGCTGATTCCCCGACAGCATGATCGCGGATGATCCATCGTATACCGCATTTGCCACATCGGAAAGCTCTGCACGTGTCGGACGCGGATTGTGAATCATGGACTCGAGCATCTCGGTCGCGGTTATGACACGTTTTCCGAGCATACGGCACTTGCTGATCAGATACTTCTGAACCGCAGGCACTTCCATGCCCGGGATTTCGACTCCGAGATCTCCACGGGCAATCATGACACCATTGGCAATCTCACAGATTTCTTCAATGTGCTCCACACCCGAACGGTTCTCAATTTTTGCAATAATATCAATATCTTCGCCGCCGTTCTCGTCAAGGAATTTACGCATATCCTCGACATCTTTCTTTACGGAAACAAAAGATGCCGCAACGAAATCCACATCGTTTTTGATACCAAACAGCAGATCTTTCTTATCCTGCTCGCTCAAAAATGCATGATCCATGACCTTGTTCGGGAAATTCATGCTCTTTTTATCCGACACCTCACCTCCGACAAGAACCTTACAGATGGCATCCGGTGCTTTCAGCTTTTCTACTTCCAGAATAATCAGACCATTGTTGATCAGGACATGATCTCCCACCTTCAGATTGTTGATCAGGTTTTTGTAGGTTACGGAAACTCTCTCCTGATTTCCCACAATATCATCCGTTGTCAGTGTAAATGTATCTCCATCTTTTAACGTTATCTTTCCGTTTTCGAAGGTTTTGATCCGGTACTCCGGTCCTTTGGTATCCAGCATGATCGCAATTGGAAGACCTAACGCCTTACGCACTTTTTTGATCGTATCAATCTTCTTCTGATGCTCCTCATGGCTTCCATGGGAAAAGTTTAATCTGGCTACATTCATGCCGGCATTACACATCTGTGTCAGTACAGATTCGCTTTCGCTTGCAGGTCCTGATGGTACAAATAATCTTTGTTTTTCTCATAATGCTTGTTCTCCTGTCTCTATCCAAATTTTTTGTATCCCCTGAGTTTCATTCTGTCACACACAGACGGGATTTGCGCGGATATACCGCCCGACGATCAGCCGACGCGCCGGTGGAACAAGAAATTTGGGCTTCGAGGTCAGAATTCTCTGTACCAGCAGCCACTGCTGTGTCATATGGCTCACCGGAAGGAAACGAAGCCCGATTCGCCTGACTTGCGGAACAACGGACGGTTTCCCTTCCCTGAGCACTGTCTGGGAAATGCAAAACTCTCCTGCATCATTCAGGTAATCCTCCGCCTGCCGGTTATGCATACTGCTGCTAAGCACATTGACCTTCTGCTGCATTCCACAGGCATCTGCTACATTCATCTCCACCGGCATGCGAAGCACAAACGCCGCAATGACCACAGCGGAACAGATCAGCACAATATGATGTTTCTTTTTGTCCGTTTTCCGAAATGCTTATGCATTTGCAATCACATCTGCCAGAGCTTCCATCTCTGGTAGGTCGGGCTCTTTCATGGTAGAACGGATCGTTACCATCGGCTCCACAATGGTAATATTTTTCATGGTTTCCAGAATTCCCTTCATCGTTCTTCCGGCCGTCGGTCCCCAGGTACCGTTCTCAATAATACCTACGGTACGGTTCTGGAATGCCTTGACTGTAAATGATGCAGGAAGTCCTGCATACATGGGAATACACCGCCATCGTAACTTGCTGCTGCAAGAACCATACGGTCATAACGGAACGCATCTTCCACAACTTCTGCCATATCATCACGGGAAAGATCCATGACAGAAACTTTCTCTACTCCTTTGGCACGCAGCATCTCAGCAAATTTCTGTGCTGCTTTTGCAGTATTTCCATGGATCGATGCATATGCTACAAGAACACCCTTATCCTCCGGCTTATAGCTGCTCCAGGTATCATATAACCCAATGTAATAGCCAAGGTTTTCTTTTTAATACCGGACCATGGAGCGGGCAGATCGTCTGGATATCCAGTCCTGCCGCTTTCTTTAACAGTGCCTGTACCGGTGCGCCGTATTTTCCTACAATATTAAAGTAATATCTTCTCGCTTCGCAGGCCATCCTTCCGGATCTTCATAATCCAGTGCACCGAATTTTCCGAATCCGTCTGCCGAGAATAAAATCTTTTCACTGCTCTCGTATGTTACCATAACTTCCGGCCAGTGTACCATCGGTGCCATATAAAAATTCAGCGTATGGGTACCAAGGGACAAAGACTCTCCTTCTGCCACGGTAATTTTATGGTTCTCATCTACCGGAAGCTCGTCAAAAAACTGTGGAAGCATCTGAAATGTCTTGGCATTTCCCACCAGGGTCACTTCCGGGAAAAGCTCTACCAGACGTCCGATACTTCCGGCATGATCCGGCTCCAGATGGGAAACTATCAGATAATCCACTTTCCGTCCGTCTAATGCGGCCAGCAGATTCTTCTCCCACTGCTCCATGCCCCTGGCATCTACCGTATCCATCAAAGCTACCTTTTCATCAAAAAATCAGATAAGAATTATAAGATACGCCATGCGGAACCACATACTGGCTCTCGAACAGGTCAATCGTCTTATCATCTACTCCGATATACTTTACTGCTTCAGAAATTGTTACACTCATTTGTTTCTCCCTCTCTTTTTTGTTTTTATTTATGTATTATGATGCATACATATCATTTTCCTCTTCACGCGCCAAATCCTCCGGACTCATATAGCGGCGGAACAGGCGCTCTAAAATAAAATCAAATACAATCGATGCAACTGCCGGAATTACCACAAGCAGTACCGGTATAATATAAATCGACAGAGCCGATGCAATCAAAATCACCAGCAGCAGCAATGCCCATGGCAGATGCCTTATCATCAGCAGAAATGCATTTTTCAATGTCTGCTTTACGGTATTTTCAAATCTTGCAATATATGGGAATAAAAATGCGCTCCACATAATCGCAACAGCAATCATAATCAGAAAGAAATAGAAAAATGCGCCCTTCATACTGCCGGTTTTTAATACCTGATAGGTGATATAGGCATCACAGCCCAGAATAATCATAACGGCCAGCCATATAAGATATGGCAGTGTTGCAGCCTTAAAGTTGTCCCTGAACGCTCCGAAAAAGGTTCTTGTGGTATATCCGCGGTCACCGCGGATGGATTTATGTACCGTGTAATACAACGCGGTGGTCGATGCCCCGATCGTAAAAACCGGAATGCAGCAGATCACCCATAAAATGCTGACCCACACGCAGTCCACAAGTTTTCCCAGCATCTGAAATACAATATTATCCCAATTAAATTTCACGCTTATTCCTCCAGTCGCCCAATAATTTCTTCTGCGATTTCTTCTTTTGTTTTTCCATCCGTAGCTACGAGAATGTCTGCAGCCGCCTCATACTTTGGCCGGCGTACTTCCATCAGTTCAGAAATGTATGCAACATTCATATGACCGTTTAAAAGTGGACGGTCTGTACTGTTTTTTACACGTTCGTATATGGTCTGCGGTGTTGCCGTAAGAAATACAACGCTTCCCCCATCCCGCATGCAGTCTACATTTTCCTGTCGCATTGCCACACCGCCTCCACAGGATACGATTGTCGGCTCCTGCTGATTTAGTGACTGGATCAGTTTTGTCTCAAGCTCCCGGAAATAAAGTTCTCCGTATGTTTCAAAAATTTTGCTGATCGGCATTCCCTGTTCTTTTACGATACGCTCGTCCATCTCCACAACCGGATAACCCAGCTTTTGCTTTATCGCACGTGCAATCGTGCTTTTACCAGCCCATAAAACCGATCAGGAAAATATTTTTCTTTTCTTTATTCATGAAAAAATTTCTCCTTCACTTCTTCTACCGGCATATCCATACCTGTATATAACCGGAATCCAGCAACTCCCTGCCACAGAAGCATTCCCTTGCCTCCAATGCAGGTACATCCTGCTTCTTTTGCTTCCCGCAACAGTTTTGTCTCTGCCGGATTATAAACCGCATCACATACAACCAATCCCGGACGGAATGCAGACAGATCTTTCACAACACTCTGGTCATCCATCGGCTTCATTCCTACAATTGTAGCATTTGCAAAAATATCACTGGACTGAATCTCTTCCGTCATTTTTGCTGTATCCGCAATATCATATACATTGACCACACACTCCGGTACTGCTTTCCGAATCTTTTCTGCGGTCTGTAAAGTGCGCTCGAAAAATGCATCTTTGATATTGAAAATCGTGATCTCTCTAGCTCCATCTAAGGCACACTGTACCTGAATGGCTGTCGCAGCTCCGCCACCGCCTGCGACCGTGATCTTTTTCCTTTAATATCTACGCCATGGTCCTTGAGGTTGTGTACAAAGCCTTCTCCGTCCGTGATATATCCGGTTAATCTGCCGTCATCGTTGACAATTGTGTTTACAGCTCCGATAATCTGTGCTGCCGGAGACAGCTCATCCACATACTTTGCCGCCTCGGTCTTATCCGGCATCGTCACATTGATTCCACGCATATGAAACAGTTTCACCGCGTCAAGTGCTTCTTTTACCTGATCTTCTTTTTACATCAAATGCAACATATGCATAATCCAGCCCCAGCTTTGCAAAGCTGTAATTGTACATTGCCGGGGAACCGGAATGTCCTACCGGCGAACCGATCAGTGCAAGTAACCCTGTATGTCCTGAAATTCTTTCTTCCATCTTTTTCTCCTGTCCTTGTATGTTGGTTATATGATACCATAACTTTTAAATTAAGTACAACAATTCCAGTGGTCTTTGAATAAGTACCTGTGCTCTGTTTTTACGAAGGAACTCCGCATCGCGGAATCCCCACATGACCGAAACACATGGAAGTCCCGTGTTTTCCGCGGTCTGAATATCCACCTCGGAATCTCCTACATAAATGGCCTTCTTCGTGTCCGTTTTTAAAATTTTCATGGCTTTTTGTACCATATCAGGTGCCGGTTTTTTGCCACACCTTCCATCTCACCGATTGCCGTAGTCATATAACCCCGGAAAAAACGTTCATCCAATTCTTTTACTGCCGAGTCCAGCTTATTGGATACAATTGCTGTCTTCACTCCGCGCGCCTTTAATTCAGTCAAAAGATGCATGATATCCGGATATGGCTTTGTATGATCCAGACAATGCTCCCCGTAATATTTTTTAAATTCCGCAAATGTCTCTTCAAACTTCGGGTTTTTCTCCCCATCCGGCACGGCACGCACCATCAGCATGCGCACCCCGTTTCCTACATATCTGCGCACCTGATCCAGCGTACAAGTCGGCATATTCTGTGACTCCAATGCCGCGTTGGTAGCGTTTTTAAATCTTCCAACGAATATAACAAGGTTCCGTCCAGATCAAAGATCACACTTTTTTGCTCTTCCTGCTCACCGGAATCCCGATAGATTTCTTCAAACAGATCTTTACGCATAATCCGGATATTGTTGATCGTATCACTGCTGTCAACCATGTAATCTCCAACCCGGCCAAGTGTATACTGTTCGTTTTCATCTTTATCCCGGAACAGTTTTACCTTGCGCTCCAGCCTGCGTGCACGAACAATTGTAGTTCCCTTTGGCACGCAGACCTTTGCACATTTCATCGGTTCTACGATGATTCCTTTCTCTACATCTTTGATGGTAGGTTCATACTCTGCATTTCTCAGATCAAACTTCCAATCCGTGTAAATCCGGAATTCTTCCATAAAAGCCTCTTCATTACGAAAGAAACATTCCCCTTTCGGTCCAATGATAAAAACAATTCCTGCTTCCACTGTAGCTTTCATATCTCCCTGCAGAGTCCGCACAGTCACCTGCGTTCCCTCCGCAAAGAGATCCGTTGCCCGGACATATCCCCACGGAACGGAGCGTCTGCAGTACGTCTTTGCATCCTCTGCCTCTATTCTGCAATCCTGTGCATACACAATATCGGTATTTCCCATATAGTCCCGCATACGCTGCTCGATAACAGATTTAATACCCGAAGCTGCCGGCTGTTCATGTCTTCCCTGTGCATCATACTCCATGCGCGGTGCAAAATGATGTTCTTTGCAAAACTTTAAATATTCCTGTGTCATCAATTCCATCGGAATCAGACCACCCGCTTTTTCCAGATGTCCTCCGCCGGAACCAATTCCTTTGCACAACTCTGCCGCAAGTTCACTCGCCTTGACTTCTTTCACACAGCTTCTCACTGAAAACTTCACACCTTCTGGTTGCAGATTAAATGCCACACAGATATCAATCGCATCCACTTCCAGTACCAGATCGGAAATCAGTCCGAGAATATTCGGATCACACTGCCCCACTTTTACAATCGCGGCACGAAATTCTTCTACATAATCCGTATGAAGAAGTGCTGCTCCAGCAACTTCCAGTTCTTCCAGCGAAAGATTGGCATTGCGGAGTTTCCTCATGATTGCCGGGTCAAAGTTTGCCTCGTCACGCAGATCCCGGTCTAGCGGATGTACAATTTCCGTCAAACTTCCGGTATCCGTATATAATCCATAATACAGTGCTGTTGACAACTCACGATTACCCCGTACATCAAATCCTTCTGTTTTGAGCATATTCCAGACCAGTGTCGAGCACGCGCCCAGATTAGAACGCACCTCGGAAAGCTCTGGTAATTCCGTGCAGATCCGGTGATGGTCAATTACAGCAATATGTTCTGCTTCAAACACTGCAGAATTTCCGGAATGGTACTGGCAGTCCACCATCACCAATAACTCTGGTTTGTGCAGATAATCCACATGCTCGATTGGTATTTTCAGATCCCGGATCAGCATCACCAGATTCGTTTTCCGGATCACATTCTGCCCTCCGTAAATCAGACGTGGTTCTTTTCCTTTGGATTTCAAATACAGATAGACCCCAAATCCACATGCAATGGTATCTGCATCCGGATTGTCATGGCACTGTATTACAATATTGTCATACGCTAATAACTCACTCAGTCTCATCTTGATTCCCCTTGCCTGATTGTTCTACTTGCTTTTTAGATTATATGGGAAGAAAAAGCTGCTGCGGTTCTTTTTTGTCAAACATCGAATTATATTGCAGCATATGATACTTTTCAATCCATTCTTTTTCTTCTCCCTCGGCCTCATCGATATGCAAATAGCAACCTTTACTTTTGGAATAATAGCCTCTGGAATTGATGGCTGGAACAACCTCCTGCATATCTGCCAGAAACTTATTGTATGCCGGAAGCTCAATTCCAGCCCGTTCCAGTGCCATGGTAGACAGATAATCAAGACTGGTAATGTCTACCGTTTCTTCCGGTGTATCATAATTGGTCCAGATAAAAAACGGAACTGTGTACAGTTTTTCCAGCTCATCTTCCGTCAGCCCTGTGAGTCCTTTTCCATTCAGAATCGGATAAAAATTACTGTTTAAGCTTGGCTGATGATCTCCAAAGAAAATGATTTCTACCGGATCATCTACCTTTGAAAAATAACTGATCAGGTTTTTTACTGCCTCATCACTCTCGTGTACCAGGGACAGATACTGGTTGGCATCCGTATAAGAACGTCCAACTTTATAATAATTCTCTGGAAAATTGTCATAGGTTTCCGTATAACCACCGTGGTTCTGCATGGTAATTCCCATAAAGAACAGTTTTTCATTATTTTTACGGTTTTCATAACGCCTGATAATCTTATCATACAGTTCCTGGTCGGTAATATATTCCCGCAGGATCTTTGTCTGGTCAAAATAATCAATAAAGTGCATTTCGTCAAACCCGATATGCGGATACACCAGATTCCGGCTCCATCCGGTTTCATAATATGGATGCATGGCAATGCACGTATACCCGTCATCTTTCAGATTTGACACAATCGTTGTCGGAGTATCACTGATATACTGCTGATAAACAACGGATCCCATCGGAAGAAATGCCATGGAATTTCCGGACATAAATTCCCACTCCGAATTAGGAGTCTTCGCGCCAAATACCGACGAAAGTGCATATCCCTTCGTTGTATTCTCTTTCAAAGAATCGATAAACGGTGTGAGCGGCATGTTGGTCTGCAGATCCCCCAACACACTCAGATCGGAAAACGATTCATTCATAATGGCAATGATCGTCGGATTTTTTGCTTTTTCATTTGTTGTGCTGTAATCCTTTTTATCGGATTGATAGGTTTTCTCCAGTTCTTTGATCATATCTTTGGAATATCCTTCCGGAGCAGAAATAAAACTGTCACGAACCCCCAGTACGTAATTCAACAGATATCCATTGCGATAAGTTCCCTTCTGTTCCCACGTCTCTGTATTTACATCATAAGCATTTGCTGCAATGATCACACAACTTAAGGCAAGCGCCATCACAGAAATTACCCGCATCTGAATTTTTCCCGTAAACCGGACATGCCATTTGCGGACAAAAGCAATAAACAATGCTGCCAGAAAGATCACATATACTCCACGATCGTTCAATTGCAATTTATAATTTCCTGCCACACTCAGACCGGTTCCAATGGATCTGATATCGGAAAACGTAAATTCATTTCCGCGGAACAGATATACAAAATAGTCTACAAATCCAAACGAAAGCAGCGACACATGGGCAATGATGCAGGTCAGCCCACTGTTGTTCGTAAAAATCTGCACAACAAAATAGACAATCAGACAGCAAAGCACATTTAAAAAGAGCTTCTCGTACGTTGTCCTCGTAAAGTTTTCAGGATCAAGCAGCATATACTGTATCGAAAAAGTGGTGAGACAGGAACCTCCGATAAACAGAATCAGTGTCCAGAGCCACGGACACCGGTCATCCAGTTCCAGATGCAGACTTTTTACCAGATAGTACAAAAATCCATATGCGATCAATGCAACGATGGAAAAATCAATGGTCACATACATTACGACTGCCAATATAATTGCAATCGCCGCCCATATGTTATTTTTTTTATCGTATTGAAGTTTGATTTTAAATTTTGGTTTCATGCCATTACAATACAACAAAATTCCCGGCATGTAAACCGGGAATCCTGTCTGAAATCTTAATTTTGTGTGAATTATTTCTTTTTTTGAAGTTTGTGTATCCCTTCTGCTTATATGGATGTGCAGCCCAGAGTTTATCTGCTGTTTCTTTCCAATCCTTTGCGTAATCTACGCACTTTCCACACAGATGCTCAACCGGCTCCTCCTGTTCTACATCTGTAGAATGAGCTCCGGTCTCATGAACCATCTTCTGTAAAATCTCTGGATTCTCCAGCATTGGACATGGACGAAGCATGTTCTCGTTGAAAGGCTGGTTATCACGGTAAGCCATAAACAACGGCTGCTTCAGACACTCAAGCAGGGATTTCTCGCGGATGTTTGCTCCAGAGTAGTGAATAAATACACATGGCTCTACATCACCCTTCGGGTTAATATGACAGTAGTTTCTTCCTCCGGCGATGCAGCCGCCAACAAACTCTCCATCGTTCTGGAAATCCATAACGAAGATCTCTTTGCCGCCTGTAAATCCACGTACCTCACGCAGTCTGTGGTAAATATATTCTCTCTGCTCCTTGGTCGGCATCAGTTCCGGTGAAGCCTTCATTCCTACCGGCATCAGATGAAAATACCATGCGAAACGGCTTCCGTGCTCGATCAGAAGATCAAAGAACTCATCCGATGTAACGGCATCCATGTTCTTGCTGGTGTAGCATACGCTGTTACCAAAGATCAGCCCGTTCTCATGTAACAGATCCATTGCGTGAAGGACTTTATTGTATACACCTTCTCCACGTCGGAAATCGTTGGCATCTTCAAATCCCTCAAGGGAAATGGAAAGGGAAAGATTTCCTACACGCTTCATATCCTCGCAAAGCTTCTCATCTACAAGTGTTCCGTTTGTGTAGCAATGGAATGCGCAGTCATTGTGTTTCTCACACAGACGGATGATATCAGCCTTACGTACCAGTGGTTCTCCACCGGTCATCATATAAAAATATACGCCCAGTTCCTTACCCTGTGTAACAATGTTGTCTAACTCATCAAATGTCAGATTTAATTTATGACCATACTCTGCTGCCCAGCATCCTGTACAATGGAGGTTGCATGCACTGGTCGGGTCATAAGAATGAGCCACGGAATATTGCAGTTCTCAATTTCTCTCATTTTACGAATCTTCTTGGTTCCTGCAAACGCTGCCTGATATCCAAGATTCAGTGCTGTCATCTTGGCAACATGCGGATCTGTCTCATCCAGAAGACGATTTACATAACGCATCCACTTGCTGTCCGGATTCTGAATCATTTTCTTTGCGCCTTCGTATGCCTCAGAACGGAAATTGCTTCCATAAACTTCTGTGCGAGGTTTACAATATTGAGCAAACCTTTCTCTCTGTCCTTATTCAGACTCTTTAACGTAGCATCGATAGCGAGCGAAAACGCCTGTCTTTCTGCCGCATCTTTTAAACTTGCCATTTTCTTACTCCTCCGTTTTCTTTCTTGTGTAAATAAATCATAAGATATTTCATCCATTGGAAGTATAGTTGTTTTTCCACCGAATGAACATATTCAATCACAAAACCATGTATGTTTGCAATATACAATCTTCTGAAAATGTCTAAAAAACATGATTTGTGGATTTTTCCAACGATTTTTGGATATAATTTTTGTTGCAGACTCAAAACGTAGTTTTGAATACTACGTGACATTATACCACTATCTTATGTAAAGTCAACCTAAAATATTTACATCTGCTGAAAATTGACCGAAGCAATAAAATATACTATAATGCTGTTGTTTCTTTAAAAAATTGATTATTTACTGAAGATTGGAGTGATTGTATGCCGGGTTTTACCACCCACTATCTGTTTGGCATAGACGCATGCAGACGTCTGACCTCCACATCCATGCACAATATGATCCGACGCGATCACAGCGCATATGCACTTGGTCTGCAGGGACCTGATCTGTTTTTTTACTATCTTCCCTCTTACCTGATGCATCGAAAAATATTGGAGATCTGGCACATCGCAAGGATACTGTCCAGTTCTTTGCCAATCTGCTGCAAAGCCGCAAACTTTTGCAGGGAAAAAACATTCCCTCTCTATTGCAGACGCTTACATCTGTGGATTTATGGGTCATTACACACTGGATTGTACGATTCATCCCTATGTATATGCATTTACAGGCTATAATGCCCAGACCCCACCTTCCAATACGGAATATTTTGGTCAGCATGCTTATTTCGAAACGGAACTCGATTCCGAACTTTTATATGAGAAAAAGCATCTGTATCCTTCCCAGTTTCATCAGAACGCAACGATTCGTCTGACGACGCTCCAGCGGAAAGTCATTGTGCGAATGCTGTGTTACGCATACCGGAACACCTATCCGGATATTTCCGTGAGTGAACTTTTCCTGAGCGGTGCACCATTCTGGATGAAACTTGGAACCCATTTACTGAATGATCCAAGTGGCCAGAAGAAAGTATTATCCCGTCTGATCGAAAAGATTTTCCTTGGACGTGCTTTTTTATCTCCGATGGTTGCCAGCGATTATTATCGTTTTATACAGGGCCGATGAACCTCAAACATCACACCTGGATTCATCCATGGACAAAGGAGTCTTCCAATGCCTCTTTTCCGGAGCTCTATGAACAGGCTGAGAAAATTTATCATAAACGTCTGGTTGATTACGCACATTTGCAGCACTCTGGTTTTCCGCAAAAAGAAACCGCACGCCTTCTATCCGCGTACGGTAATCTTTCGTTTCTGAGTGGTCTGCCTTGTGATGAATAAAAGAGTTTCTTCCTATTATATAAGAGACATATGATTATAATATAATCTGATTTTGGAAATCCGCAATCTGCTGACAGATAATTTCCATCAAACGCGTGCGTGCTTCCACGCTTGCCGAGCCAATATGAGGAGTGATAATCAGCCTTTCGCTGTCTTTGATTTTGCGAAGCGGATTATCCTTCCGCATTGGTTCTGCGGAAAGGACATCCAGCCCCGCACCCGCGATTTCTCCGGCCTCAAGCGCATCTGCCAGATCCTGTTCCACAACAATCGGTCCTCGTCCAAGATTCAAAAAAACTGCAGACGATTTCATTTCCCGAAATGCTTCCCGGTTCATAAGTCCCCGCGTATTTTTATCAAGAGGTGCATGAACAGAAACAATATCTGATTGTTCCAACAACGCATCAAATTCCACACGTTCATATCCCTGCTGAAAATTCTTACCGGAAGTGGAATAATAGATCACCCGGCATCCGAATGCCTTTGCAATATCCGCCACACGTCTCCCGATATTTCCCAGACCAATGATTCCCCAGGTTTTTCCGCTCAGCTCATGAAACCTTTTCTCAAAATGGGTAAACATAACATCTCCCACATATTTCTCCGATTTGACATACTGATCATAATACGCAAGCTTTTCCCAAAGATAAAACAGCATGGCAAACGTATGCTGGGCTACGCTTTCCGTGGAGTATCCTGCGACATTACGCCATTCTATGCCACGGCTTTTTAAATATTCCTTATCCAGATTGTTTGTTCCCGTTGCCGTCACACAGACAAGTTTCAGTTTTTTTGCTTTTCCAATCGAATGCTCATTAATCTCCACTTTGTTTAACACGATCACGTCTGCATCCACGGTCCGTTCCAAAGCTTCTTCTGTAGTGGAAAAATTATATGTTACCACCTCTCCCAGTTTTTCAAATGCAGACAGATCAATATCATCCCCAATTGTTTTTGCATCCAAAAATACGATTTTCATTTTATCCTCCTACCCTATTCTGATTCCAAAAGAAAAAGAGGCTGCCTTTTCTAACATCCTCTTCCCCTTTACATCCTGTATTTATATCTATGCAATCGAAAATGCATAGACCGTTTTTGTATCATATGATTTTCCGGCTTCTGTCAATGGTGTTGTAAAATTTGGCTCATTGATGGAATTTGGAAAATACTGTGTTTCCAGACAAAAAGCATCCCGCTCTTTTGCATACTGCTCCGCCCTGCACTTTCTGTCCCTGAATGAAATTCGCAGTGTAAAGCTGCATACCGATACAATCCGTAATCACGTCCATCTTTATGCCACTCTTTGTACTGTATGCGGTGGCAATCTTTTCAAGCCCTGCCCGCTCCTTATCCAGAACAAAATTATGATCGTATCCATGGCCGTAAGAAAGCTGATCATTTGCCTGCTCAATATCTCTGCCCATCGGCTTTGCTTCCCGGAAATCAAACGGTGTTCCATCCACCGAAGCAATCTCACCGGTCGGAATGGATTTTGCATCAATTACCGGTGTGTAATGAGACGCGCGGATCTGCAGAATCTGTTCCATGGCACTGCCGCTTCCGGCACCATTCAGATTGAAATATGCATGATTTGTCATGTTAAAAATCGTTGTCTTATCCGCTGTTGCATGATATGTAATGGAAAGTTCGTTCGCTTCAGTTACTTCATACGTTACTTTCATAACTGCATTTCCCGGATATCCCTGCTGACCTTCTGCATCCTTAATTACAAATGTAATTTTGTCTGCCGTCTGTTCCTCAGCATCCCACAGACGTCTTGAAGTCGCCTGTGAACCACTGTGCAGATTATTTTCATTATCGTTTTTCTCAAGCTGATAGGTAACTCCATCGATCACAATTTCCGCATTTGCAATACGATTGCAGTTTCTTCCAACAACTGCTCCAAAACTGGCCATCTGCTGCTGATAAGTCTCTGCATTTTCATAACCAAGGACCACATCTGTATTTTTTCCGTCCTTATCTTTTACCACAAGTGATACAATGGATGCTCCAAAATCTGTAATCTGTGCATACATCCCCTTCGTATTGGAAATAGTATAAAGTGTTGCCTCTTCTCCATCTGCAAGCTTTCCAAATGCTTTTCGTTCCATAACTGTAATTGCCTCCTGAATTCATCTACTCTGTTCCTGTCTATATAAAATATTTTACCTTGTTTGGGTTAAGAAGTAAAGAACAAGTGCCGATGTAAATAGTAAAAATATAGAAATTATAACCTTTTTAAGAAAGGATGTTTATTATGTCCACAAAAGTTTCCTCTGGGGTATCATTATCCACGAATTATTTTTTAAGAAACTTCTATACAAATAATCAGAAAGCAGCCAAAACCTCCGGTCGGTCCGGTTACAGTAATGTGGAGCTTTCCTACGAAGACAGCCGTGCTTTAAACAGGGCTGCCAAGCGGCTTTCCAAAAGTGATTTTGGTTCCGACACGGATGAGAAAGACGATGATCTCAATGATACATCGAAGGCTGCCATTGAAGCCTTTGTGGATACTTACAACTATACGGTCAATTCCGGGAAATCCAGTTCCGACTACGAAACCAAACGTTATGTCAAGCAGCTTAACACGCTGAGTAAAAAACACGCAGATGAACTGGAAGATTTAGGTATCACGATAAACAGTGATGGCACTTTGGATCTCAACAAAGACCTTCTGAAAACCGCCAATAATTCCAAGGCACGAAAGCTGCTCTCTTCGGATCAGGAATATCCGCAGAAGCTCGTCAAGCTTTCCCGTAAGATGAATTCTGCTGTACAGGAGAACATTATGTCCTTGATCAGCACGCAGAATATGCATATTGACATCTCCTTATAAAATGCCAAGCAAAAGCAGGTGATACGGTTCGTATCACCTGCTTTTGTTATTTCACTGTTCTTATAGGAACTCATCCTCTTTTGGCCAGAGATCTCCCTCATTTAATCCGTGCTCAGTCAGCCAGCTGTCCTCCACAGAAAAACAGGTTTCTTCTTCTTTTTCATTGATCAGAGTCACCGACACTTTCGGCCGCTGCCCTTCTGCCAGTTCCTCACACCCATACTCTCCGTCAAAAATGTGCTTGATCTTCCACATATGACACTCCTTTTTTCCAGACATTAAAAGATTTTTCTAAAATCGAACGCTTTCTATTGTACCACATGTTCCTTCACAATCACAGTTGTCAGATATCCTTTTGCCTGTTCCAGTTCATCCAGGCCACAATACACCTGTTCATTCTCCATGCCGCAATTGGATATTCCATAAATGTCCTGGTGCGCTCTGCTCTCTTTATCCTGCATCGATTCCCGGAGCACCCGTAATAACTCTTCGAGTTTTTTCCCGGATTTCATATAAATGCGTGTACCATGAAAACCGAGTGACTCACGCACGTCATACGCCGTCGGAATAATATGGATTTCCTCATCTTTTTCTCCCAGAGAAATCCCCAGTCTTGCCGCTACTGCACAAAACGACGGCACACCACTTACGATCCGCGCCTCCCAGCCGGCATCTGCTGCACATCTGTGCATATACATATAGGTAGAATATATCCCCGGATCTCCAATTGTGAGCATTCCTACCCGCAGTCCCTGCCGGAGATAATCTTCCACAGCATCATAAATCCGTTTGTGTGCCAGTTCCAGTTTCTGTGCATCTTTGATCATCGGAAATGGCATGCAAAGAAGTGGCATATCTGCAATTTCCGGACAAACCTGCTCCACGATCCGATACGCATAACATTCCTCTTTTGACACTGCCGGAAGCACAATGAGATCACAGCTGCGAATCGTTTCCAATGCCTGTATGGTCATAAGTTTCGGATCTCCCGTCCCACACCGATTCCATAAAGGATACCCGGACGATTTTCTGTTGTTAAATCACAAAATAATTTTTTCGTTACCTGTCGCAAATGAGTCAGATACACCTCCCGGACAGCCGGATACTCCCCAATTCCCCGAATCACACATTCCGGCTGGTATCCGGCCGCCTGCAATTTTCCGGCAAAGGAATCCGCATCCGGCTGCTCCCCGTCCTGCATGCCGCCTGCCATATCATTATTTGCATGGTCTCCCGCCACCAGCATAAACGGTGTAAGAAGCACTTTCCCGTTCTGTCTGCTCTGCAGCCCGGACTTCATCCGTGCAATCACATCTTTAATGGTAATACTTCCCTCCACTGTTGCGATATAGATTTCATGCTTTGCATAAGCACGCAGCGACTGTTCCATCATCGCATAACTGGCATCTGCCGCATGTTCGGTTCCATGCCCCATCAAAATCAATGGGAAATCTCCCACCTCTTCCTTCAGCGACTCCCACAGTGCTTTTGCCACATCCTCATAATCCTGCGGTTTTGCCAAAAGCGCATCGGCAACTGCAATCTGTTCGAAAGCACCGGCATATTTTTTCGCCGCTTCCTTGAGTCTGTGATTTTCAATTCCGTCAATCACATGGGTAGGAAATACAGCTACATGCGTCACTCCCTGTTTTTTCATACTTTCAAGTGCTTCCGTCGGACTCTTTGCTTCTATATGCTCGCGCTTTTTCATTTCGTTACGCACAATCGTACTCGAGACAGCTTCCTCTACCACGGCATCCGGATACAATGCCCGGACCTGCCGCGTGATGGCTGCAATATTTTTCTGCCGGGTATCCGGATAGGTTGTTCCAAAACTCACAATTAAAATTGCTTTTTTCATGTTATTTTGCATTCCTCTCTCTGTGATATAAGCGTGCTGCCTGTACAAAGTGTTCCACAAATGCCGGATTGGACGGATAATACAAATGTGGATAACCCCACCAGTTTCTGTCGTCCTCGTGGATACATGTCCAGGATGTTCCGCTTACCGGTTTGACCGCCACGCAGCTTTCTCCATTGTTGTCACTGTCATAGTAATGAAATTCATGTGCACGGACAGGTTTTCCCGCCAGGAAATGAGACGTCTGTTCCATCACATTCACATAGCCAAAACGTACAAGTTTTCCCCGGTTATGACAGCTGCCCGTTATGATACCTGCCATCGGCCAGTTTTCTCCTTCTTCATCTGTCATGGATTCATGCAAATACATAAACCCGCCGCACTCTGCCACGGACGGCATACCATTTTCAATTGCCTCCCGGATGGAATTGCGCATGGAGACATTTTCTGAAAGCTGCCGGGCACACAGCTCCGGATAGCCTCCTCCCAGAAGAAGCGCATCCGCTTCCTCTGGAATTTTTCCTGTCCAAGCGGCGAAAACCAGACGAGTTTTCCACCATACGCTTCCAGAAGCCGCAGGTTATCCTCATAATAAAAACAAAATACCTCATCTTTTGCAACTGCAATAACCGGACATTCCTCCTGCTGTTTTTCCTTTTTCTGTAAAACCCCCTTGTCTTTTCCCGGTTCCTGTAATTTAGGCAGTTTCGTTTTTCCGTCCCGAAACGCATGTAAAGTGCCCAGCTTTGCAACAGCTGCAGCATCCGATCCAGATCTGCGGTCTCTTCCAGTTTTTCCGCAGCCTGATTGACCTGCTTGCGCAGACCTTCCATTTCCTGTGGCATTTTCAAACCCAGATGCCGGCTCTCCAGATGCAGACTTTTCTGTACCGGAAAACATCCCAGCACCGGAAGGCCCAGTTTTTTCTCAATCACCGGCGTCATTGTCCGGCAGAACCCTTCCGATGTGCGGTTTAATATCACACCAATGATCCGGTGATCCCTGTCATACTGTAACATACCTGCCAGAAGTGCCACCATCGTGCGCCCCATCCCACGGGCATCCAACACAAGCACAACCGGCAGATCCAGGGTCTGGGCCAGATGATAGGCGGAGCCCTCTTTTTGTGCCGCCTAGCCCATCGTATAATCCCATCGCTCCTCGATCACCGAATAAGAGAAGCTCTCCCGGTCATATCCATACAGTTCCTGGATCTGATCTGCCCCTGAAAAAACGTATCCAGATTACGCGACGGTACACCAATCACCTGACGGTGAAACATGGGATCAATATAGTCTGGTCCGCTTTTGAACGCACGAACTGCAAGTTTTCTGTTTTTCATTGCTGCCAGCAGCGCACAGGTGATTGTCGTTTTTCCACTGCCGCTTTGCGGCGCTGCCAGTACCATTCCACTGTGTAACATAGTTCTCTCCTCATTATGCCATCGTCAGCACACAGATATATACGGGGTTCTCAGCCTGCATCAGATGATAGGTTCCCACGGTTTTTGCTCTGCTGACCTGCACCTGTATGATTTCTGTCTGCATTTTCCCTGCAGCAAGTTCTGTAATCTGAGCCACGGTTTCAAGACTTATGGCATTGACAACCACACGTGTCCGTGGATTCTTCTCCCAGATGACATGCAGAATATCCGCAAGGCGTCCACTGCTTCCCCAATAAATACATGTGTCGGAGGTTCCAGTGGTTCCAATATTTCCGGTGCTTTCCCATCCACCGGAATCACATTTGCCAGATGAAATTTTTCCAGATTCCGGCGCAGAAGCTGCTGTGCTGTGGCTTTTTGCTCAATGGCGTACACACGAATCCCCGGACTGCATTTTGCGCACTCCACTGCAATTGATCCGGTACCGCTCCCCACATCATATACCACAGCATCTTCCGTCAGGCCAAGTTTACATAAGGAAAGCGCGCGCACTTCTTCCTTGGTCATCGGAACTGTTTTTTCCCCTTCCACGACACGCAAAAATGATTCATCGGACATTCCCGAACAAGACGTCTTTTTGCACATTTTCATTGCATAACAACAGGGTATACAGGCCTCTTCTTTTGTATTTTTGCCTCTTCATACGATAGCTCGCGGATTTTTTCTCTGTCATAAGAGAGCTGAAATCCAGCAATCATGCGGGTTTGCGTCAATTTTTCTTCTTCTATCCAGCATCCGATCCGTCGGACATCCTCCACCCCGGAAACCAGCAGAAACGTCTTGGGAAAATGCCGGATTGCATCGAGAACGAGCTCTCTGGTCTCCGCGGTATCCTTTTTCCCATGAATACTTAAAATTTTTGCATCCTGCCAGGCAATTCCTGTTGCCGCAGAGAGGTAGGAAACGGATGAAATTCCTGGAAAAATACGAATTTTTTGTAATTATTTTTATTTAATTCTGTTTTTATTTTTTCTGTTCCACTGTAAAATCCAGTATCTCCGGAAAATAATATGGAGACTTTCAGTTTCTGGCCATCCATTTGGGATTCCTTTTGTCTTAAAACCGGTAAAATATCTTTTGCGAGATAAAAGGATAGGTTTCCTTACTGTTTTCCACCACTTCGAGCATCCGTTCTGCCCCAAAAACCACATCAGACTCTTCCAGCGCTCTTTTTGCTTCCTGTGTCAGTGTCGCTGCACTCATACCGATGCCAATCAGGGAAATTTCCACCTCCGGACAACCGGAAATCGTATGTCCAAGCAGACGGGAAAGTGTTTCGGTTACCTGTGCATAAGACATTCCCTGTTCCTGTTCCTGTTTCCCGATCACGCATGCCGTAATACCTGCTTTCTGCGCTGCCGCAAGTTTTTCCTGAAATCCGCTGTGCGCACCGCTGGCTTTTGTAACCAGATAGCGGATCGAAAACTGATGGATCATTGCCAGATTCATTTCCTCCGAAAACGGACCCCATCGCAAGAATCTGCTTTCCGCGGATACCCGCCTTTTCACAGAGACCGATACTCTCCAATCCGGGAAGCACACGCACAAACAAACGCTCCTTCAGGGGTGCAAATACCGCCAGCTCTTTGCTTCCGGTTGTCAGAAGAATGTTTCCGGATGTGTCCGTAAGTGCCTGGACACAGCTTTCATAATCGGCAAACACATGCACGGTTCCAGCGCGCTCTTTCATGCCTTCGTTTTCCGGTATGCTACAGATTCCATCGTCCATTCGCCGCTGGAGCCGCAGATATGGAATTCCACTTCCTTTTGTACTCTCCCGGATGTTGGCAGACACTTCTGTGGCAAACGGATGCGTAGCATCCACGACTGCCGCATAGTTGTTCTGTCCGTTTTTTTTTCAGCAGGGCGCGCATTTCCTCTACGTCCAGTCTTCCTACACAGACCTTCACCCCGGCAAGTTCCGGCATGACCATCTGACCGTATTCGGTTGCTACATGCACATCACAGGCAATATGTGCCCGTGAAAGTTCCTGTGCGAGAAGACGACCTTCCGTTGTTCCCGCATAAATTAACACTTTCTCTGCCATCTTATTCCTCTTCCCCGTTTTCTGCTGCTATATATGGTATCCTCTCGGTGTCACAAGCTTTCCATCAATAATTTTTGTCTGGGAATTCCCGATAAATACCGTGGTAAACATGTTCACCGGTGTATGCACCAGTTCCTCCATGGGAAGTGTTACGGCTTTCGTATCATCGCGTCCGATATTTTCCACATACCCACAGGCACGCTCCGGTTCCACCCCGTGTTCCATCAGAATTCTGCAGGCACGCTCCAGATAGTCTGCCCGTTTATGGCTCGACGGATTATAAATTGCCATTGCAAAATCTCCCTCTGCCGCTGCAATCAGCCGCTTTTTAATCCTCTCCCACGGTGTCAGAAGATCGCTCAGGCTGATCACGCAAAAATCATGGTTGAGAGGAGCCCCAAGCACTGCCGCACCGCTGCTTGCTGCTGTTATTCCGGGAATTACTTCAATGATACAATCATCATATAATTTTCCGATTTCCAGCATCAGGGATGCCATCCCGTAAATTCCGGCATCTCCGCTGCAGATCAATGCCACTTTTTGCCTTCTCTTGCCTTCTCGAAACACATCTGGCAGCGTTCCCGCTCCTGCCGCATCGGTGTAGACAATAATTCTTTGCACCCGAACCGTTCCCCAGGCAATTTCAGATATACGGTATAACCGATGATCACATCACTGGCTTCTAACACCTGCATGGCTTCCTGCGTCATCATATTTTCCTGTCCCGGTCGATACCGACCACATAAATCCGGTGTTTCATTTCTTTCTCCTTCCTTTCATTTCACGCAAACGCCTGTTTCACACAAACTTCAATACGATTTTCTCCCGTTTTGCCACGGCAATTGTCACGCCATCCATAGCCTGCTTATGTATCAGCAAACTACCTCCGTCTGCTGCAGCGACCGCAGCACGCTCACACACATTATCCACTCCCACTGTCTGAGCCACAAACGCGGATGCGGTGAAATCACCCGGCACTTTTTTCAGTTCTCCGGCAGAAAAAACGACAAACGGTACCCGCAAATGCTGTGCCAGTTCCTGCAGACCGGGTTCTTTTTCCTTCACATCAACCGATGCCAGGGCATAGATATCATCCAGGTCTATTTTTCTGCTATCCACCAATGTTTTTATCATTTGTTTTATCTCGTTATAACTTTTATTTTTTCTGCATCCCATGCCAAGTACGGCTGTTTTCGGAGCTAAAACAAGCGTTTTACGGTCTTCCTGTGGCTCTTTTTTGTAATCCACACATCCACAGCATGTTCCGCCTGTGCTTCGTTCCACGAAATCAGCTTTACTTCCTTTGGCGGCTGTAATTCTGCCATCTCCTCCGGGGACATGCATGCCGGGTCTACCGCCATCACAATGATTTCGCCCTGTAACAGTTTTCCAGACACATACCGGATCGCTTCGGGGTTACACACCCGCAGGCCATTTTTTCTTGCAAACACATCAACGGCAAAAAGCCCATTCACGTCTGTTGCCGTCGTCACAACCGCAGCGGAATGCAATGATTCTGCGATCTGCTGCGCCAGTTCATTGGCACCACCCAGATGTCCGGACAACACCGGAATCACAAACTGTCCGGCCTCATCCAGCACCAGTACCGGACTGTCCACGGTTTTGTGGCGGATCAAAGGTGCGATACTTTGCGTACGGCAATCCCGAGAGCTCCAATGAAAAGCACGGGAAACTGTTGTGCAAAAGCCTCCTCCAGAAAATCCGGAAGTGACCGGTTTCCTCTTTCTCTTATCTGTATCTTTGAAACCGCAGGGTGACCACCGTAACGGCTCTGCCAAAATCCATACGAAACAGAAAGTGAAAGTTCTGTGATTCGTGCCGCAAGCTCTCTTCCACGTTCCGAAAACCAGGTCATATACAGGATCATTCCGGTAACTCCTTTCCCGCATGGATGTTACACATTACTCCCTCATTTTCTACAGTGTTTTGGGTTTTCGCCTTGCGGAATTCGGTTGTAAAATCCGGCGCGTAGAGTCTGGAGCGCGTATAATGCTGATTTGATATTACATCTCCGACCAGCACCAGAGCGGTTTTTGTAATATTATGTTTCTTTGCCACCGCCGCCAGCTCCTGCACAGTACAGATATATGCTTCCTCGTCCGGCCAGGTTGCCTTGTACACCAGTGCCGCAGGTGTATCCGGCTCATATCCACCATTTACAAGGCGCCGTGATAATTCCTCCAGCATTCCGGTACTCAGATAAATTGCCATGGAAGCATGGTGTGCGGCAAAACTCTCAATACTCTCCTTTTCCGGCACCGCCGTCCTTCCGGCCATCCGGGTAATGATCAGTGACTGTGACACATCCGGAAGGGTATATTCCAGATTTAACGATGCCGCTGCTCCAAAACAGGCACTCACACCCGGACAACTCTCATACGCAATCCCCTTCTGATCGAGAATATCCATCTGTTCCCGCACCGCTCCGTATATACTGGGTTCTCCCGTATGAAGTCGAATCGTGATTAAATTATTTTTTCTGCCTGTTCCATCACCGAAATAACCTCTTCAAGTGTCATTTTGGCGCTGTTATGAATCTCACATCCCTCTTTTGCATAATCGAGAAGCTGTGGATTGACCAGCGAACCGGCATAGATGATGACATCTGCTTTCTGCAGCAGACGCATTCCCCGCACAGTAATCAGATCCGGTGCTCCGCTTCCTGCTCCGACAAAATAAATCATAGCAACCTCCTGAGTAATTCTTCTGCTTTTCCGGTCATCCCAAGCAACCCGTAGGCATTGGAATAGACAATACACTCGATCTGTAACCGACCGGCCGCACGTTTTTTCAGATAGAAATCAATTTTTTCATGATACCTTCCATAACATCTTCTTTTTTTTACCTTCGGCATCAATAAACGCAAGTGCTTCCTCGGTTGTGCCGCAATCTAAAATCTTCTTTAAACATTTTAAAGATACATTTTCACGGATGCCGGCTGCCGCTAAAAGTTCCATCCGACAGTCTCCCTCATGGGAATGGGTGTTCATAATGCCTCCCGCCACCTTAATCAGTTTTCCAATATGTCCGGTCAGAAGCATGGCGGAAAATCCCAGTTCCGCCGCCATATCGATCGTCTCTCCGATAAAATTACTGCATTTCACACTGCGGTCAAGATCATATCCATAGGTCTGCTGCATGAAATCCAGTCCATAATTTCCCGGTGAAACCGCCGCAATGGTCTGCCCTTCTGCACGCTGCTGGCGGAGTTCCACACGGATGGTCTCCTTAAGTGCCTGACTGCTCATCGGTTCCACAATTCCTGTCGTCCCCAGTATTGAGATTCCCCGACAATCCCCAGTCTTGGATTAAACGTACGCTCTGCAAGTGCTTCCCCATCCGGCACGGAAATCAGAATATGCAGCGTTCCGTGAAAATCACAGAGCCGGCACACTTCCTGCACTTCCCGGGTGATCATTTCCCGCGGCACATGATTGATTGCGGCATTGCCTACGGGCTGATCCAGTCCGGGTCTCGTCACACGGCCACACCCTTTCCTCCGTCAATCTGCAGAAGTTCTTTTTCTCCATCCCCACGGTTGTCCGCGGTGACCGTGGCACAGATTTTACTTCCGCTGGTCACATCCGGATCATCGCCGCCATCCTTGACCACAGCGCAGGAAACCTGAGATTCCCCGCGCACGATATCCGTCACTTCCGCGGTGTATGGAATTCCTTTTGGGGTCTCAATCGTTATACAGTTTTTTATTTTTCCCGTCAGAAGCATATATGCCGCAGCCTTTGCGGCAGCGGCAGCACAGCTGCCGGTTGTAAATCCGTACCTCACACCAGATACGCCTCCTTCTTTCCTTTATACCGGCCGGATCTGATATAACAGTGCGTTTACGATTGCTGCCGCTACATTGCTGCCGCCTTTTCTACCGCGGTTGACAATATGTGGCACATCGGTTTTTAAAATCAGTTCTTTTGCCGCCTCTACATTTACAAATCCCACCGGAACTCCAATAATAAATGCAGGACGCCAATCACTTTTCTGCATCAGTTCATAGAGCGAAATCAATGCCGTCGGCGCATTTCCCACGGCAAAAATTACAGGTTTGTCAATATTTGCTGCATGTTCCATGCTGACCGTCGCACGTGTCACCTGCCGCGCCTTTGCCTCCCGCGCCACATCCTCATCTGCCATAAAACAATGCACCGTTCCTCCAAATTCCCTAACCGTTTTTTGTTAATGCCTGCAAGCGCCATATTGGTATCCGTGACAATGTCAGCGCCACCTGCAATCAGTTCTTTGGCAATCTGCACGGCATGGGGAGAATACGTCATCGTCTTTGCATAATCAAAATCCGCACTTGTATGGATCACGCGCTTTGTCACCGGCTCCTGTTCCGGTGGAAGCACGATACCACGCTCCTTTAGTTCTTCCCCTATGATGGCAAAACTTCTTTTTTCAATCTCTCCCGGAAGAACATATTCAATGTTTTCCATAACGTTTTTCTTCTCCTTTCTTCTTTATATCCAGCAATGCCTCAATCAGTTGTACATTTTCCGGATGACCTTTTACGGCAATTCTGTAAAAGTCCTGTCCCAGTCCTGTATAGTTTGCGCAGTTTCGGATCAGAATTCCTCTTTCCAGCAATAATCTGTACAGTGGAATTTGTGTTTTCAGCAACAAAAATTAGCTTCCGAAGGAAAAATTTTCATTTGATTTCCAAATATTTTTGTTAACTCGTGTTTTAAAAAGTGCTTTTCTTCCTGAATCAGCCCAATCGTATCCTTCAGATACTTTCTACGACTCCAACCAGGAAGCGAATCATTCAGAATGTCCATGCCGATCCGCTGCGCAACCACAGATACATTCCACTCCGGCAGCTGATGCGCAATTTTTTCACAGATATCTTTCTGCGCCAGCAGATACCCCAGCCGGATTCCCGGAATCGCATAGATCTTTGTATATGCCCGCACGACAATCAGATGCGGATATTTCCGGATCCAGGAAACATATCCTTCCGTCCCCGTGAATGCAATGAAACATTCGTCCAGCACCACAGTAATCTGTTTCTTTTCACACACGTCAAGAAGCGTCTCCAAAAGAGACGCTTCCATTTTGTTTCCCGCCGGATTCGCTGGATTCGCCAAAAATAATAAGCTGATTCCATCTAGATGCCTGCACAATGACTCCATCTGTGCCATATCCATGGCAAAATTATTTTCTTCCCGCAACGGAATACTGCATATCTCGGCTCCCACTGTCTGAGCCGCCCAGGCATATCCCGAAAAGAAGGAGCCAAAATGCCCACCCGCTTCGGGCGCAGTGCATGCACAATCGCAACAAATAATTCGGATGCTCCGTTGCCACACACTACTTCTTCTGTTGAAAAACCATAAAGTGCTGCAAGCCGTTCCCGCAACAGTACATTGTCATACTGTGGATAACGGTTGCTGTGAACCGCCGCTTCCGCCATCCGTTTCTGCAATATCTCCGGCAGCGGCAGCGGATTGGTATTTACAGAAAAATCATATGTGATCTGATTTTGATAAATATCCCCACCGTGTGCGGCCACTGTCATGCTGCGTGTTCTCCTTCTTTCATGTTTTCCCGTATCTGCATTACTGCTTTTCTTCCTATTTTACTACAGGAATTCTTTGATTCCAAGGGAAAATCACACAAACCATTTTTATTGTAGATCTCCAGCCAGCTCCTGCATCAGATGATGTACCGTAGTGATCTCGTGAATCCGCCCCGTATTCGCCCCACAGAATACCAGACCGTTTTCCACATCCCCGCGCACGGCATCGATCAACGCTTTCGTAATACAGTAAGGAACTTTCTGCGGACTGCATTTTTCCAGACAGTTGTAACATTTACTGACTGGCAGCTTTGCGCGCTTTACACGATCGATAAACTTATTGCGCAATGCACGTCCCGGCATACCGACCGGGCTTTGGATAATCTCGATATTTTCCTCACTGGCGTGAATATACGCCTCCTTGTATGCCTCCGATGCATCACATTCTTCGGTTGCGACAAAGCGGCTGGCAATCTGCACACCATCCGCGCCGAGATCCAGCGCATGCGAAATATCTTTCTGATCAAATATCCCGCCGGCCACAATGACCGGAATATTTTTCTGATACCGCTGTTCGTATTCCTTTTTGCAGTCGATAATCTGCCGGATCTCTCCGTCAAAATTAATGGCATCCATATGTGCCAGCTGTTCATTGGAAAACCCCAGATGCCCGCCGGCTTTCGGTCCCTCCACTACAATAAAGTCCGCCGTGCGGTCATAGCGGTGCGCCCACATCTTCAATATCAGCTGGGTTGCACGCTTCGAGGATACAATCGGAGCTATCTTTGTCCGGCAGGTTCTGCTGACAAACTCCGGCAGATTCATGGGAAGCCCGGCTCCACTGATAATCACATCTGCCCCTGCCGCAACTGCTGCCTGGACATGCTCCTTGTAATGCTTTAAAGCAACCATAATATTGACACCTACCATTCCATGTCCACAGGCAAGCTCCTTTGCTTTCCGGATATGTTTTTTGATGGCTTTTAAGTTACAGCCTGCCTGATCATTCTCGAAGCCTTCTTCATCGTAGCCGATCTGCGCAGTAGAAATGATACCGACACCACCCTCCTTTGCCACCGCTCCCGCCAGATGGCTTCTGCTGATTCCTACCCCATGCCACCCTGGATGATCGGAATTTTTGCAATCAGATCCCCGATCTGCAGTTGTTTCAACTTTGATGTATATGTGCTTATCATGCACGTTTCCTCCATATTTCAAAATTGTTTGACTATCAAACAATTTTCAGTATATGGCAATGTGGTTTCTTTGTCAACATGTATTTGTTTTCATTTCTTTTATACGTAGTTTTATTTACTACTTCCATATCTGATATTTCTTCTAAATGCAAAAACCGTGGGTTTCCGATTTCACTGAAATCCTGAAAACCCACGGTATCTGGCATGTCGTCTTATCCTTTGACAGCCCCCACAATTCCGTTTGCAAAACTTTTCTGCAGAACAAGGAAGAGGATGCCCGTCGGAAGAGAACAGATGAGTACTCCGGAAAATTCATTTTTGGCACGCTGTATTTTTTCGCATAGAAGTTCTGCTGTTTCTGCCGCCCGTTCACTCCCATGCGCAATCGTAACCGCATACATGCAGTAATAGGATGCGGCAAATACCTTTTGCAGTTCTTCTCCTGTTTTTGTTTCCCCGAGCAGCAATTCTTTGAGCAGTTCCTCCGCGGTTTCCCCGGTCATTGCATGATCCGGATGCCAGCCGGGAATCCGCGCTGCCGCTTTTTGAAGCACGCCAAGAAGCTCATGCGGTGTGAGGGTTGGCTTTAAGATATAATCCACCCCCCTGCATGAGCGTCTGCTTTACATATTCAAAATTATCGTATCCACTGAGAATGATCATCTGGATGTGCGGATAGCGGTGATGTACCGCCACCGTAAAATCGACACCGTCCATCAGCGGCATTACAACGTCACTGATAACAATCTGTGGCTGAAGCTTTTCGATCTGATCCATGGCATCTTTACCATTTGCAGCTTCCCCATAGTAAACATTCCCCAAAAACGGTCTTATCCTCTATCGTGCATTTGCCGGCTCCACGTTGACCGACTTTCCTTTGATCTTTACATTTTTCATGGCTTTTAATACATCTTTTCCATACTCCTGCGGCACCTCGACAAATGTGTAATTATCATACATGTCAATTGCTCCCACAAGTTTGCCCGGAATCTTTGCCTCTCCGGCTACAGCCCCGAGAATATCTCCCGGGCGGATCCGCTGGCTCTTTCCGATGTTAATGAACAGACGTACCATCCCTTCCTCGGCTCCGGTATCTCCTGCTAATGCATCATCAAATTCGTGATCCTCCTTTGATAATTCCACTCCGCCGATTGCCTGTTTTAAAAATGCAGCTGCAATATCCATCGCGGTATAATCAGAGTTGTTCACCTGCTGCTCTATCAGTTCAATCATATCGCGCAGATCTCCGTCCTCGATAATCTGTCCGATGCCGTCAAGAATCTTATCCGCCTTGATCGCTGCCACATCCTCCGAAGATGGGATTGGCTGCGCCTTGATCTTTGTCTTGCAATAGCGCTGGATCTCTTTGAGTTTGTATACTTCCTTGCCCTTAACGAAATTAAACGCTTTTCCGGTACGGCCGGCGCGTCCGGTTCTTCCGATCCGGTGCACATAATATTCATTGTCCTGCGGCAGATCATAGTTGAATACCGCTTCAACATCATCCACATCAATTCCACGCGCTGCGACATCGGTTGCAATCAGGATATCTGTTTTCCCATTTCGGAATTTTTTCATCACTCGGTCACGCTGCACCTGTTTCATATCGCCATGAATTCCCTCTGCTGCATAGCCGCGCCCCTGTTATTCCGATGCCAGTTCATCCACCATGCGCTTGGTATTACAAAATACCAGCGAAAGCTTTGGATTATAATAATCCAGCAGGCGTGTCAGCACTTCCATCTTATCATTTCTGCGCACATCATAATAATACTGGTCAATATTTGGAACCGTCAGTTCTTTCTTCGTCACCTTGATCGTAGTCGCATCATGCTGGAATTTTCTTGTGATTTCCAGAATCGGCTTTGGCATAGTTGCCGAAAAAAACGGTCTGCCGGTCTTCATCCGGAATATAGGATAAAATTGTTTCTATATCCTCGCGGAATCCCATATTAAGCATCTCATCCGCTTCATCCAGCACAATCGTGTTAATATAATCACAGCGAATGGTTTTGCGGCGCAGATGATCCATCACACGCCCCGGTGTTCCGATGATGATGGTTGCCCCACCTTTTAATGCCTTGATCTGACGGGAAATATCCTGCCCTCCATAAATGGGAAGCACTTTGATCCCATGCATATATTTTGCAAGTTTCCGGATTTCTTCCGCGCTCTGGATGGCCAGTTCTCTTGTCGGAGAAAGTACGATTGCCTGCGTTTTTTTTATTATTAGGGTCACTTTCATCAAAAAGAGGGATTCCGAAAGAAGCCGTCTTTCCGGTCCCGGTCTGTGCCTGACCAATCACATCTACCCCACTCATCACAACCGGAATCGCCTGTGACTGGATAGGTGTTGCCTCTTCAAATCCCATCTCTTTGATTGCCCGCAGAAGCTGCGGATATAACCCTAATTCTTCAAATTTAACTGTTTCCATTTTCATCCTTTTCTTTTTGCCAGGTTTCGACTGCCATGCCGTTACAATGCGGTTCCCATGGTCACGTCTTCAGTTTCATCAAGCCCCCCTACACAATAATTGTTCCGGCTGAATTTCTTCACCCGGTAAAGCATATTATCTGCTGCATGCAAAAAATCCCAGCTGCGGTTTCCCTTGCGCGGGATTCCCCAACAGATTCCCTGCGAAATCGTCACTACCGGAAGTGCCTTGGAAAACCGGTGTTCTATTTCTAATGCAAGTACACGTCTGCGCAGCTCCTCTGCAAAGGAAACAGCCTGTTCCCGTGTCACATTCGCATAGATAATGACAAACTCATCCCCTCCATACCGTGCACAGAATCCTTCCGCTTCCTCCACCAGATTACGGATCGTATTTGCGATACTTACCAGACACCGGTCTCCTTCCTGATGTCCGTAATTATCATTATATTCCTTAAAATAATCAATATCGAGTATTTCCATCGCAACCGGAATATCATTCTCCTGCGAATAGGCAAACACCTCTTCTGCATAATCATTCAGACGGAACCTGTTTGCCATACGCGTCAGCGGATCCTGCTCGGAACGCTCCTGTAATACAAGATTCTTTCGTTCCGCCTTCATTCTGGCTTTGCGCATATTCTCCAGATTTTTGCGCAACGTAATCATACTTGAAAGCATGTTGCGCGTCACTGCTTCGTTCCGTTCAGACAATTCATAGTAAAGCCCTGCCGCCTGCAGATATTCCGCATTCTGGTTATGCTTCCGGTAAAATTTCATCTTCAGGGACAGAACTTTCAGCTGCAGATTAATGATCTTAAAATTCACCACCTGTGGTTCGATTACTTCAATGATACGCCAGAACGATTCATCCTGGTCCGTTTCCAGCAACACCAGACAACAACGGTAATAATCCGAAAAAAAGTCCAGTACCGTCAGATTATCCGGAAGATTCTGATGGATCATCTGAATACTCTCATTCCGCTTCTGTACATCTCCCATCTTGTGATAATAAATTACATCCACGATGTCGATAAACAGCCGCTCTGTAAGGGCAACCTGTTCCCAGCCATCTTTATGCAGATACTCCAGATATGGTTTTGCTTCCTCCAGACGATCCTGCAGGATCAGACATTCTGCCATATTTCCATAAAAAGCATACATATAAAATTATACTTTTCATCCTTCTGTTTTGTCTGCAAAATCTGATAAGCTTCTAAAAAGAATTCTCGGAATCTGCATAATGCCCACACTCCAGATACAATAACCCCATATTGATCAGAATCATAATCTTTTGCATTGGAAGATCATATGTATCACTGTCCTTAAGACCATTCATATAATAGTCAAGCGCAAGCGATGGATTTCCTCTGCTCATGGATGCGATTCCCAGAAAATTGTAACAACGCACCACAAGTTCCCATTCCTCTGCACGGTCCAGATACGTCAGTGCCTCTGTCATCATATGGAAAAAAATGTGCTCCGTCATTTAATTCATAATAGATTTCCCCACCATAAAAGAAACCGAATCCCATCAGCTTTGGATCATCTGTTTTTCGTCCATACGCTATGATATCCCGACAGCATTCCAACACCACGTCCGCATTGGTTTCCCGATTTTCCAGAACTGTATGAATCCACTGTTGTACGGTTGTATTGTACTGGTTAAATTCCATATTTTATCCCTCTTAAGCTGAGATACCTCTTGATTATGTACGGTTTTTTCGCATAAAGCTCCAAAACCGTTTACATTTTATTGTATTAGAAAAACTATGAATGTCAATCCAGCGTATCCATCGCCATCTGCGGAAGATATTCTTTCGGATCCACAGCGTTTCCATCTTTTTTCAGCTGAAAATAGACGTTACTGCCTTCGGTTGTATAATATTTTGTCGGCTCACTGACATATCCCAGCACCTGACCAGCTTCCGGCGTATCCCCTTTTGCAAAATTCAGTTCCTTCAACTGTCCGTAAACCGCAGCATATCCGTCACCCAGATCCTGTATCACCGTACATCCGGTTTCTTCATTTTCCTGAATATCCGTTATTTTTCCCGTTGCCATTGCAACCACTTTATCATTGACATTGCCACTGATCACCATGGCAGGATTGCATCGGTACTGCTCTAACGTGGGAAAATAAATGGTGGAATCCATGCTGTAATCCAGCAGAACATCTCCCTCAATTGGCCAGACCGCAGAACTCTTGTCAAAATGCTGTGTCACGGTGGCTGCTGTCTCTACTGTTTTTTCTTCGTCCTGTTTCTTCTCTTCCTCCTGCTGTGTTTCTTCCTGTTTCATTTTTTCCTGCTCTGCCAGCTTTAACGCCTGTTCTTCCGCTTTTTCGTTGCATCTTCCACACTTATTTCCGGTTTCACTTCATAGGAAGCCGGTGCCTCCTGCTGGGTCTGTGCCGCAATTTCCTGTTCTGCTTCCCTGCGTTCTTTTCCTTTATCCGTGGCATATACACTGACAAATCCAATCACTCCCGCTACCAGACACGCGACAGTGGCTATATACTGTTGTTTTCTCATTTGGCTTACCTCCATCATCATTTCGTTTTATGGTCTTTGATGATAGTATGGACTGCCCGCGCTGTTTTTATACAGCACTCCTGTGATCATAAATAATATTGAGAGCTGTGCAAACTGCTCTAAAGAAAGTGCCTCTCCACGAATATTAACCGGTACGCCAAGTTCCTCAATACATGCCTGCAGTTCTTCTTTCGGAAGACCGAATGCACCATAATTGGCAAGCCCGTTTGCCAGTGTTTTCCTGCGCTGATTGAACGATGCCCGGATCACCTGAAACAGCAGTTTTTCACTTTTTACGGTAACCGGCGGCTCACTATGACGTGTCAGACGGATCACGGCACTGCCGACTTTCGGCTGCGGCATAAAACAGCTTGGCGGAACATTGACTACGATTTCCGGTTTTGCGTAATATTGCACCGCCAGGGAAAGTGCGCCATATTCCTTGCTTCCCGGTCCTTCCTGCATACGCTCCGCCACTTCCTTCTGCACCATAATCGTAATGCTGTCAATTGGCACATGGCTTTCAAACAGTCCCATGATGATCGGAGTCGTAATGTAATACGGAAGATTTGCAACGACCTTGATCGGTTTCCCGTTATTTTTTCTTCCGCAAGTTTTGAAATATTTACTTTTAAAATATCTTCATTCAATACATCCACATTATTATATTCCGCAAGCGTATCTTTTAGAATCGGAATCAGATTGGTATCTATTTCCACTGCCACTACCGCGCGTGCCGCCTCACAGAGATATTGTGTCATGGTTCCGATTCCCGGACCGATTTCCAGCACAAAATCATCCTTTGTGATCTGCGCAGCTTCTATAATTTCCTCTAAAATTCCTGTATCAATCAAAAATTCTGTCCAAATTTTTTCTGAAAATTAAACTGGTATTTCTGCAATACTGCAATAGTATTCTTAGGATTTCCTAATGTAGCCATGTTATTCCTCTCTTTCTATAATCGAAAAAGAGCTGCCTCCGTGGTTTAAGAGACAGCTCTTCGTTTCGTTTTATTATGTGATTAGCCCTGAGCGATTGCTCCAGTTGGGCAAACACCAGCACATGTACCACAATCAACACAACTATTTGCATCGATCTCGTACTGAGAAGCACCTGCAGAGATTGCTCCTACAGGACACTCGCCTGCACATGTACCACAGCTAACGCATGAATCAGAAATAACGTATGCCATAATAAAATCCTCCTTATGAATAATGATCATTATTGCCTTATTGGCTTAATGGTATTCTAGTACAAACCCGTCCAAAGCGCAAGCATTTCGGCAAATGTATTTAATTTGATGCATGATCATAAGAAAAATTTTATCGTTCCAGATTTGCAAACTTCGTGTATTCCGGCAGCCATGCGAGGTTCACCGTACCGATCGGACCATTACGCTGTTTGGCGATAATGATTTCTGAAATTCCTTTCAGTTCAGTATCCTTGTTATAATAATCATCACGATAAATAAACATCACGACATCGGCATCCTGCTCGATCGCTCCGGATTCTCGCAGATCGGAGAGCATCGGACGATGATCCGGTCTCTGCTCTACTGCACGGGAAAGCTGGGACAAAGCAAGCACCGGTACATTCAGTTCACGGGCAAGTGCTTTCAGGGAACGGGAGATGTCCGAAATCTCCTGCTGCCGGCTGTCTGTACTCCTGCCGGACCCAGACATCAACTGCAGATAGTCAATGATGATAAGTTTCAGATCATGCTCCAGCTTATATTTACGGCATTTACTGCGCATCTCGGAAATACTGATTCCCGGCGTATCATCAATGATCAGTTCGGAATCCCCTATGATTCCGGCTCCTTCGACGAGTTTCGCCCAGTCAGCATCCGACAGATTACCGGTACGAAGTGCCTGTGCATCTACACGGGATTCCAGGGAGAACAGTCGGTTTACCAGCTGCTCCTTCGACATTTCCAATGAAAATATCGCCGTGCACATGTTTTCATGAAATGCCACATACTGTGCAATGTTTAAAACAAACGCTGTCTTTCCCATAGACGGACGGGCTGCAATCAGTACCAGATCCGATGGCTGTAATCCTGCTGTCCGGTAATCCAAATCAATAAACCCTGTCGGTATTCCCGTAACATTTCCATCCTGCTGTGACGCTTTTTCAATCTTTTCCAGTGCGTTCATGACAACCTGACGAATCGGTACATAGTCTCCACCGGTACGGCTTGACAACAATGCAAAAATATCATGTTCGGTCTTATCCAGAACACTTTCGAGCGATTCTTTGCCCGCATAGCACTCATTCTCTATCTCTTCCGTGACCCGGATGAGTTTCCGCTTCATGGAATTTTCTTTTACAATATTACAATAATATTTGACATTCGCGGATGTCGGAACCGCACGCACCAATTCTCCAACGAATTCCAGACTGGAGACTTCCTGTGGTACATCCTTTTCCTTGAGTTTATTCTGCAGTGTAACCAGATCCACCGGCTGTCCGCTGCTGTACAATTCGATCATCGCATCAAAGAGAATTCCATACTGCTTGTGATAAAAATCTTCCTGCAGAAGGATCTCCATGGCTGTGACAATGGCATCCTGATCCATGATCATGGAACCAATGACAGACTGTTCTGCATCCAGACTGTTTGGCATCACCCGCTTGATCAGCGTTTCTTCCAAGCGAACTTCCTCCTATTCCTCAACAACCTGAACACGCAGTGTTGCGGTTACCTTTGGATGAAGCTTCACCGGAATCTCATAAGTTCCAAGAGCCTTGATGGATTCGCCCAGCTGCATCTTCTTTTTATCCAGATCCAGCCCTGCCTGCTCTTTTTGCAGCCTGTGCAATTTCCTTGGTGGAAACAGACCCGAAAATACGTCCACCCTCACCGGATTTGATCTTTACAACAAATTTCTTTGTTCCGGTATCTTCCGCCAGTTCCTTTGCGTGCTCTAAATTTTCAGCTGCCACTTTGTCTGCATGCTGATTCTGCAATTTGAGGTCATTCAGATTCTTTGTCGTTGCCTCTACTCCAAGTTTCTTCGGCAGAATTGCATTGCGTGCATAACCGTCACTCACATTTACGATTTCGCCCTTTTTCCCAAGAGCTTTCACATCCTGTAATAAAATTACTTTCATTCCTGTATATCTCCTTCTTCAAATTTCATCAATGGTCCGCATAATGGCATGTTTTGCCTCGGAAATCGTACATCCGTCAACTGTGCACCAGCCACATTCAAATGACCGCCGCCACCCATTCGTTCCATGATTAACTGTACATTGATCTCATCAATGGAACGGGAACTGATGTATATTTTTCCTGCGTACTCTGTCAGCACAAAAGATGCCTTGATTCCTATAATATTGAGCAGCTCATTTGCTGCCTGCGCGCCGACAATCGTCGGACTTTCCACGTCCTCACTCGGACAGACAGAAATTGCAAATGCCCCACGGTATACTTCCGCATGACGCACTGCCTCCGCACGGGCTTTATAGCATGCCATATCATTTCGCAGCATTTTACGCACACGGGTCACTTCTGCCCCGGAGCGTCTGAGATATGCTGCTGCCTCAAAGGTACGCACACCTGTCTTTGTCATGAAGTTATTGGTATCAATCAAAATACCTGCATAGATGCAGTCTGCCTCTGCCGGAGAAAGCTTAAATCCTTCCTGGAAATACTGTAAAACGTCTGCTACCATCTCACAGGCAGAAGACGCATACGGCTCAATATAGGACAGAAGCGGATTTTCAATCACTTCGCTGCCCTGACGGTGATGATCAAACACAACGATCGTATCTGTGCGCGTGAGCAGTTCCGGGCACTCCGTATAACTTGGCCGATTGGTATCTACCACCATAACCAGGGAATTGCGGCTTACTTCCTCGATTGCAATCTCACTGTTGATAAACATGTCTTCCGGATAGCCTTTTTCCGGAGTAAAACATTCCATAAGCGGCCGGATGGAAGTTGTTGGCTCATTGATCACGATCTGTGCCTTTTTTCCAAGCACACGGGCTGCACAGAAAATTCCAATTCCTGCACCAAGGGAATCGACATCTGTCAGGCTGTGTCCCATGATAATCACATTCTCGCGGCTTTCAATCACCTCCCGCAGCGCATGTGCCTTGACTCTCGCCTTCACTCTGTTGTTACGCTCTACCTGTTTTGCCTTGCCGCCAAAATATGCAATATCCTCACCATTTTTGACAACGACCTGATCGCCGCCCCGTCCGAGTGCCAGATCAATCGCTGCACGTGCCTGCTCATAGTTTTCGTTATAAGAAGTCCCCTTGATCCCGACACCGATACTCAGCGTGACCGCCATCTCATTGCCCACTTTGACCGTCTTGACATCTTCAAGTACACTGAACCGGTCATCCATAAGCTTCTGTAAATATTTATACTTAAATACCACAAAATACTTGTCTTTTTCAATTTTGCGGACAAGCGCATCCATCTTTGAAAAATACTGGTTCACTTTTCGATCGACAAGCGCAATCAGAAGCGAACGCTTCACATCCTCGATACTGTCGAGCGCCTCGTCATAGTTATCAATATAAACAAGTGCCGATACCTGCTTCTGATCCAGATTTTCCTGCTTGCAATGCTGCAGTTCGGTCTCATCAAACAGATACAGTGCCGTCAGGAATTCATCGGAATCCTTCACGTCAATTTCCTTGCTCTCCTCCATGATATCATCAAAATAAATACGATTCAGGGAAATCCGGAAAATGCGCTCCTTTTTTTCAATCGTAATATTCTGTGCATCCTCATGTTTCTGAAGAAACTCACGGGTAATATTGGAAAAAAGGGTTGTAATTGATTTATGATAGTTTCTCCCCACTCCCGTCAGCTCGGAAAAGCGTTCATTCACCCAAAGAATTTTTCCTGTATAGTCCAGCAGCGCATATGGAATTTCAAACTCATTCAAAAGTTTTTTCTGTACCGTTGCATACTGTGTGGCAAAATTGATAATCTCATTTGCAAGCCGCGGTCTGGTATTATAATACAGTCCCAGTTCCAGTACAAAATAGACAGCAATAAATACCGTCAGCAAAAAGCCTGCCGTCACATCGTAAAAATAAAGCCCCACATCTGCGATTGTCATCGGGATCGTCAGCCACAATGGCCAGCAGAGATACGATCTCAGCTTTCCCTAAATCGAACCTTTGATTTCATTTACGCTCCTGTTCTTTCCACATCCATCGCTCATCTGTGGAATATGCTCCCGCATCAATAATCTATAGTATAACATTTTCCCTGTGCAAAATAAAGACCTTACTGAGATAACAAAAACTGCCCCATTTTCATGGAGCAGTTTCGTCCAATGCATCACAGATGTATCTGTGTTATCCGTTTTCTTTTGCAATTTCCACAATGGATTTGCTCAGTCCTGCAATCCCCTGAATCTCCGATGGGATAATAATCTTGGTTGCCTGACCGTCTGCTGCCTTGGCAAATGCCTCCAGACTCTTAATCTGAAGTACCGCATTATCCGGAGCAGCTTCCTTGATCATACGGATACCGTCTGCATTGGCCTGCTGGATCTTTAATGTAGCCTCTGCCTGACCTTCGGCTTCCTTGATGGTTGCTTCCTTCTGTGCCTCGGCACGCAGGATTGCAGCCTGTTTTTCAGCCTCTGCATCGAGAATTGCAGACTCCTTTATTTCCTTCTGCAACCAGAATTGTAGATTTTTTCTCACCTTCTGCACGCAGAATGGCTTCACGCCGCTCGCGCTCTGCCTTCATCTGCTTTTCCATGGCGTCCTGAATTGCCTTTGGTGGAATAATGTTCTTTAACTCCACACGATTTACTTTGATACCCCACGGATCTGTTGCCACATCCAGCGTTGCACGCATCTTTGTGTTGATGGTCTCACGTGATGTAAGTGTCTCATCCAGTTCCAGATCACCAATGATATTACGAAGCGTCGTAGCAGTCAGATTTTCAATTGCCATGATTGGATTTTCCACACCGTATGCATACAGCTTTGGATCCGTGATCTGAAAATATACAACCGTATCAATCTGCATTGTTACGTTATCTTTTGTGATTACCGGCTGTGGTGGGAAATCGACCACCTGTTCCTTCAACAAAACCCTTTTTGCAATACGGTCAATAAACGGCACCTTAAAATGCAGCCCTACTGACCATGGTAAGATACCCTCCAAGTCTCTCCACAACTACCGCATGCGCCTGTGGAACAATTTTCACACAGTTCACAATAATGACCAATGCAATGATCACTACAATGAGAATTACAACAGGCATAACTTTTCCTCCTTTACCTATACCTTTTCTACTATAAGTTTGACACCACTGATTGCCAGAATTTTTGCTTCTTCTCCCGGTTCAATGATCTCATTATCATTACGGGTACGCACCGTCCACTCCTGTCCATGAACAACTGCCATCCCGGTCTGATCCATATTACTGACGCGCTCGGAAATCCGTATATTTTCCCCAATCAGGCTATCCGCGTTTGTTCTTTGCATTTTAGCATTTACATATTTACGCGCCCACGGTCTTGTCGCAACAAGCAAAAGAATGGATACCACTAAAAATACCAGAAACTGCACCACCGGATTTACCCCTGCCATTGCCATAACCAGTGCTGCAAGTGCACCTGCGGCAAACCATATGCACGTTAGTCCGATTGTTGCAAGTTCTCCCAGAACAAACACAATCAAAAGTACCATCCAAAGCAATTCATACGGATCCATCGCTCTTATAATTATCATAGACTCTCCCTCTTTTCTGCCACTTTTTTATTTTGGCGAATGCACAGAATACATACCGGCATTTTCCATCCGAATCACAAATGCTTTTGCAAATCCGGCTGCTTTTGCATAATGCTGAATCTGTGGCTGTTGCACCAGTTTTAAGTCCCATCCGTGCATCTGCACGATTTTTGACACGATGGAAAGTCCAAGTCCGTTCCTCCCATCGCTTACCCGCGCTTTGTCCCCACGCGTAAAAGGATCAAACAAATGCTGCGCCTGTTCCTCTGGAATTAGAATTCCGCTGTCTGCCACCAATACATAAATCCGCTCCAGCTCCCTATAAGCAAACAGTCCGATTCTTGTTCCCTTTGGATTGTGCTGCATGGCATTTGTCAGAAGGTTTGTCACTACACGGGATAACTGAAGTTCATCCGCCCAGACCGGTATCGTTTCCTCCGGAATATCTTCTGTCAGTGTCATTCCGTTTTCTTCCATCTCTGCATACAGCATTGCCGCATTTTCTCTGAGAAGTTCACACAAATCAAGTGTTTTACAATTTAATGTAAACCCTTCGCTGTCCAGTTTAACATATTCAAACAACAAATTGATCAGATTTCCGATCCGAACGGATTTATTCTGGATGGCATCCAGATATTCCTGCTGCTTTTCCGGTTCCTGTACCATATGATCCGCCAGCGCTTTTGCGTAACCGGATACGGTCGTGACCGGTGTCCGAAGATCATGTGCGATATCGGAAAGCATCAGATTCCGCTTGCGGTCAAACTCTCTCTGCTGCTGTTCGCGCTCCTCCTGGATCTGATGAAACTCCGCCATCACAATCCGCGCGAACGTTATCGCACCCAAAATATAAGGAAGCAGCATACACACCATTAACAGCAGAAGAACCACAAACAGCAGGATGGCTTTCCATCCTTCCATCTCCTGTACGACGACGGAACTCCTTGTCGCCGGAAGTGCATTGCCCAGCCAGTCCTGTAATCGTTCCCCTGTCCACTGCATCATTCCCTGCAGCGGTGATGGCAAAAAGCATCCGGACGGCATTTACTATCAGCAATAACAGAACACATATGATAAAAATAAACAGATCCGTCTTTCCAACGGATGACTGCCTCTGGTAATCCGGGAAAAAAACTTTCATCACCACAGGCATAACCGCCTGGCTGATCAAAAAACTGATCAGCGACTGTGCAACTGTCACCAGTACAAGGATATAAATAAACCGTTTGATCAAAAATGCCTGTAAATCACGCATTGCTATTTCTCCAGCCGATAGCCCAATCCGCGGATGGTTCGAATATAAGCTGCCGGGTCTTCATCAAGTTTTGCCCTCAGCTTGCTGATGCAGACCATAATGTTATTGTCTGCAACAACATAAGTGTCACCCCATCCCTGTTCATAGATCTGTTGTTTGGTAAACACTTTTCCCGGATGCTTCATAAATAACTCCATGATCCGGTACTCTACCGAAGTCAGTTCAATCGGTTCTCCATTTTTTTTTTGAGTACGCAGCCTTCCGGATCCAGTTCCAGATCCCGGACGGTCAGCATACCGGATGACAGTTCCGCTGTCCCCAGCGCATAAAACCGACGGATATTTGAATTGACACGTGCTACTGCCTCTAAAGGATTGAACGGTTTTGCCAGATAATCGTCTGCTCCCAGATTTAATCCCAGAATCTTCTCGGAATCCGCATCCTTTGCCGAAAGTATCATAACGGGAATATTGCTTGTTTTACGTAATTCCTGCAACACATGGTATCCGTCTATCTCCGGCATCATAATATCCAACAGACACAGATCCACATGTTCTTTCTTCAGCAGTTCCAGTGCCTGCTTCCCGTTTTCTGCCTCAATAATCTGATAATTTTCATTTTCCAGATAAAGCCGGAGAAGATTTCTAATCTCCGGCTCATCATCTGCAATTAAAATCGTATAATTCATACATTCTCCTGCCGGAAAGGTGAATTCACCGGATCCTCCTGCTGTGTAAATCCGTTTGAACCAGCCGGGTTTGCATAGCACAGTGCCTCATACAGTGCGGCATGTGTTGCATTCACATATGGTGACACATAAAAAGATTGCAAGAATTCCAAGTGTCAGTCCGGATAAAATGTACCATCCGATAAAGGACAGATCCAAAACAAATGCTTTCCATTTCTGTCCCTTGCATCATACGCTTGCTTTCCGCAAATGCCTGCTCTTTGGTCATCTGCGGGTTATCTGCCAGAAGGTACGGAATCATCATATATTCATATGACTTTACAATGCCAGGAATAATAAAAAGCATTGACCACAAAACAGTATACAGATCACGGAAAAACATTGTCTTTGCAATATTTTTATAATTATTGTCAAATCCATATCCAATGTTCCCAATCTGTGCCGGCTCATTTAAGTTGCGGATAAAGAATCTCCTGCATCCAACCTCCAACGGATTTATGATAAATACATCAACCAGAAGTATAAGGACAAAAATCACCAGAAAAACAACTATGAGTATGCCGATGGCGATCGCTGCTGCGACCATACCGCCCATCATTCCCCTGTTTCCTGCTTTCAGTCCGTCCTTAAAGCCTTCTTCAAGCCCAGCCTCAAAATCGCGTAGTGAACCATCATCACTGTCATAACTGCTGTCATAATCATAGGAACTGCCTGCCTGATTATCCGATCCATGTAAGGAACCGGTTGCACTGCTGATGTTGCCCGAAGCAGCTCCGCTTCCCCCTGCAATCAGTGTCAGCAACAGGCTGATCAGAATACATTTCCAATAATTTCGTTTAAATGTTGCTTTCGCCCTTCCCTTTAATTGTGCGCGACTCCACATATCAAATTCCTCCATTTCCTTTTGATGATATCATCATAACACCAAATCCTTATCTTAAAAATCGCTGCACCTTAACGTTACCTTAACAACGTGTATTTAATTTGCCTGTTTCTTCTTCGGCAAAAGAAGGCTCAACAGAAGGGAAACAACAAACACTCCTGCGTAACCAGTCCGACATTCTGGCTGAACAATGTCAGTGGCAGGCATCCAAAACATCCGGAAATTGCACTGGAAAATCCATCCACGGCAAGTGAGCCCTGAAGTTCCTCCATTTTAAGGTCACGTCCAAGTGCTCCGGTACACACAGCAGTTGTCGCGCCAGTTGTCTCTGCTGCAGAAACCAGAAAAACAATCGCAATGGTTAAAAAGGCTCCAAGATTAAATACCGGCTTGTGACTGGTAAAAAACACAAGTTTTGGAATGCTGAAAAATCCTACCTGATCAATGGTCTCCTGAATTCCGGAGAAATCCACCATAGGTGCAATCCCTGCAACCGTAAATATAATAGAAAGAATATATCCGAAAATAAGTCCTACCAGAATATTCAGATTCTTATAAACGCCCTTTAACACATATCTTGCCACCAGACACACGATAAGTGTCAGAGCACCTACCAGCAGATGATACCATGCCCCGAACCAGAGCTGCACTGCAGACGATCAGTACGGGTGCCAGATTTGCTACAAACATGGCAAGCACATGTTGAAGGCCAAACGGAATTGCTTTTCTCATGTATAGACAAAGACAGTTTATCATCTTATTGCCCATAGTGTCAAACAGGATTTCCCGGTTGCGGTATAATTATCATCTGTGCTATACTATGAACAATTAGCGTGTGAAAGCGTACAAAAGAGGAGGATTTATTTATGACATCTGCACAAATATGCATCATGATTGCCATTATCGTATACCTTATTGGTATGATCTATATTGGTTTCCGATGTTCCAAGAAAAACAACAGTACTGACGATTTCTATCTGGGTGGCAGAAAACTCGGTCCTTTCGTAACCGCGATGAGTGCCGAAGCTTCCGACATGAGCAGCTGGCTTCTGATGGGACTTCCGGGCGTTGCTTACCTCACCGGAATTTCAGATGCCGGATGGACAGCAATCGGACTGGCTGCCGGTACATACATTAACTGGCTGATCGTTGCCAAACGTATCCGCCGCTATACGCACACCTGCAACAATTCCATTACCATCCCATCGTTCTTCAGCAACCGCTATCGCGATGAAAAAAAGATGCTGCAGGTCATTGCTGCTATTTTTATTGTTATCTTTTTATTCCTTATACGGCCTCTGGATTTGCCGCATGCGGAAAACTTTTTTCCAGCTTATTCGGGGTAAAGTATCTGACCGCCATGATCATCAGTGCTATCGTAATTGTGGCATACACGACACTTGGCGGATTTCTTGCTGCTTCCACAACGGACTTTATCCAGAGTATCATCATGTCAGTTGCTCTGATTGTAGTTCTGATCTTTGGTGTAGAAACTGCTGGCGGTATCGGTGCCGTTATCCACAACGCCTCCGAGCTTCCGGGATATCTCTCCATGACACTTTCCTATGATGTAAACACCGGAAAGGCGCTCCTTACAGTGCCCTGACCATTGTTTCCACTGCCGCATGGGGACTTGGATATTTCGGTATGCCGCATATCCTGCTCCGCTTTATGGCAATCGAGGATGAGAAAAACTGAAACTGTCCCGCCGCGTTGCAACCATCTGGGTCGTAATCTCCTGTTCGTTGCCGTCTTTATCGGTGTGATCGGTTATACCATGAGCAAAGTCGGCGCACTGGAGATGCTGACCGGATCGAATTCCGAAACCATTATCGTAAAAATTTCCGCCCTGCTCTCCCAGCACGGTGTGATATTTGCCCTGCTTGCGGGTGTGATTCTCGCCGGCATTTTAGCTTCCACCATGTCCACTTCGGACTCGCAGCTGCTGGCTGCATCTTCTGCGGTTTCTTCCGACATTCTCGGTGCTTTCCGCAAAGATTCTTCCAACAAAAACGGAAGCATGGCAGCCGCAAGAATTACACTCCTTGTAATTTCTGTCGTTGCCGCATTCATTGCCAGAAATCCGGACAGTTCCGTATTTGCCATCGTTTCTTTCGCCTGGGCTGGATTCGGTGCCGCATTCGGACCGGTTGTTCTGTTTTCCCTGTTCTGGAAACGTACCAACAAATGGGGCGCACTTGCCGGTCTGGTCTGCGGGGGTTCCATGGTATTTATCTGGAAATACCTGATCCGCCCGCTCGGTGGTATCTGGAACATCTATGAACTGCTTCCTGCATTCCTGATTGCCTGCGCTGCGATCGTAATCGTCAGTCTGCTGACACCAAAACCTTCCAAAGAAATCGAAGAGGAATTTGACCGGGTCGCACAGATGAAATAAATCTTTTAACTTTGTATACCAAAAATGTCGGTAGATATCTGACAGATATCTACCGACATTTTTAATTTTATTTTCAATTATGCTTTGATCCTAGCGGCGGATCTTTACAGACTTCACACTGCTGTATGGACTGTAATACTTTGTTCCATCTACAGTAACATAGCTGCGGATCTTGTAATAATAAGTTCCTTTGGTGAGTTTTGCCCTTGTATAAGACTGCATCTCACCATCTTTTGTAGCCGCAATCTTCTTGTATCCATAATCATATGCTCCCTTGGAGCGGTAGATTTCATAGCCGGTAACGGAAGTACCTGGCAGCCATGTGATACGGACTTTTGATCCGTGTGCACGCAATCTTGTGATAACCGGCTTCTCCGGCTTAATAATAAAGCTTGTCTTTGCAGATCCCGTATAATTACCGGTTCCCACTACCATAACAGCAGCTTTTCCCGGTGCACCATTGTCACTGTAATTCAGATAGTAATCCGAACCTTCTTTTAAAACAATGTTATTTAATGTAACGGTAACTTCCGGTTTTACGGAAGATCCCGTATAACTTTGTGTTGCAATTTTGCTGATCACTGCATTTGCAAGATTATTGGATGAAACCGTTGTATTTCCGTTTCCATGATTTACAATACGGAAATAAACTGTTCTGCTTCCATAATAATTTCCGATTCCGTTAATTGTTACGGATGCAGTACCGATATTGCGGTTGTTGCTGTAAGTAAGTGTATAATCTCTTCCCTCGTACAGATAGCCGCCATTCAGCCATACCGATACAGACGGACGAATATCATATCCGGTGTATGTCTGATCAACGATTGTACCTACCGAAGCATTTGGAATATAGTACGAATAGGTATTATTGCTGTTATTGGTTCCTGTTACCTGAACCGGAATCTGCAGAGGAATTCTTCCATCCGGACGATTCAGTGTAAGTGTTGTGGAACCTGCAGTATTTGCGATCAGTTTTGTTCCGCTGATATAGGCAACCGCAGTATTGGATACATACATATTCAGTCCCTGTACAATCGGACAGTTTGCATTGCTTGGCCAGTGATTAGATACTTTAATGTTTTCATAGCATCCAGATAAATCAATGGTCTGACCCGCAGACATCTGAATGTAATTTCAATGGATGACGGAACAACAATCTGATCTGAGGTAATATTGCTTTCCGCAATCTGAATATTGTTTACCGTTGTCGTCTGGTTGTTCGGTGTTGTATAGGATGTTCTGGTTACCGTGTTGGCAAATTCCTCTACCCAGTAATGGTAGCCATTGTAATATACATGTCCGATTCCGACAGCTGTAAACTGGCTGTTTAACATATTTCTACGCTGTTCCTGTCCGGAATAATTTGCATTGTCTTCCCGCATTGCGTTGTGAAGTGCAGATGCGGAAGAATAATTCACACCGATATTCTCTGCATACACTCCCGCATAGACACCGTTTTCACTGTAAGCAGTATAATAATTTGTGCCATTTGGTCTGGTGTGTGAATACGAAAGTGCAATCTCTGCTGCACGTTTCATGGCTACCTGCTCCAGTGCATAGTCGTAAGTAAGCGGCTGCAGATTATTACAATATGTCTTCGTGTAATTGTTTGCATCCCAGTACCATGCATCGGATGAATTTCTGCGCATACTGTTGATCATGCCATAGACATTTCTGGCATCCGTCTGTCCGTATGTAACCTGAATACTTACGTTCCGTGTACCGGTTGTTGCAGCCATCACATTGCCCGCATACCCCAGTGGAAGCAGTGAAACAATCAGGACAAACGCAAGCAGACGCCTGAGTACATTGTGCGTTTTGGTTTTTCTCATAATCTTGATCCCTTCCTTTATTTTAAAATTTTGTTATCCCTATTGTACGCTTTTTAGCGGCTTCCCGCAATGATAATTTCATAAAGTTTGCTTGACAAGCATAACAGAAAAGCTATACTCTAATTAGCAAACAGGTGGGTGCGCAACTCGTTTCTGCGGGCTGTCGTTTTGTCGGGGACACCGTTCGCAATTTCTAGTCTGCCTAAGAGGGAACCTTCGAAACGTTTATTACGCCCACTCCCCATTTGTCTTGATATTTACTTTATTTTCAATATGTCACTCTGTGACTGCGCAAATAGAACCGTGGGCATGCTTATTCGAAGCTTCCCTCTAAGGCAGACACAAAATCGCTCAGACGGTGTCCCCGACAAAACGACAGCCCGCAGAAACGAGTTGCGCAATCACCAATCTAATTAGCAGATGGAGAAGGGAGAAATAACAGAATATGACCTATCAGGAATTAGTTTCAAAATTAAAAGATACTTATCAGGAGAAAGATGCTTCCAAAATCAGCGAACATCTTGCCATCCAATTTAACATACAGGGAGAAGCCGAAGGTGCCCTGTATCTGGAAATTGCAAACGGACAGCTTCATGTTGAACCATATGAATATTACGACCGTGACATTTTAGTCACAACTTCAGCTGCTGATCTGCTTGCACTCGCGCAGGGCAGCCTTGACATTCTCGAAGCTTACCAGAGTGGGAAAATTTCTGCGGAAGGAAATCTTGCAAAAGCATTGCTGTTAAATGAAATTGTCACCGGTTCATCCGAAGCTCCGTCACCAGCGGAATCTGCTCCTGTGGAAACTTCGGCATCAGCGGAATCTGCTCCTGTGGAAGCTCCGGCACCGGCTGAATCTGCTCCTGTGGAAACTCCAGCTGGCGAAAATACTCCGGCTGCAAAACCATCCGTTAAAGCATCACGCATGTCCCGGAAGAAAAACAGAAAAAGACATAAATAATCTGTAAACTTCCTTGTGTTTTTTCAGACAGCATGTTATGATAATTCATAACATAAGGTTTTTGATATAGGAAAGGAGTGAAATATATGTCTTTTTTAAACAACTTAGGACAAAAGATCAGTGATGTGAGCCAGACTACCATAAAAAAAACAAAAGATCTGGCAGATACTGCAAAATTAAACTTAAATATCTCCGAGGAAGAACACAAGATTAATACTGCATACGAACAGATTGGAAAATGGTATGTGGAAAAACATCGCGAAGATGCCGAAGAAGATGCAAAAACCTGGCTGGATGCGATTGCCGCTTCCGAAGCCAGAATTAAGGAATGCCGTGAAAGCATTCACCAGATGAAAGGTGTAGCGATCTGCCCATCCTGCGGTGCAAGCGTGGATGCCGATGCTGCATTCTGCAGTGCCTGTGGACAGAAAATGCCGGAAAAGCCAAAACCGGAACCGGTTAAGGAAGAGGACGTCGAGGTGATTCCTCCGGAACAGCCGTCTGAGGAACCAGCTTCTGAGACCGTGTCGGAAAATGCTTCCGAAACCCCGACTAAAGCCTCTGCACCAGATGCTTCAACCGAAGCTTAAAACAGACATGGAAAACAAAAGGAGCTGTCGTGCCGCCGATATTCGCTGGTGCGATAGTTCCTTTTCTAATTTTATTAAAACGAGCTGCGCAATCTCTACTGTTTATACAAACGGGTTATAAAACCGGCTGCCATCATGATAGGTAATCACAAGTGCAACCACGGCAAATCAAGCACCAGCGCAATACACAGATAATCATTGCGCTGTAACTTTCTTCCCATATACCAGGTACGCTTTCTGTGTTTCCCATATCCACGCAGCTCCATTGCGTTACTGATCGTGTCAATACGGCCGATACTTGTAAAAATGAGCGGGAAAATGATAGAGGCTGTACTCTTAATCCGACTCATCAACTTCGCTTTTCCAGACATCTCGATTCCACGCGCTTCCTGCGCATTTTTAATTTTGTGGAAATCATCCTGCACATCCGGAATATAACGCAGTGCAATTGCCACCGCATAGCCGATGTTGTAACTGATTCCAATACGATTTAACGATGCTGCAAACTCCGACGGATTGGTGGTCACGACAAAAATGAACACCGCCGGGATAATTGTAAAATATTTCAAAATAATGTTCAGCTCATAAAACAGCTGCTCAGCGGTAATCGGATAATGCGCCGAAAGCTGCCAGAGTACATGCTTTGTACCATAAATTTTTGTTCCCTGATCCGGTGCAAAAATAAAAATAGCAAGCACATTGATGACCAGAAAGAACATAATGAACTTAAAAATAGAACCGACCTGTTTCCACTCTGTTTTTGAAATCTTAAACAGAATCAGACTAAGAACCAGCATCACGGCGAGTACACGGGTATCATAAGTAAGCATGCTTGTGATGGACCATGCCAGAAAATAGATCAGCTTTGTGACACCACACAGCCGGTCCATCCAGGTATCTTTTTGCTCATAGGTCAATAACTTTGCCATTACCGCACCGCCCTTTCGTAATTGATAAACCGCTGCACGAACTGGGAAGGATCTTCAATTCCACATTTGACCGCCATCTCATAGAGAGATGTCTGCTTGAGATATGCCGGAGCCGTGATGGTTTCATCCGTCAGCACTTTCGCCGGCGTATCAATCGTCAGCAGCTGTCCATCCGCCACAACAATGGCGCGGTTGGTATATTCCAGCATCAGATGCATATCATGCGTAATCATGATAATGGTCGTTCCCTGTGTCTCATTGATCGTCTTCAAAAACTCCATAATTTCCGTATAATGGCGGTAATCCTGCCCCGCTGTCGGCTCATCCAGAATCAGGATCTCCGGCTTCATGACAAGAATGGATGCAATCGTCACACGCTTCTTCTGCCCGAAACTCAATGCTGAAACCGGCCAGTTCCGGAACTGATACAAACCACAGATTTTCAGTGTCTCATACACACGCTCACGAATTTCTTCTTCTGGAACCCCACGCACCATCAGACCAAGCGCCACTTCCTCATAAATCATGGGTTTTGAAATCATCTGATTCGGATTCTGCATGACGATTCCGATATGCTCCCCACGCTCTTTGACCGAAAGCGGTGAGATATCTTTTCCATTCAGTTCGATTTTTCCGTTGCTTGGCTCGAGGAACCCACAGATCAGATTGGAAAGGGTTGTCTTTCCGGCACCGTTTTTCCCGACAATGCTGATCATTTCCCCTTTTTTCACATCAAAGCTGATATCCGAAAGAATCGCCTTTCCCGGCTGATAAGAAAAATGCAGATGATCCACGTTGAGCACCTTTTCCTCTGCTTCCTGTTTCTGTGGAATCTTCGTTGTCTCAAACCATTCCCGAACCTGCGCTCTGTACGGCTCAAAATTCATGGTCTCCACATGCTGTGGATGATCTTCTGCCGCAATCGTACATCCGGCATGTTTCAGTGCCGTGACATAAAGCGGCTCGCGGATTCCCTGTTCCTTCAGGATATTTCCAGCCAGCAGATCATCCGGCTTCATATCCGCCACAATCGTTCCCTCGCCTACCACAACGATACGGTCCGTCTTTATAAAGCACATCCTCAAGACGATGCTCGATGATCACGATGGTCTTCTTCTGTTCCTTCTGGATTCGGTCGATCAATGCAATGGCTTTCTTTCCGGTCGCCGGATCAAGATTGGCCAGTGGCTCGTCAAACAGCAGAATATCCACATCATCGATCATAACCCCGCCATGGAAACTCTCTGTTTCTGTCCGCCGGACATCTCCGATGGTGCATGATGCAACAGTTCTTTTACCTCTACAGTCTCTGCCACATCGTCTACTTTGCGAAACATCTCTTCCTGTGCCATACAGTCATTTTCCAGCACGAAAGCAATATCTTCCGCAACCGTCAGACCGATAAACTGTCCGTCCGTATCCTGCACCACGGTTCCGACCATCTTGGAAAGTCCGAAAATTCCAAGGTTTTTCGGATCTTTTCCCTCGATTTTTAAAGTTCCGGTACTGTCTCCTTCATACGAAAAAGGGATCAGTCCGTTGATGCAATTTGATAATGTCGACTTCCCTGATCCCGATGGTCAATGATGAGCACCTTCTCTCCGGGATAAATTTTCAAATTGATATCCCGGAGTGTCGGCTCCATCTGTGACCGATATTTAAATGTAAAGTTTTCAAATTCAATAATCGGTTCCATACGTTTTTAGTCTTCCTTTGTAAGACTTGATGATTTTGCTCCAATCTTTGTATATCCCAGTCCGAGTAATGAACCAAGTACACCCACAATGATGATATTGGCTACAAACGCAAATACGCCCTGTGAGAATACTTTCTTTGCAGGCTCTGCATAAATAAGAATATCAAGCACCGGTGCAACAACGATCCATGCAATTGCATTTGCAACCACCTGAACGACATTAAAAAGAACTACTTTCTTCTTATTAAACCCACCGGCCTTAATCTCAAAGCTCTTTGCGAATAAACCAACTAAAATTCCAAAGATCGCATCTGGGAATACCCAGCTCCACCATACACCACCGTAAAACAGTGCATCTCCGAGTGCATGTCCCAGCAGACCAATGATTCCTCCGACAACCGGTCTTCAAACACTGCTGCAAGAAATGCCAGTACTGCTGCACGTGGCTGCATGGATGTATTCGGGATAATTCCCAGCGGAATCTGCACTTCTGTCAAAACAATGAACAATGCGGTTCCAATACCGGTTGCTACAACTTCTTTGATTCCAAATTTTTTCATAACAAGTTCCTCCTTTGTTTTTTCAGTACCTTATTATTTATGATAAACGCACAAATGTCAAGTTTTCGCGGCAAAATATTCTTTTACCAGCTTTACAACCACTCCGGAAAGCAAAATACTGCAATCAGGTTTGGGATTGCCATGAGGCCGTTGAAGGTCTCGGCAATGCTCCACATCAGGCCCAGATCCATGGTCGCACCCACAATGGCAACCAGTGCATACACCAGCATGAACGGCTTATTGACACGGGAGCCGAACAAAAACTCGATGCAGCGCGTCCCGTATAATCCCCATCCGATAATGGTGGAAAATGCAAAACAACACATCGCAACCGCAGTAAAAATAGATACCCAGTTTCCGTATGTTGCGGTAAATCCACTGATGGTAAGCTCAGCACCTGCCGCCTGACCATAACTGACCGGAACCTGGCTGCACAAAATAACCAGCGCGGTAAGCGTACAGATCACAATCGTATCTACAAACACCTCGAAAATTCCAAAAAATCCCTGTTTGACCGGTTTTCTCGTATCTGCACAGGCATGTGCAATTGATCCCGTGCCAAGTCCGGCCTCATTTGAAAAAAAATTCCACGGGAGACACCTTTTTCATACTCATAAGAAGCTTCCCACTGCTCCACCGGTCACTGCTGACGGGTGAAATGCTCCCTCCACAATCGAGGCAAATACAGCCGGGACATGACCGATATTAAATAAGATCACTCCCACTGCCAGAACAATATAGATCAATGCCATAAACGGTACCAGCTTTTCTGTCACCCGTCCAATCCGCCTGATACCTCCAAGCAGAATGAGTGCGATCAGAACCGCCAGAATGATCCCAACCACAAGATTAACAGTCGGTACCGCATCTTTTGAAATAACATGGTAATTCATTAATGCCGTATTGATGGCTGTGGTAATCGTATTTACCTGTGTGGCATTCCCTGTTCCGAATACGGTCAGCACGCCAAACGCGGAAAACAGATACGCCAGCCAGTGCCAATGCTTTTTGAGTCCGTTCTTAATATAATACATCGGACCGCCGACCAGATCCCCATGCACATTTTTTTTTTTCGCGGAAATGCACCGCAAGCGTCACTTCTGAAAAAACTTGGTACACATACCGAGAATTGCGGAAATCCACATCCAGAACACTGCTCCCGGACCGCCGATGGCAATCGCCCCTGCCACACCAGCAATATTTCCCGTGCCGACCGTTGCCGCAAGTGCCGTACACACCGCCTGAAACGGTGTCATGGCTCCATCCGATGCCTCACGCTTCTTAAACATGCGGCCGAAGGTCACTTTCATCGCGTATGGGAACTTGCGGATCTGTAAGAACCGGGTCCGGAAACTCAATACCAGACCAACACCGATGATACAGATCATTGCAGGAACACCCCAGATGAAATTGTTGACCGCACTGTTGATTGCTTCAATTGTGGGTAACATAGTTTTCTTTTCCTTCCTACATGAATAAGCGCGTGTTTTGTGTAGAACACGCGTTTGCATTATAGCACAATTTTGGCTTTTTCTCTACTCTGCAACAGGATAAAGAAACACATATTTGACAAAAAAATCTTTCGTGCTAACATATTTTAAAAAGAAAAGGCACAGCCGATAGACGGCTACGCCGGTTATATGTTTATTCTAAGAAAAGAAGTACCCATATGCCATTGCCGTGGCGGTTACTTCTTTTTCTTATTTCCGTGATCTTTTCCATAGGCTACCCCTGCCATAAAGCAGGCTAATCCAAAAGACATTATTGTCATAAAAGTATCTACATTCATAAGAAAGCCCTCCTCTTATGTATATACGCAAAATGCGAGAATGCTAAGTTTATGGAGGGCATATACCCTCCAAGTTACGAGGGCGTAACCGCCTACCGTCGCTATTGCGTGGCAGTGCCTTTTCTTTATGGTATTGTAGCATATATATATGCGTGTAGCAACCATATGTTCGTTTTGAGTTTCTTGCCTATTAACCACCTTATTTCCTTATAGGAAACCAGAGAACGACACAAAAATATTGTTCTTTCATTTGGCATGTCATTGTTCCCTGCATCTGTTTCATCATAAATTCCACATTTTTTAAACCAATTCCTGTTCTATTACAGGGACTTAGCTGCTCTTTCTCTTTATTTTTTATAATGACACCTATTCTCTCCGGCTCATATGTAATGTCTAAATACACGAAATCCTCTGTGTCTCCATATTTATATGTATTATCAAGAAGATTATCAAAAATCCGACTCATTAAATTCGTATTAATTGAAATTTTTACATTTTCCCACTTTAAGTTGTCAATGTTTACGCGAAAGTTATTTTTTTGTAAAACCGCATAGAATTCAGACAAATAATCCCCAATAGCCTCTTCTATCGTGTCAGGCTCTTCTAATATACACTCTTTCTGGCTATGCACCACAGACAACTCAAAAAGCTGATCCGTTAAATTTTTTATTTCCATTGCCTTACGAATAATCATATCTATATATTGTGTATCTAAGCCTCTTTTACTTACATCCATTCGTGCAATTTCTGCGTATGTAGTTAATCCGGTTAAGGGGTCCTGACATCATGTGCCAGACTTTTTATTAACCTTTCCTTTTCTTCCTGTTCTTTCTTCTTTTCCTTCTCTGCCTCATCCATATTTCTGCTTAACTGTATAATGATTTTCTGATTTCCAACAAATGCAATTAACAGACTAGTCACAATTGCAATTACTACCATGATAATGCACATATATCGATAATAAACATTTACATTCTTCACATAAATAAATACATCTGCATCTGTATCTGCAAATGAGATCTTATCCATAAACTGCCATGTTCGATGAAGGTTACTCTGTGCATTACCATCTAACTGAAATGTTCCATTATATAAAACCCCATAAATAAGTTTACGTTCCTTTGAAATTGAGAAATAATAAATATTATTTTTTTGAATCCACGGATTCAGTTTCTTGTATTCTTTTGTTGTGATACCATTCTTTTTTATGTATTGTTGTAAACTTTCTAAATAAGGTTTCTGCATATTTACCATGTAACTTGAAGAATTAAAATAATAATCTAACCATTCTTCTCCCACATAATAAAGAACCATAAAAAGAAACGTCGAACTTATCAACGCCAACAACATCATTACCCTTAATCTATGTGTTGTTTTGAGGAATATTTTCTTCAAAACGATACCCCTTTCCCCATACAGTTTTTACTACGCTATCACAATTTCCGCATTTTTTCATTTTGGATCTTAAATTTTTAATATGTACCATTACTGTATTGCTTGCTGAATTCACATAAACTTCCTGCCATACGCTTTCGAAAATATTTTCCACAGAAAACACCTTGTCCGGATAGGAAGCAAGCAACTTTAAAATTTGATATTCTTTTTCTGTAAGTTCCATGTCCTTTCCATTACACTTTACAGAATTGGAAAACATACAAATATCCAGCGAATTATAATGCAGCCATTTATTTTTCTGTAATTGATTACCAGTATAGTTCGTATTATATACACTGCACCGGCGCAATAATGATTTTACCCGTGCCATTAATTCCACATAAGAGAATGGTTTAACCAGATAATCATCCCCTCCCGCCGAAAATCCTTCCAGTTTATCCGTTTCAGAAGATTTCGCTGTAAGAAAAAGAATTGGTACATACCATGATTCTCTAATTTTTTTACAAACCTCAATCCCTGACATTTCAGGCATTATGATATCTAATATTACAAGAGATATGGTTTCATTTAATTTTTTCAGCCCCTCTCTCCCATTCTTTGCTTCAATAATTTCATATCCCTGGCTTTCAAGTAATATGCGGATTCCATTTCTAATATCAAAATCATCTTCTATGAGTAATATTATTTTATCTTGTTTTTCCATATATAACTTTACCTTTATTTTTTTCTAAGCGCAGTTGTTTTAATATACCCACTCCTACCTTTCCCATTTACTTTTGCCCAACCTTCTGGCATGTATGGAATCTAATATCTTCCATATTACTTTTATAATACCATACATTTCTTAAATAAATCGTGAAGTAAATATGAAGTATTCTTATTTTTTATGTTTTAATTAAATATTTATATAATTATTTTATCATTTTTAATATAAATTCATTTATTTCATGTCTTTAATTATGATATTATATTAATGAAAACAAAACTCTTTGGACTACTTCGTTTTAGACGTACTCTTATAAATGATAGCAAATTTAACCAGACTGCAAAAGAACTGTCTTTAGATAGTACCGAAAAATCAAATCTGGCAACCATATGGACTTTTTAAGAAAAAGAATGGGCTTATCAGCATCCCAGGCTGCTGGCGTGTGTGGAAATTTATCTTTTGAATCCCACTTTTCAACAGATAATCTACAAGATGATATTTCAAGAATAGACCATGATCCTAATTATAAATATAACTCATCTGATCGCAAAGGTTATGGATTAATGCAATGGAGCGAAAAAATAGAAAAAACGAAACTTTTACAAACAGCTAATAACATGAATTTAAATGTATCCGATCTAAACGCTCAATTAGCCCACTTTCAAGAAGAAATGACATCTGGAATATATCGTAATAAATGGCCAAAACTTAAACAAAAAACTTCTACCAAAGATGTATGTGATTATTTCGAATCTGCCATGGAAGGGGCTGGAGAAGCACATCTTGATAAAAGAGAAAAGGATGCAAATATACTTTATAAATATTTAAAGGATCATTAAACCCTGCAATTTTGGAGGTAACATCATGCTGAAACATATTAAAAAAACATTTCTTCCCGTCATGCTTTGTCTTGTCCTGTGCACCTGTACCGCATGTACTTCTCGTTCCAAAGAGGAAACAGAAACTTCCGAGACAGAGACAGACAGCGCGGTCTCTGCTTACCAGAACGTATTACGGGAAATCAGACAAAACCATATTTTTCCGGGTACCGGCACCGAGTTTGCCTGGGAAGAATCACTGTCGATCTACTACGCAATTGTCGATGTCAACCAGGACGGCATAAAAGAGCTTCTGCTTGATTTTGATTATGATAGTGGTCCGATGGCGGCATTACAGTGTACACCTATGATCCCAATGCACCTACTCTGGTTCATGAAATTGGAGGGTTCTATACTTTTTCCCGTTTTTACGACAATGGAATTGTGGAAGAGGATATTTCCCACGGAAGTCCTTACGGTGGCCCTTATTCCACTGCTGGTGCAGCCGACCCCACCACTTTCTGGCCTTATCAGGTATGGTCCTATCAGGCCGATGATGCCTCCTACACCCGAATAGGTTTTGTGACCGACTGGAATAAAAAAGAATGGGCAGACAGCATTGACGGATTTTCCTCATTCCCGGATTCCGCTGATAAGGATCACGACGGTATCGTATATCTCCTGACAAATGCCAAAGGAAAAGAAACCGCCATAGATGCTGCTGACCTGAAAAAGTGGGTGGATTCCTACCGTAAAGGTGCAAAAGAAATTCCCATCACCTATCAAAGGCTCAAATAATGGCAATTATGATTGTGTATCAGGATCACTGGCTGCGTACCGCCCAGCGCATCTTCGTGGATCGTGCCCGTCCGTTCTGCGCACACTCCTGCGCGGACGGACGCACCACATCCTTTGCATACTCCGAATAAATGCCTGCGCGACAGCCTTCTTTTTAAAGCACGCTTTACCAGCTTGTCCTCCCGGAATGGAATGTCAGCATCGCCACGCGGCCGCCCGGTTTTAAAGCACCCGGCAGCTTTTCCATAAATTCATAAAGCACCTCAAACTCATGGTTCACGTCGATGCGCAGCGCCTGGAACGTGCGCTGGCACGTCTTTTTGATGGTTTCTTTTTTTATCCTTTTCCGGCAGAAAATCGAGAGTGTCTTCAATAATCCTGCGCAGTTTTGTAGTTGTATCCACGCGGTGTCCTTTGCGGATCTCATCGGTGATCGCTTTTGCAAGTTCCTCACAGTACGGCTCATCCGAATTTTCATAAAGCATTCCGGCAAGCTCGTCACGGCTGATCGTATCCAGACGCTCCGCCGCACTGATTCCTGCCTCCTGATTCAGCCGCAGATCCAGCGGTCCGTCCACCTTAAAGGAAAAGCCGCGCTTCGGATTGTCGATCTGCATGGACGACACGCCAAGATCCGCCAGAATAAAGTCGAAGCCGCCGACCTCTTTTGCGATCTCATCGATCGTGCAGAAATTCTGCAGATGGATGGTCAGCATGTCCTCTCCGAATCCCTGGTCTGCCAGACGTTTTTTTCTTTGCCGACTCTGCCGGATCCACATCCGTCGCATGGATGTGTCCCTGCCCCTGCAGCTGCTCGAGCATGGCTTTTGTGTGACCGCCGTAGCCGAGTGTGGCATCAAAACCGGTCTGTCCCGGTTTGATCTGCAGGAAATCAAGAATTTCTTTTACCATAATGGAGATATGCATGCCTGCCGGGGTGTTGCCTTTCTGGATGACATGCGCGATGGTGTCTTTGTATTTTTCCGGCTGTAGTTCTTTATATTTTTCTTCAAATTTCTTCGGGTATTTTCCTTTATAATGCACACGGCGCTTGTGCGGGGTCTGGTTTTCGTTTTCCATTTTTTATTCCTTTCCTCTCCTGTCCAGGTACAGCTCCTCTTACCATTTGCAAGGCAAAACTTTATATGAGGTTGCGAAGGTATTGTTTACAGAATAATCTTTGAGCAATAATGATTTCAAATTTAATCTGTTTTCTATGAATACCGGTACAATTGTTTTTCTACCAGTTTATTTCCTTCATAAACAAGCCGGAGTGTAAAAAGCGGCGCTCGTCTTCCTCGATCAGCAGTTTTAAAAAGATGGCATCTCCTTCCCAGGTCGGAAGCGCAAGCACTTCTTTTTTGTCCATCCACTGCAGATCGCCTTCATTGCACTCGATCAGCTCCCCGGTAAAACCATCCGCAGTAAACAGGCACATTTCTTCCGGCTCCGGCGCTTCATCACTGATGAATGTGATCAGCCCGCGGAACTGGTAGGAAGTCAGTGTCAGGCCGGTTTCTTCTTTTACTTCACGTAACAGGCAGTCCTCCGGTCTTCCGTGCCTTCTGCATGTCCGCCTACACCAATCCACTTGTCTTTGTTGATGTCGTGCCGCTTTTGGTGCGGTGGAGCATCAGGTATTTTCCGTCTTTTTCTATGTAACACAGGGTTGTCATTTTCATGGGATTTTCCTCGTTATTTCTCATATTTGTTCCATATGCTCCATGATAACAAAATTTGCCCCGTTTTTTCAATCGAACATTTCATATTTTGCCCCATTTTTGATATATTTATTTTCTTTTTTGCCCCGTTTTTAAATTCCAGCCGAGTTATGGTGCTCATTTGAGGTATTCTCCAATCCGGTCAATATTATAAAGCGGGATGTTTGTCATCCAGTCCTGCTCACGGAAATCCGACATGGAAGTCCGCACCGCATGCTTGGGATGATACTTCTCACAAAAAGCCCGCAGACTTTTTGCCCGCAGATTTTCCTCTGCTTTCACCTCTACCGGAATGACCGATCCGGGTGCCTGCAGCATGAAATCAATTTTGCCTGTAGAATTTGCCGTTGTGTAATAATATGGTTCCACACCCAGTTCCGCTATCATCTGCTGCAGCACATACTGCTCCGTCAACGCCCCTTTAAACTCTGTAAAAATCCTGTTTCCATCAATGATAACGCTTGCATCCAGATCTGTCATGGCAAGCAGAAGCCCGACATCAAGCATATAAATTTTGAACGCATACAGATCCATGAAATCAACTTTCCCTACCGGAAAAGAAGTTCCCTTATAAAACGTTTCATTGTGCGTCCTCCCTGTCAGTGGAATTTATATGTAGCATTCCTTATTACTTTATATCATATTTCTTTATGGCAGAGCCGTCAACATTTTTAAGGACGTATTTGTGTTATGGTGCTACACTTTTCAGGACGTATTTATGTGATAGTGCTACACTTTTCTGGACGTTACTGTTTGCATAAATGTGGAAGGTTTTTGTTGCATCTCAGGCATTTAAATGCTATACTTGTCACAAAGCAAATACATATTTTTCCATAGCTTGGGCGGACAGTACCTGGCGAGCCGTCTATATCATATATTTTATTTTTTCATTTCAAATTATCCCGGAAAGTCTTGCTTTTAAAATTCAACTTTATTTTAACTTAATTTTGTTATAAGCAGGATTTGTATTGATATGGGATGTGTTGTCATACAGATTCTGTGGCTTACACAAGGAGGAAACTGTATGGCAAACAAAGAATACAAAAGTGATGTGTTCAGCATGCTTCTTCAGGACAAGAAACGTGCAATGGAAATTTATAACGCGATTAATGGAACGGACTATGATGATCCAGAACTGGTTGAAATGACAACTTTGGATGACAAAAGCTTTTCGCTTACCGTACGGAATGATGCATCATTCATTCTTGATGCGAATCTGAGCCTGTATGAGCATCAGTCGACCTATTGCCCGAATATGCCACTGAGGGATCTGCTTTATTTTGCAAGCATTATACAAAAACAAATCAAAGCTCAGAAACGTGATATTTATGGTGGAAGAATCTTAAAGATTCCAGTGCCCCATTTTGTCGTGTTTTATAATGGAAAAGAAGATGCCGGATCAGTATGATCTCCGTCTTTCTGATGCATTTGAAAAAAGAAACCAAGAATCCTGAGATAGAATTGGTCTGCCATGTTTACAATATTAACAATGGGAAAAATGTTCCATTGCTGTCAAAATGCCAGACATTGCGTGAATATATGTATTTTGTGGATATGGTGCGGAAAAATAATGAAATCAGTGGAAATCTGGAAGATGCCATTGAGAAAGCTATCAACCAGTGTATGGAAGAAAATGTGCTTAGGGATTTTCTGGCTCAACACAGGGAGGAGGTAATGCACGTGATGACATTAGACTATACATTTGAACGACGGCTGGAAATGCAGCGCGCCGAAGCAATTGAGGATGGCGAAAGGATCGGAAAAGAAATCGGGAAAGAGATCGGGAAAGAAGAAAAATTGTCAGAGCAGATTCGTAAAAAACTTCAAAAAGGCAAACCTCTGGATCAGATTGCGGACGAATTGGAGGAAGTGCCGGAAACCATTCGTCCTTTATACGAAAAAATTAAGCAGGAAATGCTGCAATAAAATAAGGCAGTTTCCGAGGAGGAAATGAGTTTTTATCGTTCGTTAGCTGAATGATATGCTTATTTACAAAATTGAATATTGCTTACCTTCAAGTTTATTGTGTCAGGCACCAATTGTCCAATTGTTCTCTATTTCTATTGATGCAGCCACTTATGCGATGGTCGGATTTGTCACAGGTATACTACTCACAAAATATCTGCTTTGGTATGACGATAGAGTTAAGTAATTCTTAATATGAGGGGCTTACCTTGCCCCTCTATCCTTATTCTGTAACTACAATCATAGTTCTATTTTTCAATCCCAAGCACGGTATTGGCCTGCTCACCCTCCATATATTCAAATGTGATGGTATCTCCTACACCATAACGCACGATATCAAGGTAAGCTACTACCGATACATCGTAAATATCGGAATCATTTTCGAGCAAAATATATTGGTGCGTATTTCCTTCTACCACTGCATCGGTGATTTTTGCAATCGTACCGGTTGCTTTCTTGACACTGTCGCTCTCTTTTGTTTCCGCATTGACACCATTTTGCTTCATCAGTCCCATATAGTTCTTTTCGCATTCACTGACAGAATCACCGGTTGCTACAATCTGATATTTCTGCACATTTACCATCGCATACATTTTTACCAGACCAGAATCATCCTTTAATGCAATGAAATAGGTCGGCTCATTTGTAATGTTTAATAACAGTGGGAAGGTTGCTGTATAGCCAAGGTTTTGCACCTTACCTTCCGCAGAGGACATCGCAGAATCTTCAATTGCGCCTTCTACCTGATAATATTTTGTCTCCATCGTTCTCTCATTCATCAGGACGAATCCAACGTTGGACTGATCACTTGTGATGGAGGTTACCCGGTATAAACCCAGACATCATCATTCATTGCAAGGTAATTATAACCGTTCGTGGTGGTCAGACAATCCTTCTGTCCTAACACACTGTTGATAAATCCATGTTTTAAAGATCCATAATAATCATAAAGCTGTACCAATAAATCGGCAGAATAAACACGGTCTACCCAGCTTGGCACATCTTTTACCGCATAATCAGTGCACTCACCTGTCACAGCATTACAAAGCACAACTCTGCCGATGGTCTTACCTCCAAACAGACCAATCTTATAATCTGCAACACTGCAAATCCAGTAAGGCGTACCCTCCTCATCAATCTCAAAACTGATATCATCGAAAATATAGGTCGGATAACGAAATCTTAAATGACGCTTTAAGTTTCTATGAAAATGGTCATATGGCGTATATTTCATGCCTTCTGACAAACGAACCAGCTCCGTATCCTGCGTTGCCATATCAATCTTAATATAGGCTGGAATTCCTTCCTTCTGGTTCGTCAGCCACTTGATGGTATCCGCATAACGGAGCGGTGTCACACGGACCGGTTCCCCTTTGTAGTTAATCTGGGAATAAAGTTCACTGACTTCAAACTGCGACGCCATATCAACAAGACTACCCATCTTACGATTTCCCAGAATGGATGCTGAGTCACGATCTAACAGTGGAATCTGGTCATAAGAAATCTGTTTGATATCCTCGGTAAATTCCCCCTCTTCCACTTTTAAAAGTTTCTGATATTTTGCTGCATTGACAATCGGTGAGGACAAAATGGAGCCTGCCACATAAACCGCCAAAAACAGTAAAAAGACAATCACTCCAATCTTTAAACCTGTATATTCCTTAATAAAGGACAGTTCAATCTTGCTTTGTCCTGCTATCTTTGCCTTTCTTACAATATAAAGCACGAAAAGCACCGCCAAAATCAGAAAAATAAATTTCCAGGTTTCTGTTGCATGAATGTTAATTGCCGGAAGTGAAACATAATAAAAAATTGCAACAGCGATTACCACCAACAAAGCAATCACCAGTTTGACTTTCATCATTCCTTTCATCACGAATTCCCCTTTCGTTCGTTTGGTCGAAGCTGATATAAAAATTCTTCAAAACATACGCCATCTTGTTCCGGTATCAACAAGTTTATTGTGTCAGGCACCAATTGTTCCAATGTAAAACGTTTCATCGTGCGTCCTCCTGTCAGTGGAATTTATATGCAGCATTTCTTATTGCTTTATATAATATTCCTTTATGGCAGAGCCGTCAACATTTTTCAAGGACGTATTTGTGTTATGATGTTACACGTTTCAGGACGTATTTGTGTTGTCATATCACACGTTTCAGGATATGATTCTATCATGAAAGTAGGAACTATAAACTTACAAAGTTTCTGCTTTTGCAAATAACCGGTATGCTCTTGCAATTTTATTTTCTATGTTCTATGATAGGCAGTTAGAAAGACAGGGTGATTCTATGCAGATCAGTATTCTTTTAATGGAACAGATTTTTGAGCTTTTTCTCATGATTCTGATGGGATTTATTATTGTAAAGGCGGGAATTGTCAAGGAAGAAGACAGTAAGGTTTTATCCAAAATCGTACTGTACCTGATCATTCCATGCGTGATTATAAACGCTTTTCAGGTGGACTATACTAAAAAACCGTAAATGGTCTTCTGATCGCGCTTGCTGCATCCGTATTGCTTCAGGTGGTTCTCCTGCTTGTCGTTTTCGTGATGGGAAAACTGTTTTCCTTAAATGAAGTGGAAACAGCTTCTATCTATTACTCCAACTCCGGCAATCTGATTGTTCCTATCGTGACATTCGTTCTGGGACAGAAATGGATACTTTACGGATGTGTCTTCATGAGCGTGCAGCTTATTTTCCTCTGGACACACTGCAAGAAAATCATAAGCCGTGAGTCTTCCTATGACTGGAAAAAAATCATTCTTAACATCAATATGATTTCCATTGCCATTGGTGCCATTTTATTTTTCACCAGAATCCGGCTGCCGGAACTCATTACAAATACCATCTCCAGTGTTGGAAATATGATCGGACCGGCCAGCATGATTGTAACCGGAATGCTTTTCGCCGGAATGGATTTAAAAGCAATTTTGCAAATAAACGTGTATATTTCATATCGGCTCTCAGAATGCTTGTCATTCCTTTGATTGCACTGTTTCTCATAAAAATCAGCCATCTTGCCACACTGTCTGCAGATGCTCAAAAGATCATGCTCATTGTATTTCTCGCAGTAATCACCCCATCAGCATCTACCGTTACACAGATGTGTCAGGTGTACGGAAACGATGCACACTATGCCAGCGCAATCAACGTAGTGACCACGCTGTGTGCCATTGTGACCATGCCTTTTATGGTGCTATTGTTTTCCTGTATTTAACGGTATATTTTCGCTTTTTTTCTGCAATACCGGATAAAATCATACCATAAAAAGACAAGCACAGCCCCGATAACGATCGCTTTTACCACAAGCGGCATATGCCCGTCACCGAATCCAAACTCCACAATAAAAAAAACACTCAGTGCAATCCACAGTGCAAACCATACCCATCCAAACAGCTTCTGATTTTTGACCTTACAAAACAGAAACTGAAAAACCGGATCGCCACTCACTTTATAAAACTCGCTGTACTCCGAAAAATCACCGACAAGTTCCTCCAATTGCGCAAAGCTATGTCCCTTTTTCTCTTCTTCTTTTACATAGTTGAGGTAAAAATGAATATTTTCGCCATCGTAGGCATGATCTGCTGCAAGTTTCCGGCACAGGTCGATGGAACCCTGTATTTCCTGCTGCTTATTTAACAACTCCTGCAACTGCTGCCGGACAAGTTCCTCAGAAACTGCCGGATCATCCAGCATCGAGGCAATTTTTTCGATGGGCATATTCATTTTCCGATATAAAATGATCTGTTTTAACCGCCGGATATCCTGTTCACTGTAATTGCGGTATTTGCTCTGGTCATTCCGCTCCGGTTCGAGCAGCCCCTTTCTTTCATAAAAGCGGATATTGCTGATGGTTAATCCGGTCAGTTGCGCTGCCTGTCCTATTTTCATCTGTCTCGTTCCTTCCTGCTATATATTTGAAAATACAATTATCTCTTTCCCACCTCACGCCGTGCCTGATCTGTAATTTCTTCTGGAAAATCCAGCAGTTCCATCAAATCTATGGCATTTGTTTTCCCGACGATCCCACGTCTGATTTTGTATGGAAAAACAATATCTTTTTCATGAACCTGACTGTCAAAATAATAAGTGTCGTATCGGTTTTTCAGGGCATACACCAGCTCCAGATCATGTGTAGCAATCAGGAGAAAGCCCTGTTTCTGCACCATGTAGGATAAAATGGCATTGGATGCCGCCAGACGCTCACGCGTGTTCGTCCCTTTTAAAATCTCGTCAATCACAAACAACATGGGCTCACCCGTTTTCAGTTCATCAAGCATGCGCTTTAAATATTTAATTTCGCGCATGTAATAACTCTCTCCCTGCAGCACATCATCCCGAAGTGCCATCGAGGTCATCACCTGTATTGCAGGCATTTTCATATTTTTTGCAACACAGGTATTGATCGTCTGTGCCAGAATCACATTGATGGCAACCGCTTTCATAAATGTCGATTTGCCAGATGCATTTGCCCCGGTCAGTACCACACCTTTTTTCAGGACAAAATCATTCGGGATTGCATCTGCCATAAGAGGATGACGGATTTCCTCCACACTGATTGCGCCATCACTCTGCAATGACGGACAGCACCATTGCGGCAGACTTTTCCGGAAGGATGCGATCGCAATCTCCATATCGATTTCTCCTGCAAATGTATACAGTTGCATCGTCTCTTTTTTTGCACGCGCGCAAAGTTTTTTGAATACGGTAAAATGCGACAACATCATGCAGCGTAATTCCCGCAATATAATCCCAGAGGATCCCCGTCACATCCCCGGACATGCTCTGGTATTTTCGGGTCTGCCAGCGCAGCATCCGGTGGGATAATTTTTGAGTTTTCTCCAATGCATGCAAAATTTCCGGTCTGTCCGGTTCCAGTTTTTACAATCCAGTTGCAAAAATCAAAAAGTTCTTTCAAACTGGATACCATAACAAATTTCCCTCATATTTGCATTTGGTATGCAGATAAATAAGCAGATTGACTACCGCCACAACAAGAAAACCAGTTGCCCACAAATTAGTTCGCAGCAAAATTGCCCCGATCAGGCAAAACGCCAGCAGTCCCTGCAAAAAATACAATATTGCACCGGGAATGACCAGTGGGTTAATTTCTTCCGTCAGGAAAAACGGCAGATAACAGCTTTCTTTCTGCTTGCCGATACGCATGAGTTTTTCTTCTATCTCTGTGCGTATGGATTCCCGGCACGAAAAAACGAAATCCTCTTTTCCATATCCTCACAGGACTGCCGTGTCTGCATATTGTGCAGGCGATGGTACAGAATCTGCTCTCCCATATACGTCCGGGTATGATTGATCCGCGCAAATACACGATCCATCTCTAGGTCATTCCACGTAACGGTATCCACGCTTCCTGCACTTTGCCATTCTTCCTTCTTTACGTCCTGCACCACCAGCTCTTCATACATACGGATTTCGCGCATGCGCTTCTCCAGTGATTCCCACGCTTCCAGCTCCATTGGATTTTTCCCGAATTGTGCTTTTATTCTGTTTCTTCTTTTTTGCTTTTTTCCAATCACCCAGTTCATGATTTCCACCTCAATTTTTAAATTCTGGCAGAACTATAAACCATAAACCAGGGTGAGAGTCAAGGGATTTTTACCAAAAGACCGTTTCTGTGCCGTATAAATGCAGCGGTTGCCATTGACCAGAAATGCCACCAGGCAGACCGCAAAAAATGCAAGCCCATTTTCCACACCAAATACTTCCATTCCGATCAGAACCGGAGCCAGCAAAGTATTGGTTGCACTTCCAAACACCGCCGCGTATCCAAGTGCCGCACAGACCATCGGTGGCAGTCCTGCCAGGCTTCCCAGCACAAAACCAAGCGATGCACCGATGGAAAAAAGCGGTGTCACCTCTCCGCCCTGAAACCCTATCGACAAAGTCAGTACCGTAAAGAATAGCTTCAAAATCCAATCAAACATATACAGTTCTCCACCGGAAAATGCCTGCGCGATCAGATTGGTTCCAAGTCCGCAGTACCGTCCGTTCCACCCCAGAAAAAGGAACACCGCCAGTGGGATCGACACAAAGCCGATTCTCTTGTATGGATTTTCCAGTACGTTTCCCATAAACTGTTTTACTTTTTGCAAAAGCACCGCAAACAGCCGTCCCGTCAGACCGAACAAGATTCCAAAAGAATCAGATACGTCACCGTCTTTGTGTCCGTCAATGACAGGGTCTGCGAAAGAAGAACCGAAAATTTTTCCAGCCCCAGAGCATGCGAAGTTGCAGATGCCGTAAAGACGCAATTGCCGCAGGAAGCAATGCGGAATATGCCATACTTCCACTCACCACTACTTCCATCGCAAAAAAGACTGCTGCAAACGGAGTCTGAAAGAGGCCTCCAAATCCGGCTGCCATTCCCGCAATCAATACTATCCTGCCGTTGTCCGGGAAGTGGAATCTGCGGGCAAACGCATGGGAAAGTGTAGCACCGATCTGCACGGCAACGCCCTCGCGCCCCGCACTTCCGCCAAACAGATGTGTGATCCATGTACCGGCCATGACAAGTGGAATGAGTGCCAGTGGAATCGACTCCCGCTTTCCCTGCCCGGCTTCCATGACAAGCGTCATTCCTTTTGACGCCGTCTCATTGAAATGCCGGTATAACCAGACGATCCCAAGCCCTGCCAGCGGCAGAAACGGCAGCAATACAACTACATGCGCCGAACGAAAATCTGTAATAAAAAGTAAAACACGACCAAATACCGCGTCAATGGCACCAATTGCAATGCCAAGGAGCAGCGCAGATAGCACATACAAAAATGTTTCTTTTGCTTTTTTCTTTAATCCCTGTAAATCATGTGACGGATTCATGGTTTTCCTCTTCTTTCATAATCCCTTTTTCGTCTCTTACATGCGACATATGAACAATTGATTTACTGCTACATCCATCCTGCATCAATCCTTCCCCTGCACATCCTCAAAATCTTACAGCAAATAAAAAAAAGCCGATGGTCTCTGCGATCAAACAATCGTAGAAGTCATCAGCTTATCGTTCAGCAGTTCAGGGAAATTCCCTTGGGAGAACTTCATTCCCATTGACAGATTACTCCTTTTCCCATAAAAATCAAGGAAAAAAATTTTGAATGCACATGTTACAATCTGCTGCTTTTGTAACTTACATCCCGGATTTTTCATTGCTACAATAAGGGTATCATGAATGTATGCAAAGGAGACGATTACAACTATGGCAAACAGAATTATGTTAAATGAAACATCTTATCACGGCGCAGGTGCAATTCAGGAGATTGCAACCGAGGCAAAAAGCACACGGATTCCAGAAAGCTTTTGTCTGCTCTGATCCTGACCTGATCAAGTTTGGTGTAACAAAAAGGTAACAGATGTACTGGACAAGAATGGTCTTGTGTATGAGATTTATTCCGATATCAAACCAAATCCAACCATCCAGAATGTCCAGCACGGTGTACAGGCATTCAAGGATTCCGGTGCCGACTACCTCATTGCAATCGGCGGTGGCTCTTCCATGGATACTTCCAAAGCCATCGGTATCATCATTGCCAATCCGGAATTTGAAGATGTGCGCAGCCTTGAGGGCGTAGCTCCGACCAAAAAACCATGTGTACCGATCATCGCTGTTCCGACCACCGCTGGTACTGCGGCAGAAGTTACCATCAACTACGTCATTACCGATGTGGAAAAGAAGCGTAAATTTGTATGTGTTGACCCACACGATATGCCAATTATCGCAATCGTAGATCCGGAAATGATGTCTTCCATGCCAAAGGGACTTACTGCTTCTACCGGTATGGATGCCCTGACACACGCCATCGAAGGATACACTACAAAAGCAGCCTGGGAAATGACAGATATGTTCCACCTCAAAGCCATTGAGCTAATCTCCAAATCCCTGCGCAGTGCCGTTGCAAACGAAAAAGAGGGACGCGAAGGCATGGCTCTCGGCGAGTATATCGCGGGTATGGGATTTTCCAATGTCGGACTTGGAATCGCACATTCCATGGCACACACACTCGGTGCTGTCTATGACACTCCACACGGTGTTGCCTGTGCAATGATGCTCCCAATCGTTATGGAATACAATGCCGACTGCACCGGTGAAAAATACCGTGAGATTGCACGCGCCATGGGTGTCAAAGGTGTCGATGAAATGTCTGTGGACGAATACCGCAAGGCAGCGATTGATGCCGTACAGCAGCTTTCCGTCGATGTCGGAATTCCGACCAAACTGGAAGCACTGAAGGAAGAAGACTTACAGTTCCTTGCAGAATCCGCACATGCCGATGCCTGCGCACCTGGAAATCCAAAAGATGCCAGTGTGGAAGATCTGAAAGCACTGTTCCGTAAACTGATGTAATTTCTTACAATTCAATATAAAGTGGACTGTAAAAAGTCACTGATGAAAGAAACGCTAGTTCCGGCAAATACCGGTTCTGGCGTTTCAAACGATAGACCAAGCGGATGCATTTTTTACAGTTTCTTCCTATATTAATCCCAGTTCTTGAAATACGTCCTGCAGCCGCACAGGCATGGATTCGGTCAGCGCATGAGCCAGCTCTTCTGGCGTACATTTCCGATACCCGAGCACCCACTGCACCGTCATATAAACCGAACCAAGACAATACATTTCCAGTTCAAACTGCAATTCGGTGGAAATCTTTCTTCCTGTCCGGCTTTCGATCTGCTTTGTGTAAAACTCCTGAATCAGTTCAAAATCATGATCTCTCAGGCAATTCTGCTGATCATTTTTGAATGCCGCCCGAAAAAACAACTGCTCCATCTGAATATATTCAAATTTGTTGACAAGGCTCTCGTAGACGGTTCTTCCTTCTCCCATGTGCTCAAATGATTCCAGCAAAATCTTATCAAAATACCAGTTGATCAGATCATATTTATCCTGAAAATTCCGATAAAATGTCTGACGCGTCAACCCACAGGTTTCTACAATTTCTTTTACGGTTATTTTTTCTACCGGTGCAGTGCGCATACATTCTTTCATGGCATTCGCCAGCTTATAGCGCACACCGTCATTCTGCTTTTGTGGTTCCATGTTTCCCCCAGTCTGGCAAGTTTCTCTTTTGGTTTATTATTGTCTATTATACTATATCTGCATAATTTTTTCATCTGTTCGTTTTCCTTTAAATTGCTGTTTAACGGCGTGGTCTGGGGCCTTTGGGGTTTGGCAGGCGGGACGGATTTGCGGGGATTGTTTTAAATATAAGTTTTTTCAATGCGACGGAAGAAGGGGGACATTCTCTTTCTACAGAAAAATTTGCAAGTTAGCGCCGATATTGATTTCAGGTAAGTTTGACAAATATTTTACTTTTATGCCATTAGCGTTATGTGATGGAACTACGGCGCAGTTGCAAATTTGTTCTTCCGAAAGAAATGTCCCCCTTCTTCCTGTGGATTGGAGAAAATATAGTTGAGAAATATATTTCCGCAAATCCTGTCTGTGGAACAAATATAAAGGCACCAGAACTTGCAGTTAAAGGCGCTCCCGGAAGGAATTGCGTGCAATGAGCGTTTACGGTAAAGTGATAAATGTTTGGGAAGCTTGACTTGCTAATAAGTGGAAATTTCATTGCCGATATTTTGTGAAACAATCGTTCTATTGAAGCCTTTATATGATCGGGCATTATGAACTTATAAATGAAAGATGGGGGCTATATAATCAAAATTCATAGGAAAAATGCCATCGTGATATCTATGCCAATAAAATTCAGTAAAAGATACCATCGTGGTATCTATGCCAATAAAATTCAGTAAAAAATTCCACCGTGGTATCTATGCCAATAAAATTCATGTAAAAGATACCATTGCGGTACCTACACGCTGAAAATTTAACATTCAGATACCGGAAAGTCTCTATAGATCAAAAATTGCTTCTTTAGGTACCGCTTTTTCTAAAAAACCGGTATCTGGAGAAACAATTTTTACTATATAGGTGACATTTCCTGATTTTAAGCATTAAAATTTCGAAAAACCGTCACCTAAAACTTTAATTTTTCATCTATAGATACCCGGCCTTATCATCAAGTGATTTAACAGGGTATTTTTATGCTTATTCCAGTTCATGGGATTCGTAGCTCCTTTTGAGGCGTCCCCTTAACTGCAAGTTCTGGTGCCTTTATGTTTGTTCCACAGACAGGATTTGCGGGCATCATTCTTTTTCTTATAGTTTTCCAATCCACAGGAAGAAGGGGGACATTTCTTTCGGAAGAACAAATTTGCAACTTGCTCTGGCACTCACAACCCATAGTGAATTGCGTAAACTGAAAACTCTACTCCACGTACCTGAAACCAATGCCAGAGCTAACTTGTAAATTTTTCTGGAGAAAGAGAATGTCCCCCTTCTTCCGTCATATCGAGAAACCTTATACCCAAACCAACTCCCCCACAAAATCCGTCCCTCTGAAAAACAAAAGGCTCCAGACCCCGCTGTTAAACAGCAATTTAAATGATCAATGCAAAATATCCCCAATCCCATATAAGTTCCGCAAAACTATTCTCCAGATACTCGCGGATATCCTCATCCTCATACCCGGTCATACGAGAAATCACCACCATATACTCCCGCACCGTCTCATAATCGAGTGCCTCCTCTGCTGATATCCCATCTGCATCCAGACACCATTTCAAAAACAGACTCTGCCGGATTGCCGCATATGCAATCGCAATCCACTGCATCTGCAGCACCATGTGCTCCAGATAATCTGCTTCTTCCGATCCCGTTTCAAAATTCTCCGGCAAAATCAGATCAGAAAAAACTTCGTTTCTGAGGAAATTACGAAACAGTGGTTCATACGATGCAAATGCATTCCGGAACTGTCTCCACCGATCCCAAAGCTGTCCTGCCTCATTTTCCCCCTTAGTGGCATCCATATCTTCTCCCACATGGATTCCCTGCCTTCCGAAAATTTGGGAATAATATTCTGCCTGTGTAATCACTGGTGTCAAAAACTTCTCATACAGTCCCTCTTTCCGGTAATTGACCGCCAGATCCTGCAGAAGTTCATTGCATTCTTCCCAGGTTTCCAGCGAAGAGATTGTGCTCTTTGCCTGTGTGATTGCGGTGCGCAGTTGCTGCAGCGTCTCCGGAGAAAAATATTCTTCCACCAGTTCCGGTGTGACGGACTGATTTTTATACAACTCCAGCAGAATATAAAAACTTTCCAGCAGAGCCTCCTCGATAGAAACCGTATGATCCCCCAGTAACGCCAGAATATGTTCCCGGATCAGAAACGCCATTTTATTTTCGTCTTTTTCCACACACATGGTATGTTCCGACACATTTGTCCACGTGTTTTCACTTGAAATGTCTGCATTGCTGTGCACGACCGATGGAAACGTAATCTCCTTATGCCGCCACAAATCAATCACCGCCGGACACCCCGGCATCAATGTATCTTCTTCATGATCTGCAACCGGTGCACTTCCCTCGGAAATGTCGTGCAGGTTTCCGAGAGAATTGAATCCCCATACGCCAAAACCAGACGGCACAGTTTGTCTTTGGCAAGAAATGGGCATCGATGCTCCTCGTCCAGCCGGATAACCCGGATTCCATCTTTCATACAAGTATAAGTACTGAGATTTTTCCCACAATTTTTGAATCTCCAGATACCTGATCCAACGACTGGCTTTTTGCGCATCCCGGCATCGTATCCGGCGGAAGGACTTTCTTCCATCTGCGGTTCGTATCCGCATCCACCGCAATCTTCCACTCCTGACAGCAGGTAATCGGACACTGGCCGGCAATGCAGCTGAATTCATCATAATAATCCGGACGGATTTTCTTTCGTTCTGTTTTCATATATCCTCATTTCTACATATGCTTGTTCAGTACTCTCCATGCAATTGCATAGACAATAAGAAACAGACAGATCATACACGACATCAGCTTACTGATCATTGGATCATACAGTCCTCCAAAAAGAAAGGCAAGATACATTACAATCAGAAGCACAAACGCTGCCATCCTTAATGCACGCGACCCAATCTCAATATTTCTCTCGTCCGTTATCTGCAGTCTTGCTTCCTTTAATTTTCCTTCGTCTTTCATCAGACGCTTATTGCGGATCAAAAAAACAATTCCAGAACATATAAGCCCCACTCCGATCCCACAATATACGCCAAGCATATAATCGTCCACTTTCATCTTTCCCGAAAATTCCATATAATAACCAGCTGCCGCACTGATTACGCCAAGCAGAATCAATCCCAGCAGGCATTTATTTTTTGCCTGCAGCTGCTTGCGGAATTCCTCGTTGTTTGTCACTTTACTTCCTGAAAATAAACAAAATCCCTTCATATGTTTTCATCCTCCTGATCAAATATAAATAATTCTTCAATGGTTACGTGAAAAAACTGTGCAAGTTTATGTGCCAGCACTAAAGAAGCTTTGTATCTGCCTCCCTCCAGGGATATGATCGTCTGTCTGGTCACATCCACAGCATCTGCAAGCTCGCTCTGGGTCACTCCCAGCTCCTTGCGCAGATCCTGAATTCTTGTTTTCATGCTTCCCCTCCTCATGGAAATTTTTGTCAAGTTTGTTTTACACTACGAAGTATAGTGCACTTTACATTGCATGTCAAGTGTATTTTACATTTTCATTTCAGAACAAAGCAAAACGTTGAAAGTTTTTATTGAACAGTAACAGGCAATTGGTATAAACTGTGTGTATATCGAAAATAAAGGAGAACCTATGAAATTAGAAAATTACGAAGTGCATCTGCCAAGCTATTCCATCGGCGATCACATCTACGATAAAATCGGACCGGTCTGTGAATCCTACGGAAAAACCGTGCTTCTGATCGGTGGCAGACGCGCACTTAAAGCAGCGGAAGGAAAGATCCGCACTTATGTAGCAAAAACAAACTTAGAAATCATCGGTGTCGAACGGTACGGCAGTGACTGTACCTACGAAACCGTGGAAAAACTGCGGCAGCTTCCGTCTATCACAAAGCCGATATGGTCTTTGGTGTGGGCGGTGGAAAAGCACTAGACACCGTAAAATGTCTGTGTATCACTGACGATAAGCCGGTCTTTACGTTCCCGACCATCGCCTCCAACTGTGCAGCCTGTACTTCGGTATCCATCATGTACAACGAGGACGGCACATTCTTAAAACCGAACTTTTTATACGGCCTGCCATGCACGCATTTATCGACACGGAAATCATTGCCAAAGCGCCTGCACAGTATATGTGGGCGGGCATTGGCGATACCTATGCCAAATACTACGAGGCAACGATTTCTTCCCGCGGCGAGCGTCTGGAGCATTTTACTTCTCTGGGTGTGGCTTTAAGTGTAATGTGCCGCAATCCACTTTTGGAATATGGTGCGAAAGCACTCGAAGATCACAAAAAGGACTGTGTACCTACGATGTCGAGCAGGTTGTCCTTGCCATCGTCGTGACAACCGGAATTGCCTCCATTTTCCTGACGAAAGATTTCACCCCGGATTATAACAGCGGACTGGCACATGCCATTTTTTATGCGCTGACCAGTTATCCGGTCATTGAAGAAAAGCATCTGCACGGAGAAGTCGTGGGATTCGGCGTTCTGTTAGCACTGCTTGTCGACCAGCAGTACGAAGAATTTGAAAAAATTTATACCTTAAACCAACAGCTGCAGCTTCCGACCTACCTGGAACAGATTGAGATTACGGAAGAACAGTGGGAGGAAAGTATGGAATACATCCCGGAAATGTCCGATATCAGACATTACCCATATAAAGTAACAAAAGAAATGCTGGTCCCTGCAATGAATCAGCTGAAAGCACGGGAGGGAGGCAGACTGATAAATGAATAAAAAATCTTCTGCCGGCACCTATTCCATCATTTTTGGTGTTGCCTTTGTCTGGTTCACCACGCATTTCGGCGGCGTATTTGCTTCCGGCGCCCAGATTTACAGTTACTATGTACGATTCGGCATCTGGTGTCTGATCATGCCTGCACTTGCCATGCTCTACAACGGTATCTTTTTTGCCTACGGCATGCGCTTTGCCAGGAAACACGAAGTGTACGATTACCGCTCGTACAACAATGCATTTTACGGAAAATTCGCCCCGTTTTTTTTTCCAACCTGTTTGAAGTGCTCTATATCTGCGTCATGTGTGTCGCTCCCGCTGTTGCCTTTGCAACCGGCGGTGCAACATTAAGTACACTGACAGGACTTCCGTATCTGCTGTGTACACTGATCATCGGCATTTTTATCTTTATCGTTGCCATTTTCGGCACCGATCTGGTGCGCCGGGTTGCCTCCGTGCTTTCTATCTGCATCATTGCCGGGCTTCTGATTGTATACATTCCGAATATCATCCACGGCTGGTCTGCCATCCGTGCAACCGCACAGCAGATGACAACATCCACACAACCATTCGGAAAGGCACTTTACTCCGCATTCCTTTACGGAACGTTCCAGCTGGCAAACATTGCGGTATTTGTCCAGCACGCCAAAGTATTCAAAAAACCGGGCGATGCCGTCAAAAGCATGGGGCTCGGCTTTATCATCAACGCGCTGATGATGACGATGGTCTGTCTTGGAATTATGACCGTTTCCACAAGCCCGGATATGGCAGGTACCAGCGTACCGACACTGCTTATGGTGCAAAACGGTATTGGAAAAGGATTTATGACACCGTTAATTTCCATTCTGATTATCCTCGGTGCCGTATCCACCGCCGTAAATATGGTTGCCGCCATGGTGAAACGTGTATCCGACGGACTTAAAAAAAAAAGACCCAGTCCGGCAAAAATGATGTATCCGATGGAACACCAAAAGCAGAAACTCCGGACATAAACACCAGAAAACGCATCTCCTCCCGTGAGATTATCATCGCACTGATCTGCTGTCTGATTGATTTTGGCATCGCACAATTCGGGCTTCTGACACTGATCCAGAAAGCTTACAGTTTTCTGGCTTACCTTGCCATTCCGGTGATCCTTGTTCCATATATCATTCACATGATTGTGACACGAATGGATTCCAAATAAAGCAAATGTAGGAAAAAGGTCTTATTGACGAAAAACATCTTTAGATGATACGATACCTCCATATCAATAAAAAATATGGAGGTTTTATTTTATGAAAAAGTTAAAGAAACAATTTCTGGCAGCTGTGCTTACCGCAGTTATGGCAGTATGCGCTTTTGCCGGCACTACTCCTGTAGCGGCAGCAACCCTTTCTGCCAAGCAGTACATCAACAAAATGGCGAAAGCCACAGAAAAATTGAAATCCTATGAGATGAAAATGAACATGGATATGGACATGTCGGTTCAGGGAAAAACCACATCCACCAAAACCACGTCAACAACGATTGCTTTTGCCAGTCCGCTGAAAACCAAAACCGTTATGACGATGACAATCCCTTCCAACGGTAAGGACACAAAAATAAAAGTAATCTCCTACACAAAACAAAAAGGCAACAAACTGTTGCAGTACACCTCTACGGATAACAAAACCTATGAAAAATCAACACTGGATTTGTCTGACTACTCCGATATGCTCAGTTCTGTACAGACCACAGATATGTATTCGGATTTAAAAATTGTCAAAAACAGCGTAACCGTCAACGGAAAATCAACCGTACAGATTCAGGCACAGCTGAAGGGCGAAGATATTGCCGGTCTTCTTGCACAACTTGGACTTAACGGAGATAACACACAGGGAACATCTTCTGATTACAGTTCTCTTTCTCCGATTACCATCTCTCTCTGGATTGATAAGAAGACCTATTATCCGGTAAAACAGACGATCGACATGAAAGACTTCATGAACGAGTATCTTAGTTCTCTTGTAGCGGATTCCGATATGTCCTACTCCAAGATTAAGACATCTGTTACATACAAAAACTTCAACAAGGCAACTAAATTTTCACTTCCGAAAGCCTGCAAATAAATGAAAGAAATGAAAAAGTTGGAATAACGACCGATCGCTATTCCAACTTTTTATTTTCCCTGTGTACAATTCGCTGCATCAATTGCAATGACAAGCATCAGTGCCGGAATCTCATCTTCGGGATTTAAAATATTAATCGTATAGGTATCTCCCCAGTGGAACAGTTCCTTTGAAATATGCACGACTGAACTGCAGCCCGCATACACATCATAATCCCAGGCGAGGAAATCTCCCTCACAACGCCATCCGTTATAATCAATTTCATAACGCGGTTTGAAAAACGTAAATTCCTTTTGAATATTTCCAAATTCACGTCCACTGATCACAATATCAAACGAAGGAAGAAGCGTAAAAAGACGCTGCTTGATCATACCGATTTCATTTCCGGAAACATCAAATACATGGATCTGGTGCCCCAGCCGAAACAATTCTGCTTTTACAAAATACTTTTTATTTCCCGCCTCATCATAAACATCATAGGTATCCGTCCATGAAAAAAACACGCTGTTTCATCAGTAATTTCATATTTTTTCCCTCTTTCTTCTTTTTTCCGATCTGTGGCAACGTAATATTTACCCCAAGTACCAGTTTCACAAGCCAGACAAAAAACAACAGAACAAGAATCGGTATTACACAGGAAGTCACAAGCATTACCGCAATCGCTTCTATAAACCGGTTCAGTGTATTTTCCAGATTTACTTTTGCTCCGGTGACGGTATCCTCAACTTTGTCCACCAGTCCCGACCAGAAACTACTCTTCCCACCAGTATCAGAACCACTGCTCTCCTGACTCTGTGTATCTGCCTCGCCTTTGATCTCATCCGTCGCCTGCTTTGCCGATGCAATGGTATTTTCCATGGAAGCTCCATATGTCGCATCAATCAGATCCGCAACCCTGACACTTACCGGAACTACCAGATAAACAGCCAGCCCAAACAAAACCAGCTTACAGGCAATGGTCCTGCCCAGATCTTTTTGAATCCAAAACAAAGCGACAACAAAATACATCCAATCGGAATCAACAGTTTAAATGCTGCCAGCCCCGTAATGGTAACCAGATATTTTTCAAGATAGATTGCACAGACAACAATCAGAAAATACGAACTCAGATCGGCCAGTTTATCCGCAATCGGAGTACCGGCATCTCCCGGAATAAGCGTAATTGCGGCAGAAGCAGCTGTTGCCGCTGCCGTCAGTTCCAATGCAGTTGTCTTTTTTGTCATCCAGTGACTGAATCGCGTGTGCATTTATCTTCATAGTTGGAGATGAGGTGTATTTTGCAATCACACAAAATGACAGAAGTGCACACAAAAGGGGAATCAAAATCGATACGATCCACCGGATTCTCTCCTCTGTTCTGCCTGTTTGTGGTTTCCTGACTCGTCCATTGTTCTTCCTCTCTTTCTGGTCTACGATCCCGAAGGAAGCCGCACGATGCGGGTCTTTCCTTCCTTCTTTGCGCGCATCAGTACCGGCATGTGTTTTTTCGCAGTGCATGCACCACCGGATAGGCTGCAAACAGATCTGCCGTAACATAAACCGCTTCCGGTTTATACTCGAGTATTTGTTTTACAAAATCTTTGATATACGTTTTCCAGTCTTCTTTTTTTTCCATTGCAACTTCCGCATACACGCCCTGTTCTTCCAGATCCGGAAGAAGCGGAAGTGTCATGTGACAGATCTGTGCATCGGTCATATCCGGAATCTGTCTGAGCAAATGCTCTGTTTCTTCTCTCTCGCAATTTTTTGTCTCCTGTGCCTCTCCGGCATCCCACAGACACACAATCACCGGCTTTTGCTCATATTCTTCCAGACTGATCTCACATGCCCTGATGGCATCCGCCTCGTCTCCAACCGTCATAAGAAATCCGCCCTTGTGACAGAATCCTGCGCTGGCAAGCCCGGTAGCCGCTTGCAGTTCTTCATTTTCAAGCCCCAGCCATTGCTTTGGAAAACTGCATTTGTAATTCATGGAATCCGGTTTCTTCTGTGGCTGGATACAATATCCGCCACGATTTGACGGGAAAATAACAAACGCGATATCTGTCTCCTTCAGCCGTTTCTGACACGGAACAAATTCGGAAAGGACAAGAATCCTTGTATCTGTCAGATCTTCCCGTGCACTTAATACTTCCTCGATCTGTGCATCTGCCCGTGCATCCGCACGATAACGCGCAAATTTATTTTCCAGAATCATTCCTGCCATCTGTACCGCCCGCTGAAATTCTTTGGTCAGACCACGGGATTTTTCTTCCGCAGTCAGCGCAGGCTCAGCAGATATGCTTTCTTCTTCCTTCTGTATGTTTTTTGTGCGTCCCACACCGGATTAAAGTTTCCGATCAGTGTCGCAAGTTCATTCTTTTCTCCTGTATTATCATTGTTATCCAACGGCTGCACAAATTCTTCATCAAACCGCTGCGCTAACGTTTCCCCTAAGATTCCGCTTCCGAGTTCTTCCCAGAGCAGACCAAAGGCGGCATACGGTACTCCATTTTCACGCACACGGCTGTCTCTCTGGTGATGATCATACCGCCCTCTGCCAATATCAAATACAATCCCATCATATTCTTCTGGCACACGGTTTCCTCTTGTGATTGTAATCTGCGGATTCAGATACAACAATAATGCGGATGAAAATACATCATCCGCATGAAATTTTCCGCTATGTGTAAATGCTTTTGCATTCGGTTTTTGATCTGTTCTAATAATCCCATCTTGTCTTTCTACTCTTTTTTATTTTCTGTAATTCCCCACTCTTTTTCCATATAATCTCTGCCCATGCCTCCACCGACATCCCCGCTCACATTGCGGAGTGCAGCCATACATACGCCTCCAAGCGCACCAACTACAAGAATCCCCAGTAACATCCACATAAAAATTCCCCCTCTCCGAAAATGATATGTTTTCTTCAATATATTACACCTGTGTGATGAAGTCAACTCATTTCACAAAAAGGGGGAAAATGTGTACCTGAACAGCATGGTGTTCAGGTGCTGAGTGAACAGTAACAAATTATGAATCGATTCACACAGAAGCGGCTTACCCCAATAATTAAAAATCTGTTTTATCAACAGCCGTCATTATTCGCAGTAATGGCGGCTATTTTCGTTTTCCCTTGAAAATCGTGTAGCACAATCCAACAAGGGCGCAAATGAATATTCCAATCTGAATTAAGTCAGAATATGTAACATACATTGGCAACGCCCTACACAGTGCCAGCCGTTCCTCTCCGCTTTTTCCGAACAGGCGTCGCGGATAGATGGCCGTCTCCTTTTTGATCGTTTCCGTAAGTGTTTTCACAAAGCCAAAATGAATGCTATGGTGCAGGACGTGTGCCACCCACCTGGTTACAATTGTTGACGGATGTCTGCGATAAAAGCGAATCCAGCCAACCAGCAGCCAGTCTTTCGCCTGCTTCGCCAACTGCTCCATCACATCCAGGCCCTGCAGGAAAGACCCTTTCGGCATCTCATGTGGCACCATATACGGCTCCGGTGCAGCACAGTAAGAGCAGAAATTAAGCGCCGGGACATCCGCCAGATGGACCAGGCGCTTTTCCCCTCACTGCAGTAATTTTCCCCAAATAGGTATACTTGTCCCACAGCACTGCAATCCGAAATTCCAGCTGACGCAGATTTTCATATCGCGGAACCCAGAAATGTGCAATCTCTCCGTAGTTATATAGATTTACTTCCAGCTCCAGCTTCTGATAAAACAGGGTAATAACACTGTCTCCCTGCCGTACTCCAAGCACATATCGGTCCTGATCCCGGTCATAAGAGGCATCCAGTTTCCCTTCATAATCCTTTTTGTATGTGCCTGTGAAGATTGCTTTCCGAAAAACAAGAAAACTCTCCACAGTATCATTCATTTGATAAACCAACCGGATATCCTGCTCTGTTGTATTCGCTGTATGATCCTCCGGCAACAAAAGTTCAAATTCATTTTGCGCAAGCAGTTCCTGCAGCATTTCAAATGTTGTCACGTTTTTCTACTCCCTGATCCATTGCTAAGCCTATGATACTCTAATGGCTTCTTTCCTGTCAATCATCCCATATTTTTTCAACAAAAAAACATCTGCTTTCTATTTTTTAAAAGAAAACAGATGTCTTTTCATCCTTATCTCCTATCGATCGCCCGCACGGAATTTCCGTCATTTAGCTTCACCGGAAAACGATACGAATAATTTCTTTCCTGCCAGTTTCATCCTCCATCATCCGCAAAAGATTTTTGGCGGTAATCCGTCCCAGCTGATACTTCGGATGCACTGCTGACAATAATTTCACTTTCTGTTCCTGCTGCAGCTCCGCATCATCAAAAGATACTACGGAAACATCCTCCGGAACGGAAAGTCCACGGTCTGCCAGAAACTCCATATAATAACCGGCAACCTCGTCATTATACACAATCATTGCCGTACAGTCTTTTGTTCTGCGATACATATGAAGCATTCCCTTTTTCCCAAGTTTTTCATCCATATCTTTGGTCGAATACCAGCGGACACAATCGTCATCAAACTTTACCCCGTAATCGGAGAGGCACTGGATAAAACCCTTATAACGCTCGATCCCCTGCATATCATCATATTTGAATATACCGCCAATCCGGCGGTGTCCGTGCTCAATCAGTATTTTTGTCAGCTCATATGCAGCTCTGGCATCCTCCATCTCCACACTGTCAAATAATTGGTTTTCATAATGATTATGAATAAAAAGTGTTGGTATATTTTGTTTTCGTATTTCCCGGTACAAACGGATATTCGGGTTTGGAAATGCCGACCGGGAACCTTCGATAATCAATCCGGAAACATTGCTTTTCAACAGTCCCTCCAGATAGATCGCCTCATCATTCAGTCTGTTTTTTGTTACCGCGACTTCAATTCCATACCCTTTTTCTTTCAGTGCCGATTCAATTCCATCGTACACCTGTGAAAATAAATAATCCGAATAATAACTAAGGAGCAGACCAACCCGTTGACGCGATTCGTTCTCGGTACTGCCTTCATAAGACACGTACGTTCCGCTTCCGCGTACCCGGGTGATCAGCCCCTCATCCTCTAACTGTTGGAGAGCTGTGCGCACCGTCTGCCTGGAATAACCGAATTTCTTCTGCAGAATGGTCTCAGACGGAAACTTATCCATATTTTTAATTACGCCACTGGTGATTAACGTATGTGCCCAATGATATAATTTCTGATATTTCAATTATCCTGTTCTGTATTACGCATAGCCTCTCCATTTGCCTTTTTATGTTTTTACTTGATAACCTGAATAGACTCACGATCTGCAAATACTGCAACGAAGATCAGGAATACAATACCCTGGATCAGCTGCATCATCTGTGTAGAGAATCCCATCATGGTTAATCCACTGTTCAATACGATGTAAAGTAAAGATCCGACAATAATATTTTCGAAACGAACTTTTGCACCACCGGAAATTGGCATACCACCTAATACCAGGGCTATCAGGATCTGGGTCTCAAGCTGGTTACCACCGGAAGAAGTAACCGAACCAACCTTGATAACATTGATAAATGCGGCAAATCCTGTGATCGCACCTGCCAGTACATAGATCAGGAATTTCATTTTGTCGGTGCGGATACCGGAGAACATTGCTGCTTTCTCACCTGCACCGATTGCCTTTAAATAAGTTCCGAATTTTGTAAAACGGAATGCCACAAATCCAATAGCAAGTATCACAACCGTGCAGGCAACTTTCAGTGCTGTGCTGTCATAATTGATCAGCTTTGCAGATCCGGCTACCGGAGCGTTGGTTGTCAGGTACTTGATAAAACCACGGAATAAGAACATGGTACAAATTGTTACAATGAAGGATTTGATCTTACGGTTTACATAGAAGTAACCGTTGATCGCACCGATTGCCGCTCCTGCTGCAATACCACCTATAATTGCCAGCGGAATGCTGTATTTTGAGAGCATACATACCACAATGGAAGAAATTCCGAGGATAGATCCCTGAGAGAAATCCAGACCACCCATTGTCATAATGAAAAATACGCCCATCGCAGAAATCATCGTCACATATACCTGTGAGAGTACCAGTGACATATTACCCATCATTCGAAAATCTGTCAGGAAATTGAATAACAGGAAAATAACCACCAGTCCTACAATTGGAAGAAGTGAACGGATCAGCGACATTTTTGATGCTTTCTTGAGCTGCTGCTCTTTATCGTTTGTATTACACTTGCTTGACTTCCCATAGCTGCCTCCTTATACCATCATCGTAATCAGACCGTTTTCATCAAGGTTCTGGTCACGCTCAAGTTCTCCGCTGATCTTGCCGTCCTTCATGATAATGATGCGGTCGCACATACCAATCAGCTCCATCAGCTCCTCGGAAATCATGATAATCGATTTTCCGTTCTTTCTCATCTGGTTCATTAACTGGTAAATGTCCTGTTTAACCTTGATATCAATACCACGGGTCGGACTGTCGAGAACGACAATATCGGAATCTTTTCCAATCCATCTTGCCAGAACGACCTTCTGCTTATTACCACCGGACAGGTTGGAAACGAACTGGTTGACATCGACCATCTTAACGGACATCTGCTTTGCAAATTTGTTTGCAAAATCCTTTTTCTTCTTATCGCTGATCAGATGTGCCGGTCCGGACAGTTCATCCAGGGACGGCAGGCAGATGTTGTCGCCGATGCTCTGGTTTAAAACGACCGACTCATTATCACGATCCTTCGATGTATACGCGATGCTGTGCTTGATCGCGCCCGGAATATCGTTGATCTGCGTTCCGTCTGCCAGCTCTACGGTTCCTTCCCTGTCATAGGATGCACCAAAGATTGCTTTACCGATCTCATGCATACCAGACTCAGAAAGTCCTCCAAATCCAAGAATCTCGCCTTTGTGCAGATCAAAGCTGACATCCTCGATCAATCCAGGTACGGTAACGTGCTTTGCAGAAAGAACCACTTCATCCGAAATCTTCTCTCCATAGTCGCTGCGGTAATAATCGCCCGTTACTTCACGTCCAACCATGAGTTTCTTTAAATCGTTTTCATTGACATCTTTACTCTTTACGGTATCAATGTATACACCATCACGAAGAATGGTGATTGTATCGGATTTCTCAATGATCTCCGGAAGATCGTGGGAAATAAAGATAACCGTGTTGCCGCTCTCACGGATGCGGTTCATGTGTTTGTAAAGTTCTTCACGGCCTCCTGGAAAGTGCCGTCGTTGTCTCATCGATGACAACGATCTTCGGATTGAAGTAGGTTGCCTTTACGATTTCTACGAGCTTACGATCCTCGAAGTTGTAAGAGTCGATCATATCGGCGGCCTTGATTCTTTCAAATCCATACTGCTTTAACAGCTCTGTTGCCTTTTTGTTCATGGCATTTGTATTTTTGATGCCACAGTGTACGAACTGATCCTCATGTCCGAGGAAAATATTCTCTGCAACGGTCAGTCCGGACAATGTACCAAGCTCCTGTACAATGATGGAGATTCCTTCATTGTTTGCTTCTACCTGATTCTTTGGATGAACTTCCTTGCCATCCAGAATAAATGTACCGCTGCCAATGCTGTAAATACCGGTAAGCATATTGGTCAGGGTGGATTTTCCGGAGCCGTTTTCTCCGATCAGTGCATGAACTTCTCCCTTGTTAACGTTAAAGGAAACGTTCTGTACGGCTTTTGTAATACCGAAGTTCTTGCAGAGATTTTTACTTGTAATCTTACTTCACTCATTGCTGTCTTCCCCTTTCATTACTTGACGATCTCGCCCTTTGTAGCCTTTGTTGTCAGAGTAATGATAATAAGCAGTGCAAGCCCTGTGATCACATCCTGGATAGCGGTTGGTGCTCCAAGAGCAATGAAACCGAAGAAGATGATGTTGATGACAAACTCACCGATGATAATTGCCGGAAGTGGCATTCCGTATTTCTTAAATGCCAGACCAAAGAAACATCCCATGGTCGGTACGAAGTTTCGGCTCATAGATGCCATTCCGGTAACGGCTACCATGGAAGATCCGTAACTGATGGTCAGGATCGCCATAACACCGAGGAATGCACCACTTAAAATAAATGCAAGAACTTTATACTTATTTACGTTAATACCCATGTTCTTGGCTACAAACTCGTTGCTGCCGATTGCATAGGTGTATGTACCGATCTTGGTGTAGTTTAAGAAAATGTAAGCAACTACACATGCCACAAGTGCAAGGATGATATCCCAAGGCATCTGGCCAAATGCACGCAGATTGGATGGAAGTGTCTGCTCTACGCCGCCTGCAATGTAGTTTGCCAGAGACTCATAGATCAGTGCAAGTCCTGTTGTTACAATCATGGACGGGATACGGAGTTTTACATAAAACATACCGTTTAATGCACCGACAATTGTTCCTGTTAAGATACATCCGACGATCAATCCGAAATATCCGAGATTAAAACGGGTGGCGAATACGCACCCAACGATTGCGGAAAGCATGATATTTGCGCCAATGGAAAAGTCGAACATTCCCATTACCATTACAAAGTAGAATCCTACGGCACCAACAGTTGCAATCAGGCTGGCCTGAAAATAGTTAAGCATATTGCCGAAAGATCCAAAGTTATGCGGCGAAAGTATTTTAAAGATGGCCCGGAAAGCACAACCAGACCGAGCAGGATCAGATACCCCATTGCTTTTCCCGAAATTTTTTCGTAGTACTCATATTATCTACCTCTTTTTGTCAATTCTGATAAACGTCACATTGATGGAAAAAGGTGGCGCCGCAAGCAGCGCCACCCCTTGTGGTTATTGTTTTATTTACCCGCACGTGCTGCTGCATCTTCAATAGATACGCTCTGTGCAGTAATTCTTAAGTCTTCCAGACTCAGCTTAGACATATCAACCAGTTCCTGATCGGTATATGGAAGCTGATCTACGAAATACTTCTCATAATTCTTGTAATCATCTGCAGATGATACATACAGATATGGGAATGGAACATCTTCGAACTTACCACCAAAGTCTTTGTAGTTGCCCTTGATTGCATTGTAAACCATCATGAAAGCGATAAGCGGATCGCAGTAATGTCCGCCAGACTCACCAGCCATGGAACCATTCTCAAGTCTCTCTCCCAGATCCGGAAGGAAGTCTGTGGAAACGATGTCGATATCCTGAGTCTTGCCTGCACGCTCAACTGCTGCGATTGCACCCTGGAGAGGATCTCCACCACCACCTGCCGGAATCAGTGCATCCAGAGTCGGATCTGCGGACATCAGAGCCTCTGCTGCCTTGGAACCACCCTCAGAAGAAGTACCTGCGTACTGCGGCTCAGAAAGCTTCGCCTGATCATCCGGATGCTCTGCATTCCATTTCTCAACACCAGCTTTGTAGCCTTCCCATCTGCCAAGCCATGTAGCATCTCCCTGCTCCCAGCCGATCAGACCAATGTTTCTGTCACCTTTGTTTAAAAGAATGTTTACAAGTTCTTCACCGTTTCCCGGCTCATCCTCGTGAACAGCTCCGATATAATAATCAGAATCTTTTGCTGCCTGATAAATATCTGCACTGTTCTCCTGGCTGATAACACGGAAGAACTGTGCCAGATATACTTTATTGTCATTACATGTCTTGATAGCGGATGTCATCTCTGTATCAGATGAGTTACAGATGATAATTCCCTGACATCCTGCTGCTGCCAACTGCTCAACAGAAGCGGTAACTTTCTCAGATACATGTCCCTGATCCACATACTGTACATCGACATCCAATGCCTTTGCTGCCTCATCCAGAATCTTCTTGCACTGAGAACCAAGTACATCGGTGGAGGACCAGATGGAAACACCAATCTTAATCTTTCCGGATTTGTTTGATGATGTACCTCCCTGTGTGGAAGATCCTCCCCCGCCGGTTCCACAGGCTGTCATACCAATTACCATTGATGCTGCCAGGATCGTTGCAGCTACCTTCTTTAAAATTTTCTTCATACGTTGTCCTCCCTCTACTTTGATACGTATTTGCTTTTTGTAATTCTAATTATAGACGGTCCTCTCCTGTTTTTCAATAAAATACAACAATATTTTTTCGTAAAGTTGTATTGTTATATTGCAATTTAACTGTTAAATTTTCTATTTTTCATACGATTATGTGCATTTTGACTGGTTTTCATTTTATTTTTCCTTTGTTTTACTGTCGTTTTGTGCGTTTTGTGTATTTTATTCTTGATTTCTTCGCTATTGCAATACAACTTGCTTCATGTACACACTTGTACGTTTTCATCTCATGAACACCTGCCATTAAATACAACTGTCTATGTGCAAAGAGAGGCACGACATTGCACTTTCCCGGCACAAATGCTATGCTTGAATCACCAAACAGAACAATATTGTATAAAGGAAAGGGAGATGCATTATGAAGGTAATGAACATTGAAAACCCACAGGAGTTTTTGAAAGTAATTGACAGTTGTTCCGGACAGGTTGAGCTTGTCACTGCTGACGGTGACCGCCTGAATCTGAAATCAAAATTATGCCAGCTGGTATCCTTATCTACCATTTTTGAATCTGCTTCCACCATCCCGGAGATGGAAATCATCGCACATGAAGCAGAGGATTCCAGAAAGATTATGGATTACCTGATGCGCGGATAAAACATTAGAACAATACCAATAAAAAGGAGTATGAAAAACACCGTTGTTTTCATACTCCTTTTTCTTATTATATATGTCTTATATCTCTGACCTGCTTCAGACAAAAATCCGATTAGATATTCAGCAGATCACTGAATACTTTCAGTGCACCGTCTGTCTCATGTGCAAGAACACGTTTTGCAAGGACTTTACCAAGCTGAACACCTTCCTGGTCGAAGCTGTTTACATTCCATAAGAATCCCTGGAACATAATCTTATTCTCAAAGTGAGCAAGCAATGCACCGCGTGTCTTCGGATTAACCTGCTCTCCGATAATAATAGAAGATGGGCGTCCACCCTCGAAATTCTTGTTGCGGTTTTCATCTTCCTTGCCGCATGCAAAAGCAACGATCTGTGCTGCTACGTTTGCGCAAAGCTTCTGCTGGCTTGTGCTGTCCTGAATGACAACATCTGTGTCAAGCTGGTTATTCTTAAATCCAACAAACTGCAGTGGTACAATATCGGTTCCCTGATGCAGTAACTGATAGAAGGAATGCTGTCCGTTTGTTCCAGGCTCACCGAAAATGACAGGGCCTGTCGGGTAATTTACAGGCTCTCCAAAACGGTTTACGGATTTACCATTGGACTCCATATCTACCTGCTGTAAATGTGCCGGGAAACGAGTGAGTGCCTGTGAATATGGAAGCACTGCGGTGCTCGGATATCCCTGTACGTTTCTCTCATAAACACCGATCAGTGCATCCAGCATATCCGGGTTCTTCAATACGTCTTTTTCTGCGGAGAGTTTATCCTCTGCTGCAGCACCATCCAGAAACTGTGCAAATACATCCGGTCCAAATGCCAGGGATAATACAGCTCCACCAACAGCAGATGTAGAAGAATAACGGCCTCCGATGTAGTCATCCATGAAGAATGCTGCCAGATAGTCGTCGCTCTTTGCCAGCGGAGAAGTCTCACTGGTAACGGCGATCATGTGCTTGGATGCATCCAGGCCTGCTTTCTTTAATGCGTCCTTAACGAAAGACTCATTGGTCAGTGTCTCAAGTGTAGTACCTGATTTGGAAACAAGTACGAAAATAGAATGGGCAACATCTACAGAATTCAATACAGCGGCTGCATCATCCGGATCTACATTACTGATGAATTTTGCTTCCATCTTGAATGTGTTGTTTTTCTTTGCCCAATTCTCAAGTGCTAAATACATAGCGCGAGGGACCCAGGTCACTTCCGCCGATACCGATCTGGACAACTGTTGTGAATTTCTCACCTGCAGCGTTTGTGATCTCACCAGCGTGTACCTTATTGGCAAAATCAGCAATTCTCTGCTGCTGCTCCACATAGAATTTACGCTTATCCACACCATCTGCTACAACGGCTTTTCCAAGCTGTCCACGGGTCAGCTGATGAAGAACCAGACGGTTCTCCCCGGTGTTAATCACTGCACCATTGTAAAGCTCCTCAAATTTTTCGGAAAGCTGGGCTTCTTCTGCAAGCTTAACCAAAGCTTCCAGTACATCATCATCCACCTGCTTTGCAGCATAGTTGTACACCAATCCCTCTGCCATTGGAGTACTGTAATTTTTCACACGCTCTGCCCCGTTCTCGCCAGACATTACTTTTTTCAGATCTATGCGACCTGTTTTTGAAAGGTTCTGAAAAGAAGCAAGGGTATCCAAGTTGTCCCAAGTAACCATAATAGATTCCTCCTATATGTTCTTTGTTATTTTATTCCTCAACCTTACTGATTATACAATGTAATTTCCATGAATTCAAGTATGGATAGTATGTGAAAAATGCGCTTTTCTTTTTTCTTATACTGTGATATAATTCTTATAGATGTTTTGGAACGGCATATGTTTATTGGGGGATTACATATGATTCATAAAAAAATAGGGGCGTTTATATTTCAGGATGTACAAAATCCAAATGAGACAAAAACCACTGCTGTGACCCTGCGTCTGTATGCACTGATTCTCAGCGTTTATTTTCTTGTCCTTTTTGTGTCTGCTGCTTTCTTCGGGATGTTCCTTCCTCCCTGCTGACACTCATCTGTAGCATTTTATATGTATTTGCTTTCCGGATTACCTATCTGAACCACACACATTTTGCTTCCATTTTTTCACAATTGCTGACGTTATTGTGGATTACTGTATTTATACAGAGATTCGGGTGGGACTGCGGTGTACAGCACTTCCTGTTTGTACTTCTTGTATTAAATTTTGCTGTCAGTTTCCACCGCATACGCACTAAAATTTTTGTTGGAATCTGCACATGTGCTTACCGCCTGCTTTTGTATTCCTATACACGGTATCATCTGCCGGTCTTCCAGCTTTCCACAGATAGCAGTATCTGCATACAGACCATAGACACTTTGTTTATTTTCGCGGAACTGATTACAGTTATGATTATTTTTACCCAGAATTCCCAGCAGATGGAACATAAGCTGATGCGCTATAATCTGGAACTGGAACATATTGCATCCACGGATCCCCTGACCGGGCTTTTCAACCGTTGGCAGATGTATAAGCGTCTGGAAACATGTATTTCCAGATACACGCAGCATAAATTACAGACCCTGACTGTTGCCATGGGGATATCGACTTTTTCAAACATGTAAATGATACTTACGGGCATGATGCCGGGGATGAAGTTCTCCGCACACTTTCCAGATTGTTTTGCACGGTAATAGGCGAAAAAGGAGAAGTCTGCCGCTGGGGCGGAGAAGAATTCCTGTTTGTATTTCCCGGCATGGATATGGAGGAGGTTCAGCTTTTGATGTCTGACCTTCTGGATGATATCCGGCACACTCCTGTATTATACGAACGCAAACTGATTCATGTAACCATGACATTCGGAGTCGAAGAATTTGGCAGAAATCATACCATGGAATCTGTCATTCAGGAAGCCGACCGCAAGCTTTATCTCGGCAAAGAGAGTGGGCGGAACCGGGTGATCTACTGATTTTATGCCATCTCACCCACCCGGTGGATTTCCGTTCTTTTTCTGAGGAAATCCAAAAATCTGTCACATACGACGGTATATACAGATCCCATCACATTGAATATAATTCGCAGCGTCACTGCCGTACCTGCACCGAATAACCCCGATGCAATCGACAGTGCGCCAAACGTATTAAATACGGTCTGCCATGCATATCCTGCAGAATAACCCACACCAATTCCACCGATCATCCCGATATACGGATACATGGATTCCGGTAACACATGATACAAAATAAGGAAGATCATGCACCCCACAATATTAAACGGTTCCCCTGCGTTTTGCACGCTCCACACTGTCCTCATGAAATGGAAGACATACAGACATGCAGGCGATTCCCGCCCACATGGCACGCGGCCATCCGAGCAGTGACACGATCAGCAGTGCCGAAGAAACAATCAGTGTCAGCTTAATATACCACCAGTTCCGCGCGGAACGTACATCAAATTCCCGGAACAGATCCAGGAATGTCCGGCGGTATGGGCGGTTTTTCTGATTCTTATAAAATACAGCCATGCAGATTCCCATACCAATCAGCAGACTGATCACACGCAGCACATAGGCATGTCCACTCACATCATACCCCTGCAAAAGCAGATATCCAAGGACAAACGTAGACTGGTTTGACATGATCACATTGTGGCATCCGAAAATCATGAGAATCAGAATACATGCCACATTCACAAAAAATGCCGGAACCGGATGCATCATATTGGTAATTCTCGGTCCCTGCGATTAAAATTCCAAAAATTCCCGCAATACAGAGCAGCCCATGACTGGTACGCACCCCGAAATCTGCCTGCCGGAGCACAAGTACTGCCAGCAGCACAACCACTCCCGGTACACTGTTATCTGCACCGAATATTTTACTAAACAGTGTAACCACAGCGACGCAGAATGCCATAACAAGATAGACTTTAAAATTATAGATCAGGATATGTCTGCGTTTTTCTTTTTTGTCTGTTGTGTTTTTGATCAGCTGTTTTGAGCCAACTGAACTCAGTTGTAGTTCCTGGTAAAAAGTCATCGTCTGATTCCCCCTCGTTTTTTAATAAAAAAGTACGCTGGCTTTGTGGTGCAACGATATCACAAAGCGTAGCGTACTATACCTCGATTTTTAAAAAACGTCAAGGATACGTCCTGTTTTTTTTAGATTTTGTTTAGAATTATTTTAGATTTTTCCCATCTGAAAAAGCATTTCCCACTTTTTCGCCCAGCACATAATACTCATTGTTGAACGGATCAAATGTGATCGGCTGTACTTTTGCCACATCTACTTTTCCGTCGGTCATTGCAGCTTCATCCACACTGACATTGACAATCTCCGCTACCAGTCTGCAGCTTTCCGGATCATAACTTTTTACTTTGCACTCTGCACAGACTGCCAGTTCATTGATGATCGGAGCGTCTACATTTGCACTCTTTGTCACGGTAAAACCTGCTTTGTCCAGTTTTCCTGCCACATTGTTTGCAGATTCGATTCCCACATAATCACAGGCTGCCACATGCTTTGCATCTGCCATGCTTACGGTAAATGCCCCGGTTCTCTGGAAATTCTTTGTTGTCTTATGTCCGGCACTGATGCAAAGAAATCTCGTTTCCTTCACTGATTCCGCCCCATGCTGCGTTCATTGCATTCGCCGTGCCGTCCTCATTGTATGTTGCGATCATAAATACTGGCTGTGGATAGGTGTATGGTTTTGCTCCAAAATCTTTTCTTGCCATATTAATTCACTCCTTTTCGTGCTCTGTTTTGAATTATTTGGAAGGATGAACTCCTTCCTCTGTTTTATACCTCACATTTTTGCAGGAATCAAGAGGGGCAGGACATATACAGGTTTTTTGTGGGATTATGTCCCACGGCTTTTTGCTTCTTGGGACATATGTAGATTTTGTGAGCAATTATGTCCCATAACATCTGGTGTCTGGGATATATAGAAGATTTTTCCGGAGCTATGTCCCTCTTTCTTGGACACACGGGACTTTTTCTCCTGCTTTTTTCGCTATATGTCCCTCTTCTTTAGACTTACGGGACTTTTTCCTCTGCTTTTTCTTTATATGTCCCTCTTCCTTGGACTCGCGGGACTTTTCCTCTGCTTTTTTCTATATGTCCCTCTTCTTTAGATTCGCGGGACTTTCTCCCCTGCTTTTTTACATATGTCCCATCTAGGTTCTGCAATAGCATGAAATGAAGGTGATATACTTTTATATGCCCCAAAATTATATAGCTAAATACAGTTCGCACTCCAAGATTTCACACAGGCAAAAATGGCATTTTATATAATTATATCTCTGCACATACTTTGCCAAGTTTTTTTGCATATTCATAAAGCTGCCTATTTTTTTTTTTCATTATAAGGACCAAATTCTGTCAATGCGCAAATGCAGGCATCACAGTCATCGAGCATCTGTTTTGCCCGCAAAAGGTTTCTTCCGAAACCGGAAAGAATGCTTTTTCCGAAAAAACACAAGCGGCAAGTGCAGATGCCGCTGCGTACTCCACATCATTTTCCTGCAGAATGCCTGCTGCAAACGGAATATTCTGCCGCTGCAGGCGGTTGTAAACCGCAAGCCCTGTTCCACCACCGCAATCACAAATACCTCCGGAATTCCTTCCGGTCTTTCCATAAAAACCTGTCCGGTCTGCGGTTCAAACTGCTGTGGCTTTACACCGTACAACTGCTGCACGTAGTTCCCGGAAAAGATTTCCTCCGGTGTCCCGACCCGGTCAATACGGTCCCCTTTCACACACGCAATGGTGTCCGAAATTTTCTGTGCCAGATCCAGTTCATGCAATGACATGATAACTGCCAGGTTTTTCTTCCGTGCCAGCATGCGGATGGTTGTAAGAATGTCCAGTTTAAATCCCATATCCAGATAGGAAGTCGGTTCATCAAGAATCAGAACCTGTGTGTCCTGGCAGATCGCCCGTGCCAGCATAAGTCTCTGCCTCTGCCCATCACTGATTCTCCGGAAATCCTGCTGCTGCACTTCCCCGGCATGCACCAGGGCAATCGCCTCGTCCACCTTTTTCCAGTCCTGTTGTGAGAGGATACCAAGCCTCCCCGTGTACGGGTAGCGCCCGGTTGCCACCACATCCCTGCCGCTTAACAGTTCCGTGTGGATGCGTTCCGTCATGACCATCGAAAGATGTCTGGAAATTTCACTGTCCGTCAGTTCCCGCATGGATTCTTTTCCCAGAAAAACACTGCCGCCAATGGTTTTAAGCTGTTTGGTGATGGTCTTTAAAATTGTCGATTTTCCGGAACCGTTGGGTCCGATCAGTGTGAGGATTTCCCCTGGCCGGACGCTCAGATTGATATTTTTGATCAGAGGAATCCGGTCGTATCCCACGGTCAGATCACGCATCGTAAGCTGCTCGTCATCGTTTGGTATATCTTGTGCAGAAAACTGCCCTAGCTCATTTAGCATATTCTGCCCGTTATGTTGTTTTCCGTTTTCTTCTTTCATCGCTTTCCAATTATTTTCCATCTGCATTTTTGTGTCTGCTCATAGTAACTTTCTTCCTACCTTTGCGTCCTTATCCGTTTTGGCTTTCTGTCTGCACGTTATTTGTCTTCCACGATTCATCACATCCGTTGCTTTCGCAACATTGCCGCAATTACCACCGGCACTAAAAATACCGCCGTCACCGAACTGATACTGATCTCCGTTGGTGCAAACACGGTTCGCGCAATCCCGTCACAGAACAGCGTAATCACTGCGCCGCCGAGAAAACATCCCGGAATTAGAATAATCGGTTTTGCCGTGTGGGTTGCCAGTTTAATCAGATGTGGCACCGCAATTCCGACAAACGAAATCGGTCCGGCAAACGCGGTCACACATGCCGACAGCAGACTTGACAGTAAAATCAGTGCAATGCGCAGTGCTTTTACATTTACGCCCATATTTCTGGCATAGGACTCGCCCATCTGATAGGCACTGATCGGTTTTGCAAGCCCGAAGGTAATCACAACCGTGATTCCAACAATTATGACCATGATGCGAATGTGCTCCCAGCTCATACCGGAAAAACTTCCCATTGACCAGTTGTGAAGATTGACAATATTGGAATCATCCGCAAACGTCACACAAAAATCCGTAATCGCCGAACAGATATAACCAATCAGGATACCGCACACTACAAGAAGCGACATATTCGATACCCGAAACGAAATCAGAAGGACAAATCCCATGGCAAGCAGTGAACCGGCAAATGCAGCTACCACCATTCCAAAGGGAACTGACCATAATCCCTTTTTCCAGAAGAAAGATCATGGTCAGTGCCACGACAAGTTTGGCTCCGGAGGAAATCCCAAGCACATACGGTCCCTGCAATCGGATTCTGGAAAAACTCTGCAGCAGGAAACCGGATACGGAAAGTGCCCCTCCGAGCAGAACTGCAGCAATGATACGGGGCAGACGGATTTTCCAGACAATCTGATACAGTGTGGAATCCGGCTGATGTTTTGTCAGCACGCCCAGAAAATCAAAAAAGACATTTCCACACTTCCGACACCGATATTCCAGAAAAACAGAATTGCCAGCAATAGAATAATCACCACAAAAGAAACCAGATAGCGGAGCGTTCTGTTTGTTTCTGTCCCGGAATTATTCTTTTTTTCTTTTATTTGTGATCTCATGTTCTGCTCCTCATGCATTACGACAATTGTTATTATTTGTACATCCGTACGCTCCGGCTCACTGCAATTTCTTCAGAAACCGGTATGTTCCATCCCCTTCTCCCGTCAGGATCTGATTCAGATCCTCGATAAAATCACAGGTTCCGGTAGACTGCTGGTAAAAATTGCTTCCCGTTGTGTATACCTGTCCGCTTTTTACCGCCTGAAAATCCGCAAACAGGCTGTTTTTCTTTACCAGCTCATCAACGGATGTCAATTCCCCTCAATGGTTCCGTTGTAGATCAGCACATCCGCATCAACCTCCGCAGAATAAAAATCTTCCATCTGCATTTTCATCGTGGAAAGTGCATTTTTTCTTCATCGGTATAATTTCCGAGTGAATAGATACCGCCTGCAAGTCCGATCATCGCAGAGACATAGTCGTTTGGCTTGCGCACAGTGATCGTCCCGTCCGAGGAAACTGCAAAAAATGCCACCTTTTTCCCGGTACTCTTTTTTCCATAATCGGTTTCACACGTTTTACCTGTTTATTAAAATAGTCATCTGCCTGCTGTTGTTTTCCAAACAGAATACCGAACAGTTTGATCCATTCCAGCCGTCCCAGCGGATGCTTTTCATAACTGGAACGCTCGACCATCACCCGGATGCCAAGTTCTTCGAGTTTTTCCGTTACTTCCGGATTGTGCGTGACCATCGTATTTTCAATGGCAAATGTGCAGCCACCCTGCAACAGCTGTTCGTAATCCGGCGCACTGTATTTTCCGGCATAAACCAAAGAACCGTCTGCCATGGCATCCTTCGCCTGCTGCACATACCAGTCGTCTTCCTTCAATGCGGTGTATGCAACGTGTGACAGCCCACCGACCTGACAGATCAGATCCATCACCGCAGACGATACAAGGTACACGTGGTTTAACGGCTGCTGTAAAACGGTTACATCCTCCGGTACATCCGCTGGCACCGGAACCCCTTTCGGAATAAGCAAAAAACGACCGTTGTCCACGATCGTAATCAGCTTATAATTTCCATATTCATCGATCTGAAACTGATCGGCATAGGACAATTTTACCTGCCCGGTCTGTTTCAGCTCTTTAAAACTTACATCTTTTGCAAAAAGAAAATGTCAGGGTGTAATCAATCTCATGCGGCTGGCTCATGGCTGTAGTGTCTCCTACTACATCCATCGTACACGGAACTCCGGCAATTGGAAATGTAAACGTTGAATTCCCGCCCTCGTTCTCATTTGTATATTTTTTTTTCCATCGACCAGCATGTAATCGTAATAGGTACTGCTCCAGACTATGGTTGCATATGCCTGTCCGTCCGTCACTTTTAGTTTTGCTTCAGAATCTACGGAAGCTCTGCCGCTTCCGCCTTCCAGTTCAACATTTACGGTGTATTCTCCGTCTTCCAGCGATGTGTCCGGTTCCGCGGTGGCAGTCTGCGTTTCCGCGGCATGCTGCACCTGTTCTTTTTCTGCCGTAGAACCACAGCCGGACAAAACCGACACACACATACAAAGGGACACGATAATTACCGTTAATTTCCTGCTTTTCATACTTTTTCTCTTTGACCGGATGATTTCTCCGATCCATCCTAGCTGTTTTCCTGTAACTTCTGACACATGTACATCATTTTCAAATACGATGTACCGGAATTGCCGCCGTCTGGCAGACAACTCACATTTTATTTTTTCTGTGCATCTGATACACTGACTTTATGATCATACCAGGTTCCCTTGGTTCCAAGAATTGCAAGGTCAAACTCTTTTCCAAGTTCTTCTACCGGCACGTCAAATCCGTAAACTTCTTCTGTCGTTCCATCGCTGTATTTTACTTTATCTGTCGTTGGCTGTAACAATTCTGCACCGTCTTTTTCTGCATCTTTTGCACTTCCCAGAAACAAATTTACGATTTTCTTGGATACCAGACGGATGTGAATGGTCATCTTTTTGTCTTTTACGGTAAGGGTTCCACATCCATTGTCTGCTTCATTGACATGAAACATCCCACTGTCGGTATTAAACTTTGCGGTATAAGTGCCGTCCTCCAGCGCGGATACCGCGCTGGAAGAAGCAGACTTGGAAACTTTTCCAAGTGACTCAATTGCTTTTTTGTATGCTCTACATAAAGTTTCTGGACAGCTTCAATCTCACCAAGTCCTGCAATCTGTGTGTCAACACTGTCGAAATTGCCGCTTGCAGTGAACTGGCTCTTCCAGGAATCGTCATCGTCTCCTGCCATGTCATTGTTTGCATGATCTCCGGCAACAACCATGAGTGGACGAAGAATAACTTTCTTGTAACCTGCGTCCTTAACTGCCTTGATTACATTTTCACAGGAAGTCTCTTCCGGCTCACCCTCTACGGTTCCGATAAAGACATTGTCATAACCAAGCTTATCCATCTGTGTAGACATCTGGCTGTAACTTACCTTTGCAGAATGGGAAGTACCGTGTCCCATGAACACAAATGCAGTACCGTCCTTCTTGGCAGCATCCAGTGAATCGTATCCTGCGGTTTTTACGGCTTCTGCTGTAATGTCTTCTGCAACTGCCTTCTTGTCATCGTTGATCACTGTTGCATCATCACCAACTTCGCCAAGCAGCGGTTCCGCAACGACAACTTTTTCAAACTTATCCTTATATGCATCCAGCTCTCCGACAAGTTCATCATACTCTGCCCCATGCATCAGGTGTGTCGGCTGGATCACCAGATTCTTTACCCCGTTATCGACCGCTCTCTGTAATGCCTGGTCTACGTTGTCGATCTTCTCGCCATCTCTTGCCTGTACGTGGTTGATAATGATCTGTGCGGTAACTGCCCTGCGGACTGCCCAGTCCGGATTTGCTGCCTGAATGGCTTTTTCCACACCACTGATATCTGCGACACGGCTGTCATTAAAAGATGTACCAAAGCTTACGACAAGGATTTCATTATCTCCGATATTATCCTGATTTAACGGATCATCCTTGGAAGCATCACCGGTATCTCTGCCGAAATAATCCGGATCTGCATTTTCACCGGAAACAAGTGCTTTCTGTGCATCTGTCAGCTTGTCCCATGCTTCTTTTGCAGCAGCACACTGCTCATCGGTTTTATCTGTTCTTTCCTGAACATAAATAGCATCAATTAATTCTGCTACCTCATCTGCAGCTGCCTGATCGTCTTTTGCAGACTCTGTGCCCTGCGAATTTTCTACCTGATTGTTGTCTTTGCTGTCTTTGTTTCCGCATCCGGCAAGCATGCCTGCAGCCAGTACACATGTCAGAAACAATGCAAGTGTTTTCTTTCTCATAATTCTCTCCTTTTTGAAATACAGCATAGACTGCATTTCCTGCATACACCACATCCACCCTGACGGATTTCTCATGCGATGTATTCTTTGGGTTGACGGGTTGCTTCATCTCATAAGATCACGCATCATCCAAAGTGCCAAAAGAAAAGCCCCACCCGGAACATTCCGAAAGGAGCAATCAACCCATGCAAAAAGGAACTGTCTGTGGACGGCTGTCCCACACAGTTTTCTGTAACATGCAGTACGATCAATGACTCGTGATCTGAAAGTAAAAACTTTCTGTACCAGATCATTGGCAGGTTTCCTGGCTCATAGATCATCATAACATGCTTCGCCTTCCCAATGCAGCTGCATCAGTGGCACCTGAAATGCAGCCTAAGCTGCATTTCCTACGTACACCGCATCCGCGCCAGCGGATTTCTCATGCGGTGTGCTCCTTCTTGAAATGCAGCCTAAGCTGCATTTCCTACGTACATCGCATCCGCGTCAGCAGATTTCTCATGCGATGTGCTTCTTGCAGTTACTCCCTAATCACAGTGACGAGATCGTACAGGATTTGCACCTGTTTCCCTTTTTACCCTGCGCATACAAGCCCGTGCAAAGCGGCTTTATATGGCAGGCACCAAAGATCTTTTTATGAAACTTTCTACATATTAGCATATTGCGCGTTTATTTACAATGCGAAAATTGCATCAGATTTCCGTCGTTTACAGTAATTTTTATTGACAGTTCATATACCCCTGCTTTTGACACATCAAAAAAACTCTGCATAAACTGTATAAACACAGTAATGCAGAGATTAAAAATATGTGTGCTATTTACTTTTAACAATTTTTTCGACTTCATCCGGATTCGGCATAGAACGAATCGCACCCTTTTTGTTGTGACAAGATATGCAGCAGCATTTGAGATTCTGAGCATTTCAATCAATTGTTCTTCTGTCAGATGATCGACATCATGCTCCAAAAGATAATTTAATACACTGCCACAAAAAGTATCTCCTGCCCCTGTTGTATCTACTGTCCCTCCCAGCAGATACGATGGTACAAATACCTTTTTCCCCTGATAATAGGAATAACTTCCATCTGCACCTGCAGTCAGATTCAACAATCGAATATTCGGATATTGATCCATCAAAATCTGTACACCTTCATCAAAATCTGACGTATCTGTCATAAATTCAATTTCATTATCCGAAATTTTCAAAACATCACATTGACCTAACCCATATGCAATCTGAACTTTTGCCTCATCCATACTTTTCCAGAGCGGCGGACGAAGATTCGGATCAAAAGAAATTAATAATCCCTGTTCCTTAGCCAATGCGATTGCCTGAATCGTTGCTTCTCTAACCGTTTCATCCGTCATGGATAATGTACCAAAATGAAAAATTTCAGCCTGCCGAATCAGATCATAAGCAACTTCGGATGCTTTCAGCATCATATCAGCTCCCGGATGACGGTAAAAGGAAAATTCACGGTCTCCGTTTTCAAAGTTTTTCACAAACGCTAATGTTGTATTATAATACGGATCAACAATCAGTCCCTTGTGATCAATTCCGATTTCATCCAGAATATCTGTCAGCATTTTTCCGAACAGGTCCTCTCCGATTTTGCCGATGAAAGCACACGATCTGTCATACTTTTTCAACAAGGCAAGCACATTGCATGGAGCACCTCCGGGATTTGCTTCAAAGACAGGATTTGTCTGCTCACTTATGCCATAATCCGTAAAATCAATCAATAGTTCTCCAAGAGCGATCACATCATACTTCTTCATGCCGCTTCCTCCTGCTTAACCAAGCATATAACGTTCAAATTCCAATGCTGCCTTAGCATCCCGATCCAACGCTTCCTCACTGGTATCCGGGACAATATCACGCCATATTTTAATATTCTGTCCTACCGTTCCTCCCGGCATGACAAAAGGTTCCATAACTACGGTCTTATCATATTGGATATCGCGAAGTGCTTCCCCAATTTCCCGCCAAGGTGTTCTTCCTTTGCCCGGAACCATACGGTTGCACTCACCGGTATGAAAATGTCCAAGCAAACTGCCCGCTGTACGGATTGCGGCGCCGATGCTCTCTTCTTCAATATTCATATGAAAGGTATCCAGCATAACGCTTACATTGGAAGCCTTTGGCTCTAATTCTCTGACACTTTTAACAAAGGAAACCCCTTCCGCTGCTGTATTCAGCACGTGGTTTTCAAAACGGTTCAGACACTCAAGTCCAAGCACTTCAATACCACATTCCGAAGCAATTTTGCCAAGTTTTGCCATGCCTTCAATTCCGCGCTCCCAATCCCCCTTCTTGTCAACCGGTTTCGAATAATCAATCGGCCAGCAGGAATAGAGCGCCCCACCAATGAGAGTTGCCCCGATTTTTTCCATTCTCTGGAACAAATCCGTATAGAACGCCAAAGCGTGCTTACGCACCTGCGGATCACTGCTTGCGATGTTATTTTCCGGTGCCGGACCATATCCCACCGTAAGGCGAATATTCTGCTCCTTTGCATGCTCCTTTAGTGCCTTTAGATCCCCATCACTATATTCCGGAAGCGGACCTGCGGCAATTTCTAAAATGTCATATCCAAGCTTTGCCACCTTATCAATATAATAGTGGTAATCGCCATCCCATTCATGTTCCCAATATGCATAATAAATTCCGTGTTGCATCACGTACCCTCCTTTGCTATTTTGACGCTGCCTTTTTTGCACGTTTCTTTGAAATCGTAATATTAAATACCAGAACCGCAAGTAATGCTACTCCCCAGATCATGTCCCGGTAGTAATTGCTGATTGCCGGGAACTGGTTCAAATAAGAGGACAATGTCTGCAGAATAATGACAGCAAAAAGCGATACCAGGGATGTTACCAAATCCTCCATCAGGATTGATTCCACCTAAGACAGCAACCAGAATCGTCTGCATGGTATAACTTGTTCCGAAATCAGCCTTTGCGGAATTTAATCTGGACAAACTTACAAGTCCTGCAATCGCAGACAGGATTCCGGAAATCATATAGCAGCATAATGTTGTCTTCTTTACATTGATTCCGGCAAATTTTGAAGATTTTGCATTTGTTCCTACCAGATACACTTTATTTCCAAAACTTGTTTTACTCATGATCAGAGTCAAAATAATGGTACAAAGCAAAAACAGAATAAAAGGGAATGGGATCCCGAAAATGGTCATCGCTGAAAGAATGTTAAACTGACCGTTTGCGGAAACAGTACTTCCTTTTGACAGTACGATTGATATTCCCATATACAGTTCATAGCTTCCAAGTGTTGCCAGCATCGGTGGAATGTTAAGGAAGCTGACCAAAAATCCATTAAAAATACCGCATAAAGCACCTACAATAAGTGCAACAACACATGCAAGAACAATTCCCGCTACGCCGCTTGTATTGCTCTGAATGATCAGTCCCGCGCTAATACCACAAAGATTTGCGATATAGACGGTTGACAGATCGATTCCACCACTCAGCATACAGACACCCATTCCAAGCGACATAAGACCATATTCTGTGAGCTGCTTGCCGATTGACTGAACATTACCGACATTTAAAAACTGTGAGGACTTTGTAATTCCTGTAATAAAAAGCAGTGCCACTAGAATAATAATTAATCTTCTTGAATTTTCATCGAAAGGTAAAGTCATACCCTTTTTCATTTTCTTTGCTTCATTCATGTCTACGCTGCCCCCTTCTTTTTTGCTGATGTCCTGGATGCCCGCATCGCCTGCATCGCGGATACCGCTGTACCGATAATAATGATTGCTCCAATAAATACTTTTTCCCAATATACAGAGATTCCAAGCAGAATCAGACTATTGGAAACCATCGTAAGAAGCAGGGTTCCGAGAAGGCATCCTCTAAGTGTTCCAATACCACCAATCATACGTGTTCCGCCAAGAACAACTGCTGCGATAACCAGCATTTCCTCTCCGGCATATTCATTCGGCAGATAAAAATAAGACATCATTGCATAACAGAGACCTGCAATCGCTGCAATACCGCCATTTACAACAAACACCAGAAATCTCACTTTTCCAACATTGATTCCGGCTCTTTCCGCACTTACTTCGTCTCCTCCAACCGCATACACACTTCGTCCTGCCATCGTATAATTCAGGATAAAATATGCAATCAGATAAAGAACGATCATAATAACAAACGTAAACGGAAGTGAAGAACTAAGACCGGACTTTGCATTGGTTACCGTAACCAGATTAATCTTACTTAATGCATAAAGTTTCTCCGGGAGTTCCGTTCTTCCCGCTTCAAACGTACCAAATAAAATACCGCTGCAGATCGACGACGTACCAAGTGTAACGATCAGACTGTTAAACTTGTATTTCACTATAAAAAACCATTTATGCAGCCAATCAGGCAGCCAACGACAATGGCAATCGCAAAAATCGGAATGACACCTAGCGAAAAACGATTTCCCAGTGTTACCGCAATATACGCAGACAACGCTGCAATTAACGGAAACGATACATCCGCACCGGTACTTACAAAACTAAGTAACGCACATATTGCATAAATTCCCGGTATGATCATGGAGCGAACCAGATCCATTAAATTATTGCTTGTAAAAACAGCCCGGAACGTACTTGGATGATGAGTGCGAATGCAACAATTATACAAAACACATAAAACTCTGTTTGTTTCAATAAGCCTTTCATCTTAAGTTTCATCTTTCCACTCCTCTCCTATATTGTAGACTTATACAGATTATCATCTGTAAGATCTTCACCTGTAAACTCTCCGGTCATACTTCCTGCTTTCATGATCAGAGCGCGATCACATAACGCTGTAATCTCTGCCACATCATCTGATACAACCAGTACCGCCATGCCCTGTTTTGCCAGTTCCCGCAGCAATTTATGGATATCATACTTTGCGCCAATATCCACACCAACCGTCAGATAGTTCAAAATCAGAATCTTAGGATGTGTTGCCAGCCATCTTGCAAGAACCACTTTCTGCTGATTTCCTCCGGAAAGCGTCTGAACCGGAAGCGTATGATCCTTCGTCGCAACTCCGATTTCTTTCACCCAATGTTCAGACAGTTCTTTTGCGCAGATTCCTTCACGCTTCCCAACACGCCGGACAGTTCTTTCAGACTTGTTACTGCAATATTTTTATAAATAGGCTGTGGCAGGAATAACCCTTCCGTCAATCGATCCTCCGGAACCAGCGCGATGCCATGTTTCTGCGCCTCTGCCACATTTTTCAGTTGCACTTCCTTGCCCGAAATACAAATACTGCCTCCCGTTGGTTTCAACATTCCAAACAATGCAAGGCTCAGTTCCGTACGTCCGGATCCCAGCTGTCCTGCAACTCCTAAAATTTCTCCTGCATGCAGATCAAAGCTTACATGTTCAAATCCCTTTGCGGATAAGTCTTTCACTTCCAGCACTTTTTCAGCTTTCGAAAAATCTTTTACCTCTTTTACTTCAGAAGTATCGATATTTCTTCCGGTCATATAATAGGTAAATTTTTCTTCTGTCATCTCACTCGCCGGGCAATGGTATACATTCTGTCCGCTTCTGAGAATGGTAATGCTGTCAGAGATTTCAAATACCTCATCCAATTTATGAGAAACAAATAAAATTGTAATGCCTTCTTTTTTAATTCTTCAATGATTCCGAACAGACGCGTTACCTCTCTTTTGGTCAGTGCGGTTGTCGGCTCATCCATGATTATGAGCTTTGCATTATGAAGCAGTGCTCTTGAAATTGCAATCAACTGTTTATCTGCAACGGGAAGTGTCTCCACTCTTGCGTCAAGATCTACATCGAAATTAATTTTTTGACAGCCTCTTCGGCTATCTTTCGGAATTCTTTCTTATTAACAAATTTCTTCTTTTCAGCTAATACCTGATTAAATGCCAAATTCTCCATTACTGTGAGATTCGGGAAAATCGAAAAATCCTGATAGATTACCTGAATGCCTGCTGCAATCGCATCTGCTGTAGACATATTTGTATATTCTTTTCCATCGATTTCAATGGTTCCTTCATCCGGTTTATAAAACCCGGAAATCACTTTTATAATTGTTGATTTTCCACATCCGTTCTCACCGGCAAGACAATGTGTCTCTCCCTTTTTAATGGTCAGATCAACACCTTTTAATGCATGTACACCGCCAAATGATTTCTTGATATTCTTCACACACAAAATATTTTCTGACATTGGTTTTCACTCTCTTTCAAACATTATTCATTTACAGGAAATCCGGATGCTTCCGGTTTCATCGGAGCCACTGCGAAAACTCATTTTAACTGCTTCACATATCCGGATTTCCGTCAAGATTTATAAGGAGTTTTAAATCGACTCTAAAATTTAGAAGTCATAGTCGTCAATATTGTCCGTATTTAAAATTAACGGAGCATTTCCTAATACACAACGATTTGCACCTTCCTGAATGGTTACGCTTTCATATCCGTCCTGACCAAGATCAATGCCTTCTTTCACTTCTTCACCTGCTAATATCTTATAAGCCAGATCACACATCGCATAACCTGCTGACGCCGGATCCCACAGACATACTGCATCAATGGTTCCATTCTTTACATACTCTCTTGTAGCATTTGGTGTACCAACACCTACAATTGATACCTTATCTGTAAGGCCTAATTCTTCTGTTGCCTGTGCTTCACCTAAGATATCGACGGAGGCAGCACCCGTAAATCCTGCCAGTTCCGGATTTGCCTTTAATAATTCCTTAGCCTTCTCGTATGCCGTATCGACTTTTTCAGATGACTCGGCAGATGGTACGGTATCATTAATTAATGACATATCCGGATAATTTGCCTGCTGGTATGCATACTCCGCATTGGAATACTCCATATGGGTTGTTGATGTCGTGTAAGCAACCATCTGCGCATACTGCCCCTTCTCACCCATTGCTTTTGCCAGTTCCTGCATCATTGTGTTACCAAAATCTTCTGCTGTAAATGCTTCTACATCATATAATGTATTCTTAAGATCAGAAGCTTCATGGCTGATTACAACAATACCTTTTTCCATTGCCTTCTGTAAGACAGACTCAAGTGCGCCCGGATCGATTGGAACAATACAAATCGCATCGACTCCCTGATTAATCATATCTTCCACTAACTGAACCTGAGACGCTGCATCTGCATTAGCCGGTCCTTTCTGGATAACATTGACCGTCTTTGTCTGTCCAAACTCATCAACTCCGACCTGCATACGCTTAAACCAATCGGAAGTTCCGTCTTTTACAACAACTGCGATCGTCCAATCTGCTGCCTCTTTATCTGATTTATACTGTGTTGCATCTAATAAATCTGCGCTCACGCTTACCTGCGTATCGGACTTTGTGCTACCGCTTCCCGATCCTGTATCAACCGCTGAACATCCCGCAGCACCAATCATCATTGTTAATCCCAAAACCATTGCCAATAATTTTTTTTTGCCATATTTTTGTCCCCTTTGACAATCTACTCAATATTTCTGTGACGGGATTCCATCTCTTCTTTGGAAATTCCCATTTCTTCACTAATCATCATTACAATTACATCAAAAAATACAAGTAATGCCTGTTCAAACTGATTCCCCATCATCTGAACCGTCGGTACATATTCATCCTCCGAATTATATACCGCCTAATAAGCCGTTGCCGGAATCCGAATCACCTTATCTGCAATCTCCAGAATATGTCCTTTCGCAGATGGCGTAATCAGAATAAGCGTTGCGCCGGTTTTCTTTGCATTGTCACAAAGTATATTTTCATGCGCCACGTCTGCGCTTCCGCATGCACAGATGAACAAATCACCTTTGCCCATTGATGGAGTTGTATCGTCCCATACCCAATGAGACTCCTTCCCCAAATGCATTAACCGCATTGCAAACTCTCTCGTCGAAAGCCCTTCTCTTCCTGCACCCAGCAGGAAAATACGGTCTGCTTTTTTGATTTCCTCCAATAGTTCCCTGACATTTTCATCGCTCATTCTTGCAAAAACTTCTGATAACTCATCCAATGCAATCTTTGACAACTCCTGAAAACGATCCATGTTACATCACCTCCTGGTATTTTTTTTATGATCAAGGCGACTAAGCGCCTGCATGCCATCTTCATGTGTCCCTGTATAACCAGAGAACAGCCACGCATGAATCATTGCCATTGTGAAATCAATTCCTTTCTTCTCCATAAACCATGCGCCCGTACACAAAACATTTCCATTATTATCATTCTTGCTAAGAACCGCCGGAAATACATCGTAGCAAAGCACTGCACGAATTCCTGGAATCTTGTTAGCTGCCATTGCCATTCCCTGACCGGTTCCGCAAATAAGAATTCCATAATCGCATTCTCTGTTCACAACTTTGTTTGAAACAATTTCTGCTATTTCTGCATATTTTCCGCCATCGGCTTCCTGTTCGGACTCACATCCGATGTCAATAATATCGTACCCCTCGTCTCTCATTCTCTCTAATAATTTCTGATAGAACCGATACGCTGCCGGATCACATCCCATTGCTAATTTCATATATCTTACCTTCCTTTCGTTTAATGAAACCGCTTTCATTTTTTTTGTAATAAGTAAGTGATTGTGTATTTTATGAGTAACACACAATCACTCTTTTATAAACTAGAACGTCTGATGAATTAACGGAGAACTCAATATCATGTGCTGATATGCTTCCTCCGGCTGTTCAATCCTCTTCATCAGTAATTCGGCCGCCGAACGACCTAATTCATATGCATCACGCTGGATACAATTATAAGGAATACCAAGATATTGCATCATATCAATCTCATCCAGACCAATATGTGTATACAAATCGGTTTTTCCGTGTGTATGTTCACATACCGCCTGCAAATAACCCTTACTCAACAGGTTATTGCATGTAATCACAGCCGTCGGCTGATCTTCCTGTGCAATCATCCTCTTTGTTACCTGATAACCAGACACCCTTGTATAGGAACCTCTTAATACAAGCTTCTCATCATACTGGATTCCTGCCTGTTTGAGGCCTTCCAGATAGCCTTCAAAACGTTGGATGGAAAGAATATTTTCTTCCTCACCTATAATAATTGCAATCTTACTGTGCCCCTCATTCGCCAAGGCAAGCACTGCTTTACGAACCGCACTCTGATCATCAAAATGAACAATATCGCATTTGAGTCCAACGTCTCGATCCATACATACAATCGGGCAATTCATCCGATCCAGCTTTCGCTGCAACTTATCCAGAATGCCTAATGCTGCATAGTTCACTGCAGGAATATATAATAATCCTCTGACCCGCTGCATTTTCATCATATCCAAAGCTTTATAATCAGCCTCTTTATCATTGTCATTTCCAGAATAAAGCAGAGAATAGTTATGTTTCTTTGTTACATCTTCGACCCCTGAAAACAATTCTCCGAAAAAGGTATTACTGATTTCTGGTACGATAACACCAATTGTTGATGAACTTTTCATAGAAAGATTTCTTGCCGTCTGGGATGGTGTATAATGTAACTCTTTTATAATCCGGCTTACAGTTTCTCTTGTATGTTCTTCTACAATATCCGGAGAGTTCAATACTCTGGATACCGTTGCCTTGGAGACTCCTGCTCTCTCTGCAATATCTGATATTGTGATATTTTTATCGATAGTTAACGCCTCCTTATGTAACCGTTTTCATTGATTGCATTATATGCTTATGCAAAATTTATGTCAATACATGCTCTTTGTTTTCGTTGTATTGCACAGTTTTTTCTCTTTTTCAGATCATTTTCCCTATTTATTTTGTTATTTTTGCCATGTAACCGTTTACATTTCCATACATGATAATATTGGCTTTCAAATTTTATACTTACCATTTACCCGATTTGACGATGTATTGTTTAAAACAACTCAGCCGTTTTGATCCGGCACACCACTTCCGCTCCAGACTCCGCGTGGTTGTAAAAACAAAGCATGCCGCCCTGCTCTTTTAAGAATTTTTTGCGATCGCAAGACCAAGCCCCTGATGTGTCCGGTCATGCCGGCTGGCATCCCCGCTGTAAAATTCCTGATCTGCATAGATGAGATCCTGCTCCGAAAAACCCTTTCCAAAATCGCGGACGGTTGCAGTCAGATACTCCTGCCCCTCATACACTTCCATCTGCAGGCGCACCACGATCCCGCGCCGGTCTGTGTGTTCCACCGCATTGCTGACCACATTTTTCCACGCTCTGCCAACCGGTCCTGGCTTGCAGCATACATTCCCACACAGGAATCCTCCTGAAAAACAACCGGAACTTTTTCCGCTGCCGCAATCTGCATGGCTGCTTCTTTGAACTGCTCTTTCAAACGCGCACAGGTGACTACTTCTGTTTCCTCTGCGCGGTCACGTCCATACAGCAGTTGCCGCATATGCTCCAAATACTGCTCCATGCTGCCCACATTCGCCAAAATAGCATCCGTACACTCCCGGTTTTCCGCAGACAAATCCGTCTCCGCCAAAAGCTCGGCATTTCCTTTGATGACAGTAAGCGGTGTCTTGATATCGTGTGTCAGTGCCGCAAGCTGCTCTTTTTTCTGCTGCTGTGCGTCCCACTGTCTGGTCAGCGAATCTTTTAATGCTTCTTTCATGCCGGAAAGTGAGGACATCACATCGTCAATCTCCTTAATCTGCGATGGTCCGGTTTCAAACTCCAGATCATTTTGTCCAATTTTTTCCGTAACTTCGCGTAGCTGCCTAAGCTCCCGTTTTAATTTTTTTTGCAAAATGGCCGGACAACAATGTGGCGTGCAGGAAAAACAGCACCACGCCAAGCACCGGTGTCAGTATCTCCAGAGATGGAACAATGCCGTTTAATTTATCGTACGCATACCTCATATGCAAATCGTATTTTACAATACAGATATCGCCGCTGTTCTGCTTAATATAGCGGTAATACTTTCCCATGGATGCATACTTACTGCCGTTTTTATACCCCTGCCATGCCCTTTTCTGCGCGTCTGCCGAAAAAGTTCCGATCTTAAACCGCCCCATCGCATCGTAAATCCCGTATCTGCATCCATCCGGAATCAGGGCTTCCACATCTGTCCCCGCAGCCTTAATTTCTTCCGTATGGTCTGTCAGTTGCAGCTCCGCATAATTGGCAGGCAGCGTAAATCCTGTCATGGGACTGAATACCAGAAGCACCAGACAGAACATTCCGATTCCGAACGTATCCAGACAGAATAACGCCGCAAATTTCAAAAACAGCCCGGTCAGTGTTTTTTGTCTTCTTTTTTTCATTTCCATCGATAGCCGATCCCCAAACCGTTTCAATCGGGTTGATCCCGAATTTCTGAAATTTTGCACGAATATTTTTACATGCTCCGTAATTGCGGAACTGTTGCTGTCCCCGTCAAATCCGAATACATGCTCTAAAATCCGTTCTTTCGAAAATACCTGTCCGTGGTTTAATGCCAGGAATTCGCAGATCGTATATTCCGCCTTTGTAAAAACAAGTTCATGTTCCTGCACATAGATTTTTCTCTCCTGCATGGAAAAACGCACCTCCCCGATACAGATCGTATGCGTTTTTTCCCTGTTTTCCCGCCGGATATGTGCAGCAACTCTCGCCCGCAGTTCCCCGATCCCGAACGGTTTTGTGATATAGTCATCCCCACCCGCGCCAAGCCCGGTCATTACGTCTTTCTCTTCGGTTTTTGCCGTGAGAAACAGAATCGGACAATCCACTTTTTCGCGGATTCTGCGGCACAGATCAAACCCGTCTATGCCCGGCATCATCACGTCTAAAAGAATGAGCTGGTATCTGCCCAGTTTGTCTTCCTCCAGTTGCAGCGGATCTTCAAGTGCCGTCACCTGATACCCTTCCCGCAAAAGTGCTTTTTTGATCACAGCTAAAATTTCCCGGTCATCATCAATTGCCAATATCTCAGTCATTGCACTGCCTTCCTTCATATTTATGAAACCATACTCCGATTATGACACACATCAGAAACAAGAGCAACAGACAAAACAACACACGTTTCCCGTTTACGGGATCATTGCAGTACCGAATGCCCCTTGCACTCCACGTAGCCGGAAAAACTGCCATCTGCCCTCCCCAAGCCCGGTGAGAAACAGGGCGGACACCACCGACTGCGCCACGCCCACGCACTGGGATACGGTCTTTGGAAAGATCAGATTCAGGAACAAATGCTCCAGATACAACGGCACACTTCCGAAAATCAGTGTCCCCGTCAGCCGCACATACCGCATGCCAATCCCCTCTTTTCCCAGTAAAAATGATACCCGGCAGCAAAAAGAACTGCTGCCCCGAAAATTGCAAGAAACCCCATGCCAAAAAGAACCACGCCCTTTACAACAAACCCTTTGCCCTTTACTTTGTAGTTCCCGAGAAATACCTGAAAATGATTCTGCTCCTCAAGTCCGATATTTCCCGCACACACAATGCTCACCACAAACGGAAGCCCGATACCGATCAGTTCAAAATATGCCATGGTCTGTCCCATGGGATTTCCTATGTCCCCGATAATAAAACAGCATGAAACCAGCGATGATAACCGGCACCGCCACATGAAACGGAATTAAAAAGTATGCTTCATTTTCAAAAGTTCCGCCCGAACACTTCCCATCACACGTTTTGTCATTCTGCCACCTGCTTTCGAAACCATGTTCTGCCTGCCAGCCAGAATACCAGAAACCACAGAAGTGCGGCAGGAATTCCAATCAACAGACCACTCACTCTGCCGAGTTCCGGAGAATAGGTCACCTGCCCCGGCTCAAACGGCAGTCCGTTTGGCATCACTTTGATCACGACACACATCAGCCGCGATGTGATCGCTCCCGGAAACAACGCAAACCACGGTTTTAACGATACCGACGTAGACAAAATACTATAGATTCCAACATGGATCACAAGCATCAGAAATGTGCTTATTTTCTGTGCAAGAAGCAGGCAGAACGGAATCTCCCAGAGTGTGGTAAGCCACAACACAATTCCTGCCAGTATCTGTGCCGGAATCGGGATTGCCTGCCTCATCTACAGATTTCCCACGGATTCCAGCAGCATCTGCCCCATCATGGAAAACAGCGTAAGTCCAGCAACTGCAACCGCCGACATCTTTATTCCGACAAGGATTTTTGCGTCCCAGATCTGTTCCATGCCGCAGGGCAGTGACCATATCGTGTAATTCTTTTTCTGTTTGTCCTTTTTCCCGATGATGCTGCACAAAATGCCCAGAAACGCCGGATACAGCCCGATGTACCCCCAGTTGTACACATCAACGGAAAAATAGGAAGAGGTCAGCCAGAATGCCAGCAACGCCGTAAACACCGGCATGCCGAACGTAATTGCTGCCACGGAGGTATGACGGTATTTTAACTGTTCCGCCTGAAAATAATGTTTCATGATTCATTCCCTCCTTTTGCGACAACCTTCATAAACAATGCCTCCAGATCCTGCTGTTCCTGCAGTTTTCCTTCAAATCCCACCGTTCCCTTTGCAATGATCCCGATGTAATCGGCAGTCTGCTGGATTTCACTTAAAATGTGGCTTGAAATGATCACCGTAATGCCTTTTGCGGGAAACTCCGGATCAGTGCGCGCAGCTCCTGAATTCCAAGTGGATCTAACCCGTTGACCGGTTCGTCAAGTACCAGCAGTTTCGGATCATTCAAAAGTGCCAGACCGATGCCAAGCCGCTGCTTCATCCCAAGTGAAAAAAGCCCCTGCTTTTTTTCTTTCCCGTATCCGTCAGGTCGACGTTTTTGAGTACTTTCTGAATTTTTTCATCCGGAATTCCAAGAAGAAGCGCGCGCACTTTCATGTTCTCCCACGCCGTCAGGTTTTCATAAATGGGCGGTGTCTCGATCAGCGCGCCAATATCCGCCAGATCTGCCCGCGTCCACTTATGCCCCTCAAAATAAATTTCACCGGACGTAGGGTTTAACAGTCCGGTGATTGTTTTCAACAGCGTGGATTTTCCCGCGCCGTTTGCCCCCAAAAAGTCCATATACACAGTTTTTGGGGATTTCCATTGTAATGTTTTTTCAGAACGTTTTGTCCTTTAAATTCTTTTGACAGATTTCTGATTGTGATCATATTCTGTTCCATGTTTCATCCTCCTCTTGATTTGTAAAATCAGTATAAAGGAGAATTCTAAGGAATTTATAAGGATCTTTTATTTTATCTGCAGTTTTAAAAATGCCTGTTTCTGCGACGGATCTTCCGGGCTTTCCACAGCAGGATTGCTGTCTGCATGGCATAACTTTTTATATTCTGCGCCGCATCAAGCTTTTTTGCTTTTCCAACAGCTTTACCATGGTGTCCTGATACAGTTCGTTTCCACGCTCTGTACTCCCGGCATTCATCCTGCAGAACCGCAGAATGTCTTTTCCATGTTCGGTGACAAACTGCTCAAATTCGTGCTTATCCATCCCTGATCCTTTTTCTCTCTTAAATCGATTTAAGGGGTTTGCCCTTACACTTTTATATTGTCCTGAACTGGCAAAAAGGTTTTATTTATACTATAATAATATCCTGAATCATCAAAAATGTCTCCGTTTTATTTTTCAAACATACTTAATTAACGACAAATAGAAATTTCCATAATAGAACTTGCAGTTAAGGGGCGCCTGGAAAGGATATGCGAATCCCATAAACTGAAATAAACGTAAAAACACCCGGTTAAATCACTTGATGATAAGGACTGGTATCTATAGATAAAAAATTAAAGGTTCGGGTGACGTTTTTTCGAAATTTTAGTGCTTGAAATCAGGAAATGTCACCTATATAATAAAAATTGCTTTTCCAGGTACCGCTTTTTTCGAGAAAGTGGTACCTGGAAAAGCAATTTTTGATCTATAGAGACTTTCCGGTATCTGAATGTTAAATTTTCAATATATAGGTACCGCAATGGTATCTTTTACATGAATTTTATTGGCATAGATACCACAATGGTATCTTTTACATGAATTTTCTTCCGGGAGTGCCTTTAACTGCAGGTTCTGGTGCCTTTATATTTGTTCCACAGACAGGATTTGCGGAAATATGTTTCTCAATTATATTTTCTCCAGCAAACAGGAAGAAGGGGAACATTTCTTTCGGAAGAACAAATTTACAAGTTGCTCTGGCACTCACAACCCACAGCGAATTGCGTAAACCGAACAACTTTACTCCACGTACCTGAAACCAACGCCAGAGCTAAGTTGTAAATTTTTCTGTAGAAAGAGAATGTCCCCTTTTTCCGTCACATCGAGAAACCTTATATTTAGAACAGTCTCCCCCGCAAATCCATCCCTCTGAACAGACCACGCAGTTAAACAGCAATTTCAAATATCACTATTTTTTCCCGTACATTGTTTCCGTCAAACAGATCTCTGCAATCAATTTCATCGGAAAACAACAATTCCTCTACGGTCATCAGATAAGCTATGTATTCATCCGATGGATAATAGAAAAACAACTTTACTGTTCTCCTGTTTTCATAATAAGAATTCAAAATCCGGGCAATTACTTTTTTCAGCAGTTCCAGCGAAAAAGGATTAAAAAAATAAATCCGGTCCCCGTTTCCGGAACTGTATACCGCTCCGCATTTGCAAGTGCAAATAATACCCTGCCGGAAGCCACGGCAGACTCTTTGTTATTCATAGCCTTTTCATAAATTCGCTCGTTATATTCGACACCGATAGACTGACATCTGGTTTGATATGACATAAAAAAATCAACTCTTCCTTTTCCGCAGCCGTAGTCGAGCAATGTGTTTTCCTTTCGAATCAGTCCGCTGTTTGCCAGACGTTCCAAAACTGAATAAGGCGTAGGTTCATAAGGATAACGATACTGATCCGCATTTGTATCGTCTCTGCCAGTGGTGCGAACCGCAAGAAGCCTGTCCCATCTTGTCTCGTTCTTTTCCTCGTTCATCGTTTTCCTTTCCTGATTAAATAATAATTCCGTTGCAATGATCAATTTCATGCTGGATGATCTGCGCCGTCCAGCCGGAATATTTTCCGTGCTGTGGTTTAAAATTCTGATCCAGATAATCTACTTCTATCTCCTTATATCTGGTACAGTTTCTGGCTCCGTCGAGTGACAGGCAGCTTTCCTCGGTCTGATACTCCCCGGATTTCTTTGTTATCACGGGATTTACCATTGCAAACTGAAACGGTCCGGCCGCTACAACGATAATTGCTTTGTTTACGCCAATCATATTTGCAGCCATGCCGACACAGATTTCCCGGTTGGCACGCAGGGTGTCTAAGAGATCGGTGATTACCTGCCTGTCGGCTTCTGTGGCAGGGGTTGCTTTTTTTGAAAAAATCTGTTTGCCTTTTACGATGTTTTTAATCATAATGTTATCTCCACTTTTCTTTTTACAGCATACAGCAGTGTATCATTTATCAGATCCGTAATTCGATGAAGTTTTTTTTTCATACAAAGACATCGAAAAACTGATGGCTGATTTGAAAGCTGTAAGACGGTTGATTTATTCCACCAATGCAATTGAAGGATTCAACCGTCAGCTCCGAAAATGACCAAAAGCAAAACGGTTTTACCGTCGGATGACAGCCTTTTAAAAATGCTTATCTGGCAGCCATGGATATCACGAAAAAATGGATTGACCACAGGCAGGACTGGGGTCAGATCCATTCCCAGCCGGAACTTTATTTTGAAGAACGTCTGACCGGGCTCCTATTTTTGTAATCTCTTCGGTAACCAGCTTCATCTGGTTTTCACCATAGATGACTTTCACTTGCTTTATTGAAACAGATTTTGTTTCCCCATATACCTTTTTAATAAAAAGTACAAAAATACGGAAACGTGACTATATTCTCACTGATTCCCACATTCCCCGCCATGAGTTTAATTCCATGCTTAATATCTGTATAAGTATCACTTTTTATTAGTTGGCGCATAGATTTGGAACGATTGGTATTTGATTTTACTTCTACCGGAATCAGTTCATTGGAGCTACGGATAAAAAAATCCTCTTCCAATGTAGAATTTTCTTTCGAGTAATAGTATAGCCCATATCCCTGCTTTACCAATGCCTCTGCTGCAAAATTTTCATAAAGCGCACCTTTATAAATGCCAAGATTTTTATTTGCACGCAAGTCAATTTGTGATTCATCGTCCAGACTTGCTACCAGTAAGCCGGTATCTGAAATATATACTTTATATTTGTTTTCATCCACATTTCCTTTTAATGGCAATTCCGGAAATTGCAAACATTCACATACATTAATAAGCCCGGCATCTTTCAACCACTCTACACAGCCCATATAATCCTTAGATCTTCCGCCCTTAGAGACTTTCGAATATTGAAATTTTTTATTTTCTTTAGCAAGCTGTGCTGGAATTGACCGGTATACACTCAGAATTTTCGCCTTATCCAGCCCTTGTGCATACTTTACAATATCATTTTCATAATCTACCAATAATTGATGCTGCAAATCCAGCGAACCCTCAAAAGTTTCTCTTTCAATATAACTTGATACAATCGCAGGCATGCCCCTAAGATACAGTATTCCAAAAAAGGTTTGAAAAATCACTTGCTCTGCTTCGGAAAAAGCAACTCCTTCAAGCATATGACAAAGCATATCCGATATTGCTTCTTCCGAATACCCTTTTGCCCACAAAAACTCTTCAAAATCCATGGAGTACATCTGATAATCTGTTTTATACCCCACACTGATACTTGCAATTCGCTGATACTGCACCCCAAGTAATGATCCAGAACATATAACGTCGTATTTTCCATTTTCTTTAAAAAATTTAAGCGCGGTTGCAATCTCCGGGAAATCCTGAATTTCATCAAAAAAATCAGTGTTTCGTTTTCTTCAAAATGTTTCGTCGGATCAATCCTGCTGATCAGCTTGATAATATGTTCTGCTGAAAACCCTTCCTCAACAATAACTTTATAAGATGGCTCTGTAATAAAGTTGATCTCAATTACATTCTTATAATTTTCCCGCGCAAATGTTCTGATCGTCTCTGTTTTTCCGACCTGTCTTGCGCCCTTTATTATCAGAGGTTTTCGATCTGGATTTTTCTTCCACTCCCTCAAAAATGCGTCTGCTTTTCGAACTAAATATCCCATATTGTGTACCTCCACAGTTTAAGTGTATCTATTATACACCTTTTCATGCAAACTTTTATAAAAATTTACATTTTTATGGGCGATTTTTTCTTCAATATTACATTTTTATGGGCTAATTATATTTATTTTTACATTTTTATGAGGAAATTTACTTTTTTCAAGAGTCTATCTTGATCGTTTCTATCAATTTTTCTGTTGTTTAATTAGGCAAATGTTAATTTTTACCAACCGTAACGCATACCTGCATAAAAATTGATGGCTTAGAATACATTGTTCCAAGCCATCGTAAAAAGCTTACTATTCTGTCGATTCTGCCGTATCCGACTTCACATGATTTTCTTTGATATCCCATGTGATCGTATACTCTTTTCCTAACATCGTACCCATATTTTTTACATAATCCTCTAACATAGACTGCACCCTTTGTTGTGCCTGTGCTAATAAAACAGTATCATTTGCTGCTGTCTTCTCCATTTCTTTCTCTGCCTTTTTATAGGCTTTCGTCTGATCATCTGCATCCGCTATTGCTGAATTTTTTGCATAATAATAGGAATCCTTGGTAATGCTGTCGGGATTTGGTTTTGAACTTAATACCTTTGCTTCTGGAATATGTATTTTTACATTTTCACCATCTACTTTTACATCTAACTTTGAACTATCAATGCCAAGTGTAACTATCCCATCATAACTGATCCAAAAATTTTTATCTTTTTTCCATAATAAATAACCAGAAGCATTTTTTTGGTAGTATTCCGCTACGTTGTGATAATAACATTTCATCGTTGCCAGTTCACTAATTGTTTTCATCTGTGAAAGCTGTGGCTCCATCTGCATGGTATCAGCAGCTTCCTGTTCTGCCCCACAGCTGCAAAACAGCCCTATCATTGCAACAATAACCAGCACTTCTATTGTTTTTTTCATTTTGCATTCTCCTCTGCTGTTATAATTTTTACTTTATAGTGATCTTCTGATGTCTCTGCATTTCTTACAAACGGTTCCACCAAACCCTTAATCGTATTTTCTGCATTCTGTTGTGCTGTTTTATAAATCATCGTTTCGGACTTACTTTTTTCCTTGATATCCTGAATACATGCTTTATATGCTTCTCCTGAAACCGTACCATCATTTGCTTTTTTCTCTTGAAACATATATTTTAAAGAATCAATATCAACCTCCGGATCGTCTAGTGTTACCTTAGGCAAAGTCACCGTAATCAAATGCTCTCCCGATTCCTGTTCTTCCATTTTAATATCAACTTTTGTAAAATCTATCCCCGCTTTTACTCTGCCTTTATATTTACAATAATAAGCTACTTTCGAAGAATCATCTTCATCCATAACAGTACAAATATCATTATATACACATTCATATGTAGATAACTGACTTACTTCAATAATCTTGTGCAGATTCGATTCTGTAACAATCTGTACGTCCTCTGTTTGATCAAATATTCCGCTTATAGACAGTATACCAAGCACAATAACCACTACAACAATGGCAATTATGGCTTTTTTAACTTTTTCATTTGTATTTTCTATCTCCCCTCTTTTGTTGTGATATCTTTTTTCAGATTATATATATTTGTGTTAAAATCAACCTGTTTTATTGCAAATGAACTGCATTTATATATTACAATTGTAAAACACCTGCCACCAAACTATTCTTTGGATCGAATAGAGGCCAGCACCTTCCAATACGCATCCTCATAAGTATCCTCTTTTATATCTCCAAACTCCTTTAAATATATAATAAACCACCGGTTATCCTCTGGCGAAGGAAAACAGTAAAACCACCCTTTACCATCCACCCGTCCAATATCCGTATCCATCCAATGGTTGTATAGGTAGACAATTCCCTTTACTCCATAATCTGACACTACTTCCTTTTCTCCTGTCACTTTACAATGATCAATAGATTCTTCTAACATATCAATCATATTGTCATTATCTTCATAAAGGGTCTTTAAACTTACCTGATCCTCATCATCCAATGAATAACTTACACCAAAATAACTGAGCTTTCCTCATAAATTTATGACAAAGAAAAGGACCTTTCGATCCTTTTCTTCATCCCACCATCATAAAGCAGATCCTATTGGATTTCTGCAAGCTTTTTCACAATACGTGCCTGCACTTTTGTATAGTAGGCGGCATCCGCAGTCGACAGATTATCCGTATCTACGTCATTTAACTTCTGCATGTAATCGGCATATTTCGTCATATAATCCGCATAATCATTTAACATTCCCGCCACATCATCAGAATTTTCATACTTTTTCATAAACTCGATATATTCATCAAAGAAATCTTCATAACTATCCATCATCTTCTTAAAATCCGCATCAACTGCCCCATCTTTCTTTTTAGAACTGGTTTTCTTTTTTTCTCCTTCTTATCAGTCTTTGAGGAATCTTTGGATGTATCTTTTGCGTTTTCCGAGTCATCTGTTTCTTCCGGCTCCTCTGTTTCTTCCGGCTCCTGCGTATCCTCCGTATCATCGTCCAGGTCATAGATATCTATATTCATTGTCTTTTTCCTTTTATCATAACTCAGCGAGAGCGTATATCCATCTTTATCTCTGCATCATATGAATCTTCCGTCCCATAATAATCCACATTAAATCCGTTTTCCTTACATGCATTTATATAATCTGCAAACTGTGATTTCGACGTATTAAAAACGTCAATTTCAAAAGAATCTTCTGCATCCAATACAATTTCTCCGTATTTCGATTCCGGAACAGGCAACGATTTTACCAGCGTACTTGTCGGCCAATGATACTCTGTTTCTTTCGTCTTCATAGCATTACAACCACTAAGATTTCCCAAAATCATTATTCCACAACACATTACCATCATTAATCTTTTTTTTTCATTTCTCTTTGTCCTCCCTTTTTTGATCCTGCTTCATTTTTCTCAACACTGCTATATGATCCATATAGGTCTTTTCCACAGTGTTTTCCTCTGTCGGAACCGGTAACATCCCATTTTGCTGTACATATGAAATAAATTCCATCTGTCCATTAAGCTGTCTGATCTGTTGCCTTAGCCCTCGGATTTTCTTTTCCAGATACTGTTTTGTTGTTTCTCCGAAAGTGTCAGAAGATACTTGATTTCCTTCAGATCAAGCCCCATTGCCCGATACACCAGAATCTCCCAGAGACGTTCCAGTGCAGCGTCATCGTACAGTCGATAATTGTCTTTCGACCGCTGGGCAGGCAATAGTCCTTCATCATCATAAAACTGCAAAGTTCTCTTGCTCACTCCTGCCAGCCGGCTCACTTCGTTTACTTTTTTCATTACGGCCTTTACCTTTCCCCGTACTTTTCAGCATAAACTATCACGCATACGTGACCGCAATACTGATTTCCAGAAATGCCATTTCTTGGGTTTCATAAAGGCCTTTGAAAATTTTGCGAGGTAATATTTCCGGAAATAAAAAAGTTCTGGAAAACATCTGTTTCCCAGAACTTTTTATCCTTTATTATTCATTTTTCTTACAAACCTGCCGGATCAGCTGAATCAGTGCCACCACTGCCAATGCTATATGCCCGTAATCATCACAAGAAAACCCGTCTTTCTTCTTAAAAGCCCAGATTTTCATCCACCAGAATAATCTGAAACCGTCCTTTGACCCTGCTGAATCGGGTTGTCAGAATCTGACAGCAGATGCACTGTGGACTTTTACAGTCAAAGCAGCTTCCGTTTTTGGAACATGGTGTGTCAATGCCAAATCGCTGTGCATTAATCGGTGCCGCCTCATTCCGCGCACGGTGCAGGGCGTCTTCCTCGGATTTTACGACTTTGTTCATACCCACAATCAGCAGAACATGCTTTGGTCCATAGGCATACGCAGCCACACGATTGGCATTTCCGTCAATATTGATAAACACGCCATCCTCGCTCATGGCATTGACACTGCCCAAAAAATAATCCGAGCTGAATGCTTTCCGCGCAATCTCCTCTTTTTTCCTCCGGGGTTTTTACTTTATCCCGGTCATAAAATTCATACTCCCCCGTTGGAAATGGCATCGTAAAGACCACACTCCTTTACTGAAGCGGCCCCGCCCATGTTGATACTGCTGCCCTTTGGAATCAGTTCGAGTGCTTTCTTTACCGCTTCCTCTTTTGTCTCTACATAGTATGCTTCCATGTTTCGGGATTCCAGTGCCGCCACAACACGCGCTCCCAGTTTTTCATTTCTCATTTTTCTTACGTCCATTGTGTGAACCTCTTTTCCAAATAGCTACGCTATGATTTCATACTGCATCAGCTCATATTTGAGTCTGCTTCCCTCCATAATTTCCGGTGGAAGCAATGCCCGCGCCACAAGTTTTAAATCATCACTTTCGATATCTGTCCGCTTTAAATTTGCATAATCTCCATCAATGCTGACCACTTCATAATACCATGTTTCCATATGCTACCTCCATTTTTTATTTCATATAAATCTCACAGACTGCTTAAAGGCGCTACATGAATGTATTTTTTCGCATAGCTATTGATTCCCCACAGTAATCCGTCTGCTAATTTTTCCATTTTTTGTCACTGTGATCCGAGCACTGGTTGCCCAGTTCAATATCAACAGAAGGAATTGTACTGTATGAAGTCTGCGTCAGGTCAATCTCCGCAGCTCCTGTCCCGCTTATTTTCACTTTTTAGAACGCAATCCCTTAATCAAAGCTTTTCCCAGAGCATCATGTTCTTTCCAATAAGAAGCAACCGGTTTTCGGTTTTTCAGCTGTTTCGGAACAGAAGCATAAAAACATCCTTTGTCATAGGAAAGTCCGTCACTGTCCCAATGCAGTGCAATATGACAATCTGCTACATTATTACATATAACCGTGCGCGCCACATTATCCAATTGTACATCCTTTCCATCCCGGACCATGAGCACATCATACCCCTCTGCCAGCAGTTTCTTTTTCAGAATCTGCGCCATACGAAATGTTACATCCCGCTCTGCGGTTCCGTCACGGAATGCCATGCCATCCGACACAGCCACAGCTTTGATAGATCCGGCTGCCGTTGTCCCTCCCGTTACTTTTGCAGAGCCATCCGGATGACACAGCGTTTTGACCGATGAACCGCCTTTCGTCCCATGTCCCGCATTGACTGCAATCACAATGTCCTTCCGGTTCTTTTTCGCCTTGTACATAACGGCATAGCCCGATATAATTCTGGCATGATCCGCATATTTCCAGGAAGAGTCCAGATAAATTTTCTCCTTCCCCTTCGCATATCCGCATATCGGGAAACTGATGACCATCAAAAATACAATTAGAAATACTATCCCCTTTTTCATATACACTCCTCTTTCTAAACATTCGACAGTTTTTATCCCCCTGTAGGAGCAAAATATCTTTTCACTGTCTTTACTCTACCTCATTTTTATGGTAACACAAGATAAAATCCCCGTGTCATTGCATTTCGGTGCCTTTAAGAGTATCATTACCATGATACGAATTTTAGGAGGATAAATTTATGAAATTAAAAACAAGACAAATCACTGTTACAGCAATTTTACTCGCAATCTGCATTGTAAGCCAGTTTTTCAAAAACCTGAATGTATACATCACAGGCCGATCATCAATGCCGCTCTGATTTTAACCACGGTATACGCTGGTCTGGCCTGTGGCATCATTTTAAGCGTGATCACTCCAATCACTTCCTTTTTCATCACCGGAAGCCCGATTATGGCAGCCATTCCTGCAATGTTCCCATGTATTATGATTGGAAATATCATTCTCGTTCTGGCAGTTGCCCTGCTCCGCAGTAAATTCGGTAAAAAAGCCGGTTTGCCCGTATCCATTGTAATTGGCGCTGTATTAAAGGCTCTGTTTATGGGAATTTTGATTTCTCTTATCATTCTGCCGAATATGCTCCCGGCAAAAATGCAGCCAATGTTACATGTCCTGCAGCTTCAATTTTCTGTCACACAGTTAATTACCGCTCTGATCGGCGGGGTATATGCTATCATCATTCTTGCGGTACTGCGTAATACCTCTCTTGGTGAGCAGGCGTAATCCCACATTACATAAATTAACGCCCCGGCAGCTACAACTACCGGGGCGTTTTATGTACCTCTCCAAAGTACCAGTTCTTTTTATTTTCTTTGTTTACTCTACATTTTTCAAAGCCTGATCCATCGGAATCTTCTTGATTCTCTGGAAATCAAATACCATAACAATCAGATATCCGATCAGCACAAATCCAAACATTTTTGCATAACCAATCGGTGTTACGCGAAAAGTGAACCAGCCGCTGTAGGAAAAGAGCATCATCCGCCATGCCGCGGCCATAACAAGTGTTCCAAGAATCACACTGATGAGATCCGCGATTACAACCACAATACTCGTTGAAAGCAGATACAGACTCGCGATCTCTTTGTTTTCGTACCCAAGGATTTTGGTCATGGAAATTGCATTCTCATTCTTTTCAATGATCAGCTTTGTCAGAAGATAAATCATAACAACTGCCAAAAGGATACACAGTACCTGGAAATATGTCATGTAAGAACCCATGGAATGATCCAGCTGATCTGCCATTTTTGTAATATCATGGATTGTTATGGTTGTTGCAATGTTATCCTCATCAATATCGGTAATTTTACTGTCGGATAAGAATCCGCTGAATTCATTTTCCTTCAGTTCAAATACTTTTCCGTAATTGTCAATCGACATAAAGAGCGCAAGACTTTGGGACTTGTCATAAAATCCCGCAACTTTAAACTTGTAAGATTTGTTTTCATACTTTTCATCCAGCGATACGGTATCGCCAACGGTAAGTCCATACTTGTCAGCAAACGAAGTGGAAATATAAACTTCATTTTTCTTGAGCGAACTTAACTTTTTTGATCTTTACATAGTTGCTGTTGTCCGCGATTCCATATACCGAGATCTCCTCATCAAGCACATCACTCTTTTTTACGAGTGAGGTCATGTCAAACTTCTCCGCATCTTTATTTTCTGTCGTAATCAGTTTATTATCGTCATCCTCATAGGATTTGAGCACATACTGGTATTTTGCAAACATCATGCCATCCGTATTGCTCTTGTAATAATCGAGCGTATCCGGCATACCGACCGCCATCGCAAGCATGATCATGATAAAGAAAATACCGACAAACAAGATCAGATAGTTTGCAACATTCTGGAACATGATACGCAGACGGAAACGGCTTAAAAAGCTCCATCTCGGCAGACGCATGGCTTTTTTTTGTTCTTTGCCTTTTTTTAAATCATGACGTAAAAACTGCAGTGGTGTATGCTGCATCATGCGCACGATCACAATCAGGTTGACAACCAGCATCAGGATCACCGGAACCACCGTAGTCTTAAAGAATGCATCCGGATTCCAGATCGTGTAATACGTTGGCAGACTGTAACTGTTGTAATACATCGACACAACAATATTTTTAAACACCGTATAGCCGAGTATATTTCCGACAATCGCAGCCAGCAGTGTTACAATAACCGGCATGGACAGATAGTGCCGCACCAGCTCTCCCTTCGTGTAACCGGACGCGCGCAGCGTTCCGATCGCGGAGGACTCTTTGCAATCGTATTGCTGATCGTCACGGCAAAGATAAATGCGATGATTACCACAAGGATATCCAGCAGCACACCTCCCATGGCTTTGTCCGATCCCATATCATCGGTTGCAAAATTGATCGCCGGATTTCCATATTTCGGTGTGTAATCTTCGAGCTCATTGTCCGCAACAACCACCTGTGTGAGCAATGCACGCATAAAATTATCAGAGCGTGTTTTTTCCCCGGCCTCATCCGCAGGCTCCGTCTCATATTTCCATGCATAAGTATAGTGAATACTCTTGTGCAGCCGGTCGAAACCGTCCTGTGTCACCATTGCCACATCAAATTTCAGTGCATCAAACATCAGATCTGTGGTCTTTTCATGTAAGGTGGAGTAATTGGCATACGCAAGCAGTCCCACAACTTTATAAGTCTCTCCGGAAACTGTGACGGTATCTCCCACCTTTATTCCGACGTTGTCGGCGTGCATACGGTCAATGGCAATTTCATCCGCCTTCTGTGGAAAACTTCCCTGCAGCATACATGCCAGGTTGATATCCTTTGTCTTTGCAAATACGCGAATCGTTCCATCCTTTTTCCCGTCGTTATTATAATCTTCTTCCTCATTTCGGAAAAAGTTTTCATACAATGTTGTCTTTGTTGCCTTAAAATCCGCTTTTTCACCGGTCTCAATTGCCGAAAGCAAGGTGGCATCTGCCTGTTTTTTTAGCTCAAAATGACCGTCTTCCTGTTTGTATTTTGTCACGCCTTCGTTTGCCGAAGTAATCATACTCTCGTTTGCCACATACATACCGGACACAAAGCCGATCGTGAGCACAAGAAACAGGAATACAACCAGATATTTTTTCCAGTCCCCGATCAGTTCTTTCGGTATTCTCCTGATCATGGGATTTTTGATTTTTTCATAGCAGCCCCCTTACCATTCCAGATCTTCCGCGGATACCTTGTTTGTATTGATGTCGTTGTGGCGCACCGCACCGTCACGGAGCTTGATCACATGGTCTGCCATATTTTTGATTGCCTCGTTATGTGTAACCATAATGATGGTATTTCCGTATTTTTGTTGACCTCCTCAATCAGCTTTAAGATCTCCTTGGAGGTATTGTAGTCAAGCGCTCCCGTCGGCTCATCGCAGAGCAGAATATCCGGATTTTTACAATTGCACGGCCGATGGAAACACGCTGCTGCTGGCCTCCGGACAACTGGTTCGGCAGTTTGTAGCGGTGCTCGTAAAGTCCGAGCGTATGTAACAGATCATCAATATCAAGGGCGTTATCCGACAGATATGCCCCCACTTCAATATTTTCTTTTACATTTAAATTGGCGATCAGATTATACATCTGGAATACATAGCCGAGATGTTTTCTGCGGTACTGTGTCAGTTTTTTCTCACTCATATCCTCTAACTTATCGCCGTTGATATTGATGTAACCGGAATCCGCGCTGTCAATGCCTCCGATGATATTGAGCAGCGTCGATTTCCCGGAGCCGGACGGTCCGAGCAGCACGCAGAACTCTCCCTTTGCCACGGAAAAGTTCATCCCGCGCAGTACTTCCTGACGCGTCTGTCCGCTTCCGAATCCTTTCTTTAAATCTACAATTTCCAAAAACTTCTTTTCTTCTTCTGACATAGAAACTCCCTTTCTTTTTGGTTTTACTTTTCATACTAATATTAGTTTCATCTAACCCTTGGTTCTTTTTTTTTTTAGTCTCCCGCAAAAAGCGAAAGACCCATGCTTCTTTTCTAAACCTTTTGTCCAAACGCGGACGATCTGTAATTCTTTTCCCGACCTTCCGTCAAAACATGCGGACAGCCTACGGTCTGACGAGTCCGTACCAGCCTGCCAGCAGATATTTTACACCTTTTTCCGCAAACCGCAGTGCTTCTTCCTCGTCATCAATGTGCGTTACCATAAATATAAACATATCGATCTGTGAATGGGACATCCAGTGTACAACGCTTTGTTCCACCATCGGCACATGGTAAGCTTTGCACATCGCTTCACAGATAAATGCATTGTGCTCATCCATCTGGTCGACCAACCGGTCCGGCATATGTTCCATGCTTGATCCCTGCGCTTTTGTCAGCACTAAAAAGCACTTCATCCCGGTAGGTGTACAGTTCATGGACAACCTGTGCGACTGCTTCAAAATCGCTGCTGTCATCATGCTCTTTTGCTTTGCCGCTCTCCATCTCCCTGACTTCAAAAGAAAAATGCTCCCGCAGAATTTCATTGAGCCGATCCATAAAATTTCCTACCACCTCACAGAACAGATCGTCCTTGTCCTGAAAGAAAAAATACAGTGCCCCTGTGGTCACCCCCGCCTTCTGGCAGATTCCGCGGAGAGACGCCCCCACAAACCCTTTCTCCATAAATTCTTTTTTTTGGCACATTGGATCAGGTGTATCTTCGTCTCGCTGTCATGTATTTTCTTTCCTGCCATGGTACGCTCCCTGTAAATAAAAATGCAACATAACGTTGTTATGTTAGATAACACCGTTATGTTACATCATTCCCATGTCTATGTCAATAGAAAAACTTATGCATTTTTCTGTTTGTGTTTATCATAAGCAGCAAACATGCCGGCAAGCAGTGTTCCGGAAATAGAATGCCAGGTGCAGGAAACAGCGCAGATGATCGCAGACTCCGGTGTTGCGGAAAACTGTGCGGTCGTTGTGGCAAGGTTTGTTGCCAGTCCCGCATTCTGCATGCCAACTTCGATGGCAATGGTTCTCTTTTGGCGGTATTCATGCCAACAAGTTTTCCTGCTCCATAACCAAGCAGATAACCAAGTCCATTGTGAAGAAAAACAGCTACAAAGATTACAGCTCCGGACTGGAAGAACTTCGCGCCCTGGGAAGATACCACACCACCAACAACACACGCCAGCCCCAGTACTGCCACACCCGGCATAATTTTCTGTAACTCACTGAACATTTTCTTTTTCCCCAGCAGATAGTTTAAAAAGGAAGCCCAGTGCTACCGGAAGAATAACCGTTTCCACAATGGAAACAAGCATTGGCAGTGCCTTGATGGAAATATTGGTTCCGCTTGCCAGAAGAGAAACCATAAGTGGTGTCATGATCGGGGAAAGGATCGTGGATACGGTTGTCATTCCCACGGAAAATGCCACATCTCCACCACAGAGATACGACATGATATTGGATGACACACCACCCGGACAACAACCTACCAGAATGAGTCCCAGTGCAATGCCGGCAGGAAGATGCAGCACTTTCGTCAGTGCGAATGCCAGAAACGGCATAATCAGATACTGTGCCAGTGCACCAACACAGATATCGAATGGTCTCTGTGCCAGAATCTTAAAATCCTGCGTTGTCAGTGTCAGACCCATACTGAACATAATAATACCGATGATGATTGACTGACTTGTAAACTTATTGGAAACCGGATCGGTAAATAACTGATGGTTTACCCATCCCATCATTCCCGGAACGATAAATGTTACTACCGCAATTGCAATTACCACAATTGATGTGTAGTCCGATAACCATTTGCTGAGTTTTGTAGTGCTTTCATAAACTTTTCCTCCTTGGTCTGTTCACTGAAAAACGAATTCAGACATTAAAAAAGCCCCTTCCCAGATACTACTCTGGAAAGGGACGAATAAAATCCGCGTTACCACCCTGATTCCACAGAAAAACTCTGTGACACTTCACATACCAACATATGCTATCCCATAACGGAGGAAACCGGCGAAGTTTACTCACAGTTATCTGCTTTCAGCCCGCTTCTTAGAGAGGATCATCCATATCCGGCTACTACCTGTTCGCACCACCCACAGGCTCTCTGAAAATAACGATAAGATACGATGCTGTTCTCGTCAACGAATTTCGGTGAACAATATTTTCTTTATGTTGCCTATTATAGACTCCTGACAAAATATGTCAAGAGAAAAATTTTCCATCATCTGCTTTTCTGATTGACCTCCACGTTTGTTCTTATGGACATACATTACATCTTTTTCTCTATATGTCCCCACAACTTTCCATCAGTCTTTTTCAAAATGCTGATAATCCTTGGAATGCGTCCAGTCCCCACCCCAGGTAAATCCATATCGGGTAAAAAGCTTGTAACACAGATCATTGTGATCAATCTTGTGCGGAAAATCCCCACTCCGGTCAACATATGCTTCTGCGTTTGCAGGCTCAATCGACAGCTTTCCGTTGACGGTTTTTACATAGGGGTTATAAAGCGTATTGATGTCTACTGCCATGCCCAGACCGTGTTTTGAGATTGTTGTCGTATGGGAAATGAAACGGAAATTAAACGCAGAGGAATTGTTATCGCTCATAGATGCCTCATCATCTGCATCGTATTCATCCACCAGCCGGACTTTTTCAATGGGATATTCCGCCTCATACAACTGCCTGAAAATGGCAAGGACATCCTCTGCAATGGCTTTATTTACCACAAGTTCTCCCTCTTTTGTCTGACCGTCAAACCCCATGTGGAGCACATGAAGATAGCGGAGATCTTCCCGCGGTACGGTACAATCTGCCTTGTATGATTTTCCCTGCATCTTCTCAAAAATATCGTCCGGGATTTTGGAAATATAGAACGCTTCCTCTGTGATACTTTTGTTCATGTTTTGTTTTTTCTCACTCAGTTCTGTCCCTGAAGTCCTGTGATCCTGTTCTTTTTCACTGTTCTCCTCATCCGCAACCTCAGACTTTTTTGTGTTTGATTTTTCCGGATGCCGGATCAGACGGCTTCCGGTTACGACTGCGGCGGCTGCAAGTAACACGGCCGCAGTGATGATCATTCCTTTTTGTTTTTTCACCAGTTTCTCCTTACTGACACGTTTCCCTTTTCTGTAAACATAAAAATTCATCCGCTTCAACATGATAACACCGCTAAGCCTACGCTATTGAAAAAAGTGTCATGTGAAAGCCCGAAGGCCGCATTTCTGCACGGATGAATTGTGTATATTTTAGCACTGATTTTTGGGATTTGCTATATTTTCATAACAAAAAATGCATTGTTCTTTTAATGCACCCTCGAAAATAATCCATCAGAATTCCCTTAATATGATTATACCTTCTGGCATAAGAATTTTCCACCCGTATAATCTCCATATTGTGTGCCTGACAAATGGCATTTTTCTTCCGGTCGCGCTCCTGCACCACCGCATCCTCAAAATGCTCTTTCCCGTCAAGTTCGATTGCCAGAACCGGAAGTTCCTTTTTTCCCTGTTTTTCGTACACAACAAAATCAAAGCGCCCCATATAAAACAGATCATCATATGTCATGTTGTCCTGAAACACCTGCGATATGGCAACTTCTTTGTGGATCACATACTTACTCTGGGAAAGCCAGATATTTTCGAGCGCATGCGTCAGGTTTTCAAGAAACGCATTTTCGGTAGCGGTAGAAAACGGCTGGATGCCAAGTGCACGGGAACTGATATGTTTTTCCGTGATCTCTGACTTCCCGTTGGTTTTGATGTACTGCGCAAGTTCATAAAGATCATCGTCTGCCTGTCCTGCATGCAGACGCTCCAGTTCTTTGCTGTCTGCGAGCAGAACAAGTTTGTCTTTCGCCCGTGAGGTTGCAACATTAATCAGTTCCTTATTGTTTTTCAGCCACTGATAGGTACCGACATTGGTGCGGTCGGACAGTGCCGTGGAAAAAAAGCACCACATCCTTTTCATCTCCCTGAAAAGCATGCACCGTTCCACAGACTAAATTTTCGAGGTGGTTTTCTTTGATCGCCTGCTCGATCAGTGCCCGCTGGTTTACAAACGGTGTGATCACCGCGATACTTTTGTCCGTGTTCTGCTTCGCGTATGCAATGACCTCGTCTGCTTCCGCCGGAGATGTATTTTTGATCCCGGCACGATCGCTTTTTACATCTACATAGACAAGCGGCTCCGGCTCTTTGCTTTTTGAACAGATCTGCAGTTTGGAATTGTAATATTTTTATTGTTAAATCCAATAATCTCTCTGTTGCAGCGGTAATGGCTGCGCAAAAGCACTTCATCACTCACCGCATCACATGCCAGATACGTTTTGTAAATCGAATTCTTTCTGTAATCATATTCTTCTGCCACATGATACCGCCGTCGCAGCTTGCGGTTGATCAGTTCTCCGAGCAGAATAACCGGATTCAGCTGCTGCGGATCTCCCACAAGCATCAGTTTCTCTCCACGGATAATCGGGACAAGAGAGATCGCAACGTTACACTGGCTGGCCTCATCCATAATAGTCATGTCAAACAACGGCTCCGGTTCCCCGAGCTTATGTGCCGATATGCAGGTTGTGATAATGATTGGAAAAACACGCTGCAGCTTCTTTACATTTTCGGATTTCTGCATGTATTTGTTGAATGCCCGCGCCTGTGTCTCTGGATTTTCTCCAGAATCTAAAATCTCCCGCAGTTCCTGATACTTGGGTTCTTCGAGTGACTTGATATAACGCGCAGACGTATAAAATAAATACTGATAAAATTCTTCTTCGTTGCGGTCGAGAAGCTGCAGAGCATCCGAATCGGAAATTTCGCCAATCTGGTGGATTCTCTGATCGAGCTTCTGCATCTGGTATCCCTGCAGGTCCATCTGAAACGGGAGCAGATTCATGGCATTTTTAATATGTTCCTGGTATTCCATGAGATGCGAAAGTGTCTCTTTCCGCTCCTTTAAATCCAGAATTTCCTCATACTCTTTCAGTCTCGCAGAAAGACGTTTTGCACGGTCAACCCGGTCATCCTTGCGCTTATCGAGCGTGGACGTAAATATTTTTACGGTCTGCACCTGATTTCGCAGGCGGTTGATGTAGCTGATTGCAGCTTTAACTTTGTCTATATTCCCAAGCCGCAGTACCGGAAACGGAATGGTCTGTCCATGGTACTCAAGATGCGTCAGTTTCTCAAATACATTGTCGATTGGAACGTTATTGTAGGACGCAAATAAAACGGTCGTATTGTTAAAAAACGCCGTTACTATTGTGTTAATAATCGTATTTGTTTTTCCCGTGCCCGGTGGCCTGTATGTAGGCAAGCGGATATTTCATGGCGTTGTTGATTGCCAGCAGCTGATCCAGATTGATGTTCTGATTGATCAGTGCAATCGGATACGCCTTGGTGCGGCGCGGCCGTTCTAACAATTCCCCGAAGAAGGCTTTGACTGGATAAGTAACCTGCTGCTTTTCAAACATATCAAGTATGGCTTTGTACTCGTCATGCAGATTCAGCACTACATCCATCCCAAGCCCCAGCACATACGGCATATCATCTACGACTGGCTTTTGCCCGCCATGACCGGTAATCGCATCTTTGATTTTTTCCAGATTGTTTTCAAAATCTTCCAGCAGTTCGTACTCGTCCGCATCCAGAAATTTACGCGCATTTTCCGTCTGTCCGTCAATGCCAAACTGTGTGCAGACTGTGATATCTTCATCCGGCTGAAACACTCTGTTTTTCACATCAAGGTTCAGGTTCCGGTATGCCAGAACATACAGCCCCTTCGCCGTGTGAATACTCAATACATTGAGTGCCAGTTTCTTAATTCTTAAATTGGTGCTCTTTTTTCTTTTCGTGAGACAGGGAATACTGGAAATTTGACACGACCTCCTGAAACTGCTGATCGTTAAGTGCATACCGTCCGTTTTTCACACGATCCCCATCAATATAATGGATCAGATCATAATCGGTGATGTAAGGCGTAGTATCCATGCGGTTACATAGTTCCAGATAATTTAGTATTTTCAGATTTGCAGAGCTGGAAAAAATAGTTTTATAACGCTCCGGATGCATCTCGATATCTTCGATCAGCTGCCTGTTTTCCGGACAGTACGTTCCTTCAATGACTTCCGTGGACAGAATGGAATCCACAAAAATTTTGTCATATTCCCCCAGTGTATACATTCCGAGGTGCAGACCATCTACTTTGAGGGTACGTTTTGCCGGATCAAGATCACGGATTCCAATCCAGTATTTTGTAATCTGATCCGCTTTGTTCCGATATTCGATTTTCAGCCACTTTCCCTCATGAATCGCCCGGAAAATGTCCCTGCAAATCTGATTCATACTATGCTCCGTCCTGTTTTACATGATATCTCTATCATTCATTATGATGTTCGGACAGAACCTTTGTCAAGCAAATCCTCAATTCCCCTTGCTGCTCAAAGGATTACTTCTTGTTTCAAAAAACTGATTGTTATCTATGCGTGCGCGGTTTTTGTCGTTGTACATACTGCTCTGCCGGATCGCGGCATTTTCTTTTTCCTGTTCCGGTGTGTTCTCCGCAAAATGTTTTGGTCCTGCGGTAACCGGATCTGCATCCGTTCCTACAAGCATCGCTGATTTATCCGTATAATTTTTGGGTTTCATGACATACCTCCATATTTTTTGTTAGTATGTCCGATTTTTATCCTCTCCACTCCCGTAAGTAAAAGTTTGTAAAACTTTCGTAACCGGTCCATCATCAGATTCTCAAAAAATTCTTTCTTAAATCTTCTTCTAATGGAATATCGTACTCTTTCTCAATTCGTCCGACATCGTTATCCTGCTAACACTAATGGTATATCCATTGATTTCATAACAAAATTCATGTATAATTTTACTATCAAATAAGGAGGTGTTGATATGCCAAAGCAATCAAATCAAGTGCTGATTTACGGAATAATTACAATGAGATTTCTACATTTTGTCATAATTATCCTGAACCAGTTTTCATCACGAAGAATGGAAAAGGCGACCTTGCCGTTAGCATTGAAGCCTACGAAGAACTGACCAGCCGCTTTGAACTTTACAGCCAGATCAAGGAAGGAATGGACGATATTGTCACAGGCAACACATCCAAAATCACACACATTAAGGCAATGTCTGCCAACGGTCTTCTTCATTTCATCAAATGCCATGCAATAAATATACTCTTTCAACTTCTCCTGCTCATACACCGTCAAATCTTCTGCCAAGTTATAACCATCCTTCGTAACAGCGCCCTGCTCCATAGATCTCAAATAACTGGCTGCTCTGTTCATGTAATCTGTGATGGTTTCCTTGTTCTGTTTCAATAAATTCTGTAACTTCATATTCTTGTCCTCCTGGATTTTTAAAATCTGGAGGGCAAGCAAATCCGCCCTGGAAATATGAAACAAACAAAAAGCTCTTCCTCCGACAACTTGCCGGATAGAAAAGCTTCAACTATTTACACGCGAAAAAAGAGACATGAAAACAGACCAGGTTCTATACCGGTTAGTTTCATGCCTCCCAAGGTACGCTCTCACGCCCTAATATCATGCAGGTTATTCAATTATACTTTGTAACTATGAGCCTACACGTAGCATCTATGCTCGTTATCTGCTCTTTTTATCAAATCACCTTCTGTCCACTTCTTGAGAATAAGAACTCTCTTCTCTCGACAATGGTGACACTTGATAACTGTGTTTTGTAAAACTGGTGTGGAGTCATCTCCACTAATTACATGCGCAATCTTAAAAGATTTATTGCAATTTTTACAGTATAAGTCGATCTGTTGCATCTGACACCTCCGAAAAACGATTATTATCTGTTAATCGAGGTTAAAAAAAGGAAAGCTTTGTCAAAACCTCTATTCTATGCATATACCACATCCGTTAATCCTTCGGATGATTGCAGTAATGTTTCCGTTAAGTGCGAAGCATACACCATTACCACACGTCTTCTTTAGCTGATCACGCATATCAAAAGTAAACATATGTTCTTGTAATGGAATACCATTTATGGGACACTATCGCAAGAGATTTTTCAAGTATCTTTAATTATCCTCGATTATATTGATTTATGTGCATCCATATTAACTATGAAATATGAATCAAAAATAAAATAAGCCAGAGCAAACGAACCAAGAGTACTAATTACTCTATATTCACCTGCTCTGGCTAAGTGGTGGCTTGTAGCCCCTATGTACTCAGTAGCACTTATATTAACTTACAAACTTTCGTACTGTTGCTTTGTAGGCAACTTTATGATCAAAATCCCATAACACCATGCGATGGCATTTGTCACAAGGAAGTGAAATCATTCCCTGCGCTGAATAAATATATGCTCGACCTCTGGAGCAATATGGACAATCAATTGTTCCATCTTGCTTCAAGTCATTCAGATTAACAATATAATTTTCCATCCCTTTTACACCCCTTCCACATTATAAGTTCTAAATATAGACTTCTTCCCGCTTATGAGTTTTGATATCAAAGACTGCGAATTTTCTTCTTCAAGATCTATACCAAAGTCATGCAAATACTGCATTAAATTGCCCACAGATACATTTCCTAACTCTTCAAACGAATATGTTAGCCAAAGTTCTCTGTTGTCCATACACTCGACAATAATCTGGTATACTACTTCTTCTCCAAAAAGTGTCTCATACCGACCTTCCTTTTTAGCGTCAGACTTTGATAAAAATGTCACACTTTTTACGTTTTTCAAGAAATAGTCCGATGCCCGCATCCATTCTAAAGATGGCTCACCTTTGTGTTCTTTCCTTAAACTTTGAGCTAATACTAACTCTCCATTCCAACTATAGAGGAATTCATTACCCTCTATAGAAGATCTGACTTGACTATATATATCTCGCTTCGAATTAGCCTCTCCGTTAAATTGCCATTTCCCTCTGGATTTGTAGTAATGCATTACCCTATGAGAAGCAATTTCATTATCAATATAATGAAAGTTGCCCTTTAAGATTCCGAGCTTGTAAAGTACTTCTTGTGTTCCTCCGCACCCCTGTCCAGAATACCCACAAGTAAATCCATTAAACCAATACTCTTCATCATCTGTAATAATAATCAGATGAGGGCATCCGTAAGTTGGATCTTATTCTCTGTACTGACACCATCTACGTTATAAAATCCATAAAGCTTAGCGTCCCATTCTTCAAAGAAAACATAAACTTCTTTTACACTAGCTGGATCAATGTTCAATTCGTAGAATGCTCTTAATCCTTTATCTGTAGATGATCCATATATGGTATGTCCGCCTCTATGAATTTCATATTCTTCGACAATTTTTCTCTCATCAATATCAATCAATATTATCGAAACCATATCATTGATTGTAATTGTCTCAAGTCGCTCTTTTGCTTTATTAAATTCATCTGCATCTGTCAGAATCAAGCTTACTTTAATTCCATTTTTCAATGGAGAATCAATGTATGCTGCCCCAAACAACCATGACAATTTATGCATCAATGGTCTGTGATGTCCTACATATACATCAAACGCCCATTTTGTAACGCCTTCGAATGCATCTGTTTCTATTGAGAAATCCGCTGCGTATCTTAATTCTTTTGTGCTCAAAATGATGTTATCCCGAAAGTTATACTCTACATTGTAATTCGCTTTATAGCCCTTGCTATGCAAATCAAATACCATAATATCTCTGCAAAGCTCTTCGATCATTGCTTGTCTATTCTTAAAGTGCTTTGATGCCTCTTTAACAATCTCAGATGTGTCTTCTGGAACAATACCATCTTCAACTCTAACTTTTGCCAAGCCATGCGCTGAAAGAATCATATCCTCTGTAACTTCACTATTTGGATCAATATTTTCGATAATCTTTGAAATAAGTGAATCTGAATTCGGCTTATTATTTTTCTTGTTGATTAGTCTGGAAAGCGTCGATGTACTTACACCGCAGTCCTTCGCAAAATCATTTAGAGAACGATCTTCTCCTTTTGCCAAAATTGTATAAGCTGATAAGAGCTCCATATTTGGATCACTCACTCTTATGTAATCTGGGAAAGGATTTACTTTCGCTAGCTTCTTCTGTTGCATACAGCTCACCTCCATGCAATAATTATAGCATTGTTGTTGTTGCGTGTTGTCAATGTTCACGCAACATTTTATTTCCACTTTGTAACTTCATGAACATTTGGGATATTCAGCCAATTCATCAAACGCAGTAAATTCGTACCATCTGGTGTAGTTTCTCCGCTTTCCCACTTCTGGTATGTTCGTACATTAGCTCCAATTGCATCCGCAACCTCCTGCTGCTTCAATCCCAAAACGTTTCTATAATTTTTCAGAGCCTCATAATCAAACTCTGTTGCCATCGGTCCTGTGTATGCTCTTACCCAACAATCATCGCCATTCTCTAATTCGCACTGTACATCAAAGGCATCAATCACCGTTTCAGGCGTAATCTGAACATATAAAATTCCTTTCTTTGACTTCTCGCATGTGCAGAATATATTTTTGCATTTTTTATTCTCAAGCTGATCCATTCCATAATTGGATTGCCATCCTCATCACATGGGAAAATTCCAGGGAATTCCAATCGCATATCATTTCGTACAAACATTCCATCTCTTATATCATACAAAATATTATAGATTTCAGGCTCTTTACCTGCTGCTATTAATGCTCGGTTGAATTCCGTAATTAAACGATCTGGCATAATATCCGACTCTAATTTATAGTCATCTCGAATATGAAGATAATCTACCCACATCGTGAATAATCCACTCTCAATATGCCCTGCCTGGTGAAGTGTATAATTAAAAATGTCCTTCAAAGATATTTTCTTTTCATAGAATAAATATCTGAGGTCTTGATAAAAATCTTCAAGCAAATCCAAAGATTTATATACTCCCAGCTGTTGCTCTTGTACCCTCAATTCTCCAAACAACCAATCAAGGCATCCACCATCATGATAATCATCTATATCTGGCATATAAAAATAAAATGGCATTCGATCTATAAATGATTCTTTGTGTAATGGATAATAGCCACTATCCGAGTCCAAGTATCTACTATGCGCTTGTTTGCCTCCAGGTAATGACTTCTTATCTACATAATCGAAAATCTCTGTACCCACCATTTGGTGCATTGAAAGATACTGTAAAAGTTTATCCTTATCGTAATATCTGTCATCTACATACTGATCTATAATTTTTCTCAATTCTGCATTATCCATGATCCTGCCTCCTTATAAGGATATTATATACGCATTTTCTGGGTAATTAAACAGAAAATATTTTCGTAAAAATCAATACATCTTGCACACATTATCATAATTTACCCATTTTTTTCGTGTATTTGGAAAATTCAGCATTAAATCACCCGAACATTGATTCGTATCGATTCCTAAATGAAGCATCCTACAACTGGAGCCGTTTTCTGATGCTTCCTGCAGTAAAAAAGTGATCTCCGCTTTTGCCAGGCTTACACGTCCGGAAAGGGTAAACGTTCTGATTCTGGACGACTCAGTGATCAAGCGTAACCGCAGTAAAAAAAGCAGAACTGCTGGCACGCGTTTATGACCATGTGGAACATAAGTTCCAGAAAGGTTTTACCCTGCTTACGCTTGGCTGGTCAGACGGGTACAGTTTTATCCCGACAGGTTTCAATCTGCTGTCTTCAGCCTCTGAAAACAACCGTTATAATGAAGTTTCAGATAACATTGACCACCGGACAAACAGCTATAAGTTCCGTAAATCAAGTATGATGCATAAAACGGATGCTGCCATCCAGCTTATCCGGAATGCGCTCACTGTCGGAATAAAGGCTGATTATGTTCTTATGGATACCTGGTTTACCACAGAGCCAATGCTTAAAAACATTCTGGATATAGGAATCCATGCAATCGGCATGGTAAAGCAGCTGAAACAACGTTATACCTATAATGGCAGACAATATACGCTTCCAGGGCTGAAAAAATTCGTTGATTTTTCCGGTGCCGGAAATATCTTTGGTTCCCTTATTATTACGACCAAAACCGGGATTCCGGTTAAGATTGTATTTGTACGCATCCGTAATAAAAAAGTGAATGCTTTTTCAAGGCATCAAAATCCTTCCTGAAATTAGGTTCGGGATTCCAGAGCCGTAGTTATGGTGCAATGGTAAGCCATACAACCATTGTATTTACACGATATATCATTCTGGAATGGATCCGCAGAAACCAGAATGACCAGAAAAGTTATGGTGAACTGTTTTTCATGTACTGTGAGGATATCCAGAACATGGATTTAACCAATGCACTGCAGAGCCTTATGGCTCTGTTTGTGGAACATATGTCAACGCTTTCTGCAGATATCACATCTGTACTGAAAAGTAAAGTAACCGAATGGATTGCATCCCAAGCCAGATTTATTCAGGCTTTACTCGAAAGTATCTGCTGGGAAAGTTGAGTTATTAAATTATCTTGATTCAACACACTCTTGATATCGAATCGTACTCTTCCATAGGCTGATGTTTCTGTAACAAGCTCACCTTTTGGATTTCTCACACTTCCCACCGATCCAATGGAAACAGTCCTGTTTCCTCCTGGCTCGTTGTAGCTTGTAACCTTTACTATTCCCTCTTCTATCTCGTAACAAATGTACTGATCAAAGGAAAAATTGTAATACATCCCTGTTGCTCCTTACATTAAGTACTTGGGGCAAAAATAAAGCTGATTACAAAAAATGCGAAAAAATCTCCAAAAACTTTTTTCGTTCTTGGAGATTCCTTGATTTTGTTAGAGTTTTAGCCTGTTTTCTAGCAAATTACTTTATTCTGTTTTTCTTCTTGTACCATTCCCTACCCCCTAGCCCCTATGCCCGAACTCCCAAGGGGGGAACACTAAGTATTTAGATACAATTTTAAAACGGCACACGCGTGTGCCGTTTTATTCACACTCATATTTTTTATGATCCTTGCCTCAATATCTTCTGCTGTTGGTAATGCTTCTTGCAGCTCATTTGGAAGATCATCAAATAACTTGTATTCGCTAACACCAATCGGCTTAGTCATATCTTTTTTAAAGCATACTCTGCTACTAACCGATTCTCATTTTTACACAAAATAAGTCCCACTGATGGATTGTCCAACTCACTCTTAACTTCGTTATCCAATGCTGATAAATAAAAATTCATCTTACCCGCCATTTCTGGTGTGAACTCTCCTGTTTTTAAATCAACAGCTACAAAACAATGCAATTTAAAATTGTAAAAAGGAGATCTATGTAAAAATCCCTTTCCCCAACATTCAATTCATATTGCTCCCCAACAAACGCAAATCCCGTTCCAAGTTCTAATAAAAGCTTTCTCACATTGGCAACAAGTTCCGATTCAATATCCCTCTCAATCATTCCTTCCCTAAATCTTACAAAGTCAAAGATATATGGATCTTTCATTGTCTGTAAAGCAAGTTCACTCTGTTCACTTGGCAATACCCCATTAAAATTTTGCAGCTTAGGAGTCTCAACTTGTCTGGAATATAAATCATAATCCAGTTGCATTTTTAGTGTATTATGTGACCATCCGTTCTGAATGGTCTTCTCCGCATACCAAATATATGCCTCCTTGGTCTTTGCCTTACCCATAAGTGCTTTGTGATGATACCAAGTTATTCCTGCCAATCCATATTCATCAATATCATCTTCTTCAAATATTGATGCAAATTTTTTTCATATCTCTTAAATTTCGAACCGAATAACCTGTTGAATCTGGAAATTCACTTTTAATATCTTTTGACAGATTATCTAAAAATTTTGTTCCCCAATTATTATTTTCATTGATAAATGTACCGATTCTCCAGTTTCTATGCAACAATGTTAAATTTGCATCTACCACAACTTTATATTGACTCGTTTTAATGCAATCTATAATTTTATGAAATAGTTCTAAGTACTCATCATTATTTATCAGCATACAATTCCTCCTATTGTAATTCGGCACATGCGTGTGCCGAATTGAAAAACACAAAAATTCTATATTACCTAATAATTTAATTGTTCTGCATTAACAAACCACTCTGGCTTAATCTCAGCATCGTCAGATAATCTCAAAATTAAATTATCATCACAAACAAATGATCCATCTCTCCAATTATCATATAACCTTAATATTGCCTTTTCAAGAAATACCCTAGTTTTTTCTTGTATTGAATCAGGTGGATAATTCATGTCAAATATCACTTCAGAAAGCGGAATTAAATATTCAATGCAATAATACTTACTATTTTCATAATACTCTCTTGCCATTCCATCAATATTTAAAAGCCATTCTATATTTTGAACCAATTCTGGGCAATATGCTAGAGTTGAAAAATAAGAATTTTGTTCCAAATGTGATCTAAATACAAATCCATTAACACAAAAATCTTGCACTTTATTATAGCTTAGCCTAGATCTAAGATAGTACATATTCCCTCTATCATATAAATACTCATTATGAAGTGGTTGTATCATTCCCTTGTAATACATATCTATATGCCCTTCATTATCTGTAAAAGTCACTTTATATTTGCGGAAGAACATAGATAATGGCGAGCTCTCCAATAATAATTGTTTCAAGTTCTGATTTACATGAATGTCTGTGCCATCTAGTCTTCGTGCAAATGGTACATTTGTATATATTCGAGTTCCTCGTCCACAATATAATCTGACAAAAAATCCTCAACCCATTTCCAAGGTTCTTTTTCTGTATCCGAATATATGGAATCAAACATTTGTATCATGTCGCCCTTTGTAATATTTAATACTTTCATCACACCTTGATTTAGCGATTCCATATTTCTCGCATCTATATATTTCAATTTTTTACCTAATCCTTGTTTTTACCTAATTATACCACGCATTCTATATATCGGACAGTAAAAGGAGCAGCTTATACTGCCCCTCTATTACCTTCCTCTGTGTCTTCTCATTGGCACATTTTCCTGTTCAAGATTTTCTAATGCCTTCTCAAAGGAATTCACCAGATTATCAACCATCACATGTATTGGTAACATCAACATAATCCTATGCAGCAGCTTCATCAAAATATACTATTTTTAGGAACTCTGTTTTCTCAATGTTATTATTTTTCAATTTCTCTGCTTACTATTTCTGTTCCTCGCACAATTTCTGATACCTTTTCATCAGTTCTGCGACACAGGCAGCTTCGCTTTTATAAGCTTCACTGCCTTTTGTGAATCCGTATGCCTGCATGACTGCCATATCATTCTGGCGATGTGCTTTTCGCAGTTCCGGCGGCATGGTCAGTTCATCATAAAGATCTGCAAGGCTGCTATCCGGATATAATGCTCTGGCATCAAGGATTGCCTGTGCAGTCTGTTCGATTTTTTTCCGTTGCTGATCGGTCGGCTCTGGCCATGGAAATGTATTATATACCACATTACTTGCATAACTATAATCGCTCTTTAATCTGCCACAAACTGTTCGCATCCACGCCATATGAACATTCGATGTCAATACACCAAAAAGATACAGAGAAATGTCCGGTATCAAAAACAATTTACTTCCAGCAATAACATCAGCATCGATTACTTCCATCGGAATATATCTTCGATTTTGTGAAGATACTTTCGGTAATGCTAACGCCGGATTTATTCTGTCTTCGCTATAATATCGGAGTCGAACTGGAAATGTCGGCTTGTCAGCATAATGATTAGTATCAGGACTTGGACAACTTAATCGAAATTCACGAACGTTCTTTACACGTTCCATAATTTTAGGATATTTTTTAACTCCGATGGCAATATATCTTTCAGCCAAAGGCAATATCTCGATTTTCTCGCAATAAAATCTTTTCCCATCATATAAGGATGTATATATTTTTCCGCCTGCGGCTCATTTTGTAGAAATGTATTTTTTCATCTTCCGTCATAACATAGTTTCCATCGTCTTTCATCTCACAGCCAATATACATTTTAGGTACATCAGAAATTGGCGTTTTTCTACTTACAATGAAAACATTATCCGCATCAACAAGATATGGATTTATATTTTTTTGCTAATGTCATTCTTCCATCAGAGAATATTTTCTTTACATTTCCACCCACCTGGCTAAATCCGACTATTACGCAATGTACATGTGCCTTTAAACTAGCTTGCTATCCCACTGAAAAGTTCTATGTGCAAAATCAATTTTCACACCTGCTTTAAAAAGTGGTTCCCATAAATTTGCAACTTGTTCACCCTGACATATTGAATTGGTAGAAACATAGGCACAATGTATCAACGTATTATTAATAAAATCTGCGGCTTTCTTATACCAGCAAGAAACGTAGTCCAAGGTTCCATAGTTTTTCCAATCTGATAAAACTAATTTTGCATCCTTTTTCTGCTCAGTGTTCATATTTTTAGTTCCTACAAATGGTGGGTTACCCATGATATAAGATAGCTGCATTTTAGGAACAATACTTTCCCAGTCCAGTTTTAGTGCATTGCCTTCTACAATAAATGCATTGGTCGTCAACGGCAGAAAATCAAGATTCATATGAACGATATCTTCTGTCTCTTTCATCATCTGAGATTCTGCAATCCACAATGCAGTCTTGGCAACTGTAACAGCAAAATCATTAATCTCAATTCCATAAAACTGATCAATAGAAACATGAATCGGGGAAGATTCATTAAAGCCAAAAAAAGTAATCTGTCCTCTCTGCAATTCTTTTTATGACTTCATTCTCCAATCTCCGGATACTGATATATGTCTCTGTAAGGAAGTTTCCACTTCCCGATGCCGGATCAAGCCACCGGAGATTTGCCAACTTCGTCTGGAAATCTCTCAGCTTTTTATCTTTTGTTCTCTGAACGGTTATCTGCTGAATTTCTTTCAGCTTATTTTTCAATTCGTCCAAAAACAGCGGATCAATGACTTTATGAATATTTTCAATGCTGGTGTAGTGCATACCGCCGGAGCGTCTTGTCTCTGGATTCAACGTACTCTCAAACACAGCACCAAATATAGTCGGACTGATTTCTGACCAGTCAAAATCTGCTGATGCTTTCTCTAACAATAAATTCCTGATTTCATCTGTAAACGGTGGAATCTCAATATCTTCATTTGCAAAAAGTCCACCATTCACATACGGAAAAGCTGCAAGCTGCGGGTTATCATCTTTCAGATAAGGATCTCTGTCCTCCAGCTTTGTATCAAGAATCTGGAAAAGTTCAATCATCGCTTTTCTCATTTTTCTTGCATCAAATTCTTCCAGATAATCATGGAACATGCCATGCTGGCCAAAAATGCCCGCATCCTCTGCATAAAGACAGAATACCATTCTGACACAAAGGATATTCAGGCTTTTCATTGCACGCTCTGTTGTTGGATCGACATATTGTTTTGCCAGTGCATCATACAGCAGCCCTACAATCTCACCTGCGGCAATGGAAACTTCCATTTCTCTCTGAAGATTTGTGTTTTCCTCGTCCACAAGGAACTGTAACCGATAATATTCTTTTTCCAGATTCTCCAACTGGATAATCTCCGGATCACCGCCCGGCTTTTCCATGTCATAAATATAAAATGACTGAAAATTGCTGGTTACAATCCATCTTGGTCTTTTGAATATGGCAGTTCAGAAGAATATCTTTTTGCCTGTTCAAAGGTGTCAGCATAGAACCATCAGACTGCCGGATAGCAGCCGTCAGGCTCTTGTTGATACTTTTCTGTTCAATCATGACATGAGTTTTCTCAATATACCCGTCAATAAAACTGGCGTGATCAAGATGTACCTGATCCTCAAAGGAAATAAACTGTGATATTTCAGTTACGCCAAATACCGTTGTCAGAAGCTCCACCCAGAAAATCTGGCTATCTCCCTTTTCATATCCACGATCTTTCCAGTTTTTTGCAAATGCTTTCGCTGCTGCTCTTTGTTGTGCATCTGTCATTGTGGCACCCTCCTGTTACTTTTCATCTGTAAACTCCATCATCTCATCAACGGTGCAGTCCAACTTCTTGCAGATTTTCTCAATCGTTTCCATTGAGACATACTGATTTTTCCCATTCGAGCAAGAATATTACCTCTGATCCCGGTAAGGTACCGCATCTCTATCCGCTTCATATTTTTATCTATGAGCATTTTCCATAATCTGTTATAACTTACGCCCATAAACGCCTCCATATTTTTCATCTAAACATATTTTGATTATATCACGATTTCGTTAGGTTAAATACCTGTAATTTTTGATATCTTCACAAAACGGAAAAGAGGCTGTCCTGACACAAGACAACCTCTCCAACCATTTACTTCGGTTAGTCAAATGGAAGCTCACCATCTGGTACTTCCATGAATCCGTCTTTATCTCCTAAAATGAAATTTTAAATTCCACTGCCCCACAGGGCGGTAGAATTTAGTCCTGCACAGTAGATATTTACTCTTTCATACATCAGTGTTATTGTAAAAGTTCCTTCTGACAGCAGTAGAAGGAGAATTATCATGAGTAAATATATCCCTGGAAACCAGAAACATCTAACACTTAATGACCGTATCTACATCGAAAACGAATTATCCAAAGGTGCGACTTTTAAAGACATTGCGGCATTCCTTTGTAAAGATCCTACAACTATCTCAAAAGAGGTTAAATCACGACGCCTTTCTGACTGGTACCACAAAGGAACTTTCTACAATGCCAAAAACTTTTGTATACACCGCTATCACTGTAAAAAAACAAATGCCTGTGGAAAAATCATGCTCTGCGGTATTAAATGTACATCCTGTCCAACCTGCAACCAAACCTGTAAGGATTTCGAAAAGGAACGGTGCTGCAGACTTGATAAGGCGCCTTATGTATGTAATGGCTGTCCAATGAAAATCAATCATTGTACCATTGCCCATAAATACCGCTATGATGCCCGTTTTGCCGACCGTAAGTACCGCGAATTATTAAGTAGTTCCCGTGCCGGAATAAATATGGCCCGGCATCAGCTGCACCAAAAAGACCAGATTGTTACTCCGTTGATCGCACAGGGACAGTCACCCTATCAGATCCTGATCAATCATCCGGAACTGGATATGTCTGTCCGCTCCATGTACACATACATCGATAAGGGACTGTTCACAGCCAGAAATGTGGATCTGAAAAGGCAGGCAAAATTCAAACCAAGAAAGTGCCACAAAACACAGATCAAAGACCGCGAAGTATTTACCAACAGAACCTATGCAGACTTCTGTTCTTTGGAATTAAATTCTTATGTACAAATGGAAATTTCGATAAGCTAGCTTAATTATAACAGAAAGCAGGAGATTTATAAACTGCTCCTTTCTCGCTTTTCTTATATAATAGTCCTATAAAAGCATATGTCAATAATATTATTGACATATGCCTTTTATAAATCACCTTATAGTATTACTTATTTTCATTATTTTTTTAATTTACAGATACCCTGCGTCATTGTTCCCATTGGGCAGAATGTACACCAGGTTTTCTACAGTACTATGGGATTGTCCGACCACCTACCATTCATTTGAAATCCTCCGTTTTCAGTTGCAACTTCATACTCTTCTTCGAGACATGGCAGGTTCTCCCCAGTTGATGTGTATTCACAATGTAAAACATGATTGGTTCTCTGACTCCGCAGTGCCACATAACACTCGCCATATCGCATTACATGATATTGTCTTCCGCACCAGTTAAGACGTCGACCGACTGAAGTTAACGTTTCGAAGCTCAATCACTATTCAACCCTGCTTTCTTGCTGTCTACGCTTGTCAGATGCCGTTACCGGCATCATCCCAAGACTCGCTATTATCTGGTTGGCTAAACCTTGGATAAACCGGAATCCCACCGGCTTGACTACACACCCTTAGCTGGGCGCACAACTGGAAGTTAACCAATTCATTGTCTTGAAACATCAATCGCACTCTATTCAATCAACATATCAGATATTGATATCCTTCCATTTTCACCGAAATCATTCTCTGTCTTTTCAAAATCATAAATCAAAAGTTCAGGTTTATTTCTAACACATTCTTTTATACACTGACCCGATTTTCCAAGGACCATTGTCGGAGCCGTTTGAAATGGTGAAATAGCATTTACAGAAATAGTGGTAGTAACATTTTCAACTGCTCGAGTTTGTAAGTGTCCTTTAATCATGTTATATCTTTCGTTATCATCTATATCTGCTACATCATAAAATAGAACGATTTATATCTGTATTTCTTTTGTATAGTTCTCGAAAGAATTCAGGAAATCTGATTTCAAAACAAATTCTTATTCCAAATTTTATCCCTTCCATTTCAAATATTCCATTGTTACTGCCTTTTGTGAAATTATCCTTATCCCATCCCCACAAGGCACGCTTATCATAGAACTCAATTTGACTATTAGGCTGAAACAACATTGCTCTATTGTATATTTCTTTTTCTTTAAATATAGTTCCAATAATAAAGGAAATGTCATTTTGTTAGCTATTGATTGAAGTTTATCACACATTATCTGAACAAGATTAAAATCAACACATGACGCATTAGATATATTTCTCGGAGGATACCCTGTTAATGAACATTCTGGAAATATAAGCAACCGAACATTTTCAGTTTTTGCGATATATATTGCTTTTTCTATTTCTTTATAATTCTCACTAATATTTCCAGATACAGCAAATTGATACGCAGCAATTCTCATTTAACAATCATCTCTCTCTACAAATAACGATTGAACAAAATCGCTGCGCGATGGTCTGCCAAGGCTGTGGCGCAGTTTTATTTTTATTAAAAAAGCAGTGGAATTACTTTCCATAATCCGTTATTGTTAAGTTACCACACGAAACAACTGAACTAAGAAAGTTCCACTGCCTATGATAAGAATAACATTTTCCAGTCTCTTCCGCAATCGGAATTATGACGCTAATGCACCTCCGAATAGGTAGATGTAATTATTAACACTACTTATTCTGGAGGTTTTATTATGTATAAAGATATTATAATCCATATACATCAATGCTCGCAACTGATCTCTCCTATTATAAATCACTGCAATAACTTGTACTTTAGAATTTTCTTCATCCACCCAATAATATATTAGGAAATTTTTTACAATAATCTTTCGCACTCCTTCATGCTTCCAAGGCTCCTCTTCTATAAGCGCATATTTCTTCGGCATAAAAGATAATGCAGCGATTGCATCACGCATTTTATCAAGCAACTTATTGGCAGCCTCTGGCGATAGAAGTTCCGCAGAAATATAATGCACAATCTCTTTCATTTGTGCCATCGCTTGTCGAGTTACCTTTACTTCGTACTTTTTATCCATACACATTAAATCTCCGCTTTTAACTGGTTAAATGCATCATCCATAGCCAAAGAGTCATCTGCCTTTGCCTGCGCAAGACCAGTCTGCATAATGGTATCAAATTCCTCTTTTGATAATGCATCTCTAGTTGTCAAAGTACTCGGGATTTCTAATGAGAAAGGGACTCCTCTCATAATAACCTGTCTATATGCCATGTCAATAAATACTGATACCGGAATCCCCAACTTTTCTAATATAGCCTCTGCGTGTTCTTTGATCTCCGGTTGAATACGTGCTGTTACATTAGCTGTTTTAACTGCCATAGTCCATATCCTCCTATCTATCTGTAATGTACCACGTTGTATAGTATTTTGCAATACCGATTTAATTAGTTATTTTTTCACTATTTGCAGCAGTCCTCCTTACACTATCCACGACTTACCGGAACTACCAAACTTCCATAATTCGTGCTTACTCCATTTATGTATCCATCAAATTTTTCCATTCCTTCCTATAATTTCAAGCCCCAAATCATTGATTTTTGGACTTTTTCTTTAAACAGTTACCTCATAACAAATGCTAAAGTGCATGAACATTCATTGTATCAAGTACTGAATAGCTGAAAACAGGTACACCAAATAAAGCATCCATCTGTAGAATATAAAATCTTACAAGGTATATCTGTAATGGCTCCTTCATATTTATCATATTGTCCATCTGTTAACCCTACTTTATTAAATGACATTTGTGGGTTCATATACAACTTATATTCATCATACAAACATTTATTATATTCAGGCTTCGATATTCTTATCAACAGCAACAATTATTCTCTCATATTACACCTTCTTTTCTGATTACGAAGTAGCACCTTTTATTACGCATTCAATAAAAAACCTCACCAGTATTTTCTACCAGTGAGGTTATTATATCATATCGCCACTTCCATAAGCATCAAATCTGCTCATTCTCTGCATCGTTTGGCGTAAAATTGGCGTATTTTTGCAATTTTACAAATTTCCACCAATAAGGTACATCACGTTTTTAATAGAGCTTTGCACCTGCTGGAATATGGTTATCAACCATAAGAAGATGAAGCTCTTCATCCTCAGAATCCTTAAGGTTGTTTACTGCTGAAAGTAACATACCGCAAGATTCAATTCCCATCATCTTTCTTGGTGGAAGATTGGTAATGGCGATAAGTGTCTTTCCAACAAGCTCTTCTGGCTCATAATAAGCGTGGATTCCGCTTAAAATAGTGCGGTCTGTGCCTGTTCCGTCATCTAAAGTAAACTGTAATAATTTCTTTGACTTAGGAACTGCTACACACTCTTTTACCTTAACAGCTCTGAAATCTGACTTGCTGAATGTATCAAAGTCTACTTCTTCCTCAAATAAAGGTTCAATCTTTACATTAGAGAAATCAATCTTCTCTGGCTCAGCTTTTACCTCTTCTGAAGGCTTAGAACTTACGCCATTTTCAGCCTTTACGCCACCGATGCTCTTCATTGTCGGGAACAGCAGTACGTCACGGATTGCCTGACTGTCTGTCAGTAACATTACCAGACGGTCAATTCCGTATCCGATACCACCTGTAGGCGGCATACCGATCTCCAGTGCATTCAGGAAATCTTCATCGGTGTGTTCTGCTTCGTCATCACCGGCTGCGGCACTGGCATCCTGTGCAGCGAAACGCTCACGCTGATCAATCGGATCATTTAACTCGGAGTATGCGTTACACATCTCCCACGTATTGCAGAATAACTCGAAACGCTCTACCTTGGTAGGATCGCTTGGTTTCTTCTTGGTCAGTGGAGAAATTTCGATCGGGTGATCCATGATAAAGGTCGGCTGGATCAGTTCCTTCTCGCAGTATTCCTCAAAGAAGAGGTTGATGATATCACCCTTCTTGTGACGCTCTTCGTATGCAATATGATGCTTGTCAGCAAGCTTCTTTGCTGCTGCATCATCCGGTACCTGATCGAAATCAATTCCGGTATATTTCTTGATGGCATCGTTCATCGTCAGACGTGCGAATGGCTTTCCAAGGTCAATTTCTACACCATTGTAAGAGATCTTTGTAGATCCGCATACTTTTTCGGCAAGGTAACGGAACATGGATTCGGTCAGTTCCATCATACCTTCGTAGTCGGTGTATGCCTGATACAGCTCCATCAGGGTAAATTCGGGGTTATGTCTGGTGTCCAGTCCCTCGTTACGGAATACACGGCCGATCTCATAGACACGCTCCAGGCCGCCGACGATCAGTCTCTTTAAGTAAAGCTCCAGAGAAATACGAAGCTTTACATCCTCATCTAATGCATTGTAATGCGTCTCGAACGGTCTTGCAGCCGCACCGCCTGCGTTTGCAACAAGCATCGGAGTCTCTACTTCCATAAAATCACGGTCTGCTAAGAAGTTACGGATCTCCTTTAAAATCTTGGAGCGCTTTACAAATACTTCCTTGCTCTCCTGATTCATGATCAGATCAATGTATCTCTGACGGTAACGCATATCCGTGTCGGTCAGTCCATGGAATTTCTCCGGAAGGATCTGCAAAGATTTGGAAAGCAGTGTCATCTCCTCCGCATGGATGGAGATTTCTCCTGTCTTTGTGCGGAATGCGTATCCCTTAACACCCCAGATATCTCCGATATCGGATTTCTTAAAGGTTGCATACAGATCTTCTCCGATTGCGTCACGCGCAACATAGATTTGGATGCTTCCCTTGAGATCCTGAATGTTTGCGAAAGATGCTTTTCCCATGACGCGCTTGAACATCATACGTCCTGCGATGGATACGTGGACCGGATCGGCATCCATGATGCTTCTTCTCTCCTCATAATCTGCTTTGACTGCCTCTCTTGCAGCTGCCTCGTCCATACCATCGGTATTAACTGCCGGTCTGCCTGCCAGGAGTTTCTCTTCGTGTGCATTGTAAAGATCCTTCACATCTGATGTGTGATGGGTTACGTCATATTTGGTAATCTGAAACGGATCCTGTCCCGCTTCCTGCAGATTTGCAAGCTTTTCACGGCGCACCTTTAACAGCTGGTTGACATCCTGCTGCTGTCCGCCCTGCTTTCCGTTATTCTGTCCTGCCATTTTCATTTCCTCTCTTAATCTACGGTTGATCTCTGGATCTCGAGTACCTTGTAAGATAACTCTCCAGCCTGTGTCTCTACGGTAATGGTATCGCCTACTTTTTTACCTAACAGTGCGCGGCCTACCGGTGATTCATTACTGATCTTTCCCTTTAAGCTGTTTGCCTCTGTGGAACCAACAATCTTGTACTCTAACTCATCGTTGAACTCGCAGTCGAGAATCTTTACCTTACATCCGATGCTGATCTTCTCCAGATCGACCTCTTCCTCAACAACGACTTCGGCACTCTTTAAGATCTTTTCGATCTCCTCGATACGCGCCTCGATGTCTCTCTGCTCGTCCTTTGCTGCATCGTATTCTGCGTTCTCGGACAAGTCACCCTGCTCACGGGCTTCTTTGATCTTCTGAGCAACTTCCTTACGCTTTACAACTTTGAGATTCTGCAGTTCGTCTTCGAGCTTTTTCAGACCTTCATAGGTCAAGATATTTTTCTTATCCATTTGATTTACCCCTGATTCTATATTTTTTTATATGCAGCTTTCTGAAAAAAGCGCATAAATAATCCACAATAACCTAGGTATTATAGCGAATTGTCCACATTCTGTCAAGATATTCTCCTTCAAACCGGACTGTCGCTCATCCGTGAAGTTACCTCCCGCCCCACACCGTGTCCACCCAGCAGCCTGAACAGCAATTCCGTGAACATCGACACAGCTTTCTATACATCAGACGAAATACTCCATCAATAGTGTCTCCAGCTGTTCGTAATTTTCCACCTGGTTGATTGCCACACGCAGCCGTGCCCCATGCGGATATCCCGCGGTGTACCATGCCGCATGCTTGCGGATCTCACGGATACCGATATATTCACCTTTAAACTCCAGCATCATCCGGGCATGACGCAGAATCATCTGTGCCACCTCCGATGCCGGCGGCTTCGACAGATGCTCCCCTGTTTCAAAATAATGCAGGATCTGACGGAAAATCCAGGGATTTCCCTGTGCCCCCTTGCAATCATGAAGCCATCACATCCGGTCTGTTCTTCCATGGCAATCACATCCTCCGCCGTAAGCAGATCTCCGTTTCCGATGACCGGAATGGATACTGCCTCTTTCACCTGACGTATGATATCCCAGTCCGCTTTTCCAGAATAGAACTGCTCTCTGGTCTGTCCATGCACGGCAACTGCTGCCGCACCGGAGGCTTCCGCAATCTTTGCCATCTCCACGGCATTGATATGATCGTCGTCAAAGCCTTTGCGGATTTTTACCGTCACAGGTTTTTTGATCGCTTTTGCCGTTTTCTCAATGATCTCGCCTGCAAGTTTTGGATTTTTCATGAGCGCGGAGCCGTCCCCGTTGTTCACAATCTTTGGCACTGGGCAGCCCATATTCAGGTCAAGAATATCAAATGGGCGATCCTCAATCTGATGTGCAATCTCTGCAATAATATCCGGATCTGATCCAAACAACTGCAAAGACACCGGGTTTTCCCGCGGATCAATCGTCAGAAGTGTCTGTGTATTACGGTTTTTATAGAGAATTGCCTTGGCACTGACCATTTCCATGCATAAAAGCCTGCCCCCTGCTCTTTGCACAGCAAGCGAAATGGCAGGTCGCTTACACCTGCCATAGGAGCTAATATTAAATTGTTTGGCAGTGTCACACTGCCGATCTGAAGTGATCTGATCATAACTATTTTATTTTCCGATTCTGTTTTTTATACACAAGATTGATCCCTTTTAACGTCAGGTTCGGATCGTAAATATCCACAGCATCCGTCTCATTGGCAATGATGCGGCCAAGTCCTCCGGTTACAACGGTTTTGATATTTTCGAGTCCGACTTCCGCTTTCACGCGGTTGATGATATATTCGGTCTGTCCGATCTGCCCGTAGACAAGTCCCGCCTGCATACTTGTGATCGTGTCTTTTCCGAGAATTGATGCTGGCTTTTTGATCTCGATCTCCGGAAGTTTTGCAGCATCTTCCCACAAGGCTTTTGCCGAAATCCGGATTCCGGGTGCTGTGATCCCTCCCTGAAAGGCTCCGCTTTCATCCACATAATCATAGGTTGTGGCGGTACCGAAATCAATGACAAGCACCGGACCTCCGTATATTTCATATGCCCCGACTGCATCCACAATACGGTCAGCTCCGATCTGCTGCGGATTCGGTGTCACGATGCGGATTCCCGTTTTGATGCCCGCCTCCACCACGATCGGTGTGATATGGAAATATTTGACAAGTCCGCCCCTCAGGGAATGCATCACATTCGGCACAACGGAACAGATGATGGCATCCTTAATTTCTGTCGGATGAATATCGTTCTGCTCCAGCAGATTCAAAAGCATCATGCCGTACTCATCCGATGTCCGTGGCATTTTTGTCGTAATACGAAAACTTGCGGCGATCTCATCGCCCTGAAACACCCCGCAGGTAATATTCGTATTTCCAACATCTATGGTTAATATCATTTGTCTTCCTCCTCGTCCAGTGCCTCTAAGCCCTCGCCCAGATACAGAACTTTGTAATACATCTCAAGTGCTTCCAGCAATTCCCTTTTTCGTTGCGCAGCTGCTTGATTTTCAGCACGCTTCCGATCTCATCATAGCAGAAATCGCCCTCTTTACAGGAAGTGCGAAGTTCCAGATTTCCCGCTTCATCATATACCAGCTCCAATACTCCGCCGATATCCTCGGTGTACATGACGCACATGATTTTTAACTCGTCACGGATGGACTGCGGAAGTCCGTTGAAGTTTTCATTCAAATAAAATTTTTTCTGGTATTCGTTGGATACGAACAATACTACCTCATTTGCCTCTTTAGACATATCCATAGATTCCTCTCACGGAGACTTCTCCGGAAGACACCAGTTTTCTTGACTCCCAGGTGTCTACGATCAGTTCTCCCTTTTTGTAATTCCCATAGCCTTTCCCTCAAATGGCTCCTTCGGGTCCAGCACGCGCACCTGCCGGCCACGGTTCACAAGCAGCTGATCGTACTCTTCCTGTAATGCTGACAGATCCTCGGTTTGCAGATAGATGGCATATAACCGCTCAAATTCTTCCAGAAATGCCTCTATCAGATCTGCACGGTGCACACGTTTTCCGCACTCCAGCAGCAGGGAACCTGCATGATCCTGCAATTCTTCCGGGAAGCTCTCATTGTGCACATTGATCCCGATTCCGATCACTATATGGTTGATATAGTCAAACTGCGCACTCATTTCCGTGAGAATCCCACAGATCTTCTTACCATTTATGACAATATCATTCGGCCATTTGATCAAAGCCTCTGCTCCCGTCACCCGGTGCATTGCATTTGCCACTGCCATCGCTGTCACGAGGGTCAGCATGGATGCATGGTTCGGATTGATGTCCGGTTTGAGCATGAGTGTCATATAAATTCCCGTTCCCGGAAGGGAATCCCATGACCGTCCGCGACGTCCTTTTCCCGCAGTCTGCTGGTATCTGCTACCACAAAAGTTCCGGACGGATGTCCTTCTTCTGCCAGTTCTTTTGCTTTCGTATTCGTGGAATCAATCTTGTCAAAATAATACGTTTCCGCGCCTGCCTTCGGTCTTTCGGATGCTTGCCAGCTCCACTTCGTCCATACGGTCCGGCACAGATACCAGATGATATCCCTTATTCTGCACCGCCTCAATCTCATAACCGGCCTCTTTCAGCTGATTAATTGCCTTCCAGACAGCGGTCCGGGATACGCCAAACTGATTGCACAGCTCCTGACCGGACACATATCCGTCCGTCTCACGGAGCAGTCTTAAAATTTCTGCTTTCATAATCATACTTTCCATTCACAAAAATATGTAAACGTTTTTTCTTAGTCAGATAACGTTGCCTTCATGATCGCCTTGATGGAATGCATACGGTTCTCAGCTTCATCGAAGACAACGGAGCGCTCACTTTCAAATACCTCATCGGTCACTTCCAGCTCGGATAATCCAAACTTTTCATAAACCTGTTTTCCGATCTTGGTCTTTAAATCATGGAATGCCGGCAGACAATGCATGAAGATCGCGCTGTCCTTTGCATTTTTGAATGCATCGGCATTGACCTGATACGGTTTCAGGTCTTTAATACGTTCTGCCCATACTTCATCCGGCTCACCCATGGATACCCATACATCTGTATAAATGACATCAGCATCCCTGGTTGCTTCCGCAACACTGTCTGTCAGTGTGATGGTTGCTCCTGTCGTAGATGCCACGTCCACACAATAATCCACAAGCTTCTTGTCCGGATAATATTTTGGATTGGTGCAGGCAACAAAATGCATACCGAGCTTTGCGCAGGTCACCATCAGGGAATTGCCCATATTGTAGCGGGCGTCGCCCATGTATACAAACTTCACACCCTTAAGTTTTCCAAGATGCTCCTTGATGGTAAGCATATCGGCAATCATCTGTGTCGGATGGGATTCATTGGTCAGTCCGTTCCACACCGGAACCCCTGCGTATTTTGCCAGTTCCTCCACAATGTCCTGTCCGTATCCGCGGTACTCGATACCGTCAAACATGCGTCCAAGAACCCGGGCCGTATCCGGAATACTTTCCTTTTTTCCAATCTGGGAACCGCTCGGATCAAGATATGTCACATGCATACCCAGATCATGTGCGGCTACCTCGAAAAGAGCATCGGGTTCTTGTACTTGTCTTCTCGAAAATCAGTGCAATATTTTTTCCAACCAGACTGTCATGCATGATTCCCTGATGTTTCTTCTCTTTCAGCTCTGCGGACAGATCCACAAGATACAGAATCTCCTCCGGTGTAAAATCCATCATTTTTAACAAATTACGTCCCTTTAATGTCATTACTCTTCCTCCTTAAGTGTACGTTGAAAACATTTTACTCCATTTGCCGGAATTTTACAACAATGGTATGGAAAATTGACCGATGAAAAAAAGGAGCTCTGCCTTTCGACAAAGCTCCTGGATTTTTAAGTTTAATAAAATACAATCGGTCCTACAACCGTTCCCGCATGACCGCTGGATGCCAATTTGAAGTATTTTGCTCCACCTGTCGGATCACTGCCGTTTAATGCGGCTCTCGCTGCCTGTCTGGCGCTTGCGCTGACACCGCTGGCAAGTCTTGCTTCAAGTCTGCCGGAAGATGCCGGTCAAACTGACCTCTCTGATAGATAACTCCGTAGATAGAGTTTGCAAATCCGCCGCTTCTCACACGATTAACTACAACCGCTCCAACCGCTGTCATACACTGTACGCTGGTTCCTCCGGCCTCACACTGTACAAGTGCTGCCAGAAGTGTCTCTTCATCCGCACTTGCAGCAATCGACGCATTCTGTGTTGTCCGGGAAGATGCCGACTGACCGGACGACGATTTCTTTTCAGCAGAAACAGAAGCATTCTTCTTTGCTTCTTCCGCTGCCTTTTTCTCTTCGGCAGCCTTGATTGCTGCCTGTTCTTCCTCAATGGTAACCGCTTTGCCTGTATCCAATGTAACTGTCACATAATCTTCACTCACATAACAGGTATCCGAACCAACTTTGACGGCAATCCATCCGCCTGTTTCTTCGGCTTTTGTATTCACATCCATGCGCTCACCCGACGCAACGGTTTTCACTACCTCCGCATCTGTGTCTGGCGCTTTACGAATACGAAGACCGTCAATAGAAACCTTCGCAACCGTATCACAGTGCTTCTTTGCATAATTTAATGCATCTGTTCCTGTCACACAATATTCATTCTTTACATATCCTGTTACATTGCCGGACTCAATCTTTGTCCAGGTATCGCCTGCTTCTTTCACAACTGCGCGATCCCCTTTGTACATCTTTCCGACAATTTCGGAATCAGAATCTGCCTTTTCGCGAACGTAAAGAAAATCATCCACCTTCGCCATCAGCTTATTCTGCCACTCCTGTTCCTCTTCGGAAACAGTTTCCTTTTCTGTGGTTTCTTCTTTTTTGTATCATTCCCGGATATAACCGTTCCATCTGCTGTTGCCGCAACCAAAGCCGCATTTGTCTTTTCAACAGAAATATATCTGTCCAGATAGTCTGCCGACTCCAATTCATATTCATTCATGGCAGATGCCACTCCGGCAATTCCGTTATTGACAAACTGTGTGTCTGCTGCATCCTTTGCTGCAATATTCACTCCATTACCGGTAACTGCAGTGACCGCAAGTGTGAGTGCCAGTCCCGACACGATTACACTTTCCATCACCTTTTTGCTTGCTTTCATTGATGAACCTCCGTAGTTTGTTTCATCCACATCTCAACCGTGGATTCGTAACATTTTATGCAATAAGTATTACACTTATGTTGCGTTTTTAAACACTTTATTTCATTTGTTACAAGTTTGTTACGCAGCTCATTGTAGCACAGAAATTCCTGTTTGTCAAATTTTAGTAAAAAAAATGGGTGGTGCTCTCCACTTTTGCTCATATTCCGTTTAAAAAATGGGTGTGCGTTTTCACTGCACACCCATGCCGGTTTTGAAAATGTTACATATTTTATATTCCTGTGTCAATTTATGTATTGTTTTTGATAAAAACATTCCACTATGGGAAAATTTCCTGCAAAACAGTTGAAATATGCGGTTTTCTTCCTCATCCTCATGTAAATTTTTATTTTGCACGTTCTCAGGTGATACACTTTTTTCTTCTTTCTTTTCGGCTTGTCCATGTGTTTTTTTAAGTACAATTCCAGGCGTCTTCTGCACCGGTTTGCTTTTTTTCTGTTGCCGCACAATACAAAATACCCCAATTGTTAAAAATAAAAAAGTATGATCTGCAAACCCATAATCATTAACTCCATTTCATTTTGCCACCTGCTGATCCACATCAGTATTGTCATATCTGCTCCCATCCTTTCATATTATATAAAATCATTTCTTACTGTATAAATCTTATTATAATGAAAGAACGTCATCACCGGAATATCCTTTCGGTCGCAAGTTTCGACATATGTCGTTACTGCCCATGTTGCTTGACATTTCTATATAGATCATATAGAGTTGACTTAAGTAAAGAAAAGAGGAAATATCGAATGGCTAAATCAAAAAAATTGTTATGACCGGCGGCGGAACTGCCGGACATGTAACTCCAAACATTGCCCTTATGCCGGCACTTCAGGAAGCCGGTTATGAAATTACATATATCGGTTCCTACAACGGAATGGAAAAAGAACTTATCGAAGCACAAAAAAAATCCCTTATATCGGAATTTCTTCCGGAAAACTTCGCCGTTATTTTGACTGGAAAAACTTTTCCGATCCTTTTAAAGTATTAAAAGGATATGGGCAGGCAATCTCCATCCTGCGCAAACTCAAACCGGACGTTGTCTTTTCCAAAGGTGGATTTGTGTCTGTTCCGGTTGTCCTTGCCGCAAAGCACTGCCATATTCCGGCAATTATCCACGAATCCGATATCACACCGGGACTTGCAAACAAAATCGCAATCCGCGGTGCAAAAAAAAGTATGCTGTAATTTCCCGGAGACCATGAAATACCTTCCAGCGGAAAAAGCAGTTCTTACCGGTTCACCGATCCGCCGGGAACTGTTCCACGGAGATGCGGAAAAATCCCTTCACTACTGCGGTTTTCCAGATCACAACAAACCAGTACTCCTGATCGTCGGCGGAAGTTCAGGTTCCAAGGTAATCAATGAAGCGGTACGGAAAGTGCTTCCGGAACTGTTAGAGCAGTTTTATATCATTCATCTTTGCGGAAAAGGAAATCTCGATGAGAAATTAAAAGGCGTGATTGGCTATGCGCAGTTTGAATATGCAAGTGCAGAACTGACCGACATGTTTGCCCTGGCAGATCTTGCCATTTCCCGCGCAGGTGCAAATTCCATCTGTGAACTTCTTGCATTGCACAAACCAAACATCCTGATTCCGCTTTCTGCTGCTGCCAGCCGTGGTGATCAGATTTTAAATGCGAAATCTTTTGCTAAACAGGGATTTTCTTATGTGATTGAAGAAGAAAAACTGACGGATCAGACATTACTTGATGCTGTACGCGAAGTATATGCCGACCGCGAAAAATACATCCATACCATGTCAGAGAGCGGTCAGATGGATTCCATCGGAACGATATTAAAACTGATTGAAAGTGTTTCTAAATAATTCACACGCCAAAACAAAAAACATGCATATCTGCTGTACGTTTTTCCAGCGATATGCATGTTTTTGTATATAGAGATACAGATTTTTACATCTTCATCTTAGCACAGATTTCTTTCATCTCATCATCGGAAAGAGATAAATGCTCCCACTCAGGAACTGCCTGATCTCCTGCTTTACGCGGAATCAGATGCATATGGAAATGAAATACGGTCTGTCCTGCTGCTTCTCCGTTATTCTGAAGCACATTGTAACCGTCACATCCCAACACTTCTTTTCGTGTGTAATAACTTTCTTTGCAAGCTTTGCAGCCTTTGCGAGTACTTCATCATCCATCTCAAACATATTTGCATAGTGCTGTTTCGGCAGAATCAGCGCATGTCCCTTTGTTGCAGGACTTGCATCCAGAATCACACGGAAATCCGCATCTTCATAGATCGTATTGGTCGGAATATCTCCGTTTGCCAGTTTACAAAAAATACAATTGTCGTCTTTCATTTTTTTCCTCCTAAAATACAAATATCTGATCGAGCATACGAAGCGTTTTAAAATTTCCTTTCGCTGTCATCTCACCCGTCATAAACGCTCTCTGGAATGTCATCCGTCCGTCAATGATTGACTGCAGAACATCTCTGCTTAATTTTGCAACCACGTCAATCTTTTCTTCCTGACCGTAATGAATCTCCAATTCTCCGTTTTCAATTGCTACATACAATGGCTTTTTGATTCCTTCGATAATAAAGGAATAGCTGGCAGCAAAATCCTCAGTAGATACAAAATGACTTTCCAGTTCCTTCACAAACGGTGTATCCATATCATCATCCGGTTTTCCAAGCATATCTTTGAACATCGATGCCAATTCCTCAATATCCTCTTTCTGCTGCTTCACATAAGTATCATCCGATACATACTTCGAGAGCTGCTCGCTCTCCTGTGGTGTCAGATTCAGCTGCTGCGTCCGCAGAACACTCTGCTTTACTGCCTGATTGCTTGTCGGAAGATTTTTGATCTTCTGGGAAATGGTCCGGTACAGGTTTTCCGCTTTCTTTTCAATGATCAGCGTATAATCTTTATTCTGCTTGAATTCCACCAGATCCTCTACATATCCGCATAACCCTGCACATGGTAATCCACCCAGAATCTCCCATGCATTCATCAGAGTCAGTTCTCCCTCGCGCTCTCCATAGGTTGTGGACATAACAATCGGCTGCATATAGGTATGGCTGATTTTTTCCTTATCACCATATAACCAGCAGGCATCCAGAAACTGCTGCATATAACCACCGATTCCCAGCCACTCAATCGTTGTGGCAAGAATAATTCCGTCTGCCTCTTTGAACGTCAGCGGAAGGGTTGCAATTTCATTCTTATGCTCATATATATTGAATCGTTCGATGTTTACCCGAAGTTCCCGTAAAACATCTTCCATCTTTTTAATACATACAGTGTCGGGTCATCCAAAAGTCCCGGCCTCCATAATACACGTTGATTTTCATCGGTATACTCTCCTTGCTTTGATACTAATTAGTATAGGGATTTTCCCCGATAAATCAACTGCTTTACGAGGTTTCCGGTATAAAATAATTGCAAGAACAAATCCCATTGCAAGGCCACCGATGTGTGCCCAGTTGTCCACATCCACACTGGTAATTCCATAATACAGGCTGATCACAATCATAAAAAGCAGCCCTTTGCCCGTAAGAGATTCATATCTTCCTTTGTGTATCATCACAATCCACAGCAATGCCCCGATAATACCGAAAATAGCACCGGATGCCCCTGCCGATACATCATACTTTCCCCGTGCGATCATTTGCACATAGGACAGTGTACTTCCTCCCACACCGGCGATCAGATACAGACACAGGTATTTGATATGCCCCATCGCCTTCTCCAGAATCGGACCGGCACAGATCAGTACCAGCATATTATTCAAAATATGTTCAAATCCAAAATGCATAAAAGTAGCTGTAAACAGTCTCCAGTATTCTCCCTGCTTCACATATGGCGGCCAAACCGCCCCCATTCTTACCATAAACTCCGAATTTTCCGTATTTCCAAGGATTTCCAGAATCACATAAACAAGAACATTCACAGCGACAAATCCCACAGTTACAAATGGAAGTTTCTTTTTTTTGTGGCATGCTTTTCCCTCCTGATTTTTTCACATGCTATCAGTATACTCACTTCCATTTGGAAAGACAAGGCAGTTAGCAAAAACGATATCGGACATCCGCGAAACGGATCATGTCATTACTGTTTAATTTTCTTCTCTCTTTGTAAGCCAGCGGCTCATCATTCACAAACGTACCATTTGTCGAATTTAAATCTTCAATATAATAGGTCTCTCCATCACGATCAATCCGCGCATGCAGCTGACTAATCGTATCTGCCTGTATTTGTATGTCCGCATCGGGACCGTACCCGATTCTTGTCATTTTCTTTGTAACACAGATATCCTCGTAAGATTCAGCTCCCTGATACAACAACATTCCCCTGACTTTCCCTGTCATGCTGTTCAGGCATACCGTCGGCCGATATTCGGGTTGTGCCACCGTTTTTATTACTTCCTCCGGATATACAACCGCAGACTTCGAAAGTTTTCTGGTATCCTGCAGGCATTCCCTACTCCCATGATAAGATTCATATACCTGTTTTTCGGTTTCTTCCTCTTCCAGAAGACCTATTTCTATCAGTAGCTTTTTAATTTACTGATCCACGCCTTCTGCTCCTTTTTCTTTTCCTCCTTTTTCTTTCTGTTGGCTCTTTTGAGATTCCATCTTTTCTTTTTTTGTCTGAATGATCTTCATATTTTCTTTCCAAAACTACGGATTGATTGTTTTCCTCTTTCCAAACTTCTTCCGTTCCATTTACCCCGGGTTCCTCCGCAACATCTTTTTTGCCCTCATTTTGTCTGGATCTTACAATTTCATCCCGGATATCTGTAATAGAATAACCATCCAGAAGCGTCTTCTCATAAATTCCATATGCTGCTTTTACCGCCCGTGTGTCTTTATGATCCACTTTTGTAAGCAGAAATTCCATTAACTGCTGAAATTCTGTCTCAATGGTTCCACTCCCACCCGGATATATGGTAAAAATAATTTCCTGGTTGCTGTTGGTAATAAATATTAACTCGGGATCCAGCATCAGGCAATTGGTCTGAATCAGATTCCATTCCAGAATCTCCATCTCACTACAAATGCTCATAATCAGTTTTTCAATGAAAGAAATATCTACTTCTTTTTACCCTGCAATACATATCAAGCGACTGTTTACCGGATATGTTATACCAGTACTGTCCCTCCCCATCCATATATGCCTTTTCCACCGCAAGAAGTCCCGGCAATTTTCTCCTCAGCATCAGCTTTTCATCCAGCCCCGCATGGATTCCCGCTGCAATTTTCATAAAACTTCCCGTAAGATTTCTTTCATATACTATTTCCCGATTGATCATTTTTTCACCTCTTTTAACGTCTGATACTGATAAAAGGAATCTACTGCCCACATATCTTCTATCTGTTTTTCTTCATGCTCCTCACGTACTTCATGCAACAAATCAATTCCTGTACACATAGCTGCTGCCATCGTCCATATCAGAACCGGTATAATCACAGCCGCCTCTACGGTATAACTTCCTCTCCATTTCATATTTTCTCCTTTTATCCCTGTAATCCCCACATGACCAGATGTGCCCCTAGCAGAAATGGTACAAACGGAAACTCGGATTTTCTGTTTTTATGTCCGAATACCAGCAAACCAAGAGCCGTAATTCCCGCAATGGTAATGGCAATCATGACAATTCCCATTATTTCACCCAGTGCATAAAAACATCCCATACCTAAAATTACCAGACCGTCTCCATACCCAATACTTTCCCTTGTACTCCAGGCCAGTATAAGCATAAATATCCCCGGCAATAATCCCAAAAACCATACCGGATTTTTCCAACAGCCCCCAGCAGTGATATGGTCATGCCTGATATTCCCAGAAGCAAAATTGCCCAGCCATGAAGTTGCTGTTTTCTCATATCTTCCCAGGAGAGTCCTGCCAATCCAAACGTCAATATGCACATTCTGATCATTTCATAGTTATTCTGCATGATTTTACCTCACCTCCGTATTCGCACCACATTTACCACAGGCTCTTTTTCCTCCCGTCTCTTCCAAAAGGATCAGATAAATAGTTCTTTTTAGCCCACTGCAGGCAAGATCACTATGATATCAGGTTCCATAATCCGTCACATACACCTTTCCGGCAACATGATTTTTTGCCACGCACCCGGAACATGCGCTGTACTTATGTTCATTTTTGTTTCTCATACTGCTGATCTGTGCATAATCCGTACTTTTAATACTCAAATCCAGATAATGGCACTTTCTGCTCCTGTGATAAACAGTTCCATGTTTTGTAACATACACATAATCACTCTGCTTTCCATCTGTACGGTCGCCAATCCACTTATGGCTCTTACTTTTCTGACAGATACCAACACCCTTTACCTCAAAAAAGCTAATTGGAATTTTAATGTAATAATTAACCTGCAAATTAATATAATTTCCTGACAGATCGGATTTTGCCATCGTAATCGCATGTTTTCCACCGCGAATATATTTTTCCGGCAGGCTGTACGTTCCCAGCTCCTTTCTAAAATACGCTTCCGCAGATACCAGAAGCCCCGTTTGCGATGAAACCGCAGATGCTTCACATGCTGTTTTTCTGCTTGCATAATTCAACGCCTCCTGAACTTCTGTCTGAATCTGCAATACCCGAAAGAAAAATAAGAGCGTAAGGAAAAACACGGCTGCTACAGGAATAATCACGGCTGCTTCCAGCGTATACGATCCCTTAAAAAAGGAACATAAGGATGCCTTTTGGCAAGGATGTTCTCCCAGGTTATAGATATCGTCTTGCGGATTCGAATCTATTGGTTCGTTTATTATCTTATGAATACATGCCTGCTTCGGAAAAGGTTGATATTTGAGGGTAATTGTTGGTTTCCACTGTCCAAAAGACATCCTTACATCCCCTCCTTCCCATGAAAATAACTATATCCGGAATGATTTTGAATCCGGAATCCATTTGAGAAATTTTCAAGGATGGATACAAAGCCAAGAAATACCGGTTGGAATTCATAGGTGGCAGTAAGCTCAGTTTCACACAAAACGTGGTCCATCTGAAAATTTTCGTACCCTTCCTGTGTCTGTACATACGCTTCCTCCACATCCATGGTGCGCATTGCAAGGGTATTTCCCTTATGAAACAAAAGCAAAATGGCAGCATATTGTCCATAATCCAATCCCTGAGAACAATCTTTCGCCACAGACCAGCCCGACAAAAGTTCCGGAATCATATGTACATTTGAAGTCCAGTCCGCATCACTTTTTATCATTGTAATTTTCCCACCGGACAATAGTGTCCTTACATCTAACACACTTTCTGCAAATGCCCACGCTACTAAGATTCTATTTTACAGCTTCGATTACGGCCGGATTTGCGGATACTCCCGCCAACGTGACCGCAAGTGCCATTGCCTCTGATTGTCGCTGGGAAGATGCGGTTAATGAGGCCATATTTAACGGTTCTCTCATTGCCAGCAGCTCCGAAACCACAATTTTTAAATTATCCGCGTCATTTCTTTTTCCGCCCAAAACATACTCCAGCTCATATTCCAATACGCGATCCTGCTTTTTTTCCACATAGTTTCCAAGATAATTCACCAGATACTGATAAAACAATACTTTTTGATACCAGTCTGTTCCCACATAAGAATCCATCGTACCTTTTTCCAGACTTCTGTGTGAAACAGTTTCTTCTATATTAATAGATTTTCCGGATACCTTTGTATTTTCCGGCAAAACAAGGGATAGTACCCTTCTTTTTTTACTTCTGTCACCGTTTCTAAAGGATTCTCTGTTGGCGTTGCCTTTTCTCCAGAATCCTCTTTCTTTGTTTTATCCCCCTGACGCGCTTCCCCTTTTTACTGCCGGGATGATGAATTACCTGCCCCCTCCGTTTCATATTTTTCCGGATGCTTCAGTGCATCCATTGCATCTGCAATACCCTCATCCGGATTTTTATAGTCCTTTTTACTTCTTTTACTGCTTCATAATGATTGTAGACGGACTTTGCCATCTCATATGCAATATTCTTTTTTCATATAAGTACACACAGCCTTCTGAAATACGACACCATTCTGATCTGTCAGCAATCGATAGGGGTCATACCTTGCATCTGTCATCTCCGCGGTCAACAGACTCATCCCGGAAAGCAAAGTTTTTTGTTCTTTGCTTCCAAGATGATCCAATGTAAGGCCACGCAACTGTGCTTCCCGGTTATTAAAACATAATTTACCTTCTGTATCATCCACCCGTACTCCAAGAATTTTGTATGTTTCCCACAAAGGACTGCAATAATCGGCAAAAACGGATTCCAAAACCGTATCCGTATTCATATACAATACTTTCTGAAGTTCATAATGTCTCGCTGCTTCTAAAAGTGTAAAAAGAAGCTGCGCCACCAGCATCAGTGAAAGGGCTGCAAACACAGTAATACTCGCCTTTCTCCTCACTATACCTCCCCTGTGCGTTCTTTAATCGTGTTGAAAATATCAGAAACCAGCGTTGTCAGTTTTTTCTTGAACAACACAACAATTCCTATCAGCACCACAACGATCAACACCATTTCTACAACTCCTACCCCATCTTCTTCCATCAAAAAGTTTTTAAATCCTAACATAATTTTTCCTCCTTATACTTGAAATGACAGCATTGCCGGAATCATAATGATGGCAATCACGATGCCAAGCATCATCATGAGTGGCAACAGCATTTTCGTTCCTGCCTCTTCTCCCAATTTACAGGCCAGTGCTTTCCTTTCTTCCAGTGCATTCTCCGATTCCTGTTCCAAAAGTTTACATAATCCCCTGCTTCCGGTCTGTAAATTCTGTAAAAGAATCCGAATGAGTCTCTGATACTCTCCCAAATCCACTCTTTCTCCAAATTTCTGGTATGCAAGACGTTCACTTTCCCCGTCCAGGATTTCGTGATTCGTTATTATCATTTCTTCATAGATATACCGTTCTTTTATTTGTTTTTTCTGCCTTTTATCAGAGTATTGAGCGGAAATTCTATTCCATGCCTGTTTTAATGACATGCCTGCTCCCAGTAAAATCAGAAGTTTACTTACAACTTCCGCATAATCCAGTTTCATCTGCTCTTTTTTTATATGATCTGCAGTACGTTTTCTCTCCAGAACAATTCCCGCCATCAGGAAACAGACAAGCACCTCAAAAAACAAAATTTTCCATACCAGATGCTGTTTTTTTTCTTTCCATTGCAGCTTCACCCCTGCCGCCTGATCCGGCAGCGTCAGATACCTTTCCCCTTCCTGCGTACTCTGCTGCTCCACTTCAGCTGCAATTTCATGAATGACCTTTTCCTGCTGCGACATCACTTTCGGGTATACTTGAAAAGAAAACGTATATTCCTCCCGGTACTTTTCACAGGTAAGTGCCACACTCGCCTGTACAAGTTCTCCTTGGGGATCTAATTGATCCTCCCGGATCGTTCCATCCACGTCCACTGCATTGTATTGATCCAATGTCCAGTCGGCTTTTACCAATCCTTTCACATAGCTTGGCTTCATATGCACCTGCTCTGTTACATGTGCAGCCTCTTCTCCCTCTGGGAAAAAAGGTTTCGTCTATTTCCTTTTCTGCCCGGGAAAAATAGGATTGTGCTGTCTTTTCATCAATACATTGTGCAGGAACGCTTACCTGATAGTCATAATTTTTCAGTTTCTCCCCTGCATTCAGCGTAAGTTCCACTTCCTGCCGCCCACTGCCCGGACTGCCCCGGATAATTCTGTTTTTATCGTCCATACTGCGATCGGAAAATTCCATATATGCCCCAAGCAGCAATAACAGAATACAAACAACCGCTGCTTCTATTATTTTTTCCTTCTACACTTCCCCCTCTACATATGTATTGTCATTATTTTCTCTGCCAGTACAATCGCCCCACCATAAGCTGCAAGGCATACTGTCATAAACAATGCCCCTGCCACATTTCCATATAAAACATTCAGGAAATCCATGGATGTCACCTTCAGATATAACAAAATGAACAACGGTATCACATTCATTACTTTCTGTTCCATCTTTCTAGAAGCAATCTGTACCTGAATCTCCCTCTCTGTTTCATGGCGCACCCGCATGTGCCGGGATGTTGCATCAATAATTGTCACAAAATTTCCACCGCTGCGTTTTGCAAATGAAAAAACTTCGGAAAAACTTGCAATATCCATATTTCCACTTCGGGTTGAGAAATCTCCCAGCAGCAGCTCCAATGGTTGATTGAGGCTGATGGAACAATTCATCTCCTTTACCTCCTGATACATATAGGACCTTTTCCCATATAATGCGAGTATTTCTTTTTCTGCCTCTTTCCACGCATTTTCTATAGAGAAACCAGCAAGTAAAGCCGCACTGATACTCCGGAGAGTATCCACAAATTCCTTCGCAAGCTGTAATTGCATCTGCTCTTCCCCTGCTTTTTTCTGACGCTTCATGAAAAACCAGATAAAAACAGGAAAAAATACTATCCCCAGCCAGCTGGCATAAAATAAATACGCAATTGCCACTGTCAGCAGCCCCGCCAAAGCAATGCTTCTACAGACCTCCTTCCGGCTCAGATGATACACGCGATAATCCATCTTCTATCTCTCCCTTCTCCCGGGTCAGCCCTGCCATCTCCAGTTTTTACGATTCTTTAATATGCCACAGTGCTTCCACTTCCAGCTGCCCTCGGTTCCTTCCAGCTGATAAATCGGAGAAATCTGAATCTCGCCATTTTCCACTCCGCATACCTCTGTAATTTCCAATACTCTGCGGCTTTTATCCGGTAATCTTCCCAGATGAACGATCAGGTCTATCCCGGATGCAATCTGTTGTCTGATTGCAGCATCGGCAGATCCATCCCCATCAGTACCATCATTTCCAGACGGGAAAGAATATCTCTGCTTGAATTTCCATGGGCGGTAGATAATCCGCCATCATGTCCGGTGTTCAATGCCTGAAGCATATCAAATGCCTCCGCTCCACGGCACTCCCCAACGAGTATTCTGTCCGGACGCATACGCAATGCTGTGCGGATCAGATCCCGGATTGTTACCGGCTGGACGCCCTCCATATTTGCATTCCGTGTTTCTAAACGTACCAGATTTTTGATTCCCTGTATTTGAAGTTCCGCGGAATCCTCAATCGTTATAACTCTCTCATCCTCCGGAATGTACTGTGATAAAGCATTTAAAAATGTCGTTTTCCCGGAGCTTGTCCCTCCCGAAATCAACAGGTTGTATTTTGCCCTTACCAGCATCTTTAAAAACTCTGCTGCATCTTCCGGAAGTGCCCCTTTTTGAATAAGGGTCTGCATATCCAGCGGCTTCTCCGGAAATTTCCGGATTGTGATTGTAGAACCATCCAGAGAAACCGGTGCCAGGACAATATTTACACGGGAGCCATCTGCAAGTCTTGTATCTACGATTGGATTCGATAAATTAACCACCCGGTTATGTCTTCCAACGATCTGCTGTATCACATCCTGCATTTTTTCTTCGCTGGCAAATGCCTGATTCCATGCATGAACCCTTCCTGTCTTTTCGCAAAAAATATGTTTCTGACCATTTACCATGATCTCGGAAATGTCCTGATCAGCCAGAAGTTCCTGCAAAGCATCCAGTTTTCTGAGTGAATTAAATACTCTTGCTTCCAGCATCAGACGTTCCCGAATGGAAATGGGTTCCTCCTGCATCAGCCGGGATGCCTCTTCCCCAATCAGATTTTCAATTTCTTCATCCGACATCTCCCGTGAAAGATCCATGCGTTCCAATACACGCTGCCGGATATCTCCTACATACTCATCCAAACGGCATCATCCTCCGGATACTGTCTCCAAATTCGTTCCATTTCCATTGCTCGACGAGCCGCTCGCAGGATACCACAGGGGATGCCACAAGCGGAAGCTGTATTTCCCGCAGATTCTCGGATAACCGTTCTTCTCCGCGTTTTTGAATTTCTGTCAAAAATTCTTTCTCTCTCCACTGTCCAAGCCCTCCTCTGCTTTTCATCAGGAAAATTTTCTGGCAGCTCCCCAGCAATTCAAAAAATCCCATAAACCGTGACCCCAGATTTAAAACGATGGTTGTATAATTCATTTCCTGCGCTAAAATCTGAAACAATTTCTGATACGTCAGATTTTTTACTTCACACAGACACTCGGTATTTCCCAGAGGATACACAACATCTGTCCTGTCCAGATGACCGATGCAGGAAACCATCCTGCTCTTTGAGTATTTTCCGCTTTCTGCCATCACCAGAAGTTCTTCCATCCCGGACGAATAAAATTCCCCCATCAGCTGCGACAATCCACTGTTTTCCTGCAAATCCAGAAGCAGAACTTTTTCGTTTTCACTCAGAATGGAGGACAGCGTGACCGCAAACGGAAGCTGCATTTCATTTTCTGCCAGCGAATATACTGCAAGAACCTGTAATTTTTGCTTCACACCCCCACTGGCATTTTTTATTTCCTCCCCAATCTGTTTTAAAATCTCATCGACGATTTTATTCACTTCCTGATACTTATCCACAAACACCACCCCTTTTTCCACCTCTTTATCCACATTTTCATTTCCATCAAACAGATAAATTTGTGGAATTTCACATTCTATCCTGTTTTCCCCAGCCAAATCATCCGATAGAACAATTGCATCCAGGGTTTTCCAGTTCTCCTGAAGTGCCTCCTTCTGGGAAAACATGTGCAGCCCAAGCTGATCCCGATAATGATTCATCAGGCAGCTGGTAAAACGGTCACCATACTCCCGGTCTCCAATACAGAGTCCCAATCGAGTTCTCCTCATAGCTCCTCCTTTCTTTTCAAAACAGTGACAGCCATACTGTCCGATGCGCGTATAACATTCCCAGTAAAACCGCAACAGAAAAATGCATCAGATTCTGCTCCTGAACCCAGCCATGTCGATAAGAGGAGAATTTCCCCGAAAACAGTTCCCTTAAAAAAAACTGTGCTTTAAAAAGGCTGATTCTAAGATTGCGCATATACAACATCTTGAGCACGGCTATTACTGCTCCTGCCACAAATGCTGCCAGCACACAGTCTGTCAATGTTTTTAAATTTGTAAATCCACCGATAACGGAAAAAAGTTTGATATCTCCGGCGCCCAACACACCTATGAGATAAAAAAAGATATAACATGATAACCGGAATAGAAATATTCAAAAGAACTTGAATGATTCGCGGCATTCCACCCAAAACTATACCGAATGCCATCGATAAAAATAAACCCATGATAATCAGCCGGTTACTGATCCTCATGCTGGTAATATCCTGAACGACTGCCACAATTAGGATTGCATACAGTGTCAGAACCGATGCCCCCTTGCATCGAAATCAATTTGCATCACCCCTTTGTTGTGAATCGAATTATAACAATGCCAATTTTATTTGTCAAGCAGTTTTTTACAAATTTTTGTATAACTTTTCCATTTTTGCTTATACTTGTAAAAGAGAGACTTCAGAAAGCAGGTGATCCAATGAAATTGTTTAAGACAACCCCTCAGCCCCCTGACGGCTATGCAATACTTCTCGATAATCTGAAACAGACAACCGCAGAACTGCAAAATACCTATGCCAATCTTGAAAATGTCGTTGATCCGGATTTGATCGACTATTACATTTATCAGGCAAAAGCGGTACAGATGCGCTATAAATTTCTTCTGGGATGTGTAAAAAAAATAGAGGGAAACTATTCGCTTCCCTCCTGACCGTTCACATTTTACGGAAATTTTATACAAAAAAGCCCCGGTGACTGTCCACATCCATATAATCTTCGTTTACGGCACCGCGCGCATAAGTCATCCCTGCATATACCTGCTGGGTATTTTTCATAAGGGTGCACTCTTGTCCTGTTTCGCCACCTCTACAAAAGAAGTATACAATCGGTGCATGATATGTTCCGCTTCCTGCACTCCATCCAGCCGATTCTCGTACATCGCCCGTGAAAGCTCATTTTTACAGAACATATAGAGTTTATACAGGTTGTGCGAGATCGGATACGAAAAATTGAGACTTCCGATCAGTTCATCCAGAACACTCTGTGCATTCCGGATCGCATCCTTCTGTCCATCATGATCTCCCTTGCAGCGTGCCTGCCGAATATCATCCACATAGGCAAAAAAGATATCGTAAATGATGACGATCATCTCACCGGAATTACACTGGCTCAGTCGTCTCGTAAAATCCTTTTTCAGCTCATTTTCCATATGCTACTCCTATTGCTGCAGCAAAGACAGTACCTGCTGTGGAATATCATTTGCCTGTGATAACACCGAAACAGCAGCCTGTTCCAGAATATTCTGCTGTGTATATTCTGTCATTTCAGATGCCATATCGGTATCCATAAGCCCTGAATATGCGGTTGTCATATCTTCCTGTGTCTCTGCAAGACTGGAGCTTGCATACTCGAGACGATTGGTATATGCACCGATTCCGGAGCGGACAGCACTTAATTTTGCAATTGCTGCATCCATCGTGCTGATGGCTTTGTCAGCACCTCCGTTGACCGCCACATTTACCGTATCCAGATACAGACTCTCCGAGGAAACTTCCGGAATATGTACATCCATATTCTGATACTGGTTCGCACCGATCTGGATGGTCATCGCACCAACATCCGTCACATCAAATTTAAGGGTATCCCCATTTTGTACGTCATCACTCAGCAGAAAATCCATGGAAAATCCACCTTTATCCGTGATTTTCACACGATTTCCCTCAACATTTGTAATTACTGTACTTCCAAATTCGTTTCCAAGTGTGACCTTTGCGTCCGATCCACTTGCTATAAGTTTGTAACTTTCGTCATCAGCATTCTGAACAACTCCCTGTGTTTGACAGACCTGTTTTTTGTGCCATCTCTTTTGACATACCAATGGTCAGTGTCTCCTTTGATCCCTTGTTATCCGCAGTAATATTATAAACTCCTGCCTTATTTGGATCTTTTTCAAACTTGCACCCGATCTCATCTGCCACGGACATCAGCTGCTTGTATACATCATCCGCACTCATGCCCTTTTCATACTCTATTCCTACTCCATTGATGGAAACCGTACCCCCGTCAAAATTCGGATCATTGATCAGGTTGGACATATCCAATGTATAAGTAGCTTCCTTTGCCACTTCATCTACTGTAATCGTATAATCTCCCGGAAGAACCTCCTCGGAAAAGTCAATTCTTGTTGCGCTCCGTGCAAATTTTGTAGTATCCTTATGTGTTCCACTCACATACACACGTGTATTTGCCGAACCGTCAAGCAACGTCTTCTTGTTGTACTCTGTATCTGTGGAAATCCGGTCAACTTCCTGTGTCAGCTGATCAATCTCGTCCTGATACTCTGACGGTCCGAATAAGAGTTTGTTCCATTTGCCGCCTGAACACTCAATTCACGGATACGCTGCAGCATATTGCTGACTTCGTTTAATGCCCCGTCTGCAATTCTGAGTACGGACTGTCCGTCATCAGAATTCGCTTCTGCCTGATTCAGACCATCAATCTGTGCTTTCATCTTGCTGGAGATTGCCATTCCCGCCGGATTATCTCCAGCCTTATTGATCTTATATCCGCTGGAAAGACGCCCCATAGAAAGGCTCAGTTTATTTTCTGTCCGAAGCAGCTGCCGATTGGCTACAACAGCAGACATATTGCGATTAATTTTCATATTTATTCCTTCCCGTATACGCTACGTTTGAGCATCCCTGCCCTCTGATTTGACGCTCCCTGTCATTTCATCTGACATATATATCGTCCGAAAATGTCAATTCTTTAATAAAAAAAAGTATAATTTGCAATTAACGGGAAATCGTATTATAATAGCAACATTAAACGATATTTGCAAAGGAGGATTTATCCCATGGCTAAAGTAACCAAGGATACTATGATCGGAGAACTTCTTCAGATTGATGAGAACGTAGCACCTATGCTTTTAAACATTGGTATGCATTGTCTTGGCTGCCCATCATCCCAGATGGAGACTATTGCTGAGGCAGCTATGGTTCATGGAATCGACCCGGATGATCTGGTAAATGATATCAACGATTTCATCGAGCATGATGCAACCGCATAGATTTCACGTATCAAAAAGGAGTGCTGAATTTCAGCACTCCTTTTTGATTTAAATTTTCTAAAGAGATGCAAACATCTGCAGTGCCTGCGGTCCCGTAATTTTATTTCCATGCTCCGCGAAATATGCTCCGACTGCAGGATTATAGTTTTTCTGCTGTGCATATTCGCAAATAATATTGCAGACTTTATTAAACTCTTCCGGTGTGTGGTCATCTTTGTGGATCACCAGATAAAACCGGTTTTTCTTCTCGTTCTTAAACAGGTCATTTCGTCCATTGTAATAATTTACAAGTACATGTGCGAGACGCTCCACCTGATCTATCGTCGTAAATTCAAACATTTTCGTCAGATCTGCCGGTACTTCCGGTACTTCTTCCGGTGCCTCTGTCTGCTGTGCATTTTCACTCTCCGGAGAGGCTTTTTGCTTCACGTATTTTCTGGAAAAGTTCCAAAATATCATCTGCGCCTTTGCGTTCCACATTTCCGACTGCTCCCGTATTTGAAAACAGTTCCTCATCTCCGGCTTCCGTAAACTGGGAAAAACGGGTATCGAGTTCTTCCGGGTATTCAACCTTTGTAATCAGCAAAACCAGGGATTCGGAAGACAATGGAATTGCCTCTACCATAAGTGGATTGTCACTCACATCAAATCCAAACTCATAATTTGCCTGCTGTATCATATCATGGAAAAGTCCTTTTGCTTTCTCAGAACCATATGCCAGTTCCCGCAGATTAATCTGACGATCTGCAAGATCCTGTTTTGTTAATGTGCATCGAATCTGATTTTCATTTACTTTTTCAATTTTCATCTCTATCACATCCTTCTCTGGAAATCGCTTTCCGTAAATGGTACACTTATTATAATCAAATGCCCTCCCGTTGTAAAGTTACCACGGATTAAAAAATTATAAAAAAAATACTTGCATTGCAAAATAAAGTGTGTTATAAGTTTATGCATGAGATGCGTCTCTGACCCAAAGGAGCGTATGAATAACAAAAATTTAATATTGTCTGACCGATACGAGTTGATTCGTCCCCTTGGCCAGGGAGAATGCGGAAGTGTCTTTCTTGTCAGACAGCAATCTTTAGAGCAGTACCGTGCAATGAAGCGATTCCCCAAAAATACTTCGGCACAACCGCTCTTCGCAATATCCGAAGCACAGATTCTAAAGTCTGTTCAGCATCCCGGAATTCCCACAATTTATGATTTTGAAGAAGATGAATCATTCTACTATCTTGTGGAAGAATATATTCAGGGTGACTCTTTAGAAGAATTTTTGCTTCATCAACAGTCAATATCCCAGAACCAGTTTTTATATTTTTGTGAGCAGCTTTGTGACATTTTTGCATATCTGCATACATTACGGCCTTCTCCGATTCTTTATCAGGATCTTAAGCCGGAACATATTATAGTATGTGGAACACAGCTTAAATTGATTGACTTCAGTGTCGCATCTTTTGCTGCCATTTCTGGAAAAGACTTCAACCATTTCGGAAACGTGGATTTTTCTGCTCCGGAACTTATCTCAGGAAAACCGGTAACCCTGAGATCCGATATCTACAGTATCGGAAAAATCATGGAATATATGATGCCATATCTGGATGCAGCCACCAACCGATCTATTTATCCCAAAATTCAAAAAGCAATTTCAGCAGATCCCGACCTGCGATATGAATCACCACAGGCTCTGTACTCTGCATTAAAAGAAGTAATTGAAACTACGGGAAGAACGCATCTCAGGCAGACAATTGCAGTCGTTGGAAGTCACAGCGGCTGTGGTGCAACACACATAGCCATCGCACTGGTGACAACACTTAACTACCTTGGCATTTCCGCGATTTACCAGGAAAAAAACTGGTCAAACGACTTGCGCAAGACGGTTGCCCAGCTGAAACATGTGTGGGAAAAAAACGGTTGTTTCTTTTATCGCAATTTTACAGGATTTCCAAAATATGACAGTGGCATCGAAATCCCGGAGCCTGTCGCACAAATCATGGTAAATGATTACGGATGTGATTTTTCTTCCTCCTGCCTTGCAACGGCGGATCATATTATCTATGTGTGTGGAGGAGCATTGTGGCATCAGGACGATGCAAAGTCCAAAGACTTTCTTTTACAAAATTTTGGTAACCGCCTGCATGTTGTTGCGAATCTGTGCGACCACAATTCTGCCATTTATTTTGCCAGAACATTTTCACAGCCGGTCTATTCTTATCCGTTTAATACGGACATCTTTCGTGCAGACAAAGAAAAGCTGGATTTTGTTCACTGGCTGCAACAACCTGAGAAAGGACGGAATCGCCTATTTTTACGTTTCATAAACCATTTATTCCGGCTCCTGCAACCATAGGAGTCTGCGGTACAACAGTAAATTCCGGTGTAACACACTTTAGTATTTCGCTTTGCAACTTTTTACATAGCAGATTTCTGGCGCACCGCATACCTGGAAGTCAATTCCAGTCATGAAATCGCTGCGCTTTCTTCGAAAAAAGGACCCAACCATTCCTTTTCGCTGCAATGGTGTCAGCTACTATCCGGAGATTACACTCCGGCAGCTGCGGGAACAGTTACATCTGCAACACAAGTATAAAATTCTGGATTTCGGGGTTCTGACTCCATACTCATTTCCGGAATTTGTCCGCTGTGATTACTGTATTGTACTGACAAATGTGAGTATTTGGAAGGATCGGCAGCTCTTACAATTTATTGAGGAACTGAAAAAAACAAATTTAGGAAAGGATTATAAAACAAATGTCCGTTTTATGAGTATGGGAAACCTCAAAAAAGACCGAAAAAGAGTCGAAACGTCCTATGGAATCCGTGTGATTCCGGTTCCCTTTCTCGAAAACCCGTTTCAAGTGTCCTCTCATGATTTTGGATTCTTTGAACAAATATGGAAAGGAAAACAGTTATCACATTAAATTTATCTACTGACAATCAGCTGGTCATTGAATTCAGACCAGAAGTATATGAAAGTCTGATCGTTACTTTTTAAAACGATCCATTAAAAAAATAATAAAATAACAAATGGGCTATTATTATGGGTGTGAAATGAGTCTCAATGCAACTCCGTCACGCATAAAATAAACTGAAAAAAACAAATGGGAGGGCAGATCCACAGACACAACTGCCCTTCCGAAAAAATTCAAACAACTTCTATTTCTTAATTTTATCTGATTCCATTTGAATCTGTACAGGCACAATGCTATAATCGGAATAAATATATAATTTGCCAACAGACAAAGGAAGGACGGCTCATGAAGAAAAAATCTCATTCCATTTTCGCTGTGCTTGCACTGGCACTTGTCATTGCTGCAGCGATCGTAGTCTTCGCCCTGATCCGCAAATACACACCGAGTAAGGAACACGAAGATTTAACCACTTATTATCATCTGACAAATTCCGATGAGGTTGCCATTGTTTTAAATAATGAAGTAACCTCTTCCAAAGCCAGGGTCATTGACGGTCATATTTATATTGATTATGATTTTGTCCATGACAATTTAAATTCACGTTTTTACTGGGACAATAACGAGAATATTCTTCTCTATGCAACAACACAAAATCTGATCTCGGCACAGGCAGAGCAGACCAGTTATATGGTTACAAAATCTTCCGCAGATTACGGTCGTAAAATTGTTACCATAAACTCTGATACTGCATATATTGATCTGGATTTTGTGAAAGAATATTCTGATTTTAAATACAAACATGTAAAAGATCCTCACCGGATCATTATTACCAGCCAGTGGGGAAAATACCAGACTGCCACTGCCAAAAAAAATGCCTCCCTGCGCGTAAGAGGAGGCATCAAAAGCCCGATTCTGAAAAAAGTTTCTTCCAAAGAGGAAGTCACCGTGATCGAACAGGGCGACAACTGGGACAAAGTAATGACAGACGACGGTATTATTGGATACATGCAGAAACGTATGCTTTCCTCCGTCAAAGAAAAAACAAGAAAAAGCGATTTCACTCCGGATACCTTTGCACATATAAAGAAAGATTACAATATCTGTATGGCCTGGCATCAGGTCACAAACCAGTCTGCAAATAACATGGTTTCCTCTGTCCTTGCAAATACAAGGGGAATCAATGTACTCTCTCCTACCTGGTTTTATCTGAATGACAACAACGGAAACATTGCCAGTCTGGCAAGCTTAAATTACGTAAATTACTGTCATAACCAGGGAATTGAGGTCTGGGCACTTGTCAGCAATCTGGAGAATAAAAATGCCGATACAACAGAAGTCCTGACCCATACCTCTAAGAGACAGAATCTGGTAAACCAGATTGTTTCCATGGCGATTCAATACAATCTGGATGGAATCAACGTAGACTTTGAAAGTATGAACGGGGAGAAAGTCGGGGATGCATTTATTGAATTCATCCGGGAGCTTTCCATCAAGTGCAAAAACAATGGGGTTGTTCTTTCTGTAGACAATTACGTTCCGATGTCACATACTTCCTTTTATAACCGAAAAGAACAGGCAAATTTTGCAGATTATGTTGTGATTATGGGGTACGATGAGCATTATGCCGGAAGCTCCGAAGCCGGGTCTGTTGCCTCTTTAAGCTGGGTAACCCAGGGTGTAAGCGATACCTTAAAAGAGGTTCCTGCCGATCAGGTAATTCTTGGAATGCCATTTTATACGCGTGTATGGGAAACCCCATCCGAGAGCAGTTCCGATGACACAGCAGCCGGTGCCAAAATTCCCTCAAAAATTTATGGCATGAAAGCTGCAAACGATTTTCTCGCCACATATGGTGCAACCAAAACATGGCAGGATGACTGTGGACAGAACTATTCGGAATTTACAGATAATGACACCACCTATAAGGTATGGCTGGAAGACTCCGCCTCCGCAGAATGCCGGTTAAAACTGGTTGAAGAAAAGAAGCTTGCCGGTGCATCCTTCTGGAAACTCGGATTTGAAACGAGTGATATCTGGGATACCGTTACCAGGTATATCCACTGACTTACCTGCATATATATAGGAATAAATAATTCCATAAAGCAGGTTCTATGAAAAAGAAATTTGAAATTCTTATGGTTGCCTGTCTATTTATAAGTGCTTTCTTACTTGCGCGTGCATCAGCTGCACTGACATCTTCCAGACATGCGGCTTCCTCCAAAACCTGTATCGTTCTTGATGCCGGACATGGAGGAAGCGACCCTGGAAAAGTTGGCTGTAACGATGCTCTGGAAAAAGACATCAACCTGTCTATTGTGCTAAAACTCAAAACCCTGTTTGAAAACAAAGGATATAAGGTTGTACTCACGCGAAGTGATGATACCGTTCCTGCAGATGAAAACTCGCGCAGTGTAAAAGTAGAAGATCTGCGAAACCGCGTAAAACTGATCACAGATACCAATCCGGTTATGACCATCAGCATCCATCAGAACAGTTTTCCGGATGCCGCCGTCTCCGGTCACACAGGTGTTTTACTTCAAACAGTCTGTGGAAAGTTCTGCAATTGCCTCAGTAATGCAGGATACCCTAAACAACAGCCTTAATCCTCCAAAGCCAAGGGTTTGTAAATCCAACAACGACTACTACATATTAAAAAAACACCCACACCGATCATAATTGTCGAATGTGGGTTTCTGAGCAATGAAACGGAAGCAGCTCTGCTGGTCACAGATGCTTATCAGGAAAAACTGGCGCGAGCCGTTTACCTTGGTGCCATAACCTATCTGGAAAGCGGAAAAGACGTACCGGATACTGCCACCTAATCCGTTTCTTTACGAAACGATATACTAGTTACACTTGATCTCAAACTCTTTATCCTGTGCAAACTGTGCACTGTTGTAAAGAATCAGTATATCGGTAGGTGAAAACATTTCCAAAAGCCGGTCTCCGCTTACATTCAGCTGGCGAAGATCCACAACGACAAGTTTTTCATAATCTTCTGCCAGAAAAGGAAGGATACTGTTCGCAAAAGAATCCTTGATCAAAAGCAGCGTTTTTCCGTTCTTTATTCCCCGGTAATCTCAAGCACTGCCTGATTCCCACCGGTAAAAACGCTGTACTGATCTGCTGTTTTCAGAAAAGAAAAAATCATACAGTGTCTTTGTCTTCTTTTCTCCCATATTATAAACAACACGCAGTTTATCCGCCGGCTCATAAATCTCAATTTTGTCTGCCTGTCTGGCATAATTTATTTTTGCATAAGTTGTTCCATAGAAATCTTTACTGATGCAACGGAACTTCTTTTTCCCCTGTGCCCTCTGAAGATCTCCACCAACCGCCTTTGTGTATTGTTCATAAGCATACCATGCTCCCAGCGTCGTCCAGTGATGGTCTGTCCGGTAATAGATTTCTTCCTCTTTATGTGCATCCAGTACGGGCTCCACGGAAATCAGTACATCCTCTTTTTCTAATTTCTGCTGCAATGCATCATAAAACCTCTGCTCCTTATAATGAGGGGCAAATGCCGGAAGTTTTTCCCGGAGTATCCACGACTTTGTCGGCACCATCATCACATGGACATCCGCGTTCTGTTTTGTTTTTCCGACAAACTTCTCCAGAGCCTGCAGATTTTTGGAAATCTGCTGCGGATCAAACTCTTTTTCTGTATAGTGTTCCAAAAGGTAATGGTTCTTTCCGATGTAAACATTATGAATTTCATTTTTGCCCATAAACAATTCCATGTCTGTCTGGAACGAAACCCAATGATCCCTTCCGGGAAACTGATCCCGCAGATACGATTCTTATTTTTTCTGGAATCTTCCATCCAGAACTTTCGTTATACTTATTTCCGGGCGTGTCTGAAGTTCTCTTTTTTCAACCGGAGAATAGGTTCTCTGATGCGACAGTGCTTCTTTTCCTGCCAGACCGAGGAGAAGCACCATAAAAATCACACCCGGCAGCCGTTTGAATATCCGTATCATAATTTTCTCTATTTGTACAGTTTACTAATGGCTTTTACGGCCTTTTCATTCTGCTTTTTATATGCAGCAATCACTTTGTCCTCGGACTGTTCCTCCTGCTTGTTGCTGATTGTTCCAAGCATGATAAAGCATACATAGTTTCCTTTTACATAAACTTTGGAAGCCTGAATCTTTAACTGGTTCATCGGGTACTGACAGGTATCCTGTATCAGTTCCTCCCTGTATTTTTTAATGCCGACCGGATTTTCTTTTTGGAAGCTGCATTCTTTGCTTTTACAATAACCAGTGTGTCTGCATTTGCACTGATCATCGGCACCTCCGCAATTGCAGCACTGTACCATTTGGAAGAAATTCCGTAGCGCTCCTTCAATTCTTTCTTTGATACCTTTTCACTTGGGATATAATCATCCCCATACGCTTTCTTTACAGCATTGTATACTTTTTGTATGGATGGGGTTTTCTTCCCTTTCTGCGTGGATGCTTCTACCGTCACCGGTGCTTCCCATGCATTTTCCGGTGCATATATTCCTGTCACACAGGCAAGCACCAGTATCATTGCCACAATTTTCTTTTTCATTCGCCATTCTCCTTCCAGATCCTGTATATTTTCATTCTTATCGTGAAACCACCTGTAATCTGGTTTCCGCACTATCCTACTACAGATCTTTTGTTTTTGTCAAAAGGGATTTTATGGAATTAATAAAAACTTCCGCTGTATGATACAACCGCGTTGTCTGTACCTGATTGGAACGGTCTTTCTCCAATTCTCCCTGCTCTTTCATTTCACTTTCCCTCCGGATTCCGGCCATCTCAAACTGCGGCAAAGAAAGATCCGATGTATATGCGACATGGATATCTGCCGGTTCCTGCATGGCATCCTGCATCTCCTGCAGATGCTCTTCGATCTGTTTTGCGGTCTCTTCGCTGCCTGTCACAATTGTTCCAGAAATACGGTCTGATTTTACCTGAAAAGATGCCGTAATCTTTCCTGCCTTTTCTCCATCCAGAAAAATATCCACAAGACCCTTTTTCTTTTTTCCTCTTACGATTTTTAAAGAAACCCCGGTGACAGAATCTCCTGTCTGCATCGGAATCACATAACATTCTTCCTGCGATTGTTTTGCACCAATCTGAAACTGTGCGGTCATCTGGCGCATTTCCCGGATATCAATCGTGCGGACATCCGGATCTTCTACGATCATCGTATCCATGACATGCTCTGCCACATCCGCAAGCGTCTCCATGGCATCTGCAAGATCCGAAGGATTCTCAAGGGCTTTTGAAAACTGTTCAAGTACCTGCTCTTTCATCTCTGCAATCTCTGTCATGGAATCTTTGGAAACATGATCTTGCTGAAACAACCGCTCCATCATCCGGTTTGGTTTGCGCAGCATTTCCGATGCTGCCATGACATTTACCATACTGTTTGGAATATCATACCGCTCCAGATAGGTATATACGTCTTCCGGTGTTTCTGCAAGCTGCTGATACTGCGCAAGCTGTTCCTGCCGATAGCTTTTTTCCGCTTCCTGTTCCCCAACGGATTCATCCATCTGCCGGAGTGCCTCTGCCAGTTGTTCCGGAGACATATTCTGCCACTTTTCTTCTCCCAGACGGGAAAGTTTTTCCGGTGAAATATGTTCCATCACATCGCGCAGACAATTCTGCTGGAACGCAGCCGAGATCTGCTCGTCAATTTTCGGACCTTCTGCTGTGCTGTCAACTCCGTCAAAATCATCGTCCACCTGATAATCCAGACCACTCTTTTTTTTTCTGAACGCACAGCACGCAAAAGGTTTCGCATCGTCACGTCCGATCCCTGATTCATCAGAAATCCAAGTGCTGCCCCATCTCCTTTTTCCACCTGTGCGATCAGACGGTAAATGCCGATATAACTGCTGCGCTCTTCCTCAGAAATCTCATGATTCTGCTCCAGTTTCCACAGATATTTGCTAAACCGTTCCTGCTCCTGTGTTCCGTTCTCCTGCTGAATCTCCTGTGCCGCCTGATTCAGCTGCTCCATAGTCATATCCAGTGGATTTTCCCCACGGCGGATCATTTCCATCGTTACTGCCGGTTTCATATTAGAAAACGCACGCTTCATCTGCTCATCCAGTGCTTTTACTTCCATAATATTTTCCGGTGTAATTTCGGTATTGTTATATGCCAGTATCCGCACTGCACGGCGGTTTGTTTCACTTGTATCCAGCTGCAGATCCTGTAAAATATCGTCCACATTGGAAAATGCCTTTGTTATGGAATCCCCATGTCACTGCGCGGAGCAGTCATCAGTGTTTCATAACTTTCATTTGCCTGTGCAAATGCACGCTGCATCTGCGCTCCGGCATCATGAATCTCCTGAACGGAATCATCCGCATCCACCTGCCCGATTACATATGCCGGCTGCTGTTTCAGTTCGGCAAACACATCCATGGTTTCTGCCATAAGATCCACATTTTTTCACTTGGCTCAACTCCGGCACCGGCAAGCAGGTCTTTATAGTATTCTCTCTCCTGAGATTTTAAATCCTCGACCAGATCCGCCAGCGGTGTCAGATCCATCTCTACGCCTGCTTTTTCCATCGCCACGGATGCCTCACTGGTCATTACCAGACGTGCTTCCTCCATCTGTCTGCGTGCAGTAATCATGGAAGCATCTGCCGGACGTTTTCCTGCCGCAATTGCCTTCGCCATGGAATCCACAATCTGGTTCCAGTCTATATGATCGGTCTGCAGATCGTCCGATAATCCCTGCAGATCTGTCAGATACTGCAGATTTTCCGGTGTAAGGGGAATCTGGTTTGCCACCAGCCACTTGCTGTTGTCCACCGCATGTTCGTCATCGGAAAGACCTGCTTCTGCAATAATCTCACGAATCTGCGGCATCAGGGAATCCCAAAATCAATTCCGCTCTGCTCCGGCTCCACAATATTTTCTGCGCTGCTGCTGTAATTGGACAGATACAGATTGCGGATGGTCGGCTCCATATCATTTTTCAGAAGATAACTCATCGCCTGTTTCGTGATTTCCGGAATCGAGGCAGCCTGTGCCAGTGCCTCCGCACTGTCCTGCACATTTTCCTCCGTTGCCGGCAGGTCGTTTGCCGCAAGAGAGTCCATGATCTGCTGCGTCACAACCGGACTTCCGGTAATCTCCTCTAACTGTTCCTTTGTAAGTGTTCCGCCCATGGAAGACACATCCACTCCGGCTTTTGCCAGTGCCGCTTTAATCTTGTCTGTCACGGTAATAATGGTATGGCTGTCTGCATCGGAAATGGAAAATCCGTCCTCTTCCATCTTCTTTAAATCTTCTGTGGAAGTGGTATTTGCCACTACAGCGATTTCGTTGCTGCGCGCCTGTCCCGAAGAAATCTCCTGCCCTGCAATTTTTTCCCGCTACTGTCTTTTCTTCCTGCCCCTGCTTTGCCGGGTTGGAATACGTTGCCATATCGATATTTCCAGCCTCGGACACCGCAGTTTTCTGCTGCACATAGGCTTCCTGTCCGCCAAAAGCTGCAACCGCTCCGGCATCCGGCATATTTGCCTGATAAGCCGCAATTGCCCTGTTACTGTTATCGCGTTTTGCATTCCGCGTTACATCTTCCCCTGTATTTTTGCTGCTCAACCTGAATGTATTGCCTCCGTACCATTACATTTTACGCTATAACATGTATCGGCAGGTTATCCCGGAAGCTAAAGGGAAGATCCATATAAAAAGATCCGGAGTTTTCACCAGATCTTTTTTCCTGATTTACGATTGTTTCATTGCCTCTTCATATTCTGCTAATGTATATTTGATAAGAATTTTTTCTTTTGGCACGCCAAGTTCGACCATGTTTCGAATGGATGATATGCGCTCTTCACGCTTTACACAAATCTACCACCTCTTTCTCATCCTCACATGCTATGTGAACTACCCATTGTCTTAAGCTAATGGGCTTCCTGCTTCATCGACCTCGTAACCTACTATCTCCACAGGCGTTAATTTGGGCAGTCCCTGCCCTATATATTTCTTTATGCTATTTGTCTTAATCCTTCTGTCAGTATATTTTTCGCGGCATTGATATCCCTGTCATGTTCTGCTCCGCATTCCGGACATATCCATGCCCTCACTGACAAATCTTTTGTATCTGGATTCTGATACCCGCAAACAGAACATAATTGACTACTAGCATAAAATGTATCTATTTTGATGTATTTCCTGCCATTCCATTTTGCCTTATACTCTAACTGTCTTGTCAGCTCATACCATGATACATCACTTATGGCTTTTGCCAGATGATGATTTTTACCATGTTTTTTATCTGTAAATTTTCTGAAACTATCACTTGGTTTTCGCTGATAATCTCATGTGAAACTTTATGTAGATAATCTTTTCTTATGTTCCTTATTTTCTCATGGCATAATGCTATCTTTTTCTTTGTTTTATAATAGTTCTTGCTTCTCTTTCCTTTATGTGACAGCTGCCTTTGCAGCTTTACAAGCTGTTTCTCGTATTTTTTTATAATTTTTAGATTCTCATATACCTTCCCATCGGAAGTAATACATAAATCTTTAATTCCTAAATCGATTCCTATGTTATGATTTGTATGTGCCAGTTCCTTATGCTCCGTTTCTACAAGTATGGACACATAGTATTTTCCACTGGAAACCTGCGAAACGGTCGCTGACTTAATCTGCCCACTATATTCCCTGTGTAACCTTGCTTTTACCGCTTTTAATTTTGGCAATTTTATCTTCCCTGTCTCAAAATCTACCGCAATATTTCCATTTGTGAAGTTTGTTGTGTATGATTTATGGTTATCGTGTTTGCTCTTGAATTTCGGATATCCTGCATGCCCCTTAAAGAATTTTTGATATGCAGCGTCCATGTTATAGATTGCGTTGGTCAGAGCAAATTTATCTATTTCTTTTAACCATTCATAGTCTTTCTTTAATTCTCTGTTACAGTAATTATTACAATCCGTTTTACTAACTGACTTTTTCTCTTTCTCGTATATTTCTTTCCGATATGCCAATGTCTGATTGTAAACAAAACGACAACAGCCAAATGTTTTTGCAATCTGAATTCTTTGTTCGCTATTAGGATATATCCTGTATTTATATGCTTTTAACACCTACTGTCGCCACCTTCCTACCCTTGATTTTCTATATATTTTCTCAACATCTCTTCTGAAACATTTCCTATACTGCAGACAAAATATGATATGTTGTATAACTCTTCATCAGATTTACTATTTTACTGATAGACATTGTTGGTTCTGTTTCTATCATGTAATGAATATGATCTTTATCTGTCTCCATATATCTGATAATGACTTTATCTTTTGACATATCTCATAAGAAACTGCTTTATATCATCTGATATTTGTTTTGACATCAGCAATTTCTTTCTATACTTGCATACGAAAATAATATGATACTGTAACAAATATTTGTGTCTGTTTTTTGATTTCCACGTTCCCATAACGCAAGTATAGCACAACCCTCCGCTTCCGGCTACCTTAACCCACCGTCTAAAGCCAGTGGGATTGCGGTAGCCCTATTTCAAGTGCTTCTGGCAGGATGACCGTTCTACCTCCAAACAGTACCGCATTACACATATCTGCAAAACGTCTGTTATCGGCAAAATACTCGTTTGCCTTTCGGTCTTTTGCCCCCATACATCTTCTCCTTTGTGATGTCCTGCTATTTAATTTTCTGTTACACTGGGTATATCGGGATGAAACTCCCATGACTGATTCCGGTCATAAAATATACTTTCCTTTTATGACCGGAACCTATATGATAAGATTACCGTATTTTCCTGCTGCTGTCAATCTTAGCGTCTTTTATTTTCCAACAAATACAATTTTGTTATCCTGCCAATAGTTAATATCGTATTCCAGTTCAATATGTTTGAGTCTTTCGGGACTTCAAAATAAACCGTTCCTTCCGTCTGTCTTCCTGCGGATAAGGTTGCGTCAAGACCACTGTCATCCCCGATCCACTGCTGGTCTGCCTTGCTGTTGTCTGCATAACATTCCCAGTCCATCATTGTCGACACATTCTGATCGGTATCCGATGTATTTTCAAACTTAAACTTGAACTGCCAGTATTCGTACCCTTTTTTTTGGTGTGATGTATTCATTATCACTCTTATATTTTCCTGCCGAAACAAATGTAATTTTAAAATCTTCTGTTTCTACAACATCGCCCACCTGAAAAACATTGCTTTTGTCCTGAGTTTCTGTATCGTCTGTTTTCTTATTTTCAGAAGATGTCTGCTTGTCATCCGAAGGTGTCTGGCTGATCTTCTGTGGGTTCTTATCCTTATCATCCCACCCCCGCTGATTGCGGCAATGACAATGATCACAATGACTGCTATCACAATCCATTTTCCAATCCCTCCCTGCTTCTTCCGGCAGTTCGGACACACCTTCGCTTTCTTTGGGATTTCCGATTTGCAGTATTTGCACACTTTTGTTTCCTTTTCTTCTGCCATATTCCTTCCTCCTCGTTTGTAATTAACTGACTCTATTATACCGTATCTGTCTTTCATCCATTCGGTTCTCAACCATAAAAAATAGCTTCCGCATATGATTGGCATCCGTCATATGCCAATCATACCAGAAGCTGTTTTTTTATGGTCTGCCCACAGCAGACATTTTCTATTTATTTTCCCACAATATGCATGACATCCACGCGCAAATAGTTCTCAATTGCATACCCTCCCACGAAAAATACAAGGCTAAGCACCAGTTCCAGAATAATTTTTGCTGCCACAGGCATTCTGGAAAACGGATAGATTTTTTGATTCCATGAGCCGTAATTGGTCAGCACAGCCATTGGAAGCCAGAGATAGATACCCAAAGACAAAGCTTCCAGCAGCATGGTCGCAGTATTTTTATTGCAATCTGCGATACTGCCAATACTGTAAATTCCCCAAAAGGCATATCCCAGACAGGCAGTCACCTTTTTCCATGTTTTTCCTGTGCGGAAACCGGGAAGCGGCAACAAAATCTCTGACAGTTTCTGCTTTCGCTTTTTTGTGGCAAGTGCCCTTCGCATTTCATCTGCGGTCTGAAACCGCTGTTTTGCATCTATTGCCGTTGCTTTTAAAATAATTTTCTGCATATTCTGCGAACCATTGTATAAGCCGTCCCCCGGTAATTTCCCGGTCAGCATTTCATTGCATAGTACCCCTACAGCATATAGGTCTGTCCTTGCATCCGACTGGTGAAATCCAAATTGTTCAGGTGCTGCATATCCAACGGTTCCAAGTACCACGGTATCTTTTCCCTGTTCTTTTTGACTTCGCGGGCAATTCCAAAATCAATCAGTTTTACAATGCCGTCATCTGAAATCATGATATTCCCGGCAGTAATGTCCCTGTGGACAATGCCAAGCGCATGTACCTGTCCCAGTACTTCCAGAATATCCGCCATATAATCTTTCACACGTTCTTCTGCAAACACGCCATAATATTCCAGATACTGCTGCACGGAAATCCCCGAAATATAGCCGGTAATCAGAATTCCCCTTTCCTCTCCTGCTGCAAAATCGTATATGTTTTCCAGATGCTCATTGCGAATGGCAATCAGCTTTTCATAAACAGGTATTACAGAAGCTGCTACATATTTCTTTACAAAAATTCTTCCGTTATCACGGTTTTTGCAAGAAAGATATCCTGTTCCCCAAGCGGACAAATCGTTTCATACGTTTCATCCAGATACCCATATTTCATATCCTGATTCATATTTGACAGTTCCTCATAATTCTATATATAATGTCTGTTGTCATTATAGCAAAAAGGACAAACCATGTGATGAAAAAACCGAAGAATTACTTAAAACGATCCAGTCGTGTAAAAATTATCAGGATTTTATTTCCGAAAGCAGACAGGAACTGATTTCCGTCCGGAAATTAGGGGAAGCCTTTCAGGAAATCCTGACACAGAAAAAACTGAAAAAAGTGATGTTATCCGCAATTCCGGAATCGACCGTGGATATGCTTATGACATCCTTTCCGATAAAAAACAGCCTTCCCGCGACAAAGTGCTTTTTGTTATGCCTGGGAGCCTCTTTCTCTTTTGAGGAAGTACAGACCCTTTTAAAGCAAACCGGCTATCCCATGCTTTACGCACGGATAGCCAGGGATAGTGCCATCATATTTGCATTCCGGCATCATATGTCGCCAATAGATACCAACGAACTGCTGTATGAACTCCAATTTGACCTTCTTTCATAATAAGCAGTTATGTTATATTTTAAACTGTTCTATTATTTTTTCAAGTTCGCTGACAATTTCCCGGTTGTTCTCTGAAATCCGCTGCGCCGCAATCCCTGCTGAACTTTTCGCCATCTGTTTGGATTCTACGTAATTTCCGGACACGTATTCCATCCTATTTCTGTGCAAACGCAAGCAGTTCTTTTCTTACATCTGCCAGATATTTTCGTCCTGCCACAATCCGCGTTCCATCCGCCATGTAAATCAGACTTCCAACTATAGAATCCACGTACACGATATTTATAATATATGATTTATGACAACGAACAAATTGCGGAGGCAATCGTTTCTCCATCTCCCCAAGGGAAACTCTCTCCGCATATGCCATATTTTTCATGGGAGACCTTATTTTATGTCTCATCTTTTATCACATAGCCTATTTCACTATTTTTTACTATATTCTAACACTATCAAAACCACTCCACAAAATAGTACTATTACAGAACCTATTAGAAATGGCCACAACCCATAATTATTTATAAATCCAATAAAATGATTTGTATCTTCATACATTACCCTGTCATAGGTTGAAATTGCACTCAATACTATAATTTCCAAAAAACCAAATATTAAAAAAAAATTGTTCCAAGATATTTTTTCATTCTCATTTTTCTCCTAATTCATCTCATTATACAGCTTTATCTTTTTTCCGATTTATTAACAAATCCATTCCATATAAAAACTCGGCAGAAATTATCCCCATAAAAACAGCATTCCCTAATTTTACATTGCAAAGATTTAAAAATACCGCACAAACTACTCCACCTGCTAATATAACAACACCGATTTTACAATAGTTTCTCTTATAACCTTTCAAGTTTTCATCATGAATGACAGGTTCTGTAAAAATATTAATCAATAACAGGCCTCCAATATAATTCCGAAGCATTAAAAACATCACACACCAAATCAACATTGGGATCAACATTTTAAAATACCATGCACACACAAATATAACCATAAAGGGAATACTCATATTTATTTTCACCATTTTTCTAATATACTGCTTTCATTATATCATATATACATAAAATGCTGTTCTTGATTTAATTGTCGTTTGAAGCCAATATTTTGCAGTTCACACCAATTGCACCAATTCTATTGCTTTTTCTATACAAATATACTATTATAGAATTAAATATATTTTTAAGGAAATATTATGTTGTCAATTAACTATCTATCAGGATACCGAGTCATACACTATTAATGGCACTTTATCAGATACAATTTCTGATATCACGGATTTAATTTTGAGTTTTTCTGCTTAAACAAATGGTTCTATAAAGGATATACACCACAGAATTGGGAGAATGGAGATGATTGAAATGCACCGTATTCCACTTAAAATTGTGACAAGATTATCCGTTATATTTACGGTCATAGGTTTACTTCTTGTGATCATAGGTATTTGCACAGGAACTATGATAGGATTGATAATATTAGGAGCCGGGTTAGTGGAACTTGTTGGAACGATAATTTGTATTGCTGTGTTCAGAAGATGTCCTCATTGTGGTAGTTTTCTTA
>VOFH01000913.1_pt1 | contig 206000 bp, 234 predicted proteins | sample 5384091 | NCBI WGS metagenome assembly VOFH01 (sample SAMN12384727, study PRJNA508395) | human gut metagenome | isolation source: healthy gut G | host: Homo sapiens | reverse complement strand
CAAAAATTTTCGCCAACTCATCTTCAACTTTTTCCATTTTTATCAATGTAAAGAAACAGTTATGTTTTTGGTATTAAAAGAAAGACACCGGAAGATATGTCTGTTACCGTCTTACTCTCGCCTCTCCCATTACCCCTGGACAGTTAATGCTTACCACCCTTATTTATCGTAGCCATATACGTGACGACGAACTGTCAAAAAAATCGAAGAAATGGTTTCGATAGCAAATCGCAGGAACATGCTGTCTGACGTAACAGTGATCTTACTGTTTACTGGTTCTCATTTTTTCCAGCTTCTGGAAGGTCCGGAAGAACAGGTTAAAATGATATATCGGGCTATATGCCAGGATCCACGGCACTATAATATTGTTGAGCTGATGTGCGATTACGCGCCTGCTCGCCGTTTTGGCAAAGCGGGAATGGAATTATTTGATTTGCGCCTGCACGAGCGAGATGACGTTTTACAGGCCGTATTCGACAAAGGCACATCAAAATTTCAGCTAACTTATGATGACAGAGCGCTACAATTTTTTCGTACTTTTGTCCTTGCAACCGAACAAGCAACCTATTTCGAGATCCCTGCCGAAGACTCCTGGCTTTTTATCGCTGACGGATCTGATAAAGAACTTGATTCCTGTACCCTTTCACCAACTATAAACGACCACTTTGCCTTTCATCCTATTGTCGATCCCTTATCGCGGCGGATAATCGCTTTTGAAGCCATTGTGCAAAAAAATGAAGATAGCCCATCAGCTATAGCGGTTGGGCAGCGTAAAGACGGGGAAATCTATACAGCGGATTCAAAAGTAAGGCGCTTGCATTCGCGATGGCACACGCACTTGAGCTCGGTGATAAAATGATTTCAATCAATCTATTACCTATGACCCTGTTAACGAACCTGACGCAGTCTCTTTTTTACTTGATGAAATAAAGGCCAATGCTCTGGTGCCTGAACAAATCATCGTTGAATTTACTGAAAGTGAAGTCATATCTCGGTTTGATGAGTTTGCAGAAGCGATTAAATCGCTTAAGGCTGCCGGTATCAGTGTAGCAATTGATCATTTTGGCGCAGGTTTTGCCGGTTTGTTACTCCTGTCACGCTTCCAGCCTGACAGAATTAAAATCAGTCAGGAATTGATTACCAATGTTCATAAAAGCGGGCCACGGCAGGCAATTATTCAAGCGATCATAAAATGCTGTACATCACTTTGAAATTCAAGTCTCTGCTATGGGTGTGACAACACCAGAAGAGTGGATGTGGCTTGAATCTGCAGGAATTGAGATGTTTCAGGGAGATCTGTTTGCGAAAGCTAAATTGAATGGTATCCCTTCAGTTGCGTGGCCGGAGAAAAAATAATTTCCAGCACATTATTTCGTATGATTTCTGAAAATCATCGTGAAAATGAATACGTTATGTTTAAATTTAATCCCACATTAAAATAATGTTTCATTCAATTTAGCTGAAATCTTATTTATACTTTGTACAATTTTAGCGTATATTGTACAAAGTATTATTGGGTCGTGTACAGGCGACGGAGATTTGTGACCGCAAGGAGGAATTGTGGCTTATTACAGCATTGGTGATGTTGCTGAACGTTGCGGGATTAATCCTGTCACTCTCCGGGCCTGGCAACGCCGCTACGGTTTGTTAAAACCACAGCGCAGTGAAGGCGGACACCGACTCTTTGATGAAGAAGACATACAACGCATCGAAGAGATCAAGCGTTGGATAAGTAATGGCGTCCCTGTAGGCAAAGTTAAAGCATTACTGGAAACCACCAGCCAGGATACGGAAGATGACTGGAGCCGCCTGCAAGAAGAGATGATGTCAATTCTTCGTATGGCTAATCCTGCCAAACTACGCGCGAGAATTATTTCACTGGGCCGAGAGTACCCAGTAGATCAATTGATTAATCATGTTTACCTTCCTGTTCGCCAGCGTCTCGTGCTTGATCACAACACCTCCCGCATTATGAGCAGTATGTTTGACGGCGCATTAATTGAATACGCAGCAGCCTCGCTTTTCGAAATGCGCCGTAAGCCCGGTAAAGAAGCCATTCTGATGGCGTGGAATGTTGAAGAGAGAGCACGATTGTGGCTGGAAGCATGGCGTTTATCATTGTCAGGATGGCACATTTCTGTTCTTGCTGATCCCATTGAATCGCCGCGCCCGGAACTGTTCCCGACGCAAACATTAATTGTCTGGACAGGCATGGCACCAACGAGAAGGCAAAACGAACTTTTACAACACTGGGGTGAGCAAGGTTATAAAGTCATCTTCCATGCCCCCTAATTTCACCTTTATCCCGCCCCTTAGACAGAATGTTATAATCTGAACCCACAACAGCGTTTGTACCGGAGCTGGTCCATTACAAAATGCTCACCGGGAGAATTCAGGTAATCCCCTTTCACACTTTGTACATATCACAGCCAAAGGACAGACCAGATTGAAGTGGTAAAACCGATCGTGCACACTACGCAGTCTCACAACTAACAAGAGGTTATTATCCTGATGGATCAGGTCGTTGTTTTTCAAAAGATGTTTGAGCAAGTGAGAAAAGAGCAAAACTTCTCCTGGTTTTATTCAGAATTAAAACATCACCGTATTGCACATTACATTTATTATCTAGCTACGGATAACATCAGAATTATTACTCACGATGACACGGTTTTGTTATTAAGAGGAACCAGGAACCTGTTAAAAGTTAGTACGACCAAGAACCCTGCTAAAATAAAAAGAGGCCGCATTGCTTCATATTTGCGGAAAATCTACATTTCGGGAATACTGTTCAACACTGGCAGACGCGGGCGTTTTCCGGTGGGTTACTGATGTTAATCATAACAAACGCAGTTACTACGCCATTGATAATACGCTTTTATATATTGAAGATGTAGAAAACAATAAACCATTAATCTAGCTAAAGTTGGAAGCTTAAGAAATGCTTCATAATTCAGTAAGGCATTAGCATAATGGAAATAAAAGTGCAGAGACTATCCCTATGGATGATAAATACTGTCTTTTTATTGCCACCCATAAATAATCACCAGGCCAATACTATCAACTTAATATTTGAAATGTGATCACTTGACTTTCTATACGTTATTTTATAACGGTTAACATATTTATAAAACCAACGGGCGTGCCATACGCCCGTTTCAATACTTAACGCACATGTGTTTTGGTTTAGTCATCATCCGATTATATGTATTTTAGTCAGGAACGGGTTTAACCATTTTTATATAACTAAAAAATTGAAACCTTATTCTCAGGTCATGCTTATATTCATCATTATCGTTATATTAAAAGGCCAACCATAATGTTTAGCAAATTGGCTCAAAGTAGCATAAAGGCTATGTTTTAATTACAGAATATTCAGTCATTTGAATGTATAACATTTTAGCTAAACAAATCTAAAACGAAGTGAATAATTTAATGTTTTCACTAAATCTCATTTTGTTTAATCTCTATTGAGATTCCTTGCTTTAAATTTTGTTTTATATAGATAATGACATTAATTTTTAATTAATTTATTTTTTTGGGAGTAATATACACATATGCAAAATCAAGAAATGAACATCCAAATGAACTATATTAAGCACCGTGGGATAAGACATAACAAATGAAGTGGATAGTAATTGACACGGTAATTCAACCTACATGCGGCATATCTTTTTCAGCCATATGGGGTGATATGAAAATGATCATCTGGTATCAATCCACTATATTTCTTCCTCCTGGCAGGATATTTACACCGGTTAAATCTGGTATTATCCTTAAGGATAAAGAATATCCTATTACTATTTATAACATCGCACCATTCAACAAGGATTTATGGAGTTTACTCAAAAGCAGTCAAGAGTGTCCTCCAGGAGAAAGCAAAATAACAAATAAATGTTTGCATAATAGTTGCATTATAAAAATATGCCCATATGGGCTCAAGTAATGGGCTTCATATAAATATGCTCAATGTGCTATTAATAATACCCACATAAATAAAACAACGGGCGTGTTATACGCCCGTTACAATATTTAACACATGTAGTAATTACATATTCTTGATGATCGCGTCACCAAACTCTGAACATTTCAGCAGTTTAGCGCCTTCCATCAGACGTTCGAAGTCATAGGTTACAGTCTTGGCGTTGATTGCGCCTTCCATACCTTTAACAATCAAGTCTGCGGCTTCAGTCCAGCCCATATGGCGTAACATCATCTCAGCGGAGAGAATAATAGAGCCTGGGTTTACTTTGTCCTGACCGGCATATTTCGGCGCAGTACCGTGGGTGGCTTCAAACAGGGCGCATTCGTCACCGATGTTTGCGCCAGGGGCGATACCGATACCGCCAACCTGCGCTGCCAGGGCGTCAGAAATGTAGTCACCGTTCAGGTTCATACAGGCGATAACATCATATTCAGCCGGACGCAGCAGGATCTGTTGCAGGAATGCATCAGCAATCACGTCTTTAATGACGATCTCTTTGCCGGTGTTCGGGTTTTTAACTTTCAGCCACGGGCCGCCGTCGATCAGTTCACCGCCAAACTCTTCACGCGCCAGCTGGTAGCCCCAGTCTTTAAACGCGCCTTCGGTGAACTTCATGATGTTGCCTTTGTGCACCAGGGTCACAGAGTCACGATCGTTAGCAATTGCGTATTCGATCGCTGCACGAACCAGACGTTTGGTGCCTTCTTCAGAACACGGCTTAATACCGATGCCGCAATGTTCCGGGAAGCGAATTTTCTTCACGCCCATCTCTTCACGCAGGAATTTAATCACTTTCTCAGCGTCGGCAGAGTCTGCTTTCCATTCGATACCCGCATAAATGTCTTCCGAGTTTTCACGGAAGATAACCATATCGGTCAGTTCAGGGTGTTTAACCGGGCTTGGAGTGCCCTGATAGTAACGTACCGGACGCAGGCAGATGTAGAGATCCAGTTCCTGGCGCAGAGCAACGTTGAGAGAGCGAATACCACCACCAACTGGGGTGGTCAGTGGGCCTTTGATGGCAACACGATATTCACGAATCAGATCAAGGGTTTCAGCAGGCAGCCAGACGTCCTGGCCATAAACCTGTGTGGATTTTTCACCGGTGTAAATTTCCATCCAGGAGATTTTACGCTCGCCTTTATAGGCTTTCTCGACTGCAGCGTCGACCACTTTCAGCATGGCTGGGGTTACATCTACACCGATTCCATCACCTTCAATGTAAGGGATAATCGGATTTTCAGGAACGTTGAGTTTGCCGTTTTGCAGGGTGATCTTCTTGCCTTGTGCCGGAACAACTACTTTACTTTCCATTCACCTCTCCTTCGAGCGCTACTGGTTTGCTCGTCTGCCACCACGTTGCATATGCGTTTGCGTCCTGCGATACGGATGCTTTAGAGCAATTTTTTGTTAATGATTTGTAATTGGCTTGTCAATACTACCCTATTGTTTGCCGTCATGAAAGATGCGCGTTATTAGGCTATAATGCGGCAATTCATAATCTCTGAAAATACCATGCAAAAAACTTCTTTTAGACCAAAGACAGTATTTTTCTGACCTTCAAATAAGGTATTAAATATCAATAATTTACATCAGATTTTAAGCAATAAAAAAAACACCAGAGATAACTAACAAGGTGCTATTTGGTCAAAATTTGACATTACTCGACTCAGCGACTATCTCACTTTGAGCACTATTGGGAAAATTATCAAAAGTCATGGTTGAAGCGACAAGCAACGAGTAAATTATGGCATCCCCCTTTTTGAGGTTCACATGAAACGCTTTGCACTGATAGCTGTGAAACTCGTTGCCTTTACTGGTTCTGCATCTGCTGCAACCGAAGAAATCAACTTCAAGTAACAGAAACACTATATAACAATGGAGTGTTGACAAATGGATACTACCGAAGAACGCAATGGAACATATTTCTACAGAGGACACCCGAACCTGTCCAAAATAGAACTACTCAACGTCATATTCCTTGAAGAATTCTGTAAGGAATTGGGGATTGATTCGGTATCAGGTGCAGCAATCTTATCTGGTCAACCGTGGCTGGGTACAAGAGCGAAGCCGCAAGGGGCAACCCTGGGAACAAGTGTTGTCTCAAAGTATGCGCGTATACTGATGAGAGATGCACGCATGCCTTTTGGTATTTCTGTTCATACACCAGTGGGTGTAAGGATGCAGAAATCTAATAAGCTTGCTGCAATTATCGCTCGTTGGGTCCCGTGGATTGGTTGGGCTTCACTGTCGATGAGTCTTTACAGGGTTTCGACTCGTACCCAGGAAAAATACAATCTGATTGCCAAACCTCAAGACCGTATTAAGTGGACTTCCTTCTAATGGCGACAACAATCACAGACGAAGTTTTAGCACTGTTCCGTGATGAGATTCCAGGTTATCAGGATGACCACGGGAAGGAAATTCCGTTAGAACTGGACTCTGATTTGTTCGACTATCCACGAGATGATTTAGAGGACGCTATACGGAAATACAAAGAGAGGTTTGGGATTAACCTGGATAATCTGGACTGGTCTTTGTACCTTCCATGGGAGTCTGCACCATTGCTTCAACGATGGTTCAAGCTCAAGCGGGAAGAGGTAGAAACAACACGTTTACCGTTAACTGTACGGATGTTTGCAGAATCAGCAGAAGCGGGAAAATGGCTGTATCAGTAGAATAAAAAAGAAGGCTGCGATGCCCCTCTTATTACTGCTGATGATGGTAGTGGTAAAGCATCATCCTAAACTTGAACAGTGAAGTGCTGTCACCCATCAGTAATACAGAAACACTATTTTTCATACCAGTATTTATTCAATTCATCAATGTAAAATGTGTTCATTGGGCCATATTTATCACCATGCAGCCACACAACCGCTGCTCACTAACCCAGGTATTGATGAAACCGCGCTGAAGAGCCTGAACCCTGAACCTCTAACGAGTACCTTAAAAGTCCAATGCAATCCGACACTGTGCTACCCTCTGCGTATAGCTCTATTTGGAATTTACCATGAAATACTTTAGCGATTCTAAATCTTCTTTTAGAAAAAAACAGGTTAGTCGACTAAACTCGCAACACTCCACTAAGCGTAAACCTGAAAACCAGCCCACGCGTGTGATCCTGTTCAATAAACCCTACGATGTTCTTCCGCAGTTCACCGATGAAGCCGGACGCAAAACATTAAAAGAATTCATCCCGGTTCAGGGCGTTTATGCAGCAGGTCGTCTTGACCGCGATAGCGAAGGGTTACTGGTGCTGACCAATAACGGCGCGTTGCAGGCGCGTTTAACCCAGCCGGGTAAACGCACCGGAAAAATCTATTATGTGCAGGTGGAAGGTATTCCCACACAAGACGCACTTGAAGCCTTGCGCAATGGCGTAACCTTAAATGATGGCCCTACCCTGCCCGCAGGCGTAGAGCTGGTTGACGAACCCGCGTGGTTATGGCCGCGGAATCCACCAATTCGTGAACGCAAAAGTATTCCCACCAGCTGGCTGAAGATCACCTTATATGAAGGACGTAATCGCCAGGTGCGCCGCATGACCGCCCATGTTGGTTTCCCCACGCTGCGACTGATTCGCTATGCGATGGGTGATTACTCTTTGGATAATCTTGCCAATGGCGAATGGCGAGACGCGACAGATTAAGGATGCAAAATGTTTAAACCGCACGTTACCGTTGCCTGCGTGGTGCACGCAGAAGGCAAATTTTTAGTCGTTGAAGAGACGATTAATGGTAAAGCGTTATGGAACCAACCTGCCGGGCATCTGGAAGCCGATGAAACCTTAGTGGAAGCCGCCGCCCGTGAGCTGTGGGAAGAAACCGGCATCAGCGCGCAGCCGCAACACTTTATTCGTATGCATCAGTGGATTGCGCCAGATAAAACGCCGTTTTTGCGTTTCCTCTTTGCCATTGAGCTTGAGCAAATATGCCCGACCCAGCCTCATGACAGCGATATCGACTGCTGCCGTTGGGTTAGCGCCGAAGAAATTTTACAGGCGTCAAATCTGCGTTCGCCGCTGGTGGCGGAAAGTATTCGTTGTTATCAAAGCGGGCAACGCTATCCGCTGGAGATGATTGGCGATTTTAACTGGCCTTTTACAAAGGGTGTCATCTAAAAGGCTGCGTGATAGAATACGCCGCCTTGAAGTTCAATGTCGTGAGTGATCCCAATGTCTGAAACCGCAAAAAAAGTAATCGTCGGCATGTCCGGCGGTGTCGATTCCTCCGTTTCTGCCTGGCTGTTGCAACAACAGGGATATCAGGTCGAAGGCCTGTTTATGAAGAACTGGGAAGAAGACGACGGTGAGGAATATTGCACAGCGGCAGCGGATCTGGCTGATGCCCAGGCTGTCTGCGACAAGCTCGGCATTGAACTGCACACCGTTAACTTTGCTGCCGAGTACTGGGACAACGTCTTCGAACTGTTCCTTGCCGAATATAAAGCCGGTCGCACGCCAAATCCGGATATTCTGTGCAACAAAGAGATCAAATTTAAAGCTTTCCTCGAATTTGCCGCCGAAGATTTAGGTGCCGATTATATCGCTACCGGTCATTACGTACGTCGGGCAGATGTCGATGGCAAGAGCCGCCTGCTGCGTGGTCTGGACAGCAATAAAGACCAGAGCTACTTCCTTTATACGCTCAGCCATGAGCAAATTGCGCAAAGCCTGTTCCCGGTCGGCGAACTGGAAAAACCGCAGGTGCGTAAGATTGCTGAAGATCTCGGTCTGGTCACCGCGAAGAAAAAAGATTCTACCGGTATCTGCTTTATCGGCGAGCGTAAATTCCGCGAGTTCCCTGGGCCGTTATCTCCCGGCGCAACCGGGCAAAATCATTACCGTCGATGGCGATGAAATTGGTGAGCACCAGGGGCTGATGTATCACACCCTCGGTCAGCGTAAAGGTCTGGGTATCGGTGGCACCAAAGACGGCACCGAAGAACCGTGGTATGTGGTCGATAAAGACGTCGAAAACAACATTCTGATTGTTGCGCAAGGCCATGAACACCCGCGTCTGATGTCTGTCGGTCTGATTGCCCAGCAGCTGCACTGGGTCGATCGCGAGCCGTTCACCGGTACTATGCGTTGCACAGTAAAAACCCGCTATCGCCAGACCGACATCCCGTGCACCGTCAAGGCGCTGGACGATGATCGCATTGAAGTGATTTTCGATGAGCCGGTTGCCGCCGTGACGCCGGGCCAGTCTGCCGTTTTCTATAACGGTGAAGTGTGCCTCGGTGGCGGTATTATTGAGCAGCGTCTGCCGCTGCCGGTCTGATTATTATCTTTACTTAAAACAAGGAAGCAGTGAACGTGGCAAAGAATTACTATGACATCACCCTCGCCCTGGCCGGTATTTGTCAGTCGGCACGCCTGGTGCAACAACTCGCTCACCAGGGGCATTGTGATGGCGATGCGCTACACGTCTCACTCAACAGTATTATCGATATGAACCCCAGCTCAACGCTGGCGGTTTTTTGGCGGCAGCGAAGCCAACCTGCGCGTCGGGCTGGAAACCCTGCTCGGCGTGCTCAATGCCAGCAGTCGCCAGGGCTTAAACGCTGAATTAACCCGCTACACACTCAGCCTGATGGTGCTTGAGCGCAAACTCTCCTCAGCGAAAGGTGCGCTCGACACTCTGGGCAACCGGATCAACGGCCTGCAACGCCAGCTCGAACACTTCGATTTACAGTCCGAAACGCTGATGAGCGCGATGGCTGCTATCTATGTTGATGTGATTAGCCCGCTTGGCCCGCGCATTCAGGTAACCGGTTCCCCTGCTGTACTGCAAAGCCCACAAGTGCAGGCGAAAGTTCGCGCAACCCTGCTGGCAGGCATTCGCGCCGCCGTGCTCTGGCACCAGGTTGGCGGCGGACGTCTGCAACTGATGTTTTCTCGTAATCGCCTGACCACTCAGGCAAAACAAATTCTTGCTCATTTAACCCCGGAGTTGTGATCTATGGAATTATCCTCACTGACCGCCGTTTCCCCTGTCGATGGACGCTACGGCGATAAAGTCAGCGCGCTGCGCGGGATTTCAGCGAATATGGTTTGCTGAAATTCCGTGTACAAGTTGAAGTACGTTGGCTGCAAAAACTGGCCGCGCACGCAGCGATCAAGGAAGTTCCTGCTTTTGCTGCCGACGCAATCGGTTACCTTGATGCAATTGTCGCCAGTTTCAGCGAAGAAGATGCCGCACGCATCAAAACCATCGAGCGTACCACTAACCACGACGTTAAAGCGGTTGAGTATTTCCTGAAAGAAAAAGTGGCGGAGATCCCGGAACTGCACGCGGTTTCTGAATTCATCCACTTTGCCTGTACTTCGGAAGATATCAATAACCTCTCCCACGCATTAATGCTGAAAACCGCGCGTGATGAAGTGATCCTGCCGTACTGGCGTCAACTGATTGATGGCATTAAAGATCTCGCCGCTCAGTACCGCGATATCCCGCTGCTGTCCCGTACCCACGGTCAGCCAGCCACGCCGTCAACCATCGGTAAAGAGATGGCTAACGTCGCCTACCGTATGGAGCGCCAGTACCGCCAGCTTAACCAGGTGGAGATCCTCGGCAAAATCAACGGTGCGGTCGGTAACTATAACGCCCACATCGCCGCTTACCCGGAAGTTGACTGGCATCAGTTCAGCGAAGAGTTCGTCACCTCGCTGGGTATTCAGTGGAACCCGTACACCACCCAGATCGAACCGCACGACTACATTGCCGAACTGTTTGATTGCGTTGCGCGCTTCAACACCATTCTGATCGACTTTGACCGTGACGTCTGGGGTTATATCGCCCTTAACCACTTCAAACAGAAAACCATTGCTGGTGAGATTGGTTCTTCCACCATGCCGCATAAAGTTAACCCGATCGACTTCGAAAACTCCGAAGGAAACCTGGGCCTTTCCAACGCGGTATTGCAGCACCTGGCAAGCAAACTGCCAGTTTCCCGCTGGCAGCGTGACCTGACCGACTCCACCGTGCTGCGTAACCTCGGCGTGGGTATCGGTTATGCGCTGATTGCGTATCAATCCACCCTGAAAGGCGTGAGCAAACTGGAAGTGAACCGTGACCATCTGCTGGATGAACTGGATCACAACTGGGAAGTGCTGGCTGAGCCAATCCAGACAGTTATGCGTCGCTATGGCATCGAAAAACCGTACGAGAAGCTGAAAGAGCTGACTCGCGGTAAGCGCGTTGACGCCGAAGGCATGAAGCTGTTTATCGACGGTCTGGCGTTGCCAGAAGAAGAGAAAGCCCGCCTGAAAGCGATGACGCCGGCAAACTACATTGGTCGCGCCATCACCATGGTTGATGAGCTGAAATAAACTCGTATCAGTGCCGGATAGCGATGCTGTCCGGCCTGCTTATTAAGATTATCCGCTTTTTATTTTTTCACTTTACCTCCCCTCCCCCGCTGGTTTATTTAATGTTTACCCCCATAACCACATAATCGCGTTACACTATTTTAATAATTAAGACAGGGAGAAATAAAAATGCGCGTACTGGTTGTTGAAGACAATGCGTTGTTACGTCACCACCTTAAAGTTCAGATTCAGGATGCTGGTCATCAGGTCGATGACGCAGAAGATGCCAAAGAAGCCGATTATTATCTCAATGAACATTTACCGGATATTGCGATTGTCGATCTCGGATTGCCTGACGAGGATGGTCTGTCACTGATTCGCCGCTGGCGTAGCAATGATGTTTCACTGCCGATTCTGGTATTAACCGCCCGTGAAAGCTGGCAGGACAAAGTCGAAGTATTAAGTGCCGGTGCTGATGATTACGTGACTAAACCGTTTCATATTGAAGAGGTGATGGCGCGAATGCAGGCATTAATGCGGCGTAATAGCGGTCTGGCTTCACAGGTCATTTCGCTACCACCGTTTCAGGTTGATCTCTCCCGCCGTGAATTATCTATTAATGACGAAGTGATCAAACTGACCGCGTTCGAATACACCATTATGGAAACGTTGATACGCAATAATGGCAAAGTGGTCAGCAAAGATTCGTTAATGCTACAACTCTACCCGGATGCGGAGCTGCGGGAAAGCCATACCATTGATGTACTGATGGGACGTCTGCGCAAAAAAATTCAGGCACAATATCCGCAAGAAGTGATTACCACCGTTCGCGGCCAGGGCTATCTGTTCGAATTGCGCTGATGAAAAAATTACTGCGTCTTTTTTTCCCGCTCTCGCTGCGGGTACGTTTTCTGTTGGCAACGGCAGCGGTAGTACTGGTGCTTTCGCTTGCCTACGGAATGGTCGCGCTGATCGGTTATAGCGTCAGTTTCGATAAAACTACGTTTCGGCTGTTACGTGGCGAGAGCAATCTGTTCTATACCCTTGCGAAGTGGGAAAACAATAAGTTGCATGTCGAGTTACCCGAAAATATCGACAAGCAAAGCCCCACCATGACGCTAATTTATGATGAGAACGGGCAGCTTTTATGGGCGCAACGTGACGTGCCCTGGCTGATGAAGATGATCCAGCCTGACTGGCTGAAATCGAATGGTTTTCATGAAATTGAAGCGGATGTTAACGATACCAGCCTCTTGCTGAGTGGAGATCATTCGATACAGCAACAGTTGCAGGAAGTGCGGGAAGATGATGACGACGCGGAGATGACCCACTCGGTGGCGGTAAACGTCTACCCGGCAACATCGCGGATGCCAAAGTTAACCATTGTGGTGGTGGATACCATTCCGGTGGAGCTAAAAAGTTCCTATATGGTCTGGAGCTGGTTTATCTATGTGCTCTCAGCCAATCTGCTGTTAGTGATCCCGCTGCTGTGGGTCGCCGCCTGGTGGAGTTTACGCCCCATCGAAGCCCTGGCAAAAGAAGTCCGCGAACTGGAAGAACATAACCGCGAATTGCTCAATCCAGCCACAACGCGAGAACTGACAAGTCTGGTACGAAACCTGAACCGATTGTTAAAAAGTGAACGCGAACGTTACGACAAATATCGTACAACGCTCACCGACCTGACCCATAGTCTGAAAACGCCACTGGCGGTGCTGCAAAGTACGCTGCGTTCTCTGCGTAGTGAGAAGATGAGCGTCAGTGATGCTGAGCCGGTAATGCTGGAGCAAATCAGCCGCATTTCACAGCAAATTGGCTACTACCTGCATCGTGCCAGTATGCGCGGCGGGACATTGCTCAGCCGCGAACTGCATCCGGTCGCCCCACTGCTGGACAATCTCACCTCGGCGCTGAACAAAGTGTATCAACGCAAAGGGGTCAATATCTCTCTCGATATTTCGCCAGAGATCAGCTTTGTTGGTGAGCAGAACGATTTTGTCGAGGTGATGGGCAATGTGCTGGATAATGCCTGTAAATATTGCCTCGAGTTTGTCGAAATTTCTGCAAGGCAAACCGACGAGCATCTCTATATTGTGGTCGAGGATGATGGCCCCGGTATTCCATTAAGCAAGCGAGAGGTCATTTTCGACCGTGGTCAACGGGTTGATACTTTACGCCCTGGGCAAGGTGTGGGGCTGGCGGTAGCCCGCGAAATCACCGAGCAATATGAGGGTAAAATCGTCGCCGGAGAGAGCATGATGGGCGGTGCGCGGATGGAGGTGATTTTTGGTCGCCAGCATTCTGCGCCGAAAGATGAATAAATATGTCCATACTTCACGCATTACGTTAAGCATCCGTTATAATCGGTTGCAGATACCAGCCTGTGGATGCTTAACATGGAATACCAACTCACTCTTAACTGGCCCGATTTTCTTGAACGTCACTGGCAGAAACGCCCGGTGGTGTTAAAACGCGGCTTTAATAATTTTATTGACCCGATCTCTCCAGACGAGTTGGCGGGTCTGGCGATGGAAAGCGAAGTCGACAGTCGACTGGTCAGTCACCAGGATGGCAAATGGCAGGTCAGCCACGGCCCGTTCGAAAGCTACGATCATCTCGGTGAAACCAACTGGTCGTTACTGGTACAGGCAGTGAACCACTGGCATGAGCCGACCGCCGCGCTAATGCGACCGTTCCGTGAACTACCGGACTGGCGTATTGATGACCTGATGATCTCTTTTTCCGTACCTGGCGGCGGCGTCGGCCCACATCTCGATCAGTACGACGTGTTTATTATTCAGGGTACCGGACGTCGTCGCTGGCGAGTGGGTGAAAAGCTGCAAATGAAACAGCACTGCCCACATCCGGATCTGTTACAGGTCGATCCGTTCGAAGCCATCATCGATGAAGAGCTGGAGCCTGGTGATATTCTTTATATTCCGCCAGGATTCCCGCATGAAGGCTACGCGCTGGAAAATGCGATGAACTATTCCGTAGGTTTTCGCGCGCCAAATACGCGGGAACTGATTAGTGGATTTGCCGATTATGTGCTGCAACGTGAACTGGGCGGCAACTACTACAGCGATCCTGATGTTCCACCTCGCGCTCATCCTGCGGACGTTCTGCCGCAAGAGATGGATAAACTGCGTGAGATGATGCTCGAATTGATCAACCAGCCGGAACATTTTAAGCAATGGTTTGGCGAGTTTATATCCCAGTCACGTCATGAACTGGATATCGCGCCGCCAGAGCCGCCTTATCAGCCGGATGAAATCTACGATGCGCTGAAACAAGGTGATGTGCTGGTGCGCCTGGGGGGTCTGCGCGTATTGCGCATTGGCGACGATGTGTATGCCAATGGTGAGAAGATCGATTCCCCGCACCGTCCGGCACTGGATGCGCTCGCCAGCAACATTGCGCTGACCGCGGAGAATTTTGGCGATGCGCTGGAAGATCCGTCATTCCTCGCGATGCTCGCGGCGCTGGTCAATAGCGGATACTGGTTCTTCGAAGGGTAAGTTTGGATTTAAGCCGGATGCGGCATCACATGCCGCATCCCTTTTCGCTTACTTCCGTTGCGCCGTCAACTCGGCAATACGGACGATCACCTGCACCGCTTTTTCCATACCTTCCAGAGTCACAAACTCATGCTTACCATGATAGTTGTAACCGCCAGTGAACAGGTTCGGGCACGGTAATCCCATAAACGACAACTGCGCGCCGTCGGTACCGCCGCGGATCGGTTTCAGTTCCGGTTCAATATCGCAGTCACGCATCGCCTGCTGGGCGATATCGAGAATATGCGGATGCTCAACCACTTTCTCGCGCATATTGTAGTAACTGTCTTCAATCACCAGTTCAATGTAGCAATCAGGATGTAACCCTTTGCCCACTTTTTTGGCGATCTCCATCATTTTACGTTTACGCGCTTCAAACTGTTTACGGTCGAAATCACGGATGATGTAGTGCATATCGGCCCGTTCAACGGTGCCTTTCATGCTCGCCAGGTGATAGAAACCTTCATAGCCTTCTGTCATTTCCGGGCTTTCATCCGCCGGAACTTCCGCATGAATACGTGCCGCCAGCGACAGCGCATTTACCATCACGCCTTTCGCCGTGCCCGGATGAACATTGTTACCGACAATTTTGATATTGACCGACGCGGCGTTGAAGTTTTCAAACTCCAGTTCGCCTACGCCACCACCATCAACAGTGTAAGCCCAGCGGGCATCGAAGGCGTCAACATCAAAATGTTTCGCCCCTTTGCCCACTTCTTCATCCGGGGTAAAGGCGACGCGAATATCACCATGCGGAATGTTTTTTTGTTGCAATACCGCCAGCGCGGTCATGATTTCTGCAATACCTGCTTTGTCATCGGCACCTAACAAGGTTTTACCATCGGTGGTAATCAGCGTCTGACCCAGTAGCTGATGCAGCACCGGGAACATAACCGGTGATAAAACTTCATCGCCGATACCCAGCGCAATATCGCCACCGCGATAGTTTTCAACAATTTGCGGATTCACATTTTTGCCGCTGCAATCCGGTGAGGTATCCACATGAGAAATAAAGCCAATCGCCGGGATATCGCCAGGGACGTTAGCCGGTAACGTCGCCATCAAAGTGCCCTTCTCACTTAAGGTCACATTGATAAGCCCCATCTCTTCGAGCTGCTCTTTCAGCAGATGCAATAACTTCCATTGGCCTTCCGTGCTGGGAACCTGTCTCACCCCTGCCTTTGATTGGGTATCCAGAGACACGTAGTTCAAAAATCGCTCAAGTAGTTTATCCATGTAGTCACCCTCACTTTTTGTGACAACATTATTAAGAAGCAAGAAAAGACAAATATTGCGTCAGGTCACTTTTACCCCTGCAAGCGGGAATATTTATCAGCATTACCTTAATGAATATAAAGCTAAGCCAGTAATTCACAACAAAGATTGGCGATTCAAGCGGTTTGCCGTAGAATTACCGCCCTCATTAAGAGTCACCAAGGTGGTTAACCACAAACCCCGCATCGGTAAGCCATCCGTTGCGTTTACATGGGACAGAGTAAAAAATTGAATAAACAACCGAGTTCGCTTTCACCGCTGGTGCAATTGGCGGGAATTCGCAAATGCTTTGATGGTAAAGAGGTCATTCCCCAGCTGGATCTGACTATCAACAATGGCGAGTTCCTCACGCTGCTTGGCACTTCTGGCTGCGGTAAAACAACCGTTCTTCGCCTGATTGCAGGTCTGGAAACTGTTGATTCCGGACGTATCATGCTGGATAACGAGGACATCACCCACGTTCCGGCGGAAAACCGCTATGTGAATACTGTTTTCCAAAGCTACGCACTTTTCCCCCACATGACCGTGTTCGAAAATGTGGCCTTTGGGTTGCGCATGCAAAAAACCCCCGCTGCTGAAATTACGCCCCGCGTGATGGAAGCCCTGCGGATGGTGCAGCTGGAAACCTTCGCTCAACGCAAACCGCATCAGCTCTCTGGTGGTCAACAGCAACGCGTCGCCATTGCTCGCGCGGTGGTTAACAAGCCTCGTCTGTTGTTGCTGGATGAGTCGCTCTCAGCGCTGGATTACAAACTGCGCAAGCAAATGCAGAACGAGCTGAAAGCGTTACAGCGTAAGCTTGGCATTACATTCGTGTTCGTGACTCACGACCAGGAAGAAGCACTTACCATGTCGGACAGGATCGTGGTGATGCGCGATGGTCGCATTGAGCAAGACGGCACGCCGCGTGAAATCTATGAAGAGCCGAAAAACCTGTTTGTTGCTGGGTTTATTGGCGAAATCAATATGTTTAACGCCACTGTCATCGAACGTCTCGACGAGCAGCGCGTACGCGCCAACGTTGAAGGCCGCGAATGTAATATCTACGTTAACTTCGCCGTTGAACCGGGGCAAAAACTGCATGTTCTGCTGCGCCCGGAAGACTTACGTGTTGAAGAGATTAACGACGACAACCACGCTGAAGGGCTGATTGGTTACGTTCGCGAGCGTAACTACAAAGGCATGACGCTGGAGTCGGTTGTTGAACTGGAAAATGGCAAGATGGTGATGGTCAGCGAATTCTTCAATGAAGACGATCCTGACTTTGACCACTCTCTCGACCAAAAAATGGCCATTAATTGGGTAGAAAGCTGGGAGGTCGTACTGGCTGATGAAGAACACAAGTAAGTTCCAGAATGTAGTGATTGTCACTATTGTCGGTTGGCTTGTGTTGTTTGTCTTTCTGCCCAACCTGATGATCATTGGCACCAGCTTTTTGACCCGCGACGACGCCAGTTTCGTCAAAATGGTCTTTACGCTGGATAACTACACGCGTCTGCTCGATCCGCTCTATTTTGAAGTGCTATTGCACTCGCTGAATATGGCGCTGATCGCCACCCTCGCCTGCCTGGTGCTGGGCTATCCTTTTGCCTGGTTTCTGGCGAAGTTGCCACACAAGGTGCGTCCGCTGCTGCTGTTTCTGCTGATTGTTCCGTTCTGGACCAACTCATTGATTCGTATCTACGGGCTGAAAATTTTCCTCAGCACCAAAGGCTATCTCAACGAGTTTTTGCTCTGGCTGGGCGTTATCGATACACCAATTCGCATCATGTTCACGCCCAGTGCGGTGATTATCGGTCTGGTTTACATTCTGCTGCCGTTTATGGTGATGCCGCTGTACTCCAGTATCGAAAACTGGATAAGCCGTTGCTTGAGGCGGCGCGCGATCTCGGTGCCAGCAAGTTACAGACTTTTATCCGCATCATTATTCCACTGACGATGCCGGGGATTATTGCCGGATGTCTGCTGGTGATGCTGCCAGCGATGGGCCTGTTCTATGTGTCCGACCTGATGGGCGGTGCGAAAAAACCTGCTGATCGGTAACGTCATCAAAGTACAGTTCCTCAATATTCGTGACTGGCCGTTTGGTGCAGCCACCAGCATTACGCTGACTATCGTAATGGGCCTGATGTTGCTGGTTTACTGGCGCGCTTCTCGTTTGCTGAATAAGAAGGTGGAACTCGAATGATCGGTCGACTGCTTCGCGGCGGTTTTATGACCGCTATCTACGCGTACCTGTATATCCCAATCATTATTTTGATTGTGAACTCCTTTAACAGCTCGCGCTTTGGCATCAACTGGCAAGGTTTTACCACCAAATGGTATAGCCTGCTGATGAACAACGACAGCCTGTTACAGGCAGCGCAGCATTCACTAACAATGGCGGTGTTTTCGGCGACGTTTGCTACGCTTATCGGTTCACTGACGGCAGTTGCGCTGTACCGTTATCGCTTTCGTGGTAAGCCGTTCGTTAGCGGAATGCTGTTTGTGGTGATGATGTCACCAGATATCGTGATGGCGATTTCGCTGCTGGTGCTGTTTATGCTGCTGGGTATTCAGCTTGGCTTCTGGTCGCTGCTGTTCTCGCATATCACCTTCTGCCTGCCATTTGTGGTAGTGACAGTGTATTCGCGCCTGAAAGGTTTTGACGTGCGAATGCTGGAAGCGGCGAAAGATCTCGGTGCCAGCGAATTTACCATTCTGCGAAAAATCATTCTGCCACTGGCAATGCCAGCGGTAGCGGCGGGCTGGGTGTTAAGCTTTACCCTGTCGATGGACGATGTAGTAGTTTCTTCGTTTGTCACCGGGCCGAGTTATGAAATTCTGCCGTTAAAAATTTATTCGATGGTCAAAGTCGGCGTATCGCCGGAAGTTAACGCGCTGGCAACCATATTACTGGTGCTGTCGCTGGTGATGGTAATTGCCAGCCAGCTTATTGCTCGTGATAAAACGAAAGGTAACACAGGGGACGTTAAATGAAAAAATGGTCACGCCACCTGCTCGCGGCGGGTGCTCTGGCACTGGGCATCAGTGCCGCTCATGCGGATGACAGCAAGACGCTCTATTTCTACAACTGGACGGAATATGTGCCGCCAGGACTGCTGGAACAGTTCACCAAAGAGACGGGCATTAAGGTTATCTATTCGACTTACGAGTCGAATGAAACCATGTATGCCAAGCTGAAAACGTACAAAGACGGTGCCTACGACCGGTGGTTCCTTCAACCTATTACGTCGATAAAATGCGTAAAGAAGGGATGATCCAGAAGATCGACAAGTCGAAGTTAACGAACTTCAGCAATCTCGATCCAGACATGCTCAATAAGCCGTTTGACCCGAATAACGATTACTCCATTCCGTATATCTGGGGGGCGACGGCGATTGGCGTTAACGGTGATGCGGTAGATCCGAAATCCGTTACCAGCTGGGCCGATCTGTGGAAGCCTGAGTACAAAGGCAGCCTGCTGCTGACCGACGATGCCCGTGAAGTGTTCCAGATGGCGCTGCGTAAGCTAGGCTACTCCGGTAACACCACCGATCCGAAAGAGATTGAAGCTGCATACAACGAGCTGAAAAAACTGATGCCAAACGTCGCGGCGTTTAACTCCGATAACCCCGCTAACCCGTATATGGAAGGCGAAGTTAACCTCGGCATGATCTGGAACGGTTCTGCTTTCGTTGCACGGCAGTCGGGTACGCCAATTGACGTGGTGTGGCCGAAAGAAGGCGGCATTTTCTGGATGGACAGCCTCGGCGATCCCGGCAAATGCCAAAAACAAAGAAGGCGCGCTGAAATTGATCAACTTCCTGCTGCGCCCGGATGTGGCAAAACAGGTTGCTGAAACTATCGGTTATCCAACGCCAAACCTTGCGGCGCGTAAGCTGTTAAGTCCGGAAGTGGCGAACGATAAAACGCTCTACCCGGATGCTGAAACCATTAAAAATGGTGAATGGCAGAATGACGTTGGCGTAGCCAGCAGCATTTATGAAGAGTATTATCAGAAGCTGAAAGCAGGACGTTAATTCAGCAAGCGGGCGGTGGTATTACCGCCCGTTTTTATTTAGCAAGGATGTGGCTAATGAGTCAGGACAGTAAAGTTTTCTTTCGTATATTCTTCGGTATCGGTCTGGTACTGATCCTCATTTCTGTTGTTATCTTTTATAACCAGTTCACCTATAGCAAAGACGCGATTCATACTGAAGGCGTCATTGTTGATACCGTCTGGCACTCCAGTCATTCTCATCGCACGGGTAAAAATGGTTCGTGGTATCCCGTCGTTGCCTTTCGTCCGACGCCAGATTACACGCTAATTTTCAATTCGAGTATTGGCAGCGATTTTTATGAAGACAGCGAAGGCGATAAAGTTAATGTTTATTATTCTCCAGGACATCCTGAAAAGGCTGAGATAAATAACCCGTGGGTTAATTTTTTTAAATGGGGGTTTATCGGCATTATGGGCGTTATTTTTATCGCCGTCGGTTTATTAATCAGTATGCCCTCCTCTAAAAAGACACGCAGGAAACGGAAGTCCCGCCCATGAAAAAAATCATGATACTGCTCAGTTTACTGATGTTCCTGCCTCTGACGGCAATCAGTAAGCCCTTAATTCCAATAATGAAGACACTTTTTACGGATGTTACCGGTACTGTACCAGATGCTGAAGAGATCGCGCATAAAGCCGAACTTTTCGCCAACAAACCGGAGTTGTACCGTTTATTGTGGTTTTACCCGACATTAATAATGAAGCCAGTCTCAGGCAAAATGGCAAAGCGATGCTGGCGCATGCGGCATCTTCAATGAGTAATGTAAAAAGGAAGTGTTCTGTTACTCTTTACTACCCGCGAGCCACGGTTAATTATGATAACCAACGGCCAGGTCGAAAGCAGTATGGACGATAAACATCTCGGCCTTCTGGTAGAAAATCACACTCTGGCTTATTTACATGTAGAATCTCTGGTATCAGGGAATCAATAATGCATTGGCTGTTTTACAAGCACAGATATTAAAACAACCGACGCCGCCACTGACATATTATCCGCATCCCGGACAACAGCAGGAGAATGATCCTCCCGGCAGTACCACGACATTAGGCCTTTTTGCCTGGGCGGTTGCATTCATCGTCTTTACGGCATTTTTTAACTACACGACGCGCCTTAATTATGCATTAAAGTTTGCAGTGGCGATGACTGTTGCCAATATGGGCTATCAGGCTTTATGCCTGTATATCGATAATAGCTTTGCAATTACCAGAATATCGCCGCTCTGGGCAGGGCTGATTGGTGTCTGTACGTTTATTGCCGCGTTGTTATTGACGAGTAAACGGTAAAAGAGGCAGTAAAGTGTGCGTCTATTATGCCGGATGCGGCGCGAACGCCTTATCTGGCCCACAAAACCCGCAAATTCAATTAATTGCGTCCCCTTGTAGGCCTGATAAGCGTAGCGCATCAGGCAATGCTTCCCGCTTTATAAGCCCTTCAGCAACTTTTCAACAAATTCTGGCACCACCGCTTGCCGGGCCGTAATATTCTCGGCGAATTCATTACCGACCTGACTTGGTTCAAGATTCAGTTCCACGGTGTGCGCGCCATGCAGTTTCGCTTCGTGAACAAACCCAGCCGCTGGATAAACATGCCCCGAAGTACCAATGGCAATGAAAATATCGCCATCGACAACGCCATATAAATTTCATCCATGCCGAGTGGCATTTTCGCCAAACCACACTACGCGGTCGCAAGGGTGCCGGGAACTGGCAGCAATGGCATTTATCTTCTGGGGTAACGTCTCCGGTCCAGTCGAGAACCTGACCACTTTGTGAACAACGAACTTTCAGCAGTTCCCCATGCATATGAATAACATTGGTGTTACCGGCACGCTCATGAAGGTTGTCGATATTCTGCGTCACCAGCAAAAAGCGATCGCCGAGGGCGTCTTGCAGTTTAGCCAGCGCAAGATGCGCGGCGTTAGGCTGAATTTCTGGCTGCTGCAGCTGTCGGCGACGGGCGTTATAAAACGCTTGTACCAGTTCAGGATCGCGATCGAAACCTTCCGGCGTTGCCACATCTTCAACCCGATGTTCTTCCCACAGGCCATCTGCGGCGCGAAAGGTACGAATACCTGATTCCGCAGAAATCCCTGCCCCTGTCAGTACGAGTACTCTTGGTTTTTCCATTGCTTCCGGCACCACTTTATCTCTGAAAAAAATACGCTGACGCAAACGCTCGCGCAGACGGCGTTTATTTTTACGAAAACGACTTAACCGATGACCCCGACGCGACAGCATAGCAACCTCTGTTGATTAATCGGTTAGATGTAGGAAGGCCGCACCACGCATTCCCCCCGCATCACCGTGGCGCGCGCGTTCAATGCGCGGAACACGAGCTACAGGTAAGAGATGACGAGGCAGCCTGTCCGCCAGTTGCGTTGTGATTGCCGGGAAATTCGATAAGCCACCACCAATGACGACCAGGTCAGGGTCAACAATGGTCAGGATATTTCCCAGACAAACCGCTAATAAATCCAGATAACGCTCAACGTGCGCCCTTGCCTGCTCATCGCCTTGATCATAAAGCGCAATGATCTCAGGAGCCTGCAACGGTTGATGATAATAGTGTTGATACAGCCACGCAAAACCGCGACCAGACAGATAATTTTCAATGCAGCCATGCTGACCACAGCCGCAGCGGCGTAACGGGAAATCCAACCCCATCATGGTTAACGCATCAACCGGCAGACGCATATGCCAAACTCGCCGGTAATGTAGCTTTTACCGGTAATCGGTTTGCCGTTGAAAATCAGCCCACCGCCAACGCCGGTGCCGAGAATCAACCCCATCACCAGTGGATATTGAGTAAATTCATCATCCCAGGCTTCTGAAAGGGCAAAACAGTTGGCATCGTTATCAAGGCGTACATCGCGATCAAGACGTGCGCTCAGGTCGGCACGCAGCGGTTTACCGCTGGCAGCGGGGACATTGGCGGCATACAGCGTACCATCTTCTGTTTCCGGCATTCCCGGAATACCGATGCCGACAGAGCCTTTACAGCCAAAACGTTGGTCAGCTTCAGCTACCAGCTCACACACTGCATCTAAAAATGCGTCATAGCTGTCACGCGGTGTCGGCACCCGCTTTTCCCACTGCAACTGCCGACCGCTATCAAACACGCCTAGCGCAATTTTTGTTCCACCAATATCAAACCCGTAATACATTGCCGCTCCTTGTTTTAATGTACTGCCTTTACTGGCCGCTAAGGACTCGCGCAGGGTCAATATTACTGGCGCGCCGCGCCGGATACCAACTTGCCAAAAGACTCAACAACAATGCTGTGACCAGTACGTAGAAGACGTCCAGCCAGTGCAATTCCGATGGCAGGAAGTCAATAAAATAGATATCGCTGGAGAGGAACTGATGACCGATCAGCTTTTCAATCCGCTCAATAATCGGGGTAAGTTGCAGTGAAACCACTACGCCGATAATCACCCCACACAGGCTGCCGAACAGCCCTGCCAGCAATCCATACCAGACAAAGATGGCGCGAATTAAACCATCTTTCGCCCCCAGCGTTCTTAATACTGCGATATCGCCACTCTTGTCTTTCACCGCCATCACTAAGGTGGAGACGATGTTGAAACAGGCCACGCCAATCACCAGTACCATCGCCAGATACATAATGGCGCGGATCATCTGGATATCGCGATACATATAGCCGTAAGTACCAATCCAGCTTTTAATATAAACATAGCTGTTGGTCACTTCACCCGCATCGCGTACCAGCTTATTGGCGTTGAAAACATCCGTCATTTTAAGGGCAATACCTGACACGCTGGAACCCATATCAAGATATTGTTGGGCATCCGCCAGCGGGATCATGGCAAAACTGTGATCGAGTTGACCACTCAACTGCAAAATACCGGCAACGTGCAAACGCACACGTTTTGGCTGCATCAGTTTATGCTCGGGATTCGAGTTGGGGATCATAATCGATACCCAATCGCCCTGCTTCACTTTCAGCGCATCCGCCACGCCTTTGCCGATGATAATTTGCTGTTCGCCCGCTTTAAAATTGCGCCACGCATCGCCCTGGACAAACGAGGGTAATGCGCTCAGACGCTGTTCCTGTTGCGGGTTAACGCCCTTCACCGGATTGCGCGCAGATTGGCACCACTTTCTACCAGTCCGGTGAAATTGATATACGGCGCAGCGGCGGCAATACCCGGCACTTTCTGCACGTTATCCAGTGCTTCCTGCCAGTTAGTCCACGGCTGATCCACCGCTTCGATTTCACCATGCGGCACCACCGCCAGAATGCGGTTATTCAGTTCGCGTTCAAAGCCGTTCATCGCGCTTAAGCCGACGATCAATACCGCCACGCCGAGGGCAATGCCGATGGTAGAAATGACGGAGATCAGCGACACCATGCCGCCGCGCCGCCGTCCGCGACTAAAACGCAGGCCAATTAATAACGATAAAGGCATCGCCATTACTCCGCCCCCATCAGGCTCAGTTCCGCCGTCAGACGACCATCACGCATCTCCAGTTGGCGGCTCATACGTTTCGCCAGTTGCAGGTCGTGAGTAACCACCAGGAAGGCGGTGCCCTGCAAACGATTCAACTCCCCAAGCAACTGGAAGATGCTGTCGGCGTTACGCGCATCGAGGTTACCGGTAGGTTCATCCGCCAGTACCAGACGCGGGTTATTGACCAGCGCACGGGCAATCGCCACACGCTGGCGTTCGCCGCCAGAAAGTTCAGATGGGCGGTGATTCGCACGATGCTCCAGACCCACCGCTTTTAACATCTCCAGTGCACGGCTGTTGATTTCAGCGGGCTTTTTCTTGCCAATCAGCAGCGGCATAGCCACGTTTTCCAGGGCAGTAAAATCCGGCAGCAGGTGGTGAAACTGATAAATAAAGCCCAGCTTCTGGTTGCGCAGTTCTGCTTTCGCCGCCGAAGACAGTTTGCTCATCGGTTGACCGTTAAAGATCACATCGCCGGAGGTTGGCGTATCCAGCCCGCCCAGCAGGTGCAGCAAGGTGCTTTTACCGGAACCAGAGCTACCGACGATCGCCATCATTTCACCTTCGCCGACGCTGAAACTGACATTGTGCAGTACATCGGTTTGCACACTGCCTTCCTGATAGCGTTTGCACAGGTTGTCGCATTGCAACAGGATCTTATTCATAACGTAAAGCCTCAGCGGGTTGTGTGGCGGCAGCGCGCCATGAAGGGTAAAGCGTAGACAGCAGCGCGATAGCCATCGCCACCAGCGCAATAACAATGACCTGTAAAGGTTCGATAGCGACCGGCAGCGCCGCGCCATCAAGCAGGACGCCGATTATCGGCATCAGGTTATTTAACTGGCTGGCAAGCAGTGCACCAAGCGCCGCTCCGAGGATCGCACCGATAATCCCGGCGCTGGCCCCTTGCACCATAAAGACCATCATGATTTGTCGCGGAGTTAAGCCTTGCGTTTGCAGGATCGCGACTTCGCCCTGCTTCTCCATCACCATCAGCCCCAGCGAGGTAATAATGTTAAACGCCGCTACGGCAACAATCAGGCTCAGCAGCAAGCCCATCATATTTTTTTCCATGCGAACGGCCTGGAACAGCTCGCCTTTACGGTCACGCCAGTCCTGCCATTTGCTGCCTTCAGGCAGTTTTTGCTGACTTAAAGAGTCAACTTTCAGCGGCTCATCCAGCCACAAACGCCAGCCGGTAATATTGCCTGCCGGATAACGCATCAGACGCGAGGCATCCTCAATATTCACCAGCATTTCATAGCCATCGACTTCACTGTTGGCGGCGAAAGTGCCAATCACATTGAACAGGCGCTGGCTTGGAATACGCCCCATCGGCGTGAACTGGCTGGCAGATGGCACCATCACGCGGATTTGATCACCGCGATTGACGCCCAACTGTGAGGCAAGCTGTTCACCGAGGATGACATTATATTTCCCCGGCTCGAGGTCAGTTTGTTTCACATTGACCAGATACGGCGTTAGTGGATCTTTTTGCGCCGGGTCGATACCCAGCATCACCCCGACCGCCACGCTGCGCGCGCTTTGCAGTACCACATCACCGGTAGTAATAGGTGCGACGCGATTAACGCCGTCCAGTTTGACTGCCGTTTCCGGGAGTTGCTGCGGGTTAAGAGAGCCATGCTCAGAAGAGAGAATTGCCTGTGGCATCAGGCCAAGGATGTTGTTTTGCAGCTCGCGCTCAAAGCCGTTCATCACTGACAATACTGTGACCAGCGCCATCACCCCGAGGGTAATGCCGATGGTAGAAAGCCAGGAGACGAAACGACCGAAGCGATCCGCTGCACGCCCACGCATGTAACGCAGGCCAATAAATAGAGCGACAGGTTGGTACATGAAATCCGTCTGGTTGCTGTAGCAAAGACACGAGTATATAAGCGAAAGCGGGATGGGTAAACGTCTGAACTGTAAGTGATCGTCAGGGCTAATCTGAAAAGTACCAGCAAATCAATCGACTAAAGGGCCTCATTATCTCATTGGCCTTGTGGCCTGATCTTTATCTGAAAAATAACCAAATACAGACAGATACGCATTACACCACGCGACTGGCCCCTCAGGATCAACAGCATGTTAAATAAAAAGAGCGTGTTGTCCTGATGAAACAAAAAGAGCTATGGATTAACCAGATCAAAGGGTTATGTATTTGTCTGGTGGTGATTTATCACTCGGTCATTACCTTTTATCCGCATCTCACCACTTTTCAGCATCCGTTATCGGAAGTCCTGAGCAAATGCTGGATCTATTTCAATCTTTACCTTGCCCCCTTTCGTATGCCGGTTTTTTTCTTTATTTCCGGCTATTTGATTCGCCGCTATATCGACAGCGTACCGTGGGGAAATTGTCTCGATAAACGCATCTGGAACATCTTCTGGGTGCTGGCGCTTTGGGGCGTGGTGCAGTGGCTGGCGTTAAGTGCGTTGAACCAGTGGCTGGCACCTGAGCGCGATTTAAGCAATGCCTCCAATGCCGCGTATGCCGATTCCACCGGTGAGTTCCTGCACGGGATGATCACCGCCAGCACCAGTTTGTGGTATCTGTATGCGTTAATTGTCTATTTCGTGGTATGTAAAATTTTTAGCCGTCTGGCGCTGCCACTATTCGCCTTGTTTGTACTGATGAGTGTGGCGGTTAATTTCGTTCCCACGCCGTGGTGGGGAATGAACAGTGTGATCCGCAATTTGCCTTATTACAGCCTTGGCGCATGGTTTGGCTCAACATTAATGACCTGTGTTAAAGAGGTGCCGTTGCGCCGCCATCTGCTGATGGCTTCTTTGCTGACCGTTCTGGCGGTCGGTGCCTGGTTGTGTACTATCTCGCTGCTGTTGTCGCTGGTATCGATTGTGGTGATCATAAAGCTGTTTTATCAATACGAGCAACGTTTCGGTATGCGCTCCACCAGCCTGCTGAATGTGATTGGTTCCAACACCATTGCTATCTACACCACCCATCGCATTCTGGTTGAAATATTCAGCTTAACTCTGCTTGCGCAAATGAACGCAGCACGCTTGTCGCCGCAAGTCGAACTGACACTCCTGCTGGTTTACCCCTTTGTTAGTTTGTTCATCTGTACTGTTGCGGGCTTGCTGGTAAGAAAACTTTCACAGCGCGCATTCAGCGATCTGTTGTTCTCCCCGCCTTCTCTGCCCGCGGCCGTCAGTTACTCCCGCTAAGCCATCGCCCCAGCCGGGGCGATTCAATTTGCTAAACCATGTCGATTACGGATAATGAACAGCATTGCTTATCAGAGATATGCCCCCATATGTTGAGGCGTATCCTAACGAGAATCTGACAACCGTTATGCCTGAACAATATCGTTATACGCTGCCCGTCAAAGCGGGTGAGCAGCGTCTGCTGGGCGAGTTAACCGGCGCTGCCTGTGCGACGCTGGTAGCGGAAATTGCCGAACGTCACACCGGACCGGTGGTGCTTATTGCGCCAGATATGCAAAATGCTCTGCGTTTGCATGATGAAATCAGCCAGTTTACCGATCAGATGGTGATGAATCTGGCGGACTGGGAAACCCTTCCCTATGACAGTTTTTCGCCTCATCAGGACATTATCTCCTCGCGCCTTTCCACCCTTTACCAGCTACCGACGATGCAGCGTGGCGTACTGATTGTTCCGGTGAATACGCTTATGCAGCGCGTTTGCCCGCACAGTTTTCTCCACGGTCATGCGCTGGTGATGAAAAAAGGTCAGCGCCTGTCACGAGATGCATTACGAACCCAACTGGACAGCGCCGGTTATCGCCATGTTGACCAGGTGATGGAGCACGGCGAATACGCCACGCGCGGCGCGTTGCTGGATCTCTTCCCGATGGGGAGTGAGCTGCCTTATCGTCTTGATTTCTTTGATGATGAAATCGACAGCCTGCGAGTGTTTGACGTCGATAGCCAGCGCACGCTGGAGGAAGTAGAAGAGATCAATCTGCTGCCCGCGCACGAATTTCCGACCGATAAAGCGGCAATTGAACTGTTCCGCAGCCAGTGGCGTGATACCTTCGAAGTGAAGCGCGATCCGGAACATATTTATCAGCAAGTGAGTAAAGGCACATTACCTGCCGGGATCGAGTACTGGCAGCCGCTATTCTTCAGCGAACCGCTGCCGCCACTGTTCAGTTATTTCCCTGCCAATACGCTGTTGGTGAATACTGGCGATCTGGAAAACAGTGCCGAACGTTTCCAGACTGACACGCTGGCGCGTTTTGAAAATCGCGGCGTCGATCCGATGCGCCCGCTATTACCGCCACAATCGCTCTGGCTGCGCGTGGACGATCTCTTCTCAGAGCTGAAAAACTGGCCGCGGGTGCAGCTAAAAACTGAACATTTACCGACAAAAGCAGCGAATGCCAATTTAGGTTTTCAGAAGCTGCCAGACCTGGCCGTTCAGGCACAACAAAAAGCGCCGCTGGATGCGCTGCGTAAGTTCCTCGAGTCTTTCGACGGTCCGGTGGTGTTCTCGGTAGAAAGTGAAGGTCGCCGTGAAGCACTGGGTGAACTGCTCGCGCGAATTAAAATTGCTCCTCAACGCATTATGCGTCTTGATGAAGCCAGCGACCGTGGGCGTTATCTGATGATTGGCGCTGCCGAACATGGTTTTGTCGATACGGTACGTAATCTGGCGCTGATCTGCGAAAGCGATCTGCTCGGTGAACGCGTTGCCCGCCGTCGTCAGGATTCTCGCCGCGCCATCAACCCCGATACACTGATCCGTAACCTCGCGGAGCTGCATATTGGTCAGCCGGTGGTCCATCTGGAGCACGGTGTCGGTCGTTATGCAGGAATGACCACGCTGGAAGCGGGCGGCATTACTGGCGAGTACCTGATGCTCACCTATGCCAACGACGCCAAACTGTATGTTCCTGTGTCGTCACTGCATCTGATTAGCCGTTACGCAGGTGGCGCGGAAGAAAACGCCCCGCTGCATAAACTTGGCGGCGATGCGTGGTCACGCGCGCGGCAGAAAGCGGCGGAAAAAGTGCGTGATGTGGCGGCAGAATTGCTGGATATCTACGCGCAACGCGCCGCCAAAGAGGGCTACGCGTTTAAACACGATCGTGAGCAGTATCAGTTGTTCTGCGACAGCTTCCCGTTTGAAACCACGCCGGATCAGGCGCAGGCCATTAATGCGGTGCTTAGCGACATGTGTCAGCCGCTGGCAATGGATCGTCTGGTGTGCGGCGATGTTGGCTTTGGTAAAACAGAAGTGGCGATGCGCGCCGCTTTCCTGGCGGTAGATAACCACAAACAGGTGGCGGTGCTGGTGCCTACCACCCTTCTCGCGCAGCAGCATTACGACAACTTCCGCGACCGTTTCGCCAACTGGCCGGTACGTATCGAAATGATCTCCCGTTTCCGCAGCGCCAAAGAGCAGACGCAAATCCTTGCGGAAGTGGCGGAAGGGAAAATCGATATTCTGATCGGTACGCACAAACTGCTGCAAAATGACGTCAAGTTTAAAGATTTAGGTCTGCTGATTGTCGATGAAGAACACCGCTTCGGGGTGCGTCATAAAGAGCGCATTAAAGCGATGCGGGCGAACGTGGATATTCTGACACTTACCGCAACGCCGATCCCACGTACGCTGAATATGGCAATGAGCGGAATGCGTGACCTGTCGATTATCGCCACGCCGCCCGCCCGTCGTCTGGCAGTTAAAACCTTTGTCCGTGAGTATGACAGCCTGGTGGTCAGGGAGGCGATCCTGCGTGAAATTTTGCGCGGGGGGCAGGTTTATTATCTTTACAATGATGTGGAAAACATCCAGAAAGCCGCCGAACGGCTGGCAGAACTGGTACCTGAAGCGCGGATTGCCATCGGTCACGGGCAGATGCGTGAGCGCGAACTGGAACGGGTGATGAATGATTTCCATCATCAACGTTTCAACGTGCTGGTTTGTACCACCATTATCGAAACCGGGATCGACATTCCTACCGCCAACACCATTATCATTGAACGCGCGGATCACTTCGGTCTGGCACAGTTGCACCAGTTGCGCGGTCGCGTCGGACGTTCGCATCATCAGGCATATGCATGGTTGCTGACACCGCATCCAAAAGCGATGACTACCGATGCACAAAAACGTCTTGAAGCGATTGCCTCGCTGGAAGATCTCGGGGCAGGTTTTGCGCTGGCAACGCACGATCTGGAGATTCGCGGCGCGGGTGAACTGCTTGGCGAAGAACAAAGCGGCTCAATGGAAACCATCGGTTTCTCGCTGTATATGGAGTTGCTGGAAAACGCCGTCGATGCACTGAAAGCCGGACGCGAGCCGTCGCTGGAAGATCTCACCAGCCAGCAAACAGAAGTCGAGCTGCGGATGCCGTCGCTATTGCCAGATGATTTCATCCCTGACGTGAACACGCGTCTGTCGTTCTACAAACGTATTGCCAGCGCCAAAACGGAAAACGAACTGGAAGAGATCAAAGTCGAGCTTATCGATCGCTTCGGCCTGCTGCCGGATCCGGCGCGTACCCTGCTGGATATTGCCCGTCTGCGCCAGCAAGCGCAGAAACTGGGGATCAGGAAGCTGGAAGGTAATGAGAAAGGCGGCGTGATCGAATTTGCCGAGAAGAATCACGTTAATCCGGCCTGGTTGATTGGTTTGCTGCAAAAACAGCCGCAGCATTACCGTCTTGATGGTCCGACGCGCCTGAAATTTATTCAGGATTTGAGTGAGCGGAAAACGCGTATCGAATGGGTACGCCAGTTTATGCGTGAACTGGAAGAGAACGCGATCGCTTAATGGTAAATCGGGGGCGTTTCTGCGCCCCCATCTGCAACATTTACAAATTCTTTGCACTTCCCTGCACTATCCGACACTGTCACCCTCCATAATTCAGACTTATCTTTTTATTACAATAACCTTATATTTATTATGGACTTTGGTGATGATCAAAACGCGTTTTTCTCGCTGGCTAACGTTTTTTACGTTCGCCGCTGCCGTGGCGCTGGCGCTACCGGCAAAAGCCAACACCTGGCCGCTGCCGCCAGCGGGCAGTCGTCTGGTTGGTGAAAACAAATTTCATGTGGTGGAAAATGACAGTGGCTCTCTGGAAGCGATCGCCAAAAAATATAACGTCGGCTTTCTCGCTCTGTTACAGGCCAACCCCGGCGTTGATCCTTACGTACCGCGCGCGGGTAGCGTGTTAACGATCCCGTTGCAAACCCTACTTCCAGACGCGCCGCGCGAAGGTATTGTGATCAACATTGCGGAGCTGCGTCTCTATTACTACCCGCCGGGTAAAAATTCGGTAACCGTGTATCCCATCGGCATTGGTCAGTTAGGTGGTGACACGCTGACGCCAACGATGGTGACCACCGTTTCAGACAAACGTGCAAACCCAACCTGGACGCCAACGGCAAACATTCGCGCCCGTTATAAAGCACAGGGGAATTGAGTTGCCTGCGGTAGTGCCGGCTGGACCGGATAATCCAATGGGCCATCATGCGATTCGCCTGGCGGCCTATGGCGGCGTTTATTTGCTCCACGGTACGAACGCCGATTTCGGCATTGGCATGCGGGTAAGTTCTGGCTGTATTCGTCTGCGGGATGACGATATCAAAACACTCTTTAGCCAGGTCACCCCAGGCACCAAAGTGAATATCATCAACATTCCGATAAAAGTCTCTGCCGAACCAAACGGTGCGCGTCTGGTTGAAGTACATCAACCGCTGTCAGAGAAGATTGATGACGATCCGCAGCTGCTGCCAATTACGCTGAATAGCGCAATGCAATCATTTAAAGATGCAGCACAAACTGACGCTGAAGTGATGCAACATGTGATGGATGTCCGTTCCGGGATGCCGGTGGATGTCCGCCGTCATCAAGTGAGCCCACAAACTTTGTAAATCCTGGATAAAAAAAATCCCCGCGACACGGCATGTCGCGGGGAAAAAAATCAGCAGTAGCAGGCATTAATGAGGGTTAATGCTTATTTATAAATTACTGCTGTTCCATGGAGGGTATTCGGACCGGTTACAGAAGTAATACGGAAAGATTTTGCGCCCATCTCATCCGCTTTTTGCGCCAGCTGCTCTTCCAGCGATCCCAGATTTGTCCCCGCATTAGCACTGATAGTACCGACTTTTTGTTGGCCTTCTGGCGTTGACTGAACTTCGACAGCCGCAAAGCTGGCAAATGACATTGAGCTTAAAATCGCCGCAGCGATGAGGGTTTTTACGTTTTTCATAATAGTGGCCTTATGCAGATGAATGACGTCGCAAGCAATTACTTAACGATCGATAACTAAATGATAGATGTGATCTGGATCACATACAAGATATTTTTTATAACAATCATTAATTAATTTAAAAATCTTTAAATTTCAGTTAAATAGAAAGCGATTATTTTTATGGTTTCTGGACTGGTGAACGGAGGTGATTATTTTTATAATAACCTTTAATTCACAGTCACCAGGTACAACGGCATCATGGCAACTGACTCAACACAATGTATAAAAAAAAGCCGTGGCCGCCCAAAAGTGTTCGACAGGGATGCCGCGCTTGATAAGGCCATGAAATTGTTCTGGCAGCACGGTTATGAAGCGACTTCTCTTGCGGACCTCGTTGAAGCGACCGGAGCTAAAGCGCCCACGCTATACGCGGAATTTACCAACAAAGAGGGGTTATTCCGCGCCGTACTCGACCGCTATATCGATCGTTTTGCCGCTAAGCATGAAGCACAGCTGTTTTGTGAAGAGAAAAGCGTGGAGTCTGCGCTGGCTGACTATTTTGCTGCCATCGCCAACTGCTTTACCAGCAAAGACACTCCGGCTGGCTGCTTCATGATCAACAACTGCACCACCCTCTCCCCGGATTCAGGAGATATCGCCAATACGCTGAAATCACGCCATGCGATGCAAGAGCGCACTTTGCAGCAGTTTTTATGTCAACGACAAGCGCGCGGGGAAATCCCGACCCACTGTGACGTGACGCATCTGGCAGAATTCCTTAATTGTATTATTCAGGGGATGTCGATCAGCGCACGCGAAGGTGCATCGCAGGAAAAACTGATGCAGATTGCCCGAACGACTTTGCGTTTATGGCCGGAACTGCTGAAATAGGTCGCAAAAAAAGCCCCTCAGCTTGAGCGAATGAGGGGCTAAATTGCAGAGTACAACCTTGTTATGCTTTGTTATTCAAAATCAGCTGCCCGTTGCTATCTAGCGGGATCTGCGTACCCGGATCGCGGTCCATTCGGATTTTGCCCTGCTGATCGCCAATCTTATAGGTCACATCATAACCGAGCATTTTTTCTGACTTGTCATACACCGTTTTACAACGCTGTTGCGTAGTCGTGTAAGTATCACTTTCCTGGAGAGAGCCCTGGATCTGGTTACCGGCATATCCACCACCCAGCGCCCCCACAACAGTAGCGACATCTTTACCGCGACCACCACCAAACTGATGCCCTATCACGCCACCAGCAACAGCGCCGAGCACCGACCCGGTAATGCGATTTTCATCCTGCACCGGTCGACGATGGGTCACTGTGACGTTGCGACACTCCTGACGCGGTGTTTTAACCGTTTCCTTGATTGGGGTTGCAGAAACAACCTGAGCGTATTGCGGGCCACGTTCAAACACGTTCAGACTGGCCACTGCCGCTACGCCCAGCGCAGCTGCGACACCAATCCCGATACCCGCCAACATTGATTTATTCACGGGAACACCTCCTTCTTTGCTGTTATGCCAATCATGCAAGCGAAGGAGAAAAGCAGCTATCAGACAGAAGATGAAAAGCGCGAGAATGGCTGGAAATACTTAAGGATTCGGAGGAGTCTGAAGGAATGCCTGATGCGACGCTTAACGCGTCTTATCAGGCCTACCGCTCGTACCATTTGTCCAGGGCGGATGAGGCGTTTATGCCCCATCCGCCAGTACAAGCCGATTAATGCAACTTCAAACGTGGGCGGATAACGCGGTTAATACTCCCCACCAGCATCATTAATCCGGTTTTAAAGTAACCATGCAGCGCAATCTGGTGCATTCGGTACAACGAGATGTATACAAAGCGCGCAATTCGTCCTTCAATCATCATTGAGCCGCGCGTCAGGTTACCCATCAGGCTACCGACGGTGGAGAAGTTCGACAGCGATACCAGAGAACCGTGATCTTTATACTGATAACTTTTCAGCGGCTTACCGTTCATCTGCGCCAGAATGTTGTTCATTGCGCAAGTTGCCATCTGGTGTGCAGCCTGAGCGCGCGGCGGAACAAAGCCCCCTTCCGGACGCGGGCATGACGCGCAATCGCCAATAGCGTAAATGTCTGGATCGCGGGTGGTTTGCAGCGTCGGTTCCACCACCAGCTGGTTGATACGGTTGGTTTCAAGACCACCGATATCTTTCAGGAAGTCTGGCGCTTTGATCCCGGCTGCCCACACCATCAGATCAGCCTCAATATATTCGCCATCTTTAGTATGCAGGCCGCCTTCATCAGCACTGGTGACCATGGTTTGCGTCAGCACGCGAACGCCAAGTTTCGTTAACTCACTATGGGCCGCAGCAGAGATACGTGGCGGCAATGCAGGCAAAATACGTTCGCCCGCTTCTACCAGCGTTACGTTCAGGGCTTCGTTGGTCAGACCTTTATAGCCGTAGCTGTGCAGTTGCTTGACCGCGTTGTGCAATTCAGCGGAGAGTTCTACACCCGTCGCGCCGCCGCCGACAATCGCAATGTTCACTTTGCCATTCGCGCCCAGGTTGGCGGAGTATTTCAGAAACAGATTCAGCATCTCCTGGTGGAAGCGACGCGCCTGGTGCGGATTATCGAGGAAAATGCAGTTCTCTTTGACACCTGGCGTATTGAAATCGTTAGAGGTGCTACCCAGCGCCATTACCGGTGTCATAGGCGATTTTACGTTCCGGAACCAGCAATTCACCTTTTTCGTCGCGCAGTTCTGCAATAGTGATTGTTTTCGCTTCACGATCAATATCAATGACGGAACCCAGCTGGAACTGGAAACCATGATTACGCGCATGGGCCAGATAGCTCAACGCATCGACGCCTTCATCAAGCGAGCCAGTCGCCACTTCGTGCAGCAGCGGTTTCCACAGGTGGCTGTGGTTACGATCGACCAGCGTAATTTTGGCTTTTTTCTTGCGTCCCAGCTTATGCCCCAGCTGTGTTGCCATTTCCAGCCCACCAGCACCGCCGCCGACAATCACAATTTTTTTCAATGGCGTAGTCAACGTGACCCCCTTAAATTTATTAACCAATTGTTAATTAATGGTTATTGGCATAGCTCTTAATTAACAACAGGTTACAGCAATGAAAATGTTCTTCGCTAATGAGAATAACATGAATGGTGCATTGGTCATACCAAAATTGATGTTAATCAAGTTTTGTTGCTGAAAAGATAGGCGACTTTACCGGGTGAGATCAAAAAACAGAGTTTGTTGTTTATTATTTGAGCTGATTTGTGAGAATGATATAGAGTGAGGTGTGTATGGAGGGCGTTTGGTAGTCCTGATAAGAAGCGCATCAGGCATTGATGCTCGACTGTCGGATGCGGCGTGAACGCCTTTTCCGACCCACAGAATCCGGAGCGCATCAGGTACCGGCAAGGTTACCTGATGCGACGAGGGCATTTACCCGAGGGTTTTGAACGCTTTAATGCGCTGTAAATGCGGGGAGATATTCTTGAATTTGTGCGTCTGCTCTTCGTCCCAGACAATCTCGTAATAATGATGCAACTCTTCAGATGTCCGCTGGCTGTTAAGCGCTTCATCATTACGCGACAAAATCACCAGGCAACGATCGCGATTCTTTTCGCGGAAGTTGGTCACACACTTAGTGGCAATATCGGCATACTCTTCCGGGCGATCAATCTTGCCTTCCATGTTCTCATAAGGGAACAAATTAGGGTTGAAGATCACCTGGCGGATATCGCAAAGAAAACCAATCCGTTCCGCCCAGTATCCGCCCAGACCAACGCCGCAAATCAGCGGACGCTCGTCGACGTTCAGTTGCAACATTTTGTCCACTTCTTTGAGCAGATGCTGCATATCATGTTTCGATGCCGCGTACTGTAGCTTATTAGCCGTACATCCGGGTCAATAAACTGCAATTGTAAGACTTTCTCGTGGTTACCCGGACTGTTAGAGTCAAAACCGTGCAAATAGATAATCATCGCTTCCTCACATAAGCCAGGGTTAATGACCTGCCTTCTCTTCCTGCCAGCGTTCATGTAACTGATTCAGACGGGCGCTGATCGCTTTCCAGCGAGCCGAGTCCATCAGTTCCTGTCGCGAAAATGAACCTTTATGATACAAACGTGTAACACGTTCTGCCTTGATCGGTGACAGATTATCTAACACGCTGACGGCCCCTTTACGATTATTGCAGACCAGGATCATATCGCAACCTGCATCCAGTGATGCCTGTCCACGCTCGGCATAACTGCCCATAATCGCTGCGCCTTCCATCGATAAATCGTCAGAGAAAAATCACGCCGTCAAAACCCAATTCCTGACGCAAAACGGTTTTCAGCCAGTAGGGAGAACCGCTCGCCGGACGCGGATCAACATCACTGTAGATCACATGCGCAGGCATAATGGCGTCGAGTTTATTTTCGCGGATTAAGGAACTGAAGACCGACATATCTTTAGCGCGAATCTCCGCTTGCGGACGTGGGTCACACGGTGTTTCTTTGTGTGAGTCTGCCGTTACTGCACCGTGTCCTGGGAAGTGTTTCCCGGTAGTTTTCATTCCGGCTTCATGCATACCATCAATAAACCGGCTGGCAATTGCCAGGGCTTTTTCGGGATCGGCATGATAAGAACGCTCGCCAATCGCCGCGCTGATATGCCCGACGTCCAGCACTGGCGCAAAGCTGATATCAATATCCATAGCAATCATTTCGCTGGCCATCAACCAACCTGCCTCTTGCGCCAGTTTTCCGCCTTCTTCCATTCCCAACAGCGCAGCAAATGATTGTGCCGCTGGCAAGCGGGTAAAACCTTCACGAAAACGCTGCACGCGTCCACCTTCCTGATCAACCGCCACCACCAGATGATTGCGCGAAGCTGCGCGGATCTGGCGCACCAGTTCACGTAACTGGGCAGGATCATGATAGTTACGCGTAAAGAGAATCAGCCCTCCCACCAGCGGATGCGCCAGTATTTCACGCTCTTCCGCGTCCAGTTCGTAACCTTCGACATCCAACATTACTGGACCCACACTGCTCTCCTTATTGTTTTATTAATAGCTGCCGCCAGGTGTCATCGGCCAGCCTGATAAATTGTTGATCGCCGGTTTGTCGCCAGCGGTACTCAAACCACCCTGCTTTGAGCATCAGCAGCCAGGGAAACCATCGCCTGACCTGACGCCATAATTGCGCCGGATAAATCTTCGCGCGAGTGGCATAGTCATTGACCAATTGCCGATGCTGGTCAGTATTTTCCACCCACACCGCCGCCAGTTCCAGCGCGATATCACCATCTCCGGCATACTCCCAGTCGATGAGTTTTAACCCTGACGCGCTATGCACTAAATTTCCGGCGTGGACATCCATATGCAATGGACTTAAGCGTAAAGGCCGTGGTTCCCGCGCTTTGCGCAGACGTTTTAACATTCGCAGCCAACCCACTGTCCGCCTCACCGGATCGCTTTGCTGCCAGTACAGTTCCAGTAACGGCAACAGCGTTATTCGCCAGCCAAAACGCGGTTGTTGATGTAGATAATACAGCAAGCCTGCCAGTTCGTTGGTATCCGGCAAATACGTTTTTACCTCGCCGGGCAGATAGTCGACCACCATCCAGTCACGGAGATATAAATGCGGCTTCGGTGCAATGCATGCGGGTAGTTGTGATAAAGCCCGATACTGGCGCAAGAACGCGAACCGCGGCGCATCAGGATCGTGCGGCTGACGCACAACAAAAACGCTGGCCCTGATGTTCAATGAGAAAACTCCCGCCACTAAGCCCACTATTAAACGTCGTGACGGGATGAAATTGCGGGAAAAAGCACGACAGCAATTCGTCGCGCGTGATGGGATTATTGCTGCGAAACGGCACCTTTACCTGACCAGATAATTTCGCCCGTCTGCACCAGCATCAGCTGCATTTGTAGGGTCGGAGCGTTAACGTTGCCAGAGGCGCTGGAGTACAGCACGTAATGAGCGCCGACATTGCGGGCAATGCCTATGGCTTTACTACGGGTACCTAAACTGTCCTGCGGCGACAAACCTAACTGTTGCTTCGCCATCGACAGCTGCTGGGCGGAAACCAGGGTAAATTTACCGTTATTAGCCAGCGCATTTCGCAGCGTTTCGGTCGCTTCTGCGGCATTCAGCGAACCGTTAGTACGGTTGTTAACGCTATCAACCAGCAGGACGCTACCCGCAGTCACGCCATCAGCCCCAAGCATCTTACTGACCATCGGCTGCATTGCGCCATTCCAGTCATAATGGCGAATATGCGGCGCAGGCGGTGCAGTTTGATCTTCGTGCTCAATTGGGCCTGGCTGCTGCGGTATCGTCGGCACCGATGGCACTGTGGGGACAGGCTGTTGCGGCTCGGCTGGTTGTTCCGGCGCTGGTTTCACTTCTTCTACCGGCGCAGGTTCACGTTGCCCCACACACCCGGCGAGAAACATCGCCAGCGCGGTAATCAAGGCGTAGCGACTCATTTTTGTCATCAAGATTCACCCCTTACAAATATAGATAAAGTCTGACTTTGTGCGCCCCCAGAAAATTGGCGCTGCCGTACAGCGTGACCGCCGAATGTGCGGGAATGGTAACGCTGCGTGGCCTTTCCAGAGGATGCATCTCCAGCCCTCTGGCGTCATACCAGTAAAAACGATAATGAACGGTAACGGGTTCTTGCCTTTCGTTATAAAGCGTTGAGGATGCTGAAGGTTGAATATCAGACGTCGAAAGGACGGGCTTTTCTGCACTGATGCCCGCAGCCAATAAAGATGACTCCATCACCAGCGATTGCTCATCATTCACCGGAATTTCCGGATGTGTACGACAGCCCACCAGCACTAACAACGCCAGACACCAGCCCAAAGCATCCTTTTCTCATCGTTACAGACCTTTATGCGCCAGCATTGGTCCCAGCGGACGGCCACCCAACAAGTGCATATGGATGTGGTAAACCTCTTGTCCGCCGTGGCGGTTGGTGTTCATGATCAGACGATAGCCATCTTCGGCAATACCTTCTTGCTCAGCAATTTTGCCGCTACGGTGATCATGCGTCCCAGCGCCTGCTCATGCTCAGCAGACACGTCGTTCACAGTCGGAATGAGGATATTCGGAATGATCAGAATATGCGTTGGCGCTTGCGGCGAAATATCGCGAAACGCCGTTACCAGATCATCCTGGTAGACGATATCGGAGGGGATCTCACGACGAATAATTTTGCTGAATATAGTTTCTTCTGCCACGACATTTTCCTTTTTCAAATAGCCATGCGTTGCGCCATGCTACGCCGCGCCACACTGCGAGTATAGAGTATGGTCGAGTTAAACCTGCTCTTTCAACCTTAACTCACGATTTCTTAAGCAAAAATCGTTTTGCTGCCGTATATATCGCCATTATTCCCATTTCTGCCTGCGAATGCGCTGAAAAGACATTCTCTGTTTGGTTTACACACTAAATATGAATGCGTATATTTCTCATTTGCATTTACATACAAAATTATTCGCACACTAAATATAACCGCTCATCACCCTGCTCCGGCATGAGCCTGACGCCAACATAAACCAAGAGATTTCAAATGCTTTCGACACAATTTAACAGGGATAATCAACATCAAGCTATCATCAAACCGTCACTCCTTGCCGGTTGCATAGCACTGGCACTATTACCTTCCGCCGCTTTTGCTGCACCAGTCACTGAAGAAACGGTGATTGTTGAGGGTTCAGCCACAGCCCCAGATGATGGCGAAAATGATTACAACGTAACGTCTACCTCTGCGGGTACAAAAATGCAGATGACTCAACGTGATATTCCTCAGTCGGTCACTATTGTTAGCCAGCAGCGGATGGAAGATCAGCAGTTACAAACGCTGGGCGAAGTGATGGAAAACACGCTGGGGATCAGCAAAAGTCAGGCGGATTCCGATCGTGCTCTTTATTATTCCCGCGGATTCCAGATCGATAACTATATGGTTGATGGTATCCCCACCTATTTTGAATCGCGCTGGAATCTGGGCGACGCACTTTCTGATATGGCACTGTTTGAACGCGTAGAAGTAGTGCGTGGCGCGACAGGCCTCATGACCGGGACGGGTAATCCATCTGCGGCAATTAATATGGTTCGAAAACACGCGACCAGTCGTGAATTTAAAGGCGATGTCTCGGCGGAATACGGTAGCTGGAACAAAGAACGGTATGTGGCGGATTTACAAAGCCCACTCACCGAAGATGGTAAAATCCGCGCACGAATTGTCGGCGGCTACCAGAATAACGACTCATGGCTGGACCGCTACAACAGTGAAAAGACCTTCTTCTCCGGCATTGTCGATGCTGATTTAGGCGATCTTACGATGCTTTCAGCCGGTTACGAATATCAGCGCATTGATGTTAATAGCCCAACCTGGGGCGGTTTACCGCGCTGGAATACTGATGGCAGCAGCAACAGTTACGATCGCGCACGCAGTACCGCACCTGACTGGGCGTATAACGATAAAGAGATCAACAAGGTCTTTATGACCCTCAAGCAGCGGTTTGCTGATACCGGCAAGCGACACTGAATGCCACCCACTCCGAAGTCGAATTTGACAGTAAAATGATGTATGTCGATGCCTATGTAAACAAAGCGGATGGTATGCTGGTTGGGCCATACAGTAATTATGGACCTGGTTTTGATTATGTCGGCGGCACCGGTTGGAACAGCGGCAAACGTAAAGTTGATGCGCTGGATTTGTTTGCTGACGGTAGTTATGAATTGTTTGGTCGTCAGCACAATCTAATGTTTGGTGGCAGTTACAGCAAACAAAACAATCGTTACATCAGTTCATGGGCCAACATCTTCCCGGATGAAATTGGCAGTTTCTACAACTTTAATGGCAATTTCCCACAAACCGACTGGTCACCACAGAGCCTGGCGCAGGACGATACCACACATATGAAATCGTTATATGCTGCCACTCGTGTCACCCTTTGCCGATCCGCTGCATCTGATCCTCGGCGCTCGTTATACCAACTGGCGGGTTGATACGCTGACTTACAGCATGGAGAAAAACCACACCACGCCTTATGCTGGTCTGGTGTTTGACATCAATGACAACTGGTCGACCTACGCCAGCTATACCTCTATTTTCCAGCCGCAAAATGATCGTGACAGTTCAGGCAAATATCTGGCTCCAATCACCGGTAACAACTACGAGCTGGGTCTGAAATCGGACTGGATGAATAGCCGTCTGACCACCACGTTAGCCATCTTCCGTATTGAGCAGGATAATGTAGCTCAGTCCACCGGTACACCTATCCCCGGCAGCAACGGCGAAACCGCCTATAAAGCGGTGGATGGGACAGTCAGTAAAGGTGTGGAATTTGAACTCAACGGCGCAATTACCGACAACTGGCAGCTGACGTTTGGCGCAACACGCTATATTGCAGAAGATAACGAAGGAAACGCCGTTAATCCTAATCTGCCACGCTCCACGGTTAAAATGTTCACCAGCTATCGGTTGCCTGTCATGCCAGAGTTGACGGTCGGCGGTGGTGTTAACTGGCAAAATCGCGTGTATACCGACACCGTGACACCGTATGGCACCTTCCGCGCCGAGCAAGGTAGCTACGCGCTGGTGGATCTCTTCACCCGCTACCAGGTGACGAAAAACTTCTCGTTACAGGGGAACGTCAATAACCTGTTCGACAAAACCTACGATACCAACGTGGAAGGCTTCTATCGTCTACGGCGCACCGCGTAATTTCAGCATTACCGGCACGTATCAATTCTGAATAACACCTGTAAAAAAGGCAGCCATCTGGCTGCCTTAGTCTCCCCAACGTCTTACGGATTAGTGGTTACGGATGTACTCATCCATCTCGGTTTTCAGGTTATCGGATTTAGTACCGAAAATCGCCTGAACACCAGAACCAGCAACCACTACGCCCGCTGCGCCCAGTTTCTTCAGGCCAGCCTGATCCACTTTTTAGACACATCAGCAACGCTGACGCGCAGACGGGTAATACATGCGTCGAGGTTAGTAATGTTTTCTTTACCACCAAATGCAGCAACCAGAGCCGGTGCCATTTCGCTGGTACCTGTCGCTTTTGCATCTTCAGTCGCATCTTCACGACCCGGCGTTTTCAGATCCAGTGCTTTAATCAGCACGCGGAAGATGGTGTAGTAAACAATCGCATAACCGATACCGACGATCGGGAACAGCCACAGTTTGCTGCTGTTACCAGACAGAACGATGAAGTCGATCAGACCGTGCGAGAACGACGTACCGTCACGCATCCCCAAAAGAATACAGATTGGGAATGCCAGGCCTGCCAGAATCGCGTGGATGATGTACAGGATCGGCGCAACGAACATGAAGGAGAACTCGATCGGCTCGGTGATACCGGTCAGGAACGAGGTCAGCGCCGCGGAGATCATAATACCGCCCACTTTCGCGCGGTTTTCTGGTTTAGCAGAGTGCCAGATAGCAATTGCGGCAGCTGGCAGACCGTACATTTTGAACAGGAAGCCACCAGACAGTTTACCCGCAGTCGGGTCACCCGCCATATAACGCGGAATGTCGCCGTGGAAAACCTGACCTGCTGCGTTAGTGTATTCACCAATTTGCATCTGGAAAGGTACGTTCCAGATGTGGTGCAGACCAAACGGTACCAGGCAACGTTCGATGAAACCGTAAATGCCAAACGCAACTACCGGGTTCTGGTAAGCAGCCCACTGAGAGAAGGTCTGGATTGCAGAACCAATCGGCGGCCAAATGAAGGACAGCACAACGCCAGTAAAGATGGCAGCCAGGCCAGAAATGATCGGCACAAAGCGTTTACCGGCAAAGAAGCCAAGATACTCAGGCAGCTTAATACGGTAGAAACGGTTAAACATATACGCTGCAATCGCACCGGAGATAATCCCTCCGAGTACGCCAGTATCCGCCAGGTGTTTAGAGGCGATTTCTTCAGCAGGTAAATGCAGTACCAGTGGCGCAACCACGGCCATGGTTTTAACCATGATGCCATAGGCAACAACTGCGGCCAGCGCGGATACGCCATCGTTATTGGTAAAGCCGAGGGCGACACCGATCGCAAAAATCAGTGGCATGTTTGCAAAGACGGAACCGCCTGCTTCTGCCATAACATGCGATACAACGGCGGGCAGCCAGCTGAAATTCGCGGAACCGACGCCCAGCAGAATACCTGCGATAGGCAGTACGGATACCGGCAGCATCAGCGATTTACCGACCTTTTGCAGGTTAGCAAATGCATTCTTAAACATAATTGAGAGTGCTCCTGAGTATGGGTGCTTTTTTTACGTTCTCACGCGTGGCAAGGGGGGAGAGCCTCGCCGTGTACAGGGCATCTAAGCGCCCTTTATTTATTACACAGAGTAAAATAATTCAGTGCCGATTTGTTTGACGGCTATCACGTTTCAACTTCAGATCATTGGAGAAGTTGCACATTTTGACAAAACATATGTCACAATATTTCAAACGTGGTTATTCACCGCCCAATTTTCGGCGGTGAACTTTACTCGTTTTAGCCATTAATTACGAGCTTTAAAAAAACTCATTCAACGGATGGATTGAAGGCGGGAAGCGTCGATGTGAAACAGACGGGCGAAGTTATCGGTGGTTACCTGCGCCAGTTCTTCAACGGCAACACCTTTCAACACAGCCATGTATTCTGCAACGTCACGAACCATCGCAGGTTGATTCTCTTTTCCTCGATGCGGTACCGGCGCAAGGTAAGGTGAGTCAGTTTCCACCAGTAACCGATCCAGGGGGACATAACGCGCAGCATCGCGCAGTTGCTCCGCATTACGGAAGGTCACAATGCCGGAAAAGGAGATGTAAAATCCGAGATCCAGTAACTTACCCGCCGTTTCTCTGTCTTCCGTAAAACAGTGTAGTACGCCTCCGCAATCCGTCACTTTTTTCTTCGCGCAGAATTGCCAGCGTATCGGCGCGGGCGTCACGGGTGTGGACGATAACCGGCTTGTTCAGTTCACGACCAATCTGGATATGATGGATGAAGGACTCTTGCTGACGTACTTTTAGTTTCAGGCGTGTAATAATAATCCAGCCCGGTTTCACCCAGCGCTACAACGCCCTCTTCTGCCGCCAGACGACGTAAATCTTCTACATCGTAGGGATCATTCTGGTTGAGTGGATGCACGCCACAAGAAAATACGACGTTGTCGCGTTCGCCTACCAGATCCCGCATGTGTAAATAACCAGGTAATGTTGTGGCGACTGCCAGACAAAATTTCACATCGCGTGCGGCGGCTTTCGCCAGAACGTCATCCACGTCCTTATGCAAAGATTCATAATCCAGACCATCGAGATGGCAGTGTGAGTCGACTAAAAACATGATGTCTCTCTTAAAGATGAGGAACCGGTAGCACAACGCCCGGTTGCAGGTAATGCTCAATACGCAGTAAAAGATCGGTGATGAGAAGCTCGCGGTTAATACCTGTGACAGACATTAACTGTTCACGAATGTGGCAAACATCCCCAGTATAGCCTGCAGGCGCGAGGGAGATAGATGGTTTGCCAGTTCGACGACCAGGCCCGGCACATCAACATTGGTCACCTGCGCAGCGCCATGATGGCGTTTTAGCGCATCCATCAGCAACGTTGCCAGCCAGTGTAAACGCGCCGGAGCTTGTTCATGATTAAGGGCCGCTAGCAGCGAATACCAGTCGCCCGATGGCACGCTATATGCCAACGCCTGACACAATGTTTCACGAGCCTGCCAGTTATCTCCCTGAAACAACGCCAGTGCCGCGCCAGGCGAACCGGCGCTTAAGCGCAATGCGGCAAGTAATGCATCCTGTGACATTGTCACTTCGCGTGAAAGCCAGGTCACGGCGTACTGTTCCGGCGGCGGCGCAAGGTAATGTAACCGACAACGACTACGTAATGTTGCCAGTAAACGTTCAGGCTCGCGGGTAGCCAGGAAAAACCAGGTTTCTGCTGGTGGCTCTTCAAGCGTTTTCAGCAATGCGTTAGCCGCGGCGTCGGTCAGTAAGGCAGCATCGGTTACCCAGACAACTTTCGCACCACCTAAACGTGCGTGCTCATTTAACTTTTCGGTGACTTCACGTACCGCATCAATGCCCAGCGCATTTTTCCCTTTCTCGGGAGCCAGGGTGTAATAATCGGGATGCGTACCAGCCTGCATCAACTGACATCCACGACAGTGACCGCAACTTTTGTGGCCCTGCGGTTGTTGGCAGAGTAAATAACGGCTCAGGGCGTAGATTAAAGCATCCTCGCCCATACCCGGTAACGCCTGAATGAGTAGCGCATGGTGACCTCTTCCGGCCTGATAGCTGGCTACCAGTTTTTCGAAATCAGGTCGTAACCATGGATACCATCTCATGCGTCCAACTCCTTCACCCAATTGGTCACGGTAGTGCGGATTGCATCCATCACGGACTCCAGCGGCTGGGTGGCATCAATGGTATGAATGCTTTTATCTTGTGCTGCCAGTTCCAGATAGCGGGCGCGGGTGCGATTAAAGAAATCGAAAGACTCTTGCTCAATACGATCCAGCTCGCCGCGAGCACGCGCACGTTTTAAGCCAACTTCCGGGGTAACATCGAGATAGAGCGTTAAGTCGGGGCGAAAATCCCCGAGAACAGCATCACGCAATGTTGCCAGCATATGTTGGTCAATACCACGTCCGCCGCCCTGATACGCCTGAGTGGAGAGATCGTGGCGATCGCCAATCACCCAAGTGCCGTTAGCCAGCGCTGGTTTGATGACCGTTTCTACCAGTTGAACGCGCGCGGCATAAAACATCAGAACTTCGGCTTTATCGGTAATGACTTCATCGCCTACCGATTTGATATCCAGCACCAGGCTTCTTAACTTTTCGGCAAGTTGCGTACCGCCAGGTTCCCGAGTGAAAACCATGTCGCGGATACCCAGTTGCTCGAGCGTCTCAACCACCACGTTACGCGCGGTAGTTTTGCCTGCGCCTTCCAGCCCCTCAATGACGATATACTTACTGCGCATTTTTTTCCTTAAGCACTTTCAGATAATCCTGCACAGACTTGTTATGACTGGCAAGATTGGTATTAAACGTGTGACCACCTTTACCATCGGTACCACAAAATAGAGATACGGCGTTTTTGCCGGATGCGCAGCAGCCTTCAGCGAATCCGCCCCGGCGTAGCTATTGCACCTGGCGGCAAACCGGTAATGGTATAGGTGTTATACGCTGTCGGCGTTTCCAGTGTCTGCACGAGAAAGTTTGCCATTATAACGCTCTCCCATCCCGTAAATCACGGTCGGGTCGGTCTGCAGGCGCATACCAATGCGTAACCGGTTGATAAATACCGAGGCAACCTGATCGCGTTCACTGGCAACGGCGGTTTCTTTTTCGATAATTGATGCCATCGTCACCAGCTGGTTTTTATCTTTATAGGGCAGACCGTCCGCACGCCCTTCCCAGGCGCTATCGACCGCTTTCACCATTTTCTTGTGCGCTCGCTTGAGTAACGCGACATCGGTGGTATTGGCGGTATACATCCGTGTCTGGCCAGAACCAACCTTCAATCCACTCTGGGTTTTCCAGTTCAAGTGCCTGCGCTACGGTGGCGTACTTATCGTCGCTCAGCGTATGCTTGATATACGGGGCCTCACGCAATTGCTTGAGGTAATCGCTCAGACGCATCCCTTCTACCAGTCGCAGAGGGAACTGTGCTTCTTTACCGCTTTCCAGCAATTTCAGCATCTCGCGCACGGTCATCTGCGGTGTAAAGCGGTAAGTCCCGGCTTTAAAGTGAGAAAGATCCGGTTCGATACGCAGCAGCCATTGAAAAACCCGTGGGCGATTGATGATCTTATCGGCATAAAGCTGTTCACCTAGCGCCAGACGTCCGGTCCCTGGCTTCAGGGTAAATATCGTCTCTTCTTTGATAAGCAATTTGCTGTCGGCAAGATGGCGAACCTTCCAGACGCCCACACCAGCGGCGATACCCAGTACCACCAGCAATAACAAGATAATCAATAACACTTTTTTCATGACTAATTCGGGCGCTCACAAAGTGGGGCTAAATATTCATATAACGTTGCTGACGAAAAGGAGACATCGCCACAGGCACGTACGGGCATCACTGGCATTAACGCATTACAAATAACCATCTCATCTGCCTGCAACGCCTCCTCCAGCGAGGCTTGCACTTCGACAAGCTGATAAGAGGATTGTGCCAGTAAACGGATACAGAATTGTCGCATAATGCCGTTAACACCTGCCTGATCCAGTCGCGGCGTATAAACTACGTTGCCCTTCCGCCAGAACAAATTAGCCGCACAGCATTCCGTAACCCACCCTTCGCTGTCAAGGACCAGCGCCTCATCAGCGTTTGTCTGCTCAAGATGAGAGCGGATCAATACTTGCTCAAGCCGATTAAGATGTTTAATACCTGCAAGATGAGGATTGCGCCCCAGCCGCACCGGGCTTAGCGCCAACGTCATCCCCTCGTTACGCAAACGGTCGTAATGTGCGGGATAAACCGTAACGGAGAGAATCCGCGTTGCCGGTCCGCTGTTCAATGTGCTGTATCCTCGCCCGCCACTACCGCGACTGATCACCACTTTCAGCACACCATTTTGCTGTTCTGCTGCCAGCGTTTTCATCTCTAGTTCAAGCTGAGGCCAGAAGTCACAGGAAATCATCAACCGCTGACAAGCATCCTGTAGTCGCTGGATATGCGCCGATAACAAACTGACTTTACCGTCGATAACTCTGGCGGTGGTAAAACAACCATCACCAAACTGCGTTGCCCGATCGCTTACTGCCAGCGATTCCTGCTTATGACCGTTAATTAAGAACATACCGGCTCCTTATCAGAGAATTGTTAGTGTGGCAGCATGTTCACTACGGAACAAGTCGGAATAAAAGCTAAGAAAAAAGGCCCGCAAGCGGACCTTTTATAAGGGTGGAAATGACAACTTAGATCTTTTTAAAGATCAAAGAACCATTAGTGCCACCGAAGCCGAAGGAGTTACACAGCGTGTATTCCATTCCGCTTACCTGGCGCGCTTCGTGCGGTACGAAATCCAGATCGCAACCTTCATCCGGGTTATCCAGGTTGATGGTTGGCGGAACAGCCTGATCGCGCAGCGCCGGATGGAGTAGATAGATTCTACTGCACCCGCCGCACCTAACAGGTGACCGGTCATAGATTTCGTGGAGCTTACCAACACACGGCTTGCAGCTTCACCGAAGATGGTTTTCACCGCCTGCGCTTCAGCTTTATCGCCAGCCGGCGTAGAAGTACCGTGCGCGTTAACGTAGCCAATCTGACTCGCTTCAATGCCTGCATCACGCAGAGCATTTGCCATCGCCAGAGCTGCGCCTGCGCCATTTTCTGGCGGTGACGTCATATGATAAGCATCGCTGCTCATACCAAAGCCGACGAGTTCAGCGTAAATTTTCGCACCGCGTTTTTTCGCGTGTTCGTACTCTTCAAGTACCAGCATACCGGCACCATCGCCCAGTACGAAACCATCACGCTCTTTTTATCCCACGGGCGGCTCGCCGCTTGCGGGTTATCATTGCGGGTAGATAATGCACGTGCCGCGCCAAAACCACCAACGCCCAGCGGCGTACTGGCTTTCTCTGCGCCACCTGCAACCATCACGTCAGCATCGCCATACGCGATAATACGCGCAGCATGGCCAATGTTGTGCACGCCGGAAGTACAGGCGGTCGCGATAGAGATGCTTGGGCCACGCAGGCCATACATGATAGTCAGATGACCTGCCACCATGTTCACAATCGTTGACGGAACGAAGAATGGGCTGATCTTACGTGGACCACCGTTCATCAGAGATGTGTGGTTTTCTTCGATCAGTCCGAGGCCGCCAATCCCGGAGCCAATTGCGGCACCAATGCGGGTTGCGTTCTCTTCCGTTATTTCAAGGCCAGAATCCTGCATGGCCTGAACGCCAGCGACAATTCCATATTGAATGAAGGCATCCATCTTGCGCTGTTCTTTGCGCGAGATAATGTCCTCACAGTTAAAATCCTTTACTAAGCCAGCAAATTTCGTTGCATAGGCGCTAGTATCGAAATGGTCGATTAGGCTGATGCCACTCTGACCGGCAAGCAGAGCTTTCCGGTAGACTCTACGGTATTGCCGACAGGAGACAACATGCCCAGTCCGGTCACAACTACACGACGCTTAGACACGTTTGTCCTCCAGGGAGGGAAAAAATGATTCTAGTGGGACAAAAAGATAAAACTCAGGCGGTCGAACGACCGCCTGGAGATGTTCACTTACGCCTGGTGACCGTTGATGTAATCAATGGCAGCCTGAACGGTGGTGATTTTCTCAGCTTCTTCGTCCGGAATCTCAGTATCAAACTCTTCTTCCAGAGCCATTACCAGCTCAACGGTGTCAAGAGAATCCGCGCCCAGGTCTTCAACGAAAGAAGCATTGTTGGTAACTTCTTCCTGCTTAACGCCCAGCTGTTCGCCGATAATTTTCTTAACGCGTTCTTCGATAGTGCTCATACTCTTAAATTTCCTATCAAAACTCGCTTTCGCGATGGTTTTCGTAGTGTATAAAATGTTGAAAAATTTGCAACTAAATCCCGGCAGGTCTTACCACGATTTTACGTTATTTTGAGGCCTTACCCCCCAATAACGCAAATCATTTTGCACTAATTATTACTCATAACCACGCAGACTGCGCGCAACATGAGCATTTTGTGCAAATCGCGGTCAGACCATGTACATCCCGCCGTTCACATGCAAAGTTTCACCCGTGATGTAAGCTGCTTCGTCGGATGCCAGGAATGCAACCGCGTTGGCGATTTCCTGTGCGCCGCCGAGGCGACCCGCAGGAACCTGCGCCAGGATACCCGCACGCTGGTCATCGCTCAGCGCACGTGTCATGTCCGTTTCAATAAAGCCCGGAGCAACAACGTTTACAGTAATACCGCGTGACGCAACTTCGCGCGCCAGTGATTTACTGAAGCCGATCAAGCCCGCTTTCGCCGCAGCGTAGTTGGCCTGACCGCCATTTCCCATGGTACCAACCACAGAACCGATAGTGATAATACGACCATGACGCTTTTTCATCATAGCGCGCATTACCGCTTTTGACAGACGGAAAACAGATGAAAGGTTAGTTTCGATAATATCGTTCCACTCTTCATCTTTCATTCGCATTAACAGGTTATCACGAGTGATACCGGCATTATTGACCAGGATATCCACTTCACCAAATTCTGCGCGAATTTTTTCCAGAACAGATTCGATAGATGCCGGGTCGGTCACATTCAACATCATACCTTTGCCGTTGGCACCTAAATAATCACTGATCGCCTGAGCGCCATTTTCACTGGTCGCAGTGCCAATAACTTTCGCGCCACGGGCTGCGAGCGTTTCAGCAATTGCACGGCCAATTCCGCGGCTTGCACCGGTTACCAGTGCGATTTTTCCTTCAAAATTCATGATTTTCCTCTTTTAAAGCTCGAGCGCCGCTGCCATCGCTGAAGGTTCGTTCAGCGCCGAGGCGGTCAGGGTGTCGACAATGCGTTTCGTCAGGCCAGTAAGCACTTTGCCCGGGCCGACTTCATAGAGATGTTCTACGCCTTGCGCTGCCATGTATTCAACAGACTTCGTCCACTGAACCGGGTTATACAACTGACGTACCAGTGCGTCACGGATGGCATCACCATTGGTTTCGCATTTCACATCAACGTTATTCACAACAGGAACTGTTGGTGCGTTAAAGGTGATTTTCGCTAATTCTACTGCCAGTTTGTCGGCTGCTGGTTTCATCAGCGCACAGTGAGACGGTACGCTCACTGGTAACGGTAGAGCGCGTTTTGCGCCCGCAGCTTTACAGGCAGCGCCAGCACGCTCAACTGCTTCTTTATGACCGGCAATAACCACCTGTCCCGGAGAGTTAAAGTTTACCGGAGAAACGACCTGACCTTCTGCAGCTTCTTCACACGCTTTCGCAATAGACGCATCATCCAGACCGATGATTGCCGCCATAGCGCCCGTTCCTTCCGGTACGGCTTCTTGCATAAACTTACCGCGCATCTCAACCAGACGCACCGCATCAGCGAAATCAATCACGCCAGCGCATACCAGCGCGGAGTATTCCCCCAGGCTGTGACCGGCCATCATTGCCGGTGCTTTACCGCCCTGCTGCTGCCATACGCGATACAGCGCAACAGATGCAGTCAACAGCGCTGGCTGGGTTTGCCAGGTTTTATTCAGTTCTTCAGCTGGCCCCTGCTGGGTCAGCGCCCACAGGTCGTAGCCCAGCGCCGCAGAAGCTTCAGCAAACGTTTCTTCGACAATTGGATAGCTCGCCGCCATATCAGCCAGCATTCCAACGGTTTGAGAACCCTGTCCAGGGAACACAAATGCAAATTGCGTCATGTTTTAATCCTTATCCTAGAAACGAACCAGCGCGGAGCCCCAGGTGAATCCACCGCCAAAGGCTTCAAGCAGAACCAACTGCCCCGGCTTAATGCGCCCGTCGCGTACAGCTTCATCCAGAGCGCACGGGACAGAGGCCGCAGAGGTATTACCGTGGCGATCCAGCGTCACCACGACATTGTCCATCGACATACCGAGTTTTTTCGCCGTTGCACTGATAATACGCAGGTTAGCCTGATGCGGAACCAGCCAGTCCAGTTGAGAACGGTCAAGATTATTCGCCGCCAGCGTCTCATCAACGATGTGCGCCAGTTCTGTTACCGCAACCTTGAAGACTTCGTTGCCCGCCATCGTCAGATGAATTGAATTCTCTGGATTCACACGGTCAGCATTAGGCAGCGTCAGCAACTCACCATAGCTACCGTCGGCATGCAGATGGGTGGAGATGATTCCCGGCTCTTCAGAGGCAGCCAGCACCGCAGCGCCCGCGCCATCGCCAAAAATAATAATAGTCCCACGATCGGTTGGATCGCAGGTGCGCGCCAGTACATCGGAACCGACGACCAGAGCATACTTCACCGCCCCAGATTTCACGTATTGATCGGCTACGCTTAATGCATAGGTGAAACCTGCGCAGGCTGCTGCAACGTCAAATGCCGGGCAACCTTTAATGCCCAGCATGCTTTGAATCTGACAAGCTGCGCTCGGGAAAGCGTGCGTCGCAGAAGTCGTTGCCACAACGATCAGGCCAATCTGGTCTTTCTCAATACCCGCCATCTCAATTGCGCGTGTCGCCGCTTCAAAGCCCATGGTTGAAACGGTTTCGTTTGGCGCGGCAATGTGGCGTTCGCGGATACCGGTACGAGTGACAATCCACTCGTCAGAGGTGTCCACCATTTTTTCCAAATCGGCGTTTGTCCGCACTTGTTCGGGCAGATAGCTGCCAGTACCAATAATCTTCGTATACATGTACGCTCAGTCACTTTTCGGTTATATACCGTCACTTGCAAACTGCGAGTTCGCTGGCAGCGTCCTGCTACCGCAGAGTTCCGCTTTTGCCACCGTCCAGCAGCTCAAAACCAGCTGGGTATACAGATTCCAGGCGAGCGGCAATTCGCTGAGGAACTTGTCGCTGCACCGCCTGCACTGCCTGTTCAATCGCGACCGCAAAAGCTCGCTGATTGGCTGCACCATGACTTTTTATCACCGTGCCGCGCAATCCTAACAGACAGGCGCCGTTATACTGGTCGGGGTTGAGGTGACTGAATCGCCTCGTCAGGCTCTTTTGTAGCCAACGCTTTAATAACAGTAGCCACCACGACCGTTTTTTCCCTTCACCCTGAGATTTCAGCAGAGAAAGGAACATCCTGACAACACCTTCCATCGTCTTTAATGTGACATTTCCTGTAAAGCCGTCACAAACCAGCACATCTGTCTTGCCAGTTAACAACTCATTGGCTTCAAGATAGCCGATATAATTGATAGAAGGGATTGTTTTAAGCACCGCTGAGGCATCCCGAATACTGTCGAGACCCTTTACTTCTTCTTCACCAATATTGAGCAACGCCACGCGAGGATTAGGAATTTCCACCACCTCTTCAGCCAGAACTGAGCCCATAATGGCAAATTGCACCAACATTGTACTGTCACAATCGACGTTGGCCCCTAAATCGAGGACCACCGTTTTGCCCTTTTGCTGATGCGGTAATACCGTCACCAGCGCCGGACGCTCAATCCCCTCCAGGGGCTTGAGTAATAATTTTGCCAGCCCCATCAGCGCCCCGGTATTACCGGCACTGACACAGGCTTGCGCTCGACCTTCTTTCACCAGCTCCAGGGCCACGCGCATTGAACTCCCACGACTGGCGCGGATAGCTTGCGAAGGCCGGGCATCACTGGCGATAACTGACTGCGCAGGAATAATCTGCAGACGCGAACGTTGTTCAAAGTCAGCTTTAGCAAGTAATGGCGTGATGGCGTCGGGATTGCCGACTAAAAGAAGAGTGAGTTGCGAATTAGAATTCAGTGCCTGCAATGCTGCAGGCACTGTCACGGAAGGGCCAAAATCCCCTCCCATGACATCTAACGCCAGGGTTAGACGTGTCAAGGTATCGTCGCCGCCCGGTTTGGTCTTTCCCCAGTTGCCTGGGGAAAATCCTCACTAAGCTTCACCACGCAGACGCGTGATTACTTAGCGATGACCTTGCGGCCGCGGTAGTAACCGTCGGCAGTGATGTGGTGACGCAGGTGTTTTTCACCAGAAGTTTTGTCTACAGACAGGCTGGTGACTGCGGTCAGCGCGTCATGGGAACGACGCATGCCACGTTTGGAACGGGTTGGTTTATTCTGTTGTACGATGGACCTTACTCCTCAATTACGGTTTATCCCCGATCCAACGGGGAGCACCAATTACTTACGCTTTAAGCTGGCTAATACGGCAAATGGGTTTGGCTTTTGCGCTTCTTCAGGCAGTTCACCAAAGACCATGTCCGCTTCGGACACTTCACAGTGTTCAGAATCATGCACCGGAACTACCGGCAAGGCGAGGATGATTTCATCTTCAACCATTGCAAGCAGATCGATTTCACCGAATTCGTTAACCTCAATCGGTTCATACGCTTCCGGCAGTGCTTCAGCCTGTTCGTCTGAACGCACAGGACTAAAACAATACGTTGTGTAGACCTGATGAGTAAACGGCTTCCCGCAACGCTGACACTCGAGCGTTACCGTCACCTTCGCATCGCCGTTTAACACTGCGAGACGTTGGTTATCGATAGCGAACGACATGGAGCATTCCACATCACTGTCCACACTGACTACGGATTCGGCGACGCGCTCAACCTGATCAGGAGTATAGATACCCTGGTAATCAAGGCGTTTTTGAGCCGTACGAACCGGATCGAGAGTCAGGGGTAATTTTACCTTTTGCATAGGGCGCGCATATTAACTTTGTAACGTCATAGAGTCAAAGAAAAAGGCAGCCTGTGGTTGCCTTTTGCCAATAATTCGCACACATTGCGGGTTACTGCTTTATTTTCGTTCAGTGCTGATAACGAACATCAACCTGCAAAACGAAGCGCATAGTTTAAAATGGCTATCATCAATACGCTATATCTGATGGAAAAAAATATGCCTAAACTTATTTTAGCCTCCACTTCGCCCGGCGTCGCGCTCTTCTGGAAAACTGCAAATCTCTTTTGAATGTGCAGCACCAGAGGTCGACGAAACCCCACGCAGCGACGAATCACCGCGACAGTTGGTGCTTCGACTGGCACAAGAAAAAGCGCAATCTCTGGCGTCACGTTATCCGGATCATTTAATTATTGGTTCAGACCAGGTATGTGTTCTTGATGGCGAAATCACCGGTAAACCGTTAACGGAAGAAAATGCCCGTCTGCAATTACGCAAAGCCAGCGGCAATATCGTCACCTTCTATACTGGACTGGCGTTGTTTAATTCGGCGAATGGGCATCTGCAAACAGAAGTGGAGCCTTTTGACGTCCATTTCCGTCACCTGAGCGAGGCGGAGATTGATAATTACGTGCGTAAGGAGCATCCCCTGCACTGCGCGGGTAGCTTTAAGAGTGAAGGATTTGGCATTACGCTGTTTGAGCGTTTAGAGGGGCGAGATCCTAACACGCTGGTTGGTTTACCGCTAATCGCGCTGTGTCAGATGTTACGTCGGGAAGGGAAAAACCCGCTGATGGGATAGTTGTTTGCGCCGGATGCGGTTACGTCGCATCCGGCAATCGGTGCTGGCGGCCTGATGCGGCGTAAACGCCTTATCAGGCCAACCGCCCATTATCAGGTTTATATGCTTGTATTAGCGCGCCTTACGCAGCTTTTGCAAACAACGCTTCAAACCTTCATCCATCGGCGCTTCGATACGCATCACCTCTCCGGTCCCCGGATGGGTAAATTTCAACGCTGCGGCGTGCAGGAACAGACGATTTAATCCCGTGCCGGCTTCAGTGAGCTGTCTGTCAAATTCACGGTCACCGTAGCGATCGTCAAAGGCAATCGGATGACCCGCATATTGTGTATGCACACGGATCTGATGAGTACGCCCTGTTACCGGGCTACAACGCACCAGGGTGGCAAATGCATAGCGTTCTTCCACTTTAAAGCGTGTTTCCGACGGTTTGCCTTCCTGACTCACACGCACAATACGTTCGCCGCTTTGCAGAATATTTTTCAATAACGGCGCTTGAACGCTCTTCACATGCGACTGCCACTGACCGCGCACCAGCGCCAGGTAATCTTTTTGCATCCCTTTTTCACGTAATTGCTCATGCAGAGAACGCAACGCCGAGCGTTTTTTCGCTACCAGCAACACACCTGAAGTGTCCCGGTCGAGACGATGAACCAGTTCAAGGAACCGCGCTTCCGGGCGCAACGCCCGCAAACCTTCGATAACGCCGAAGCTTAAACCACTGCCGCCATGTACCGCCGTACCGGAAGGTTTATTCAGCACCAGGATATGGTCATCTTCATATAAGATGACGTCCGCCAGCGCTGCCACCTTTTGCAGATGTGGCGAAACCGCCTCTTCTTCCCGTTCAGCAACGCGAACCGGTGGGATGCGTACCTCATCACCCGCTTCGAGTTTATATTCAGGCTTAATACGTTTTTTGTTCACCCGCACTTCGCCTTTACGCAAAATACGGTAAATCATACTTTTTGGTACACCTTTCAATTGGGTACGCAAAAAGTTATCGATACGTTGCCCCGCTTCGTCAGCGGTGATAGCAACAATTTTTACGGATGGAGTCTCTGTTTTCATGGTGGGCGATTCTAATTAGCCAACAGGATTCGCGCCACTCATTTTTCTATGCTTATATTTAGTTTTGCACCTTATTACTTCACTACGTGATCACTTTATTGATGGTTATTAAACCAATCACCAGCAAGAAGTGAAAAAACTGTGAGTAAGCAGGTGATAAATGGTAAAAGTCATCTTGCTATAACAAGGCTTGCAGTGGAATAATGAGGCCGTTTCCGTGTCCATCCTTGTTAAAACAAGAAATTTTACGGAATAACCCATTTTGCCCGACCGATCATCCACGCAGCAATGGCGTAAGACGTATTGATCTTTCAGGCAGTTAGCGGGCTGCGGGTTGCAGTCCTTACCGGTAGATGGAAATATTTCTGGAGAGTAATACCCAGTCTGTTTCTTTGATAATTGCGCTGTTTTTCCGCATGAAAAACGGGCAACCGACACTCTGCGCCTCTTTGAGCTGACGATAACCGTGAGGTTGGCGACGCGACTAGACACGAGGCCATCGGTTCACACCCGGAAAGGCGTTACTTTGCCCGCAGCTTAGTCGTCAATGTAAGAATAATGAGTAAGTTACGATGAAAAGAATGTTAATCAACGCAACTCAGCAGGAAGAGTTGCGCGTTGCCCTTGTAGATGGGCAGCGTCTGTATGACCTGGATATCGAAAGTCCAGGGCACGAGCAGAAAAAGGCAAACATCTACAAAGGTAAAATCACCCGCATTGAACCGAGTCTGGAAGCTGCTTTTGTTGATTACGGCGCTGAACGTCACGGTTTCCTCCCACTAAAAGAAATTGCCCGCGAATATTTCCCTGCTAACTACAGTGCTCATGGTCGTCCCAACATTAAAGATGTGTTGCGTGAAGGTCAGGAAGTCATTGTTCAGATCGATAAAGAAGAGCGCGGCAACAAAGGCGCGGCATTAACCACCTTTATCAGTCTGGCGGGTAGCTATCTGGTTCTGATGCCGAACAACCCGCGCGCGGGTGGCATTTCTCGTCGTATCGAAGGCGACGACCGTACCGAATTAAAAGAAGCACTGGCAAGCCTTGAACTGCCGGAAGGCATGGGGCTTATCGTGCGCACCGCTGGCGTCGGCAAATCTGCTGAGGCGCTGCAATGGGATTTAAGCTTCCGTCTGAAACACTGGGAAGCCATCAAAAAAGCCGCTGAAAGCCGCCCGGCTCCGTTCCTGATTCATCAGGAGAGCAACGTAATCGTTCGCGCATTCCGCGATTACTTACGTCAGGACATCGGCGAAATCCTTATCGATAACCCGAAAGTGCTCGAACTGGCACGCCAGCATATCGCTGCATTAGGTCGCCCGGATTTCAGCAGCAAAATCAAACTGTACACCGGCGAGATCCCGCTGTTCAGCCACTACCAGATCGAGTCACAGATTGAGTCCGCCTTCCAGCGTGAAGTTCGTCTGCCATCCGGTGGTTCCATTGTTATCGACAGCACCGAAGCGTTAACCGCCATCGACATCAACTCCGCACGCGCGACCCGCGGCGGCGATATCGAAGAAACCGCGTTTAACACCAACCTCGAAGCTGCCGATGAGATTGCTCGTCAGCTGCGCCTGCGTGACCTCGGCGGCCTGATTGTTATCGACTTCATCGACATGACGCCAGTACGCCACCAGCGTGCGGTAGAAAACCGTCTGCGTGAAGCGGTGCGTCAGGACCGTGCGCGTATTCAAATCAGCCATATTTCTCGCTTTGGCCTGCTGGAAATGTCCCGTCAGCGCCTGAGCCCATCACTGGGTGAATCCAGCCATCACGTCTGCCCGCGCTGCTCCGGTACCGGTACCGTGCGTGACAACGAATCGCTGTCGCTCTCTATTCTGCGTCTGATCGAAGAAGAAGCGCTGAAAGAGAACACCCAGGAAGTTCACGCCATTGTTCCTGTGCCAATCGCGTCTTATCTGCTGAATGAAAAACGTTCTGCAGTGAATGCGATTGAAACTCGTCAGGACGGCGTGCGCTGTGTGATTGTGCCAAACGATCAGATGGAAACCCCGCACTACCATGTGCTGCGCGTGCGTAAAGGGGAAGAAACTCCAACCTTAAGCTACATGCTGCCGAAGCTGCATGAAGAAGCGATGGCGCTGCCGTCTGAAGAAGAGTTCGCTGAACGTAAGCGTCCGGAACAACCTGCGCTGGCTACCTTTGCCATGCCGGATGTGCCGCCAGCGCCAACGCCAGCTGAACCTGCCGCGCCTGTCGTAGCCCCAGCACCTAAAGCTGCACCGGCAACACCAGCAGCTCCTGCACAACCTGGGTTGTTGAGCCGCTTCTTCGGCGCACTGAAAGCGCTGTTCAGCGGTGGTGAAGAAACCAAACCGGCCGAGCAACCAGCACCGAAAGCAGAAGCGAAACCGGAACGTCAACAGGATCGTCGCAAGCCTCGTCAGAACAACCGCCGTGACCGTAATGAGCGCCGCGACTCCCGTAGTGAACGTACAGAAGGCAGCGATAATCGCGAAGAAAACCGTCGTAATCGTCGCCAGGCACAGCAGCAAACTGCCGAGACGCGTGAGAGCCGTCAGCAGGCTGAGGTAACGGAAAAAGCGCGTACCACCGACGAGCAGCAAGCGCCGCGTCGTGAACGTAGCCGCCGCCGTAACGATGATAAACGTCAGGCGCAACAAGAAGCGAAGGCGCTGAATGTTGAAGAGCAATCTGTTCAGGAAACCGAACAGGAAGAACGTGTACGTCCGGTTCAGCCGCGTCGTAAACAGCGTCAGCTCAATCAGAAAGTGCGTTACGAGCAAAGCGTAGCCGAAGAAGCGGTAGTCGCACCGGTGGTTGAAGAAACTGTCGTTGCCGAACCAATTGTTCAGGAAGCGCCAGCTCCACGCACAGAACTGGTGAAAGTCCCGCTGCCAGTCGTAGCGCAAGCTGCACCAGAACAGCAAGAAGAGAACAATGCCGATAACCGTGACAACGGTGGCATGCCGCGTCGTTCTCGCCGCTCGCCTCGTCACCTGCGCGTGAGTGGTCAGCGTCGTCGTCGCTATCGTGACGAGCGTTATCCAACCCAATCGCCAATGCCGTTGACCGTAGCGTGCGCATCTCCGGAACTGGCCTCTGGCAAAGTCTGGATCCGCTATCCAATTGTACGTCCGCAAGATGTACAGGTCGAAGAGCAGCGCGAACAGGAAGAAGTACAAGTGCAGCCGATGGTGACTGAGGTCCCTGTCGCCGCCGCTGTCGAACCGGTTGTTAGCGCACCGGTTGTTGAAGAAGTGGCTGAAGTCGTAGAAGCCCCCGTTCAGGTTGCCGAACCGCAACCGGAAATGGCTGAAACGACGCATCCTGAAGTAATTGCCGCCGCGGTAACTGAACAGCCGCAGGTGATTACCGAGTCTGATGTTGCCGTAGCCCAGGAAGTTGCAGAACACGCAGAACCGGTAGTTGAACCGCAGGAAGAGACGGCTGATATTGAAGAAGTTGCCGAAACTGCTGAGGTTGTGGTTGCTGAACCTGAAGTTGTTGCTCAACCTGCCGCACCAGTCGCAGCAGAAGTTGAAACGGTAGCCGCGGTTGAACCAGAGATCACCGTTGAGCATAACCACGCTACCGCGCCAATGACGCGCGCTCCGGCACCGGAATATGTTCCGGAGGCACCGCGTCACAGTGACTGGCAGCGCCCTACTTTTGCCTTCGAAGGCAAAGGTGCCGCAGGTGGTCATACGGCAACGCATCATGCCTCTGCCGCTCCTGCGCGTCCGCAACCTGTTGAGTAATAATTAGCTCAAGCAATCAAGCCCTGGTAACTGCCAGGGCTTTTTTATTTCAGGGGTAGCATCTTTGCTGTAATGACATTAGCGTTACATGTGCTGTATAATTATCATCCACGCAAAGCCGAAGGATATATTTATGGCAGCAGCCAATAACATTCCAGCCAGGCGCGAATCTTTAAACTTGCGCATAAAACCCGCAGAACGCGATCTTATAGACCGGGCCGCTAAAGCCCGAGGAAAAAATCGCTCCGAATTTGTCCTTGAGGCCGCCAGAGCCGCAGCTGAAGAGGCGCTCATTGAGCAGAGAATTTTCAGGATCGATTCTGATGATTACCAGCTATTTTTGAATCGTCTGGATCAGCCCCCCGCGCCCAATGCTGCATTACGCAAAACCATGCAAACACCCGCGCCGTGGGAGCAAAAAAAATGATTCAGGCCCCCCGAGCCACTCATGGCAAGGCATCAATTCACCTCTTTTTGCTCGGGAGTAGAAACGATGGATAACTGGCTAAAGCAGAGAGCCCTAAAAAATCAGCTTGCCGGCGCATCACGTACATTTGTTAGCTGTGATACGTATAGCAACGTTTTGGCATATTATTCGCTTGCTTCCAGCGCCGTTGAAACGTATGTCGCGACAGGACGATTTCGCCGAAATATGCCAGAACCGATCCCTGTTGTAGTACTTGGTCGTCTGGCAATAGATAAATCATTACAGGGTCAGGGCATCGGTCGTGCGATGGTCAGAGATGCCGGTCTACGAGTACTACAGGCGGCTGAAGTCATTGGTATTCGCGGAATGTTGGTCCATGCGTTATCAGACCAGGCCCGTGAGTTTTATCTGCGAGTGGGGTTTGAACCATCGCCTGTCGATTCTATGATACTGATGGCAACATTGGCTGATTTGCAGGAATGTCTTAAATAGTTCGTTATGTCTCATGCAAAAAAAATGCCCGCCCCGGCGATCCCAGAGCAGGCAGACAAAACATACCCAGTTTCATGATATGTTTTAAAGCGAAATTATTTGTTGAGCTGGAAGAGCGACAATCCCTGCATATCGGTAAATGCTTTATACGACGCCTGCAATGCCGTTTGCTGCATGATGTAAGATGAAATAGTTGCATTCCAGTCCACATCAACCAGATCGCTCATCTGCTGCGTTTGCCCTAAAGCGCGATCGCTACCTAATGAATCCAGCGACTCCAGTTCGTTCAGCTGCGTGCCTAATTCCGCGCGAACAGTCAGCACATTGTTCAGCGAGTTTTTCAGTCCGCGGTTGGTTTTATCCAGTGCCGCAGCGGCGGTTTCTTTATCCGCTTCGCTATCCGCGACCGGCGTTTTCAGGGCTGCGATGGCGCTATCCAGCATGGCAAAAAGATTGGTTTCAGAAGCGCTACCGTCTGGTTCCGCTACCGCGTTGCTGGTAATACTGTCGAAAATTTTGTCACCCGTGTGCCCTATCACCATCGAACGCGAAGCATCGACCTGTTGTTTAATACTTTCTGCTCCGCCTTCGTATTTGCCATCCTCCTCGCTAAACGGTGCGGATTCTGTTTTATAACCGGCAAAAATGTAGCGCCCGTTACCGTCAGTGGTGTTCGCCAGATTCAGCAACTGGTCACGAAGCCCCTGAATATCCGTAGCCAGCGAGGCCCGGTCATCGTCACTCAAGGTGCCATTGCTGGCGTAGACAATTTTTTCCTGAGCATTCTGGATAGCGGTGGTGACCTGGCTAAGTACACTCTCTTCCAGTGACACTTTTTGAGTGGCGAAAGTACGCGCCAGCGTGTACTGGCTGTTTTGCGCCTGTGCCTGGGAGAGAACAACAGCTTGTGATGCAGCAATGGGATCATCTGAAGGGTTAACGACTCGCTTACCCGTCGACATCTGTTCACCGTACTTCATCCATTCTGCCTGAGAATTGGTGATGCCGCGCATGTTTTGCTGGTACATCATCTGGGTACTGAAACGCATTTTATCTCCCCTTAGCGAATGTTAATCAGCGCATCAAAAAATCGCGTTTGCCGTCTGCAGAACCTGCGCATTCGCGAGGTAATACTGCTGAAAACGTTGCAGATTTCCGTACTCCTCATCGAGATTGACACCGGAAATCGACTGCTGCTGATTGGAAAGCTGCGTCACCACATTACCTTGCGTGGCGCTACTGGTTTTCAACGTCGCGGTTTTATTACCGATATCACTCACTAACGAGGCATAAGCGTCGTTAAAGGATTTCGCACCGCCCACCGTTTTACTGTTGCTTTGCAGATCCAGCAGGGCCTGACCGTTGCGGTTGTCGCTATCACCCGCATCTTCTGCGCTCGCCATGGCGATTTTCGCTTCGTCAGTGATTAATACATCCATGTTGACGATGGCGTCACTTACCGGTTTCAACGTGAAGCTGTCGTTAACGGCAGGCGTTCCTGTAAACGTCAACTCCAGACCATCAAATGCCACTTTACCGTTGGCATCCGGCGTCACCGTAAAAGTGGTATTGCTGGCAAGGCGGGTGACCTGCCACTGATTATTATCGAACGAGATTTTGTAATCTGTCGCCAGTACCGCGGAGGCATCAGTTACCGTTGCACCGATCGCAACGTCACCTTTGTTTTTCGTGTTTTGCAGAACCGCGGGCTTACCGATAGCAAAGAAATCTTCACCGGCATCGCCGTTAGCATCAAATCCGGCTTTGTGTTGGGTGTTGAAAGCCTCGGCAAATGCCAGCGCCAGTTGTCCAAGCGTATTACGCGTCTGGTCCAGATCCTGAGAACGGAATGTCAGAATGCCGCCCAGCGACCCGGTATTCAGCAATTTCTCCGGGATCTCAATATTGCCTGCCGTCCCATCAATATAAGCGACAGTCGTACGAGAAGGGTCGGCGCTGGAAGGAACTGCCGCCAGCTGCCGCGCCGTACTTCCCTGAACCAGTGAGTAGCCATTGGCCATCGTGATGTTATAAGTGCCACCATCCTGAACGCTAACTTCTACGCCAACAATCTGGTTTAATTCACTCACCAGTTGATCGCGTTGATCCAGCAGATTGTTAGGTGACGCCCCTGCCCCCACGCCTGTCAGACGCGAGATTTGATCGTTCAGGCTGGCGATTTGTTTAGCGTAATTGTTGATCTGATCAACGCTGGCACCTATCGCGATATTGACCTGTTTGTCCTGGTCGCGCAGATATTGATCGGTGGTTTTAAACTGATTCACCAACCCTTCTGATTTCCCAATCAGCGCCTGGCGCGCTGCCGGGTCTTCCGCGTTACTCACCAGCGTTTGCAGGCTGGTGAAGAAATCCTGCATCTGTGTTGCCAGCGAAGAGGTACTGGTGGAGAGCATATTGTCGATTTTCGACATCTGCTCATAGCGGGCAGTCAGGCCGCTACTTTGCGTCTGCGCAGCACGTAACTGGTTGGTAATAAACGCATCATACTCACGCTGCACACCAGAAACGTAGACGCCATTGCCAACCCAGCCGCCAGCGCCCAACGTGCTATTGGCCTGCGCCATAATAGTGGTTTGGCGGGTATATCCGGCAACGTTATAGCTGGAGATATTATTACTTGCCGTATTTAACGCCGCCTGGGCCGCGTTCAGTCCGCTCATGGCGTTATTGATCAAGCTGGGACATGGAGGTTCCTTATAAGCCTTCAATTACAGAGTATTATCGGCAGCGACCCGCCGGACTTGAGTTATTCAGAACAGATTATCAATGTTCATGCTGTAGGTTTTGCTCACCTTGTCGCTTATCGATTTCATCTGCTGAATCATGCTGGTGAGTTTGCGGGCATAGTGAGGATCGGTGGCATAGCCCGCGTCCTGTAGGGCCTGCGCCCCCTGCTCCGCACTCGCGGCGGTCGTCACGGCGGCGTAGCGCGGGTTACGCGTTAACAGCCCAACGTAATCCGACAATGCTTCCAGATACGAGCTGTAGACCCGAAACTTCGCTTTTACTTTCTTCGCTTCGCCATTTTCATATTCAGTCGTGGTGATTTCAGTGACTGGCCCTTTCCAGTTGCCAGAGGCTTTGACGCCAAACAGGTTATAGCTCGGCTCGCCGTTTTCACGGCGGATTTGCCGTTGTCCCCAGCCAGATTCCAGCGCCGCCTGCGCGAGATCAAATGATGTGGCACACCGCTTTGCTGGCTTGCCAGTTGGGCGGGCAACGAGAGTTGCGCGAGGAATGCTTTACTGTCACCCGGCAGCGAATCATCGTAGTTACGTGGTACGGCCTTTTGCACCAGCTGCGAAAGCGTCTGATTTTGATAACGCACCACGGTTTCGAGCGGGAATTTCATCGGTGCTGCTGGCGTGGACTCCTCTGGCAATGGTTGTTCTGGCGTCATCTGTTTAACCATCATCTCTGCCAGCCCCAGACCTTTGCCCGCCGTCATCTGTTGGGCAATCTGCTGGTCATACATACTGGTATACAGGCGAGTGTGCTCGCTGCTGAACAGGCCATCTTTTGGTAAAGCGTCGCGCATGCTTTTCAACATCATCTGCACGAACATCCCTTCCACCTGGCGGGCCACCGGACGGATATTTGCCGCCGGATCTTCGCCCGCTTTCGCCTTAAGTTCGTTGAGCGATTGTGCATCCCAGGCCGCACTTGCCAGTAGTTTGCTGTCGCTGATCATCAGATGATTTCCAGTTTTGCCCGCAGACATCCCGCACTTTGCATTGATTGCAGTATGGACATCAGATCCATCGGCGTAGCGCCCAGCGCATTGAGCGCACGCACCACGTTATTGAGGCTGGCGCTGGAACGTACGCTTTGCAGCGAACCGCCGCTCTGGCGTAAATCGATCTGCGTTTGTGGCGTTACCACGGTCTGCCCGCCACCAAACGGTGTATCTGGCTGGCTGACATTGGCCTGACGATTAACTGTTACTGAGAGATTCCCCTGCGCTACCGCGCAGCTGTCGAGGGTCACTTCGCGATTCATCACCACCGAACCAGTGCGCGAGTTAATCACTACTTTAGCGTCCTGCGGGGTAACATTAACCTGCATATTCTGGATATCGGCAAGGAAACGGACCTGGGAACTGTTGCCACTCGGTACGCGCACCTGAATAGTCCGCGCATCTAACGCGGTGGCGCTGCCATATCCACGCACGCGGTTGATGGTGTCAGCGATTTGCTGCGCCATACTGAAATCTTCTTCGTTAAGTTGCAAATTAAGGGCATTCCCGACGCCAAACTGGCTGGGCAATTCACGTTCAATAACCGCACCATTGGTGATCCGTCCACCGTTCAGTTGGTTCACCTGAACACTGCTACCGCCAGCGGAGGCCCCTGCGCCGCCAACCAGAATATTGCCCTGTGCCAGCGCATACACCTGACTGTCAACGCCCTTAAGCGGTGTCATCAATAACGTACCGCCACGCAGACTTTTGGCATTTCCCATGGAAGAAACCACCACGTCAATGGTTTGCCCCTGGCGTCCAAACGGTGGAAGTGACGCCGTCACCATTACCGCAGCGACGTTTTTTAGCTGCATATTGGTGCCCGTCGGAACGGTAATTCCCAGCTGTGAGAGCATGTTATTAAGCGTTTGTGTGGTAAACGGCGTCTGAGTTGTCTGGTCACCTGTACCATCAAGCCCCACCACCAGGCCATAGCCAATCAGTGAGTTTTGCCTTACCCCCTGAACACTGGTGAGATCGCGAATACGCTCAGCCTGAACCGCCGTCGTAACCAGTAGAAGAATTAATGCAGAGAGAAATTTAATCACCACAGCCTCACTTACATTGGCGACAGATTAAGGAAGAAACGTTGCAACCAGCCCATATTTTGCGCTTCGTTAATGTAGCCATTGCCTACGTATTCAATGCGCGCATCCGCCACCTGAGTAGACGGTACGGTATTGCTGCCGCTGATAGTGCGTGGATTAACTACACCAGAGAAGCGAATAAATTCGGTACCCTGATTAATGGCGATCTGTTTTTCACCCACCACATGCAGGTTGCCGTTGACCAGTACCTGGTCAACCGTCACCGTCAACGTGCCGCTAAAGGTATTGCTGGCATTGGCCCCGCCTTTTCCGTTGAACGTGTTACCACCGGAGGCTTCGACATCGGCACGAGCGTTACCAAACAGCCCCTGCAAATAGCGCGGCACAGTATCAAAGCCAAAATTAGATTTACCGTCACGGCTGGCATTCGCAGAGGAGCTTTTGCTGGCGCTGACGTTCTCCTGCAACACGATGGTCAGCGTATCGCCAATATTGCGTGGTCGACGATCTTCAAACAGCGGTTGATAGCCATAGTTAATCGGCTGAGCAGACTGGAAAATAGAACCGTTGGCGACGGGCGTCGGACCGGGAACCGGTTGTGCACTGGTCGCCCCCTGTACCAGCGGCGTGGAGGGTATCCAGGCGCAGCCGGTTAGTGAAAGCACCAACAAGCTGGAAATGGCATAAGTATGCGCAGCATTTTTTTGCATGGCTATCATCTTCAAAAATCAGTAAACCGGTGAATCTGCCACCGGTTATGCCTTAGAGTTGCGTCAGTTTTTGCAGCATCTGATCGGTGGTGGATACCGCTTTACTGTTGATTTCGTAAGCGCGTTGCACCTGAATCATATTGACCAGTTCTTCCGCCACGTTGACGTTAGACGTTTCAACATACCCTTGATACAGCAGTCCCGCGCCGTTCAGGCCCGGCGTGCTTTCGTTCGGTGCACCGGAGGATTGCGTTTCGGTGTAGAGGTTTTCGCCAATACTCTCCAGTCCGGTATCATTCATAAAGGTGGTGAGATTGAGCTGCCCAACCTGAACCGGAGCTGCCTGGCCTTGTTGGGTTACGCTGACCACGCCATCACGACCGATGGTGATACTTAACGCATTCGCCGGAATGGTGATCGCTGGCTGCACCTGAAAACCACCAGCCGTCACCAGCTGCCCGTTCTGATCCACCTGGAAAGAGCCGTCACGGGTATAGGCTGATGAGCCATCTGGCAACATCACCTGGAAAAAGCCCTGCCCTTTAATCGCGACATCTTTGCTGTTATTGGTTTGCGACAGGTTGCCCTGGCTGTGTAAGCGTTCAGTGGCGACCGGGCGTACCCCCGTACCGATTTGTAATCCGGATGGTAAGGTGGTTTGTTCGGAAGACTGTGCCCCCGGCTGGCGAATGGTTTGATAAAGCAGATCTTCAAACACCGCGCGCTGACGCTTAAAACCGTTGGTACTAACGTTTGCCAGGTTGTTGGCAATGACGTCCATATTGGTTTGCTGGGCGTCAAGGCCCGTTTTGGCGATCCATAATGAACTGATCATAAAATGTCCTGTAGTGGATTAGTGACAAGCAGAGCAGAAGCACGCGACGGTGCGAATTTCCCCTCACCCTAACCTCTCCCAAAATGGGCGAGAGAATAGTCCGCGCGCTTTTATTGCAATGTCATCAATCGTTTAATTAACTCATTGACAGCAGTTGGTTGGCACGGCCTGCGTTATCATCGACGCTGCTGATCACCTTCATCTGCATTTCAAAACGCCGCGCGCTGGCAATCATGTCGCTCATTGCCGCAACGGCATTGACGTTACTGCCTTCCAGAACTCCCGACATCACACGCAAGGTTGGATCTGCCTGCAGTACCGGCCCACGCGTGGCCTGGCTTTCCGCGCTTAAACGAAAAATGCCGTCGTCACCGCGCTGCACTTCGCTGCCCGTGGCTTTCACCAGTTTCAGACGCCCCACTGGCGCAACCGTATTTGCCGGATCGCCCGGATTCAGCGCCGAGATTGTTCCATCGGCAGCAATAGTGATTTCCGCCCCTTCCGGCACAGCAATTGGCCCCGCCTCGCCTATCACCGGATGCCCCTGAATTGTCAGTTGCCCGGTGGGATCAACCTGAATGCTGCCATTACGCGTATACCCTTCGCTACCGTCATCGGTCTGCACGGCCAGCCAGCCATCCTGCTGCAACGCAACGTCCAGCGGGCGCGAGGTGTAATCCATCTTGCCGGGCGTCATGTCTGCACCCGGCGTTGACGCCGTTACCAGCGTGCGCGTGGGCAGTGAAAGCCCTTCCACCGGCACTGCGCGCAAGGCGTTTAACTGCGCGCGAAAACCGGGCGTAGAGGCATTGGCCAGATTACTGGCGGTTACCGCCTGTTGATTCAGCGTCTGGCTGGCTGCTCCCATCGCGGTATAAATTGCGTGATCCATTGAGCTATCCCGTCAGCGATTAGCGTAAGTTAACCAGCGTGTTGAGGATCTGGTCCTGGGTTTTGATGGTCTGGGCGTTAGACTGATAGTTACGCTGGGCAACGATCATATTGACCAGTTCTTTACTGAGATCGACGTTGGACGCTTCCAGCGCACCGTTGGTCAGCGTACCAAAGTTGCCCGTCCCGGCAGTCCCCAACAGCGCCACGCCAGAAGATTGCGTCGCAGACCAGACGTTGTCACCTTCAGATGCCAGACCTTCGTTGTTGGCAAAGTTCGCCAGTACAATCTGCCCCAGCAGTTGGGTTTGTTCGTTGGAATAGTTGCCGACAACCGTACCGTCATCATTGATTTGATAACTCACCAGATCACCCGGTTTGTAGCCATTCTGGGTGGTTGCCACGATGTTGTTAGCGCCGGTATTTTGCTGCATAGAATTGAGGAAGCTCAGGCTAAACGTGGCGGGCTCTGCGCCGTTAATTGCGCCGGTGGTAATATCCTTTGTTGGACCTGAGGTCAGAACGCCATTGGCATTAAACACCAGCGTCGTTGCAGGGTTAGCTGTGCCTGTTGGATCACTGCTATCCAGGGTGTAAACATCCCAGTTGTTATCCCCGGTCTTCACAAAATAAACGCTCATATCATGAGCATTACCCTGACTATCGAAAACAGTCACCGAACCTTTTTTGTTATAGCTATCCGCATTGCTGGCATCGAATGCTTTAACAGAGGGAAGCGGATCACTGGAATTCAGGTTGATCTGCATCGACGCCGTGGTAGTAGTTTTCGCTGCCATCAGGGTATTCGGAATCGAAATATTGGTCGGATTCGCCCCTTGCTGAATAGTCGGCGGCGTACCGGTTGCCGGGTAACCCGTCAGCTGTAAACCTTGCATATTCACCAGGTTACGGTTTTCATCCAGCTTAAATTGTCCGTTACGGCTGTAGAACACCGAACCGTTGCTGTCTACCAGACGGAAAAAACCGTTCTGGCTGATAGCAACGTCCAGACCTCGCCCGGTGTTGGTGGTCGTGCCATCGGTAAAGTCCTGAGTGATACCGGCAACTTTTACCCCCAGTCCCACTTTCGAACCGGCAAACATATCGGCAAAAGAGGCCGTGCCTGATTTAAAGCCGTAGGTGGCGGAGTTGGCGATATTGTTGCCAATAACATCGAGGTTGGTGGCGGCAGCGTTTAATCCGCTAACCGCTTGAGAAAAGGCCATGACTGACTCCTGAAATGTGAAGGCTTAAATTATCTGCCGTACTTCGTCGAGGGTGGTGGTGCCGTAAGTGCCGAGATCCAGCGTATTACCGTTGTTGCCGCGGATCACACCCTGCACCAGAGCAAACTGCAGCGGCTGGGCAACCAGTTGTGTACCACCGCTACTGGCGCTAATCGCTACATTGTAAGAACCGTTCGGCGCAGTGCTGCCGTCAGTCAACGTACCGTCCCAGGTGAAACTGTGGACTCCGGCAGTCAGTTCACCGATATCAATGGTACGGACAACTGCACCGTTTTTATCGGTGATGGTGGCCGTCACTTTGTCTGCCGCCTGTTGCAGCTCAACACCAAACGGCGTGGTCGTGGTCACAGCCCCTTCATCACTGCCGGTTCCCGCAAGAACTGTGGTACCGGGGATCATCACGCCGTGACCGATCAGGTTACTGGCCTGTAACGACTGGCTGTTATCAATCTGTCCGGAAATAGATCCGAGCATGGTATTGAGTTTTTCAATCCCGCTTACCGTGCTGATTTGAGCCAATTGCGACGTCAGCTCGTTGTTTTCCATTGGATTGGTCGGGTCCTGGTTTTTCAGCTGCGCCACCAACAAAGTCAGAAAACTGCTTTGTAAATCTGCGGCGTTGCTGCCCGTGAGCGAACTACTACTGGTGGTGCTTACGCCGGTATTTGTCGGATCGGTGGTGGTTACCGCAATGGACATAGCTTTCTCCTTTATTGACCGAGCGTAAGGGTTTTCAGCATCATGCTTTTCACCGTGTTGAGCACTTCAACATTGGCCTGATAGCTGCGTGACGCCGACATGGTGTTAACCATCTCTCCGACGACATCAACGTTTGGCATTTTCACGTAGCCCTTTGCATCCGCCAGCGGATTACCCGGTTCATAAACCAGTTTGTCCGGGGCCTGACTTTCTATAACATCGGCCACCTTTACGCCGCCTGTCGCAGCACCTGGCGCAGCGTTAACCTGAAATACCACCTGTTTTGCCCGATATGGCTGTCCATCGGGACCGGTCAAGCTATCAGCATTCGCCAGATTACTGGCCGCCACGTTCAGGCGCTGGGACTGGGCAGTTAACGCCGAACCGGCGATATCAAAAATATTCAGCAGTGCCATCCGTTAATTTCCGCTCTGTAAAACGTTCATCATGCCTTTGATTTGCCCGCTCAACGCGCTAAGGCTCATCTGGTATTGCAGGCTGTTATCGGCAAACTGGGTGCGTTCGCGATCCATATCGACGGTATTACCGTCAAGCGAAGGCTGGTCCGGAATACGGTATTGCAGTTCTGCGGTAGGAGGCGTCAGCGCCTGCGCCGGAATGTGTTGCGTTGAGGTCATCGTCAGAGCAACCACACTGGTTGCATCCCGTCCACGTTGCATGACTTTTTTAAGTTCACTGGCAAAATCGATATCGCGAGCCTGATAACCAGGGGTATCGGCATTGGCGATGTTTGCTGCCAGCACTTCCTGACGCTGGGCGCGCAGATTGAGCGCCTCTTGTTGAAAACGTAAGGCGGCGTCGAGCTTATCGAGCATATCTCCTCCGCAGGTATCAAAATTCTGCCATCAGCTTAAATGCCTTTACGCGCGCGTTATCGGCGGAATAAACGCAAAATGGGTCGCTATTTATGCCGTTGATGGTCATTGCGGACAGGTACAATTCACGTTGTAGAAATGGCTGGGGGCGAAAATGCTGACAATAAAACGTAGCGTGACGATCATCGCGATACTGTTCAGTCCGTTAAGTACGGCGAGCAATCTCACATCGCAATTGCACACCTTTTTTAGCGCCCAGCTCGCGGGGGTAAGTGATGAGGTTCGTGTTTCTATTCGTACAGCGCCCAGTCTACTGCCGCCGTGCGAGCAGCCATTGCTTTCGATGAGCAATAATTCCCGCCTGTGGGGCAATGTGAATGTGTTGGCACGCTGCGGTAACGACAAACGATATTTACAGGTTAATGTGCAGGCCACAGGAAATTATGTGGTTGCCGCAATGCCCATTGTGCGGGGAGGAAAGCTGGAAGCTGGCAATGTCAAACTGAAACGCGGACGGCTGGACACCTTGCCACCGCGTACGGTACTGGATATCAATCAACTTGTTGATGCCGTTAGCCTGCGCGATCTATCACCCGATCAACCTATCCAGTTAACCCAGTTTCGCCAGGCATGGCGGGTAAAAGCGGGACAACGCGTCAACGTGATCGCCAGCGGTGATGGGTTTAGCGCCAACGCAGAAGGTCAGGCGCTGAACAATGCTGCCGTCGCACAGAATGCGCGGGTGCGCATGGTATCGGGACAGGTGGTCAGCGGCGTTGTTGATGCAGATGGGAATATTCTTATAAACCTGTAAGCTGTTAAAGATTACCCATCCCTTGCCGATAAATAAGCAACACATGATAAAAGCGCCCTCAATGAGGAATAAACCATGAGTATTGATCGCACTTCGCCTCTGAAGCCCGTAAGCACCGTTCAACCGCGCGAAACCACTGACGCGCCGGTAACGAACACCCGGGCGGCAAAAACAACCGCCTCCACCAGCACTAGTGTGACGTTAAGCGACGCGCAAGCAAAACTGATGCAACCCGGCAGCAGTGATATCAATCTTGAACGTGTCGAAGCGTTAAAACTGGCGATTCGTAACGGTGAACTAAAAATGGACACCGGCAAAATTGCCGATGCGCTGATCAACGAAGCGCAGCAAGACTTGCAGAGTAACTGATCGTATGACGCGTCTTGCAGAGATCCTCGACCAGATGTCCGCTGTGCTTAACGATCTCAAAACGGTAATGGATCAAGAACAGCAACATCTCTCTATGGGGCAGATCAACGGCAGCCAGTTGCAATGGATTACAGAACAAAAAAGCTCACTGCTGGCGACGCTGGATTACCTCGAACAGTTACGCAGGAAAGAACCCAATTCAGCAAATAGCGTTGATATTAGTCAACGCTGGCAGGAAATTACTGTGAAAACGCAGCAACTACGCCAAATGAATCAACATAACGGCTGGTTACTGGAAGGACAGATTGAGCGCAATCAACAGGCGCTGGAAATGTTGAAACCGCATCAGGAACCGACGCTATATGGAGCGAACGGTCAGACCTCAACAACCCATCGCGGCAGTAAAAAGATTTCGATCTGAAGATTATCTCCGGCCTGCACTGCAGGCCGGAATGCATTGTTACACCGTCCGGCGGGCAAACTCTTTAACTTTGAAGCCCAGTACCGCCAGTGCAGCGAAGTACGCGGCAATCCCCGCCAGCACGACCGCCATTAAACGCAGTAAACGCCAGGGCATGGTACCCAATGACCACTCCGGCATGATATGTAACATACCTAAAAGCACGCCAGACATCACCAGTACCGCCACCACCAGACGCAACAGAAACGCCATCCAGCCGGGTTGCGGGGTAAAGATTTTCTGTTTACGCAACTGCCAGTAAAGCAGCGAAGCATTCAGACACGCCGCCAGACCAATAGAAAGTGACAGCCCGGCATGTTTCAACGGACCAATAAACGCCAGGTTCATCAATTGCGTTAAAATCAGCGTAACGATGGCAATTTTCACTGGCGTTTTAATGTCCTGGCGGGAATAAAAGCCAGGAGCCAACACTTTCACTACAATCAGGCCAATCAAACCCACCGAGTAGGCAATTAACGCCCGCTGGGTCATCAGTGCATCAAAGGCGGTAAATTTACCGTACTGGAACAGCGAAACGGTTAACGGACCGGAAAGAATGCCCAACGCAACCGCACTCGGCAGCGCCAACAGGAAACAAAGACGCAGCCCCCAGTCCATCAAACGGTTGTATTCATCATGATTGCCACTGGCAAAACTTTTCGACAGCGACGGCAGCAAAATGGTGCCAAGCGCCACGCCCAGTACACCGGACGGAAACTCCATTAAGCGGTCGGCGTAATACATCCACGACACCGAACCGGAAGCAAGAAACGAGGCAAAAATGGTGTTGATGATTAAGGAGATCTGGCTCACAGAGACGCCAAGGATCGCCGGTCCCATCTGTTTCACCACGCGCATTGCTCCGGCATCGTGGAAGTTAATGCGTGGCAAAACCAGCATGCCGATCTTCTTCAGATGCGGTAGCTGATACACCAGCTGCAGGATGCCGCCGACCGTAACAGCCCAGGCCAGCGCCAGCACCGGTGGATTAAAGTACGGCGCGGCAAACAGCGCAAAGCCAATCATGCTGATATTGAGCAATGTCGGGGCAAACGCCGGAATTGAGAAGCGGTTCCGGTATTCAGAATCGCTCCCACCAGCGACGCCAGGGAGATCAGCAAGATATAGGAAAGGTTATCTTTAGTAGCTGGCTGGTCAGGGCAAATTTGTCGGCAGTGTCAGCGAAGCCAGGCGCGGTCACCATGATCACCCACGGTGCAGCGAGCATGCCAGCGACCGTCACAACCGCCAGCGCAAGTGTCAGCAGGCCAGAAACATAAGAGACAAAGACCCGCGTGGCGTCTTCACCCTGCTTGCTTTTATATTCCGCCAGAATCGGTACAAATGCCTGGGAAAATGCCCCTTCGGCAAAAATACGGCGCAACAAGTTAGGAAGTTTAAAAGCGACGAAAAAGGCGTCGGTTGCCATCCCTGCGCCAAAGATTCTGGCGACAATTGCGTCACGTGCGAAGCCAAGCACACGCGAAAACATGGTCATCGAGCTGACGGCGGCCAGCGATTTTAATAAATTCATCGGTGTTCTAATCCAGACCCACGGGCAAAACGCCTGCAAGGCAGGCGCTGAAAGAGGCGAATAGTCTACCTGGATTATGGTGAATTGCTACCGCCAGATGTTACAGGGTTTATTCACTCATCGCATCGCGCCAGATCTTGTCAACGATACGTTGCGCCAGCACTGCCTGTTCGCCGGCGGTTTGCGGAACTGTCTGATTTTGCACGCATTCAATGAAGTGCCGCGCACAGCCGACAAATCCACGTTGCTCAAGCGTACTCTGCCAACCAGGAATCGGTTTATGCACTACGCCCTGCCCGCGCTCCTCACGCCATTCGCGCATATCCGTAATGTCGATGAGCGCACCGTCAGTCACGGCCTGCACGGTTTCACGCTGACTTCCGGCACGGCGATGCATACAGGTGGTGATCTGCAAAGGACCGGCCGAAAAATGGTGCTCGGCAAACAGCATTTCGCCAGCGTCATTAGTCAGTAGCGTACCGCCATCCAGAGAGGCTTTACCGCCCGACAACCACAGCGCGGTATCCACCACATGCAGATAATCATCCAGCAACGTGAAATAAAGATCGTGTGGCCCGACGCTATTGCTACGATGTTTATCCATTCTTAGCGAGGCTGCGGTGGCGAGTTGCGTTTTTAACTCACCGTAGAGTGGTGCGAAACGACGGTTAAAACCGACCATCAACGTCAATTTTTTCCGCGCCGCCAGTTCCACCAGCCGTTCAGCATCGCGCAGATTTTCTGCCAGCGGTTTATCGACACAGACATGTACCCCCGCATTGAGTAACGTACTGACCACGTCAAAGTGGCTGGCGGTGCTGGAATGCACAAAAACCGCATCGCAACTGGCGGCAAGGCTGGATAACGAATCAGCATAAGGAATGCGCCAGCTGTCACAAATTGGCAGGGCTTTGGCGCGCGTAGGCGACCACGCACCTTGTAACGTCCAGTCAGACGCTGCCGCCAGCACCGGTAACCACGCTTTTTGCGCGATGCCGCCTAACCCCACTACGCCGATACGTAATTTTTTCACTTTAATCTCCCAGATGGGCCAGCAACGAATCAAGACGCTGTTTCAGTTCTGCCACTTCGATTTCCAGGGCTTCGACGCGTGCCTGTAAATCACCGTCAACCGCGTTCGACATATCCATCACCGCCGGCTGATCTTCAACCTCACCACTGAAAAGATGCATGTAGCGGCTTTCACGTTTACCCGGTTCGCGGGCCAGACGCACCACAAAAGGACCATCTTCGCGATTTGCCAGTTGTTCCAGCGTCGACTCCACTTCCGCCATATCGCTGAATTCATACATTCGCGCGGCGCGGCTGCGCAGTTCACCCGGCGTCTGGGCACCACGCAATAACAACGTGGTGATTAACGCCACTTCTGCGGCGCTCAGTTTCAGATCGCCAAATTCTGAATTACAAAAACGTTGCTCATATTTGGTGACCCGATTACCAAAACCGCTCACCGTGCGTAGATAATGACGTTTGACCAGATTATCCAGCTGTTCCTGCACTTCAGATTCACTCAGATTCATAACCGGTTCACGGTTCGTTTTCTGATTACAGGCCGTGACTACACCATTGACTGAGAGCGGGTATTGCTCCGGCGTGGTCACCTGCTTTTCCAGCAAGCAGCCAATCACGCGAGCTTCCAGGGCAGTAAGTTGATATTTCATGAGATTCTCCTTAGCGGCCGGGCGTCCAGTCTGGGGTAGTTAATGCCGTCAGTACGTGATCGCGCCATTGTCCATCAATCAACAGATAGTCTTTCGCATAGCCTTCTTTTTCAAAACCCAGTCGCGCCAGTAAATCACCGCTGCGTTTATTGTGCGGCATATAATTAGCCATAATGCGATGAATATGTTGGGTGCGCTGCATATAACGAATGGCTGCGGTCAGGGCTTCAAACATGAGTCCTTTGCCCTGCCATTTTTGCCCAATCGAATAACCGAGATAGCAGGCATGAAAAGAGCCACGAACAACATTGGAAAAATTGGCAACGCCAATAATCTCTTTTTCGTCCGGGTCGAATAAGCCAAAGTAGAAAGCTGAACCTTGTTTATGAAATTCGTTAATCATCCCTAGCCTGGCCTGCCAGCCTGATGGATAACAGTGGCTTTCGTCGCGCACTGGCTCCCAGGGCTTGAGGAAATGGCGATTCTCTGCGTAATAATCCGCAAGACGCCAGGCATCACGATCATGCACCAGACGCACGACCAGTCGGTCTGTGGTTAAGCGCACTTTTGGCACGTTACTGCGATAGCCAAACATTCTATACCTACTCCTTCCCGTAACGTCTTTAATACGCTGTAAGTATTACTATACCTGCGCAACCAGACCCTGTGAAAAGTCCAGAATGCCATTTTCTGCATTATTCACATATTTGATAAAAACTCTCTATCAAAGCGACGTTTTGATAAAAAAATATTGTCCCCGAAGTGATGGGAAAAGTCTTAGCGGCAATGCAGAATAGAAAGTGCTCATCTTTTATTTCCCGGGAGGGGAAATGTCCCGCGTGTCGCAGGCGAGGAACCTGGGTAAATATTTCCTGCTCATCGATAATATGCTGGTCGTGCTGGGGTTCTTTGTTGTCTTCCCGCTGATCTCTATCCGCTTCGTTGATCAAATGGGCTGGGCCGCCGTCATGGTCGGTATTGCCCTCGGCCTACGCCAGTTTATTCAGCAAGGTCTGGGTATTTTCGGCGGCGCAATTGCTGACCGCTTTGGCGCCAAACCGATGATTGTCACCGGTATGCTGATGCGTGCCGCCGGATTCGCCACAATGGGTATCGCCCACGAACCGTGGCTACTGTGGTTTTCATGCCTGCTTTCGGGACTCGGCGGCACGTTGTTTGATCCTCCGCGTTCGGCGCTGGTGGTGAAATTAATCCGTCCACAGCAGCGTGGTCGTTTTTTCTCGCTGTTGATGATGCAGGACAGTGCCGGTGCGGTCATTGGCGCATTGTTGGGGAGCTGGCTGTTGCAATACGACTTTCGCCTGGTCTGCGCCACAGGGGCAGTTTTGTTTGTGCTGTGTGCAGCGTTCAATGCGTGGTTGTTACCGGCATGGAAACTCTCCACCGTACGCACGCCCGTTCGCGAAGGCATGACCCGCGTGATGCGCGACAAGCGTTTTGTCACCTATGTCCTGACGCTGGCGGGTTACTACATGCTGGCTGTACAAGTGATGCTGATGCTGCCAATTATGGTCAACGACGTGGCGGGCGCGCCCTCTGCCGTTAAATGGATGTATGCCATTGAAGCGTGTCTGTCGTTAACGTTGCTCTACCCTATCGCCCGCTGGAGTGAAAAGCATTTTCGTCTGGAACACCGGTTGATGGCTGGGCTGTTGATAATGTCATTAAGCATGATGCCGGTGGGCATGGTCAGTGGCCTGCAACAACTTTTCACCCTGATTTGTCTGTTTTATATCGGGTCGATCATTGCCGAGCCTGCGCGTGAAACCTTAAGTGCTTCGCTGGCAGACGCAAGAGCTCGCGGCAGCTATATGGGGTTTAGCCGTCTGGGTCTGGCGATTGGCGGCGCTATTGGTTATATCGGTGGCGGCTGGCTGTTTGACCTGGGCAAATCGGCGCACCAGCCAGAGCTTCCGTGGATGATGCTGGGCATTATTGGCATCTTCACTTTCCTTGCGGTGGGTTGGCAGTTTAGCCAGAAACGCACCGCGCGTCGTTTGCTTGAACGCGACGCCTGATTTGATACTCCCCTGACTCCTCCATACTGAAAGTGAACTGACAGCCAAATGGAGGAGTCACGTGAAGCTATTCATTTACGATCACTGCCCTTACTGCCTCAAAGCCCGCATGATTTTCGGCCTGAAAAATATCCCCGTCGAATTACATGTTCTACTCAACGACGACGCAGAAACACCCACCCGGATGGTCGGTCAAAAACAGGTTCCCATTCTGCAAAAAGATGACAGCCGCTATATGCCAGAAAGCATGGACATCGTTCACTATGTCGATAAACTCGACGGCAAACCGTTACTGACCGGCAAACGTTCCCCTGCCATTGAAGAATGGCTGCGCAAGGTCAATGGCTACGCCAACAAACTGCTGTTGCCGCGTTTTGCCAAATCGGCATTTGATGAGTTTTCTACCCTGCCGCGCGCAAATATTTCGTCGACAAGAAAGAGGCCAGCGCGGGTAATTTTGCCGACCTGCTGGCCCACTCTGACGGTCTGATTAAGAATATCAGCGATGATTTACGTGCGCTGGACAAACTGATCGTCAAACCGAACGCCGTGAATGGCGAACTTTCGGAAGATGATATTCAGCTATTTCCGCTCCTGCGTAATCTGACGCTGGTAGCCGGAATTAACTGGCCAAGCCGCGTTGCTGATTACCGCGATAATATGGCGAAACAGACACAAATCAATTTGTTATCATCAATGGCGATTTAATCCTGACCCGCCGCGGCAGCCTGTATTCGCGGGTTGCCGCCGTTTTCAGTTTTTCTGCTGGCGCGTTTATCGCTGGTGACACATGCTGCGTTGTGTCAGGATATTGACGCAGATTTCATGTCGAGGACTACCATGAACAAGTTTTTATTTGCCGCTGCATTGATCGTCAGTGGCCTGCTCGTTGGCTGTAATCAACTCACCCAATACACCATCACCGAACAAGAAATTAACCAGTCGCTTGCGAAACATAATAATTTCTCAAAAGATATCGGTTTACCCGGCGTGGCTGACGCCCATATTGTTCTGACAAACCTGACCAGCCAAATTGGTCGCGAAGAGCCGAATAAGGTTACCCCTAACCGGAGACGCCAATCTGGACATGAACTCCCTGTTCGGTAGCCAGAAAGCGACCATGAAACTGAAGCTGAAAGCGCTGCCCGTGTTTGATAAAGAAAAAGGTGCGATCTTCCTGAAAGAGATGGAAGTGGTCGATGCGACGGTACAACCGGAAAAAATGCAAACGGTGATGCAAACGTTGCTCCCCTATTTGAACCAGGCATTACGCAATTACTTTAACCAGCAACCTGCTTACGTCCTGCGCGAAGATGGCAGCCGGGCGAAGCAATGGCGAAGAAACTGGCGAAAGGCATTGAAGTGAAGCCAGCGAAATTGTCATTCCGTTTACGGATTAATCACGAGGGCGCATTCGCGCCCTTTATTTTTCGTGCAAAGGAAAACGTTTCCGCTTATCCTTTGTGTCCGGCAAAAACATCCCTTCAGCCGGAGCATAGAGATTAATGACTGCACCATCCCAGGTATTAAAGATCCGCCGCCCAGACGACTGGCACCTTCACCTCCGCGATGGCGACATGTTAAAAACTGTCGTGCCGTATACCAGCGAAATTTATGGACGGGCTATCGTAATGCCCAATCTGGCTCCGCCCGTGACCACCGTTGAGGCTGCCGTGGCGTATCGCCAGCGTATTCTTGACGCCGTACCTGCCGGGCACGATTTCACCCCATTGATGACCTGTTATTTAACAGATTCGCTGGATCCGAATGAGCTGGAGCGCGGATTTAACGAAGGCGTGTTCACCGCTGCAAAACTTTACCCGGCAAACGCAACCACTAACTCCAGTCACGGCGTGACGTCAGTTGACGCAATCATGCCGGTATTAGAGCGCATGGAAAAAATCGGTATGCCGCTACTGGTGCATGGTGAAGTGACACATGCAGATATCGACATTTTTGATCGTGAAGCGCGCTTTATAGAAAGCGTGATGGAACCGCTACGCCAGCGTCTGACTGCGCTGAAAGTCGTTTTTGAGCACATCACCACCAAAGATGCTGCCGACTATGTCCGTGACGGAAATGAACGGCTGGCTGCCACCATCACTCCGCAGCATCTGATGTTTAACCGCAACCATATGCTGGTTGGTGGCGTGCGTCCGCACCTGTATTGTCTACCCATCCTCAAACGCAATATCCACCAACAGGCATTGCGTGAACTGGTCGCCAGCGGTTTTAATCGTGTATTCCTCGGAACGGATTCTGCGCCACATGCACGTCATCGCAAAGAGAGCAGCTGCGGCTGCGCGGGCTGCTTCAACGCCCCAACCGCGCTGGGCAGTTACGCTACCGTCTTTGAAGAGATGAATGCTTTGCAGCACTTTGAAGCATTCTGTTCTGTAAACGGCCCGCAGTTCTATGGCTTGCCGGTCAACGACACATTCATCGAACTGGTACGTGAAGAGCAACAGGTTGCTGAAAGCATCGCACTGACTGATGACACCCCTGGTGCCATTCCTCGCTGGGGAAACGGTACGCTGGTCCGTTAAACAATAAAAATCGTAGCTTCCTGTTGTCATTAGGTTATTTTACCTGTATAAATAACCAGTATATTCAACAGGGGGCTATTATGCGAATTGAAGTCACCATAGCGAAAACTTCTCCATTGCCAGCTGGGGCTATTGACGCCCTGGCTGGCGAACTTTCCCGCCGTATTCAGTATGCGTTTCCTGATAATGAAGGCCACGTATCGGTACGTTATGCCGCAGCAAATAATTTATCGGTTATTGGCGCGACAAAAGAAGATAAACAGCGCATTAGCGAAATTCTCCAGGAAACGTGGGAAAGCGCCGATGACTGGTTTGTCAGCGAATAATATGCAGTGATTTTTGTTTTTGCCGGGTCGCCCCGGCTTTTTTATTTTACTTGCGAATTGTGAGTACAAAATTTCTACACTTCCTCAAAATAATTGCACAATATGCTAAAAAAATATGAATGACATGCTGTTTTATTGTTCATATAAATCTTAAAAGCAGAAATTTATCTGTTCCCCCCTTTAAAAATTCGGTGAATACCCTTACTTATTGGTATACTGAAGTTGCTTCAGATAAAAACGCATTGAACCTCGAATAACGTTGTCTAGTAACACGAATTAGGGGGCCATGATGGAAAAAAATAATGAAGTCATTCAGACTCATCCGCTCGTAGGGTGGGACATCAGCACCGTTGATAGCTATGATGCGCTGATGTTGCGTTTGCACTACCAGACCCCAAATAAGTCCGAGCAGGAAGGGACTGAAGTTGGTCAGACGCTCTGGTTAACCACTGATGTTGCCAGACAATTTATTTCGATATTAGAAGCAGGAATCGCCAAAATTGAATCCGGTGATTTCCAGGTAAACGAGTATCGGCGTCATTAACATGACATGACCATCCACCCAAAAGGCACCTCACCGGTGCCTTTACCATTTCTGGGTTGTATATCTGCATTCAGTTAATTACTCTGCTTAAACCATGAGAGCAGAGAGAAAAAAATGAAATACGATCTCATCATTATTGGCAGCGGTTCCATAGGCGCTGCCGCCGGGTATTATGCAACCCGCGCCGGTTTAAACGTGCTTATGACCGACGCCCATATGCCACCACATCAACACGGCAGCCACCACGGCGATACGCGATTAATTCGCCATGCTTATGGTGAAGGTGAAAAGTATGTCCCGCTGGTCCTCCGCGCGCAAATGCTGTGGGATGAACTTTCCCGCCACAACGAAGATGATCCCATTTTTGTACGCTCTGGTGTCATTAACCTCGGTCCGGCTGACTCCGCATTTCTCGCCAACGTCGCCCACAGCGCCGAACAGTGGCAACTCAACGTTGAAAAGCTCGACGCGCAAGGGATTATGGCCCGCTGGCCAGAAATACGCGTCCCGGACAACTACATCGGTTTATTTGAAACTGATTCTGGTTTTTTGCGCAGCGAACTGGCGATTAAAACCTGGATCCAACTGGCGAAGGAAGCGGGCTGTGCGCAGCTGTTCAACTGCCCGGTCACCGCAATTCGTCATGACGATGATGGCGTAACTATTGAAACCGTTGACGGTGAGTATCGGGCGAAAAAAGCGATTGTCTGCGCGGGAACATGGGTAAAAGACCTACTCCCGGAGCTGCCTGTCCAGCCCGTACGCAAAGTATTTGCCTGGTATCAGGCCGATGGTCGCTATAGCGTGAAGAATAAATTCCCGGCGTTTACCGGTGAACTGCCCAATGGCGATCAATATTATGGTTTTCCGGCAGAAAACGACGCGTTGAAGATTGGCAAACATAACGGAGGCCAGGTTATCCATTCAGCGGATGAACGTGTTCCGTTTGCGGAAGTGGTCAGCGATGGTTCGGAAGCCTTCCCGTTCTTGCGCAATGTATTGCCGGGTATCGGTTGCTGCCTGTACGGCGCTGCCTGCACCTATGATAATTCGCCTGACGAAGATTTTATTATCGATACCCTACCCGGCCACGATAATACACTGCTCATTACCGGCCTGAGTGGGCACGGTTTTAAATTTGCGTCAGTTTTAGGGGAAATAGCTGCCGATTTTGCGCAAGACAAAAAAAGCGATTTTGATTTGACGCCATTCAGGCTTTCCCGCTTCCAATAATCATCATTACGGCCTCCAGAATGAGGCCGTTTTTACAGGAGTATTTAATGCGTCGGCTGTTGCACTATCTCATCAATAATATTCGCAAGCATCTGATGCTTTATCTTTTTCTCTGGGGATTGTTGGCAATTATGGATCTGATCTATGTGTTTTATTTTTAGTTTTCCGCACTGACATAAACTGACAAATATTTAATCTCCCTTTCATTTAGCGTGAAAAATTGAATGAGATTATTCCTGCTTCAACAGCACTCACCAGACATCTCTGAAGCTGAACCCACTAAACTTATGAAGATTCTTTCATTATTAATTCAAAATTATTGAAATAAAAATAAATATCATTCAATTTGTTATTTTTGTGTTGCAATTCATTCTCCGACACGCCATTTTCTTTCTCTCGCAAAGTCGTTTTGGATGCACTTATGTCATTCACAAATACCCCTGAACGCTATGGTGTTATATCTGCGGCCTTCCATTGGCTAAGCGCAATTATTGTCTACGGCATGTTTGCTTTAGGTCTGTGGATGGTCACGCTCAGTTATTACGATGGCTGGTATCACAAAGCACCCGAACTGCATAAAAGCATCGGTATTTTGTTAATGATGGGACTGGTTATTCGCGTTCTGTGGCGTGTCATATCTCCACCGCCGGGTCCGCTGCCGAGTTATTCGCCCATAACTCGTCTTGCAGCAAAAGCTGGACATCTCGCATTGTACCTATTGCTGTTCGCCATCGGCATCAGCGGCTATCTGATCTCAACTGCCGATGGTAAACCGATCAGCGTTTTTTGGCTGGTTTGACGTCCCCGCGACCCTCGCCGACGCTGGCGCACAGGCTGACTTTGCCGGTGCCCTGCATTTTTGGCTCGCGTGGAGCGTCGTAGTACTGTCCGTTATGCACGGATTTATGGCCCTGAAGCATCATTTCATCGATAAAGACGACACTCTGAAGCGCATGCTGGGAAAGTCGTCATCTGACTATGGAGTATAAAAAATGAAAAAAAGCCTGCTTGGTTTAACCTTCGCTTCCTTGATGTTCTCTGCCGGTTCAGCGGTTGCCGCCGATTACAAAATTGACAAAGAAGGTCAGCACGCCTTTGTTAACTTCCGCATCCAGCATCTTGGCTATAGCTGGTTATATGGCACCTTTAAAGATTTCGACGGTACTTTTTACCTTTGATGAAAAAATCCAGCTGCCGATAAAGTGAATGTGACAATTAACACCACCAGCGTCGATACTAATCACGCCGAACGCGATAAACATCTTCGCAGTGCAGATTTCCTCAATACTGCAAAATATCCACAGGCAACATTCACCTCCACCAGCGTGAAGAAAGACGGTGACGAATTGGATATTACCGGCGATCTGACGCTGAATGGCGTAACCAAACCCGTCACGCTGGAAGCGAAATTAATTGGTCAAGGCGACGACCCGTGGGGTGGTAAACGTGCAGGCTTCGAGGCCGAAGGCAAAATTAAGCTCAAGGACTTCAATATCAAAACAGATTTAGGTCCAGCTTCTCAGGAAGTGGATCTGATTATTTCAGTGGAAGGCGTACAGCAGAAGTAAGAGTGAAATGTTGCCGGATGGCACGCATCCGGCAATGATATTTATTCTGTTGGATCAGGAATGCCCAGTGTTGTATTCAGACGTCCACGAGACTTATTAAAGATCTTATTGCCATTTTCACGTCCTGCCCGACGGCGTCGCTGTTCTTCAGGCGGTAACGCGCTTTCTTCGCAGCAAATCTCACTACAACAACCTTTGTATTTTTCCGCACATACTGGACACTGAATAAAAAGCAGGTGGCAGCCATCATTTTACAGTTGGTATGGCTGTCGCACGGCGCACCGCACTGGTGGCAATGCGCGATAATCTCATCAGATATACGTTCGCCCATCCGCTCGTCAAAAACAAAATTTTTGCCAATAAAACGTACCGGTAAACCCTGCTCGCGCGCCTTGCGGGCGTATTCAATAATTCCGCCCTCGATATGCCAGACTTTATTGAATCCGTTATGTTTCATCCAGGCACTGGCCTTTTCACAACGAATGCCGCCGGTGCAGTACATAACGATTTTTTTATCTTTATGTGCCTGCATCATCTCGACTGCTTTTGGCAGCTGCTCACGGAAGGTATCTGCCGGAATTTCCAGCGCGTTTTCAAAGTGCCCCACTTCATACTCATAGTGGTTACGCATGTCGATAAACAATGCATCGGGATCGTCAAGCATGGCGTTCACTTCCGCCGCTTGCAGATACTCACCCACATTGCTGGCATCAAAGTGAGGATCGTCAATACCGTCGGCAACGATACGATCGCGGACCTTCATGCGCAGTACCCAGAAGGATTTCCCGTCATCATCCAACGCGATATTCAGGCGTAAGCCCTCTAAAGCCGGGTCGAAGGCATAAAGCTGCGCGCGAAATGTTTCAACATTGCTCTCAGGTACGCTGATTTGCGCGTTAATGCCCTCATGCGCCAGATACACTCGCCCAAAAACATTCAGCGCGGTAAACAGCTGATATAAAGCGTCACGGGTCGCCTTAGGATCGGCGATGTGGAAATACTTATAAAACGAAATGGTGGTTCGCGGTTCGCTCTCAGCCAACATTTTGGCTTTTAACGCGTCGTTGGAAATGCGGTTGTGTAACACTGGCATGGTGTACGGTTCCTGCGAGATGGGAAAGTAAAAATCCGCGGCATGATATAGCAATTATCGATAATTAACATCCACACATTTTACGCTACATTTTAGCATTAAAAATTATTTGTTATTTACAAGCGCGGCAATTTCGCCCAGTCTTCAGTCACAAATTTTGGTTGCGGACGAAAAAATGCGACAATACATACAATTGCCCGTATAGGTTGAAAAACAGGATTGATATGACGAATCTACCCAAGTTCTCCACCGCACTGCTTCATCCGCGTTATTGGTTAACCTGGTTGGGTATTGGCGTACTTTGGTTGGTCGTGCAATTGCCCTACCCGGTTATCTACCGCCTCGGTTGTGGATTAGGAAAACTGGCGTTACGTTTTATGAAACGACGCGCAAAAATTGTGCATCGCAACCGAACTGTGCTTCCCGGAAATGAGCGAACAAGAACGCCGTAAAATGGTGGTGAAGAATTTCGAATCCGTTGGCATGGGCCTGATGGAAACCGGCATGGCGTGGTTCTGGCCGGACCGCCGAATCGCCCGCTGGACGGAAGTGATCGGCATGGAACACATTCGTGACGTGCAGGCGCAAAAACGCGGCATCCTGTTAGTTGGCATCCATTTTCTGACACTGGAGCTGGGTGCGCGGCAGTTTGGTATGCAGGAACCGGGGATTGGCGTTTACCGCCCGAACGATAATCCACTGATTGACTGGCTACAAACCTGGGGCCGTTTGCGCTCAAATAAATCGATGCTCGACCGCAAAGATTTAAAAGGCATGATTAAAGCCCTGAAAAAAGGCGAAGTGGTCTGGTACGCACCGGATCATGATTACGGCCCGCGCTCAAGCGTTTTCGTCCCGTTGTTTGCCGTTGAGCAGGCTGCGACCACGACCGGAACCTGGATGCTGTCACGGATGTCCGGCGCATGTCTGGTGCCCTTCGTTCCACGCCGTAAGCCAGATGGCAAAGGGTATCAGTTGATTATACTGCCGCCAGAGTGTTCTCCGCCGCTGGATGATGCCGAAACTACCGCCGCGTGGATGAACAAAGTGGTCGAAAAATGCATCATGATGGCACCAGAGCAGTATATGTGGTTACACCGTCGCTTTAAAACACGCCCGGAAGGCGTTCCTTCACGCTATTAAATCTTCCATGCTGGATGCTTCAGAATGGCATCCGGCATTACCACAGAAAATCCCCCTGATTTAGCGATAAAAGCTCTCTGGATTGCGCCCCCTGGAAGTCGGGCGCATAATTAGTGTGCTTATCTTTTCTTCTTATGTTCACCGCGCCTGGCGCACCAACAGCGGATTGCTATGTCACCCTGTGAAAATGACACCCCTATAAACTGGAAACGAAACCTGATCGTCGCCTGGCTAGGCTGTTTTCTTACCGGTGCCGCCTTCAGCCTGGTAATGCCCTTCTTACCCCTCTACGTTGAGCAGCTTGGCGTTACCGGCCACTCCGCCCTGAATATGTGGTCCGGTATTGTCTTCAGCATTACATTTTTATTTTCGGCCATCGCCTCACCGTTTTGGGGTGGACTCGCCGACCGTAAAGGCCGAAAACTCATGCTATTACGCTCTGCCCTCGGCATGGGCATCGTGATGGTGTTGATGGGGCTGGCACAAAATATCTGGCAGTTTTTGATCCTGCGGGCGCTTCTTGGGTTACTTGGCGGATTTGTTCCCAACGCTAATGCTCTTATCGCCACACAAGTACCGCGTAATAAAAGCGGCTGGGCGCTGGGTACGCTCTCCACAGGCGGCGTTAGCGGCGCGTTGCTCGGCCCAATGGCTGGCGGTTTGCTCGCCGATAGCTACGGCTTACGTCCGGTATTCTTTATTACCGCCAGTGTGCTCATACTCTGCTTTTTCGTCACCCTGTTTTGCATCAGAGAAAAATTCCAGCCGGTCAGCAAAAAAGAGATGCTGCACATGCGGGAAGTGGTGACATCACTTAAAAACCCGAAACTGGTACTCAGCCTGTTTGTCACTACGTTAATCATCCAGGTGGCGACGGGCTCAATTGCCCCCATTCTGACGCTGTATGTCCGCGAACTGGCGGGTAACGTCAGTAACGTTGCCTTTATCAGTGGCATGATCGCCTCGGTGCCAGGCGTGGCGGCTCTGCTGAGTGCACCACGACTCGGCAAACTTGGCGATCGAATCGGACCCGAAAAGATCCTGATTACGGCGCTGATCTTTTCTGTACTGCTATTGATCCCAATGTCTTACGTTCAGACGCCATTACAACTTGGGATTTTACGTTTTTTGCTCGGTGCCGCCGATGGTGCACTACTCCCCGCCGTACAGACACTGTTAGTTTATAACTCGAGCAACCAGATCGCCGGGCGTATCTTCAGCTATAACCAATCGTTCCGTGATATTGGCAACGTTACCGGACCATTGATGGGAGCAGCGATTTCAGCGAACTACGGTTTCAGAGCGGTATTTCTCGTCACCGCTGGCGTCGTGTTATTCAACGCAGTCTATTCATGGAACAGTCTACGTCGTCGTCGAATACCCCAGGTATCGAACTGATTTTTCGCCTTTCATACTTGCAAAAGCGGAGAATCAGCTATCCTTTTCCCTGAAACCTCATCAACTCAAAGGGAGAATCGTGATGACCATGTACGCAACGCTTGAAGAAGCCATTGACGCTGCACGCGAAGAATTTCTTGCAGACAACCCCGGCATCGACGCCGAAGATGCGAATGTGCAACAGTTCAATGCCCAAAAATACGTTTTGCAGGACGGCGACATCATGTGGCAAGTTGAGTTTTTTGCCGACGAAGGGGAAGAAGGTGAATGTTTACCTATGCTTAGCGGTGAAGCCGCGCAAAGTGTCTTTGATGGCGACTATGATGAGATAGAGATCCGCCAGGAGTGGCAGGAAGAGAATACATTACATGAATGGGATGAGGGGGAATTTCAGCTTGAGCCACCGCTGGATACTGAGGAAGGACGCGCAGCAGCTGATGAGTGGGATGAACGTTAATTACTCATACGGGCCATGATGAATGTCGATCGGCAGCAGTAAAGTATCAAAAACCAGGGAGAATGGCAGATCAAGGATCGTGACATAACGCCAGGCGGAGTCACGCACATCCCATTGCACACCGGGATAATATTGGTTGCCATGCCCCTGCCCCGGTATAGTGCGACTAATAATGCTGCCACAGCCACTCAGCAAGGTCACCATGATGCTCACCACAATTAAACGCATTTGATACCTCTTCCGTAAAAAAATACCGGCATAACGCCGGTATTTTTATTGGCTCGTTGTTTTTGCCAGATGTGGCGTGAACGCCTTATCCGACCCACAAAATCTTGCAAAATCAATACATTGCAGGAGCGATGTAGGCCTGATAAGCGTAGCGCATCAGGCAACTACGTTTTTATTGCGAAGCCGCATCCGGTTTACGCAATGCCAGTGGATTGAGCTTTATCCCTTCGTAATAACTCACCCATGAAGAATATCTCTCAGGGGAATTCCAGACGCGGAAATGCAGACGGGCCATCGTCACCGGATCGCTTAGCAGCACCAGGCGACGATCGCGATTCAGCTTCTCTGGCGTCTCGTTCAGCGCCTGTTCAACGTGGCGGTCACGGGCGATTTCCAGCACCTTACTGGCGCGGTGACGCGCGGTCGCCATTGCGGTTGCCAGAGCGTTGAATGACGGGTTAAACACTGCGTGCATAAAACCATCATCAAGGGAGCGTTGACGGTTCATCTCAAGGAACCGATCGGTATCAACCAGCACCTGCGGCGGTGAATACTCTTCCGGGATCAGGAACAGTTTCCAGCGTTTGGTGCGCAGACCAACGGTGGCACGGCTGGAAATCACCGAAACAAACGGTGACAGGATCAACGAGAAGACAATCGGAGCCAGCCAGAACAGGAAACGCAGATCCAGCCACGCCATCCCAACAGCCCACACTAACCCTAACAGCAGCTGTGAGCCGTGGCGTTTGAACGCTTCACCCCAGTGAAGTGGAGTCATCATCACGCTGCGGTGAATTCCACACCACTTCCCAGCCAAGGAACGCGCTGACGACGAAAACCGTATGGAACAGCATGCGTACCGGAGCCAGCAGCACGGAAAACAGCACTTCCAGCAGCAACGATAATGTAACGCGCCAGAAGCCGCCATATTCTTTCGTTCCTTTGCACCAAATAAGCAAAATGCTCAATAGCTTTGGCAGGAACAACAGCACCATGGTCGAAGCAAAAAGTGCAATCGCCAGCTCAGGACGCCACTGCGGCCACACCGGGAACAACTGCCGTGGTTGCAGGAAGTATTGCGGTTCGGTCAACGCATGCACTACCTGCAATGCAGTAGAGAGCGCGAGGAACATAAACCACAACGGAGCGGAGAGATAAGACATCACGCCCGTCAGGAACACCGCACGGTGAACCGGGTGCATACCCTTGACCAGGAACAGACGGAAGTTCATCAGGTTACCGTGGCACCAGCGGCGGTCACGTTTTAGCTCATCAAGCAAGTTAGGCGGTAATTCTTCATAAGAACCCGGGAGATCGTAAGCAATCCAGACTCCCCAACCTGCACGGCGCATCAACGCCGCTTCCACGAAGTCATGTGACAGGATTGAACCGGCAAAGGAACCTTCGCCCGGCAGCGGAGCCAGTGCGCAGTGCTCGATAAACGGTTTCACGCGGATAATCGCGTTATGTCCCCAGTAGTGCGACTCGCCAAGTTGCCAGAAGTGCAAACCGGCTGTAAACAGTGGCCCATACACGCGGGTCGCGAACTGCTGACAGCGCGCATACAGCGTATCCATACCGGACGCTTTCGGCGACGACTGAATGATCCCGGCGTTCGGGTTGGCTTCCATCAGGCGCACCAGGCCGCACAAACAATCACCGGTCATTACCGAGTCAGCATCCAGCACCACCATGTAGCTGTACTGGCTGCCCCAGCGACGGCAGAAGTCATCGATATTACCGCTTTTACGCTTCACGCGACGGCGGCGGCGGCGATAGAAAATCTGACCTTCGCCACCGACTTCAGCGATAAGCTCCATCCAGGCTTTTTGCTCTGCGACGCAGATATCCGGGTTATAACTGTCACTCAGAATGTAGACATCAAAGTGTTTGGCATTCCCGGTGGCTTTTACTGATTCCCACGTTGCACGCAGGCCAGCAAAAACACGGTTCACGTCTTCGTTACAGATAGGCATGATCAACGCCGTGCGATGCTCCGGGTTTAATGGTTCATCGCCAACTGTTGACGCAGATATACTGTATTTATCGCGACCAATAAGCAGTTGCAGGAAGCCCATCAACGCCGTCCAGAATCCGGCGGACACCCAACAGAACAGCACCGCAAAGAGGATCAGGATACCGGTTTGCAGCATATAAGGCAGAAGCTGCATAAAGGAAACCCACACATCCTGACCAACCATATCCATAGGATTAATCAGCGCCCAACCCTGATAAGGAAGAATGGTCTTCATATACCAGGTCGCGACAACAGTTTGCGCGAGCGTCAGGATCAACAGAATGTAACGGCGGATGGTACCGACGGTACGCCACTTTTGCTCGCTCTCCTGCTCTTCTTTGGTCAAACGAGCCAGATAGCGCGGCGTTACATCGCGTCCACGCAGGCGATCCCAGAAACGGCCTACCGGGTTGGTACGCCACGGGTCGGGAAACATCGAGGAGCGTTTTGCTTCTGGCATCGCCTTAAGCTGATCGCGCCCTTCGTCGTCTTTAATTAACTGTCCATCAGCAAGTGAATCTGGCCAGGCTTGTTCCAGACGCGCCTTTACCGAGCCTTGCGGGGAGTCATCCTCCCGCGCCCAGGTGCGGTGTTCGGCATCCAGCGCCTGATGAACGGCGCGGATATCAGTCTTCGGCAATGCCGCTTTCTCGCTTGCGGCGATGGGCATTGCGTCAATGTACTCAGTTGTCTTATTCATTGGCAGGTAACTGGTAGCTCCAGGTTTCACTCAACGTCTGATCGGCATTCACCAGCGCAGCACGCATTTCAGTGGTTTTCTTGGCATCTTTCACTTTCACACGCATCACCAGACGCCAGCCTTTGGTGACCGGGTTATAGCGCACCGTGCTTTCCACTATCTCACCATTATCACCAATGCTGGTTTGCGCTGTGACCGGGGTATCCTCTGGCAGTTTTTTCATCTCTGCGCCGGTAAAATCGACCACAAAGGCGATAGTACCGTCAGGCTGGCGAATCAGGTTCGACTGCTTCACATCCCCCGTTGAACGACGCGTTTGTTGCACCCATGCGTTATCTGGCGCATGCAGTTTGTCTTCATCACGGCTGAAGGTGATGGTGTATTTAAAGTTCATCTCTTTACCCGGCTCCGGCAGCTGATCCGGCGTCCAGTAAGCGACGATGTTATCGTTGGTTTCATCGTTGGTTGGAATTTCCACCAGCTCAATGCTGCCTTTGCCCCACTCCCCTTTCGGAGTCACCCATGCGCTTGGACGGAGATCGTAACGATCATCGAGATCTTCAAAGCGGGAGAAATCACGACCGCGCTGCAACAGACCGAAGCCTTGCGGGTTTTCCATCGAGAAGCTGCTGACCGCTAAATGTTTCGGGTTATTCAACGGACGCCAGATCCATTCGCCATTACCAGCATGGATAGACAGACCGTTAGAGTCGTGCAACTCCGGACGATAGTTATTTGCAGGCGACGGTTGGTTCGGCCCAAACAGGAACATACTGGTTAACGGTGCAACCCCCAGTTTGCCGACTTTATCGCGCAGATAGATTTTCGACTGCACATCCACAACCGTGTCACGCCCTGGCATAACTACGAATTTGTAAGCACCTGTCGCGCGCGGCGAGTCAAGCAATGCATAAATGGTTAAACGTTTATCAGTCGGTTTTGGACGCTCGATCCAGAACTCTTTGAAGCGTGGAAATTCTTCACCCGATGGCAAGGCGGTATCAATTGCCAGGCCGCGGGCAGAAAGGCCATAAACCTGACCTGCACCAATCACGCGGAAATAGCTGGCCCCGAGCATGCTGACGATTTCATCGTTTTTATCTTTGCTGTTGATCGGGTAAAGCACTTTAAAACCGGCGAAACCAAGGTCTTTACCGTGTCTTTGTCATGCTGAACATCGCCGAAAGTGAAATAATCCGGGCTGTATTTGATTCGTTTGACTGCGGTGGCAGTCACTTCATTTATTTTGACCGGGGTATCGAAGTACATACCCTGATGGTAGAACTCGAGTTTGAATGGGGTCTTCAGATTGTTCCAGTACGCTTTGTCATGATTAAACTGGATCTGCTGATAGTCCGCGTATTTCATGTCGCGGAAAACGGAGGGCAAGTTGCTTTTAGGCGCCTCATAGCCTTTCCCGGCTAAGGATTGAGCTTGCTTTGCGACATCATCAATACTGAAAGCCCAGCTTGAAGAGGTATACAGGGTTAACATTACTGCAGCACTCAACCAACGCATTTTCATCATTTGTAGTTTATGTTTCATAATTAGTAAGCACTTCCCCCTTTGTGTGCTTATATCGATCCGATTATTTTAATGGATAACCAGCCATTCCGACAACAGAATCCCGGTATCGTTCAGCACGCTGGCTCATGGATTAAGCACCTGATTGCAACCGTTTTCACTTTCCGTGCTTCTCCTAAAGACAGAAGCATCGACTTCGTGTAGGGTTTGCCAGCAAATTTATTTATCAACCGTCTTACAGACGCTTCCATTCTGGTTAGTGGTAGCGATGATGCTATGCATAAAAACCTTGAAGCCTGCGTCTGGCGCGGTCAGGTCGGTGTCGCTATGGCAACAAGCCTAAAGGCATAACCCGACAGGGATAAGACGAAAAATCCGAGATTAGTTAACCATATATGAATCCAGTACCCGCGCAACGTGAATATTCCTCGACTCCATCCGCGCCTGGCTGATGTTGTTAGGATCCTTTTCATATTTCTTTAATCTATTCGAGCCATACGGCATGTGAATAGCGCCGAACCGTCATTGTGGCTGACCCTTTTTAATGACTTCATCCACTCGTTCCGCATGCAGGTATTTTTCGTTATATCCGGCTACTTTTCCTACATGCTTTTTTTACGCTATCCCTTGAAAAAATGGTGGAAAGTACGTGTCGAACGTGTAGGTATCCCGATGTTAACAGCCATCCCCCCTACTGACATTACCGCAATTTATTATGCTGCAATACGTCAAAGGGAAAGCGGAAAGTTGGCCTGGGCTGTCAATGTATGACAAATATAATACGTTGGCCTGGGAATTAATATCGCACCTGTGGTTTTTATTGGTGTTAGTGGTCATGACGACGCTGTGCGTCTGGATATTCAAACGCATCAGAAATAATTTAGAAAATTCTGATAAAACGAATAAAAAATTCTCGATGGTAAAACTATCGGTGATTTTTTGTGCCTCGGCATCGGTTATGCGGTAATAAGAAGAACGATTTTTATTGTGTATCCGCCCATTCTGAGTAATGGCATGTTCAATTTTATTGTCATGCAAACGCTATTTTATTTGCCGTTCTTTATCCTCGGCGCACTGGCTTTCATTTTCCCTCATCTTAAAGCCTTGTTTACCACGCCGTCTCGTGGCTGTACCCTCGCAGCAGCATTGGCATTTGTCGCTTACTTACTCAACCAGCGCTATGGCAGTGGCGATGCCTGGATGTACGAAACCGAGTCGGTGATCACCATGGTCCTCGGTCTGTGGATGGTGAATGGGTCTTCCTTCGGCCACCGTTTGCTTAACTTCCAGTCAGCGCGGGTGACTTACTTTGTTAACGCATCGCTGTTTATCTATCTGGTTCACCACCCGTTAACGCTGTTTTTCGGCGCATACATTACACCGCACATCACCTCCAACTGGCTTGGTTTTCTCTGTGGCCTGATATTCGTTGTAGGGATTGCGATAATTCTGTATGAAATTCATTTACGCATCCCGTTACTGAAGTTTTTGTTCTCTGGTAAACCGGTTGTCAAGCGTGAGAACGATAAAGCACCAGCCCGTTAAGCCACGCTTATAATAACCATTCCACGGGCAATATCGATGCCAGTCTGACCATAACCCGCTTCCAGAAACTGGTGGCGGGTTCTTTTTTGAGAATAATCTCTTTCTTTGCATGACGATCAACCCAGTTGATCCGTCCCCACCTGTCCAGACGGAGCTGCCAGAGCCGCATCATACTGGCTCTGAATAAAGCGTTTATCAATTAACTGTGCCAGCGTTTCGCTCTCTATCACGAACCCCATTTCAGTATTGAGCAATGTCGAACGCGGATCGAAATTGAAAGAGCCGATAAACACCGTTTTACCATCGATGCTAAAGGTTTTAGCATGCAGGCTGGCACCGGAATTACCGGTTATGCCGCGATCGTGTAACGTACTACTTTGTTCACGCGTCGGCTTGAGTTCATATAATTCCACGCCGTAGCGGAGCAATTTTTTGCGCCAGCGTGCGTATCCGGCATGGACGACAGCAACATCGTTAGCGGCAAGAGAATTGGTTAGGATCGCAATCTTTACCCCTTTTCTCACCATCCGTAAGAGTTGCGCCACACCTGCGCGTGTCGGTACAAAATAGGCAGAGATAATATCGATGCGTTCACTGGGTGAGCCCATGATATCGAACAGGCGCTGCGGTAACAGTGAATGCCGTTTTGCCTTGCCCTCCCCTTTCGCCGGATCATCACTTAATAAACGTGTTTTCGCCCAGATAAGCGGCAATGTTCCATCAACCAGATGATTTATAAACGGACTGGATTCCATTTTTGCGTAAGTAACGATGCGTCATAGCATCGTTATGCCAGAGGCGGGTAACTCGATGCGATCCGCCATTTCACCTTCCGGGACATCCAGCACCTGCTGTAGGGGTGAAACCGATTTGCAATACCAGTAGCGGGCGAAATCATCGGCAACGTCCTCTACAACTGGTCCTATTGCCATGACATCTAAATCCGAAAAAAGTGGCTCTTCCCCTGCACCAAAATAGGCATCACCAATATTTCGCCCCCTACCAGCGTCACCACGCCATCGACAGTGAAACTTTTATTGTGCATACGGCGATTGAGACGGGAAAAGTCGGTGATATAACCAAGCGGACGTAGCAAGCGAAACGAGAAAGGATTAAAAAAAGCCGGACTTCAATGCGGGGATGACTGTCAAGCAAGCGTAAAATGTCGTCAAGTCCGGGTGTATTGTTGTCGTCCAGCAACAAACGGACGCGAACGCCACGCTTTGCTGCGGCTAACAGGGCGGAAAACAGTAACCGACCCGACATATCGTCCTGCCAGATGTAATACTGAACATCCAGCGTATGCTCTGCCATTTCGGTACCAGACGATACCGGGCGGCAAACGCATCCAGACTTTTTCTCCAGAGGGAAAAAGACCACACTGACCGGGATGTTGCGAACACAGTGGCAGCACCGCGCTCGCCAGCCGGGGCAAATCATTCATCTCCTTGTTGGGTAAGGAGTCTTTCGTAGAGGTAGGCGTTTTCTTCATCATAACAGACAAAGTATACCTGTTCGGGTAAAGCGTGACGGGTAATAAATTCTGAAACGGTTTTTTTACTGCGATTTCAGCCGCTGCCGCACGAGGATAACCATAAACCCCAGTACTGATTGCAGGAAAAGCCACTGACGTATAGCTGTTTGCCGCCACCAGTCGTAGGCTATTGAGATAGGCATCCTGCAAAAGCTGGTCTTCGTTTTGTTCACCACCACGCCAGACTGGCCCGACGGTGTGCACTACGGCTTTAGCGGGAAGATCGCCTGCAAGCGTAATAACGGCATGCCCGTAGGGCAATCGCCCTGCTGTTGCCTGACTTTTAAACAGGCATCCAGCAGCGCCGGACCCGCTGCGCGATGAATGGCCCCATCGACGCCGCCGCCTCCCATTAATGACGGATTAGCCGCATTCACAATCACATCAACGGCCAGTTTGGTAATATCACCCTGCACAACATGAATACGCGTTTTCATAACGCCTCCTTACACCTTCTTGTTTCTTAAGTGTACAGCAGGCTTTTTGGTTAAATCGCATTTTTCTGCTCAGCAAGGTGAGTTGTTCAGAAACTTAGTTATATTCGATGTTCATTACAGCCAGCTTTTTCTGTTTATCAAGATACTGCACTTTTACTGAGGCTATTTGCGCGTTTTTGACATTGCCGCTCATTAACGCTTTGCTGGAATAGGTTCTGCCCGGAACAGAGCCATTCTGTGGGCAGTTCATTTCTACGGGTGATGACTGGGTGCTGACGTCACATGCCGGTTCCACAATTTGCCATAAAAAGTGGATCACGCCCCCTTGCGCGCTGCTTCCTGCGATGGCAATAAAAGGAAAAAACATACTGCCGAGCATTAGAGAGTCTAAAAAGGTCTGAACATTTATTCTATTTCCTCAATGATTAGTCATCCTTGAGGGTTGTGTTATCCATACTTTCAGGTTGGCTGATCCGCAGCAGACCATTCTCTCCAGATTCATCTTATGCTCGATATTTCAACAAATTAAGACTTTTCTGAAGAGGGCGGCCATTGTTGTGATAAATGAAGTGACTGTCCATCAGAAACAGTAACAACTATTTTCACCCGATCGTCCGGGGAAATATTTAAACTCAACTTCGTCAAAGCAATGGGTTGATTAGCAGGCAATGAGAGGGTCTTTTCTTGCTTCGTCTGACTTTTTGCCCTGAACTGCCTTCGCGCAGGGACAATATTTGTACTCTGCACAGACAAGATTGAGTAAGAGTGACTTCAGGAATAATGGTGTACATATCCCCTTGCTGGGTCGTATTAAAGGTTATCTGACTGGAAAGTGCCGCAAGGAGTAATAACGCATTCATATTCTTCTCCCGAAAAAACAGGGCTTGCGCCCTGTTTCTTTAATATAGAGGATGTATTAGTACTGATGAGCGGTCGCGTTGTTACCAAAGCCAACCTGAGTGACGTTAACGCTGGAGTTAGATGCAGTCTGGTCAACAGCAGCACCGTTACCGCCACCGAACTGTTTAACAGTCATAGTAGAATCTTTACCATTCCACTGATCAAGAGTAGCGCTGTTGCCGAAACCACGCTGAGTCAGATCGATTGAGCTGTCATCAGAACCTTGGCCAACATCTGCGCCGTTACCGCCGCCGTGCTGGGTAATGGTCAGATCAGAGTTACGGGCGTCAGCTTGCAGAGCAAGAGCAGAGTTACCGCCACCGTACTGGTAAATGTTCAGCTCTGAATTTGGGCCGCTATTATTACCGCCACCACCGTGGTTACCGCCGCCGCCGTACTGAGGAACAACACCTGCCAGAGCGCTACCAGAGAATACGATTGCTGCAATTGCTGCTACTTTTAAAAGTTTCATGTAAAACCCCCATCGGATTGATTTAAAAGTCGAATGGAAATTAACGTTGTGTCACGCGAATAGCCATTTGCGACTGTCTCTGCACTACAATTGCCGTTTTTGAGTACCATACTGTGTAATATTTGCTTTATTACCAGAACCTTTCTGGATAATCATCGCAGTATTACCATAAGCACCTTGCGAAATACTGGCATCGTTGGCATTGCCCGCCTGATCAATATATGCAAGGTTATAATCTCCTGTCTGGTCAATCTTTGCCCGGTTGCTACTACCTTCTTGCGCAACAACCGCCAAAAGTTTTGAGCCTCCCTGCCGTAACTGAGCACTATTATTAGTCCCAGCTTGACCAATTATGGCTGCCTGATTAAATGAAGACTTACTCAATTCATTTACCGCGAAGTTATATTCTGAATTAGCTAAATCATAACCTGCTGCGGCTGCAATCCCAGGCGCACCCAGTATTGTTAACATCATAAATAACAATTTGTTTTTCATGTTGTCACCCTGGACCTGGTCGTACATTTAAGAAATTAAATCATTTCAACTTGGTTGTTAACGCAACCTGTATTTTGTTAACGCTGCGTTACGATGGAAAGTATGTCTGCGGAAATATTTTTAATAACTCACCCGCGCGTTGTATTTTTCTTTTTTGTTCATACCAAAGTATTAAAACCCACGTAAATATACGCTGTTATCTACGCAAAAAAATATTTTGTTTTCTTTTAAATCTCCGTTTTCCGCAATCAAAAATCACCAGACAGCCATTCTTCTTGCACGTCGCTGATTGCTGCGATATGTCTTGCGCACAAGCCGTGACAAACCTCGTCTTTTTGCAGTAAAAAATTGTCCAAGGAGGTGTAGAGAAAAAACAAGAACGTTTTACATGACGAAAGGACTACACCGAAATATTTTTTATATGCATTATTAGCAAGTTAGCACCATTTGTATGATTTTTTAAAATTGTGCAATAAAACCAAATGTACAACTTTTTCTATCATTTCTAAACTTAATAAAACCTTAAGATTAACATTTCAATATAACGAGTTACATTTAGTTACATGTTTAACACTTGATTTAAGATTTGTAATGGCTAGATTGAAATCAGATGTAATCCATTAGTTTTATATTTTACCCATTTAGGGCTGATTTATTACTACACACAGCAGTGCAACATCTGTCAGTACTTCTGGTGCTTCTATTTTAGAGGCAGCTGTCAGGTGTGCGATCAATAAAAAAAGCGGGGTTTCATCATGTTTAATGAAGTCCATAGTATTCATGGTCATACATTATTGTTGATCACTAAACCTTCTTTGCAGGCGACAGCTCTCTTTGCAGCACCTTAAACAATCGCTGGCAATTACAGGAAAATTACATAATATTCAACGTTCTCTGGACGATATCTCTTCAGGCTCTATTATTCTTCTGGATATGATGGAAGCGGATAAAAAGCTTATCCATTATTGGCAGGATACTTTGAGCAGGAAAAACAACAATATCAAAATATTGTTGCTAAATACGCCTGAAGATTACCCGTACCGCGACATTGAAAACTGGCCTCATATCAACGGCGTTTTTATGCCATGGAGGATCAAGAACGTGTTGTCAATGGGTTGCAAGGCGTCCTGCGCGGCGAATGCTACTTTACGCAAAAGCTTGCCAGCTACCTGATTACGCATTCAGGTAACTATCGTTATAACAGCACGGAATCAGCCCTCCTTACTCATCGGGAAAAAGAGATCCTGAATAAGCTGCGTATCGGCGCGTCTAATAACGAGATCGCTCGTTCGTCGTTCATCAGCGAAAATACGGTTAAAACGCATCTTTATAACCTTTTCAAGAAGATAGCTGTAAAAACCGGACACAAGCGGTTTCTGGGCAAACGATAACCTCAGGCGATAAAGCCATGAAACGTTATTTACGCTGGATTGTGGCGGCAGAATTTCTGTTCGCCGCAGGGAATCTTCACGCCGTTGAGGTAGAAGTCCCGGGATTGTTAACTGACCATACTGTTTCATCTATTGGCCATGATTTTTACCGAGCCTTTAGTGATAAATGGGAAAGTGACTATACGGGTAACTTAACGATTAATGAAAGGCCCAGTGCACGATGGGGAAGCTGGATCACTATAACGGTCAATCAGGACGTTATTTTCCAGACTTTTTTATTCCCGTTGAAAAGAGACTTCGAAAAAACTGTCGTCTTTGCACTGATTCAAACTGAAGAAGCACTAAATCGTCGCCAGATAAATCAGGCGTTATTAAGTACGGGCGATTTGGCGCATGATGAATTCTAAATAAAAAATTGTTCGGAGGCTGCAATGCGTGTCAAACATGCAGTAGTTCTACTCATGCTTATTTCGCCATTAAGTTGGGCTGGAACAATGACTTTTCAGTTCCGTAATCCAAACTTTGGTGGTAACCCAAATAATGGCGCTTTTTTATTAAATAGCGCCCAGGCCCAAAACTCGTATAAAGATCCGAGCTATAACGATGACTTTGGTATTGAAACACCCTCAGCGTTAGATAACTTTACTCAGGCCATCCAGTCACAAATTTTAGGTGGGCTACTGTCGAATATTAATACCGGTAAACCGGGCCGCATGGTGACCAACGATTATATTGTTGATATTGCTAACCGCGATGGTCAATTGCAGTTGAACGTGACAGATCGTAAAACCGGACAAACCTCGACCATCCAGGTTTCGGGTTTACAAAATAACTCAACCGATTTTTTAAGCCCCAGCTTCATAAGGAAAATAATCATGCAGCGCTTATTTCTTTTGGTTGCCGTCATGTTACTGAGCGGATGCTTAACCGCCCCGCCTAAAGAAGCAGCCAGACCGACATTAATGCCTCGTGCTCAGAGCTACAAAAAGATTTGACCCATCTGCCAGCGCCGACGGGTAAGATCTTTGTTTCGGTATACAACATTCAGGACGAAACCGGGCAATTTAAACCTTACCCGGCAAGTAACTTCTCCACTGCTGTTCCGCAAAGCGCCACGGCAATGCTGGTCACGGCATTGAAAGATTCTCGCTGGTTTATACCGCTGGAGCGCCAGGGCTTACAAAACCTGCTTAACGAGCGCAAGATTATTCGTGCGGCACAAGAAAACGGTACGGTTGCCATTAATAACCGAATCCCGCTGCAGTCTTTAACGGCGGCAAATATCATGGTTGAAGGTTCGATTATCGGTTATGAAAGCAACGTTAAATCGGGCGGTGTTGGGGCAAGATATTTTGGGATCGGTGCCGACACGCAATACCAGCTTGATCAGATTGCCGTGAACTTGCGTGTCGTCAATGTGAGTACCGGTGAGATCCTCTCCTCGGTGAACACCAGTAAGACGATACTTTCCTATGAAGTTCAGGCCGGGGTTTTCCGCTTTATTGACTACCAGCGCTTGCTGGAAGGGGAAGTGGGTTACACCTCGAACGAACCCGTTATGCTGTGCCTGATGTCGGCTATCGAAACAGGGGTCATTTTCCTGATTAATGATGGTATTGACCGTGGTCTGTGGGATTTGCAGAACAAAGCAGAACGGCAGAACGACATTCTGGTGAAATACCGCCATATGTCGGTTCCACCGGAATCCTGACAGATAAAAAAGCCGGAATTATCATCCGGCATTTTACGAGTTTAAGCGAAAGCGTGAGTGCCCCTCACGCTTTATTTTTGATTTCCTGCTCACGGTGCGCCGTCTTTGCACTACGCGCCGCCAGCCACAGGCCGCTGTTTTTCATTGCGTAACCAAATATCAGCCCAAGCGCCAGCGAAGGTAACACCAGTTTCCAGTCACCCTGCCCGGCAAACGTCGCGCATGCGCCTATAAACGTCCCCGGAACAAATGAAAGCAGCAGCTGTTTCGCCTGAATACACATCAGAAACGCGACAATACCGGTTATGACATAACCGAGAATTTCCAGATGTGGTGCCAGTGCACTACCGTAAATAATGACCATCGCCCACACCACGCCACTAAAGCAGGGTTGCAGCGGAGATCGCCAGCCCTTTCAGCCCACCTTGCGGGCAGGCAAAGTAGGCCGTACAGCCCAGGAAGCCCGCCCAGCTTAGTAAGCCCAGGGAAACAGCCACCCATCCCCAGATACCGGAGAGAATACCTGTTGTGATTGCAATAGAGAGAAGTATGTTCATGCCGCGCATGATATCAGAAAACGCGGCCATGAATGAGATCGAGCACATTTTATGCAACAACAAATTATCTGTTGCAGTTATGAGTGATGCAGATCACATTTACTCTTCAAAATCTTCTTCCAGCTCGTCCCACATTGCACTAATAGCATCGCGGGTTAGCGGTGCCATGGTGCGCCAAAAAGGCGTAGTTGCATGGGCCTCCACTTTACCAAGGAACGCACCACACCAGGGTAACAGATACTCACTGAACAGTGTTTCCAGTGCTTCGCTCTCATCTTCCGTTGACTGATCTTCCAGCCAGGAAGCCGCGAGCAGCAATGTGCCGATGTGATCGGCTGGCGTATCCGCTAATGGCATCCCCCGTTCGGAAAGAAAAGCGCGCACTTCCGCTTCCGTCGCGCCCTCAACCCATGCGCTACGATATGGCGGCACAGCACATTCATCGCCGATAAACAACGCATTGTAATCGGCAGAGACTTGCGTCATATCACAGCTTTTCTGCAAACGTGTCAGCAACTCATCCTGCTCCAGTGCCAGTTCGCAGCCAGTTTCCCTCACGAATCAGGGTAAACAGCGGCACCAGTAAAGGATCTTGTGGTTGGCGGTAATAGAGCGAACCCAGCACACGACAGAGGATAGAAAACTCGTTCATTAATATATTTCCATTACTAGTAATTAAAGGTCTGCAAATTCCGCAATCGGTGCCATACCGCGAGATTCAAGGAAGTTCAGTAAGCGGCGCGGAGAAACATTCAAAATGCGCTCTGGCGGAAAATCTACCGCGTCGAGGATTTTAAGACACTCTTCAAATTCACCCATGGTAAACGCGGTGTGAGAATCCGAGCCTAATGCCACCCAACCTCCAGCGTCACGTACCGCTGCGGCTACCGCACGACAATTGTCTTCACTTCCCTTACGTGAGTGTAAAAAAGAGGAATTATTGATTTCCAGCGCCACCTGATGTTTCGCGGCTGCTTCAGCAACGGCTTTAACATCTATTTCATATTTCGGATTTCCGGGATGGCTTATTATATGCACATTGCCGCTGGCGATAGTGGCGATCATCGCTTGTGTATTGGTCGCTTTATCATGCGGCGCAAAAACCGGCTCATGAAAACCGGCAATAATCAGATCCAGCGAATCAAACATTTTGCCGCTGCAATCAATTTCACCATCAACATTTTTTAATGTTAGCTTCGATGCCGCGCAGGATCCCTACTCCATCAACCACTCGCGGCCAGATACGCATGTTAATGAAGTGCCAGTGATGCGGCGCATCTTCCATATCCGGGCCATGATCGGTGATCGCAAAAAGTTTAATGCCCTTTTGTTTGGCCTGGGCAATGTAATCACTCAATGTGCTATATGCATGCGTGCTGGCAACGGTATGCATATGAAGGTCGACGGGATACATAACTCTCTCCTGTATTCAATTCCCGCCAAGGATAGCAGGAAACCTGATGCTTTATTAGTAGCCGCGTGCGCGGTCGACTTGCCCGCAGACCCTCTCCCCTTTTTCGAGCTGGGCAATGGTGCGCGAAATGTAATCCACAGCTTCAGCGGGACGGGTAATCGCGGCGACATGTGGTGTTATCGTCACGCGTGGATGTTGCCAGAGCGGACTTTCCGGCGGTAAGGGTTCACGATTAAAAACATCCAGCATTGCGCCTTTAACTTTGCCGCTATCCAGCGCCGCGAGCAGGTCATCTTCCACGACATGAACACCACGCGCCAGGGTTGAGGAGATACGCGCCATCCGGTAATTTTTCGAGTAATTGTTGATTAATAATGCCGACGGTTTCAGGGGTATTCGGTAACAAATTAATCAATACCCGACATTGGCTCAGAAATGCAGACAGTTCTTCCCGTCCGGCAAAGCTTTGCACGCCAGAGCCACGATTTACGGGTTCGACTCCAGCAACGCAGCGGAAAGCACCAGGTTTGCAGACTCTGTGCAACTTTACTGCCCAGTACGCCTGCGCCCAAAATGCCGATGGTAAAATCTTCCCGATGATATTCAGGCAGCGGTTGCCAATGCGAACTATTTTGCTGGAGGCGGTAATCGTCAAAACGTCGAAACCAATGCAGCACCTGACTGACAGCATATTCCTGCATTTGCTCGCCCATACCGGTATCTTCCAGGCGAAAAAGTGGAACAGAAGGCTTCAGCATTTCAGGGTGAGCCTGTAGCTTGCTCAAAATAGAATCAACACCTGCCCCAAGTGCAAACACCGCTTTAAGATCGCGCCCTGCCAGCATTTCAACTGGAGGATGCCAGACTAAAGCATAATCAGCAGAGTCATTATCTCCGCTTTTCCATGCTCTGACTCTTGCCTGAGGAATAGCTTTGCGCAGTGCCTCAATCCACCATTGGGTATCGAACGTTGGGTGATAAAAGATGATATCCATACTGACTCCCGAAAAGCGTTGCGCGAAATTTATTCGCACTTATCGTTATGATCTACAAAAGCCACCAGCATAACAAATCCGTGGTCGGTGGCAAAAAAAGCAAATTTCGCTTATTAAAACTGCATATTGATTGAAGTTTGAATAATCGAGCGATTTTTTAAAAAAGTTTGTTGACCTCAGGTCATGATTTCCCTAAATTAGCGCCCGTTCCAGCAAGACAGGAACGACAATTTGGTGAGGTGTCCGAGTGGCTGAAGGAGCACGCCTGGAAAGTGTGTATACGGCAACGTATCGGGGGTTCGAATCCCCCCCTCACCGCCATATTTAAAGAAGAGCTCGTACGAAAGTACGGGCTTTTTTTTCGTATATTGCACACACCGGGGGGATGAGAAGCCCCAAGCGGAGGTCGACAACTGGCGACAGACTCATTCATCATCCTTGCGGTTGATAAGAATTTCTGCCTCTTTTACTACCACCTTATTACGCCCGGTCTCTTTCGCCTCGTAAAGTGCGTTATCAGCCAGTTGATAGATCTCCTTAGGGTTTAACTCATTTTTCTGCGTTACAACAGCGCCAATACTAATCGTCACTTTTTGTGGTATGGCGTATTCAGGATTATCGCCAGTTAAACGTTCAACATTTTCCCGAATCCTTTCCGCTAAAGCTTTCGCACATTCAGTATCGATCTCCGTCAGCAAGACGCCAAACTCTTCGCCGCCAACGCGCGCTAAAAGGTCATCTGGTCGTATGCTTTTCCCAATGATATTCACCACTGTCTTTATCACTTGATCGCCAACCGGATGTCCCCAGGTGTCGTTGACTTTTTTGAAGTGGTCAATATCCATAATCATGACGCAATAAGGTGTTTTTTTGGCCGATGCTGATTGAACCGTCAGTTCATTAAAAAAATAATTTCTGTTAAATATATTGGTTAAGGGATCGCGATGTGCAATGTCCTTTGTTACTCGTAGCGCACTGAATATATGGCACATAAAAATTACCAAAACGGTTAACTTACTGACTACTTCAATAGTGCGACTAATATACCAAATGGACACGCTATACCTGCTCATAAATAACAGAGAGATATTGTACAGCACGGCACAAAAAAGCAATCACCGACACCCCGTTCCAGATATCACAGCGTAAACCATTAAAGTATAGATTAACCGAAAGCAAAGGTTAACCACATGAAAATCATTATGGTAACATATGAGGCTTTCCAAACCACCTGACCATTTTCATTGGTTAACTCGGCAATGTGTAAATCGTAGCTCTCATAATGGCTAGAAAATATGTGAGCAACTATCGGCCCCCAAGAACAAAAAACAAAGTTATGCACAAAGTCACTTTTTTGAAAACAAATTGCGCTGTTTTGTGTTTTCACTAACTTTATTTACCAATGCCAGAAATATTAATACGCACAAACTCATCTGACGAAACAAATAATAAATTGCAATGTCATTTTGAACAACACTGCTTGTCAAACGCCCCTCAATAATTTGCTGAATGATAATGACGGTTTTAATAAAGTAAATCAAACAACTTAGAAAAGCCAAACTAAGTATACAGTTTGAAAATTGCCTACGGTCATAAATGAAATACAACTGCATAAAAATAAATGCAACAGTATCGATAAAAAATAAAGCAATCATAACCATCAGATAGGTTGATCGTGGAACAACTTCCTCAACGGTTGGCTGATTGAACCAACTATTCACCAAAACCAACGCAAGCCCAAACAATAAACTCACTAATACAGTACTACTAATTCCCAAATAGTCTTTTTCCATAAAGCTACACCAATCTGTAGGTTGTAGATCCCTTTCTGTCATTAATAGATATAAGAACTGTACTGTTGTCAATATAAAAATCCACCACAAACAATACCAATGATGATAGTTGCAGACCGCAATTATTATTACCTTAGTGCTTTATACATTCTTCGCGACAAGACAGGCTTGCAAATACATATAAATGGTTATAAGGAAATCCTTATAAAACATTAATTCATAGATATATTAGGAATAACAATTGAATCCGTGAGTACAGTAACGTTGCATTTCATCAGGACTTTCGAAAAATCCGATATCATGCATCGGAATTTACTGATTTAATTATTTTAATCCTAATTTATTTTGAAAAAGGCATTGGGATTTATGCCGTATTCCTGAAGATCCTCATCATTGGAATGGATTTTCGGGCGAGAAAAGGATTTTATATGGATACTCTACTCATCATTTCTTCTTCTCATCATCAACAATTCACGTCTCTCTTCCGCGTTTAATAACGGATTATGATGTGCAAAAAAATATCTTTCGTTTCAGTTACCTGTAATTAGATACAGAGAGAGATTTTGGCAATACATGGAGTAATACAGGATGTATTCAAGTAGCAGAAAAAGGTGCCCGAAAACCAAATGGGCTTTGAAAATTCTTACTGCCGCATTTTTAGCAGCGAGTCCCGCGGCGAAGAGTGCTGTTAATAATGCCTATGATGCATTGATTATCGAAGCTCGCAAGGGAAATACTCAGCCAGCTTTGTTATGGTTTGCACAAAAATCAGCTCTCAGTAATAACCAAATTGCTGACTGGTTACAGATTGCCTTATGGGCCGGGCAAGATAAACAGGTTATTACCGTTTACAACCGCTACCGTCATCAGCAATTACCAGCGCGTGGTTATGCAGCTGTCGCCGTCGCTTATCGTAACCTGCAACAATGGCAAAACTCGCTTACACTGTGGCAAAAGGCACTCTCTCTGGAGTCGCAAAATAAGGATTATCAACGGGGACAAATTTTAACCCTGGCAGATGCGGGTCACTATGATTCTGCGCTGGTTAAACTTAAGCAGCTTAACTCTGGAGCACCGGACAAAGCTAATTTACTCGCAGAAGCCTATATCTATAAACTGGCGGGGCGGCATGAGGATGAATTACGGGCGATGACAGGATCATTACCTGAAAATGCCTTAACGCAACAATATCCCACAGAATACGTGCAGGCATTACGGAATAATCAACTTACTGCCGCGATTGACGATGCCAATTTAACGCCAGATATTCGCGCTGATATTCATGCCGAACTGGTCAGACTGTCGTTTATGCCTACGCGCAGTGAAAGTGAACGTTATGCCATTGCCGATCGCGCCCTCGCCCAATACGCTGCATTAGAAATTCTTTGGTATGATAACCCTGACCGCACTGCCCAGTACCAGCGTATTCAGGTTGATCATCTTGGCGCGTTATTAACTCGCGATCGTTATAAAGACGTTATTTCTCACTATCAGCGTTTAAAAAAGACGGGGCAAATTATTCCACCCTGGGCGCAATATTGGGTTGCGTCGGCTTATCTCAAAGAACATCAGCCAAAAAAAGCACAGTCAATAATGACAGAGCTCTTTTATCACAAGGAGACCATTGCCCCGGATTTATCCGATGAAGAACTTGCGGATCTCTTTACAGCCACCTGGAGAGTGAAAATTATCCCGGCGCGCTAACTGTCACCCAACATACCATTAATACTTCGCCGCCTTTCCTTCGGTTAATGGGCACGCCTACGAGCATCCCGAATGATACCTGGTTACAGGGGCATTCGTTTCTCTCAACCGTAGCAAAATATAGTAATGATCTTCCTCAGGCTGAAATGATAGCCAGAGAGCTTGCTTATAACGCACCAGGAAATCAGGGACTGCGCATTGATTACGCGAGTGTGTTACAAGCCCGCGGTTGGCCTCGTGCAGCAGAAAATGAATTAAAAAAAGCAGAAGTGATCGAGCCACGTAATATTAATCTGGAGGTTGAACAAGCATGGACAGCATTAACGTTACAAGAATGGCAGCAGGCAGCTGTCTTAACGCACGATGTTGTCGAACGTGAACCGCAAGATCCCGGCGTTGTACGTTTAAAACGTGCGGTTGATGTACATAATCTTGCAGAGCTTCGTATAGCTGGTTCAACAGGAATTGATGCCGAAGGCCCGGATAGTGGTAAACATGATGTCGACTTAACCACCATCGTTTATTCACCACCGCTGAAGGATAACTGGCGCGGTTTTGCTGGATTCGGTTATGCCGATGGACAATTTAGCGAAGGAAAAGGGATTGTTCGCGACTGGCTGGCGGGTGTTGAGTGGCGGTCACGTAATATCTGGCTCGAGGCGGAGTACGCTGAACGCGTTTTCAATCATGAGCATAAACCCGGCGCGCGCCTATCTGGCTGGTATGATTTTAATGATAACTGGCGTATTGGTTCGCAACTGGAACGCCTCTCTCACCGCGTTCCATTACGGGCAATGAAAAATGGTGTTACAGGCAACAGTGCTCAGGCTTATGTTCGCTGGTATCAAAATGAGCGGCGTAAGTACGGTGTCTCCTGGGCTTTCACTGATTTTTCCGACAGTAACCAGCGTCAGGAAGTCTCACTTGAGGGTCAGGAACGCATCTGGTCTTCACCATATTTGATTGTCGATTTCCTACCCAATCTGTATTACGAACAAAATACAGAACACGACACTCCATACTACAACCCTATAAAAACGTTCGATATTGTTCCGGCATTTGAGGCAAGTCATTTGTTATGGCGTAGCTATGAAAATAGCTGGGAGCAAATCTTCAGCGCAGGTGTTGGTGCCTCCTGGCAAAAACATTATGGCACGGATGTCGTCACCCAACTCGGCTACGGGCAACGTATTAGTTGGAATGACGTGATTGATGCTGGCGCAACGCTACGCTGGGAAAAACGACCTTATGACGGTGACAGAGAACACAACTTATACGTTGAATTCGATATGACATTCAGATTTTAAGGATAAATATGTTACGTAATGGAAATAAATATATCCTGATGCTGGTGAGTATAATTATGCTCACTGCGTGCATTAGCCAGTCAAGAACATCATTTATACCGCCACAGGATCGCGAATCTTTACTCGCCGAGCAACCGTGGCCGCATAATGGTTTTGTGGCGATTTCATGGCATAACGTTGAAGACGAAGCTGCCGACCAGCGTTTTATGTCAGTGCGAACATCAGCACTGCGTGAACAATTTGCCTGGCTGCGCGAGAACGGTTATCAACCGGTCAGTATTGCTCAAATTCGTGAAGCACATCGAGGAGGAAAACCGCTACCGGAAAAAGCAGTAGTGCTGACTTTTGATGACGGCTACCAGAGTTTTTATACCCGCGTCTTCCCAATTCTTCAGGCCTTCCAGTGGCCTGCTGTATGGGCCCCCGTCGGCAGTTGGGTCGATACGCCAGCGGATGAACAAGTAAAATTTGGCGATGAGATGGTCGATCGAGAATATTTTGCCACGTGGCAACAAGTGCGAGAAGTTGCGCGTTCCCGGCTCGTTGAGGTCGCTTCTCATACATGGAATTCTCACTACGGTATTCAGGCTAATGCCACCGGCAGCTTATTGCCTGTATATGTAAATCGTGCATATTTTACTGACCACGCACGGTATGAAACCGCAGCAGAATACCGGGAAAGAATTCGTCTGGATGCTGTAAAAATGACGGAATACCTGCGTACAAAGGCTGAGGTAAATCCACACGTTTTTGTTTGGCCTTATGGCGAAGCGAATGGCATAGCAATCGCGGAATTAAAAAACTCGGTTATGACATGTTCTTCACCCTTGAATCAGGTTTGGCAAATGCGTCGCAATTAGATTCCATTCCGCGAGTATTAATCGCCAATAATCCCTCATTAAAAAGAGTTTGCCCAGCAAATTATTACCGTACAGGAAAAACCACTACAACGGGTAATGCATATCGATCTTGATTACATTTATGACGAAAACCGCCAGCAAATGGATCGCAATATTGATGTGCTAATTCAGCGGGTAAAAGATATGCAAATATCTACCGTGTATTTACAAGCATTTGCTGATCCCGATGGTGATGGGCTGGTTAAAGAGGTCTGGTTTCCAAATCGTTTGCTACCAATGAAAGCAGATATTTTTAGTCGGGTTGCCTGGCAATTGCGTACCCGCTCAGGTGTAAACATCTATGCGTGGATGCCGGTATTAAGCTGGGATTTAGATCCCACATTAACGCGAGTAAAATACTTACCAACTGGGGAGAAAAAAGCACAAATTCATCCTGAACAATACCGCCGTCTCTCTCCTTTCGATGACAGGGTCAGAGCACAAGTTGGCATGTTATATGATGATCTTGCCGGACATGCTGCTTTTGATGGCATATTGTTCCACGATGATGCTTTGCTTTCAGATTATGAAGATGCCAGTGCACCGGCTATCGCGGCTTATCAGCAAGCTGGCTTTAGCGGGAGTCTGAGCGAAATTCGACAAAACCCGGAGCAATTTAAACAGTGGACCCGCTTTAAAAGTCGTGCGTTAACTGACTTCACTTTAGAACTTAGTGCGCGCGTAAAAGCCATTCGTGGTCCACATGTTAAAACTGCACGAAATATTTTTGCACTTCCGGTAATACAACCTGAAAGTGAAGCCTGGTTTGCACAGAATTATGCTGATTTCCTAAAAAGCTATGACTGGACCGCTATTATGGCTATGCCTTATATGGAAGGCGTCACAGAAAAATTGGCTGATCAATGGTTAACACAATTGACCAATCAGATGAAAAGCATCCCGCAGGCTAAAGACAAATCAATTTTAGAATTACAGGCACAAAACTGGCAGAAAAATGGTCAGCATCAGGCTATTTCTTCACAACAACTCGCTCACTGGATGAGCCTATTACAACTGAATGGAGTGAAAAATTATGGTTATTATCCCGACAATTTTCTGCATAACCAACCTGAAATAGACGTTATTCGTCCTGAGTTTTCAACAGCCTGGTATCCGAAAAATGATTAATCGCATCGTATCGTTTTTTATATTATGTCTGGTGTTATGCATCCCCCTATGCGTAGCGTACTTTCACTCTGGTGAACTGATGATGAGGTTCGTTTTCTTCTGGCCGTTTTTTATGTCCATTATGTGGATTGTTGGCGGCGTCTATTTCTGGGTCTATCGTGAACGCCACTGGCCGTGGGGAGAAAAAACGCACCAGCCCCCCAGTTGAAAGATAATCCGTCTATCTCCATTATCATTCCCTGTTTTAATGAGGAGAAAAACGTTGAGGAAACCATACACGCCGCTTTAGCACAGCGTTATGAGAACATTGAAGTTATTGCCGTAAATGACGGTTCAACAGACAAAACCCGTGCCATCCTGGATCGCATGGCTGCACAAATTCCCCACCTGCGGGTCATTCATCTGGCGCAAAACCAGGGGAAAGCCATTGCGCTTAAAACCGGAGCTGCCGCGGCGAAAAGTGAATATCTGGTGTGCATTGATGGCGATGCGTTATTAGACCGCGATGCGGCGGCATATATTGTGGAACCGATGTTGTACAACCCGCGTGTGGGTGCCGTAACCGGTAATCCTCGTATTCGCACACGTTCTACCCTGGTGGGTAAAATTCAGGTTGGCGAGTATTCCTCAATTATTGGTTTGATCAAGCGGACCCAGCGTATCTATGGAAACGTATTTACAGTTTCCGGTGTTATTGCCGCATTTCGTCGCAGCGCCCTGGCAGAAGTGGGTTACTGGAGTGACGATATGATCACCGAAGATATTGATATTAGCTGGAAGCTGCAGTTGAATCAGTGGACGATTTTTTACGAGCCACGGGCGCTGTGCTGGATATTAATGCCTGAAACGTTAAAAGGGCTGTGGAAACAGCGCCTGCGCTGGGCTCAGGGCGGTGCAGAAGTATTCCTCAAAAATATGACAAGGCTATGGCGCAAAGAAAACTTTCGAATGTGGCCACTGTTTTTTGAATACTGTCTGACGACAATATGGGCCTTTACCTGCCTGGTCGGTTTCATTATTTACGCAGTCCAACTTGCAGGTGTACCGTTAAATATTGAATTGACACATATCGCAGCGACACATACTGCCGGAATATTATTGTGTACGTTATGTTTACTGCAATTTATTGTCAGTCTGGTGATTGAGAATCGCTATGAGCACAATCTGGCTTCATCGCTTTTCTGGATTATTTGGTTCCCGGTTATTTTCTGGATGCTAAGCCTGGCAACGACATTGGTATCATTTACACGAGTCATGTTGATGCCTAAAAAACAACGCGCTCGTTGGGTAAGTCCCGATCGTGGGATTCTGAGAGGTTAATATGAACAATCTAATTATTACGACCCGACAATCGCCAGTACGTTTACTGGTTGATTATGTTGCCACAACCATCTTGTGGACATTATTTGCTTTGTTCATATTCTTATTCGCCATTGATCTGCTGACGGGTTATTACTGGCAAAGCGAGGCCAGAAGCCGACTTCAGTTCTATTTTTTGCTGGCAGTGGCGAATGCCGTCGTGTTAATCGTCTGGGCATTGTACAATAAGCTGCGTTTTAAAAAACAGCAGCATCATGCAGCATACCAATATACGCCGCGAGAATATGCAGAGAGCTTAGCAATACCTGATGAGCTTTATCAGCAACTACAAAAAAGCCACAGGATGAGCGTACACTTCACCAGCCAGGGACAAATAAAAATGGTGGTTTCAGAAAAAACGCTAGTCCGGGTATAAACACCCAAAACAAAGCCCGGTTCGCCCGGGCTCTGCGCCGATAATACACTTAACTGTATGCATGTAGCGTACGTTGGCAAAGTGCCGAACGTACGCAATCCTCTTTACCGAATCGGACGATCCCGACCATTTCATCCTCTTCGAAACGTTCCAGCGCGTCACTTAATCCGGAGCACACGCCGCGAGGCAAATCGCATTGCGTGATATCACCGTTGACGATAACCGTCACGTTCTCCCCGAGGCGGGTTAAAAACATTTTCATTTGCGCGGCAGTCACATTCTGCGCCTCGTCAAGAATGACGACTGCATTTTCAAAGGTACGTCCACGCATATAGGCGAACGGCGCAATTTCCACCTTCCCTATTTCTGGTCGCAGGCAGTACTGCATAAAGGAAGCCCCTAAGCGCCGGACCAGCACATCGTAGACCGGGCGAAAATAGGGAGCAAACTTTTCTGCGATATCACCAGGTAAGAAGCCAAGATCTTCATCGGCTTGCAGAACTGGACGGGTGACGATAATCCTGTCGACATCCTTATGTATCAGGGCCTCTGCCGCTTTTGCTGCGCTGATCCAGGTTTTTCCGCACCCAGCTTCGCCCGTGGCGAATATCAGCTGCTTACTCTCAATAGCCTTCAGATAGTGCAATTGCGCTTCATTTCGCGCGAGGATGGGCGAAGTATCGCGACTGTCGCGGGCCATACCAATGGCTTCTACGCCGCTCATCTGCACAAGCGAGGTGACCGATTCTTCTTCACGCTGCTTATGGCTGCGCGAATCCCGTCTCAGCACACGTTTTGCCTCGCGACGAGCTTTGATCACTGCTTTTTGTCTTCCCATGGAGAGCACCTTGAGTTGTTTGTATTCATCACACGCGCCGTTGGCAGCGCGATTATGCGCACGAACATCAGAGGGTTGGCTTCCTTGTAAGCCATAGTTTGCTTTTGGATAAAATGCCGAAAAACGGCTACGCACACCGTTTGCGGCGTCGGTAACACGAGTAAAGAGAGGAAGTGAGAAAAATACAGAGTGACGAAGTTGCTACCGGAGGAGAAATCTCCGCGAGTGGTGGAGCCTTGCTTAACAAAACATTGTCCAGAACAGGACGTTACCATCCGCGATCTCCATAGTGACTGACTATCACTGCCGGGAACTTCCGCTGCTACTTAATAAGTACAACAGATCTCGCATTCATTGCAACAATATATTCACTTATATTTAACTATAAAACACCATTTCAGTGACATTAGTTTCTACTGGAAAGATGACAGAGTGATGACAGTGATGAAAAAAGCTGTGTGCTTTCAGCAGGATTCGCTGGGCTGGTAAAATGTGCCTCGTGTTTGCCGGATGCTGCGCGAACGCCTTACCCGACCTACAAGTGATTAATAATTTGTGCACAAAACTCATGCCCGATAAACCTGCGCATCGGGCATATTTGCGTCGTTCAAACCCGCAATAACGCGCTTCCGAGATAATCATTCGCGTCCTTCACTCCCGGCAGCGCAAAAAAATAACCGCCGCCGATGGGTTTAACGTATTCCTCCAGCGCTTCGCCATTGAGCCTTTTTTGTACTGTCAGGAAGCCTTTTTCCAGATCGTGTTGGTAGCAGACAAACAGTAGCCCCATATCCAGTTGCCCGGAGTTGGTGACGCCCAGTGAATAACTGTAGCCACGACGCAGCATCAGACTTGACTCACTCTCTGGCGTGCGGGGATTCGCCAGCCGAATATGGCTGTCCAGCGCGATCACCTTCCCTTCCGGATCGCTGGCGTAATCGGGAACATCATGCTCATGCTGCATTCCCAGCGGCGCACCGGTTTGCTTATCACGACCAAATATCGTCTGCTGCTCTTTCAGCGGCGTTCTGTCCCAAAATTCCACCCGAAACTGAATCAAGCGTACTGCCTGATAGCTGCCACCGATTGTCCACGCAGGCTCCTGCTGATCTGCCGTCACCCACACCACTTTTTGCATCAACTTCGCATTCTGGCTATCGGGATTGGCGGTGCCGTCTTTAAAGCCCAGCAAATTTATCGGCGTCTCTTTGCCTTTACTACGCGCTGCGTGGTCGGAAATAAACCCTTCCCGCTTCCAGCGCACGCTGAGCAAATCCGGCGTGTGTTTGATGATATCGCGCAGCGCATGGATCACCGTGTCCTGGGTGTTGGCGCAAATTTGTAGCAACACATCACCATGACATAACGCCGCATCCAGCGAGTCGTTAGGGAAACGCGTCATCTTCTGCAACTTTTTTGGCATCTGTGGCGCAAGGCCAAAGCGCTCATCAAACAATGAGTGACCCACCGATAACGTTATGGTGAGATTATCGGGCGCAATGTAGCCGCCAAGAATGCCGGAATCGAGTGGTGGCAGGCGCGGATTTGGCGTTTCTGGTGCCGCTCCGCCCTGAGTCAGAAAAGCAAAACGCTGAGTCAACAAGCGAAACAACCGTTCAAGATCGGTTTTATCGCTGGCAAGCACATCAAACGCCACCAGCATCATTGCCGCCTGCTGCGGCGTCAGAATACCCGCCTGATGTTCGCCATAAAACGGCTGCGCTTCACTGCGCGCATCCGGTGAAAGCGTCCCCGGCGCACTTTGCGTTTTTTTGAGCATGCGCTACCGGACAACTTCCTGCCAGCGCCAGCGCGCCAATCCCTTTCAGTAAACGTCGGCGTGACGGTTCATTCACGCCGTTTTCATCTTCATACTGCATAACGCTTAATCCAGTCCCAGCACACCACGAAATTGCGCCAGATCTTCCGCCAGCGCAGTAATCGGCCCTTTCAGCGCATTACGGTCGGCATCGGTCAGCTTGTCGTAAGTTTCATAACCGTCTTTGGTTCGGTATTTCGCCAGAATGGTATCGACCTTTTTGAAATTGGCATCGACTTTTGCCAGCAGTTCCGGGTTGGCCTTTTGCAGTTGTGGACGCAGCAGATCGACAATTTTCTGCGAGCCTTCAACGTTAGCCTGGAAATCCCACAGATCGGTGTGGCTGTAGCGATCTTCTTCACCGCTGATTTTGCTGGCTGCCACTTCCTCAATCAGTCCGGCTGCACCGCCGACCACTTTTGAAGGTGGGAAAGCCAGTTCACTGATGCGTTTTTGCAAATCGACCACATCGGTATAAAGCTGGTCGGCATACTTATCCATCCCTTTAGTGGTGTTATCGCCAAACAATGCTTTTTCCAGACGGTGGAAACCGGTGAATTTTGGATCGGCGGCTTTTTGCTCGTAATCATCTTCACGGGCGTCAATGCTGCCATCCAGATCGGAGAACAGTTCAGCAATCGGTTCAATGCGCTCATAGTGCTGGCGCGTCGGCGCATACAGTGCTTTCGCTTTTTCGATATCGCCTGCTTTAATCGCGTCGGTAAAGGCTTTGGTGTCGGTCACCAGCTGCGTGGTTTCCGCCATGACATACGCTTTATATGCAGTAATTGCACCACCAAGACTTAACAGCGCATCACTTTGCGCCGCATCCGCCGTTGCCTCACCTTTGACGATCAACTTCCCTTTCGGGTTAGTCAGCAGACCGCAGGTCATATCGTATTCGCCAGGCTGTAAATTCGCCGTCATTTTCTGGCTAAAGCCAGGGGCGATATTTTCCCGCTCTTCCACCACCATCACGCCTTTGAGGATCTCCCACTCCAGCGCCTTCTGGCTGTGGTTCTGAATAATGAACTGTGTTTTACCGGCATTAACCGTAATGGTCATCGGCTCGCACTGCTTATCCGTTACGGTCACTTTGACTTGCGGAATATCAGCGGCGTTAGCCATAAAAGCAGAAGAGAACAGCGCAGCCACGCTCAACTGCAATGCGTTACGGCGGAAGTTAATGGTCATGACGAGACTATCCCTTTAAAGTATGTTGTAACTAAGCAAGAGTTTGCGTCGTATTTGTTACGCGGAGCGAGACGCTGTCGCCCCTGCGCGTGGTGGCAGAGCAAATGCCACCAGCGCCGGGATGAGATAAATAAACCAGACGGCGACTTCGCTGACACTCGGCGCTTCCTGATAGCCAAAAATCCCTTCCATCAGCGTGCCAAACAGCGAGTGAGTTGAGAGCACCGCGCTCATATCGAAGGCGATTTCCTGAAAGTGGTTCCACAATCCGGCTTCATGAAATGCGCGAATGGCACCAGCCGCCAGCCCTGCGGCGACGAAGAGAATAAACAGGCTGGTCCATTTAAAAAATGCACCAAGATTGAGGCGAATACCGCCCCAGTAGAGCAGGAAGCCAAGCACCACGGCTGTAGCAAGACCGAGCATTGCACCCAGCGGCGGCCAGATCCCGACATCTTGTTGAAATGCCGCCAGCAGGAAAAAGACCGACTCCAGCCCTTCCCTTGCAACGGCAAAAAAAACCATCATCACCAGCGCCCAGCCATGATGATTTCCACGCTGCAATGCGCTATCGACCGCCTGCTCCAGTTGTACTTTGACGTTGCGCGACACTTTGCGCATCCAGAAAACCATCCAGGTAAGGATCACCACGGCGATCACCGCCACGATGCCTTCAAACAGTTCCTGTTCTTTTTGCGGAAATTCACCGGTGGTTTCGTTAATGAAGATACCCAAGCCCAGGCACAACGCAGCGGCAAGCAACACGCCAATCCACATCACACCAATCCATCGGCCTCGCTGGGTACGCTTAAGATAGCTGGCAATCAAACTGACAATCAGCGCGGCTTCAAGTCCTTCGCGCAACATAATGAGAAATGGAACAAACATGCCACCCACCCTTAAACGTTTTTCTGAGTCAATCTATGCAAAGAAAAGTAAATCGCAGTGATAGCGATTATCATTACGATGAAGAAAAATACAAGTGAAATGTAGTGATAATGATGAGAAGATGTAAAAATATTTTGAGAAAAAACGCAGAGGGCAATCACTGATTGCCCTCTGCCTGCTTCCTGTTATGACGTGAAATTTTCGGTAAAACGCCTTCTCTTACCCTTCCTGCAACCGTGACGGCGGAGCCGAATGATAGTGCGCATCGGCCTCGGCAAAGCGTTTTTGCATCGCCGCTGACGGCGCTTTACCCAGCAAACTAAACACTACAATCCCGATACTACCAAAGATAAAGCCCGGAATAATTTCGTACAGACCCAGCCAGCCGAACTGTTTCCAGACGATAACCGTCAGCGCACCGATGATCATCCCCGCCAGCGCACCGTTGCGCGTCATGCGTGACCACATCACCGAGAACAGCACCACCGGACCAAACGCCGCGCCAAAGCCTGCCCACGCGTAGCTCACTAAGCCCAGCACGCGGTTTTCCGGGTTTGCCGCCAGCGCAATCGCCACCAGCGCCACCACCAGCACCATCACACGCCCTACCCACACCAGCTCTTTCTGGCTGGCATGTTTACGCAGAAACGCTTTGTATAAATCTTCGGTAATCGCACTGGAACATACCAGCAGCTGGCAGCTTAAGGTTGACATTACCGCCGCCAGAATCGCCGACAGCAGAATCCCGGCAATCCACGGGTTAAACAGAATTTGCGCCAGTTCGATAAACACGCGTTCAGCGTTCTGATTTACCGCACCTGCTACCGCCGGGTGCTCATTAAAGTAAGCAATACCAAAGAAGCCAACAGCCACCGCCCCTGCCAGGCAGAGGATCATCCAGGGTCATACTGATACGACGCGCATGGACAATGCTGTGGTGAGAATCCGCCGCCATAAAACGCGCCAGATGTGCGGTTGCCCGAAGTAACCCAGCCCCCAGCCCATCAGCGAGATAATGGCAACAAAGTTCAGCCCTTTGAGCATATCCACGTTTTCGATGCTCTTTTGTTTGATCACTTCCAGCGAGTCGCCAAACCCACCAACGCTAATGATTACGATAACCGGCGTCAGTATCAGGGCAAAAATCATCAGGCTGGCCTGTACAGTGTCAGTCCAGCTCACCGCGAGGAAACCGCCAATAAAGGTGTAAAGGATCGTCGCCGCAGCCCCCGCCCACAGAGCCGTTTCGTAGCTCATGCCAAAGGTACTTTCAAACAGACGCGCGCCTGCCACAATGCCCGAAGCGCAATAAATGGTGAAGAACAGCAAAATAACCAGCGCGGAGATAATGCGCAAAATGCGGCTTTTATCTTCAAAGCGCCCGGTGAAATAATCCGGCAATGTTAAGGCGTTATTGTTGTATTCGGTATGCACACGCAACCGCCCGGCCACCAGCTTCCAGTTGATCCACGCGCCTAATGTCAGGCCAATGGCGATCCAGCTTTCGGAAATCCCGGAAAGAAAAACAGCGCCTGGCAACCCCATTAACAGCCAGCCGCTCATATCCGACGCCCCCGCCGATAATGCCGTCACGAATGGCCCAAGACTACGACCGCCCAGAATATAGTCGTCGAAGTTTTTCGTTGATCGCCAGGCGATAAACCCAATCAATATCATGCCAAAGATATAGACACAAAATGTCACCAACATCGGTGTGCTAATAGCCATCTAAAGTCTCCAAAAAATTATTATCGGCAATGTCGAAACTTGCCGTTATATCTGCCACCGGAACGGGGTAACAGAGTTTATGTTTTACCAGGGCGACCGTATCCTGCCGGAAGCGCTGGTTATTCACAATCGATTTAACACACCATTTACATTAAATTTTAGTGCTCAGCGACACTATTTTTCATCAGGTTGCACTCTCTCACATTTTTTGCGGTTGCACCTTTCAAAAATGTTAACTGCCGCAGAGAAAAAGTCTGAGTTATTTTTTTAATCCCTGTCATATCGATTTCTTTTATTAACATTTCATTCATTTTTAAGCTTGCTACGCAGGTCACATTTAACATGGTTGCACAAAGTTGCAACATCATGGATATTTCACGATAACGTTAAGTTGCACCTTTCAGAACAACAGGAGTAATGGCATGGGAACCACCACCATGGGGGTTAAGCTGGACGACGCGACGCGTGAGCGTATTAAGTCTGCCGCGACACGTATCGATCGCACGCCACACTGGTTAATTAAGCAGGCGATTTTTTCTTATCTTGAACAACTGGAAAACAGCGATACTCTTCCGGAGCTACCTGCGCTGCTTTCTGGCGCGGCCAATGAGAGCGATGAAGCACCGACTCCGGCAGAGGAACCACACCAGCCTTTCCTCGACTTTGCCGAGCAAATTTTGCCCCAGTCGGTTTCCCGCGCCGCGATCACCGCGGCCTATCGCCGCCCGGAAACCGAAGCGGTTTCGATGCTGCTGGAACAAGCCCGCCTGCCGCAACCAGTTGCTGAACAGGCGCATAAACTGGCGTATCAACTGGCCGATAAACTGCGTAATCAAAAAAATGCCAGTGGTCGCGCAGGTATGGTCCAGGGGTTATTGCAGGAGTTTTCGCTGTCATCGCAGGAAGGCGTGGCGCTGATGTGTCTGGCAGAAGCGTTGTTGCGTATTCCCGACAAAGCCACCCGGGACGCGTTAATTCGCGACAAAATCAGCAACGGTAACTGGCAGTCACACATTGGTCGTAGCCCGTCTTTGTTTGTTAATGCCGCCACCTGGGGGCTGCTGTTTACCGGCAAACTGGTTTCCACCCATAACGAAGCCAGCCTCTCCCGCTCGCTGAACCGCATTATCGGTAAGAGCGGTGAACCGCTGATCCGCAAAGGTGTGGATATGGCGATGCGCCTGATGGGCGAGCAGTTCGTCACGGGCGAAACCATCGCGGAAGCGTTAGCCAATGCCCGCAAACTGGAAGAGAAAGGTTTCCGTTACTCTTACGATATGCTGGGCGAAGCCGCACTGACTGCCGCAGATGCACAAGCGTATATGGTTTCCTATCAGCAGGCGATTCACGCCATTGGTAAAGCGTCCAATGGTCGTGGCATCTATGAAGGTCCGGGCATTTCAATCAAGCTGTCGGCGCTGCATCCGCGTTACAGCCGCGCCCAGTATGACCGGGTAATGGAAGAGCTTTACCCACGTCTGAAATCACTCACCCTGCTGGCGCGTCAGTACGATATTGGTATTAACATCGATGCCGAAGAGGCCGATCGTCTGGAGATCTCCCTCGATCTGCTGGAAAAACTCTGTTTCGAGCCGGAACTGGCAGGCTGGAACGGCATCGGTTTTGTTATTCAGGCTTATCAAAAACGCTGCCCGTTGGTGATCGATTACCTGATTGATCTCGCCACCCGCAGCCGTCGCCGTCTGATGATTCGCCTGGTGAAAGGCGCGTACTGGGATAGTGAAATCAAGCGTGCACAGATGGACGGCCTTGAAGGTTATCCGGTTTATACCCGCAAGGTGTATACCGACGTTTCTTATCTTGCCTGTGCGAAAAAACTGCTGGCGGTGCCGAATTTAATCTACCCGCAGTTCGCGACGCACAACGCCCATACGCTGGCGGCAATTTATCAACTGGCGGGTCAAAACTACTACCCGGGTCAGTACGAGTTCCAGTGCCTGCATGGTATGGGCGAACCACTGTATGAGCAGGTCACCGGGAAAGTTGCCGACGGCAAACTTAACCGTCCGTGTCGTATTTATGCTCCGGTCGGTACACATGAAACGCTGCTGGCGTATCTGGTGCGCCGCCTGCTGGAAAACGGTGCTAACACCTCGTTTGTTAACCGTATTGCCGACACCTCTTTGCCACTGGATGAACTGGTCGCCGATCCAGTCACTGCTGTAGAAAAACTGGCGCAACAGGAAGGGCAAACTGGATTACCGCATCCGAAAATTCCCCTGCCGCGCGATCTTTACGGTCACGGGCGCGACAACTCGGCAGGGCTGGATCTCGCTAACGAACACCGTCTGGCCTCGCTCTCTTCAGCCCTGCTCAATAGTGCACTGCAAAAATGGCAGTCCTTGCCAATGCTGGAACAACCGGTAGCGGCAGGTGAGATGTCGCCCGTTATTAACCCTGCGGAACCGAAAGATATTGTGGGCTATGTGCGTGAAGCCACGCCGCGTGAAGTAGAACAGGCGCTGGAAAGTGCGGTTAATAACGCGCCAATCTGGTTTGCCACTCCTCCGGCTGAACGCGCGGCAATTTTGCATCGCGCTGCCGTGCTAATGGAAAGCCAGATGCAGCAACTGATTGGTATTCTGGTGCGTGAAGCCGGAAAAACCTTCAGTAACGCCATTGCCGAAGTGCGCGAAGCGGTCGATTTTCTCCACTACTATGCCGGACAGGTGCGGGATGATTTCGCTAACGAAACCCACCGTCCATTAGGGCCTGTGGTATGTATCAGTCCGTGGAACTTCCCGCTGGCGATTTTCACCGGACAGATCGCTGCCGCACTGGCGGCAGGTAACAGCGTGCTGGCAAAACCGGCAGAACAAACGCCGCTGATTGCCGCGCAAGGGATCGCCATTTTGCTGGAAGCGGGTGTACCGCCAGGCGTGGTGCAATTGCTGCCCGGTCGGGGTGAAACCGTGGGCGCGCAGCTGACGGGTGATGATCGCGTGCGCGGGGTGATGTTTACCGGTTCAACCGAAGTCGCTACGTTACTGCAGCGCAATATCGCCAGCCGCCTGGACGCTCAGGGTCGCCCTATTCCGCTCATCGCTGAAACCGGCGGCATGAACGCGATGATTGTCGATTCTTCAGCACTGACCGAACAAGTCGTAATAGATGTGCTGGCCTCGGCGTTCGACAGTGCAGGTCAGCGTTGTTCGGCACTGCGCGTGCTGTGCCTGCAAGATGAGATTGCCGACCACACGCTGAAAATGCTGCGCGGCGCAATGGCCGAATGCCGGATGGGTAATCCGGGTCGCCTGACCACCGATATCGGTCCGGTGATTGATAGCGAAGCGAAAGCCAATATCGAGCGTCATATTCAGACCATGCGTAGTAAAGGCCGTCAGGTGTTCCAGGCGGTGCGGGAAAACAGCGAAGATACCCGTGAATGGCAAAGCGGCACCTTTGTCGCTCCGACGCTGATCGAACTGGATGATTTTGCCGAATTGCAAAAAGAGGTCTTTGGTCCGGTGCTGCATGTGGTGCGTTATAACCGTAACCAGCTGCCGGCGCTGATCGAGCAGATTAACGCTTCCGGTTATGGTCTGACGCTTGGCGTCCATACGCGCATTGATGAAACCATCGCCCAGGTCACTGGCTCGGCGCATGTTGGTAACCTGTATGTTAACCGTAATATGGTGGGCGCAGTGGTTGGGGTGCAGCCGTTCGGCGGCGAAGGGTTGTCTGGCACCGGGCCGAAAGCAGGCGGTCCACTCTATCTCTACCGTCTGCTGGCGAATCGCCCGGAAAGTGCGCTGGCGGTGACGCTCGCGCGTCAGGATGCAGAGTATCCGGTCGATGCGCAGTTGAAAGCCGCATTGACTCAGCCGCTAAATGCACTGCGGGAATGGGCAGCAAATCGTCCAGAATTGCAGGCGTTATGTACGCAATATGGCGAGCTGGCGCAGGCAGGAACACAACGATTGCTGCCAGGGCCGACGGGTGAACGCAACACCTGGACGCTGCTGCCGCGTGAGCGCGTATTGTGTATCGCGGATGATGAACAGGATGCGCTGACTCAGCTCGCCGCCGTGCTGGCGGTGGGCAGCCAGGTACTGTGGCCGGATGACACGCTGCATCATCAGTTAGTGAAGGCATTGCCATCCGCAGTCAGCGAACGTATTCAACTGGCGAAAGCGGAAAATATAACCGCTCAACCCTTTGATGCGGTGATCTTCCACGGTGATTCGGATCAGCTTCGCGCATTGTGTGAAGCCGTTGCCGCGCGGGATGGCGCAATTGTTTCGGTGCAGGGTTTTGCCCGTGGCGAAAGCAATATCCTGCTGGAACGGCTGTATATCGAACGTTCGCTGAGTGTGAATACCGCTGCCGCTGGCGGTAACGCTAGTTTAATGACGATCGGTTAAACAGGTAGCCGGAGGATGTTACAACCTCCTCCGGCATCATTAGCGTGGTCGAATCCCCTCAATAATAATCCGCTGCACGTTTTCAACCGTTTGATTGAAAAATACCTCATCGCGCAACGTCGCGCCTGTCACCGCCTCCACCTGAGGGGCGAAATCGGCGTAATGTTGAGTGGAAGCCCAAATCATAAAAATCAAATGCTGCGGGTCAATCGGCGCGAGTTTGCCGCTTTTTACCCAACCGGCAATCAGCGCGGATTTCTCATCAATTAATGCCTTCAAATCGCCCGTCAGTTCATCCATTAACAACGGCGCGCCTGCCAGCATCTCCATACAGAACAGGCGCGAAGCCTGCGGATAATCGCGGGAAACTTCCAGCTTCAGACGGATGTATTCTTTGATCGCCGCCAGCGGGGCGAAATCTTCACGAAACGCTTTTAACGGTGCCAGCCAGATATCGAGAATCTGCCGCAGTACGGCTATATACAGCGCCTCTTTTGACGGGAAGTAATACAGCAGATTGGTTTTTGAAACGCCTGCCAACTCTGCGATCTGCTCCAGCCTTGTGCCGTGAAAACCGAATTGTGAAAAAGTGTCCAGTGCTGCGCTAAGAATCGCTTTTTTTCTTCGCGCTTACTGCGCGCGAACGTTTACCCGTTATTTTCACTGCGCCTTGCGTCATGCGCTCTCCCCTCTTGTAGATTGGCAACAGGATAGCAAAACCCCCGCCCGGCCTCGACCTTCTGCACTCTCATCGCGCACGGATGCATGTTTTATGTGCAACTGTTTTGACCGTTTAGTCCACTTTTTTCCAGATATTTCAGACAACCAAACATTAACACATTAATAACATTCGCTTTTTAAAAACTGGCATCCGCTTTGCAAACAAGCCATTACGCGGCTGAAAAGGATATGCAGGATGCAGCGCCCCGTCTGACTTTCACTTTACGAGACGAAGAGAGGTTGATGATGAAAATTGGCGTATTCGTACCTATTGGCAACAACGGCTGGCTCATTTCGACCCACGCGCCGCAGTACATGCCGACCTTTGAACTGAATAAAGCCATTGTGCAAAAAGCGGAGCACTACCATTTCGATTTCGCCCTGTCGATGATCAAACTGCGTGGCTTTGGCGGCAAAACTGAGTTCTGGGATCACAACCTTGAGTCGTTCACCTTGATGGCGGGGCTGGCAGCCGTGACCTCGCGGATTCAGATTTACGCCACTGCCGCCACCTTAACGTTACCTCCGGCAATCGTCGCCCGTATGGCCGCAACCATTGACTCCATCTCTGGCGGGCGTTTTGGCGTCAACCTCGTGACTGGCTGGCAAAAGCCCGAGTATGAGCAGATGGGGATCTGGCCTAGCGATGACTATTTCTCCCGTCGTTACGACTATCTCACCGAATATGTTCAGGTGCTGCGCGACCTGTGGGGCACGGGCAAAAGCGATTTTAAAGGCGATTTTTTCACCATGAATGATTGTCGCGTCAGTCCGCAACCGAGCGTACCCATGAAAGTGATCTGCGCCGGGCAAAGCGACGCTGGCATGGCGTTCTCCGCCCAGTATGCCGATTTTAACTTCTGTTTCGGCAAAGGCGTAAATACACCCACGGCTTTCGCCCCGACCGCTGCGCGGATGAAACAGGCCGCAGAGCAAACCGGGCGCGACGTTGGCTCTTATGTGTTGTTTATGGTGATTGCCGACGAAACCGACGATGCCGCTCGTGCAAAATGGGAACACTACAAAGCGGGCGCGGATGAAGAGGCCTTAAGCTGGCTAACCGAACAAAGTCAGAAAGATACCCGCTCCGGTACAGACACCAACGTCCGTCAGATGGCCGATCCCACTTCGGCGGTAAACATCAATATGGGGACGTTAGTCGGTTCTTACGCCAGTGTCGCGCGCATGTTAGATGAAGTCGCAACCGTGCCTGGTGCCGAAGGCGTGCTGTTGACCTTCGATGATTTTCTGTCGGGAATCGAAAACTTCGGCGAGCGCATTCAACCACTGATGCAGTGCCGCGCCCATCTCCCTGCGCTGACTCAGGAGGTGGCATGATGACGACCTTAACCGCTCGACCGGAAGCCATTACCTTCGATCCGCAGCAAACTGCGCTGATCGTGGTGGATATGCAAAACGCTTATGCCACGCCAGGCGGCTACTTAGATCTCGCCGGGTTTGATGTCTCAACCACTCGCCCGGTCATTGCCAACATTCAAACCGCCGTGACCGCAGCGCGAGCGGCAGGGATGCTGATCATCTGGTTTCAAAATGGCTGGGATGCACAGTATGTCGAGGCTGGCGGCCCCGGCTCACCGAATTTTCATAAATCGAACGCCCTGAAAACCATGCGTAAGCAGCCGCAGCTGCAGGGGAAATTGCTGGCGAAAGGCTCCTGGGATTATCAACTGGTGGATGAACTGGTGCCGCAGCCTGGCGATATTGTGCTGCCGAAGCCGCGCTACAGCGGTTTCTTCAATACGCCGCTGGACAGCATTTTGCGCAGCCGTGGAATACGCCATCTGGTTTTCACCGGTATCGCTACCAACGTCTGCGTCGAATCGACGCTACGCGATGGCTTTTTTCTGGAGTATTTCGGCGTGGTGTTGGAAGACGCAACACACCAGGCGGGGCCGGAATTTGCACAGAAAGCCGCGTTATTCAATATCGAAACCTTTTTTGGCTGGGTCAGCGACGTCGAAACGTTCTGCGACGCGCTTTCTCCCACGTCCTTTGCTCGTATCGCTTAAGGAGTTTAACGATGCCAAAATCCGTAATTATTCCCGCTGGCAGCAGCGCACCGCTGGCCCCCTTCGTTCCCGGCACGCTGGCTGATGGCGTGGTGTATGTCTCCGGTACGCTGGCTTTTGATCAACATAATAACGTGCTGTTTGCCGATGACCCAAAGGCGCAAACCCGCCACGTTCTGGAAAACATCCGCAAGGTGATCGAGACGGCGGGTGGCTCGATGGCGGATGTGACCTTCAACAGCATCTTTATTACCGACTGGAAAAATTACGCCGCGATTAACGAAATCTACGCCGAGTTTTTCCCGGGTGACAAACCGGCGCGATTCTGCATTCAGTGCGGACTGGTAAAACCTGACGCGCTGGTGGAAATCGCCACAATTGCGCATATCGCCAAGTGAGGTCGCGATGAAACTTTCACTCTCACCTCCCCTTATGCTGATGCGCCCGTAGTGGTGTTGATTTCGGGTCTTGGCGGTAGCGGCAGTTACTGGTTACCGCAACTGGCGGTGCTGGAGCAGGAGTATCAGGTAGTCTGTTACGACCAGCGCGGCACCGGCAATAATCCCGACACGCTGGCAGAAGATTACAGTATCGCCCAGATGGCAGCGGAACTGCATCAGGCGCTGGTAGCCGCAGGGATTGAGCGTTACGCGGTGGTCGGCCATGCGCTCGGTGCGCTGGTGGGAATGCAGCTGGCGCTGGATTATCCCGCGTCGGTAACTGTGCTGGTCAGCGTTAACGGCTGGCTACGAATAAACGCCCATACGCGCCGCTGTTTTCAGGTTCGCGAACAGTTACTACATAGCGGCGGCGCGCAGGCATGGGTGGCAGCTCAGCCATTGTTCCTCTATCCCGCCGACTGGATGGCGGCCCGCGCACCTCGCCTTGAGGCAGAAGATGCGCTGGCACTGGCGCATTTTCAGGGCAAAAATAATTTACTGCGTCGACTTAACGCCCTCAAACGCGCTGACTTTAGTCACCATGCGGATCGTATCCGCTGCCCGGTACAAATCATCTGCGCCAGTGATGATCTTCTGGTGCCAACAGCATGTTCCAGTGAACTTCATGCCGCCCTGCCCGATAGCCAGAAAATGGTGATGCGCTATGGCGGACACGCCTGCAACGTGACCGATCCCGAAACGTTTAATGCTCTGTTACTCAACGGGCTTGCCAGCCTGTTACATCACCGTGAAGCCGCCCTGTAAGGAATTGCTATGAACGAAGCCGTTAGCCCAGTGCGCTTAGCACCCTGTTCACCGATGCCCGCACTCACAACGGCTGGCGGGAGACACCCGTCAGCGATGAGACGTTACGGGGGAGATTTATGCCCTGATGAAATGGGGGCCGACATCAGCTAACTGTTCTCCGGCACGGATCGTGTTTATCCGCACTCCAGAAGGAAAAGAACGTCTGCGCCCGGCGCTTTCCAGCGGCAATCTGCAAAAAACCCTGACCGCGCCCGTCACCGCTATCGTCGCCTGGGACAGTGAATTTTATGAACGGTTACCACAGCTGTTTCCTCACGGCGATGCCCGCAGTTGGTTTACCTCCAGCCCACAACTTGCCGAAGAAACAGCGTTTCGCAACAGTTCCATGCAGGCGGCCTATCTGATCGTCGCCTGCCGTGCGCTCGGGCTGGATACCGGCCCGATGTCGGGCTTTGACCGTCAATACGTTGACGACGCCTTTTTTGCGGGCAGCACGCTGAAGAGCAATCTGCTGATTAATATCGGCTATGGCGATTCCAGCAAACTTTTTGCGCGCCTGCCACGTCTGTCCTTTGAAGAAGCCTGCGGGCTGTTGTAAGGAGCAAACTATGAACATTGTCGATCAACAAACTTTTCGCGATGCGATGTCCTGCATGGGCGCGGCGGTCAATATCATCACCACGGACGGTCCAGCCGGGCGCGCCGGGTTCACCGCCAGCGCCGTCTGCAGCGTGACCGATACGCCGCCCACATTACTGGTGTGCCTGAATCGTGGGGCGTCCGTCTGGTCGGTATTCAATGAAAATCGAACGCTGTGTGTAAATACACTTAGCGCCGGGCAGGAGCTGCTTTCAAACCTTTTTGGCGGCAAAACGCCCATGGAACACCGCTTTGCCGCCGCCCGCTGGCAGACTGGTGTGACCGGATGCCCGCAACTGGAAGAAGCACTGGTTTCGTTTGACTGCCGTATCAGCCAGGTGGTGAGCGTCGGCACCCACGACATTCTGTTTTGCGCCATCGAAGCGATTCATCGTCACGCCACCCCCTACGGGCTGGTGTGGTTTGATCGCAGTTATCACGCGCTGATGCGCCCTGCTTGTTAACCTCCTTAAGGAGACAGCTGATGGCAATGTTCGGTTTTCCTCACTGGCAGTTAAAATCGACCTCTACAGAGAGCGGCGTGGTCGCGCCGGATGAACGATTGCCGTTTGCTCAGACGGCAGTAATGGGCGTTCAACACGCGGTGGCGATGTTTGGCGCGACGGTGTTAATGCCTATTCTGATGGGGCTGATCCCAATCTTTCCATTTTGATGTCGGGGATCGGCACGTTACTGTTTTTCTTTATTACCGGCGGGCGCGTCCCCAGTTATCTCGGCTCCAGCGCGGCTTTTGTCGGCGTGGTGATTGCCGCGACGGGCTTTAACGGTCAGGGCATTAACCCGAATATCAGCATCGCGCTGGGCGGGATTATCGCCTGTGGGCTGGTTTATACCGTCATTGGCCTGGTGGTGATGAAAATCGGTACGCGCTGGATTGAACGGCTAATGCCGCCGGTGGTGACGGGTGCGGTGGTGATGGCGATTGGCCTGAACTTAGCGCCTATCGCAGTGAAAAGTGTATCGGCTTCGGCCTTTGATAGCTGGATGGCGGTAATGACGGTGCTGTGTATTGGGCTGGTAGCGGTATTTACCCGTGGCATGATCCAGCGGTTATTGATTCTCGTAGGATTAATTGTCGCCTGTCTGCTGTATGGCGTGATGACCAACGTTTTAGGGCTGGGAAAAGCCGTCGATTTTACTCTCGTCAGCCATGCTGCCTGGTTCGGTTTGCCACATTTTTCCACTCCTGCTTTTAATGGTCAGGCAATGATGCTGATTGCGCCCGTGGCGGTGATTCTGGTGGCGGAAAACTTAGGCCATCTCAAGGCGGTCGCCGGGATGACCGGACGCAATATGGATCCGTATATGGACGGGCATTCGTCGGTGATGGTCTGGCAACGATGCTTTCCGGCTCTGTCGGCGGTAGCGGCGTCACCACCTATGCTGAAAATATCGGTGTGATGGCCGTGACCAAAGTCTACTCGACGCTGGTGTTTGTTGCTGCTGCCGTCATCGCCATGCTGTTGGGCTTTTCGCCGAAATTTGGCGCGCTGATCCATACCATTCCGGCCGCGGTGATTGGTGGTGCATCAATTGTTGTGTTCGGGCTGATTGCCGTCGCAGGCGCAAGGATCTGGGTACAAAACCGTGTCGATTTAAGCCAGAACGGTAATTTGATTATGGTCGCAGTAACCTTAGTGCTGGGCGCGGGTGATTTTGCTCTCACGCTGGGCGGTTTTACGTTGGGAGGGATCGGTACAGCAACCTTTGGCGCGATTTTACTCAATGCGTTATTAAGCAGAAGGTTGGTTGACGTTCCACCGCCAGAAGTTATTCATCAGGAGCCATAAACAGAAAACCGCCGGGGTTACCGGCGGTGATGGCTTTTTGACGAGCTTAAGAAAAAAATGCATTCGTCATTGATTAGCCCGGCTAGTTGTCGCTTTTGCCGTGACTGCTCTTGCCACCTTTTTTACCTGCTTCAGATGCGCGCTGCGGGTCATTCTTGAAATTACCCCCGCTGTGCTGTCCACCTTTTTTACCTGCTTCTGATGCTCTTTCGCGGTCTTCTGCAAAATTGCCGGAACCGCCTCGATGGTTTGCCATTACTGACCTCCGTCTGGGTATAGACATCATATTGCATAGAATTAACGCGGCGTATGGCGGCTGCCATATTTTCGCTACGTGGGACTAAGCTTAGTGAACTGACGTGGGCAGACCCGCGTTTGGTAATATCCTGCAACAGCTTCTTAGCGAGAATAGATATCATCTCCAATAATTATCCATAAGCCGCTCTTATGATTAAAAAAACGCGATGAGATAAAAATGTGTCATTTTGCGACAAAATTACGTGCTTGTGAAAGTTGTTATAAATCAAATAAGTGGTTGTGAAATTTGCACTCTGAAAAGGACGTCTTATCTTTAAATAAGTGGTAGCGAATCGCTACGGAATAGAGATAACACGAGGAGTGGTTAGAAATGGCTAAAGTTCTGGTGCTTTATTATTCCATGTACGGACATATTGAAACGATGGCACGCGCAGTCGCTGAGGGTGCAAACAAAGTGGATGGCGCAGAAGTTGTCGTTAAGCGTGTACCGGAAACCATGCCGCCGCAATTATTTGAAAAAGCAGGCGGTAAAACGCAACTGCACCGGTTGCAACCCCGCAAGAACTGGCCGATTACGATGCCATTATTTTTGGTACACCTACCCGCTTTGGCAACATGTCCGGTCAAATGCGTACCTTCCTCGACCAGACGGGCGGCCTGTGGGCTTCCGGCGCACTATACGGAAAACTGGCGAGCGTCTTTAGTTCCACCGGTACTGGCGGCGGTCAGGAACAAACCATCACATCCACCGACGACCCTTTGCGCATCACGGCATGGTGATTGTCCCCATTGGCTACGCAGCGCAGGAATTATTTGACGTTTCACAGGTTCGCGGCGGTACGCCGTACGGCGCAACCACCATCGCAGGCGGTGACGGTTCACGCCAGCCCAGCCAGGAAGAACTGTCTATTGCTCGTTATCAAGGGGAATATGTCGCAGGTCTGGCAGTTAAACTTAACGGCTAATCTTCAACAGGAGGATACGCATGCCAACTCAAGAAGCGAAAGCTCATCACGTCGGTGAATGGGCATCTCTGCGCAATACGTCGCCGGAAATAGCCGAGGCCATTTTCGAAGTCGCCGGGTACGACGAAAAATGGCGGAAAAGATTTGGGAAGAAGGTAGCGATGAAGTGTTAGTCAAAGCCTTTGCTAAGACCGACAAAGATTCGCTTTTTGGGGCGAACAGACCATCGAACGTAAAAAACGTTTAACCAGCGACTCCCCCTGTAGCGAACGGGGGAGTTTTCTGTTATTTCACCGCTTCATTCAACACGCTATCAAACTTATCCATTGGGCAGAAACCGTTGGTATCTATCGGACAACTCGCTTAATTCCAGCGTCACGCGCTGCGCAGGTGCCTGAAGGGTTAACGCGTCAGCATTACGTAACTGTTCTGCACTCTGGTACACATACTCGATTTTCATCAGGTCGCGATTGGTTTTGCTGTCATGCCAACGCTGGAAAACGATTTTGCCGCCAATCGGCGTGCGTTCGTTCTGGTCATGCAACTGATACGGTTTGAAATCCAGCGCCGTTAACAGAGAGGCAATGTTGAGTCATGCCCAACTAACTCCGTGATTTTTCGGAGCGCTGGTGCGATCGGTGACCAGGGCTTTGTCGATATAACTGACCAGCGGTTTCGCAACATTGCGCGCCACTTCCGGTGAGGTAAACAGGCTGTCCTGGTAACCGTTTTTCAGCTTCGACAACACCTTCCACTGCTGGTCAGATTTGATTTCTCCCCAGGCCACCTGATCCATCGGAAAACCTTCGTAGTATTGCAAAAGTAAACGCATCTACCAGCGAGTTGCCGACTTTCAGCGGCCCGAAACACCGGTTCTTGTTGATACTTCGCGCTAAAGGTATTTTTGCCATCCACCAGCGAACACTGTTGTTTCTCTTTACAGGCAGGGGAATCTTTATAGTTAACGATTTTTTCCAGTAGCTGGTAGCTGTCGGTAAGCTGGAGTTTGCTGAGCTCTTTCTCCATTGCCGCCACCGCCTGTTCACTGAATGCGGCGGAATCATCGGTGATCACCGGATTAAAGGTTGGGTCCATAGTGCCCATTTTTTCCTGGTGATGCACAGGAATATCACACCCCGGGAATGCGCCGGTAATAAAGAACTGTGTAGTCGCAACGGTACGTTGCAGACTATTGGCATAGGCATAAACGGTGTCCGGCGGCGGGCATTCCCCCGATTTCACCATCCCCTGTTCTGCCAGCCATTCACGCATGTAATGGCCCATATACACTTCGAGCACGCCACCTTTGGTGGTGAGTTGCCCACCGGGGACGTCCCATTCTGGTACCATTTATTCGGCGTCGACTGCTCCAGCACACTGCCATTGTTCGCCAGCGGCGCACGTAAGTTATGGCGGCTCATCATGAGCACTTGCTGTAGCTGATAGCCTTCCGGTACGGTTTGTGCCTGAGCATTTGAAGCGAGTAAAACTATCCCTGCCACAGTTGCGGCGATTAGCGTTTTGTTCATTCCTCGGCACCTCTTTTGTTATCAATCACTAAAGAGTGTGACAGAAATATGACTTTTTTCCGGGAACAGGTTCGCAAAATGGCTTGTTGAACGCCTGTTTTTCTATATACATCTTCAAAAACAGGCAAGGTTTGACGCAAACTATGCCTGATTAGCCCCTGCCTCGCGTACGCCGCTGATAATTGCACCTGTGGCTAAACAGAATATCTGCGGCGTTTCCAATACAGAGACAATATTTACCAATAAAAAAGTGTGAGACTAATAACAATGGTTTTTAGCATATGCCTTTGCCATTAAATTACATAACGATTTAAATAGTCAAGTTGCGCATTCCTTTTCCTTATTGTTTAACTTGTAAGCCTGAGCAAAAAGTTCAGGAGGGAGGTAAACGTCATAATGATTGCCAGTATTCATTAAATAACCACACTCAAGGTCTTCATCTGTTGAAAATGATTCGTTCCCCAAGGAGATTGATGCCACATTACTGGTAACAATAAACGATGAGCAAATGCTATCTGAAAGAACAGCAAGAAAATTCTTCACCGCTTTAATCCTATCCGAAGCGTCGGTATCTAAAGCAAGCAACTTCTTGTTATCTTTAAATATAAACTCGGGTAAATGCAGGATACATTTTTCGTTATTCAAGCAACTATCAATGAATTGTTTTTTAAAAACAGAAAGCTCCATGACATATGACTACCCACACCCTGAATTTTGTTGTCAGATTGCAGATCAACGCCAAATAATGTCTTAACATCTTCCCTGAGATCACAAAATGCAGCATCAACAAGAGCCTCGATTGTTGGTTTATCAACAATTTTAATAAACTCTTCGTATACTTCCTTTTGCGTCTTATGACTGCCCAGCGCCCATGAATAATCATGTTGTTTTAAAACCAGTATGGCTCTTAACAGACAATATCCATCGCCATCTACTGGAGCGTATTTTAATTCATAAGTTTTATTAATTTCACTCTGAATAAAAGATATACCAGACAAATTAATACCAGCATCTAAATTAGATATTCCCGGCGTATGTATCTGTTTTGGCTGGACACTTATATTTTCATCTTCTAAACAACACTCAGAAAAAACATCATCACACGCATTAATGTTTTCAATATATTCCATAAAGCCATACCAATAATAACCTTTAAAATCTGTGATAGACTCTGAAGCTCTGCCCGGCAAGGACACTCTAACAATATCAATATCTCGAACATATTGTATAGTATATGTAATACCTCCTGAAACCCCCTGAATAAATTTCCGTACCATTAGTACGCAATGTTCTCATAAATAATGATAGATCATTATCATTCTGCATTTCCTCAAATTCTTTTTTCTAGTGATTCGCATTCCAGGGCATGGAATGTAGTCTTCAGCTTTTGACGTCTGATTTCTTTATACAACCGCATAAAACACACCAGTGTGTTTTCAAAAAGCGTGATTGAATATGTTTGATTTTTTTCGTGCTCTTTTTTTATATTGTGCCAGGCTTGTTTCAAATAATTATTTGCAGTGCAACTAATTCCATGTATATTACTACCCATATATAGCGCCTATAAAATTTAATAAATAATGACGCACTAGTAAAACTTAACGTGCCTGGTTCAACTATCAAAAATCGCTCACCCTTTTTCACCTGTTTAAAATATGTTCAGCACCCCACCTTGAGGCGACCTCCTCTCCGCGATGATTTCAATAACATATTCTGTGTTGGCATATGAAATTTTGAGGATTACCCTACACTTATAGGAGTTACCTTACAGGGGTTCCTTCAATTTGTGTTGATTTACGCGAGATAACGCTATGGAATTAAAGGATTATTACGCCATCATGGGCGTGAAACCGACGGACGATCTCAAGACAATCAAGACCGCCTATCGTCGACTGGCCCGCAAATACCATCCTGATGTCAGCAAAGAACCGGATGCCGAAGCCCGCTTCAAAGAGGTCGCTGAAGCCTGGGAAGTGTTGAGTGATGAACAACGTCGCGCTGAGTATGATCAGATGTGGCAACATCGCAACGATCCACAATTTAGCCGTCAGTTCCAGCATGGCGACAGTCAGAGTTTTAACGCCGAAGATTTTGACGATATTTTCTCGTCAATTTTCGGTCAGCATGCCCGCCAGAGCCGTCAACGCCCCGCCACTCGCGGCACGATATTGAAATCGAAGTGGCGGTATTCCTCGAAGAAACGCTTACTGAGCATAAGCGTACCATCAGCTATAACCTGCCGGTTTATAACGCCTTTGGCATGATCGAACAGGAAATCCCGAAAACGCTGAATGTGAAGATCCCGGCAGGGGTCGGCAATGGTCAACGTATCCGCCTGAAAGGCCAGGGGACGCCGGGCGAAAACGGCGGTCCAAATGGCGATTTGTGGCTGGTGATTCATATTGCGCCACATCCGCTGTTTGATATTGTCGGCCAGGATCTGGAAATTGTGGTGCCGGTTAGCCCGTGGGAAGCGGCGCTGGGTGCTAAAGTCACCGTTCCAACACTGAAAGAAAGCATTTTGCTGACTATCCCGCCTGGCAGCCAGGGCCGGGCAACGATTGCGCGTTAAAGGCAAAGGTCTGGTAAGTAAAAAACATACCGGCGATTTGTATGCGGTACTGAAAATCGTGATGCCGCCGAAACCGGATGAAAACACTGCCGCGCTGTGGCAGCAACTGGCTGACGCCCAGTCGTCTTTTGATCCACGTAAAGATTGGGGAAAGCATAATGGCTAATGTTACGGTGACTTTTACTATTACCGAATTTTGCCTGCATACCGGCATCTCTGAAGAGGAGTTGAATGAAATTGTCGGTTTGGGGGTGGTTGAACCGCGTGAGATCCAGGGGAAACAACTGGGTATTTGACGACCATGCCGCCATTGTGGTGCAACGCGCGGTACGTCTACGTCATGAACTGGCTCTGGACTGGCCGGGGATCGCGGTGGCGCTGACGTTAATGGATGATATTGCGCACCTGAAGCAGGAAAACCGCCTGCTGCGCCAGCGGCTTTCCCCCGGTTTGTGGCTCACCCGTGATGTGTGTTTGCCGGATGTGATGACACATCTTAGCCGGTCTACAAAGATTACTGTTCCTGTGGGCCGGATAAGGCGTTTATGCCGCATCCGGCAACTGCGCACTAATGCCTGATGCGACGCCTGCCGCGTCTTATCAGGCCTACAAACGACGTTATCTGTTTTGGTGGTCGCACTCCACTAACACCAGCAATAACTGGCTTAGTGCCGCGTAAAAACCAAAGCTATCATACTGACGACAACGCGCAGCAAACTCTGGTAACCATTCCCACAGTGCCGTCAGTGTTTTTTGCCGCAAACTGTCGATTCTTCGCGCAGGAACGCTCCCCTCTCCCAGCGAAAAATGCAGATGACTCAACAACTCGAGATAGATCGCCAGATGATCTGCCGGTTCGTTGAAATTGCCGCTGGTTTCCATCCCTGCCTCAACTAACAAGCGTTTAATCTCTTGCTCGTCCTGTTTGTAGGCCGATGCATACGGCAGCGCAGCTTGTTTGTCGGTCATCAGAAACAGGCCGCAAAAGTCAGCGGCCAGTTCCAGACGGGCATCGTCACGTACGGTCAGGGCTGCAATACGGTTTTCCAGCTCATTCACCGCCGCTGTGAGCGGCGGTTCACTTTTCAGCAAAGAAAACCATTCAGCCATCTGCGCACTGGCGATCTGCGTCAGTTGTTCATCGTCCAGTTCACGGGAGAACAACTGCGCCAGCCGGCGTAAACACAGGCAATCTGTGGTGCTGTCAGCGTGGTCATGATTTCACCTGCGACGCGGGAACATATTCGCACTGCGCCACCATCTCCACGGGGCCGTTAAACGCCGTCACCTGCTCCACTGTCCCGCTGTATTTTTCAATTTCCACCAGCGTAGTGTGTGCACTGGTCGCCTGCGCCAGCTGCGAAGTACCGATGTCGATGGTCAACACGTTGGGGTTACCGTATTTGCACAGCGCACCAGGCTCGCCACCTTTATCTGGATCGTACCATGCCCCTTCATGAATTCGCGCCACGCCGGGTGCATAGCGGTCAGAAACCACTGCTCCAGCCAACACCTGGCCACGAGCGTTAAAGACGCGTACCACATCACCGTTACGAATACCGCGCGCGCTGGCATCCTGCGGGTTAATGAACACTGGCTCTTTGCCCGCTACCGTATATTGCTGACGCAACGTTTCTGATTCACATAACTGCGAGTGAAGTCGGAAATCCGGATGCACAGATTGCAGATGCAACGGATACTTCTGCGAGCCGGGCCCGCCGTGGGAGCGTTCGATTTTCTCAAACCACATCGGATGCCCCTGACAATCGTCGTAGTTCATATCGGCGATGGTTTTCGAGTAGATCTCAATCAGGCCACTCGGCGTGCCCAGCGGTTCGAGATCCGGATCTTCGCGGAATGCCTGGTGGCGAACAAACATCTGCGGATGGTCAAACTCGACATACTCTTTGTTATTCCAGAAGTCATCAAACGCTGGCAGATGAACGCCGCGTCCTTTGCCCTGTTGTACACCTTCCTGCCAGATGCGTTTCAGCCAGCCCATTTCGTCCAGCCCTTCGGTAAAGGCTTCTTCGCGATTAAAGCGACGGCACAGCTCGCGGAAAATATCAAAGTCGTTGCGCGCCTCAAACTGCGGCGGCACGACCTGTTTCATGGCGATAATGCCACGGTTGGAGTGATTGCCGTACTGGTCGAGATCGTTACGCTCAAACTGCGTGGTCGCAGGCAGTACGATATCGGCAAAGCGGCAGGTTGAGGTCCACTGGTTATCTATGGCGATAACCGTTTCCAGCTTGCGCCAGCCTTCAATAATGCGGTTGATCTGCTGATGGCGATGGAACGGGTTAGTTCCGGCAAAAATACACATTTTCAGCGGCGGCAGTTTTACCGATTTACCGTTCCAGTTGATCACTTTCCCCGGTTCGAGGATCGCATCGATAAAACGGGCAATCGGAATGGTGCTGCTGTAGCCTTTGTAGTCACTGTTGTCGTGAACAGGCGGAGTCGACGTAGAGCCGGAGAAACCACTCAGAATAACGCCTTTACGCCCCGGCGTGCCTGCGCCGTTATAGTGCCAGCCAAAACCAAAACCACCACCTGGCAGGCCAATTTGCCCCAGCATCGCCGCCAGAACGACAATCATCCACGCCCACTGTTCACCGTGCTGCATACGCTGCACGCACCAGCCAGCAATAATTTGCGTTCTGTTCGCCGCCATCTGCCGCGCCATCCCACGAATGGTTTCGGCATCAATGCCGGTCAGTTTTTCAGCCCATGCGGCATCTTTCGGCTGACCGTCTTTCTCACCCAGCAGATACGGCAGGAACTGCTCAAAACCTACACAGTAGTTAGCGAGGAAGTTTTTGTCGTACAGGTTTTCACTGTACAGCGTATACGCCAGCGCCAGTTGCAGCGGCACGTCAGTTTGCGGGTTAACCGCAATGTGCTTCACATGCTCGCGCCCCAGATACTCATGGGTGGATGTGACAACCGGATCGATGCTGATGACCTCAATTTCACCGGCGGCGACTTTCGCTTTTAGCTGCTCGTAATATTCATAAACATCGTGATCCGGGCACCACCAGTTCGCTTGCTGGTTTTTCAGCAAATCAGAGCCCCACAGCACAATGGTTTTGCTGTTCTGCAATACCAGCAATGGGAGGTTTGCTGTTCATACACTTCCATTGAGCCAACCACGCGCGGCAGGATCACCTGCGCAGCACCGGTAGAGTAATCTCCGCCCGTACCAACGCTATTACCATGCAAGGCAATAGCTTTCGCCAGCATCCCCGAAGCGTTATGGAACATCCCCGTCGATTGCCAACCACTGGCGGTCAGCAAGGCACTCGGCCCGTGAGTTTTCTGTACGCGTTCCAGTTCTTCATAGAACATGTCGAGGGCTTCATCCCAGCTCACGCGCACAAAACGGTTATCACCGCGCTGGGAGGTGTCGCTCAGATGGCGCTTACGTAGCCAGTCCACGCGTACCATCGGATAACGAATACGCGCCGCGTTGTGTACGTGATCCGGCAATCCGGCGATCATTTTCGACGGATATTTATCCAGTTCGAACGGTTTTGCCGCCACAAAGCGACCATCCTTCACCGTCGCGCGGATAGCCCCCCAGTGCGACCCGGTAAGAATGCCCTCTTTCGAGATGACAGCCTCAGTCGCCGCTTGCGCCGCAGTCGCACGGCGCGGCGTTAACAATGACGGCCCCAGCATCCCGGCGACGGTTAAGCCGCCGAGTTGTGCCAGAAAACGCCGACGTGATGCCTGAAAGAGATCGTTATTGTTCATTATTTTTCTTCCTTCTTATCGCCGTGAGCCTTACCTGCGGTATCAGACGCATTCATTTGCAGATATTTCAACAAGGTGCGTTCTTCACGTTTATCGAGGCTGGTAAAGCCAATCATGCCGTTGAGCGTGCCGATCCAGCCGTTAGCGTCAAAGTGAGAGATTTCCGGTGCGCCGTGGCACTGGTTACAGGTGCCGTTGTACAACGAATCCGCATAAGCCCAGATCGGTTTGATATCGTTTACCATGTCGCCTTTCTTCATCCACGCAGTGGCTTGCAACTTGCTCCACTCGGTATTGGTGTCGGCAACGGTGGTTTTCTCCAGCGTTTTCACCTGCTGCTGCACATCACCACGAATCGAGGCAACAAAGATGCGTTTACCTGGGAATTGGGTGAGTACACGCTGACGTCCTGCACTTTCCGTCCAGCCAGTGATTTCAATTTGCAGCCAGTCGCCGTCACGTTTAATGACTTTCACTGCCGAAGCAGGCAGCAGAGAACCAGAGGCTTCTTTATCGCCTTTCGCCGCATAAATCGGCTTAATATCAATGGAGTACAGCGTGTCACCACTATCATTAGCACTGGCGCGCAGCTCATCGAACTGCTTACGGAAGCCACTACTCATATCCGGTAACTGGTGGGCAATACCTTTATGACAGTCGATGCAGGATTGATTATCTTTCGCTGCCACCTTCATCTGACGCGCCGCTTCAGGATGCTGCTTCGCATGGTCCATCGCATCGTAGTTATGGCAGGAGCGGCAGGTTGCCGAGTTGTTTTCTTTCATTCGCGCCCATTCACGCTCGGCAAGTTCCGCGCGTTTGGCTTCAAATTTCTCTGGTGTATCAATGGAGTGGGCAATAAAGGTCTGGTAAATGTCGTTGCTCGCTTCCAGTTTGCGCTTCACCATGCCTGGAATATCCGGCGGGATATGACAGTCATGGCATTCAGCTCGCACGCCGGAGGCGTTCTGGAAATGCACCGACTGTTTATATTCTTCATACACCGGTTGCATACTGTGGCAACTGACACAAAATTCGGTTGTGCTGGTGACTTTGATCCCAACGTGTGGCAATACAATCAGCGCAATGCCAATCACAATCCCAGTAGCGACCAGCGCCAGTACCGACCAACGAGCACTGGGTCGGCGTAGCGCGTTCCAGAGTTTCCGCATAATAGCCCCTGTAAAATTATGGTTTAGTGAAGCGATCTTAATGAGTAAATATGAACAGCGGCACTGGTCAGGATGAACGGCTTACGGCAGAATATGAACAGATATGAACAGAATGAGTAAAACCCTCTGATGCCACATCACATTGTTATTGTTGAAGATGAGCCGGTTACCCAGGCGCGATTACAATCCTACTTCACTCAGGAGGGGTATACCGTTTCCGTTACGGCGAGCGGTGCCGGGCTGCGGGAAATTATGCAGAATCAGTCGGTGGATTTAATTCTGCTGGATATCAATTTGCCCGATGAAAATGGCCTGATGTTAACCCGCGCCCTGCGAGAACGCTCAACGGTGGGGATTATTCTGGTTACCGGACGCAGCGATCGGATTGACCGTATTGTTGGACTGGAAATGGGCGCAGACGATTACGTCACCAAACCGCTGGAACTGCGCGAACTGGTAGTACGGGTGAAAAATCTGCTCTGGCGAATCGACCTCGCGCGACAAGCTCAACCGCACACTCAGGACAACTGCTATCGCTTTGCCGGTTATTGCCTGAATGTGTCGCGCCATACGCTGGAACGAGATGGCGAGCCGATTAAACTGACCCGCGCAGAGTATGAAATGTTGGTGGCATTTGTGACGAATCCGGGCGAAATTCTTAGCCGTGAACGTCTGCTGCGTATGCTCTCTGCGCGTCGGGTGGAAAACCCTGACCTGCGCACCGTCGATGTGTTAATTCGTCGTTTACGCCATAAACTCAGCGCGGATTTACTGGTGACACAACATGGCGAAGGTTATTTCTTAGCCGCTGATGTGTGCTGATAATAATAGACCGGACGAAATCCCCCCGGTGACAGCGAGCGGCGGATATGTTCGCGGTCGGCATTTTTCGGCGTCAGAACTAAAATCGGTGGGCTGACATTATCAGACACCGATTGCCCCTGTAATTGCCTGATGGCCTGCTCAACCGCCAGTTCCCCTGCCAGACCATTTGATCGCTGGCAGCCATAATCACTCTTCCCCGCTTCAGCCCGCGATACACCTGATGTGAAAGATAAAACGACACCACGGTAAGCGGTGTTTTCAGGTTACGCCCTTCCCCCATTGCCGCCTCTGCCGCAATGGCCGTTCCGGCAACGACGTCGATTTCTGGATGGCGCTCCAGCATCTCCTGCAACAGGTTACGCTGGATTTCAATATCGTTATCGCCAAGCGCAATATCAACAATACGTACCGGGCTTCCGGCAATGGCTGCGCGAAAACCCTCGACCATCTCCTTACTGCCCCCGGCGTTATCGGGTCCGGGCATCAACAGCACGTTCAGTGGTTTACCGTGCGCCCATTGCACCAGATATCGTCCTGGTTGATAGCCCATCTGAAACCAGGGTACACCAACGCGGCTTTTCACCTGGGGAGCATCAATAGCATTTACCAGTTCGATCACCGGCAGACTTGCTACCTGCTTTTGCAGGTCGGGAAATGACGTCGTGCTACTACCGAGCAAAATGGCCTCTGCGCCCCACTGTTTACACTGGTCGATTTGTGCTTGCTGGGTAGCCAACTGGCTGTAGCCGCCTGCCTCCAGCACTTTTAAATCCACACCGTAGCGGCGAGCAGCCTCCTGCATACCATAGTTCAACGATAACCAGTATGAATCTTTCAGGCTGGGATAAAGCGCGCACAGTTTCCATGCACGTTTGGTTTTAAGCGGCGTAGAGGGTTGCACCGAGAAATGCTGCGCATCATGCCAGCGCAACAGGTTATCAGCCGAAAATGCCGATAACATGAAAAGGGAAAGAAGTAACAATAGCAGTACGCGCATGATAGCCTCATCAATAATAAGGCTTTATGCTAGATGCATTCCGCTTTGCGACTCAACCTTTTTCATCTTAAGTGCACCGACCGTGAATTTAACCCTGACCCGAAGACTCTGGATGGGCTTTGCCCTGATGGCGCTGTTAACCCTGACCAGTACCCTGGTGGGATGGTACAACCTGCGCTTTATCAGCCAAGTGGAAAAAGACAACACTCAGGCATTGATTCCTACCATGAATATGGCGCGCCAGTTGAGCGAAGCCAGCGCCTGGGAACTTTTCGCCGCGCAGAACCTGACCAGTGCCGATAACGAAAAGATGTGGCAGGCGCAGGGGCGAATGCTCACCGCACAAAGCCTGAAGATTAATGCGTTGCTGCAAGCGTTACGGGAACAAGGTTTTGATACCACCGCTATTGAACAACAGGAGCAGGAGATCTCCCGTTCGTTACGTCAGCAAGGGGAACTGGTGGGGCAGCGTTTGCAACTGCGCCAGCAACAACAGCGACTCAGTCAGCAGATAGTCGCCGCCGCCGATGAAATCGCACGCCTGGCGCAAGGTCAGGCGAATAATGCGGCAACTTCCGCCGGAGCGACCCAGGCCGGGATTTACGATTTGATCGAACAACATCAGCGTCAGGCCGCAGAAAGTGCACTCGATCGGCTGATTGATATCGATCTTGAGTATGTTAACCAGATGAATGAACTGCGCCTTAGCGCCCTGCGGGTGCAGCAAATGGTGATGAATCTTGGGCTGGAGCAGATCCAGAAAATGCAGCAACGCTGGAACACCAGCTCAATAATGCGGTGAAAATTCTGCAACGTCGGCAAATACGCATTGAAGATCCGGGAGTTCGTGCTCAGGTCGCAACAACGTTAACTACCGTTAGCCAATATAGCGATTTGCTGGCGCTGTATCAGCAGGACAGTGAAATCAGCAATCGCCTGCAAACTCTCGCCCAAAATAACATCGCCCAGTTCGCGCAGTTTAGTAGCGAAGTCAGTCAGCTGGTCGACACCATTGAGCTGCGTAATCAGCACGGACTGGCGCATCTGGAAAAAGCCAGTGCACGCGGGCAATACAGCCTGTTATTGCTGGGGATGGTTTCACTTTGCGCACTGATTCTGATCCTCTGGCGCGTGGTTTATCGCTCAGTCACGCGTCCACTTGCCGAACAAACGCAGGCGCTGCAACGGCTGCTGGACGGTGATATCAACTCCCCTTTCCCGGAAACCGCTGGCGTGCGGGAGCTGGACACCATCGGGCGGCTGATGGATGCGTTTCGCAGCAGTGTTCATGCACTGAATCGCCACCGTGAACAGCTGGCGGCGCAGGTCAAAGCGCGTACAGCTGAATTGCAGGAACTGGTGATAGAACACCGACAGGCACGGGCGGAAGCAGAAAAAGCCAGCCAGGCAAAATCGGCGTTTCTGGCGGCGATGAGCCATGAGATCCGCACACCGCTGTACGGTATTCTTGGCACCGCGCAACTGCTGGCAGATAACCCCGCACTTAATGCCCAGCGTGATGATTTGCGGGCAATTACCGACTCTGGTGAATCGTTGCTGACCATCCTCAACGATATTCTCGATTATTCGGCTATCGAAGCGGGTGGCAAGAATGTTTCGGTCAGCGATGAGCCCTTTGAACCGCGCCCGCTGCTGGAAAGTACCCTGCAATTAATGAGCGGACGGGTTAAAGGTCGCCCGATTCACCTGGCAACAGCAATTGCCGACGATGTACCGACCGCGTTAATGGGCGATCCGCGACGTATTCGTCAGGTTATAACCAACCTGTTGAGCAACGCCCTGCGTTTTACTGACGAAGGGCAGATCGTTTTACGTAGCCGCACTGATGGCGAGCAATGGCTGGTCGAAGTGGAAGACAGCGGCTGCGGTATTGATCCCGCGAAACTGGCAGAAATCTTCCAGCCATTTGTGCAGGTAAGCGGCAAACGCGGCGGCACCGGGCTGGGGCTGACTATCAGTAGCCGTCTGGCCCAGGCGATGGGCGGCGAACTGAGCGCCACCAGCACGCCGGAAGTTGGAAGCTGTTTTTGTTTACGCTTGCCGTTACGTGTTGCCACTGCTCCCGTGCCAAAAACAGTCAATCAGGCGGTGCGTCTGGACGGTTTACGTTTGCTGTTAATTGAAGATAACCCGCTAACCCAGCGAATTACCGTCGAGATGCTGACTACCAGTGGTGCGCAGGTCGTTGCGGTAGGAAATGCCGCGCACGCGATAGAGACGTTGCAAAATAGTGAACCGTTTGCTGCCGCACTGGTGGATTTTGATCTGCCCGATATCGACGGCATCACGCTTGCCCGGCAACTGGCACAGCAATATCCGTCGCTGGTTTTGATTGGCTTTAGCGCTCATGTCATCGACGAAACGTTGCGCCAGCGTACCAGTTCATTATTTCGCGGGATTATCCCTAAACCGGTGCCGCGTGAAGTGCTCGGTCAGTTACTGGCGCACTATCTCCAACTACAAGTCAATAACGATCAACCGCTGGATGTATCGCAACTCAATGAAGATGCTCAGTTGATGGGGACGGAGAAGATCCACGAATGGCTGATATTATTTAAACAACATGCCCTGCCGCTTCTCGATGAAATCGACATTGCCCGCGCCAGCCAGAACAGCGAAAAAATAAAGCGTGCCGCACATCAGCTAAAAAGCAGTTGCTCGAGTCTGGGAATGCGTAGCGCCAGCCAGCTTTGCGCACAACTGGAGCAGCAGCCATTATCTGCCCCCCTTCCACACGAAGAAATTACACGCAGTGTTGCCGCTCTGGAAGCATGGTTAATAAGAAAGACCTGAACGCGATTTGAATCAATATCAGCCAGTTAAGAACAACTAGAATAGTGGCATTTGGTATGCAACTTAACGGACTGGCAAAATCATGGCAGAGAAAAAAAGAACCCGCTGGCAGCGGCGGCCAGGCACGACGGGCGGCAAATTACCGTGGAATGACTGGCGCAATGCCACGACCTGGCGTAAAGCGACGCAATTATTACTGTTGGCAATGAATATTTATATTGCCATCACGTTCTGGTATTGGGTGCGCTATTACGAAACGGCAGGTAGTACGACATTTGTCGCCAGACCGGGAGGTATCGAAGGCTGGCTACCGATTGCCGGTCTGATGAATCTGAAATATAGCCTTGCAACAGGTCAGTTACCGTCCGTCCACGCCGCCGCGATGCTGTTATTGGTCTCTTTTATCGTCATCAGTCTATTACTCAAAAAGGCCTTTTGCTCATGGTTATGCCCGGTTGGTACGCTTTCTGAATTAATCGGCGATCTCGGTAACAAACTGTTTGGTCGGCAATGTGTCCTTCCCCGCTGGCTGGATATTCCTCTGCGCGGCGTGAAGTATTTGCTGTTGAGTTTTTTTCTCTATATCGCGTTATTGATGCCCGCTCAGGCGATTCACTATTTTATGTTGTCGCCCTACAGCGTGGTGATGGACGTTAAAATGCTCGATTTCTTTCGTCATATGGGGACCGCGACATTAATCAGCGTGACCGTTTTGCTGATTGCCAGCCTGTTTATTCGCCATGCCTGGTGTCGTTATCTTTGCCCATATGGCGCGCTGATGGGCATGGTTTCGCTATTATCGCCGTTTAAGATTCGTCGCAATGCCGAAAGTTGTATCGACTGTGGCAAATGCGCAAAAAATTGCCCATCACGGATCCCGGTCGATAAATTAATTCAGGTACGAACAGTGGAATGTACCGGCTGTATGACTTGCGTAGAGTCATGTCCGGTAGCCTCAACATTAACCTTTTCACTGCAAAAACCTGCGGCAAATAAAAAAGCCTTTGCGTTGTCTGGCTGGTTAATGACGCTACTGGTTCTGGGGATTATGTTTGCGGTGATTGGTTACGCAATGTATGCGGGAGTATGGCAAAGCCCGGTGCCGCAGGAATTGTACCGACGCTTAATTCCGCAAGCGCCAATGATTGGTCACTAAATTAGCAACAAGCGGAACATCACCTCGCACGGGGTGATGTTCACAAAATCACATTATTTTGATTTTGACATCATAACTTTCAAGCCCGGTCATTTTTTCTCGTGCGGTGAAGCGAATTTCAGAGACTTCTTTCCCTGTATTCTTGTTCAGCTCGGCGATTTTTTGCGCGATAAAGTCAGCGATTTCCGTTTCGGCTTGTTTTTTTAACTCTTCAATATTCACTGTTAACCTCTTCTGGTCTTAAATGACAGCAACACGCCAGTAAGGTGTTGGTTCCCGGTACCCTGGTCAGGTAAGAAATGTTATAAGCCATCTCCCCGAAAGATTCAATAATCAACAGGTTATCGCTTACTATACATACAGCGTTGAAGAAAAATAAGGCAGATATAAAAAAGGCTCCACGAGGGAGCCTGATATTATTTTGTGAAATCCAGCGGCGCATGCTCAGTGCGTATTTGCAGCGCGACGTTATCAAAGGTGATCATCGTCGATTTACAAAAAATACACTTTGCCCCTAAAGGATTTCGCTCCGTCACATCGAATGCCGATGTGCGGTACTGTGAACCATGACAACATGGACAGCGGAAATGGAGATGTTGAGTAATAACGGCAACCTTAGAGCGTAACAACGTTCGCTGCCGCGGGACCACGTTGCCCCTGCTCAATAGAAAATTCAACTTTCTGATTTTCGTTCAGCGTGCGGAATTCATTGCTCTGGATGGCGGTGAAATGGACGAAAACGTCTTTGCTGCCATCATCAGGAGTGATAAAGCCAAAACCTTTATCTGCGTTAAACCATTTTACTAAACCAGTCATTTTATTAGACATATTTTACTTCCTTCATTTTGGGCCTTTCGGCAAACAGGGCTTTAATACAGAAACTACTTAGTGTTCAGGAGAGAGACTCAAAAGAAGGGGATAATGCCTGATAATGAGAACTGCTTTAGTAAACTACTTTGTATGCTGTCTGTCTTTCAAACCGACGCAGCTATTAACGCATGATAATTGAGATTAAGCAAATTTTATTTTAGCCGTCCGGCGGTCTTAAATATCGCTGGCTTTATTTTTATTAACCCCGTATAGTGCAGCGCAGTATTTTCAGTAAGGAATTTGTTTGTCCCGTAAAATGACAGGAATTGTCAAAACCTTTGATCGCAAAAGCGGCAAAGGATTCATTATCCCCTCCGACGGTCGTAAAGAAGTCCAGGTCCATATTTCCGCATTCACTCCCCGCGACGCAGAAGTGCTTATACCAGGATTACGCGTGGAATTTTGCCGCGTAAATGGCCTGCGAGGACCAACAGCGGCAAATGTTTATTTGTCTTGATGGAGAGCGCACGCCGGTATGCGTGCTTCATTCACGATTTGCGTAAAACCGGCCAACGAACACATGCCCTGCGCGTTTCGCTCTTCACATCCTGCCAGGGTCAGTTTCACCTCTCCGGGCGGCGTATTTAATGATAGCGGCGTTTTATCACGCATCTGCTGTAAAGTCTGAAAGACCAGCGAAACCTGAATCCACTGGCTGTTATCGCTAAGCCGACGCCAGCGTTCAAACACCAGTTCACCTCCTGGCGGCGTGTTATCCGGCTGACCAGGAAGCGTCCAGTTGAGCTCCAGTGCGCCGCCGAGATTTGCCAGATTAGTATCGTGTCCGGCGATAAACAGCACTGAAGTGGGTAATGTCACACCATACGCCTGTTTTTGCGGTGGATGGGGCGTCAACGCTGCCATGATCAAATCCAATAACGGGGTGGCGCGACTGCGGGCAACCTCTGGCGTGCGTTGTAGTAAATAAAATTGCGCGTTATGCAAACTTAGCAAGGTGTTCCACTGGTGTGAATCAGTGATCCTTCCCCACCCCGGCTCCGGCATTCCTTGTGCCTGTTGCAGGAGAAATATCTCCGTCAGCATTGACGCTAGGCTTACCGCACCGGTTAATGAGACATTGTCGGCGCTCACCTTGAGTTCCGATGGTAATGCCTGCGTTAATGAACAACTTTTGTCCTGTTTCTCACGGTTAAGGCACAAGTTTGATTGTGGGAAATTAAGCACCTGTTCCAGTTCGCGAAACGCCGTTTGCCGATGCCCGGTAAAGTCAGCAATTGACCCTCCTGCCCTGCTGAGGATCGCGTCAGTCACATTCGCGTTATCCAGTTGGCAAACGCCATTTTTTAGAGGATTAAATAACGGATCGGGACTGGACGTATCTGCCTGGGTATGTACGGTTATTGCACAGTCAGGTGCCAGCCCGGCGGCGAAGGCTTCGCCTGTTTTACGGGTACGCTCGTCGACATCAGCAATAATCGCGACCTGACCAGGCTGCGGGCAGCCCTTTTTCGTCAGCAATCCGTCGGCTACCAGACGCTGGCGTTGGTAATGTCCGAGATAGGCGATCAGCTCACCACCGCGCGGTGTCAGCCAACCCAGTTTTACCGGCCAGGTTGGCCATGCGTCTGGGGTGACATCCTGCATCAGTTGCGTGGCCTTGGTTGGAGCACGCACACCATGACGACTGACAATCACCACACTTTCCAGCTTCAGCTCCGGCTCACTCTGAGCGAATGCAGATTGCGGGGTGAACGGAATCAGAAGAGATAAGAATGGGATTAAGATCGCTTTCATCGATATGTTTCCGCTTTTCATATCTGACATTATTGATTGCCTGATGCGATGCTAATGCGCCACATCAGGCTTACGTTCGTTAACTTTTCAGACGCGGGTCCAGCCATACCAACACAAGGGTGGAGAGCGAACACATCAACAAAATGCCGACGAACCAAAGTAAATACCACATTGTTCCTGCTCCTTAGTACAGCTCGTTTTCGTTACGGCGGAGAGTTTCTGTCGTCATGCGTCCCCACATTTTGTAGTAGCTCCAGAGAGTGTAGAGCAACACAATAGGCAAAAATATCAGCACGATTACCAACATAATGCTCAGCGTCAGCTGACTGGAAGTGCTGTCCCACAACGTCAGGCTGGAGATTAGACTCACGCTTGACGGCATGACAAAGGGGAACAGCGTGATGCCTGCCGTGAAAATCACGCCAAATTGCATCAATGATGCCATCAAAAATCCCCAACCCGGGCGACCACGATAAATCGCCATCACCGTCAGCAATGGGCAGAAGAACCCCAGCAGCGGGAAGATCCACAAAACGGGCGATTCGACAAAATTATTCATCCAGGCACCAGGTAGCACTGCCACCAGTTTCATTAACGGATTGGAAGGACCGTTAGCATCCTGGGCGAGCAGTACAAAGCCATCAATACCGACCCACAGCCAGTAACCCGCCAGCAAAAAGCACAGCATCACCAGTAGTGCGGCGCGTTTGGTCGCGAGCTGTGAACGCAGATGAATCACACCAACAGTTTTCAGTTGTAACCAGACGCCACCTTGCAAAATCACCATCCCAAGGCTGAGCAATCCGCACAATAAAGGGAATGGCGTCAGCAGTTGCCAGAAGCTGCCGAGATACTCCACGCGTAATTGCGGTGTAAAGGCAAACGGCACGCCGAGCAACAAGTTGCCGAAGGCGATACCGAAGACTACCGGCGGCACCAGACTGCCGATGACCAGACCGGCATCCCACATTTTACGCCAGCGTGCATCGGCAATTTTTCCGCGATAATCAAAGGCCAGCGGGCGGAAGAACAGCGAGCACAGCACCAGGATCATCGCCACATAAAAGCCGGAAAACGCCGCTGCATACACTCTGGGCCAGGCGGCAAATAATGCCCCACCTGCGAGGATCAACCAGACCTGATTGCCTTCCCAGTGCGCGCCAACGCTGTTTATCACTATCCGACGTTCATCATCATTACGCGCCACCAGCGGCAGCAGACAGCCGATCCCCATGTCAAATCCGTCGGAGACCATAAAGACCACCAGGATCACGCCAATCAGCAGCCACCAGATGAAGCGCAATGTTTCATAATCAAACATGATTTTCTCCTTTACCCCTGTTGCTGCGTCGGTTGTTCACTCTGCATCGCGCTCGGCCCCAGACGGGCATATTTCTGCATCAGGTAGACTTCGGCGATTAAGAACAGGGTGTAAAGCCCTACGATCATGATCAGTGAGAAAGCCAGTTGTCCTGTGGTTAAGGCGGAGTGCGCGGAGTATGTCGGTAAGATGTCCTGTATCGCCCACGGCTGACGACCAAACTCGGTCATAAACCATCCGGCTTCAATCGCAATCCACGGAAGCGGCAAACTCCAGAGCGCCATTTTCAGCACCCAGCGATGCTGGTCGATTTTGCCACGCAGCGTCTGGACAAGCGCAATCAGCATCACCAGTAACAGCAGGGAACCACAGCCTACCATGATGCGGAAACTCCAGAATACCGGCGCAACCTGAGGTATCGCGCCACGCATCGCCGCCTGGTACTGTGTGGCTGTGACATGATTCATATCCGGCGCATAGCGGGAGAGCAACATGCCGTAACCCAGGTCGCCTTCCAGCTCCCGGAATGCCTGCAACACATGCGGCTCACGATTGCCTTGCGATATTTCCTGCATTAACAGCCAGGCCATACGTCCGCGTTGCAAGCGTGGGTAGGTTTCAGCCATCAAATTCTTCAGACCCGGCACGGGTTTATCTAATGAGTGAGTGGCGAGGATCCCTAGCAGCGCGGGAATTTTGATGGCAAAGGCGTTACGCTCTTGATCCTGTTCCGGCCAGGCAACCACATGGAACGGTGCAGGTGCAGGTTCTGTTTGCCACTCCCCTTCCATCGCCGCCAGTTTTACCGGTTGTACTTGCGCGACTTCATACGCAGAACTGTCTCCGAGTTGCAGCGTACCGATAATCGCCAGAGTACCGAAGACGGAACCGATGGCAAACGAGCGTAATGCGACATCGCGCTCCCGTCCGCGCAGTAAATACCAGGCGCTGATCGCCATAATAAACATGGCCCCGGTCACGTATCCCGCCATTACGGTGTGCACAAATTTCACCTGGCTGACCGGGTTAAAGACCAACTCGCTGAAACTGGTCATCTCCATACGCAGGGTGTCGATATCAAAATGCGCACCGGTCGGGTATTGCATCCAACCGTTGGCATTCAATATCCACAATGCAGAGAGATTTGAACCGAACGCCACCAGCCACGTCACCAGCAGGTGCTGGTATTTATTCAGCCGCTGCCAGCCGAAGAAGAACAGCCCGACAAAGGTGGATTCGAGGAAGAAGGCCATTAATGCTTCCATTGCCAGCGGTGCGCCAAAAATATCGCCCACATAGTTGGAATAGAATGACCAGTTAGTACCAAACTGAAACTCCATGGTCAGGCCGGTAGCCACGCCAAGAGCAAAGTTGATACCGAAGAGCTTACCCCAGAAGCGCGTCATATCGCGGTAGATTGTTTTGCCGGTGACCACGTAAATGGTTTCCATGATAGCCAGCAAAAAAATCAGCCCCAGGGTAAGGGGTACAAATAAAAAGTGATACAGCGCGGTCAGTGCAAACTGCCAGCGCGATAAATCAATGACATCCCACATGCGCACTCCTGTAGGCGAAGAGAGAAAAATAACCCGATAATGGTAGATCTCCCTCTTTATCCTGAAACTCTACGACCAGAGGTATTCGCCGATTGCGATATTCATAAGACTGAAAGCGATACTTACCGTCTTTTTACGTCGGTGCACCTTCCGCCAGCCACTGACATACCTCGCTAAGCCGCTGCGCAGAGTCGACCAAATCTTCTGGCGCTGCCAGCACCACTTCCGGTATTGGGCAGATTTCATAACTTTCCAGTAACGGGCCTTTTAAGGTGTCCGTACAGCGTAAATGCCAGACATGGCGTAACCCCGTGGCGTTGATATAGCTCTCGCCATAGCCAATGGTACGAATCTGAATATTTCCCGGCCCACAGAGACGTGAGAGAAAAAGCCGATCAGCCTCGCTGATGGGTAATTGCGTCAGATTAATGCTGTGCGGCTGCGCGTCGGGGTTACGTACATGCGCCAGTAGCTCATGCGCCAACGGTAGGCCATTCATCAGGCCATCAATGGGCGGCGGTAACAGCGAATCTGTCGGCAAGACGTTTTGCGTTGCCGCCTGCCACAATGCCAGCGGCGCGCAGCCAGCCTCCAGTTTGTCCTCCAGCAACTTGTCGCCGCGACGTCTGCGCACCCGCCATAATCCGCAGAAGATCGCCTCCTGTATTTCACTTTCACTGTCGTCAGCCTGCTGTATGCGCACTGACACTTCCCCTTCCCCGAGAAGCGTATTGATAAAGTGACGATCGTCGGCGTTGAGATTTAACAGATCGACTGCCAGCACCTCGCCCAACGGCGGCTGGCGTTCGCTTAGTTGATGTTGTAACTCGTTTAACAGCGCAATCACCTGCGGGCTGTGAGCACATTGCTCCAGGGCCGCCATACTCGGTTCATCATTCACCTGACAGGTGATCGGCAGTGGATTCATGCTGAAACTGTCATCGTTCGGTTGCGTTCCTGGCCCCAGCAGATGGAAAAAAGTTTCGCTCATGAGGCACGCTCCTGTTGTGGTTCGACAAGCCCACGCATCAGGTTTATCAGTTCCGCCCACGGGTGAATACCATTCAGCACGCCGCGATAGTTTCCGCCGGTAAACACTAATGTGGCGGGAAAGCGAAAGACGCCAAAGCGATCGCCGATGGCTTCGCTCTGCTCAAGATCAGCAATCGCTACCTGCCATGTATAGTCGGGAAACTCGCGCAGTAATTCGCCAATCATGACCGGGTTATCGCTGACTTCTGGCGTGCGTTTCGGGTCACTACTTAATAACACCACGCCGTCTGGCGCTTGCGTAAGCCAGTCGTCAAGACGGGATTCACTGATCGGCGTCCAGCCGCGCGCCAGCATTCGTTGCCACAACGCATCAAATGGTGTGTCGTTGCTCATCCCTGTTCCTCCAGCCTCATCTTGTACTGACGCAAGCGAACGCCTTCGTAATTTTCCATCGACAGACAGTCATAATTGAGACAGCGCAACTCCTCAGTCGGTTGCGGTACAATTCCCCAGGCCGCCAGCTGTACCAGCGCCGCCTGTTCCGCGGCGGGCAGTTGCTCCCGCGCCAGTTCGCTCAGGCTGCCGCCGTAGTCGTCGAGCATCGCGGGTTGCAGGCCGACGAGGGCAATATGTGCTGGCAGATTTCCGCGGATATCTGCCAGCGCCAGTACTTCGGAGAAACTGTTCTGGTGCAGGCTCATTTCTTCGCGCTGAGATAGGCCGGAATGCGTTCTCCGGCATAGGTTCGCAGCGTTCCGGGTTCCAGCCCGTAATCAATGGCGTCGAGAATCAGCAAGTGGCTGGCGCTTTCGACATACCCCAGCAAGTTCAGTCCCTGAGTGCCGCCATCAACAATCTCGACTTCATCGGGCCAGTGGTAATGGGCATACAACCGTTCCGCCACCCGCACGCCGAAGCCTTCATCGGCCCACAGCAGGTTGCCCAGCCCCATTACCACCACGCGTTGCTCGCTCATGAACGCTCCTTGTTACTTATTTTGCCAAATTTGTGGCTACGGTAGCCGTTGACCATGGTGGAGATCACTGTGTCGTCGGACATGATGTCTTCACGCAGCGCCATGTAGACATGACCGATCACAAACGCGCCAATCAGCCACATCCCCAGCCGATGCCAGCTGTGAATGTCCATTGAGTTGCCGCCCGTCCAGTAGAAAAATTCCACCACATAACGGAACGGCGCAAAAATAGCGTACTGGCTGTGTTCGCTGTACAGCGCAAAGCCGGTGATGATCATAAAAACTGACATCAGGAAATAGCCGAACATCGCCGCCTGGGCGATGGGGTTATGGCCTATATCGGCACTCGGACGTTTTGCCAGAAACAGATACCAGCGGATTTCATACCACACGCCCTGCCACCAGCTTTTACGCCATACCGGCACGATAAACAGCTCGCGGGAGTAACGATTGCCAACAAAAGCCCAGTAGATCCGCATCAGCAAAACCACGGTAAAAATCATCCCGGCGCTGAAGTGAATTAACCTGATGTAGCCCATATAGAACAGATACGTCGCCTCGCCGCTGACGGAAGGTAGCGGCTTGCCGATAAAGTAACCGGTGACCATCAACACCGCCATGCATAACACCGTCAGCCAGTGCCAGATACGCACTGGCGCTTCAAAGACATAGTGGCTGACAACGTTGTCGCTTTTCTGTTGCATGATGATTCTCCTTCGCTGTTAACGCACCTGCACGGAGATCAGCTCGCTACCGTCGTCGCCCAGCACGTGTGTTGAACAGGCGAGGCACGGATCAAAGCTGTGCAGAGTACGCAGGATCTCCAGCGGTTGCTCGGGGATCGCCATTTTGGTGTTCATCAGCGCCGCTTCATAAGCGCCAATTTGCCCTTTAGGATCGCGCGGGCTGGCGTTCCAGGTGGTCGGCACCACGCACTGGTAGAGATCAATCTTGCCATCGCGAATGGCGGCCCAGTGGCCTAACGCTCCGCGCGGCGCTTCGGTAAAGCCGACACCACGGCACTCTGTCGGCCAGGTTGCTGGTTCCCACTTCTCAGTGGAGGCGGTGGCGAGATTGCCGTTTTTGAGATTGGTCATCAGCTTGTCGAAGAAATATTGCAACTTGCCTGCGGCCCACTGCGCTTCGTGCGCGCGACACAAAATGCGGCCTAACGTTGACTGGATGCCGGAAAGCGGTAGGTTCAACGCCGACATCATGCGATCGACCGACTCAACGGTCGCCGCATCGCCTTTGTGATAAGCGATTAACGTGCGTGCCAGCGGCCCCACTTCCATCGCGTTACCGCGCCAGCGTGGCGCTTTGATCCACGAGTAGCGTTCCTGTTCATTCAGCTGCTGAATGTTGGTATCGCTGCCTTTGACATCGCCGGGGTTGTACCACGGGTCGGTAATACCATCGAACGGATGACGCCCGACCTGATCGTTGGGATAACGATACCAGGCGTGATCGACAAACTCCTGCACCTGCTGCGGATCAACCAAATCCACTGGCAGCACATTGTTGAAGTCGCCGTTAATCACCGCGCCGCCAGGCATCAGCAGACTTTTCTCGCCAAAGTCGTTGGCGATATCCGGGAACGCGCCGTAACTGAGAACGCATTTATCCGAAAGGCCAGTGCCGATTTCGCTCCACGGCTTGTTGAACTGACCGATGGCTAAGGCGTCGGGGATCATCACGTTGTTAATGAAATCCGCCGTACGGGTAATGATTGACTGCACCAGGTTCAGGCGTTCCATATTGACCGCCCCGACCGCGCCGCTTTCGTCAATGTTAATGGCGCAAGGCATCCCGCCGACAATCCAGTTTGGATGCGGGTTTTTACCGCCAAAGACCGCGTGGATTTTGACAATTTCACGCTGGAAATCGAGAGCTTCAAGATAGTGGGCAAAGCCCATCAGGTTGGCTTCTGGCGGCAGTTTGTACTGCGGGTGCCCCCAGTAGCCATTGCGGAAGATCCCCAACTGCCCGCCTTCAACGAATTTCTTCAGGCGGTTTTGTACGTCGAAGAAATAGCCAGGGGATGATTTCGGCCATGAGGAGAGACTTTGCGCCAGTTCGGAGGTTTTCCGCGGATCGGCTTTCAGCGCATCTAACACATCGATCCAGTCCATCCCGGCAAGCTGATAAAAGTGCACCAGATGGTCATGGCACCAGAGCGTCGCCAGCATAATGTTGCGGATGATATTGGCATTGTCCGGCACTTTAATACCGATGGCATCTTCGATGGCGTAAACCGAAGCCAGGGCGTGTACGCCAGTACAGACACCGCAAATACGTTCAACGAACGCCCACGCATCGCGCGGGTCACGCCCTTGCAGGATGATCTCCAGTCCGCGAAACATGGTGCCGCAGGAGACGGCATTGGTGATCACATTCTGATCGTTAATATTCACTTCGCAGCGCATGTGGCCTTCAATGCGCGTAATCGGGTCGACCACCAGGCGGCGTCCGGCATTATTGATGGTGTATCCCTGAGTTTCGTACTGAGTGCTCATGCCTGTTTATCCTCATTGCCTGGCTGATGTTCGGTTTCTGTAGGTTGCTGGTTATGACGTCTGCGCTGGTCAACGGCGCTGGCGACTGCGTGCACACCAACAGCCGCTGCCACCACGCCAAGCGCGGTTAAGCCGACGGTATCGGCGGTGGAATGAGTACCCATTTGCGGAATATCGACCACGCGGCTGTAGAACGAACCGCGATCCCAGAAACCATTTTCCGCACAGCCCAGGCAGCCGTGACCAGACTGGATTGGGAAAGAAACGCCATCATTCCAGCGTGTGGAGGAACAGGCGTTATAGGTGGTAGGCCCTTTGCAGCCCATTTTGTACAGGCAGTAACCTTTGCGGGCAGCGTCATCGTCCCAACTCTGGACGAACTCTCCGGCGTCGAAGTGGGCGCGGCGATAGCATTTATCGTGGATTCGCTGACCATAGAACATCAACGGACGGCCCATTCTGTCGACATCTGGCAAGCGATCAAAGGTCACCATGTAAGTAATGATGGCGCTCATCACATCCGGGATCGGCGGGCAGCCAGGGTACTTTGATAATAGGTTTGTCGGTGATGACTTTGTCGATAGGCGTTGCCTGCGTCGGATTGGGTCGCGCGGCCTGCACGCAGCCCCAGGACGCGCAGGTTCCCCAGGCGATAATCGCACTGGCTCCGGCAGCGGCACGTTTGAGTTTCTCAATAAACGGTCGTCCGCTGCTGATACAGAACATCCCCTGCTCGCCCAGCGGCGGATTACCTTCTACTGCGAGGATATATTTGCCATTGTATTGCGTGATGATGTCTTCAAAGACTTCTTCCGCCTGGGTTCCGGCGGCAGCCATCAAAGTATCGTCGTAATCGAGGGAAATCAGGGAAAGGATGACGTCCTTTGCCAGCGGGTGAGCGGAGCGGATAAAAGATTCGGTACAGCAGGTGCATTCCAGACCGTGGATCCATACCACCGGAATGCGCGGTTTGTTCTCCAGCGCCCAGGCAATCTTTGGTGCCATTCCCGCGCCTAATCCCAGCGACGTGGCAGCCAGACTGCAATATTTGAGAAAGCTGCGCCGGGTAACGCCCTGACGCCGCATGGCCTGGTAAAATGTTTCCTCGTTATTCATATCGCACGTCTCTTCTCCTTGCGACACCGGCAGGACACCGGGCGCTTGTGGTCGGCAAGCGACGTCCCTGTAGCAAGGCAAACCATCGCTTCACGTGAGATGCTGAAAACGAAAGCTCATCCTTCTGCACTGGCGCACGTCGCCAGAAAGTATTGTTAATAAAGCGTAGTGAAACTTTTGCACAAAACAATACAAACCGTGTGGATTTATCTTTTAGCGATAAAAATGGACCTATTTTTCTTTGGCCGGGCGGTGGGGATGTTTAGCCGGTTGCTAAACGAGTAAAAGAGAAGGAATTCATGGTGATGAAATGATCAATTTGCTGTTATTTCACGCTATCAATGCATTTTTGGCTGTTTTTCAGGCAAACAAACATATTAGGGGTTTACACGCCGCATCGGGATGTTTATAGTGCGCGTCATTCCGGAAGTGTGGCCGAGCGGTTGAAGGCACCGGTCTTGAAAACCGGCGACCCGAAAGGGTTCCAGAGTTCGAATCTCTGCGCTTCCGCCAGATAAAAGAAGGGGTTAGCTAAATGCTAACCCCTTTTTCTTTTGCCTGTCGAAATTCTCAGGGCGTTATATTTGCTTAATGACCTGATAATCCGCTGTTAAACCTGTTCCAGATCAAATGCGTAAAGATGGGTAAAACTTCTGGGTGCCCTTACGCATTATCATTATGCTGCTTAATTAATTACATCTGTCATAGAGAGTGACTCAATGGATCGTATTGTTAGTTCTTCACATGACCGTACATCACTGCTTAGCACCCATAAGGTGCTGCGTAATACCTATTTTCTGCTGAGCCTGACGCTGGCCTTTTCGGCGATTACCGCAACTGCCAGTACGGTGCTGATGCTGCCATCTCCGGGTCTGATTCTGACGCTGGTGGGTATGTATGGTTTGATGTTCCTGACCTATAAAACGGCGAATAAGCCGACCGGGATTATCTCCGCATTCGCCTTTACCGGTTTTCTGGGATATATCCTCGGACCAATTCTGAACACCTACCTGTCTGCCGGAATGGGTGACGTAATCGCTATGGCACTGGGCGGAACGGCGTTAGTGTTCTTCTGCTGCTCTGCGTATGTGCTGACCACCCGCAAAGATATGTCGTTCCTTGGCGGTATGCTGATGGCGGGTATTGTGGTGGTGCTGATTGGTATGGTTGCTAATATCTTCCTGCAACTGCCTGCTCTGCATCTGGCGATCAGCGCGGTCTTCATTCTGATCTCCTCTGGCGCTATTTTGTTTGAAACCAGCAACATCATTCATGGCGGTGAAACGAACTATATTCGTGCCACGGTTAGCCTGTATGTTTCGCTGTACAACATCTTCGTCAGCCTGCTGAGCATTCTGGGCTTCGCCAGCCGCGATTAATCTCACCCGCTAACACTTTCATAGCCTCGCTTTATGCGGGGCTTTGTTTTTTGTTACACTGCCGCCAGTCTGATTAAGGTAGTAAAGAATTATGCTGATCTTCGAAGGTAAAGAGATAGAAACGGATACCGAAGGCTATCTCAAAGAAAGCAGCCAGTGGAGTGAGCCACTGGCGGTGGTGATTGCAGAGAACGAAGGGATTGCGCTGTCGCCAGAACACTGGGAAGTGGTGCGTTTTGTGCGTGATTTCTATCTGGAATTCAATACTTCTCCGGCGATTCGTATGCTGGTAAAAGCGATGGCGAATAAATTTGGCGAAGAGAAAGGCAATAGCCGCTATCTGTACCGACTGTTCCCGAAAGGTCCGGCAAAGCAAGCCACCAAAATTGCTGGCCTGCCTAAACCGGTAAAATGCATTTAACGGATACGAAAATCCGTTAACTCCCCGGAGGGATGATGCGGCTCGCTAAGCACCCGTTCCACACGCGCTGAACGCGGGCCGCCACTTTTTAACCACTGCATTAATTTTTCCACCTGCCCTTCTTCACCGCAGGCAACCACTTCCACGCTGCCATCGTCAAGATTTTTGGCGTACCCGGTTAGTCCCAGTTTTTTCGCTTCGTACTGCGTGGTGTAGCGGAATCCTACGCCCTGAACTCGCCCGTAAACCCAGGCAATTATGCAGACTTTCGACATTGCTGCTCTCCTTATCCTTAATGGACGCGTTGCAAATCCATGGAAAACTCCGGACAATGACGCCCATTTCTTTGCATCGACAGAAAAGTAAATTATGAGTGTACGTTTAGTGTTAGCCAAAGGGCGCGAAAAATCATTACTTCGTCGCCATCCGTGGATCTTTTCCGGGGCCGTTGCCCGCATGGAAGGTAAAGCCAGCCTCGGTGAAACCATCGATATTGTTGATCATCAGGGAAAATGGTTAGCACGCGGCGCTTATTCGCCAGCTTCGCAAATCCGGGCGCGCGTCTGGACGTTTGACCCGAATGAATCTATCGACATTGCTTTTTTTACCCGACGTTTACAACAAGCACAAAAATGGCGTGACTGGCTGGCGCAAAAAGATGGCCTCAACAGCTATCGTTTAATCGCCGGAGAATCTGATGGCCTGCCGGGTATTACTATCGATCGTTTCGGTAATTTTCTGGTGCTGCAACTGCTGAGTGCTGGGGCAGAATATCAGCGCGCGGCATTAATTAGTGCCCTGCAAACGCTGTACCCGGAATGTGCGATTTACGATCGCAGCGACGTCGCGGTACGTAAAAAAGAAGGGATGGAGCTGACCCAGGGCCCCGTCACCGGCGAGTTGCCGCCTGCCCTGCTGCCGATTGAAGAACACGGCATGAAGCTGCTGGTGGATATTCAGCACGGACACAAAACGGGCTACTACCTGGATCAGCGTGATAGCCGCCTGGCTACCCGCCGCTACGTTGAAAATAAACGCGTACTGAACTGTTTCTCCTATACCGGTGGTTTCGCCGTATCGGCACTGATGGGCGGTTGCAGCCAGGTTGTCAGCGTTGATACCTCCCAGGAAGCCCTGGATATTGCACGGCAGAACGTTGAGCTGAACAAACTGGATCTGAGCAAGGCTGAGTTTGTCCGTGATGATGTCTTTAAATTGCTGCGTACCTATCGCGATCGCGGTGAAAAATTTGACGTTATCGTGATGGACCCGCCGAAGTTTGTTGAGAATAAAAGCCAGTTGATGGGCGCGTGTCGTGGCTATAAAGACATCAACATGCTGGCGATTCAGTTGCTGAATGAAGGCGGAGTTCTCCTGACTTTCTCCTGTTCTGGCCTGATGACCAGCGATTTATTTCAGAAAATCATCGCGGATGCCGCAATTGATGCCGGTCGTGATGTACAATTTATAGAGCAGTTCCGTCAGGCAGCCGATCATCCGGTGATCGCTACCTATCCGGAAGGGCTATATCTGAAAGGGTTTGCCTGTCGCGTCATGTAACTTGAAATGTGGAATTTTACCCTTATATCAAAGGTAAAGATTTCCCGGGAGGTGACTATGATTGCCAGCAAATTCGGTATCGGCCAGCAGGTCCGCCATTCCCTGTTAGGTTATCTCGGAGTGGTCGTGGATATCGACCCGGTTTATTCGCTCTCTGAACCGTCGCCTGATGAGCTGGCGGTGAATGACGAGCTTCGCGCCGCTCCGTGGTATCACGTGGTGATGGAGGACGATAACGGCCTACCGGTTCATACCTACCTGGCTGAAGCCCAGCTAAGTAGCGAATTGCAGGATGAACATCCTGAACAGCCATCCATGGATGAGCTGGCGCAGACCATCCGCAAACAACTCCAGGCCCCGCGTCTGCGTAACTAATCCCTGAACAAATCCCCGGAAGGTTTTTGCCTTCCGGGGATTTTTTATTTGGCCAGGCCCAGGCGAGGATCTCAATAGCCGGGCAGCGATCCATCACTACATTTAATCCGGCATCCCGTGCCAGTACTGCCGCTTGCTCATTAATCACCCCCAGTTGCATCCAGAGGGTTTTCGCGCCGATGGCGATCGCTTCCTGCGCTACGCCCCACGCTGCTTCTGAATTCCGGAAAACATCGACCATATCGACTTTTTCAGGAACTTCTGCCAGCGTGCCATACCCCTGCTGGCCCAGCAGTGTTTTTGCCAGCAACTTTTGGCGAAACCGGAATGACGTGATACCCCTGGTCTAGTAGATATTTCATCACGCGATAGCTGGGACGATCGGGTTTGTCGCTTGCCCCCACCAGCGCAATGGTGTGAGTGGACGTTAAAATGCCTGCAATATCGGTTTCTTTCATTATTTCCTCCAGACTGTTTAACAAAGTGTACGACAAAGCCGACATGCCAACCATGCAGCTAATACGAATGAATGAGAGCAAAAGCGGGAAATATGTCTATATGTTAGTAAGTATGATTAAAGAAAAATTTTGACACATTATTATTCGGGCGGTCTTTTGACAGGAGCTACCTATGAAAACCGGCATCGTGACCACCTTGATTGCATTATGTTTGCCGGTATCCGTTTTTGCCACCACGTTGCGGCTTTCAACCGATGTCGATCTTCTGGTACTCGACGGCAAGAAGGTTTCCAGCTCTCTGCTGCGCGGTGCGGACAGCATTGAACTGGATAACGGACCGCATCAGTTAGTGTTTCGCGTTGAGAAGACGATTCATCTTTCCAATAGTGAAGAACGGCTGTATATCTCCCCACCGCTGGTGGTCAGTTTTAATACCCAGCTCATCAACCAGGTCAATTTTCGCCTGCCTCGCCTGGAGAATGAGCGGGAAGCTAACCATTTTGATGCCGCGCCGCGCCTTGAATTGTTGGATGGCGATGCGACGCCGATTCCGGTAAAGCTGGATATTCTCGCCATTACCTCAACGGCAAAAACGATTGATTATGAGGTCGAGGTTGAACGCTATAACAAATCCGCGAAACGCGCTTCACTACCGCAATTTGCCACGATGATGGCAGATGACAGTACGCTGCTTTCGGGTGTTTCCGAGCTGGATGCTATTCCACCGCAGTCTCAGGTGCTCACAGAACAACGGCTGAAGTATTGGTTTAAACTGGCTGACCCACAAACGCGAAATACTTTCCTGCAATGGGCGGAAAAACAACCATCTTCCTGAGATTTTGTGCCTGTGCGCAGGCTTTTTTCGGTCTTTCTCTTGCAGCGATAAGTGCTTACAGTAATCTGTAGGAAAGTTAACTACGGATGTACATTATGGAACTGACGACACGCACTTTACCTGCGCGGAAACATATTGCGCTGGTGGCACACGATCACTGCAAACAAATGCTGATGAGCTGGGTGGAACGACATCAACCGTTACTGGAACAACACGTACTGTATGCAACAGGCACTACCGGTAACTTGATTTCCCGTGCAACCGGCATGAACGTCAACGCGATGTTGAGTGGCCCAATGGGGGGTGACCAGCAGGTTGGCGCATTGATCTCAGAAGGGAAAATTGATGTATTGATTTTCTTCTGGGACCCACTAAACGCCGTGCCGCACGACCCTGACGTGAAAGCCTTGCTGCGTCTGGCGACGGTATGGAACATTCCGGTCGCCACCAACGTGGCAACGGCAGACTTCATTATCCAGTCGCCGCATTTCAACGATGCGGTCGATATTCTGATCCCCGATTATCAGCGTTATCTCGCGGACCGTCTGAAGTAATATTGCACAGGTGGCAAACGCCACCTGTTTTTTACGGTTTTCTCGCCACCGGCACATCCAGATTTTTCAGTATTTCGACAAATGGAGAGGGATTCTCTTTGTTAAACAGTGCCCATACCCGATGGCGTGCCCGGGTCAGCGCCACGTACATTAACCGCCGTTCTTCAGCGTCCGGGAAATCCTCAACCGGTGGCAGTAGCGCCTCTTCCATAATCGACTCCCGCGCCGCAGCCGGAAAACCATCACTCCCCTCCTGCAAGCCAACGATGATGACGTAATCCGCCTGTTGCCCTTTGCTGGCATGAATGGTCATAAAGTCGATTTGCAACTTCGGCCAGCGTGTTGCCGCTTTTTCCAGGCTGGCAGGCCTCATGTGATGGTAACGCGCCAGGATCAGAATGCGCTCTTCCGGTTTGGCATAACCAGAGAGCTTATCCAGCAAAGCGTCAAGATGGCTCTCATCCAATAACGTGACGGCTTTTTTGTCTCCATTGGTTAAGCTGTTTAGCGGCTTTTTCAGCTGGCCTGGGTTCTGCTGAATAAACCGGTTTGCCACCTCACCGATACGACTGTTAAAACGGTAAGTCGTGTCTAAATCGCAGCGATCACCTTCACCAAAGTTTTCATGGAAAGCGGTGGTGAGCGACATTTGCGCACCGCTGAAGCGATAAATCGCCTGCCAGTCATCACCAACGGCGAACAACGTCGTCTGACTGTTTTGCTTGCGTAATGCCGCTAACAACGCTGCGCGCTGCGGCGAGATATCCTGAAATTCATCAACCAGAATATGCTTCCACGGGCTGATAAAGCGACCTTTCTCCAGAATCACAATCGCCTGGTGAATAAGGCCCGAAAAATCGACAGCGTTTTCTGCCTTCAGCGCACCTTTCCAGGCTTTTAATAACGGAGCCATCAACTTGATACGTTTACTGAACAGATCGCGAATCTCTTCGGGTGCACTGGCAATCATTTCTGCCTGTGCACCACCGTGCATCCGCATCAGACTTACCCAACGATCGAGGCGTGAGGCAAGACGACGCTGTAATTTTTCATCATCCCAGAAGTTACCTTCTGGCACTGACCACTGCATTTCTTCCGTCAGCCATTGCCGCCAGCCCTTCGCCTGCGCTTTCTTTTCGCTGCATTGCTTGCGCCACTCAGCAATAAAAGTTCATGACGGGCAGCGGTATCATTTTCCAGTTTGCTGACTATCGGAACTTTTTGCTGCCCTGCTGAATAATATGCAGCGCCAGCGCATGAAATGTGCGTGCGGTAATGTCTTCGGTATGTAGCCGTTCGCGAATACGCTCGTCCATCTCTTCAGCGGCTTTGCGACCAAACGCCAGCAATAAAATTTGCTCAGGGGACGCTTCACCACGTGCCAGCAACCAGCCTGCACGGGCCACCAGCACCGACGTTTTTCCGCTTCCTGCACCAGCCAGCACTAACAAAGAATGCTCGTCATTAACGACTGCCCGGGCCTGCGCCGGATTCAGCGGTGAAGACTCGACCTGGCGGAAAAAATCCGCATACTCGGTAAGCATGGCTTCGGTATACGCCTGATTATGCTGCAACCGAGCGCCTTCAATGTCCTTCAACCGGGCCTGACATTTACGCCACGCCTCACGGCAGTTATCGAATTCTTCCAGTCGGTTAACCGGCAACGGCAACGCCGACAAAGCCTGGCGGATTTGTTGCTGCACACCAGAGGTTTTGCTCACGCGTCAGCCATTTATTTTCTCCGGTGCGCGTGGCAATCAAATCCAGTTGCTGACGTAAAACGCCAGACGCAATTTCGCTCATCTCCCCACTCCACCGCCGCCAGTGAGTATCAAGATGATGGTAAAAACGCTGCGTCTCGCCCCATTCGGTGCCGTGCAGACGCACCACTTTTTCGTCCGGCAGTACAAATTCCAGCTCGCCCCATACCAGACCGCGCTTACAGTGAATCGCCAGTAATTGATTGAAAGGAATAAGGTATTCGTGGCGATCGCCGGAGACTTTAATCCCGGCATTGAGGATCACCGCCCGATCGTAAGGGTGCTGTGCCAGACGTTTTCCAAGCGTTGTCGCTTTCAGTTCCATGACTCTGTAGATCCACACGAAATGATTTCTTATCAGTGTAACCGTCAGAGAAAACGTGCTCCAGCCCAAAAAAACGTTACAATTGCCGCCCATTACTGAAAACCACAGTAAAGCGAGGTTTTATGCGTACCGTTTTGAACATTCTGAACTTTGTGCTTGGCGGATTTGCCACCACTCTGGGCTGGCTGTTGGCGACTCTGGTCAGTATTGTGCTGATTTTTACCTTACCGCTGACACGATCCTGCTGGGAGATCACTAAACTGTCTCTAGTGCCTTATGGCAATGAAGCTATTCATGTCGATGAACTGAACCCGGCTGGCAAAAATGTGCTGCTAAATACTGGCGGTACGGTATTGAATATTTTCTGGCTGATTTTCTTTGGCTGGTGGTTATGCCTGATGCACATTGCAACGGGCATCGCACAATGTATTTCCATCATTGGCATTCCTGTCGGCATTGCGAACTTTAAAATTGCCGCTATTGCACTATGGCCGGTCGGTCGTCGCGTGGTATCGGTAGAAACAGCGCAAGCTGCGCGTGAAGCCAATGCACGTCGTCGTTTTGAATAATCCACTAATATGGCCTTTATGCTAAGTCCTTTGCTCAAACGCTATACCTGGAACAGCGCCTGGCTGTATTACGCGCGTATTTTTATTGCGCTTTGTGGAACCACAGCGTTTCCGTGGTGGCTGGGTGATGTAAAACTGACGATTCCGCTGACGCTGGGGATGGTGGCAGCGGCGCTGACCGATCTCGATGACCGACTGGCGGGACGTTTGCGTAACCTCATCATTACGCTGTTCTGCTTTTTTATCGCCTCGGCCTCAGTAGAACTGCTGTTTCCCGGCCCGGCTATTTGCGATTGGCTTAACGCTCTCAACCAGCGGCTTCATTTTGCTCGGCGGTCTGGGTCAACGCTATGCAACAATTGCCTTCGGTGCGTTACTGATCGCCATTTACACTATGTTGGGGACGTCACTGTATGAGCACTGGTATCAGCAGCCGATGTATCTGCTGGCCGGGTGCCGTCTGGTACAACGTCCTGACACTTATTGGTCATCTGCTGTTCCCGGTCCGCCCGCTGCAGGACAACCTGGCGCGTTGCTATGAACAACTGGCGCGTTATCTTGAGCTCAAGTCGCGCATGTTTGATCCTGATATTGAAGATGAAAGCCAGGCACCGCTGTACGATTTGGCTCTCGCCAACGGTCAACTGATGGCGACATTGAATCAGACGAAACTCTCGCTGCTGACCCGCTTACGTGGCGATCGTGGTCAACGGGGAACGCGTCGCACGCTGCATTATTACTTTGTCGCGCAGGATATTCACGAGCGTGCCAGCTCTTCTCATATTCAGTATCAAACATTGCGTGAACATTTTCGCCACAGCGACGTGCTGTTCCGTTTTCAGCGACTGATGTCGATGCAGGGCCAGGCGTGCCAGCAACTGTCACGTTGTATTTTGTTGCGTCAGCCTTATCAACATGATCCGCATTTCGAGCGCGCTTTTACGCATATTGATGCTGCGCTGGAGCGGATGCGCGATAACGGCGCACCTGCCGATTTACTCAAAACACTGGGATTTTTGCTGAACAATTTACGCGCCATTGATGCCCAACTGGCAACAATTGAATCAGAACAGGCCCAGGCACTGCCCCATAATAATGACGAAAATGAGCTCGCTGATGACAGCCCGCACGGATTGAGTGATATCTGGCTGCGTCTTAGCCGTCACTTCACGCCGGAATCCGCCCTCTTCCGTCATGCGGTAAGAATGTCGCTGGTGTTGTGCTTCGGCTACGCCATCATTCAGATAACCGGAATGCATCACGGGTATTGGATCTTGCTGACAAGTTTGTTTGTCTGCCAGCCAAACTATAACGCCACTCGCCACCGCCTGAAGTTAAGGATTATTGGGACGCTGGTCGGTATCGCGATTGGCATTCCTGTGCTGTGGTTTGTACCGTCACTGGAAGGGCAACTGGTGCTACTGGTTATTACCGGCGTGCTCTTTTTTGCCTTCCGTAACGTGCAATACGCCCATGCAACGATGTTCATCACACTTTTGGTGCTACTTTGTTTTAACTTGCTGGGTGAAGGTTTTTGAAGTGGCGTTACCTCGCGTAATCGATACGCTGATTGGTTGTGCCATTGCGTGGGCGGCGGTGAGCTACATCTGGCCTGACTGGAAGTTTCGCAATCTGCCGCGCATGCTCGAACGTGCCACCGAGGCCAACTGTCGCTATCTCGATGCCATACTGGAGCAATACCATCAGGGGCGTGATAACCGTCTGGCGTATCGTATTGCCCGCCGCGATGCACACAACCGTGATGCTGAACTGGCGTCGGTGGTATCAAATATGTCCAGCGAGCCGAACGTTACCCCGCAAATTCGTGAGGCCGCGTTTCGGTTGCTGTGCCTTAACCATACGTTTACCAGCTATATCTCAGCCCTCGGTGCTCACCGGGAGCAGTTAACTAATCCTGAAATTCTGGCGTTTCTTGATGACGCAGTTTGCTATGTTGATGACGCGTTACATCATCAACCTGCTGATGAAGAACGCGTCAATCAGGCATTAGCTGGCCTGAAACAGCGGATGCAGCAACTTGAACCACGGGCAGACAGCAAAGAACCTCTGGTCGTACAACAAGTTGGGTTATTGATTGCATTACTGCCAGAGATTGGTCGTCTGCAACGCCAGATTACTCAAGTTCCGCAGGAAACTCCTGTTTCGGCGTAAGAGAGTCAGCCCATTCTGCAAGCTCCTGGCGGCGTGCCACCGGGAGCGCAGCTTCATGAATGCCGATAATGGCCCCTTCAAGCATAAACAGAATCTTTTCTGTCACCAGACTGTTTTGCTGCCGCAGTCGCAACCAACACATTTTTGGCCCCCTAGTATACGTAACGCCCGTACATCCTTAATCCCCACCTCCCCGAGAATCGCTTCCAGATGAAAAGACATATTGGGCAAATCTTTCAGTCTTTCCCGGGTATTGCGCGTGCTTTTCTCTTTCAGCGCTGCATCGAGAGAATATTTCGACAGACGCACCAGCTTCAGTTGATTTCGCCATAGACTTTCATCAACCCGATAGTAATTGAGGGTAACGGATCGGCCACACTTTTTATATGTCAGCCAAACAGGCGGATGTTTTACACAGTACTGTGCACTTTGCTCACAAGCCCGAAGATACAACTCACCATCAGAAACCATCGCAAACACCGTGTCGTCAACGGTCAGGCTGTAACTACCAAAACAATGATCGGTATTCAATTGTGCCCAACGTTGCGGTATTCTTGTGATTTATAGATCCGCTTATAGGAGGGCTTTTCATAAAATTCCTTTTAAAATCATAACATAAAGAATGATTCACATTAACGGATCCGTTAACTACGAAAATAGGCAACTTATTCTTAAGGGGCAAGATTAATTTATGTTTTCCCGTCACCAACGACAAAATTTGCGAGGCTCTTTCCGAAAATAGAGTTGATCTTTGTCGTCACTGGATGTACTGTACATTCATACAGTAACTCACAGGGGCTGGATTGATTATGTACACTTCAGGCTATGCACATCGTTCTTCGTCGTTCTCATCCGCAGCAAGTAAAATTGCGCGTGTCTCTACGGAAAACACTACAGCCGGGCTTATCAGTGAAGTTGTCTATCGCGAAGATCAGCCCATGATGACGCAACTTCTACTGTTGCCATTGTTACAGCAACTCGGTCAGCAATCGCGCTGGCAACTCTGGTTAACACCGCAACAAAAACTGAGTCGGGAATGGGTTCTGGCATCTGGGCTACCCTTAACGAAAGTGATGCAGATTAGCCAGCTCTCCCCTTGCCACACCGTGGAGTCAATGGTTCGCGCTTTACGCACGGGCAATTACAGTGTGGTGATCGGTTGGTTGGCAGATGATTTGACTGAAGAAGAGCATGCTGAACTTGTTGATGCGGCAAATGAAGGTAACGCTATGGGGTTTATTATGCGTCCGGTAAGCGCATCCTCTCACGCAACGAGACAACTTTCCGGGCTCAAAATTCACTCTAATTTGTATCATTAAGTAAATTTAGGATTAATCCTGGAACTTTTTTTGTCGCCCAGCCAATGCTTTCAGTCGTGACTAATTTTCCTTGCGGAGGCTTGTGTGAAGCGGTTTCCGCGATTTTTTTCTGTAAATTGTCGCTGACAAAAAAGATTAAACGTACCTTATACAAGACTTTTTTTTCATATGCCTGACGGAGTTCACACTTGTAAGTTTTCAACTACGTTGTAGACTTTACATCGCCAGGGGTGCTCGGCATAAGCCGAAGATATCGGTAGAGTTAATATTGAGCAGATCCCCCGGTGAAGGATTTAACCGTGTTATCTCGTTGGAGATATTCATGGCGTATTTTGGATGATAACGAGGCGCAAAAAATGAAAAAGACAGCTATCGCGATTGCAGTGGCACTGGCTGGTTTCGCTACCGTAGCGCAGGCCGCTCCGAAAGATAACACCTGGTACACTGGTGCTAAACTGGGCTGGTCCCAGTACCATGACACTGGTTTCATCAACAACAATGGCCCGACCCATGAAAACCAACTGGGCGCTGGTGCTTTTGGTGGTTACCAGGTTAACCCGTATGTTGGCTTTGAAATGGGTTACGACTGGTTAGGTCGTATGCCGTACAAAGGCGACAACATCAACGGCGCATACAAAGCTCAGGGCGTTCAGCTGACCGCTAAACTGGGTTACCCAATCACTGACGATCTGGACGTTTACACTCGTCTGGGTGGTATGGTATGGCGTGCAGACACTAAATCCAACGTTTATGGTAAAAACCACGACACCGGCGTTTCTCCGGTCTTCGCTGGCGGTGTTGAGTACGCGATCACTCCTGAAATCGCTACCCGTCTGGAATACCAGTGGACCAACAACATCGGTGACGCACACACCATCGGTACTCGTCCGGACAACGGCATGCTGAGCCTGGGTGTTTCCTACCGTTTCGGTCAGGGCGAAGCAGCTCCAGTAGTTGCTCCGGCTCCAGCTCCGGCACCGGAAGTACAGACCAAGCACTTCACTCTGAAGTCTGACGTTCTGTTCACCTTCAACAAAGCAACCCTGAAACCGGAAGGTCAGGCTGCTCTGGATCAGCTGTACAGCCAGCTGAGCAACCTGGATCCGAAAGACGGTTCCGTAGTTGTTCTGGGTTACACCGACCGCATCGGTTCTGACGCTTACAACCAGGCTCTGTCCGAGCGTCGTGCTCAGTCCGTTGTTGATTACCTGATCTCTAAAGGTATCCCGGCAGACAAAATCTCCGCACGTGGTATGGGCGAATCCAACCCGGTTACTGGCAACACCTGTGACAACGTGAAACAGCGTGCTGCACTGATCGACTGCCTGGCTCCGGATCGTCGCGTAGAGATCGAAGTTAAAGGTATCAAAGACGTTGTAACTCAGCCGCAGGCTTAAGTTCTCGTCTGGTAAAAAACCCCGCAGCTGCGGGGTTTTTTTTTCGCCTTGCGTAAATTGAACTGACTTTCGTCAGTTATTCCTTACCAGCAATGCCTGCAGATCCTGCTTCAAAGAAGACATTTTATTCGCGTATTTCTCTTTGTTTTCCGCATCTTCAATCAGCTGAACAATCGTTTCAGAAAGCGTTTTACCACGACGCTGCGCAAGACCAGCCAGACGTTGCCAGACAATAAATTCCAGATCGATCGATTTTTTGCGCGTATGCTGGTGTTCCGCATTAAAATGGCGCTTCCGTCTGGCCCGAATGGTCTGCTTCATGCGATTGACCAGTTCCGGATTCATATGCTTGTCAATCCAGCCATTTACCAGCACGGGTTCATTTTCCAGCGAGAGCAACACATCGACGGCTTCCTGGGCGGCACTGGCTTCTATGTAACGGGTGATTAACTCCCTTCGCGATGCTTCTTCACCAGATACTTCCATTTCCAACCGCTTTCAAGATTTTCAAGTTGTTGATATTTCATAGCGATCTCAATGTTACCGTGTAACTCTTTACAGAATATCAGCTTTTTAGGCCAGTGAAGAAAAGAATCTCCATCCTGTGAGCTTTAACGCCCATGCCAGGAGTATTGTCGGTGCTTTCTACGTGTGCTGCAGTGCCGGTTACGGTATAATCGCGGCTTTGACAACAGACTAAAAACATCAACTTTGACCATTACGAAACTTGCATGGCGTGACCTGGTTCCTGATACCGATAGCTATCAGGAAATATTTGCTCAGCCACATTTGATTGACGAAAACGATCCTTTATTCAGTGATACTCAACCGCGACTGCAATTTGCGCTGGAGCAGTTGCTGCATACGCGAGCATCCTCCTCTTTTATGCTGGCGAAGGCCCCGGAAGAGTCTGAGTATCTGAATCTTATTGCCGATGCCGCGCGTGCGCTACAAAGCGATGCAGGCCAACTGGTGGGCTGTCACTATGAGGTTTCCGGGCACACCATCCGCTTACGTAACGCAGTGAGTGCAGATGATAATTTTGCGACTTTAACGCAAGTTGTCGCTGCCGACTGGGTAGAAGCGGAACAACTCTTTGGCTGCCTGCGCCAGTTTAATGGCGACATTACCCTGCAGCCTGGTCTGGTGCATCAGGCAAATGGCGGTATTCTCATCATCTCTTTGCGTACACTGCTGGCGCAACCTCTGCTGTGGATGCGGCTGAAAAATATCGTTAACCGCGAGCGTTTTGACTGGGTTGCGTTTGATGAGTCGCGCCCTCTCCCCGTCTCTGTGCCTTCGATGCCATTGAAGCTGAAAGTCATTCTGGTAGGCGAACGCGAATCATTGGCTGATTTCCAGGAGATGGAACCAGAGCTTTCAGAGCAGGCTATTTATAGCGAATTTGAAGATACTCTGCAGATTGTCGATGCGGAGTCAGTAAGCCAGTGGTGTCGCTGGGTAACATTGACCGCAAGACATAATCACTTACCTGCACCGGGAGCGGATGCCTGGCCGGTACTTATCCGCGAAGCAGCCCGCTACACCGGTGAACAAGAAACACTTCCGCTTAGCCCGCAGTGGATCCTCCGCCAGTGTAAAGAGGTCGCCTCCCTGTGCGATGGCGACACCTTCTCCGGCGAGCAGCTAAACTTAATGCTGCAGCAGCGTGAATGGCGTGAAGGTTTCCTCGCTGAACGCATGCAGGATGAGATCCTTCAGGAGCAAATCCTGATTGAAACCGAAGGCGAACGCATCGGGCAAATTAACGCCCTTTCGGTCATTGAATTTCCTGGTCATCCACGCGCTTTTGGCGAACCTTCTCGCATTAGCTGCGTTGTGCATATTGGCGATGGTGAATTCACCGACATCGAACGCAAAGCGGAGCTTGGCGGCAATATCCATGCGAAAGGGATGATGATCATGCAAGCGTTCCTGATGTCGGAACTACAGCTTGAGCAACAGATCCCCTTCTCAGCATCGCTGACATTTGAGCAGTCATACAGTGAAGTGGATGGCGATAGTGCCTCGATGGCTGAACTCTGCGCCCTGATCAGCGCCCTCGCCGATGTGCCGGTGAATCAGAGTATCGCTATCACAGGTTCAGTCGATCAGTTCGGTCGCGCCCAGCCAGTCGGTGGTTTAAATGAGAAAATCGAAGGCTTCTTTGCTATTTGCCAGCAACGTGAGTTAACGGGGAAACAAGGTGTCATTATCCCCACTGCTAACGTTCGCCATTTAAGTCTTCACAGTGAACTGGTGAAAGCGGTAGAAGAAGGCAAATTCACCATCTGGGCAGTAGACGATGTGACTGACGCACTGCCGTTATTATTAAATCTGGTGTGGGATGGCGAAGGCCAAACGACGCTGATGCAAACCATCCAGGAACGTATCGCACAAGCATCGCAACAGGAAGGACGTCACCGTTTTCCATGGCCATTACGTTGGCTGAACTGGTTTATTCCGAACTGATCGGACTTGTTCAGCGTACACGTGTTAGCTATCCTGCGTGCTTCAATAAAATAAGGCTTACAGAGAACATGGTAGATAAACGCGAATCCTATACAAAAGAAGACCTTCTTGCCTCTGGTCGCGGTGAACTGTTTGGCGCTAAAGGCCCGCAATTGCCAGCACCGAACATGCTGATGATGGACCGTGTGGTCAAAATGACCGAAACGGGTGGTAACTTCGACAAAGGGTATGTTGAAGCAGAGCTGGATATCAATCCGGATCTGTGGTTCTTCGGATGCCACTTCATTGGCGATCCGGTTATGCCGGGATGCCTGGGCCTGGACGCAATGTGGCAGCTGGTAGGGTTCTACCTCGGCTGGCTGGGCGGCGAAGGTAAAGGCCGCGCGCTGGGCGTTGGCGAAGTGAAATTCACTGGTCAGGTACTGCCGACAGCGAAAAAAGTGACCTACCGTATTCACTTTAAGCGCATTGTTAATCGTCGTCTGATTATGGGTCTGGCAGATGGCGAAGTGCTGGTTGATGGTCGTCTGATCTATACCGCCAGCGACCTGAAAGTCGGTCTGTTCCAGGATACGTCTGCCTTCTGATAATAATCAGACAGAGTATAAAAGGCGAAACCTCCGCAATGCGGAGGTTTCTTTTAAAGAGACAGAATCAGGCCATTACTACCCTGTCCGCCATGGCTTCTCGCCAGCCTCCCAGCCATTGTGACCTTTGATTCAGCGTCTGATAGGGACACATTTCTTTTGAGCGTCCGGCTATGCCGGCCTGATAACCACGTTGATGTGCCCGTTCCAGGCGATCTCGTTTTGTCTCTTCATGCCTCGTTTCCCTCATACTGGTTTCTGGTGGAAAAGAAAACAGTGATTACTAAATGTGCAATCACAGTTAAGCAATACCGCGAATCATAACTGCCGTCAATGCGCAAAATTCACGCCACTGTCATATTTGTGAGCTACACGGGCATGTCAGTTGTACAAAAAATGTGAAGAGGAACAACTTTTTCCGCACGTTAGAGACAAAAAAACCGCCTCAGGCAACATACCGGAGGCGGTTATATTTACAAATCTTTATAATTAAGGTAGACGCTTTATCTCTTGCGCAATAGAAGCGGCTTCCTGACTCCAGACACTGGCCAGTACTTTAACCATCTCATCGTAACCATCCTGAGTTTGCACCCCTTCCAGACGGAACGGACGTTTGATCAGTTGTCCCTGGTGGTTCAACAGCCATTCACCACTGACAATGACCTTGCCATCATAGCGACCGTTAAACTCCGTTACGGTAACATTGAGCGTGTCCTGGGCGCTTCCCAGAGGCTGGGAGGCAACCACCCAGCCGGGCAGTTGCGTGCTCAGGTTGGCAACCAGGGTGTTGCGCAACTGTTGATCCAATGGGCTGGCCCACAAGTTGTTGTTGGCAATCACATACTTCACATCACTGGTTTGATAAACCACACCATTCCCCGCCAGATAGTCAGGAACAGCGACCTGCTCAACCCATAACAGGCGATTACCCGGCTGGCGGTGCTTTGTGTACCGCTCTGCACCACAGGTAACTGGTAATAGTTTTTATTAATTTCGCCGGAGCTGCATCCGGAGCCACAGTGCTGCAATCGTCACTAGCCACTTTTTCATTGTTTCGCCCTCTTCGGCTCTGGATCTTTTTGTCCTTCGCTTCAAATACCAGCGCGTTACTCTTCTCGTTGAGCGTTTTTCAGCACCGGTTGCAGTTCTCGCAACACCTGATCAAGTCGCTGCATATCCGCCACCATCTTGTTGTAGGCTGCGGAGCCAGGCTGGAAGCCCTGCATACTGCGATTCAATTCACGCAACGTTGACTGCATATCCGTCGGTAACTGCTGCATCGACTGGCTGGCGAGGATCTTGTTCATGCTATCCAGCGTCGTTTGCAGGTTTTTCATTGTGCGCTGACTTTCAGAAAGCGTACTGGTTGCCTGTTCAATCATCGGATTCAATGGCAGTTTGTTGATCTTATCCAACGCTTCCATCAGTCGTTGCTGGATTTGCGCCAGACCGCCGCTAACGGTCGGGATAATCTGATAACCATTAAATTCACGAATACCGGTTATTGCAGGCGTATTTGGATAGAAATCGAGATCAACATACAGTGCGCCAGTGACCAGGTTTCCGGTTTTCAGCGATCCGCGTAAACCACGTTTCAACAATTCGCCAAGGTGCTCAACAACATCCGCATTTTCGCCAAGCTGCATTTTCAGCCGCTCTGGCTCGATACGAATCAGTACCGGAATACGGTAATCATCGTTAAATGTCTGACGCATATTCGGCGCAAAGAATGGCACTTTGCTTACGGTACCCAGGCGAATACCCCGGAATTCTACCGGAGCTCCCGGTTGCAGACCGCGTACCGAATCTTTAAAGAACATCAGATAATCAATGTGATCGGTGTACAACGAATCCTGAATGCTCTTCTGATCATCATACAAAAACGAAAGCTGTTTTCGGTGCCACTGGCTGCCCTAAATCCAGACCTTCCGGCACATCAAAGCTGACACCGCCACTAAGCAGCGTTGTCAATGAGCCCATCTCCACACGCATTCCCGCTGACGTCAAATCAACCGCAATGCCACTATCTTTCCAGAAGCGAACATTGCTGGTCACCAGTCGGTCATAAGGTGCATTGATGAACAGTTGATAGCTGATATTGCGTTTTTGCGTATCGAAGGTGCTGGTTTCAACCGAACCTACCCGATAGCCACGGAACAGCACGGGATCTCCTGGCGAGAGCTGCCCGGCTTTTTTGCTATCGAGAATCACACGGATACCTTTCGCATCAGGCGGGGCCAACGGTGGCGAGTCCAGCAAATCGTATTTATCCATTTTGCTGCCTTTTGCGCCTGGCTGCAGTTCGATATAAACCCCAGACAGCAGCGTTCCCAGGCCGCTAATCCCTTCTCGACCAATCTGCGGTTTCACCACCCAAAAGACGGTATCTTTATGCAGCAATTTTTCCATACCGGAATTCAGCCGCGCTTTGATTTCAACGTGCGTCAAATCATCAGCCAGTGTGGCGCTTTCAACCACGCCGACGTCAACGCTACGGCTTTTAATGGTGGTTTTACCACCTTCTATTCCTTCCGCGTTCGCGGTGATCAGGGCCACTTCCGGCCCCTGATGGCTGTAATGATAAAAAAGAACCCAGGCCCCAATGAGCGCCGTGACGATAGGAAATATCCACACGGGAGACCAGTTCTTCACTTTCTGGATTTTGGCTTCCCCATTATTAGATTCCATACTGTCAGGACTCCTCATGCTCTGATTCAGGTTGACGATCCCACGACAAACGCGGGTCAAACGTCATAGCAGAAAACATTGTCATTATGACGACTAAAGCAAACATTAATGCACCCATTGCCGGATAAATACTCATTAAACCTCCCATACGCACCAGCGCCGAGAGCACCGCGATAACGAAAACGTCAATCATCGACCAGCGGCCTACAAACTCAACAACTTCATAAATCAAATGCATTCTTTCACTGTCGCGCTTGCCATGCCCTTTGGCATCCCAACACAACCACGCTATGGCGATCATCTTTAACGTTGGCACCATAATACTGGCCAGAAAGATAACCGCAGCGACGGGATAAGATCCTTCGCTCCATAACAGGATGACCCCAGCGAGAATCGTCGATGGCATCTTCGAGCCTAATAAATCCGTCACCATGATGGGCAAAATATTAGCCGGAAGGTACAGCATGATGGACGTTACAAGCAGCGCGAGTGTCCATTGCAGGCTGTTTCTACGTCGAACGTACCCTTTGGTACTACAACGCGGGCACACGGGTTCGTCAGCAGGAAGGATTGCCGTACAACAGGAGCAAGAACGCAGCCCCTGACGTATCCCCGTGACGCCAGGTTTTAGCGGCTGGCGCAGTTCTGGCATCGGGGCGATATCGTCCCATAACCAGCGACGATCAACGCACTGAAAGGCGCGCAGTTGCAGGACACAAAATAAACACCAGGGGAGAAAGCTACTGCCGACACCAATGCTGCCGTAGGCCATCAGTTTAACGAAACTGATCAGCACTCCCGCGAGGAAAATCTCCGCCATTCCCCAGGTTTTGAGTTGAAAAAGCACCCGTGCCAGTTGCTCTTTTAAACGGACCGGTAATTCCGCGCGATTCACCAGTAACAGAATGGTTATCAGACAAAACGCGGGAACCAGTTGCACAAACAACAGGAAAAAGGTGCCGAGGCTGGCGTAGTCCTCTGAAAAAAGCACGCCGGGAATTTCCAGTAATGTAATTTCACTGGTGACTCCCGCAACGTTCATATTCACAAAAGGAAACAAGTTGGACAGCAACAGCATGAACAGTGCAGCCAACGCATAGGCGGTGGGACGCTGCCGAGGGGCATCCCACGCCACGGTTAACGTTGTGCCACACCGGGGACATGCCGCTTTCTGACCATGCTCAAGGCGCGGTAACGCCACCAGCATGTCACACTGCGAGCACAGGATGTGCTTCGCGGCATGATGATGTTCGCACATTGGTACTCCTTAATGATGCGCTATTTTACAGATGACTAACAAAGTGTTGGTTTTCATGCCTGATAAACCCAGTTCATCAGGCAATTTTACCGTTGTCAGCCGTCTCTGTTTAAATCGACTATTTTGCGATCAGCCACCATTTTTTAACGCTTCAAGATACTCCCAGCGTTCAAAGGCTTGCTCCAGCTCCTGCTCTGCAGCAGCCATATCGGCGAGCACTTTTTGCGTCTGCTCATGCGGCTGACTGAAGAAGGAAGCATCCGCCACCTGCGTCTGTAGGGCTTCCAGCTTCGCCTCCAGATCTTCGAGCAATTGCGGTAGCTGCTCCAGTTCGCGCTGCAATTTATAGCTTAGTTTGCTACTGCTGCGTTTTACAGTTTCTGCTTTTGCCGCGGCGGCTTCTTCGGTTTTTTTTTCACCGCAGGCTGTTTGAGCGCCACATACTGCTCTTGCTGACCACGGGCATCATGATAACCGCCGACATAACGACCAATTTTACCGCCGCCTTCGAAGATCCAGCATTCTGTAACGGTGTTATCGACAAACTGACGATCGTGGCTAACCAGCAATACCGTGCCCTGGTAGCTGTCGATCAGTTCTTCCAGCAGTTCCAGCGTTTCGACATCAAGATCGTTGGTCGGTTCGTCAAGAATCAATAAGTTGCTTGGTTTGAGGAACAAACGCGCCAGCAGCAAGCGGTTCCGCTCACCGCCAGAAAGCGCACGTACCGGCGTCATCGCCCGTTTCGGATGGAACAGGAAGTCCTGCAAATAACCCAATACGTGGCGTGGCTTGCCGTTAACCATCACCTCTTGCTTACCTTCGGCAAGGTTATCCATCACCGTTTTATCGGGATCCAGTTCCGCACGGTGCTGATCGAAATAAGCCACTTCCAGTTTGGTGCCAACGTGAATACGCCCGCTGTCCGCCTGAAGCTGACCGAGCATCAGTTTCAGCAGCGTGGTTTTGCCGCATCCATTCGGACCAATCAGGGCAATTTTGTCGCCACGTAGAACCTGGGCAGAAAAATCTTTCACCAGTTGCTTACCGTCAACCTGGTAGCAAACGTCTTCCATTTCGAAAACGATCTTTCCGGAGCGGCTGGCTTCTTCCACCTGCATCTTTGCCGTCCCCATGACCTCACGGCGCTGGCTACGTTCACGGCGCATTGCTTTCAGGGCGCGTACGCGGCCTTCATTACGGGTACGGCGCGCTTTGATCCCCTGGCGGATCCACACCTCTTCCTGCGCCAGTTTGCGATCGAACTCGGCATTTTGTAGTTCTTCCACACGCAGGGCTTCTTCCTTTTCAAGCAGATACTGGTCGTAATTCCCTGGATAGGTCACCAGCTTGCCGCGATCGAGATCAACAATGCGCGTCGCCATATTGCGGATAAACGAACGGTCGTGGGAGATGAAAATAATCGTCCCATTGAAGGTTTTGAGGAACCCTTCCAGCCAGTCGATGGTTTCGATATCCAGGTGGTTAGTCGGTTCGTCGAGCAGCAATACGCGCGGATTGCTCACCAGCGCGCGTCCTAATGCCGCTTTACGCAACCAGCCGCCGGAAAGCGACGACAGCGCAACATTAGGATCTAATCCCAGTTGCGCCAGCACCGTTGATGCGGTTTTCCAGCTGCCACAGGTTGTGGTGATCCAGCTGTTCCTGAACGCTTCGCCAGTTCGTTGAGATTTTTCTCGCTCGGGTCGTTCATCACCAGGCGCGAAATATCGTGATAGCGTTTCAGGTATTCCGCTTGTTCTTCAATGCCTTCGGCAACGAAATCATAAACGCTACCCTCAACGTTACGCGGCGGATCCTGTTGCAGACGAGCTACAATCAAATCTTGCTCGTAAATAATGCGACCGTCATCCAGCCCCTGTTCACGGTTGAGGATCTTCATTAACGTCGATTTGCCTGCGCCGTTACGACCTACCAGACAAACACGTTCGTTATCTTCGATATGCAGTTCTGCGTTATCGAGAAGCGGCACGTCGCTGAACGACAGCCATGCGCCATGCATACTGATTAATGACATTACTATTCCTTTCAGGCTGCGGTAATCAGCCAGCAGTTGTGGATCTGGCGGTTACGGGCGAAATCCTGGGAGAGCGTTTTTTGCGTAATTTCTTGTGCTTTCAGTCCCAGTTTCGCCAGACCGTCGAGATCCATACGGAAACCGCGTTTGTTGTTCGAGAACATGATCGTCCCACCAGCACGCAGCAGACGTTTCAAATCTTTCATCAGCGCCAGATGATCGCGCTGAACATCAAACGCATCTTCCATTCGTTTTGAGTTAGAGAAGGTTGGCGGATCGATAAAGATCAGATCGAACTGTTCATTTGCCTCACGCAGCCACGCCAGGCAATCGGCCTGAATCAGGCGATGCGCACGCCCGGTTAAGCCATTCAGACGCAGGTTGCGTTCTGCCCACTCCAGATAAGTACGCGACATATCCACGGTGGTGGTGCTGCGCGCGCCGCCTAATCCCGCATGCACGGTGGCGCTGCCGGTATAAGAGAACAGGTTGAGGAAATCTTTGCCTTTGCTCATCTGACCGAGCATACGACGGGCGATACGGTGATCGAGGAACAGACCGGTATCGAGGTAATCCGTCAGGTTCACCCACAAGTGAGCGTTATATTCGGTGACTTCGAGAAACTCGCCCTTCTCGCCCAGTTTCTGGTACTGATTTTTTGCCCTTCTGGCGTTCACGGGTTTTCAGCACCAGTTTGTTTGGCGCAATCCCCAGTACCGAAATGGTTGCAGCGATAATATCGAACAGACGCTGACGCGCTTTGTGCGCATCAATAGTTTTTGGCGGCGCATACTCCTGCACCACCACCCAGTCGGCATAACGATCAACGGCAACGTTATATTCCGGCAGATCGGCGTCATACAGGCGGTAACATTCAATCCCTTCCTGGCGAGCCCACTTCTCGAATTTTTTGAGGTTCTTACGCAGACGGTTGGCGTAGTCTTCCGCTACCATCGCCGGTTTGCTGTCTGGTGTGCTTTCGGCAACATGGTAGTTTTTCTGTACGCAGTCCAGCGGGCCGTTTTTCGCCTTGTACTGTTTGTCTGCACGCAGCTGCAGGCAGCTGAGCAGATCCGGCGAGGCACTAAACAAAGAGAGATTCCAGCCACCGAACTGGTTTTTCATGATTCGGCCCAGCAGACTATGCAGCGCAATCAGCGCCGGTTCGCTGTCCAGACGTTCACCGTATGGCGGGTTGCTCAACACTGTACCGTACGGCCCTTTCGGCAGCGGATTGGTCAGTTGCGCGACATCTTTCACCTCAAAGGTGATCAGTTCACCAATCCCCGCAAGACGGGCGTTAGTGCGCGCACGTTGAATCACACGTGCGTCACTGTCCGAACCGTAGAAATGGGAGCTGTACTCCGCCAGGCCTTTACGGGCACGAGTTTGCGCTTCCGCTTTCACTTCCTGCCAGATAGCTTCATCATGCTGCGCCCAGCCGCTAAAGCCCCAACGTCCACGGTGCAAGCCTGGTGCGCGATCGGTCGCCAGCATCGCCGCTTCAATCAGCAACGTACCAGAACCACACATTGGATCGAGCAGCGGTGTTCCTGGCTGCCAGCCGGATCGCATAACAATCGCGGCTGCCAGGGTTTCTTTGATCGGCGCAATTCCAGCACGATCACGATAGCCACGCAGATGTAAACCATCACCACTGAGATCAAGGGCGATACTGGCGGTTTCTTTATGCAGCCAGACGTTAACGCGGATATCCGGCGCATCGCGATCAACATTTGGACGCGGCAGATTTTTCCGCGTGAAAGTATCGACGATCGCGTCTTTCACTTTCATCGCACCGTACTGACTGTTGCGTATGGTGTCATTCAAACCACTGAAGTGGACAGCGAAGGTCGCGCCAGGATTAAACATCTCTGTCCAGTTGATCGCCTGAACACCGAGATAGAGGTCTAAATCGCTGTAAACCTTGCACTCGCCCAGCGGCAACATAATACGCGAGGCCAGGCGGCTCCACATCAGGCTCTGGTAAACAAGCCGTGTGTCGCCCTTGAAATGGACCCCACCCTGAACCACCTGGCATTCAACGGCCCCCAGGTTTTCCAGTTCAGTTTTTAACAGCTCTTCCAGCCCACGGGCCGTACTGGCAAACAGAGAATTCATATCGTCACTTTTACTCTAAGAAAATTGTTGCGCATTATAGCTAATAAGCGCGTCATGTCATAAAGTTGAGGGCTTATTTTCATTTGAGGACCGCACCGTGGCGACATTAACCCGGCTTTTTATTCATCCTGTTAAATCGATGCGCGGCATTGGTCTTACACATGCTCTGGCAGATGTCAGTGGTCTGGCCTTCGATCGCATCTTTATGATCACGGAACCTGACGGTACGTTTATTACTGCTCGCCAGTTTCCCCAGATGGTACGGTTTATTCCTTCACCTGTGCATGATGGCTTGCATCTCACCGCACCAGATGGCAGTAGCGCATATGTTCGTTTTGCTGATTTCGCCACACAAGACGCACCAACCGAAGTTTGGGGCACACATTTTACCGCGCGAATTGCGCCAGACGCGATCAACAAATGGCTAAGTGGATTTTTCTCCCGCGAAGTGCAATTACGCTGGGTGGGGCCACAAATGACCCGGCGCGTGAAACGCCACAACACTGTACCCCTGTCATTTGCTGATGGCTATCCTTACCTTCTTGCTAACGAGGCCTCGTTACGTGATCTCCAACAACGTTGTCCGGCCAGTGTAAAAATGGAGCAATTCCGCCCCAATCTGGTGGTTTCCGGTGCATCGACCTGGGAAGAAGATAGCTGGAAAGTGATTCGCATTGGTGATGTCGTGTTTGATGTGGTTAAGCCTTGTAGCCGCTGTATTTTCACCACCGTCAGCCCAGAAAAAGGGCAAAACATCCGGCAGGCGAACCATTAAAAACGCTGCAATCTTTCCGTACTGCCCAGGATAACGGCGATGTCGATTTTGGTCAGAATTTAATTGCCCGTAATAGCGGCGTGATTCGCGTTGGCGATGAGGTGGAAATTCTGGCAACGGCTCCAGCTAAAATTTACGGCACAGGTGCCGCCGATGATACTGCCAACATCACGCAACAACCGGACGCAAACGTAGATATTGACTGGCAGGGACAGGCATTTCGTGGAAATAACCAACAGGTGCTGCTGGAGCAATTAGAAAATCAGGGAATTCGTATCCCTTATTCTTGCCGCGCGGGCATTTGTGGAAGTTGCCGTGTTCAGCTTTTAGAAGGCGAAGTCACGCCGCTGAAAAAATCAGCAATGGGTGATGATGGCACTATTCTTTGCTGTAGTTGTGTACCGAAGACTGCACTTAAGCTGACGCGTTAAACTGCCTGTTCGAGGCTGAAGCTGTCAACATTAACCTGCGGTTTCAGCCTGTCGTTCATGATTTTGATGGCGTCGCCCAACTGCATCGCGCGACCCGCAATAACAACGCAGGGTTGTGCCAGCAGGCATAGTGCGGCATTTTCGCCAGATTCAACGACCAGCAAATTGACTTGCTCGTGAGTGTCGCTCAACCAAACGCAGGCCGCATCGCCCGGCATGGGCACCCACATTTCACCATGGGAAACAAAATGCCAGCTTTTCGGCATTTGCGGTTTGAGATAACGAATTGCTACCAGCGCATTAAGCACCAGTTCGGCTTTTTGTTCTTTAGATAAATTAAAATCGCGGCATTTTTTCTTCAAATGAGAAATAGAGCGCGGCGTCGTCAACGCAAAAGCCTGCGGGAGAAAAGGCATCTGGAGTCAACATTTTGCGCGCAAAACGTGAGCGAAATAGCATACCATTGGCTAAATCGAGCATCATTCGATCGTGCTCTTCATCGTAATACCAACGCCAGTTATCGTCTGGTTTAATTCGCATTTGCCTCTCCCCTACCCTATAAAACCGCAGCAACACAATCCATTGTCGCTTCGCTTAATAACCTCAACAATAAAAGTACAAAATGTCTAAATAAGCAACAGTGATGAATATAAAACAACCAGGGGCTTAAAATAAAGCCCTGATTATCTTATAAAGAGGAATTCGAAGAAATAATTAGATATGGGTAACGATTTCTTTAATCAGCGGCGGACCTTTAAAAATAAAACCAGAATAAATTTGCACCAGTGAGGCCCCCGCAGCAATCTTTTCACGCGCAGCGATAACCGAGTCAATGCCGCCAACACCGATGATCGGTAAGCGACCGTTTAATTCCTGTGACAAGCGGCGAATAATTTCTGTGCTTTTTAACTGAAGCGGACGACCACTTAAGCCACCGGTTTGATCACAATTTTTCATTCCCTGAACCAGAGAACGATCGAGCGTGGTATTGGTTGCAATAACGCCATCAATATTATGGCGAACTAAACTATCGGCAACCTGGATCAATTCTTCTTCAGAAAGATCCGGCGCGATCTTCACTGCGATCGGCACATATTTATGGTGCATCTCTTGCAAATCATTTTGCTTATTTTTAATCGCGGTTAAGAGATCATCCAGCGCTTCACCATATTGCAGTGTGCGTAATCCTGGGGTATTTGGCGATGAAATATTGATGGCGATATATCCCGCATAGGCATAGATTTTTTCCATACAAATCAGATAGTCATCTTTACCCTGCTCCACCGGCGTATCTTTATTTTTGCCGATGTTAATACCCAGAACGCCGTCATAATGGGCTTTTTTACGTTCTCTACGAGGTTATCAACGCCAAGATTATTAAAGCCCATACGGTTGATCAAACCTTCGGCATCTACCAGACGAAAGAGACGCGGCTTGTCATTACCTGGCTGGGGACGTGGCGTGACGGTACCGATCTCGATCGATCCAAATCCCATCGCGCCTAACGCGTCAATGCACTCCCCGTCTTTATCAAGACCGGCTGCCAGACCAAGCGGATTTTTAAACGTCAGGCCCATGCAGTTAACAGGTTTCGCAGGCACTTTCTGCCGCACCAGTGCTTCAAACGGCGTTCCGGTAATACGGCGTAATTGCTGAAAAGTAAACTCATGAGCGCGCTCTGGATCGAGCTGGAAAAGGGCTTTTACGAACGAAGGGGTAGTACATGAACTCTCACGATTCCCGGTGTGCAAACCGGGGGCGTATTATGTGCGAGTTCGGACCAAAAGGGAATTGACCTGTGGCAAAAAAAGCGCAAACGTTTTCCGAGCCTGTTTCAGGGCAGATTTTGCTCCTTCTTTGCACTCAACCCGCCGTAATCATTTATCGTCCGCCAGGAGACGTGACACGGTGTTATAGCCTGACACCAGCTTGTCTGACGCTGGCTTTTAGGTGGCACAACTCCCGCATTACTTAACGCTTTACCATTTACGCTCACCTGAATCAGGTTAATGTAGTAAGGCGTTGGGTTAGTGAGTTGTACACCCTGCGAATTCCGTGTCCAGCGTAATTGTTGATAAGCTTCCAGCGGGTCGCCCGGCAAACCTTCGGGTCGCCAGAACAGTTTAAATACCGAGCGCATCGCCACTTTTACGCTCTGATTTTCAACTTTGCCGGATGGCACGCTGGCAATGCTTAACTCAAATAGCGTTTCGCGATCCACGGGCAAGATGTCGCTTTCCGTTCTCAGCAAGCGCAATGTGCCTGTAGTACCGGGCTTCAGGAGAATAAGTGGCGGAGCGGCCAGTAATGGTGCTGGTACTGTCGACGCTTCATCCCCAGCCCAACGCGTTGGGCGATTGATTTTACTGTTAATAAGCCAGGATTCCTGACTGGTATTAGTCAATAAAATAGATATCGAATCTCTGTCTGCCGGAAAGATAAATCGCGTTCCGCCGACCACCACTCCTGCCTGCAATTCACTCGCCACCAGCAGCGATAAAACGGCGAAAATCAAGAGCGCCAATCTGTTCCACGTATTAGTCATAATGAAGTACAAATGTCGCGCTGGCATTCACTTTACCCGACTGCACATCGCTATTGACAGGTCGCAATTGCGCGTAAAAAGTTAATGGCACCTTACCGCTATGTAGGCTGTAGTCTTTACTCGCCTGGTTAAGCGGAATCAATATCTTCGCATCATCCAGAATTGCAATTGCCAGCCCACTGGCTGCATCCGTACCACTTTCAATGGACAGCATTTCGCTCTGTACTCCGTCGGGGGTTCCTGAAAAGGTGACGTCAACCGTGCTGACATCTGTTCCGCAATCCTGCAAATTAATGATGAACGATTTCTCCGGGCCATAATTCCCATGAGAAAAACGTGTCAGCGAGACGTCGCCTAACTGCACATTGATTTGCTTGCTATCCTGTGCCAGCACGCATGTATTACGGCGAAACGATCCGCTAATGTTGACCGTGCCATCATGGGCAAATAGCTCACAGCCCCCCGTTAATCCCAGTAAGAACAGAATCCAGATTATCTGTTTCAACATCACTCCTTCACTGGTAAACCAGATCAAAATAGAGAACCGCCGTCGCATTACCGCCCGTTGCTCCCGCCTTTGTGGACTTATAACGAAGTTGATATTTGAGTGTGTTATCCCCGGCTTTTAAGGGCGTAAGAGGTAGGACCTGATTGAGCGGGATTTCTTGCTGACTTTGCGCATCAAGAATTTGCACAGCAATCCCCGTTGCCATACCACCGCTTCCGCCTGTGTCAGTTAATTTGAGCAGTGTCGGCACAAGGGTGTCAGCCTCGCCGCTAAAAAGGACGTCCGCGCCAGTAATACCAGCGGCACAACCGGTGATATCGATATTCAAATCAGCAGCAGTGCTTACGGTATTCGCGGTCTGAAAATCACTGATATTAAAATCACCAATATGAATATTTTGTAATGCACTTTTGGTGGCAACATCACAGCCCTGATCGACCACATTACCATAAATATGCATACTGACTTGTTCAGGTCCAGCTATCCCGACATGCATATAAAGCAAAGTGAATGATAAGATAACGACTTGAAATATTGTGTTCTTTTTCATACGTTCACATATCAGTCAAAGTTTATTCTCACCGTTGCTGTGGCTTCAAAGCTCCCGGTTTCCGGTGGTACACCTGTCGTGCTGACCGGATAAACATTCATTCGAGCGAAGCTGTCCGCGTCGTCAGGGATGGATAGCGGCAGTGTGCCACCGGCAGGCGAAATAATGTTGTTTTGGCTGTCGGTGACCACAACACCGACACCGGTCGTGATGTCTTGATTGCCTGAGGATAATCGGGATCACTGGTTGCCGTCAGACTCAAATTAACATTAACCAGCTCTGCGTTTCCGGTATTACACCTGACTGGAATTGAGAGTTCTGCCGTTCTGGATCCAAGCGGTTTATGCCCTACAACACGGAAATTGGCAGCAAATACATCCCCAAATCAACCTCTATTGTCTCTCCAGAATTGACAGAACATGAGCCAAGTGAATTAATCGTACCAGACAGGTAATACACTAAAACCGGTGTACCTGTAGTCGTGCAGGAATCACTTGCGGGTATGTTGTAACACTCATATAGTCGCGCCAGCGCCATAGGAGGAATGACGACCGAACCGACAAACGGCTGCAATATTTTCAGTGAAAAACTTCCGCTATTGCCGCTTGCCCCCTTGCCGCCCAAACGTTGACCACCGGGATCGCAAATATGCCATCGGGTATCACTTCCTGTACCGAGATTTTCAAAAGGTACGGCCGAAGGTGTGTTACCTTTCACTCCTAATAGCACCTTTGCGGCAAGATAATCGTTAATTTTGTACCAGTTGTCGCCCAAATAAACTAACGGAGAATCCGCAGCGAATGCCCATAGACCACTTCTGACATTGTCTTTATCGCAATCGCAGGAAACATAATAATCATTCGATTCACTCCACTGATAAAATTCATCTTTGACTTTTCCAGCCGTATTCTCTTCCTCCTCCAGGGTTTTAACGCCAAAATTGACGCCAATATACGGATTCCCCTGAGTGGTATGACACTGCCCGGTATAAGCGGCGGCATGAAATCCCCACAGCATTAAAACAGCAGTCAAAAGAAGCCGGAGTCTTAACACACTACTATCCCCTGAAATTATTCGCATACTGAATCCATCCGCGTAATCGCAGCGTTAATTTGTTGTTCGGTAAGCTCGTAACTGATATGACAAATTTGATCGGGAGCGTCGCCCCAGCGTACAGTTATCGTTCCCTTCGCCGGCAAACCAGACATATAGAGCGAACCATCATCATCAATGATACCGCTAATTGTTTGTGCGCCATCCAGTGTTGCCATTGCACCAAATCTCAGCGGCATACCCTGCTTTGATGTTTTCATTAATACCCTGGCCCCCGCATGGGCATTGAACTCCGCCAGAACCAATGCCCCTTTGGTGGGAACCACGTTTACTACGGCATTTTCAAGATCCACGTTACGTTTTAACGACGCCGCATCAAGTGCAATTCGATTTTCCCGATAAGAAGTGGCATAAGGCACAACGGTATATCCACGCCAGTCAGTTTTCAGCCCGGTGCTGTTCGCCACACGAGTATTTTCGGCGCCTGGCGCGGCAATCAGGACATTAGTTTCACCCAATGATTGACCCAACGTAATACCCTGCGAATGGGCAACTAAACTGCCTGAAAGAGCGTAGTTCAGTTGTTGTTGACTGCCGTTATCGCTGTAGTTGTAGCCCACTCGAGCATCTGCAAACGCCCCTTTGTAGTCCATGCTGGCGCTACCATTAGCCGTTTTCCCCTCGCTGTTATATCCCTGTTGCACGCTGTAGCTCAGATTACCGTCATCGAGTAGTGTCTCCGTTAAACCCAGGTTTTGTGTAGTGTGCCCTTCGTTATCGATACTGGTATTAGAGGTCATCCAGGGCGTAATTTTTTTTCCTGGTATAGCTATCATTACTTTTGGGGAGCAACAGATTGAGCGGCAGGGAAAAATTAAGTGCAAACACCTGGTCAGCGTCAGGTTGACCACGGGACTTACTGTAGTTCCAGGAAACCCCCAGCGAGAGATCTTTAATTTGCGTGTTGTAGCCAAACTGTAATAGCCGATCCTGTTGATCGGTATGCCAGTAAGTTTGCTGGCTACCGCTTAAATAAAACGAACCGTACTCGCCTAATTGCTGGGAGATGTTGACCTGCAGTTTGCCACGTTTGGTGTAAAACAAATTGTAATAACGCGACCACATTGGCGTATCTTCATCATCACCGTCATTAAATTCGTAGCCATCCATGTGTTTATACATAGTGTCGGAAAGGGTGTAGAAACCCGACGTCGAATAGCGGTAGCCCATCAATTGAAAGTTGGTGCCCAATTGGTTGAGCGTTTTGGCATACAGAAAACGATATGACTGCCCTTTATGTTCACTTTGGTCTGCCAGCGTACTTTTTAGCCTGGGTCGCGTCGAACGAAATTGCTCGAAATCGCCGAGGTTAAAACCCAGACCAAACATAGCGGCACGGTAATATTCAGCATATTGCCCTCCGCCATACCAGGTCGTTCCCCACGGCCCGCCCCATTGCAGCGTGGCCTGAGCAAATTTACTTTCTTGCTGGTCATTACTATTGGTTCTGTATTTCGCCAGCGTCACCGCATATTTGATGCGTCCCTGACGCTGGAGTAATGGCACGCTGGAAAAGGGCACACTGTAACTATTGACACTACCGTCAGCTTCTTTGATTTCAACCAACAAATCACCACTCGACGACGTAGAGTAGAGATCACTAATCTCAAAAGCGCCAGGCGAAACATAAGTTTGATAGATGGTGTAACCATTTTGCTTAATCGTTACCTGTGCATTGCTTTTGGCGATACCACGCACCACTGGCGCAAACCCTTTCAAGCTGTCTGGCAGCATGTTGTCATCTGACGCCAGCTGCACGCCACGAAAGCTGACGCTATCAAAAAAATCGCCTGCCGTATAATCATCACCGACGGTCAGTTCGCCTTTTAATGGAATCACCGCCCGCTGCAAATAGCTGCTGAGATTCTTCCATTCTGCGGTTTGGCCACTACTGCGACTCCATGTTGAATTGTTGCGCAATCTCCATGGGCCTAAATTAACGCCACTGTTTAAATTCAGAAAATAGCTGTCGCCAGAATCACTACCTGCGCTGCTATGAATACTGTTAGCCCCGCTAAATGAATATCCCAGTAATAGCGCGTTGATCCCTTCATCCCAACGTTCAGGGGGGACATAACCACGAGCGTTACTTTTGATGGCGATTTGCGGTACTGAAATTTCCAGACGGAGTTTATTCACATTAAACGTTACGCTGGCATCCGGAATAATCTCCGCCAATGGCACACACGCTTGTTTGTCCAGTTGTTTAAAAGCCGGAAACGCATCAGTATTAACACCCATTGCATCCAGGCTTTCAGTCGTCAAACAGGCGGCAATCCCCTTCTCTGGCGTTATCTCAACAAAATTGACGTTGCGCGTATCTACAATTGTCTGATTCAGAACAATATCGACTCGATAAACCCCTGGCGTTATTTTTTGCCCTTTTTCGAAACGAGACAAATCAGCCACCATTGAGGGATCATCTTTGAAAAAGGCTGGATCGAACCAGGTTTCAGCTTGTGCATTGAACGCTGCCGACACAAACACCACCAGCCCACCAATAAACGATGGCACTCCACCAGAGCTTAACAGGCTGTGTTGTCGGTGAGTTCTAGGCATCTCGCTCTCTTAACTGAAGACGGCTTACGATTTACAGTTGAGTTGCGGCGTTTCCGCCCCGTAGTCATTGATAGTTCGGTACGTTACGCTACTGTTTTGAGCACCCTTTGGCAGAGGGAATTGGTATTTATCAAAGGGGGAAATCATTTGATTTTTAACTACTTTTCCACCTATTTTCAGGTCTGTCAGGGTAATGAAATAAGGTGTTGGGTTACTGACCGTAACCATGTCAGCTGACGAAGTGCAACGCAGTTTCGCCGGAGCCTCGGCTAAGGGATACGCTAAACCTTTTGGTCGCCAGAAAAGTTTGATGACGCTTTGTGTGGCAATCTTCAGGGTATTGCCTTCTTCCCGCTTCGTTGTTGAAGGGACTGCCCGTACGCTGGTGAAGAAAAGAGTTTCTCTGTCTTTCGCCAACGGCGCGCCAATGTACATAATGCGTAGCAGGTTCTCGTTTGCTGGATTCAGCACAAATAGCGGTGGTGTAATAATAAAGTCCGCTGACTTTTTATTATCTGGTGTCATCACCCATGACTGAATAAGATAAGGAACATCCGGACTGGTGTTACGTACACCCAGTGAAATTTGCTCTTCACCTTCCGAATAAACAAGACGTGTTGCTGCAAGTCCGACCCCACCTTTACCTGCCGCCCATGTGAACGAACAGCTGAGTAATATTGCCGTTAAACTTACGGTCACAATTCCCTTTGTTATGCAAGTTTTCATAAATAGTCACTCTTAACAAATATGAATATCCCCTCCAGAACACTGGAGGGGTACTAATTAATAAAACAATTAATGAGTTCTATTAATAATAGTTAATATGGAAATTTGTTACCGCATTAACATTACCTGACGTCGCTTTACCCGTAGCGATATAATCTACTTTAAAAGTTAGCGTTTGATTTCCACTCTGCAACAAAATATTCCCGGTTTCTGTGTCTGGCGTAATGACCGTTGTACCATCATTCATATACATTTGCAGGGCCACGTTTGTAGCAGCCTCAGATGAGGCCTGGTTAGCAAACGCTGTAATCTGCGTAGTATCCGCTGTGCCATTAAAAGTGAACGTTGCATTTTTTGTTACGGTAATATCACAATCTTCTAATGCAATTGGCACATCAGTTTGCACCCCAGAAACCTGACCATTACTTTGCAACTTCGTGGCACTAACATCTGGTAAAGTCACCACGGAATCTTTCGTCGCAGCAACCAGCGTACAGGCAGGAGCAATGACTTTACCATTAAACGTAACCGAGCCGTCCGTGATGGCATTATCATCAGCCGCCATAACACTTGAAGTTGTACATATCACAGTTATAAACGCCGCCAATACATTTTTTTTCATCGTTATCATCCTGATTTTTTCGTAAATATGATAATGCCTGCAAATGACATTGGACTTAATAATAACAACAAATGACCGCCATTTAAACCAGTAGTGCTTACTCAATACGTGACAAATCTTTTATTTATAGATTCCATGAATCTTTCTTTATTACCTGAACGAGTAATTCATTGATTCAACATCTATTGAATATCCAATAAATAAATACACGTGATATATATCCCTCAATCCTTAGTTCATTTTCAGAAAAAGATACACAAAATTAATATTTTGCATTCTCTTGTCTCTCCGACAGACTGACCGAATTGTTATCAATATTAACAAAACAAGAACAATTGGTTATAAGGAGAGAGTATGCGTGTCATCACCCTGGCAGGAAGTCCTCGCTTTCCTTCTCGCTCCAGCTCCTTGCTGGAATATGCGCGGGAAAAACTGAATGGCCTGGATGTGGAAGTTTATCACTGGAATCTGCAAAACTTCGCCCCGGAAGATTTGCTCTATGCCCGTTTCGATGGTCCGGCACTCAAGACCTTCACTGAACAGCTGCAACAGGCCGATGGGCTGATTGTCGCTACACCTGTGTATAAAGCCGCCTATTCCGGCGCGCTGAAAACCCTGCTCGACCTGCTGCCAGAACGCGCTTTGCAAGGCAAAGTGGTACTGCCACTGGCGACGGGCGGCACGGTGGCTCATCTGCTGGCGGTCGATTACGCCCTTAAACCAGTTTTAAGCGCCCTGAAAGCCCAGGAGATCCTGCACGGCGTGTTTGCCGATGACTCGCAGGTGATTGATTACCAGCACAAGCCGCTATTCACGCCAAATCTGCAAACCCGTCTTGATACCGCGCTAGAAACTTTCTGGCAGGCATTGCACCGTCGGGATGTTCAGGTTCCTGACCTTCTGTCTCTGCGAGGTAATGCCCATGCGTAAGCTCATTAAACTGGCGCTGGCGGGCTTACTTAGCGTCTCTACACTTGCGGTTGCTGCAGAGTCTTCGCCCGAGGCGTTACGGATTGGCTATCAGAAAAGCAACATCAGTTCGGTACTGGCTAAAAACCACCTGTTGCTGGAAAAACGCTATCCGCAAACAAAAATCTCGTGGGTGGAGTTTCCCGCGGGACCGCAAATGTTGGAGGCGTTAAACGTTGGCAGTATTGATCTCGGCAGTACCGGGGATATTCCGCCAATCTTCGCCCAGGCTGCCGGGGCTGATTTGCTGTATGTGGGCGTCGAGCCGCCGAAGCCAAAAGCCGAGGTGATTCTGGTGGCAGAAAACAGCCCGATCAAAACCGTAGCCGATCTTAAAGGTCACAAAGTTGCCTTTCAGAAAGGTTCCAGTTCGCACAATCTTTTACTGCGAGCCCTTCGCCAGGCCGGGCTTAAATTCACGGATATTCAGCCCACTTACCTGACGCCTGCCGATGCCCGCGCCGCGTTCCAGCAAGGTAACGTTGACGCCTGGGCGATCTGGGATCCCTACTACTCCGCTGCGTTATTACAGGGCGGCGTGCGGGTGCTGAAAGACGGCACCGATCTCAATCAAACTGGATCGTTTTATCTGGCAGCTCGTCCGTATGCAGAAAAAAACGGCGCTTTTATTCAGGGTGTGCTGACAACCTTTAGTGAGGCCGATGCGTTAACCCGCAGCCAGCGCGAACAAAGCATCGCTTTACTGGCAAAAACGATGGGCTTACCGGCACCGGTTATTGCCTCGTATCTGGATCATCGTCCTCCCACCACCATCAAACCGTTGAGCGCTGAAGTTGCCGCCTTACAGCAGCAAACGGCAGATCTGTTTTATGAAAACCGTCTGGTGCCGAAAAAAGTCGATATTCGCCAGCGCATCTGGCAACCCACTCAACTGGAAGGAAAACAATTATGAGTCTGAATATGTTCTGGTTTTTACCGACCCACGGTGACGGGCATTATCTGGGAACGGAAGAAGGTTCACGTCCGGTTGATCACGGTTATCTGCAACAAATTGCGCAAGCGGCGGATCGTCTGGGCTATACCGGTGTGCTGATCCCGACGGGGCGATCGTGTGAAGATGCGTGGCTGGTGGCGGCGTCGATGATCCCGGTGACACAACGGCTGAAGTTTCTTGTCGCCCTGCGCCCCAGTGTGACATCGCCTACCGTTGCCGCCCGCCAGGCCGCCACGCTTGACCGTCTCTCTAACGGACGTGCGTTGTTTAACCTGGTCACAGGCAGCGATCCCCAAGAACTGGCAGGCGACGGCGTGTTCCTTGATCATAGCGAGCGTTACGAAGCCTCGGCAGAATTTACCCAAGTCTGGCGGCGGTTGTTGCTTGGCGAGACAGTGGATTTCAACGGCAAACATATTCATGTACGCGGAGCCAAACTGCTCTTCCCGCCGATTCAACAGCCTTATCCTCCGCTTTACTTTGGCGGATCGTCAGATGTCGCCCAGGAGCTGGCGGCAGAACAAGTTGATCTCTACCTCACCTGGGGCGAACCACCGGAACTGGTAAAAGAGAAAATCGAACAAGTGCGGGCGAAAGCTGCCGCGCATGGACGCAAAATTCGTTTCGGTATTCGTCTGCATGTGATTGTTCGTGAAACCAACGACGAAGCGTGGCAGGCCGCCGAGCGGTTAATCTCGCATCTTGATGATGAAACTATCGCCAAAGCACAGGCCGCATTCGCCCGAACGGATTCCGTAGGACAACAGCGAATGGCGGCGCTACATAACGGCAAGCGCGACAATCTGGAGATCAGCCCCAATTTATGGGCGGGTGTTGGCTTAGTGCGCGGCGGTGCCGGGACGGCACTGGTGGGCGATGGTCCGACGGTCGCTGCGCGAATCAACGAATACGCCGCGCTTGGCATCGACAGCTTTGTGCTTTCGGGCTACCCGCATCTGGAAGAAGCGTATCGGGTTGGCGAGTTGCTGTTCCCGCATCTGGATGTTGCCATCCCGGAAATACCCCAGCCACAACCGCTGAATCCGCAAGGCGAAGCGGTGGCGAATGATTTTATCCCCCGTAAGGTCGCGCAAAGCTAAGGAAGAAATAATGGCAACGCCAGTGAAGAAGTGGTTATTGCGCGTTGCCCCCTGGTTTTTACCGGTGGGCATCGTGGCGGTGTGGCAACTGGCCTCCTCGGTTGGCTGGCTATCGACGCGTATTTTGCCCTCACCGGAAGGAGTGGTGATGGCGTTCTGGACGCTCTCTGCCAGCGGCGAATTGTGGCAGCATCTGGCGATCAGCTCCTGGCGGGCGTTGATTGGCTTTTCAATTGGCGGATCGCTGGGCTTGATTCTGGGACTGATTAGCGGGCTGTCGCACTGGGGAGAACGGCTGCTGGATACCTCCATTCAGATGTTGCGCAACGTGCCGCATCTGGCGCTGATCCCGCTGGTGATTTTGTGGTTTGGCATTGATGAATCCGCAAAAATCTTTCTGGTGGCGCTCGGCACTCTATTCCCCATTTATATCAACACCTGGCACGGCATCCGTAATATCGATCGCGGTCTGGTGGAAATGGCGCGTAGCTATGGATTATCCGGCATACCGCTGTTTATCCATGTGATCCTGCCTGGTGCCCTGCCCTCAATTATGGTCGGCGTACGTTTTGCGTTGGGCCTGATGTGGCTGACGCTGATTGTTGCCGAAACCATTTCTGCCAATTCCGGCATTGGTTATCTGGCGATGAATGCGCGGGAGTTTTTGCAAACGGATGTGGTGGTAGTCGCCATTATTCTCTACGCACTGCTCGGCAAACTTGCTGACGTCAGCGCGCAGCTGTTAGAGCGCCTCTGGCTGCGCTGGAATCCGGCTTATCATTTGAAGGAGGCCACGGTATGAATACTGCTCGTCTGAACCAGGGCACACCCTTGTTACTCAATGCAGTAAGCAAACATTACGCAGAAAATATCGTTCTGAACCAACTGGATTTACATATTCCGGCAGGTCAGTTTGTGGCGGTGGTGGGCCGCAGCGGTGGTGGCAAAAGTACCCTGCTGCGCCTGCTGGCAGGTCTGGAAACGCCAACCGCAGGCGATGTGTTAGCGGGTACCACACCGCTAGCTGAGATTCAGGAAGACACGCGAATGATGTTTCAGGATGCGCGTCTGCTACCGTGGAAATCGGTGATTGATAACGTTGGGTTAGGCCTTAAAGGCCAGTGGCGCGATGCCGCGCGTCGGGCGTTGGCTGCGGTAGGACTGGAGAATCGCGCCGGGGAATGGCCTGCCGCACTTTCAGGCGGGCAGAAACAGCGAGTGGCGCTGGCAAGAGCGTTGATTCATCGACCGGGTTTATTGTTGCTTGATGAACCGCTCGGGGCACTGGACGCCTTAACGCGACTCGAGATGCAGGATTTGATTGTGTCACTTTGGCAGGAGCACGGCTTTACCGTACTGTTGGTGACGCATGATGTGAGCGAAGCGGTAGCAATGGCTGACCGGGTGTTGTTAATTGAAGAGGGAAAAATTGGTCTGGATTTGACGGTGGATATCCCCCGTCCGCGCCGGTTAGGGTCGGTGCGATTAGCGGAGCTGGAAGCGGAAGTGTTGCAACGGGTGATGCAGCGTGGTGAATCTGAAACTCGCCTGAGAAAACAGGGGTAAGTTCTCCGAATGGCGGCGCTATTGCCGCCATTCGGTTATTTATCAAGCCAGTGCTTTAGTTATCTTCTCGTACAGATCGCCAGAGAGATTTTCCAGCCCTTTCAACTGCTCCAGCGCCGCGCGCATTTTCTCCTGACGTTTGGCATCGTAACGTTTCAGGCGAATCAACGGCTCAATCAGGCGCGATGCCACCTGCGGGTTACGGCTGTTGAGGTCGGTAAGCATTTCCACAAGGAACTGATAACCGCTGCCATCTTCGGCATGGAACGCTGCCGGGTTGCTGCCAGCAAACGCGCCAATCAACGAACGAATGCGGTTCGGGTTGCTCATGGTAAATGAGCGATGCTGCAACAGACCGCGCACCGTCTCCAGCACATTCGCCGCCGGGCTGGTGGCTTGCAGGATAAACCATTTATCCATCACCAGACCGTCCAGATGCCACTTATCGTCGTATTCCTGCATCAGCGCATCACGGCATGGCAGTTGTGCGGCAACCGCCGCAGAAAGCGCCGCCAGCGCATCGGTCATATTGTTCGCTTCGTGGAACTGCTTGCTCACCAGCACGTCAGCCAGATGCGTTTCACCAAAAGCAAGGAAGCGCAGGCAGGCATTACGCAGAGTGCGTTTCGCAATATCTTCATGCTCAACACGGTACTCGCTCTGGTAATTCGCGTTGTAAATAGCCAGCAGCTCATCCGCCAGTTCAGTCGCCAGAGTACGAGTGAGTGCTTCGCGTACTTCGGCAATAGCAATCGGGTCGATGATATCGAACAGTTCAGCCATTTCATTGACAGAAGGCAGCGTCAGGATTTCTGCCGCCAGCGCCGGATCAATCTTCTCATCGAGCAGCACCGCGCGGAAAGCGTCAGCCACATGCACCGGCAGAGACAGCGGCTGCCCTTGCTGATGACGGGCGACGTTTAGCTTGATGTAGGTTGCCAGCAGGCTTTGCGCCGCATCCCAACGGGAGAAATCATTACGCGCATGACGCATCAGGAAGGTCAGTTGCTGATCGCTCCACTTATATTCCAGTTTAACTGGCGCAGAGAATTCGCACAGCAGCGCAGGCACCGGCTGGAAGTAGACATTATCAAAGACAAAGGTCTGTTCCGCCTGAGTGACGTTTAGCACGGAATTCACCGGATGACCGCCTTTCTGCAACGGGATCACTTTGCCTTCGTTATCATACAATTCGATTGCAAACGGAATATGCAGCGGCTGTTTTTCTGCCTGATCCGGCGTAGCAGGCGTACGCTGGCTGATGGTCAGGGTGTACTGCTCGGTTTCCGGATTATAGTCGTCTTTGACGGTCACAACCGGCGTACCGGACTGGCTGTACCAACGGCGGAAATGAGAGAGATCGACATTCGACGCATCTTCCATCGCCTGAACAAAGTCGTCGCAGGTTGCCGCGCTGCCATCATGGCGCTCGAAATAGAGCTGCATCCCTTTCTGGAAGTTTTCTTCGCCCAGCAGGGTGTGGATCATGCGAATCACTTCCGCGCCCTTCTCGTAAACGGTCAGGGTGTAGAAGTTGTTCATCTCAATGACCATATCCGGGCGGATCGGGTGCGCCATCGGGCTGGCGTCTTCCGCAAACTGCAATCCGCGCATGGTGCGCACGTTGTTGATACGGTTTACCGCGCGAGAACCAAGGTCAGAGCTGAACTCCTGATCGCGGAAGACGGTTAGGCCTTCCTTCAGGGTGAGCTGGAACCAGTCGCGGCAGGTCACTCGGTTACCGGTCCAGTTATGGAAATATTCATGGCCGATAACGCGTTCAATATCGAGGTAATCTTTGTCGGTGGCGGTATCGGTGCGGGCCAGCACATATTTGGAGTTAAAGATATTCAGCCCCTTATTCTCCATTGCGCCCATATTGAAGAAATCCACCGCGACGATCATATAGATGTCGAGGTCATACTCCAGGCCGAAGCGCTCTTCATCCCATTTCATGGAGTTTTTCAGCGAGGTCATCGCCCACGGCGCACGATCAAGGTTGCCGCGATCGACGTACAGCTCCAGCGCAACTTCGCGACCAGAACGCGTGGTGAAGGTGTCGCGCAGCACGTCGAAGTCGCCTGCCACCAGCGCAAACAAGTAGCACGGTTTAGGGAACGGGTCCTGCCACTGTACCCAGTGACGTCCGTTTTCCAGTTCGCCTTGCGCAACGCGGTTACCGTTGGAAAGCAGGAAGGGATATTGGGTTTTATCGGCAATAATTTTGGTGGTAAAACGCGCCAGCACGTCCGGGCGGTCGAGATAATACGTAATATGGCGGAAACCTTCGGCTTCACACTGGGTGCAAAGCGCATCGCCTGACTGATAAAGCCCTTCCAGCGCGGTATTCGTCGCCGGGCTAATTTCATTAACGATCTTAAGCGTAAAACGCTCCGGCAAATTACTGATGACCAGTGCGCCCTCTTCTTCTTTCCAGGCGGTCCACGGCTCATCATTAATATGAACAGAAACCAGTTTAAGATCTTCACCATCAAGACGAAGCGGAGCATCTGATGCACCATGACGGACAGCCTGGCTGACCGCGGTAACGACCGTCTTTTGCGCGTCCAGGTCAAAGGTCAAGTCAATATCAGTAATCTGGTAATCCGGCGCACGATAATCGTGACGGTATTTGGCTTGTGGCTGTTGAGTCATAAATAACCTTTAGCATCTTTTATAGAGTCTGGTGTTCAGTCTATTCCTGTTGCGTAAATCGCGCTATGCAGAATCTTCATCTTTTCAGGTACAAACGCCTTTATTGCTACATTTTTATAACATACACCGCGTAATGCCATCGACCAGAAAGGTGGCATATGGTGTGATCGGGGTTCAATAAATTGCGAAACAAGGTATACTCCAGCAGTTCCTGAAGATGTTTATTGTACTAAACGCTCCTGTACGAGGACGCTACTGCGCACCTATGACACAATTCGCTTCTCCTGTTCTGCACTCGTTGCTGGATACAGATGCTTATAAGTTGCATATGCAGCAAGCCGTGTTTCATCACTATTACGATGTGCATGTCGCGGCGGAGTTTCGTTGCCGAGGTGACGATCTGCTGGGTATTTATGCCGATGCTATTCGTGAACAGGTTCAGGCGATGCAGCACCTGCGCCTGCAGGATGATGAATATCAGTGGCTCTCTGCCCTGCCTTTCTTTCAGGCCGACTATCTTAACTGGTTACGCGAGTTCCGCTTTAACCCGGAACAAGTCACCGTATCCAACGATAATGGCAAGCTGGATATTCGTTTAAGCGGCCCGTGGCGTGAAGTCATCCTCTGGGAAGTTCCTTTGCTGGCGGTTATCAGTGAAATGGTACATCGCTATCGCTCACCGCAGACCGACGTTGCGCAAGCCCTCGACACGCTGGAAAGCAAATTAGTCGACTTCTCGGCATTAACCGCCGGTCTTGATATGTCGCGCTTCCATCTGATGGATTTTGGCACCCGCCGCCGTTTTTCTCGCGAAGTACAAGAAACCATCGTTAAGCGTCTGCAACAGGAACCCTGGTTCGTGGGCACCAGCAACTATGATCTGGCGCGCCGGCTTTCCCTCACGCCGATGGGAACACAGGCACACGAATGGTTCCAGGCGCATCAGCAAATCAGCCCGGATCTAGCCAACAGCCAGCGAGCTGCACTTGCTGCCTGGCTGGAAGAATATCCCGACCAACTTGGCATTGCATTAACCGACTGCATCACTATGGATGCTTTCCTGCGTGATTTCGGTGTCGAGTTCGCCAGTCGCTATCAGGGCCTGCGTCATGACTCTGGCGACCCGGTTGAATGGGGTGAAAAAGCCATTGCACATTATGAGAAGCTGGGAATTGATCCACAGAGTAAAACGCTGGTTTTCTCTGACAATCTGGATTTACGCAAAGCGGTTGAGCTATACCGCCATTTCTCTTCCCGCGTGCAATTAAGTTTTGGTATTGGGACTCGCCTGACCTGCGATATCCCCCAGGTAAAACCCCTGAATATTGTCATTAAGTTGGTTGAGTGTAACGGTAAACCGGTGGCGAAACTTTCTGACAGCCCTGGCAAAACTATCTGCCACGATAAAGCGTTTGTTCGGGCACTGCGCAAAGCATTCGACCTTCCGCATATTAAAAAAGCCAGTTAATATCATCAGGGAGCTAATCGGCTCCCTTTTTTACCTTTAATTCCGAAATCTTTCGCTGCATTTGCGAATTCTGCTTGTCTGATTGCAGATGCCAGGTAACATAGGTATCCCCCCATTTACGGGTGGACAAGTGTTTATTTTTTCCGACTATTAACAGAGAGAATATTATGAGCGTTGTGCCTGTAGCCGACGTACTCCAGGGCCGCGTAGCCGTTGACAGCGAAGTCACCGTGCGCGGATGGGTACGTACCCGCCGAGATTCAAAAGCTGGCATCTCCTTCCTCGCCGTTTATGACGGTTCCTGCTTTGATCCTGTACAGGCTGTCATCAATAATTCTCTGCCCAATTACAATGAAGACGTCCTGCGTCTGACCACCGGCTGCTCGGTCATTGTGACGGGTAAAGTCGTGGCGTCGCCGGGCCAGGGGCAACAATTTGAAATTCAGGCCAGCAAGGTTGAAGTTGCTGGTTGGGTTGAAGATCCAGACACTTACCCGATGGCGGCAAAACGCCACAGCATTGAGTATCTGCGTGAAGTCGCTCACCTGCGTCCGCGCACAAACCTGATTGGTGCCGTCGCGCGCGTTCGCCATACGTTGGCGCAGGCGCTGCATCGCTTCTTTAACGAGCAGGGATTCTTCTGGGTTTCAACGCCACTGATTACTGCGTCTGATACCGAAGGTGCTGGCGAAATGTTCCGCGTTTCTACGCTGGATCTGGAAAACCTGCCGCGTAACGATCAGGGCAAAGTGGATTTCGACAAAGACTTCTTTGGTAAAGAGTCTTTCCTGACCGTATCTGGCAGTTGAACGGCGAAACCTACGCTTGCGCATTATCCAAAATTTATACCTTCGGCCCGACTTTCCGTGCTGAAAACTCCAACACCAGCCGTCACCTGGCGGAATTCTGGATGCTGGAGCCGGAAGTGGCGTTTGCTAACCTGAACGATATCGCGGGTCTGGCTGAAGCCATGCTGAAATATGTCTTCAAAGCGGTTCTCGAAGAACGCGCTGACGACATGAAATTCTTCGCTGAACGCGTAGATAAAGATGCCGTTTCACGTCTGGAACGCTTCATTGAAGCCGATTTTGCGCAGGTGGATTACACCGACGCAGTGACCATTCTCGAAAACTGCGGCAGGAAGTTTGAAAACCCGGTTTACTGGGGCGTTGATCTCTCTTCTGAGCATGAGCGTTATCTGGCGGAAGAACACTTTAAAGCACCGGTAGTGGTTAAAAACTATCCGAAAGATATTAAAGCGTTCTATATGCGCCTTAACGAAGACGGTAAAACCGTTGCGGCTATGGACGTTCTGGCTCCGGGCATCGGTGAGATCATTGGTGGCTCCCAGCGTGAAGAACGTCTGGACGTGCTGGACGAGCGTATGCTGGAAATGGGCCTGAATAAAGAAGATTACTGGTGGTATCGCGATCTGCGTCGCTACGGTACTGTTCCGCATTCAGGTTTCGGTCTTGGTTTTGAACGCCTGATTGCTTACGTAACTGGTGTGCAAAACGTGCGTGATGTGATTCCGTTCCCACGTACTCCGCGTAACGCCAGCTTCTAATTTAGCGTCTTCAAGAGCCAGCGCCCGCTGGCTCTTTTTTTATCCTTTCTGTCAAGTTATCTGTTTGTTAAGTCAAGCAATCTATTTGCAACCCCGCCATAACGATCATTCTGTTACGGAATATTACACTGCAACATTTGCGCACAAAAAATAATCCGCATTCTTATTGCGGATTAGTTTTTTTTTAGCTGATAGCACAATTTTCATACTATTTTTTGGCGTTCTGGATGTCTGAACGAGGATTTAGTGCCAGGTCGATAAAGTTTCCATCAGAAACAAAATTTCCTTTTAGTTAATTTAAATATAAGGAAATCATATAAATAGATAAAAATTGCTGTAAATATCATCACGCTTCTATGGAAATATGACGGTGTTCACAAAGTTCCTTAAATTTTACTTTTAGTTACATATTTTTTCTTTTTGAAACCAAATCTTTATCTTTGTAGCACTTTCACGGTAGCGAAACGTTAGTTTGAATGGAAAGATGCCTGCAGACACATAAAGACACCAAACTCTCATCAATAGTTCCGTAAATTTTTATTGACAGAACTTATTGACGGCAGTGGCAGGTGTCATAAAAAAACCATGAGGGTAATAAATAATGATGAAGCGCAATATTCTGGCAGTGATCGTCCCTGCTCTGTTAGTAGCAGGTACTGCAAACGCTGCAGAAATCTATAACAAAGATGGCAACAAAGTAGATCTGTACGGTAAAGCTGTCGGTCTGCATTATTTTTCTAAAGACAATGGTGTAAACAGTTACGGCGGAAACGGCGACAAAACTTATGCCCGTCTTGGTTTTAAAGGGGAAACACAAATCAATTCCGATCTGACCGGCTACGGTCAGTGGGAATATAACTTCCAGGGTAACAACTCTGAAGGCGCTGATGCCCAGAAAGGTAACAAAACTCGTCTGGCATTCGCAGGTCTGAAATTCGCTGATGCGGGTTCTATCGACTACGGTCGTAACTACGGTGTGGTTTACGACGCACTGGGTTACACCGATATGCTGCCTGAGTTCGGCGGTGACACGGCATACAGCGATGACTTCTTCGTTGGTCGTGTAGGCGGCGTTGCTACCTATCGTAACTCCAACTTCTTCGGTCTGGTTGACGGCCTGAACTTTGCCGTTCAGTACCTGGGCAAAAACGAACGTGCTGGTATTCCTGAGCGTTCCAACGGCGACGGCGTCGGTGGCTCTATCAGCTACGAATTCGAAGGCTTTGGTATCGTAGGTGCTTACGGTGCAGCAGACCGTACCGACGCCCAGGAAGCCGAATTCCGCGGTCAGGGTAAAAAAGCTGAACAGTGGGCAACTGGTCTGAAGTATGACGCGAACAACATCTACCTGGCAGCGAACTACGGTGAAACCCGTAACGCTACGCCAATTGAAGGCGGCTTCGCCAACAAAACGCAAGACGTTCTGTTAGTTGCGCAATACCAGTTCGATTTCGGTCTGCGTCCGTCCATCGCTTACACCAAATCTAAAGCGAAAGACGTAGAAGGTATCGGTGATGTTGATCTGGTGAACTACTTTGAAGTGGGCGCAACCTACTACTTCAACAAAAACATGTCCACCTATGTTGACTACATCATCAACCAGATCGATTCTGACAACAAACTGGGCGTAGGTTCAGACGACACCGTTGCTGTGGGTATCGTTTACCAGTTCTACTAGCACACCTCTTTGTTAAATGCCGAAAAAACAGGACGTTGGTCCTGTTTTTTTATGCCTTTCAGAGCAATCTCACGTCTTGCAAAAACAGCCTGCGTTTTCATCAGTAATAGTTGGAATTTTGTAAATCTCCCGTTACCCTGATAGCGGACTTCCTTCTGTAACCATAATGGAACCTCGTCATGTTTGAGAACATTACCGCCGCTCCTGCCGACCCGATTCTGGGCCTGGCCGATCTGTTTCGTGCCGATGAACGTCCCGGCAAAATTAACCTCGGGATTGGTGTCTATAAAGATGAGACGGGCAAAACCCCGGTACTGACCAGTGTGAAAAAGGCTGAACAGTATCTGCTCGAAAATGAAACCACCAAAAATTACCTCGGCATTGACGGCATCCCTGAATTTGGTCGCTGCACTCAGGAACTGCTGTTTGGTAAAGGTAGCGCCCTGATCAATGACAAACGTGCTCGCACGGCAGCAGACTCCGGGTGGCACTGGCGCACTACGCGTGGCTGCCGATTTCCGCAAAAAATACCAGCGTTAAGCGTGTGTGAGTGAGCACCAAGCTGGCCGAACCATAAAAGCGTCTTTTTAACTCTGCAGGTCTGGAAGTTCGTGAATACGCTTATTATGATGCGGAAAATCACACCCTTGACTTCGATGCACTGATTAACAGCCTGAACGAAGCTCAGGCTGGCGACGTAGTGCTGTTCCATGGCTGCTGCCATAACCCAACCGGTATCGACCCTACGCTGGAACAATGGCAGACACTGGCACAACTTTCCGTTGAGAAAGGCTGGTTACCGCTGTTTGACTTCGCTTACCAGGGTTTTGCCCGTGGTCTGGAAGAAGATGCTGAAGGACTGCGCGCTTTCGCGGCTATGCATAAAGAGCTGATTGTTGCCAGTTCCTACTCTAAAAACTTTGGCCTGTACAACGAGCGTGTTGGCGCTTGTACTCTGGTTGCTGCTGACAGTGAGACCGTTGATCGCGCATTCAGCCAAATGAAAGCGGCGATTCGCGCTAACTACTTAACCCACCAGCACACTTGGCGCTTCTGTTGTTGCCACCATCCTGAGCAACGATGCGTTACGTGCGATTTGGGAACAAGAGCTGACTGATATGCGCCAGCGTATTCAGCGTATGCGTCAGTTGTTCGTCAATACGCTGCAGGAAAAAGGGCAAACCGCGACTTCAGCTTTATCATCAAACAGAACGGTATGTTGTTCTCCTTCAGTGGCCTGACGAAAGAACAGGTACTGCGTCTGCGTGAAGAGTTTGGCGTGTATGCAGTGGCTTCTGGTCGTGTGAACGTGGCCGGGATGACGCCAGATAACATGGCTCCGCTGTGCGAAGCGATTGTGGCCGTGCTGTAAAGGCTAGTTAAACGAAGCCCGCTGTGAAAGCGGGCTTTTTTATACGTCTTTACCAGACGGGCATTTCGTCTTGCAGGAAGGGATTATGCAGGCGTTCGTAACCAAGAGTTGATAATGGTCCGTGACCCGGAATAAATGTCACGTCATCCCCCAGGGGCAGCAATTTATCTTTGATTGAAGAAATCAGTTGATTATGATCGCCACGCGGAAAGTCACTGCGCCCTACTCCGCCTTTGAAAATAACGTCGCCAGAAATCAGCAGCCTTGCCCGCTCATCAAAAAACACGACATGACCCGGCGTATGCCCAGGGCAATGTAACACCTGTAAAGTCACATTCCCTATGCTGATGGTATCGCCTTCGTTCAGCCAACGATCTGGCGTCAGCGGCTGGCACTCTTCCAGACCAAACATACGACTTTGCGCAGGCAAGCCTTGCAGCCAGAACTCATCTTCTTTTTCCGGGCCAAAAACCGGCACGCCGTAATGTTGCGCCAGTTCCGCCGCTGCGCCAACGTGGTCCAGATGACCATGAGTCAGCAGGATCTGCATCAGTGTCAGGCCGCTGGCATCAACTTCCTTCGTTTGATTTTTCCGCATCGCCGCCAGGATCGACCAGTGCGGCCAGTCGGGTTGTTCACACCAGATCAATGAACAGTTCTGGGAGAATGCGGTGACCGAATAATACGATAGTTCATACTGCCCTGTTTCGTTAAGCGATTACTACCAGTGCCGTGCTGGCCCGGTATCAATATGCACAAAGTTA